>ERZ779632.10-NODE-10-length-133393-cov-20.883364_pt1 | contig 133393 bp, 115 predicted proteins | sample MGYA00514194_ERZ779632 | MGnify/ENA primary metagenome ERZ779632 (study PRJEB29562, sample SAMEA4376704) | mouse gut metagenome | isolation source: Cecum | study: EMG produced TPA metagenomics assembly of the A DSS colitis mouse model was used to assess the... | reverse complement strand
CTTCCTGTTTTTTCTCCCCTATTGTACACACCTCCCCTCTCCTCAACAACCGTTCCTTGCGCAAATGGACCGCCGATGGTGAAAAATGTCGATATTTGTCTTGAACTATCCAAATCTGAATGATATGATAAATTAGGAATGGTATCCTGCGTTCAGCAAAAATCGACCGTTCAAGTTTCCCTGGGAAAATTTGAACAATAAACAGCATTGGGGGTCTTCACATGCCGACAACTCAGCGCTCATATGAGTTTATCACAGAAAAAATCCGTGCTATCAAAGACGCTTACCCCTCCCTGCGCAGCAGGCCGGACGCATATTCATTTTCCGCGCTATGCATCAAATCAAACTTTTATAAAAACCCTGCCCTGGTCCTCAATGAATCGGACTTTGACGACATGATAGTAGACGGGCCGTATGACGGCGGGGTTGACATCCTGTTAAGCGATCCCAATGCCGAAGGGGCGGACCTTGTCATCGGGCAGTCAAAATTTTATTCGTCCATCCAGTTTGACGATGTCCTGAACGCCATGACTAAGATGGCGCTGTTTTATAAAGATATGATTCGCGGCCAGTATGAACAGGTAAACCCCACGGTGCAGCGCAGGTTTATGACGCTGCTGTCTGATATTGGCGATGAATCAAAGATTCGTTTTGTATTCTACACAAGCGCCCCCCAGTCCGGGATCCATCGGGGCAGAATTGAGAAAAAATTCCGCGAGCAGTTCACAGAAACCAACAACATCGAAGTGTCCATTTTGTTCGTAGATGACCTTGTGGACGAGATCAAGGAATCCGAGTCCAGGCGCCCGGCCGTGGAAGCCGGAAAAATCCAAATTGATAAAAGAGGTAACGTCCTGCTTTATGGCGACGGGGCGGCGATTGTCAACGTTTCCGCCTTTTCCATAAAGCAGCTGTATGCCCGGCATAACACAAACCTGCTTGCCCGCAACCTGCGCTATCATGTGGCCGGGCGCGACATTGACAACGCCATCAAAGAAACTATTGCCAGCGACCCGGACTCATTTTGGCTCAAGAACAACGGCATTACCGTGATTTGCGACGATTTTGAGATTGACGGCAAGGATGTGAGGCTGAAAAATTTTTCCATCGTCAACGGCGGCCAGACCACTTATATGCTCCATAAAAGCACAAGCATAAACACGGGCAACGACCTGTACCTGCCTTGCAAAATCATCAAAATTGTGGGCGATACGGAAGACGACAAAAACCGCTTCACCTTGTCCATCGCCAAAGCCACCAATTCCCAAAAAGCCATCAAGCCTGTTGACCTGAAGGCAAACTCGCCGGAACAGGTCCGCTTTGCACAGGCCATGCGCGAGGTCGGGATTTTTTACCAAACCAAACGGGGCGAAGCTGTACCCCGCGCATATCGGATGCCTTACCTCAACTCGGACCTGGTGGAAATCGGCAAGCTGTGCCTGGCGGGTATTTTTCAAGCGCCCTGCCTCAGCCGGGCCAAGCCCTCCTCCCTCTACCAGGAAAAGTACTATGAGCCAATATTTAACGGCAATCAATCGCAGATTGCAAAGCTGTGCAGGGAACTGCTCTATATGGATCATTATTTCCGCACCTTGTACCAGCGCAGCTTTGACCGGGAAAACAGCGCCATGCCCAACGCCAGCGCCAGAATATCCTTTGCCCATAACGCCAGGACGATTTGCGTTGCGTTTGCCGCCTTTGCGGCGCGGTACCGGCAGGGGAACATATCCATTCAGGAACTGTCGCCTATGTTTGACGCCTCCTCCCCGGAGAGCGTATTGGATACGCTTTACGAAACATTCCGGGAGCTGGGGCAGCTTCAATACTTTATTCCGCCGCAGCAGTTTGATAACAAGGAGCAGTACGAGGGCATATTGAACAAATTGTTCTCTGTTATCATTGACGCCGGCATCACCAACTACTCCATGGCCTGCCGCTATGAACCAACCCTGACGGCCACAAACTACCTCAAGCGGGACAAAAACTACTACAACATCCTTGGCGACCAGTGGTCCAACATATGCAATGGAATCAACAATATTTTTGAGGAGATCGGAATGTGACGCCCTGGCCCGGGATGGATTGGTGGCATGTGATGGCTGAGCTGTTGTTTTCCCCCGCCCTCTGGTGGGGGATCGGGGCCGGGTCGGCGGCCTTTGCCGCCTTGGCCGTCTTTCATAAAAGGCTGTCCCCGCTGTGGGCGGCGCTGTCCGCGCTGTGTATGGCGGGGGGCGTCCTGCTGGCCCTGCTCCAGGGCCGGACGCTGGAGGACGCGCTGCCCCTGGCGCTGGCGGTGGCGGCCATCGCCCTGGCGGGCCTTTGCCGGAAGGGGGGCGGGGAATGAATTTCAACACCCTGGAATACCTGCTGTTCCTCCCGGCAGTGCTGGCCCTCCACTGGGCCCTGCCCCACCGGCTGCGCTGGATGCTTCTGCTGGCGGCAAGCTGGCTGTTTTACTTCTGGTGGGAGCCTGTGGCGGGGCTGCTGCTGGCGGCCGTGATTCTTGTTACCTGGCTGTGCGGACTGGGCGCGGCCCAGGCCAGACCCCCCGCAGCCCGGACGGCCTGCCTGGCCGCGGCGCTGGCGGCCTGCCTGGGCTGTCTGGTCTTGTTCAAATACGCGGGCTTTCTCGCCAGGCTGGCGGGGGGAAGCCCCGCGTGGCGGCTGCTGCTCCCCGCCGGCATCTCCTTTTACACCTTCCAGTCCCTGTCCTACGTGCTGGATGTATACCGGGGCCAAACCGCCCCCGAGCGGCACTTCGGCTATTACGCGCTGTTCATCTCCTTCTTTCCCCAGCTGGTGGCCGGGCCCATCGAGCGGTCCGGCCGCCTGCTGCCCCAGCTGCGCCGGGAGCGGAGCCTGTCCCGGGCCCAGCTGTCCGCCGGGGGGTGGCTGCTGCTGGCCGGATACTTTAAAAAGGTGGTGGTGGCCGACGGCCTCGCCCCCCTGGTGAACGGGGTATACGCCGCCCCCGGCACGGCGGGCGGGCCCGGGGTCATCGCCGCCACCGCGCTGTTCGGCCTGCAAATATACTGCGACTTTTCCGGCTATTCCGACATCGCCCGGGGGACGGCGCGGCTTTTGGGCGTGGAGCTGATGGAGAACTTCCAAGCCCCCTACGCCGCCCGGTCTGTCCGGGAATTCTGGCGGCGGTGGCATATCAGCCTGACGGCCTGGTTCACCGATTATGTCTACATCCCCCTTGGTGGAAGCCGGAAGGGCCTGCCCCGGCGGTGCCTCAACATCATGGCGGTGTTTCTTCTCAGCGGGCTGTGGCACGGGGCGGACTGGACGTTTGTGGCATGGGGCGCCATCCACGGCCTCTACCAGGTGTGCGCCGTACTGGCCGAGCGGCGGGGCGGGCCGCCCGTCCCCCAGGGCCGGGGCTTTGACGTCCTGCGCTGCGGGGTGACCTTTGCCCTGGTCACCTTCGCCTGGCTGTTTTTCCGCGCGGAAAGCATGGCGGACGCGTGGACGCTGCTCTCCCGCCTGGGGACGGGCTGGGGCGCGGCGGAAGCATACCTGCCGGCGGCGCGGCAGCTGCCCTTCGTGGCCGCCGCCCTGGCCTGCCTGCACTTCCTGGAGCGTTTGCCCGCCTCCCCCGCCCCTTCCGGGCGAAAAACCCTGGCCGTCTCAGCCCTCCTGCTGGCCATCGGCCTGGGCTGGTGGAGTTCCCTGTCCGGCGGCGGTGGAAACGCCTTCATCTATTTTCAGTTTTAGGTGCTGTGGCTATGAAAAAGACGGTTTTGACCTGGCTGGCCGCCGCCCTGGCGCTGCTGGCCGTCCCCGCCGTGCTGCTGGCCTGGGGGTTCCTCCTCCCCGCCCAGTACGGGGAGACTTTCATGGGCGAGCTGAAACACAAGGTGCGCTATCTGGATGAGGCCCCCGGCCCCCGCATCGTCCTGGTGGGGGGCAGCGGCGTGGCCTTCGGGGTGGACAGCGCGCTGATGGAGCGGGAGCTGCCCGGCTACACGGTGGTGAATTTCGGGATGTACGCGGCCCTGGGCACCACGGTGATGCTGGAGCTGTCCCAGGAGCTGATCCGCCCCGGGGACATCGTCATACTCATCCCCGAGCAGCAGGAGCAGACCCTGTCCGGCTTCTTTGACCCGGCGGTGATGTGGCAGGGGGCGGACGGGGCATGGGGGCTGCTGCGCGCCCTGCCAAGGGAATATTGGGGGCGTATGGCCGGGCAGTTCCCCTATTTCGCGGCGGACAAGTGCGCCACCGTCCTCCGGGGCCAGCCTCCCCAGGGGTCGGGGGTGTACCGCCGGGACGCGTTCAACGCCGCCGGGGATGTGGTATCCCCGCTGTGCGCCCGGAACGTGATGGAGGGCGGCTATGACCCCAACACCCCCATCCGTTTTGACCCCGGGCTGCTCTCGGACGAGTTTGTCCGCAGGGTGGCCGCCTACGCCCAGGCCGCGGAGGACTGCGGGGCCGTGGTATGGTACGCCTTCTGTCCCATGAACGCGCTGGCAGTGGAGGGGGCGGCAGGCCCGGACCAGTTTTTCGGCGCGGTGCAGTCGGCGCTGGGCCTTCCTGTCATCGGCGACCCCAACGCCAGCGTGCTGGACGCCGGATGGTTCTATGACACCAACTTCCACCTGAACGCCAGCGGGAAAACCGTGTACACCCGGCTGCTGGTCCGCAATATCAAGGCCATGCTGGGGGACAGCAGCCCCACGGACATCCCCCTCCCCGCCCTGCCGGAGCCGGGGCAGGTCGGGGCTTGGGCGGGGGACGACAGCGACGCGTCCTGCTTCACCTTTGAGGACCGGGGCGGCTGGGCGGCGGTGGCCGGGCTCACCCCGGAGGGGGCGGGCCAGGAACGGCTGACGGTGCCCGCCGCCTGGGAGGGCCTGCCCGTGACCGCCATTGACGCCGCCGCCTTTGCCGGGGGAACGCGCCTGGAGGAGATTGTCGTCCAGGAGAACGTCCACACCATCGCCGACGGCGCGTTTGAGGGCTGCCCCACGCTGGAGCGGGTCATTATGCGCTCCGGCCAACCCTCAGACTGCCGGGTGGGACAGGGACTGCTGGACGGCACAGACGCCAATATATATGTACCGCCTGAAGCGCTCTCCCGTTACCGTTCCGACTATTTCTGGTCGGTCCACGCCGCCGGCATTCTGCCGGACGGCAGCTGAGTTTATTTTCCTTCCCGCAGGGCGGGCTGCGGCAAAAAAGAACAGCGGCAAGAGGAACCCCTCCTCCTGCCGCTGTTCTTTTTCGCCGCCCGGCGGTCCTCCTCCAGCCCCTGGACCGCGTGGATGGCGTTGTCCAGCAGGTTGCCCAACAGGGAATAGATGTCCACGTCCTGGAGGAAGCGGAGCCCCCGGCCATCGGCGATGCAGCGGATGACAATATTGTTCTTCTGGCAATACAGGCTCTTCTTCGTATGTCGCCATCAAAGCAGAGGAAGCATCCATTTCCGGCGATACCATTGTGGAGACCTTTAACGACGGCTACACCCAGCAGACCCGGGAGACCAAGGAAAACCGCTCCTACAAGGATCAGGCCGCCAACGCCCTCCTGCCCAGCATGACCGCCGGTTATGAGACCTTCAAGTACATCAAGGGCCTGAACACCGACACGCTGCCGGTAGTGCTGATGCAGCAGGGCATCGAGCGGCAGGGCGGCGGCACCGGCGCCATGATCTGGGGTGAGATTGAGCCCTATGCCGACGCGATTCTGAACGGTTTTGTCTACGTCAAGGATGAGGCCTTCCTCATGGTCGCCTCCGCCAGGTGGAACCCAACGGCCTGCTGGAGCCGGGGGCCTCCGAGAAACCCACCCTGTCCATCCCCCTGAAAAAGCGCAAGGGCTCCGGGAAAACAGGGTAGCGGCCATTATGAAAAGAACGTCAAGTAACGTTGGCGATTCTATTATCCTCATTCAGCAGGCGGGGGCCCCTCCCAGGGCCCCCGCCTGCCCCAATTTTGGAATGGCGCGCCCCTTGTACTTGCATAGCGCTTCTTTTTATGCTATAAATAAAGCCATAACATATGTAACATATTTTGAGTGCGAGGAGCATTTTTGTGGAATCAAGTCTGGAAAAGCAAAAAAAGCTGGCCTATGTGGCCAGGCGGTATTATCTGGACGACCAGAAACAGAGCGACATCGCCCAGGAGCTGGGGGTGTCCCGCCCGCTGGTCAGCCGGATGCTGTCCGAGGCCCGGGAGCTGGGCATTGTGGAGATCACGGTCCACGAGCCCGGGGCCCAGTCCGCCAGGTTGATGGACCGGCTGCGGCTGTCCGGCTCTATCCGGGGCGGGGTGCTGGTGGAGGACGGCGGGGACGACGATTCCACCAACCGCCAGCTCTCCCAAGGGGCTGTGGAGCTGCTGGGGCGGCTTGGCGCCCGCCGGCTGGGGGTGGGCTGGGGTTACCTCATCGGCCAGCTGGTGACCTGGCTGGAGGAAAACCCCCGGCCGGACAGCGCCGTCACCGACATCTGCCCCCTGGTGGGCAACGCCAGCATCCCCGCACGTAACTACCAGTCCAACGAGAACGTCCGGCTCATGGCCCAGCAGCTGGGGGCCGTCCCCCATTTCCTCTACCTCCCCGCCCTGCCCGACAGCCTGGAGGAGAAGCAGGTGCTCTGCTCCACCGAAGTCTACCGCCAGATTTACCAGCAGTGGGAGGCGCTGGACACGGCCCTGGTCAACATCGGGGACTATCCCTCCAGCCCCGACTTCGCCTCCCTGGTCCGCTATGGCAGCCTGCTCCAGCGCCAGCGGGCCTGCGGGCGGATGCTGGTCTACTACTTCAACCAGGCGGGCACGGTAATCCAATCGGAGCAGGATTTCGCCATCCAGATCCCCATCGACACCCTGCGGCGGTGCCCCAATATCATCGGGGTGTGTTCCGCCAACACCAGTGCCAAAGCGCTGGAGGGCGCCCTGAAAACCGGGATGTTCACCCATCTTGTAGCCCGCTCGAAGCTGGTGAAGTCGCTGCTGGACGCCCAGTAACATTTGTGATCCTCCAAACCGACAGCTTGGTTTGGAGGATCAGTTTTTGTATTTATTGCACAATTCTCTCTTGGAGTTTATGTCGAATACAGGGAAAATCGCTTTCATATGTTGACTTATGTAACATAGTATGATATGGTTTTTGCACGGACGTAACAATCACGGGCAGGAGGGAGGTGAAGCAGATGACAAAAGCCGAATTTGCCGCCCGGCTGAAAAACGCCTGCGCCGCGGTGCTGTCGGCGCAGGACGAGCTGACGGAAATCGACTCCCGGTTCGGCGACGCCGACCACGGCCTGACCATGGCCAAAATCGCCGGGGCCATCGCCCATGCGGCAGACCAGGCGCAGGGGGGCATCCGGTCCATGCTGGACGACGCGGCCACGGCCGTGATGACGCTGAACGGCGGCAGCGCGGTTCCCCTGTGGAACACCTGGCTGGACGGGATGCAGGAGGGGGCCCCTGAGGGGGATGAGATCGGCGTGGCAGGGCTGAAGGCCGTCTTTGCCAAAGCGCTGGAGGAGCTGGACGATATGTCCGGCGCCAAGGTGGGGGACAAAACCATGATGGACGCGCTGATCCCCGCCAGCCAGGCCATCGCCGCCTATGAGGGGACCGGCGAGGACGGGCTGTTCCAGGCCGCCGCCCAGGCCGCCGCCCAGGGCGCGGAGGACAGCAAGCAGTTTGTGTCCAAATTCGGACGCGCCAAGAGCTATGGCGCCCAGACCATCGGCACTCCGGATGCCGGGGCGGTGTCCATGTCCTATTTCTTCCAGGGCCTGGCGCAGGCCTGAGATCCCAAGATCATGAAGGAGAGGTATTCCCTATGAAAATGAAGAAGTTCATCAACGCGCCCGAATCCATCACCGACGAGGAGCTCACCGGCCTGGGGTTGGCCTACCCCGGCATCCTGGACGTGGACGGCCACCTGGTCATCAGCAAGGATCTGGCAAACGCCGACCGGGTCACCATCGTCACCTACGGCGGCTCCGGCCACGAACCCGCCCAGGCCGGGTTTGTGGGCAAGGGGATGCTGGACATACAGGCGGTGGGCGACATCTTCGCCGCCCCCAACGGCCAGCTGGTGTTCGACGCCATGAAGCTGGCGGACAAGGGCCACGGCGTGCTGCTGCTCACCCTGAACTACGCCGGGGACCAGCTGGCGGGCAAGCAGGCCATGAAGCTGGCCCAGAAAGCCGGGCTCAACGTGCGGCAGGTGGTCACCGGCGAGGAGATCCAGTACGCCCCCAACGGCGAGGACAACAAGCGGGGGCTGGCGGGCGCGGTGGCCCTGTACCACATCGCCGCGGCGGCGGCCCGGGAGGGCAAGAGCCTGGACGAGGTGGCCGCCATCGCCCAGCGCTACGCCGACAGCATGGCCTCCGTCACCGTCAAGTCCACCGACGCCACCCACCCCCAGAACGGCATGTCCTTCGGCGACCTGGGCGAGACCGACCTGATGGAGATCGGCGCGGGCCAGCACGGCGAGGGCGGCGGCGTCCGGGTGCCCATGATGTCCTCCAAGGACACCGTGGCCACCGTGGCCCAGGCTCTGTGCAGGAATCTGGAGCTGAAGGCCGGGGACAAGGCCTTTGTCATGATTAACGGCTGCGGCGCCACCACCATGATGGAAATGCTGGTTCTGTTCAAGGACACGGTGGAATTCCTGAAGGCCAAGGGCGTGGACGTTGTGGCCAGCATGGTGGGCGAGATCCTCACCGTCCAGGAGGCCGGGGGCTTCCAGATGAATATCGCCAAGTGGGACGAGGAGTTCATCCGCCTGTGGAATACCCCCTGCCACACCCCCGCCTACAGCAAGGAGTAGGCCATGGCGGACAACATCGGCAACAAGGCGGCCCACGACTACCACCTGGATGTCCCCGCCGCCCAGGAGGGCTTTTACGTGAAGGGCAGCGCCCACTGCTCCTGGGGCATGAAGAACCGGCTGGCCCGGATGTTCCGCCCCCAGTCGGGCAACACCGTCATGCTGGCCTTCGACCACGGCTACATCATGGGCCCCACCGCCGGGCTGGAGCGCATTGACCTGGTCATACCGCCCCTGGTCCCCTATGTGGACGTGCTCATGGGCACGCGGGGCGTGATCCGCTCCTGCGTCTCCCCCGCCGCCCAGGCGGCAAAGTGCGTCCGGGTGACCTACGACTCCACCGTCCTCTACGACGATATGTCCAACGGCGGCGGCATCGCCTGCGATATCAACAGCGCCATTGAGCTGAACGCCGACTGCATGGCGGTGCAGACCTTCATCGGCGCCCCCGGCGAGAGCCGCTCTCTGGAGCTGCTGGCACGGACCGCCGACGCGGGCAGTCGGTACGGCATCCCCACCCTGGGGGTGGTGGCTGTGGGCAAGCAGATGGAGCGCACGGAAAAGTTCTTCCTGCTGGCCACCCGGGTGCTGGCGGAGAACGGGGCCAACGTGGTGAAGAGCTACTACTGCGAGGGCTTTGAGCGGGTGGCCGCCGCCTGTCCCGTCCCCATCGTCATCGCCGGGGGCAAGAAGCTGCCCGAGGCGGAGGCGCTGGAAATGGCCTACAAGGCCATCCAGGAGGGGGCCCACGGGGTGGACATGGGCCGGAACATCTTCCAGTCCGACTGCCCCGCCGGCATGGCCCAGGCCATCGGCAAGGTGGTGCACGAGGGCTGCACCCCCGGCCAGGCCTATGAGGTCTACCAGGAAGTGAAGCACCGGAAGTAACGAAAAAGGGAGGGCCCCGAAGGGCCCCCCGCACAGCGCGAAAGACCAAAGCCGCTCCCATCGGGCGAGGATGGGAGCGAGGTCCCCCGCATGGAACATTATACACCACCCGGAGCGCAATTGCAACGCGGGGGGCCCATTTTATTTTGAGAAAGGGGTCCATCCCATGAACGCGAAAAAATACCTGCCCATCGCTCTTTTCATCGGCCTTCAGGCCTTTGCCCTCCAGGCCCTCGACCAGGCCGTCTGCGCCAACATCCCGCCCCTGGCCGCCGGAGGGGGCTGGATTTCCTTCCAGGCCTGGGCCATGTATTTCCTGGGCGGCTGCACCCCCAAGGGCGGCTTGCGGGCGCTGATCGGCTATGTCATCGGCATGGCGGCTTCCATTGCCATTATGGTGGGCGGCGGCGCGCTGGGGGCGCTGGGCTTCTGGGCCATGCCCGTCATCCTGCTCATCCTGGTGCCCATTATCCTCTACCTGGACATCGCCCCCGAGATGGTCAATTTCGTCCCCGCCGTGTTTGTGGGCGCGGGGGTATTCTTCGGCGTGATGAGCTACATCCCCGGCGCTGATTTTGTCAACGCTTTTATCGGCGAGGGTATCTACTGCGTCATCGGCCTGCTGTTCGGCTTTATCACCATCACCTTCCGGGGCTGGTACGAAAAGAAGTACGTCAATCAGTAATACACAGGCTCTGCCTGTAAATAAGGAGGAAACACCATGTCCGCCGAGTATATGCACATTGGAATTCCCATCACCAACCGCAAGCCCAACATGGTCTACAACGAGGGAGCCAAGTTCTGGGTAAGCCATGTGGACGACTACGACTACAAGATCGAGTACCTGAAATTCGAGGAGGGCACCCCCTTCCCCGAGGAGATCCACCGCCACCCCCACGTGGCCTACAAGGTGGACGACCTGGAACAGTACATCGCGGACGCCGACAGCGTGATCTGCGGCCCCATGGAGGCCAACGAAAAGGGCGACCGGCTGGCCTTTGTCTGGAAGGACGGGGCCATTCTGGAATTGTACCAGGAGGCATAACGGCCCCTGCCCGCGTCCGGCGCAGGGAGGCAGACCGCGCCGGACGCGGGACCATTCGCGGCGGCAAACAGAACACCGGGCAGGAGGGTTGACCTCCTGCCCGGTGTTTTTGTACACGCCCCCGAACCGCCGCCGGAAGGAATCCTGGGGCAGGCCGTCCGCGGCATAGCGGCCGTTTTCAAACGAGCCCTGACCCCGCGCCGCTTTCGCCCGTCCCCTCCTGCCGCAGCGCCTCCAAAAACGCTTCGGCCGGCTTGGAAAATACCTGGTACTTCTTCCAGACCACGCTCATATGGGCGCGGACAGTCGGGGAAAGGGGCCGGAAGCACAGCGGGCTGTCCCCCGAGGTATTGATGATGCCGTCCAGCATCAGGGCATATCCCATGCCGTCCTCCACCATCAGCGAGGCGTTGTAGGCCAGGCTGTAGGTGGCCGCGATGTTCAGCTCCCACAGCCCCCGCCCCAGCCATGCGTCCAGCGGCCCGCCCTCCCGAAGGTTCCGGGAGACAATCAGGGGCCGGTCCGCCAGATCCCCGGGCTGCACAAACTGCCTTTGTGCCAGCGGGCTGTCCCGGCGCATCAATATGCCCCAGATGTCATGAACCGGCAGCTGGCAGCAATTATATTTGGCCTGATTGACGGGGCCAAACAGCAGCCCAAAGTCAATCAGCCCCTTATCCAGCTCCTCCGTCACCCCCACCCCGTCCCCGCTGGAAATGCGGAAGCGGAGCTGGGGATGCCGCTCCTGGAGCCGCCGGGCCGCCCGGGTGAGAAAATGGACGCCCCGGGTCTCCCCCGCGCCGATGTATACGTCGCCCGACAGGGCCTCCTGTCCCGCCGTCAGCTCCCCGGTGGTTTTCTCCACCAGCTCCAGGATCTCCCCCGCCCGTTTGCGCAGCAGCACCCCGTCCTCCGTCAGCGTGATGCGGCGGTTGCCCCGGACAAACAGCTTTTTGCCCAGCTCCTCCTCCAAATCCATCAGCTGGCGGGACAGGGTGGGCTGGGACAGGTGCAGGTGTTCCGCCGCGCCGGAAATGCTCTCCTCCCGCGCCACGGCGAGAAAATAGCGCAAAACCCGCAGTTCCATGGCAGTCCCCTCCTTATGGCTGCCCTCATTTTAGCAAAGCCCGCCGCGCCTGTCAAATTAACCGCAGCGCGTTCCCCCAGTTCCCCGATAAAACACTTGACCTGGAGCACGACGCCCCAGGTCAAGTGTTTTTTCATCCTATGGAAAGGGTCACGCTCACATCTCCGTCCCCCAAAACCTCCCGCAGCTCCTGGGCGGACACATGGTTGATCCTGCCCAGCCGGGTGAAGTTCCAGGTGTTGGTGTCATAGTAGATGACGAACTGGTCGCCCTGGTACAGGATGAGGTCCCCGGCCTGGGTGTGGATTTGCTCGTTGTTGGTAGGCAGGCTCTGGCCCAGCGGGCCCACCTTTTCAAAATTGCCGTAGTCGTGCATCTGGATGGTGATAGGCCCCTCCGCCAGCAGCTCCTTCAGCGCCTGGGCGGAGGAGTTGTCCGCCAGCGTGGCGGTGAGGGCGGTCCCGTTTACCGCGATCTTCAGCATATCCTTTCCCCCTTCCGGTGTGCCGGCGTCCTCATTTTCCGGCAGATCCAGACCGCTCAGCCAGCCCTCCACATCCTCCCGGGAGGCGCCGCCGCCAAACCGCCGCCCCTCCAGCCAATCCGCGCCGGGGGCCAGGGCCTGGAGGTTCGCCGCGCTGGAGCCCATGGGACTGCTGCCCGAGGTGCAGAAGGGGACGATGGTCTTGCCGGACAGGTCATAGGATTCCAGGAAGGTGCTGATGATTTTCGGGGCCTGCCCGTGCCAGATGGGGTAGCCCAGGAACACCACGTCGTACTGGGCCATGTCCTCCACCGCGCCGTCGATGGCGGGGCGGGCGGCGGGGTCGTTCTGCTCCCGGTTGGCCCGGCTGGAGTTGTCGTTGTAGTTCAGGTCGGCGGAGGTGTAGGGGGTCTCGGGGACGATCTCGAACAGATCCGCGTCCAAAATGGCGGCGATGTGGTTTGCCACGTTCTCCGTGTTGTGGGTGGCGGAGAAATAGGCCACCAGCGTCCTGCCCTGCCCGGCGGGCTGCTGGGGAAGCCGGGCGTAATTCATCACCGCGGCGGCGGCCTGGGCCCGGGTAGCGGGCCTGGCGCTGCCGTCGAAGCCGGGGATGCCCCCGGTCACAGGCCGGTCGGTATACCGCTGGAAAATCAAGTTCAGATGCTCCTGGGTGATGGGGTCGTTGGTTCCGAAGCGGCCGTCTCCATAGCCGCCCACCAGTTTCTCACCGGCCGCCCAGCGGACGGCCTCCGTGTACCACTGGCCTCCGGCCACATCGGAGAAGTCCATCAGGTAGTTCACCACCGGCTCCCCGGCCTGCCGCCACAGCACGGTGACCAGCATGGCCCGGGTGAGGGTACCCTCCGGGTCGAACCGGCCCCCGTCCACACCGTTCATCAGTTCATGCTTTCGGACATAATCCACGGCGCCGGCATACCACGTCCCGGCGTCCACATCGGCGAAGCCCCCGGCGGAGGCGGCCAGGCCGACCGGGACCTGGGAGGGCGCGGCGGGAGCTGCGGAGGGCTCCGCCTCCTGGGAGGAGCAGGCCGGGAGGGACAGGGCCAAGCCCACCATCAGCGCCAGCAGGGCGGCGGTAAGGCGCGTCAATTTTTTCATGGGTCGTTCACTCCTTGTTTTGGTTTATATCTTTATCTTACCGCTTATCCCCTTCCTTGTAAAATACCTTGTTCCTATCGCTTGCCATACTTTAAAAGCATGGCGGGCTTCCCCCGCGGGGACGCCCCCCCGCCGCCCCGGCCAGCGCCGGCCCAAGCGCCAAATGCCCGCGGAAATCCTGTGGACGCGGCACAAAAAGCGGCTGTTAAAATATATTGCATCAAATTGTTTGGGAGGTCAATGGGATGCCCGTTGTCTATTTCGTATTAGGCGCTGCGGCCCTGATGTTTTTCGGGGCGCTGGCGGGCCTGCTGCCATTGCTGCTGGGCCGCTACCTCAGCCGCCCCGGGCTGGGAAAGCTGGGGATGCTGTGCTGTACCTTTGGCGGACTGCTGCCGGGGCTTCAGCTCCCAATTGCCATCGGCTTTGTCCTGGCCATCTTTATCAAAAAATCGGACTTCGCGTGGCCCCGGCAGGGCGCGTCCCCACCCCCTGCCGGCCCGGCCCCCGCCGTCCGGCCCGCCCAGGGAAACACCCTGTACGTCACCTGCCTGTCCGGCCCCTTGCGCGGCCAATCCTATCCCGTGGGGCCGGATGGCCTGCGGTTCGGGTGCGACCCATCCTGCGCCGTCCGCTTCGCCGCCGGGACGCCGGGCATCAGCCGCCAGCACTGCTGTATCCGCTGGCAGCAGGGCGTGCCCGTGCTGGTGGATCTCAACTCCACCTACGGGACCTTCATGGGGGACGGGCGGAAGCTCCCGCCCAGCTATCCTTCCCAGCTGGCCGCAGGCAGCCGGTTCTACCTGGGGGACACCCGGTGCCTGTTCCAGCTCACCCTGCCCTGATCCAGACAATAAACCAAACCAACCGAGGAGGAGTACACGATGGAAGTTCAAACGTCAATGGTAACCTGCCCCAGCTGCGGCCGCCCCTATGACGGCGCCAGAAGCGCCCGCTGCCCCCACTGCGGCGCCGGGGGATTCGCGTCCACCGAAGCCCCCGGCGGAACGGGGGGGTTCGGCGCCACGGAGCCGCTGGGCGGCGGCTTTGTCCCGACCGAGGCCCCCATGGGCGCAGGCGGCGGCTATCATGCCGATTTTGGGGCCACCACCCCGCCCGGCGGCGGCGAATTTGCTTCAGGCGGCGGGGCAAACCCCTTCGACGTGCCCACCGTCATCGGCGGAGCCAAGGCTGACGGCGATATCTCTGAGCCGGTGGTGGGCTGGCTGGTCTGTGTTGAGGGGCCGTCCCGGGGGACGGACTACCGCCTCCATGCCGGGTACAATTACATCGGGCGGGAATCCGGCGACGTGCGCATCCGCGGCGACCAGCAGATATCCCGCCAAAACCACGCCATGGTGGCCTATGACAGCGGCGAGCATCTCTACTTTGTGGGCCCTTCCGCCGGACGCAACCTTATCAAGGTCAACGGCCACGCGGTTTTGCAGGCCGCCGCCATCAAAAACTATGACATCATCTCCATCGGCACAACAAAGCTGATCTTTGTGGGGCTGTGCGGGGAACAGTTCAGCTGGGAAAAGAGGGATCCGGGAAATGGCTGACGGCATGGGGCCCAATGTAACGCAAGTCCCGTCCGGCAGCGAGGATCAAGTCCCCGGGGGGCACACAGCCGCCCCGGAGGAGACCGCCCCGGAGGAGACCGCCCCGGAAGAGACCGCCCCGGAAGAGACCGCCCCCGCCGGCCGGGAGGCGGGGACGCTGGCCCAGTGGGCCGGGGAGCCGGGGGCGGGCGGCATCTCCTGCGGGGGCTGGGCGGGGCTGGGCCTGCTGGCGGGGCTGCTGGCCGCCGGGGCGGCGGCGGGGGTGTCCCTCTGGCTGCGGCGGCGCAGAAAACAGCCCGCCCCGGAAGGGCTCCTGTGGAGCGGGAGCGTAAGCGTGGAAAAGCTCCATGAACAGGGGGCCCGGCCAGGGCAGCAGGACTGCTTCTTTGTCTCCCCGGCGGAGGAGGGCGCCGGGCTGCTGGCAGTGGTTGCCGACGGCATGGGCGGCCTGTCCGACGGGGACAAGGTGAGCCAAGCGGCGGTATCCGCCATGGCGCAGGGCTTTTATTACGTCCGGGGCACCCCCCAGCAGGTGCTGCTCCAGCTGGCCCAGCGGGCCAACGGGGCGGTAAACCAGCTGCTGGGGGAGGACGGCGCATACCGCAGCGGCTCCACCCTCACGGCGGGGCTCATCCGGGACGGCGCGTTCCACTACCTGTCTGTCGGGGACAGCAGAATCTGCCTCTACCGGCAGGGGGAACTCTATCAGCTCAACCGGGAGCATGTCTACCGCAGCGAGCTGTATGTCAATTACGTGAATGGGGAAGAGACGCTGGACGGGGCGGCCGCCCATCCCAAGGGGGCTGGGCTGACCAGTTTTCTGGGCATGGGGCGGCTCAAATATATTGACCTGCCCGCCCAGCCTGTCCCCGTGCGTCCGGGGGACCGGTTCCTGCTGATGAGCGACGGGGTCTACAACGCCCTCACCCCCGGGGAACTTTCCGCCGCCCTGGACCAGGGGGCGGGACAGGCGGCCCAGGCGATAAACGACGCCATCCGGGCCAAGGGATATCAAAACCAGGACAACTACACGGCGGTGATTTTGAACTGCTGACCGATTTGATGGGGGGACATCCATGCTGGATATCGCAACCTACACAGACACAGGCGGGCGGACGCGGAATGAGGACACGGTTCGGTACGCGCTCCGGGACGGGGACAGGCTGTGCCTGATACTGGCCGACGGCCTGGGCGGGCATGGCGGCGGAGAGCTGGCCTCTTCGGCGGCGGCGGAATGCGTCTGCACCCTCTGGGACGGGCGGGCGGACGCGGAGGGCCTGAGATCCCTGGTCCGGGAGGCCAACCGCAGGGTATTGGCCCTCCAGACCCCGCAGTGCGCCATGAAAACCACGGCCGCGGTACTCACCCTGGCCGGCGGCCGGGCCGTATGGGCCCATGCGGGGGACTCCCGGCTGTACTATTTCCAGGACGGCCGTCTGGCCTTCCAGACCAGGGACCACAGCGCGGCCCAGCTGGGGGTGCTTCTGGGGGACATCACCCCGGACCAGATTCGCTTTCACCAGGACCGCAGCCGGGTGCTCCGGGCCCTGGGCCAGGACGACGAGCTGACCGTGGAGACCGGCCAGCGTGAGCTGGGCCCCGGCAGCCATGCCTTTCTGCTGTGCAGCGACGGTTTCTGGGAATATGTTCTGGAGCAGGAGATGGCACTGGATCTGGCCAAGGCCGCAGGCCCCGGGGACTGGCTGGAGCGGATGCGCCGGCGGCTGAAAGAGCGCATACCCGCCGACAATGACAACAATACCGCCGCCGCAGTGTGGGTGGACGGAGAATAAGGAGGAAGTCAAGATGAAACGAAGGACATTGGCGCTTCTTGCCGGGTTGATTTTGCTGGCCGGGACGCTGTCCGGCTGCGGCTCCAGGCGGTTCACCGTGGAACAGGCCCAGCGCGGCGTGGTGCGGGTAGCCCAGATGGTGCGCATGGACATCTATGCGGTGGAGGACGGCCAGATCACCGGGCAGATCGCTTCCAGGGAGGGGATCTTGGGCGGCACAGGCACGGCCTTCGGCGTGGGCAAGGCCGGCCAGCCCACCGATACTTTTGTGACCAACCGCCACGTGGTATCCGACCATGTGGGCATATTGGAGGTGGATGCCGAGGGAAACCCCAGCGTGGTCTATCAGAACACGGTCACCGCCATGTATATCCTGCTGGACGACTATTCCTATAACTCGTCCACCGGGCTGGACACCAGCCGGGCGGTGCCCTGCACCATCGTCTACGCGGCGGAAGAGCCGGGCCCGGACCTGGCCGTACTCAAGGCCGCCGAGCCGGTGAAGGACCGGATTGCCCTGTCCCTGCTGGACCCGGCGGGCAATGTGCGCCCCGGCGACACCATCTATGCCCTGGGCTTCCCGGGCAGTTCGGACGACATCACCTTCGACCCGGAAAAGCAGGTGGACAAGCTGCTGGCCGGTATTGAGAGCATGACGGTGACCAAGGGCTCCGTCACCCTGCTCAGCCGGGATGTGGAATCGGGCACAGACATTATGCAGCATGACGCGCAGACCAACAGCGGCAACTCCGGCAGCCCCCTGATTACGGAGGACGGCGCCGTGGTGGCGGTACATTACGCCTCTCACCTGTCCACGGGCAATCGAACCGAAACCGTCAGCAAATATTCCGTCCAGGCAGGGGAGCTGATGGCCATCCTGGACGGTTTGAAAATCTCCTATGACGTATTCAGCCCAGGCCCCGGTCTTGCCCTGATCGCCGGGGGCGCCGTGGCGCTGGCCGTAGCGGCGGCGGCAGCCATTGTGGCGCTGGCGCGGAGAAAAAAGGCGGCTCCCGGCCCGGCGGCCCCGGCGGCAGTTCCCGCCCCCGGCGGTGCGGAGCTGCGCATCCAGGGGCAGAGCGGCGCCTTCGCCGGCCGGCGGTTTGCCATCGGCGGCCAGGTGCGCATCGGCCGCGACCCCGGCGGCAATGACCTGGTCTACCCAGACGGCACCCCCGGCATCAGCGGGCGGCACTGCGTGGTGGCCCTCTCCGACGGGCAGGTGACGCTCACCGACCTGGGCTCCAGCTACGGCACCTTCCTGGCCGGGGGACAGAAGCTGGCCCCCAACCAGCCCGTGACCCTGCGCGTGGGGGACCGGTTCTATCTTGGGTCTGAAAAGGAGGGCTTTGTTATCACCGGCAAAGGGGGCAGCCTGACATGACCGCAAGGCATACGGCGCTGTGCCCCAGCTGCATGACGGCGTGTGAGGACGGGGAGCGCTGCCCCCGCTGCGGCGGCAGCCTCCACCGGGAAAACCCGTCCTTTCTGCTTCCGGTGGGCGCCGTTCTGCGCAGGCCCGGGCTCCCCCCATGCCACGGCTATGAGATCGGCGCGGCGCTGGGCCAGGGCGGCTTCGGCGTGACCTACGCCGGCCGGGACGAGGCGGAGGGCCGCCGGGTGGCCGTGAAGGAGTACTTCCCCGCCCGGTGCGCCAAACGCGGGGAGGACGGCATTACGGTGGTGCCCCTGCCCGGCATGGAGGAGACCTACGAGGGCGGACGCTACAGCTTTGTCAAGGAGGCCCGGGTACTCTCCGGCCTGGAGGGGATGCCCTCTGTGGTCCAGGCCCTGGCCTACCTGGAGACCAACAACACCGCCTACCTGGTGATGGAATACCTGGACGGCACGCCCCTGCACCGCCTGGTGGACCCCAAGGCGGGCAAGCGCATTTCGCCGGAAACGCTGCTGCCGCCGCTGAAGAACCTGCTGTACGATATCGGGCGGCTCCACGAGAAAAAGGTGATCCACCGGGACATCGCCCCGGACAACATCATGTGGATGCCGGACGGCAGCCTGAAGCTGCTGGACTTCGGCAGCGCCCGGTCTATGGAGGACGGCAAATCCATGACCGTGATGCTCAAGCACGGCTTCGCCCCAGTGGAGCAGTACCAGAGCCACGGCCAGGGCACCTACACCGACGTGTACGCCATGGCCGCCACCATCTACTACTGCCTCACCGCCGTGGCGCCGGCGCAGTCCACCGAGCGGCTGCTGGGCGATGCCCGGCTGAAACGCCCCCGCGAGCTGGGCGTGGCGCTGACGCCGGAGGAGGAGGACGCCCTGATGGCCGGCCTGGAGGTGCTCCCCCAGGCCCGGCCCCAGACCATGGGCGAGTTTGCCCGGCGGCTTTTCCCGGACCTGTCCGCGCCGGAGCCCGCCCCCGTACCGGCGGCCCGGCCCGGCCTGTGGCGCAGGCTGCTGGCCTGGCTTCGGGGACGGTGACGGGCCGTCCACAAAGAGGGTGCAAAACGGCAGTTTTTCAGGTATACTACAATAGAAGTGAGAGAAGGTGAGCCGGAATGGAACATAAATTCTGCCCCTACTGCATGAACCCCGTAGAGGGCGGAAAGCCCTGCGGGGTATGCGGGCTGACCGAGGGAAGCTATACCCCCTCCCCCCACCACCTGCCCCTGGGCACCGTGCTCAAGGAGCGCTACCTGGTGGGCCGGGTGCTGGGCGAGGGCGGTTTTGGCATCACCTACATCGGCTGCGATTTACAGCTGGAGCTGAAGGTGGCCATCAAGGAATACTTCCCCACCGACAAGGCCAGCCGCATGTCCCAGGCGTCGCTGGATGTGTCCAGCTACACCGGCGCGGCAGGGGTCAGCTACGGCAAGGGCTTGAAAAAATTCCTCCAGGAGGCCCGGACCATCGCCCGGATGGACAAACAGCCGGTCATTGTCAACGTCCGGGACTTTTTCGAGGTCAACCGCACCGCCTACATTGTGATGGAATATGTGGAGGGCACCACCTTCAAGGAACTGGTGGAACAGCGGGGCGGGCGCATCCCCGCAGGGGAGCTGCTCTACCTCATTGAGCCGCTGTTCTTCGCCCTGGGCGAGATGCACGGCAACAGCCTCATCCACCGGGACATCAGCCCGGAAAACCTGATGCTGGAAAAGGGCGAGGTTCGCCTGCTGGATTTCGGCTGCGCCCGGGAGACTGCCGATGGCGGCAACACCCTTACCATCGCCCTCAAGCACGGCTACGCCCCGGTGGAACAGTACCAGAGCAAGGGGCAGGGGCCATGGACGGACGTGTACGCCCTGGCGGCCACCATCTACTATTGCCTCACCGGCAGAAAGCCGCCCCAGGCCATGGACCGGCTGCTGGAGGACGGGCTGATCCCGCCCCGGCAGCTGGGGGTGGAGCTGACCCAGCGCCAGGAACAGGCCCTGCTGCGGGGCATGGGGGTGTCTCCGCGCCGCCGTTTCCAGAGCATGGAGGAATTCCACACCGCCTTGTACGAGGGCTTTCTCCCCGGCGGTGCGGCGGGGCAGGGCCGGGAACCCGACCCCCTGCCCGCCCCGGAGGGCGGTTCGCCCGAGTTGGAACAGGCGGAAGAGGTCCCCCCAGCTCCAGGCGGCGCAGATGGAAAGCCGGCCACCCCGGCGGCGTGGCTGAGGCAAAACCGGCTGCTGGCGGGGGGCTGCGCGGCGGCGCTGGCGCTGGTCCTTCTGCTGGCGGCGGCGCTGCCCCGCCTGCTGGGGGACGACTATGAGGCCGCCCAGACGGGGGAACCGTCAAACGGGCTGGAGAGCGCCCCGTCCACCCAGGAACCCAGCGCGTCCCCCAATGTGGACAATCTGGCCCTGTTTATGGAGACGGTGGAATGGCTGCGGCTGGACGATATGGAGCTGGACGGGACGGAGCTGCGCGCCAAATTGGACGCGCTGCCCATCGACGGGCTGTTCGCCGGCGCCGTCCACGTGAATACGCTGGAGGAGCTGGACGCGGCCCTGGACCGGGCGGACAGGCCCATTGTCATTGACGCCGACATAGATCTGTCCACGGAGGAGCATGGCCGGAACAACCAGGTGCCCATCCTCGTCAGCGAGGGGGTGACGGTGAGCGTCGGGTGGGACGACCAGTCCTATGAGAACGCCGCGGCATCCGACGCCACCTGGGCTGTGAACGGGAGTATTTTCATCAACCGGGGAACCGTCCGGGGCCGGATCATCATGGGCGGCTGGGAGAGCGCCGATCCCACCAACGTACTGCTCAACTACGGCACGATCTATTCCGACCTGGGCGCGGGGTACGACTGCGACAGCCATAATGTGGTGGTCAACCTGGGCGCCCTGTACCTCCCCAGGGCCCAATACCGGCAGACCAGCTTCTACAACCTGGGGACGCTCCTCCACGGGTTCATCGCCCCGGAGGGGGAGACCCCCCTGGTCACCACCAAGCTGGGCGGGGACTATTTCATCGACCTCATCGGGTGCTATTTCTATAACGGCGGCGGCATCGTGCTGGAGGGGCGGAACAGCGAAAAGTGGGGCAGGCTGGATGTGGCCAACGGCTCCCGGTTTGTCAACGCCGGCTCCATCCAGCTGGGAAACTACGGCGAGGTGAACAATCACGCCACCCTGTTCAACCGCGGCGAGATTGTTGCCGGGGACAACGCCGCCCACCTGTTCAATATGGGCTGGCTGTTGAACATCGGGCCGGACTGCGCCCTGGACACAGCCCGCTGCGACAATGTGGGGCTCGTCCAGGCCGGGACGGAAACCTCCATCGACCTGTCCGCCGTCCGGGACGGCGGGGGCGGCGCGGTGCTGCCCTTCCACTGGCGCGATGGGTGGGACGGTCCGGCGGACATCCGGCTCGTGTCCAGCAGCGAGGAATTCTATGCGGCCCTGGAGGACCGGAGCTGCGCGCTGATCGGCCTCGGCGACGGCGCCGCGCTGACGCTGACGGAGGATTTGATCCTCACCAAGGGCCTTGCCATCCCGGACACCGGCTCCCTCACCATGGACGGGGCCAGCCTGACGGTGGCGGGGGAGACCGGGTATCTGTGCGCCGACGGCCCCATCGGCCTGGGGGGCGGGGTGTTCACCGTCCGGGACGAGGCGGTGGTATCGGTGCGGGGGCTGCGGGACTGCGGCGGGCTCACCGTCCGCAACCAGGGCTATCTGATGCTCCGGGAGGGCCTGCGGCCCAACGACGGCGCGGTAATCCAGCTGTCCGACGCCCGCTATCTGTCCAGCATCGGCCCGCTGGAGCTCCATGGGGCGCAGGTAAGCATTGACCGCAGCTTGCTGCGCGGCACCGGCGGGATATACCTGAATGGCTGCGCGGTGGATATTGCCCAGCACGGCGAATTCCTGACGGATGGCTGCGGGGTGCATTTCGATGGGGACACCGTGATTACCAACTACGGCGGCCTGCACCTCAACGGCTGGGATACCCAGGAGCTTGCCTGTCAAACCGCCAACTACGGCGAGATGTCAACAAATTCCGAAGCGGTCTTCAGCGGCTCGCTGGTCAACGAGGGGAGCCTCACCATCTGGACCAGCCCGAATGATTTGGTCCGGGTGTCCGGCCGCCTGGAAAATCGCGGGACGGTGGAGTTCACAAACGGCGGAAAGTTCCAGCCCTGGGCGGCGGGGACAGTCACCGGCGTGCCCCAGCAATATGTGGCGGACTGACAAGACAAGAAAGCGCGCCCCCGGCCTTTTGGGCCGGGGGCGCCGCGCTGCTCACGACGGCTCCGCGCTTCTTACATCGGCGTACAGCGCCTCGATGACCTGCTCCATCCGCTCGCTCATGGGGTGGTCCCCGTCGGCGGTGATGGCGTAGAGCACCAGCCAGTCGGTGGCGTTGCGGGGGTCCAGCGGGGGCATCCCGCAGTCGGCCAGGATGGCGTTGAGGCAGTACCAGTGGTCCTCCAGCCGCTCCTGGGGGGAGATGTAGTCCTCGTCCAGCTCGCTGTACTCCCCGTCCACCACGTTCTCCGTGATGACATACAGCAGGAGCAGCAGCTTGCGGGGAACGTCCTCCCGGCGCAGGCGGATGTTTTTCAGCGCGGTGGTGTTGGGCCAGTTGCGCTTGATGAGCTTCTGCACCACGGAGTAGCCCTCCCGCTTTTTCCCCGACGGCATTTTGAGGGACAGGTACTGCTCCATCACCGCCTCCATGGAGTAGTCCGGCTCCTGGACGCCGTTTACGGCGGAGGCGGGGGTCATGAGCTGCGCCAGGTACTTGCTGAAATAGGTATAAGCCCGCAGGTGGAACACCCCGAAGCTGTCCAGGTTGCGCAGGTAGCAGGCCCGCAGGTCGTCCACCGTGCGCACCTGGAGGAACTCATTCTGCATATCCCGGGTCAGGTGGCCGCCGGTCCCGGCCGGGGGGCTGTCCAGCCGGGGCGCGGGGGGCAGGGTCTCAAAAAACGCCCGGGCCTGGCCATAGCTCCTGCCGGTGCGCAGGAACCAGGCGTATACCGCCTCCCGCCCGTCCCGGTAATGGATGGCATAGCCCGTGCACAGCCCCAGCAGGTAGCCCGCCTGCCGCTCGGACAGAGACAGGGCAAAGGCGATGTGGAGGATATCCTCCCGGCTGGTGGGCTGGCTGCGCCCGGCCGCCCAGTTGCGCACATTTTTGGCGATGGCCTCCGGGTTCCCCTCCCTGGCGTCCCGCTGGAACGCGGCGGTCAGGCGGGGCACCAGATCCGGCTGCGGATAGAACTCCCGCAGGGTGTCGCAAAACGTGCGCAGGACAATCCTCCCGTCCCGGAGGTACTGCGCCGCCATGGCGGGGGTCATGTCCTGGGCGCTGAGGCGGTCATATTCTGTTCTCGAAAGGGTGGTCAGTTCAATGCCGGGCAAAACAGTTCCCTCCCGCAGTACGGTTTCGTTTCTGGCGAAAAATCGCCTATTATCTGCCGAAAGGTATTATATACTGTTTTGGACGGACTGACAAGGGGAATATCACAAGCCGTCCCAACGGCCCGGGGAGGGGCCTTCGCCATGCCCCTCAGGCTGCGGGGCCCCGGCAAACGGCCGTCCGGCCGTTTGCGCCAGCCCCTGATATCGGTTGTTCAGGCGGATCAATTCCAGCTCAAAATCCTGACGGTTCTTTTGGTTGATGGTCTCCAGAATCATCCCGGCGAAAAAGGATTGAATCGCCCCGATGGCGGTGAAGCCGCACACAATTAGCGTGGGCAGCTTTGGGACCTGCCCCGTCTGCATGTACAGCAACAGCACCGGGACAAAAAACGCCAGGGCCAGCGCCATCAGGACTGCCGCGCAGGTGCAAAAGAACGCGTAGGGCTTGTAAATCCGAAAGAGCCTGCAAATGGTGCGCAGCACCTTCGCACCGTCTGAGAAGGTGTTGAGCTTTGACGCGCTGCCCTCCTGGCGGTCCCGGTACGGGACGACCACATTCTCAATCCGCATATTCTTGTCAACCGCATGTATGCTCATCTCCGTCTCCAGCTCAAAGCCCCTGGAAAGGACCGGGAAGCTCTTGACAAACTGATAGCTGAACGCCCGGTAGCCGGTCATAATATCGCGGATGTCGCTGTGAAACAGGAGGTTGACGCACCCGCGCACCAGACTGTTCCCAAAATTGTGGAAGGGCCGCTTGTTTTCCTGAAAGTATGTGGAGGACAGCCGGTCCCCCACCACCATGTCGGCCTGCCGCAGCAGGACCGCGTCTGCCATCTCACGGGCGTTTTCCGCCGGATAGGTGTCGTCGCCGTCCACCATAAGGTAACACTCCGCGTTGATTTCCCGGAACATGCGCCGGATCACGTTTCCTTTTCCCTGCCGGCGTTCCCGCCGGACAACGGCCCCGGCACGCCGGGCAATTTCCCCGGTGCCGTCCGTAGAGTTGTTGTCATAGACGTAAATCACGGCTTCCGGCAGCTCCCGGCGGAAAGCGGCCACCACCTTCCCGATGGTCCGGCCTTCGTTATAGCAGGGGATCAGCACCGCAATTTTATCCATGCCCCGGCCCTCCACCCGCGCGCCCCCGCCCGCCCCAGGGAGGGCTTCTGCCGCATACGCCGCGTCCCGGCCCGCAGGCGGTTTTGCCGCGCCCCCTGCCGGGGGCTCCGCCGCATCCTCTCCCGGGGGCTCCGCCGCAGGGGGTTCCGCCCCCGCCGGCACAACCTGCCGCCGCCCGCCGCCGTCCTCCCCGCCGCGCAGGAAGACGCTGCAAAACGCCAGCGCCAGCGTCAGAACCTGCACCGCCGATATGTACCGGTAGCTCTGGTGGTACAGCACCAGGGCGAGCCCCGCGATCTGCCCCAGGAGCGGCGCCGCCGCCCAGAAAAAGCGTTTCATCCGGTTCCCCCACCAGAACACGCCCAGCGCCATCAGCAAGATCAGATAGGCCCCCGACCGCCACAGCAGCATGTCAAACACGCTGTTTGCTTCGGTGCTCATCGTCCCCCGGTAGAGCTCCGACAGCCGGGAGTGGTTGTAGTATGGCACTCCCGGCTCCATCGGTCCGAAGTCAAAATACTCCGCGATTTGGTTTTCCTCCCAGAGGACCACATCGCAAAAACCCTTTGTGTTGAAGCTGTCCGGCGGCTGGCGCACATCCCACAGGAGGTCTGTCCCGTCCAGCCGGTCCTTGACCACCACATCCGGGTACTTGCACAGCGCCTCCAGGTATACGGAAAAGGCCTGCCCGGCGGTGATGTGCGCGGGATCAAAGGGGTACTCGTCGGAGAGCTCCCCGCGGCCCCAATAATAGGGATCATGGCCCATATACCTGTCATAGTAGTCTGCCCACTGGTCAAGGGGCAAAACCGACTCCATCACCGCGGTGCTTCCGGCGGAAAGGGCCAGCCCCTTATTGGCGCACGAGGCGGCGGCGCAGAGCATGGTGGTATAGGGGCTCATCATCACGTCCCGCGACACCCGGAACAGGGAAAACACCGGCCCCTTATATACGGCGGCCAGCAGCACGCCGCACAGGCACACCGCCGCCAGCCGGAGCTTTACCTGGGGGAAATGGCGCAGGGTAATCCACGCGAACAGCAGCAGGACCGCGGCAAAGGGCACGACGCCGTTGTGCCGGAACGCATAGATCAGAAACAGGGACAGCGCCAGCGCTCCCAGGAACCGCCACCTCCGCAGCTCCTCCAGGTTCAAGGCCAGACGGACCAGCAGGTATGTCCCCCACAGCAGCGCCAGCGTGTACGGGTAGTCCTTCAGCGGGGTAATCCCGAAAACCACCAGATTGGGCAGCAGGCCGAACCCGGCGCCCAGCACCGCCAGCGCCTGAAAGGGCAGCCCGCGGTCATAGCCCAGCATCAAAAATTCCGTGCACAGCAGGGCAAAGAAAAACAGCTGCACGGCCACAAGGGCCCCGGCATGGGGGCAGATGTCCAGGACCACCCGGAACAGTATGGCGTTTATGGCCGGGTGCCAATCCCAAATGGTGTCATGCGCCACCGCCTGAATCATCAAATCAATACTGTCCGTCGCAAACCCGCCCGGCCAGAAGTTCCAGAGGACAACCGCCTGGCATGCGCACAGGACTGCCAGCAGCCCCCAAAAGGCCAGGCGGCGGTAGGCGGGCCCGTTTCCGGGACTGCGGAGGGATGCCAGCCATTCCAGCCCAAGGAGCAGCAGATAAATCACGGGGATGAACCAGACCGTCCCCAGCGCCACATAGAAGGCCCCCTCCGGGGAAAAGTGCACCCGGGTATTTCCGTCCAGGAAAAAGCGCTGGCCGAAGGACGCCAGGGAGGCATACAGCGCGATTGCCGCCACCAGGGCGGTTTTGCCCCGGGTCCTGTACTTTTCCAGAAGGCGGCGGCCCAGGCCGGAGGGCAGGCACAGCCAGGCGCCCGCAGTGAGCAGGGCCAGGAACCCGGCCGTAACCCCGTCCGGCCCGATCTTTGGGGAGGTGAAGAACAGCAGGTAATACGCTGCCGCCAAACCGGCCGGAAGTGCCAGCCTCCTGCCTGATCTCAGCAGCAGGGAGGAGGCCGGAGCGCCCCGAAGGCCCTTGTCCTCCAGGAACAGGAGAAGCTCCGCCCTCAGCCGGCTTCTTTGCCAGGCCAGCCCGGTGGCGTGGAACAGGATCAGGCAGGCCGCGCCGAGAACCGGCAGGAGCCCGGCGCCATACACCAGCAGCTCCAGGGGTGAATACGCCCGGCGGCAGTCGACGGGGATGTCGGCATATTCCACCGCCTCCCCCTCGCCCCACTCGGGGCAGCGCAGATCCCACGTGCCGCCGCTTCCAGCGGAGGACTCAATGGCAACGCTGCCGGCATAGGGGGTGTACGGAAAGCCAAGGCGGACCTGCTGCGCGGCAAAGCGCATGGTCAGGCGGTTTGCCACCCCATCCTCCTCAGGCCAGATCATGAAGTTATCGTACTCTTCCCGGTACAGCCAGCCGGAATTTTCCAACACCTCCGCCTGCGCGACTGGGATGTTCTCCCCGTCTACCACCACATCGCACAGGCATATCTCACCGGCAGTCTTGGCAATGAGGGTGATATACGTCTCCCTCTGGGGCGGGAAAAAGGCAGTTCTGCATCCGGCCAGAATCAAAATGGCGGCAGCGGCGGACAGCAGCGCCACCCAAGGCGCCGGCGCTGATTTGAAAAGCCGTCCGGCAGCGTACAAAAGGGTCCCGCACACAGCCAGGGCGCACCCAAACGCGGCCAGGCGCAGCCACATAAAATTCAGCGGGTACAGGTTGTCCACATAAGCCGTCAGGCAAAGGCCGGCAAGCACGCAGGCCGCCCCCTTCAGCACCTTTGCCCGCACCGGGTCCGCAAGCAGTTTTTTCAGCGCGCTCATTTGGAACTCCTCCGTTTCAAAGGCATCCGGGCAAGCCGGGCCCGCAGTTTTCCCACCACGGAGCCCAGCGCCCCCAGGGCGGTCTTGAATTCCCTGCGCCGGCAGTACAGCGCCAGAAGCAGCCCGTCCCCCACAACGGCGCAGATTGCCAGACGAGCGGCCAAGACCCACGGCAGCGGCCCGGACACCAGCCCGCAAAGGACGTGCACCACGCCCCAGTCCAAGGCCAGGACGGCCAGATAACCGGCGTACCGAACGGCGAACGGCCCCACCGGTTTTTTCAGGCAGTGGCGGAAAAACAGGTAGGGATCCAGCCAGGCCGAGGTCAGCAGGGCGCTGAGCAGCGTCCCCAGGAAAACGCCGGCGATGCCGATGCGCCGCCCCAGTATGATAGAAAAAACCAGATTCAGCGCCGCCTCCGCCAGGGCCTTGTATTGATCCAGCCGGAACATGCCCAGGGCGTACCAGAAGGTGCCGATGGCGGTGCGCAGGCCATGGTAGAAGAACAGCAGGCACAGGATGCCCACCACCGTGCTGTCAAGGAGGAACTGGGGCCCGAAGCTCAGCTCGATGAAGGGCGGCAGAAGCTCGTACAGGCAGATTGCCGCGACGCCGTAAATCCACTGGGCGAGGAAAAACGCCGTCTGAAACACCGGCTCCATGGCTTCCCGCTCCCCGGTGGCCCCCAGGTTGCCCACGCTGGCGCTGATGTTCAGGAATATCCGGTCCAGCGTCTGCCGGATGAAGCTGACCACCATGTAATAGTTGGAATAGACACCCACCGCAGCAATGCCCGCGAAGGCGGAAAGGAGCAGGTTATCGGTGCTGTTGATCACGACCGCCCCCAGCTTGTGGAGGGACAGGGCCTTGATGTTGCGGTATATGGCCGTTTTCTCTGCGGCGGGCAGCTCACAGCTGTTTTTCTGCCGCAGGAAGGGATACATGTTCCCCGCACGCCGGAAAATGCACAGGTTGCACAAAACAGAGCTTAGGATTCCCGCGATCAGGTATGCGGAGAAATTGCCCAGCGTAACCAGGATGGTAATCTGCACCGCCGTCCGCAAAATGCCGGCGGCGATCCAATAGAGGCTGATGACATACCCTCGCTGGTGCGCCGCAATCAGGCTTTGCCGGTGGGCCAGGAGATAGGAGATCACCGACTGGCCCAGATACAAAAGGTAATACAGCTTCAAATGCTCCACATCGGAGGCATCCCCGGCAATGGTGTCCAAAAACGGCAGCATTCCCAGCCCCATCACCCCGACCGCCGCCGCGACCCCCAGATAAAGCCGCCGGTACAGCTTCATCAGCGCCTGCAGCCTGGGGATATCCCCCAGCGCCGCGGGCCGGTACAGGGCAAAGCTCATGGCGTTCGCGATTCCCAGCTCCGACAGGGCCAGAATACCCAGCAAATCGGCGCACAGGCCGCTCACGCCCACATAGCCGGCGCTCAGCGTACGTGTAAACATAATACGGGTGGCATAGCCCAAAACATTGGCCAGCAGCTGGGACGCCATCGCCGTCCCGACGTTGAGCGCGGAATACTCCACCCTTGTTCTCTTGGGTTCCCCAACCCCCTGCCGTTCCATGGACCGTCCACCTCCTGCCGTGCTTTCCCGCCCGTTTTCCGCCTCCCCACCCTGTCCCCGCACACCTGGAGTTGATTTTTCCCTATCCATATACTATACTGGACTTACAGCCATTCGGCGGGGAAGCGGGGTTGGAACATCTTGATCTCAGTCATCATACCCATCTATAATGTGGAACCGTATCTGGGCCGCTGCGTCGACTCGGTTCTGCGCTCCGATTACCGGGACTTTGAATTAATTTTAGTGGACGACGGCTCCACCGACGGCTGTCTCCGCCTCTGTGAGCAATACGCCGGGCGGGACAGCCGCGTCAAGGTCCTCTCCCAGGAGAACCGGGGCGTCTCCGCCGCCCGGAACCGGGGGTTGGACGCCTGCCGGGGCGAGTGGGTCGTATTTGTGGATGCGGACGACTGCATTTCCCCGGATTTCCTGGGCCTGGCCGCCGGGGCGGAGGGGGCGGACCTGCTGCTGTTCGACTTCGCCGCGAGCCGGGAGGAGCTGACCTGCGCGCCCCGCCCAGACGCGGTTTTCCGCTATGGCCGGGCAGATATGCCGGGGCTGGTGGAGCGCGTTTTGACCCCCAGGCAGCTGCGGAAAGGCGGTCAAATAAACTTCCGCTCCTCCAACGCAAAGGCGTTCAGAAAGGAAATCATCGACCAGTACGCCCTCCGCTTTGATCCAGACATCTCTTATGGGGAGGACAAGCTTTTCAACCTTGCGTATGCCTTCCGGGCAGAGAGTTACGCCTATTTCCCTGTGTCCGTCTACTTTTATGAAACCCGGGCCGGCTCCCTGACGCATAGCCTCCGCCATGATGCAATCAATGACCTCATCACGTTGATGGAAAAACTCCAGACGGTTTTGACGCAGCATGGCCCATCCCCAGCTATAACACTGGTCTATAACAATTGGGTATTGGATCATATCTGCTTCGCGCTGACCGATTTGATTTTCAACCCCCCGGAACCAAGACCCCTGCGGGAACAATATGCCATGTGCGCCTGCCTCCGAAAAAAAACAGCCTTCCATCCGGCGTTAAAGCAGAATCTTTGGCTTGGCCCGCTGGAACGGCGGATTTTCCTGTTTTTCTTCCGCCTGGGGTGGTACCGTACCGCGCGTATGCTCTGCGCCGCCGCCCGCCTGCGGCGGAAGTTTCGGGAACGCACCGCATCCCTTCCAAGCAATCCGGGAAACGGGGGCGAACCATGATATCGGTCATCATACCCGTTTATAACGTGGAGCGGTATTTAAGCCGCTGCATCGGTTCGGTGTTGCACTCTACTTACGCGGACTTTGAACTGATCCTGGTTGACGACGGCTCCACCGACGCGAGCCCGCAAATCTGCGGGGAATACGCCGGGCGGGACAGCCGCGTCCGGCTGCTGCGTCAGGAAAACCGGGGCGTTTCCGCCGCCCGGAACCGGGGGCTGGACGCCTGCCGGGGCGAGTGGGTGGTCTTTGTGGACGGGGACGACACGATTTCGGAGGATTTCCTGGCCCTGGCCGCCCAAGCTGGGAGCCAGGGCCCCGATTTGATCCTGTTTGACTTCGCCGAGGAAAAGGCGGCCCCGGCCGCGCGGCACCTGCCGGAGGCGATCCGCTATGGCAGGCAGGACATGTCCGCCCTCGCCCAAAGCACCCTTACCCTCCGTCAGCTCCGAAAGCAAGGGAACGTCAATTTTCTTTCCAGCTGCGCCCGGGCCATGAAAAAAAGTGTAATCAGCCGGTACGGCCTCCGTTTTTCCGAGGATCTGTTCGGCGGTGAGGACACGCTTTTCAACATTGAGTACCTGCTCCGGGCGGAGAGCTGCACATACATCCCCCGTGGGGTTTACCATTACAACATCCATGGGGACTCCTTCTCCCGCCGTTTCAACCCCAGGCTCCCGGACAACCACGAGCTGTTGCTGCGCAAGGTAAAACGGGCCCTGGACGGATGCGGGGCCCTCCCCGCCCTGGAAGCGGCCTATCATACCTACGCGCGGAACCTGCTGACCTCCCTGCTGTTCCGCATGGTGTTCAGCCCCTGGAATCCGGCGTCCTTCCGGGAAAAGCGCAAAATGTGCCAACGGTTCTGGAACAATGAGATTTTCCGGCAGGCCATGGGGCGCGGCAGCCGGTACGACGCGTGGAACCAGCGGATTTTCCTCCTTCTGTTCCGGCTGGGCTGGTATGGGAGCCTAGATATCATCTGCCGCGTCCTCCACATCGTCTGGGGGCGGAAAGGGATTTGCTGACCGGTCCCGGTCTCACCCGGCGGCTATTCCGCGCCGTTTAAAAAGCCCACATAGTCGAAGGCGTCCAGATACCGCCGCTTCAAAGGCCCCGGCTTGAAATTTGTCAGCACGCCCACCTCCCCCCGCTCCTCAAAGCCCCTGATGTAGCAGGCGGAATCCAGCTCCGGATAGGGCCTGTGGGTAAAGACCAGCTTGTGGGGATAGGGCAGCCGGTCAAACCGCCGGAGGGTTTCATAATCGCAGCCGTCCCGGTCCGTCGCCATCAGGATGAGGCGGTCCCAGTTGATCTTCCTTTTCCGCTCCTCCCATTTGGCGGACGCCTCCTCGAAGGAGGCATAATGGAGGAAGTTTACCCGGACGTCCCCCAGCAGGGCGGTGGGGCAGCCGCCCGGGTTCTCCCGCTCCGCAAGGGGCAGGGCCATGTACCACCGGGGATTTCCGGCCAGCTTGATGAGATCCCGGATCGGGATGGTGAGGTTGACCGTAGGCGTCAGGAATTCCAGGCCCAGGTCATGGTACATCACGCCGCCGATGCAGTTGGTGGAAAGGATGGAAAAGCCGGGGCGTTTCAAGCGCAGGCGTTTTTTCCACAGGTAGGCCCGCCATTCGCGCTCCCTCAGCGCCTGGATCAGGTTGGAAGCATCGTTCATCGAAAGCACCTCATCAGCCGCCGCGCCAGATTGGCGGCGGCTTCCGCTTTTTCATAGAGGGGAAAGAACACGGCGGGCGGCAGCCCCCGGTACAGCCCCATGAATGCCCCCCGGAGCCGGGAAGCCGGCGTGGGGCCCTTCAGCCGGGGCTGGAGGGCCTCCTCCTCCCCGCATGGGAACCAGTCCAGGAATTGCCGAACCTCGGACCAGATTTCCCGGGCCTTGTCCGTATGGGCGGCCACCAAGGATATGCCCTTGCCGTCGTCCGCCTCCGGGCGGACCTTTTCAGCGCCCCAGAAATCCCCCAGGGTAAAGTCGCTCTCCCGGTCCGGCGCGGCAAACCCGCAGGCATGGCAGGCGGGGCGGATGGTGAGGTTGGCAAAGTACATGCCGCAGTAGAGATCCCGCCCCAGGTTCGCCGCGTACTCCCTTCCGCCGGCGGTATAGGCCCGGGTGCGGCCCCGGTCCCGGTTTCGTTTGTCCCGGAAGGAAAAGGCCGTCAGCGGCCCATGGCGGCGCTCAAGAAACGCGGTATAGTCCCGCCAAAGGCCGGGGGAGGGCACGCCGTAGCACACCAGGTCCACCAGGACGAGCCGGGCGTACTCCCGGCCCAGGAACCGCTTCAGGGCGTATGCCTGACAGGGCGTGCCGCAGAAAAGCACCCAGGTCCCCCCCTGCAAAAGGGCCTCAACCCGGCGGTATATGCCGTCCATCCGGCTCTGCACATATTTTGTCCCCTTCAGGGCTTCCAGTTCCGCCATCCCCCGGGCCTCCCGGTGGACAACCTCCATGGACTTGTCAAACGCCGCGCCGAAAACCGCGCCCTGCCTCCGCAGCACATACTCCGCCAGCACGGGAAACACCCCGCCCGACGAGCTGCCCAGGCGCACCGCCTCCTCCTTGGCCCGCGCCCCGAGCCATACCCGTCCGCCGCCCCCTCCGCGTTCCCGCCCCATGGGGCACACCGCTTCGCACTGGCCGCAGCCAACGCACCGGGCCGCGTCCACCACGGGATAGCGAAAGCCCTCCCCGTCCACCGCCATCCGCACCGCCCCCGCCCGGCAGGCGTCGGCGCAGGCCGCGCAGCCGCAGCACGCTGTTTTTTCCCCCTTCATTCTCTCCCCCCGAAGATATTGTCCAGCAAAAACGCGCCCGATTCCCGGGCTTCCGCCGCGGTTCTCTCTCGGACCGCCGCCCAGTCCACAGGGGCGTCAATGTCCCCGCCGGTCCGGCACAGCCGGTCCTCCAGGCCGTGCAGCCGCAGAACGTTCGCCAGCCGGGCGTTCAGCCTGCTGTGGGCAAAGGCCAGGAACCGCTTTTGATAAAGGATGCTGAAAGCCGTCCCGTGGAAGGAATTGGTCACCACATAGGCCGCGCCGTGGATATAGCCCAAAAACTCCGCGGGCCCGGCGGCGGCGTCCAGCTCCGCGGGGGGGCCGATCCGCGCCTCGTCCAGCTCCACCACCCGCAGCCCCGTCCTCCGGGACAGCTCCCGCACATAGGCGGCCATATGGGCGTTGCGCTCTGTGGCATAGGCCAGGATGTAATCCGGCCGGGCGGGGAGGCGCTCCACCTCCTGCCACGCGCCCTCTTTCAGGAGAAACACCGGGTCCAATACCGCCGTGACTTTTCCCTGGTAAAAGCGCTTGACATAGGGCACGGCCTCCGCCTCGCGCAGGGAGACGGCGTCCACATTTTGGAGCAGCCGGGCAAATTCCCGGTCATGCCCGGGGGGGAGGGACGCGCCGCCCAAGCTGGCGGCATAGGCAATGACCCGCTCCGTCCGTCCGTTTCGGAACCCGCCGAAGTAGGCCGCCCGCAGCCCGGAGGTGATGTTGGGATTCCAAATCTGGTCGCTGCCCAGGATATAGATCCCGTAAGGCAGCCTCCCCAGGCTGGTGGAAAATCGGAATTTAGGATGCCGGATATCAATCAAATATTCCCGGCGGAATCGGGCCATATTGGCCCGCCGGGCGGCATATTCCCTGCGTATGAGCAGGCGGCGGAGCAATATCAGGGGCGAACCCAGCAGGAGCCGAACCCACCCCCGCCACCCCGACGCCGGCCAATAGGGCAGCCACCAGTGCCTGCCCGTCATATAAAACGGGGCGTAGCGGACAATGTCGGCCCGAACGCCGTGCTCCCGCAGAAACCGTTTCAGCCCATATGCCTGGAGCATTGCGCCGAAATTGTCGGAACAGTGGAAGGTGAGGATGCCAACCTCCCCCATATGTCCCGCATTCCCGGCGTCCGCCGGGCGCCGCTTTGGCATGTTTGGCATTTTCAGCACCTGCCGTTCCTTGAATATCACCATTCGCCGCATGATATGCGGGGCTTTCCAACGGGCGCGCACTGTTGAAAACACCGTCCGGCGCGCCGGACGGCGTATCCCAGGAAATCCGCCCGTCCCTCCCCCCGGCAGCCCGCCGCGGAAATGCACCGTCAATTGCTTTTCAGCCACCCCAGCCGCACCGAACCGGCGGCGCCCCGGTTGGCAAACCGTATGGTCTGGCCGTCCTGCCCCCGCCGGAGCGCCAGCGACAGGCAAACCGGCGCGCCCGGCTTATCCTCAAGCGGCAGCGGGACAACCAGCTTTACCGTCCGCCCGCCATGCCATGCGCGCACGTCCGCGTCCAGGCGGAGCTCCTGTGCGCCCCCGCCTTCCCGCTCCATTACCAAAAAGCAGTCCGTATCCCTGCACACGCCGGAAAAGCCCTGGTTCTGAATCACAACCCGCAGCGACCTGCCCGCCTTTTTTGCGTCCCGCACCACAAAGCGGGGCCCCAGGCGGCGTCCGATGTAGTCATATCCGTTGATTCCTTGCCAGCACCCCGGTATGTCCACCGTCTCCCGCTTCCAAAAATCCAGCTGCTTCTTGTGGTGGGCGCTGTTTAAATAGCAGGCGTGGAGCTTTTCCAGCTCCGCCGCCGCCCGCATGCAGCCCACCGGCGCGGGGGCGGCCACCGCTTCCCCGCCCACCGGCTTTCCCCCCATTGTCCGGCTCTGCCACTCCACTTCCTCGCCCCTTCCCCAGCGCCCCGCTTCGTCGGCCCGCTTCCCGCAGCGCGCGCCATAGGTCCCCAGATCCGTATCCGACCCGAACAGCCCGTCGTTAAAGAGGGTCAGCTTCTCTTCCAGCCCAGGCTCTCCCGCCAGCCGCGCCATCACGCCGCGCCACTGCGCCGGCGTTCTCACCGCCAGGAAGCAGCTTCCCCCCGCGGCGCGGTGCAGCGACAGTACCAGCCGCGCCAGGGCGGGCCCCGACAAGTGCCTTGAGCCGTGCATCTCCCCCCAGTTTCCCACAAAAACCCCCTGGAGGGTCAATATATACGGCGCGCAGGCGCGGATCAGCGGTCCCACCTGCTCCATATGCCTATGAATCAGCTCCTCGGATTCCGGCTCCCGCGCCAGCCCCTTCCCCTCCAGGTCATACGCGATCCGCAGGATAACCTGCTTCCCTGCGGCGTGGAAGCACGCTAAGATTTGCTCCATGTGCCGCAGTATTCCGGCCGTCAGCTCCTTTTCCCGGAAAAAGCCGATATGGAACTGCACCAGCGCCAGCCTCTCCCCGCCGCTTTCTTCCAGGCTGCCGGCCAGCGCCCGGACGTCCAGCGGCGGAAAAACCGTTCCGGCCGCCTCTTTCAATTCAAACGGATAGATGCGGTACCACCCGCAGTCCGGGTTTGCCAACGGCTCCGCGCTCTCCGCGTAATCTTCTTTATAAAATCTCATCTTCCACCCCCGGCGCCGCAGGCGCCGCCCCGCCGCTGCGTCAACGCGCCGCTGCGTCAACGCGCCGGCCGTGACCGTTTTTCCAGTTTTACCCGCCACACCACCGCCGGGATCTCAAAGCACATCCTGCACATATACCATGCTGTCCGAATCCCCCGGTGCATACTGCGCCCTTCCTTCCTGGCATGCATTACCGCCGGGATTTCCGCTACGCGGAATCCGAGAAGGAGCATTTGTATCACCATATTGGCGTCCGGGTATTTGTCGTCGAAATGTCCTTTCTGCCCATAGTAGGTGAAGGCCCTCCTGCTCAGGCCCTGCAGGCCTGTCGTCGGGTCCGCGATCCGCCGCTTCGTTATGGCGCGGATCAGAAAGCGAAACCAACCGAACGCCACCCGCTTCAAAAAGATCACCGGAAATTCCGCGCTTCCCTCCATAAAACGGGAGGCCAGCACGATATCGGGATGCTCGCCGCCGTCCCCCTTCTCCCGCAGCCGTTGAAAGACCGGCGGGATATTGCAGGCGTCATGCTGGCCGTCCCCGTCCATCTGGATCACATAGCGGTAGCCGTTGTCTATGGCGTACCGGTAGCCGATCTGCAGGGAGGTCCCATAGCCCATCCGCTCCATATTGGTCAGCATATGTACCGGCCACTTCCGGATCTCCTGGGCCGAGGCGTCGCTTGAGGCGTCGTTGATTACCAGGATATCCGCCATATCCTGTATCCGCCGCAGCGCCATCTGCCCCAGAACGCTCCCAATATTTTCTTCCTCGTTGTGCACAGGTATCAGCACCAGCAATTCCTTTCGTTCCTCCATAATCCCGCGCCGGTTTTATCCTTTCTGCCCCCACAGTTCTTTCCATGAATCCCTGTGGCAGATGCCACAGGGATTCATGGAGCCCGCGCGGGCTCCCAACTCCCGTCTCAATTTCCCGTCCCCCGCAAGCCGCTCGATGCAGTCCGCCAGCGCACGCGGGTCAAACGGGCACAGCAGGCCGTCCCATCCGTCCACAATTTCATCCCGGTTGCCGGCGCAGTCCGAAACAATCGCGGCGCAGCCCAGCGCCAGGGCCTCCTGGAGGGCGATGCTCCTTCCCTCAAAGCGGGTCGCGTGCACATAAATATCCGCCTGCGCGTAGTAGGGGTAGGGGTTTTCCACCGCCCCCAGCAGGACAAAATCCTCCCCGAGCCCCAGCCTTGCCCGCTTCCGTTCCAGGGCCTTGCGCTCCTCGCCCTCGCCCAGCACGTACCAGCGGGCCGCAACCCCCCTCCTTTTCAAGAGGTTCATTGCCTCCAGCGCCATATCGTACCCCTTTTGATAGGTAAGCCGTCCCACGCTCAGCAGCCGTTTGCCCTGGTAGCCGTCCGAAAACCCGGGGCCCTGCCCGGCCCGCTCCCGGGCCCCGGCCAGGTCGATCATATTCGGGAAAACCTTCAGCCGGGGGGCATGCTCCGGGTAAAGCACCTCAAAGCTCCGTTTCACCTCTTCTGAAACGGCAAAAATCGCCGAGAACGCTTCCCAGCAATTCTGATCCATCTCCCGGGTATATCCGGCGCTCCCATAATCCACATGGACCAGCGCCGCCTTCCGTTCCGCCCTGACATAGTCCGCCACATAATAGGCTGCGCCCCCCTCCATCCAGGCCACCGCCATGTCAAAGCCCGCCGGGAATCGCGAGGCCCCCTCGGCCATCGTCCGCCAGAGCAGCTTGTCCGGCTGAATCCGCCCCGTTCGGCGCATCGCCGCCAGCGCGCGGGCCACATACCCCGCCTTACGGCACAGCCCTCCATTTTTTACGAAGGCCCTGAGCACGCCGCCAACGATCCTCCGCCGTCCCCTCCGGGACAGGACGGACATCGTGCTGGGATGGCGGTTCAGCACAGTTACGTAATCCGGGACCTCTCCAAACAGCTCCCCCTGGCCGATCAGCGCGTAAAGGAACACCTGGTAACCGTCGTCGTGAACGCCCCTGAGCACCTGCATCAGCAGGGTTTCCGCCCCCGCCCTTCCCAGGGTATTCACCACGAACAGCAGGCTTTTCTTGCCGCCCATCCGCAGGGTCCGCTCCATACGGCGCTCCCGCCGCCGTTCCCACGCGGCCGACAGTTCCATGCTGCCCCAAAGTCCCAGGCAGGCCAGAAAACTTCCGCAAACCAGAACCATCCACGCCGTTTCCGGCTTCAGCCCGCTGAGCAGCCCCCTTACCGGCGGCAGGGCTTCCGCCAGGACAAGCAGCGCCCCGATCCCGCCCCACAGGGCGCAGAGGTCGGCATCCAGCCGTCCTCCGGCCCGGAGCCGCACGCCGGCCGCTATCAGAGCTATTCCAATGGACGGCATCACTGCAAACACCATGCGACCCGCTTCCCTTTCCCGATCTGCACGGGCGGCCCTTTCACGGCCATCTCCCGCCTCCGGCCAGGCACAACCGCCAGAGCGCCCTCACCGCCTGATCCCACTTCCCCGTGCTCCGCGCCAAGTCCAGCCGCCTGCGCAGCTTCCATTGCAGCAGCCGTTTTTCCGACGGTTTGTCCTGAATGGCGCATATGGCGGCGATGTCATCGACCAGCCGTTCAAACCCCTCATACCGTTCCGCCCTCTCCCGCTCCGACAAGGCCCGCCTGGAGCTGCTCCCCTCCCGCACCGCCACCTCATAAAGCTCCCGCTGGACGGTGGGACATTTGTAGCGGTACAAAAACGGGAGCAGCATCTGGAAGTTTTGCCCGACATCGTATTCTGGGATCCTTTTTTCGGGATAGATTTCAAAAAAGCGCTGCGATTTCAGCATGTAACAGCCGCAGCACACAAAGGTTTTCCCCTCCAGCACATCCCAGAACAGCTCCTCCTTTGCCAGCTCCCCCCGCCGTTCCTGCGCCTTCGCCGGCAGGCCGGTTTTATCGTCAAAATAGGAGGGCAGGGACCGGACGCAGCTGTAAGCGGGGTTTTCCAAAAGGAACCTCACCCTCGCCTCTATGGACTCCGGGGCCAGCCTGTCGTCGCCGTCCGGCCAGACCAGGTATTCCCCCCGTACAAGGGGCAGGCCCCGGTTCAGCGCCGCCGAGGCGTTTTTGTGCGGCGCCCGTATAATCTCATACCGGTATCCCTTCCGGGCAAACTGCTCCCGGTAGCGCTCCGCGGCCAAAACCGTGCGGTCCTCCGATCCATCGTCCACCAGGATCATCTCCACACGGGGATACGTCTGGTCCAGAACGGACTGAAGCAGCCTGGACACGTATTTTTCCCCGTTAAACACCGGGGTGACTACAGATACCAGGCCTTCCCCGTATATCTCCGGCTCATTTCCCATATCAGCTGCAAATCCCCCTCCTCCCCGCGCCGTCCTTGGCGGCAGGGGCCTACCGCTCTCCCGCCAGGGCCAGGTTGCAGGGATTTTCCAGGTTCTGCTCCAAATGGAAGCAGATAAAGCTCTCGTCCTCATAATAGACTTCCATCTGGTCCGGGTATGCCTCCATCAGGCGCACGCACTGTTCATACGCCCTGGATTCCAGCACCTCCCGGTTTTCCAGCCTCGTATATTTCAGCCAGCTGTCCGTCTCCGTAATCTCCCGCCCGGCCTTGCCGTGGGATATCTCCGACGCGATCACATGCGGCGCCTGGCTGACCCGCCAGGAGAGCACCGTCTCATACTCGCTGCGGCTGGCCTCGGGATATTTCTCCTCCCCCAGCCAGGCGGGGCCCTGGGCGAAATAAAGCTGGGCATAGTAGAGCGGCTTTTTCTCCACATAAAAGAAAATATCGTCCAGCCAGAGGTAGTAATCCTCTTGCTCCACATCCGCCAAAAAGTTCAGCAATTCTATATGCAGGCCCTTTTCAATCATCTGGTACAGCTCATCGGTGGTTGACACGATCCCGTAGGTATGGGGCCGGAAGTTTTCCATAATCGTGCGGGTCAAGGCCACGGCCTGGGGATAGCGGGACAGCTCGTAGTACAAAAAGCCGTGATAATTTCCGGACAGGCGCACCACGGCGTAGATCCCCACCGCCGCCAGGATGGCCGCCTTTCGCAGCGCCTTCCCGCCATAGCGCCCCTCGGCCAGCGCCCCCGCGACGTCCAGCGGAACCAGCGCCGACGCCAGGGTCAGCGGATGTCCGATGGCGCCGAAGCGGCCCTCCGCGATAATCTGCGGCAGGCCCATATACGGCATGGCATAGGTCGCCACGTATATCACGGACATCAGAACCATCGGGATATATCCATACCCCGCCCCCTGCGCCCATTCGGCCCCCCGGACTTTCCCGGCCAGGCAAAGCGCCAGGGCGGCGCAGCTCAGCCCCAGGAGCAGCGCCCCCCGGCCAGCCCCATAGAGCTTCGCGTAGCCGTTTTGGTAAATGCCCCCCCGGCCGGCTTCCCGCGCCGTTTCCGTCCCCTGGCCCGGCTCCGCCGCCCCGTTCGCGGCCTCCAGCCGCTCCTGGTTTTCCCTCGCGCTATCCCCGCTCAGGGTGCTCAGCGCCCAGCCAATGGAATCCTGGAACGGAATGCCCGAGGCCAGCGCCCACGCCATGGGGGCCGCCGCGATCAACAGGCTGCACAGCGCCGCGGCGGCCAGCGGCAGCAGGCGGCTGGGGCAAAAAACCTTCCGAACCGCGCACAGCGCTACCGGGACGCACACAAGGAAGGCCATAATGGCCGTATAATAGTGGGTAGCCAGCATCGCCGCCAGGGCAAGCATAAATACAGTCAGGTTTTCGTTTTTCCAGCAGGCCCGGGCGCCCCTGCCCTCAGGCGCCTCAGGCGTCCCCTTTGTATACCGCATGAGGAACAGGGCGCACAGGAACACATACGGCAAGCCAAACTCCATGGGAAGCGTGTACTGCAGCCTGGACATGGGCGTAATCATCTCCGCCCCCCTCACATCCAGGGTCAGGAACAGGAGCAGGGCCAGGGCCGGCGTATACCGCCAGTGGAATATTTCCCGGAGCAGGCAGCCGGCGCACGCCAGGAACACCACCATGTGGACGCACTGGAGAAACCGCAGGCCGCTGAACACCGAAATTCCGAACAGGGCCTTCAGGCAGTAGATAAAGCAGTGCATGGCCTCCGGGTAAATGCCGCCGCTGTACACTTCCCCCTGCATAAGCCCATAGATCCAGGAGTGGTGTACGTACAAATCCCCAAACCCATAGCAGGAGGCCTGAAACGCCCCATAGGTAAAATATACCGCGCCAAACAGCAGCGTGGCCGCCCACAGCCCCTTATATACGGCGTCCCCCCTCCCCAGGGATTCCAGCACGCGGCGCGGGAACCGCCCCGCCCTCTCCAGCAGGCCCTGCCTGCGGGCCCAGACCAGGCGGGCGGCGGATGCCACGAATATCCCCGCCAGAATCAACGCCGTCAGAGGCATACTTAAAATGTGAAGAAGTCCCAAACCCAGCACCAGCCCGTTCAGGCACACCGGAACCACCGCAACGCAGAAACCAAAGCGGTACACCGGCGGTTTCTGGCGCAGGTGCCCATAAAACACAACGTGGGGCCACGCCAGCATCAAAAAAGCATATCCCAACAGGACTTTCCCATATTCACCTGCCTCATAGAGGACGTCGATGGTCATGCGCCGTCTCCTTTTCCTTCCCCTTCGGACATCATCGCGGTTTTCCTGTCATAGACCTTGCCGTCCGGCTTTTCCCGGTCCTCCCGCCGCAGCATGGTGCCCTCGCAGAAGGTATATGTGCTCAGGTTCCGCTCAATCCACCGCAGCCGGGCATAGGCCAGCGTCCAGCCGGCAAACGCCCCCAGCACAATGCCCAGCCCATACCAGGTCTCCGACAGCCCCATGGAGAGGACGCTTCCGAGAAATGTCACGGCGCAAAATCCCGCGGCGGTAAGGACCGCCCCGGCAAAATCGTTGAAGTAATACAGGAAGTGCATGGCGGCATACATGATAAACAGGATGAAGAACCCCGCAGCCAGGCAGGGGTAAATCCGCATAATGCTTCCCGCAAAGCCCAGCTGGGGCAGGATCACCACGCATAACAGGTACACCGTCACCGTTATGATGAACTGGAGCCGCACCAGATTGAGCAGCTCCTCCGACAGCTGCCGGAACATCCGGGACCCGGCCGCGTCGATGTCCCCCCACTTGCCGCCGATCACCGCCTCCGAATAGGCCTTATATTTCTTGTTGAAGTTCATCTCTACGCTGGAGATAAAGATAATCAGGGTGGAAATATTCGTGAATATGGCAATATAGGTGGCCATATCGTAGTTCTGGTTGCAGATAAAGCTCTTCGCCACCACCGACCTGGTCTCATGGGACCAAAACACAAAATTGTGGATGTAAAGCCCCAGCACATAGAAGAAATTTGAAGCCATCAGCTTCCACCATTTTTTGCAGTAAACAAACACCAGCTTATACTGCCCGCTGTTTTCCGGGAAATAATTTTTGAGCGCCGTGTATTCCAGAATTCCGATCAGCAAAAAACCAACGGCCAGAGCCGAGAGCAGGCTGTAGGTCACCTCCACATGCAGCCCATAACGCAGGAGCAGGGCACACAGGCAGGCCGCCGCCATGCCGATCAGGAAAAACAGGGATATCCTTTCATAGTCCTTGCAAACCGAGAGATAAACCATGGAATACAGCACAAAAATCATAGCCGTGTAGCCGCAATAGCCGAGAAACACGAAACCGGCCTCCACGCCGCCGGCAAAATGCACCCACAGGGAGAACACGGCCCCCGGGATGCAGCCGAACAGCAGGGTCAGCAGCAGCCCAACCTGATAGCAGGGCATCACATCCCCATACCGCTCTTCAAAAATGGCGTCCTGTACAAAGCGGGAGAGCACCGGGCTGAACAGCAGGTGGACCGCCAGCAGGGAAAAGATGAAGATGTACAATATCACACTGGAAAACAGATCCCTCGTCAGATAACTCTCGTCAGCGAAGCCCAGCGCGTTTTCCATCACCCAAACCGACGCCACGATAAAAAGCACGGGCGCTACGGTGATGATAACGCTGTAGCCGATTCCCAAGACGTTTGCCGCAATCGACTTTTTTTCGTAGATGCGTTTTAGTTTAACGCCAACTCCCGCCATGCCTGCTCCCCCTCCTTTTGTTTCTGCTCCGGGCCGCTTTGCCCAAGCTCCTGGTACAGCGCCCGGTAAGCGTCGTACATGCTCTCCGCCCGGTACAGAGAGGTGACCCGCCTGTAGCCGTTTTCGCCCATGCGGGCCCGCTCGGCCCCGTCGTCCGCCAGGCGCAGCAGCGCTGCGGAAATCCCGGCCACATCCATGACGGGGACCACAATTCCAGCCTCGCCAAAGCCGTCGGATTCCCCAAGGATCAACCCCCTGCAGTCCCCCACATCCGTGGCGACCACAGGCTTGCCGGCGGCAAAGCTCTCCATAACGGCCAGCGGCTGCCCCTCGCTGATGCTGGTCAGGAGCATTACGTCCATCCTTCCATAGTACTCCCGCACATCAACCTTGCCGGTGAATTCAATGTCCGGAACACTCATGACCCGAACCAGCTCAAAGCACTCCTTCGCGTAGTCCTCGTCCTCCTCCCAGGGCCCCATGACGTACAGGCGCAGGGCGGGGTTGCGCTCCTTGGCAAAGCGGAAGGCCTGGATCATGGTCATGATATCCTTTACCGGCGCGACGCGCACAACCGCCCCCACATTAACCCATCCGGCGTCCTCCTCCCCCTTCCCCGGCAGGGCTTCAAACCGCCCCACGTCTATTCCGTTTGGTATCACCCTTGTCTTTTCCTCCGGGCAGCCCTCCTCAATCTGAAGCCCCCTGGCGTGTTCGAAGAGGCTTACCACCACGTCCGCCTTTTCATAGGCAAGGCCCGACATCTTCCGGAACTGCTCAATCCATATGTTTTTAAAAATGCCCTGCACCCACTTGGCCTTAATCAGCTCCTCTTCCCGCTCCCGGGTATAAATACCGTGCTCGGAAACCAGCATCCTGCCGCCGTGGAGGTACTTGCCTATGCTCCCCAGCACACCTGCGTAGCCGGTGCAGACGCAGTGGTACACATCCGCCCGGGGAAGCCCCATTTGCAGCGTAAAGAACATGGGCAGGTAGATGGAGCGCATCATCCACAGGAAATCGGTGAAAACGAGCTGGCTGTAGTAGCTCTGGTAATATTCCGTGATAATCTTCAAAAAGTCCGCACCCATCAGGATGTCATTGACCGAGGATATCTTTTCCTGGAACAGCCGGAAAATCACTTCCCACTCCACTTCCCGGTTTAGCACCAGGCTGCGCAGCGCCTGGTACTCCTTTTTGTCCAGCCGGATCCTCCCGTGCTTTCTGCTCCTCCAGTCCGCGTCGTTCAAGTAAACCTCATGCACCTCCCACACATTCCCGGGAAGCTCATACTGGAACTTTCCCCGCTGGGAGCGCTCCGCCAGAATGCTGACGATTACAAACTCATGCTCCGGAAAGGACCGTATCAGCTGGTGCGTCCAGGTGGATACGCCCCCGACAACATATGGGTAGCTGCCTTCCGCAACTATACATATTTTCATCTTGTCACTTCCTTTTTCCGCCGTTGCCGCAAGGCCCTTTGTTACCCCCGCGTACTGTTTTGCAGCGTGATTACCACGTTTTCCTCCGTCGCCTCGATGAGGTACGCGCCATCCTCCAGCAAGGTCCACTGGCCGCCCTCTACCGCGCGGATCCGTTTCCCCTCCCCCCTCAGGACAAACCAGGCCGGGGAACCCGGATTTTCAAGCTCCAGGTAAACTGTGTTCCCATCAATCCGCTTGCCGTAATCCAGCGCGAGGAATGCGCGGATCCGCTCGTCGCTTTCCGACACGGTGGTCCCTTCAAAATTCTCATAGCCTTTAAAGTAATTTTGCAGGTTCCAACCCAAATTAGAGCTCATCTCATTCAGCGCGTCGCCGCTGTCCGGGTACGCAATCCACTCCATGTCCACCATGACGCTGGTATAGCCCAAAGCCGTCTCCACACATTTCGCCAGGAAATCCTGGCCGTAGGTATAGTGGACGCCGTCGGCCAGCAGCGCCTGCCTGGTCACATTCTCATTCAAATACCCAAAGACATCCAGCTCCCCGCCGTATTGGGAGACGACCGTCCGCACCGACTCCAGCAGCCTGTCCTGCAATTCCACCTCCAGGGTATGTCCCTGCGTGCTGTAGAAGGAGGTAAAGCGGTAATCCGGCAGGGTCCCCTCCATAAACCACCGGTCCTCCAGCAGCTTCTGCTCCAGGGGCGTATCGGAAATGCGGCCGCCCGACAGCCCCACCTCCGCGCTCTCCTCGTTCAGCCGCTTCATGTAATATAAAAGCTGCTCCTGCTCCGGGAGGTTTTCATCCTCGTAATCATACTGCGGCGCCAGCATACAGGTCAGGCCCAGCGCGTTCTGCCTGTACGCGGCGATGAACACAGGCCATACCCTGTCGCGGAACAGCCGGTCAAGGCCCTGGCCGTAAAGGCCCTGGATTTCCGCCTCGTTCTCCCGGGCCAGCCCGGGGTAGTTGACGGCCACCAGGTTCTGGGCGTTGACCACCGGATAGATCTCGCAATCCTTTCCATCCGCCCAGATGGCGGACAAAAGCCCCAGGCCGCAGGCCCCCTCCATATAATCGCCGTTTACCACATAGGTGTGCGGTTCTTTTGCCGGGGTCCGCCAGATCACGGCGGGCAGCTCCTCCGCCTCAAGGCTTTCATCCTCCAGGATCCCCCGCATATAGGCTTGCGCATCCTCCGCGAGCACATACCAGGGAAAGGTCAGCTCCATGTCCTGGCGCCGTTCGTTTTCCTCCTCGTCTATGCTCCAGTACTCCGCCCCGCCGCCCAGCAGGAATCCATCCTCCAGGCGAAGGCCCTCCACGGTGGTCTCTGCCGCCCGCACCTGGGAAATCCCAAAAAGCCCGCGCAGTCCCGCGCTTTTTCTGATAAGCTCCGCCTCCGGGAGGCCGCAGAAAACCAGCCTGCCGCCCTTGCCGGCGCCTGCCTCCAGGCAGCTCCACGCCGCCTCGTCCCCCCAGTCAATGTCCTCGGAATGGACGCTCACCGTTCTCTCCGGGTATGCGGCCAGGGCCCCCGCGCTCTCCCGGTAGTCCTCCAGCGTCTCGCAGCCCATGAAGTTCTGCTTTGTGTAGACAGCCCACTGCCGCGTAACCTCAAAGGCGGACGCGTCCCTGCTCCCGATATACACGACCATCCCCCGGGAGCTGTCCGGGCTGTCCTCGTCCAGCGCATACATATCCGACTCCTTGGGCAGCTCCTCCAGATTCCGGACAAAGCTGTTTTCCTCATAGTGGTTCCAGCGCTCCAGCATCACGTTGGTCATCTGGAACATCAGCAGCACAACGCCCATCACTATGGTGATTGAAAAATAGTTCCACCGTGATATCATGACACCCTCCCACGGCTGAAGATCCGGATGATCTCCAGCGTCTCGCTGTTTACCACAACGTTCGATTTCTTCAGCTCATCCATGGTCTGGAAAAACTCGTCCCTCCGCATCAGGGTGAAATACAGCTTCAGCCTGCAGGTATAGGCGGGGAGCTGGTCCGGGTACTGCCGCGCCAGGCGGCCGCACCATTTTTCGGCCGGCTCCGTATCCCGGACCTCCAGCAGCCGCAGGCAGACGCTCTCATAGCGTCCGGGCGTGAGCCTGGACGCGTTTTTCTGATAAAGCTCCTCCGCGGCGCGCTCCATGATATGGACAAAGCGGTTCTGCTCCAGGTCGGAGAAAACCTGCTGGCGCAGGACCCCGTCCATATAATCCAGCAGCTCCTCCTCCGCCCCGGTTTCCTCCGGGGGCTCCTCCTCCAGCTTTCGCAGCATTTTGCTGACGGTGATGCGGAAATCGTTCAAAATGCTGCTCAGGGCGGACGCGGCGTAGTGCGCGGTCTCGGAGTCCTTCGCGCCAAGCGCCGTGGAAACCGCCGCCAGCGATTCGCTGATGTCCCCCTTAATCACGTTCATCATCGCCAGGCGCTGGTTTTTATGGTCGTCCACCAGGACGGCCTCATCCAGCGGGAGGATGTTTTTCTCCCGGTTCTCATCCGCTTTCAGCTGCGTTTTAACCCGCTCCTTGCCAAAGACCACATCCTTCAAATCAATCTCCATCCCCGGCGCCGCTTTGCACAGCAGCCATGACAGGAGATAAAACGCAGCCCCGACAACCGGGCAGAGCATCATGACCCCAAATCTGGCCCAGCACTGCTTCGCGCCCCTCGCCTTGCCCCAGATCAGGCAGCACCCAGCGCCCACAGCATTTATAACCAGCAGTATTAAGACGATAAGCTCTCCTTTTGCCAGTCCCATAACTACCGCACCTTCCTCAGACAGGTCTCATAGCCGATCCCGCGGATACGCCTTCTCACGTCTTCGGATTTTTCCTCATTTGTATTGGCCAGCAGCACATACAGCTTCCCATCGTCCAGCATCCCAATGTAATCCGTCTGCCGCACGGCCTTCCCTAGGTCGCGGCCCGCTTTCGCGTAAGTTTCCTCGCCGGCCCGCACCTCCAGCAGCACGCACTCCGTAAGCCCCCGGTTCCCGGCGTCCATAAACGCATTCACCAGCGCGCCGAACGCCTCCGGCTGCAAGGTGTTTGTCCCCTCCAGGTAGCGCTGTTCCTTCAGCGCCTCCAGATAGCGCCTGGCCCGGACGACCGAGTTCTGAATCAGCGCGCCCGCAATCATAAGCCGGTTCGCCTCGGCCAGGTTCATGCGCTGCCAGGGGATCCCCCACACCATGAATATGAACTGCATTTCGTCCTGCACAAAGACGGCGCTGGCCATCATGGGAAGCGTTTTGTCCATGTTGTGGTTGATAAAGACCCTGCGCTCCTTCAGCGTCTCATACAGCTCCCCCGAGCCGGCGTAGGCGTAAGAGTCCCCCAGCTGCCTGGCCTGGGCGGATGTGGCGGAGAAAAGCCGCGCGTATCCCTGGTTGGCTACAAGGTAGACGGCCACCTCCCGGCTGTCCATCAGCTCCTCCAAAACCTCGGCCGCGTAGAACAGGACCTCCTCCGGCGCGTACTTTTCCAGCCGGGAGGTCAGCTCGTAAATCCGGCCGAGGCTCTCCCGCTGGTTTACCAGCTCCGTCTCAAAGCCCTGCTTCATCCTCACGTTGCTGTCGTTAATCTCCTCGATGTTCTTCACGCGCTTTTGCAGGAACAGGATCTCCTCCCTCTGTTCCTCCCGGATGTGGTGCATACGGTCCCTCATGATGCCCACCGCCATACCCACGATAAAGAGCTGGGCTGTCCACACGTAGGTATTGTAATCCAGCAGCACCTCAAACCCGCTGCGTCCCGAGGTCTGCTGGAAGAAGTACCCCAGCACCGCCAGCAGGGCCGACAAAATCGCCTGCTGCTGCCCGTGCATCAGCGCGAACAGCAGCACATACAGCAGGAAGAAGTCCAGCCTTCCAAAATACCGGCTGCCCGCCACCTGGCTGCTCAAAAAGCCGAAAAGCACACAGCAGATCACGTTTTCCACAAAGGGGAATATGCTTCTAACCACCGCGCCCAGGCTCTTTTTATTGCCGCCGCCCGGCTCCCCGGGATCTATGTAGGAGCTTTTTCCGCGTTCCATAAAGCGGATAATCTCCCTTATTTCCTCCCGGTAGCCCGTGACGGCGCTGAGCCCGAACTCCCCGGTAAACCTGCCGGCGTCCAGCACCCGCCGCCTGTCCCGGCCGGCCTCCTGCTCCAGCACCTCAACGGGGACGCCCGCTTCCCCGGCGATGATCCGCGCCAGCTCCAGCTCGCTCAGTTCCTCCATGGAAGACAGGTGGTATTCGCTGTACGCATGGCTCCCGGCGGTCATCACGGCATAGATAAACGCCGCCGCGTCCTTTACGTGCAGCATGGAAAAGATGTCCTTGCCGGAGGCGGAAATGGTCCCTGTCTTTAACGCCTCCAGGCACTTGGTGAAGCAGATATCCCCTTCCCTCTGCCCCTTTCGCGGCATACCGTAAAGGTGGTCAAGCCTCAGTACCACAATGTCCTTTCCCTGGGTTTTCCGGCAGTTTTCGCAGATTCCCTCCCCCTGCATAACGGCCATCGCCCGGTAACCGTCCGGCGCAGGCGCCGCGTCCTCCCCCAGGCCGCCGGGGCAGGCGTTCCCGCTGCTCCCGTAAATTTCATCAGAGGAGAGGTAGATAAAACGGCCGTTGGCGGACGAGGCGTACACAGAAATTATATTCGCGATGGACGCCGTATAGCGGGACAGCTCCCGGCTTCCCTTTTCCTCCCATGCGAAGCTGGTATCCTGGGCGCCCATAAACAGCACGGCATCCGGGTTGATCCCCTGCATGACGTCCTTTATGCTCTCATCCTGATAGGAAAAACTGTATTTTTCAAAAGCGCGCCTATAGGCGGAGGAATCCTTCCCCCCCTCCATAAGCACATAGGATTTGTGGCCGTTTTTATTCACGGTATCGACCATGGTATCCATGAGCTGGCTGGGTCCGCCCACCAACAGTATATTCATTTTATTCATCTCCTACATTTTTATTGGCATTCTCAACCACGGCCCAAGCGGAACCGCAAAAAGCCGGAACGAGATTCCCCCTGTGGCAGAAAAGCGGGATCGCTCCCTTCAAAAAATAGAAAACGGCTGGCATCCCTGTCCCAGACGGCCCCCTCCTTTCCAGACACTCCCCTATGTATTTCCCAGCAAGCCCCGCAGGGGCTCTTCCCGGTCCGCCCGAATGCGGCAGATATACACGACGGAATAAACAGTATGGGACAGCCTTCTTAAAAACCGGGGAATTTTTATTCTCCAAATGCGGAAATAAAATCAAAAAAAGCACGGAAAACAGGACCGCAAAAAATCTGCTTTTGCAGTCCTTATTTTTCATGCTTTTTGCACCAAACAGGAAAAATATGGGGGATAAAGGTTCTTGCATTTGCTTACGGCCTATGCTATAATCCTAATCGACATTGGAGTGCGCTTATATTTTGGACTGGAATGTTTATTCCGTCTATCTGGTTTTGGCTGGAAATTGCCCGGTTTTCGAGGGTCCGTCCCATACTGTTTATTCCGTCTACCTACATAAGCAATTGCAGCCGTTCCAGATCCCGCGTGTGCTCCAGGCCGGTGGAGCGCAGGTAGATCCGGGTGGTCTCAATGGAACTGTGGCCCAGCACGTCCGCCAGCTTTACAATGTCCCGGCACACCCGGTAAAAAACCGTGGCAAACAGATGGCGCAGGTTGTGGGGAAACACCTTGGACGCTTCCACCCCCGCCGCCGCGCACAGGCCCTTCATCTCCCTCCAGATTTGCTTTCTGGACAGGCTGGCGCCGTCTTTGGTGAGAAAAATCTCGCCAGAGGCGATTTTTTGTTTTTCAGCGTATTTGTTCAGTTTGCGGCACAGCTTCCCCGGCAGCAGAATCACCCGCACCTTCCCCTTCAGGCTGATAACCGCCTTTCCGGCCCGGGCAGCCTCCACGGTGAGGCAGCGCACCTCGCCCACCCGGATCCCCGTGGAGCAGATGGCCTCCATCAGCAGCCCCAGCCTGGCCTTTCCCTGGCTGTGGGCAGTTTTCAGCAGGCGCAGGTATTCTTCCTTCGTCAGGGACCGCTCCTGCTCCCGGAACACCCGCCGCTGGATCCGGAGCAGCTTCACGCGGCAGTCGTCCCATTTCATAAACCGAAGGAAATTATTGACCGCGCACAGCTTGGCGTTCACCGTGGCCGGGGTCAGGTTCTTTGACATCAGTTCCCCCTTCCAGCCGATTACCGCCTGCTTCGTCACGCCGCCCCCCCTGAGCCAGCAAGAGAATTCCCGCACATTGTGCAGGTACTTTTCGATGGTAGCCGCACTGCGCTCGTCCTCCATAAGATGGCCCCTGTAGTCTTTCAGATGCGCGCCCGCTATCCTGCGTCCGTTCATAAATATGATAGCCCCCTGTCTTTTTGGATGCCGCTATTTTACCACGGACTGGCAAGACCTGCACCATTGCCTGCCAATCAAGCCCGGGCGCAGCCGGGGCCCTTTTGCCCGGCGCTGTTTTTTTGCTTCCCCCCTTTACGTCCATAAAATGATGTGATATAATTCCCTGTACTAGATTGGACGGGCCCGATACGGATTGGAGGAACCCCCATGGAGGAGTTGGCCGAACTGAAGCAGCAGCTCACCCAGCAGCGCCCCGCCGGCTGGGACGACCTGCCCGACATCCCGCTGTATATGGACCAGGTGGTGGGCTATCTGGCCCGGCAGATGGTGAGCATGGGGGAGGGCGACGCCCTTACCTCCGCCATGATTAACAACTATATCAAGGACGGCCTGGTGGAGCGGGCCAACGGCAAAAAATACGGCCAGGAGCATCTGGCCTACCTCACCGCCATCACCGCCCTGAAGCAGGTGATGAGCGTGCGGGAGATGAAGGTGCTCACCACCGTGGGCCGGGAGCTGCGGGCGCCCCAGCGGCAGTACGAGTACTTCTGCCAGTACCTGGACCAGGCCATGACGGACGCCGCCGCCGGCATTGACGAGGACACCGCCGACCAAGACCTGCCCAAGCTGGTGCTTGAGCTGGCTATGCGCAGCTATGCCAGCGGGCTGGCCTGCCACCGGGCCCTGGCCATCCTGGCCCAGCGCACGGGGCACGGGGACCTGCTCAAAAAGAAGAAATGATCTCCGGCTCCGGCCGGTCTCATGATATTTGAATTTTGGAGGAATTTGACCATGAACGACTATATTATCATCACCGATTCGTCCTGCGACCTGCCCGACAGCCTGGTGAAGGAGCTGGAACTGACCATACTCCCCCTGGCCTTCATCATGGACGGCAAGACCTATCGGAACTGGCCGGATAACCGGGACATGTCCCCCGACACCTTCTATAACAAGGAAAAGGAGGGCCTCATGGCCACCACCAACGCCGTCAATGTGGAGGAGGCGGCCCAGGCAATTAAGGAGGCGGCCCTCCAGCAGGGGAAGGACGCGCTGGTGCTGGCCTTCTCCTCCGGGCTGTCCAGCACCTGCGGCGCGTTCCAGATTGCCGCCCAGGAGCTGAGCGAGCAGTATCCCCAGCGCAAAATTTACGTGGTGGACACCCTGTGCGCCTCCCTGGGCCAGGGGATGCTGGTGTACCAGGCCGCCAAGCTCCGCCGGCAGGGCAAGACCATCGAGGAGGTCCGGGACTGGGCGGAGGAAAACAAGCTGCGCCAGTGCCACTGGTTCACCGTCAACGACCTGTTCTTTTTGAAGAAGGGCGGACGGGTGTCCGCCGCCACCGCCGTGGTGGGCACCATGCTCCAGATCAAGCCCGTCCTCCACGTGGACGACGAGGGCCACCTCATCAACGTGGCCAAGGCCAGGGGCCGCAAGGCGTCCCTCACCGCCCTGGTGGACAAGGTGGGGGAGCTGGCCGACGACCCCGCCTCCCAGACCATGTTCATCAGCAACAGCGACTGCCTGGAGGACGCGCAGTTTGTGGCCGACGAGATCAAAACCCGCTACGGTGTGAAGGAGATCATCATCAACTCCATCGGGCCGGTGATCGGGGCCCATACCGGGCCGGGGTGCGTGGCGCTGTTCTTCATGGGCAAGCACCGGTAAACTCCCCGCCGGGTGCGATCCACATCCCGCGCCTGGGTGGGCGGACCGTTTGTCCTTTTTTGAATGCCGCGAATCACCAGCCGCTTCCTGTGGAGGCGGCTGGTTTTTATTTCCCCAAAATTTTTTGCTTCCCCCTCTTGACAAGTCCGTGTATAGCGTCTATACTGTGTATATCGTATATATACAAAATATCAATGAGGTGCACCATGGACATCATCATCAGCAATTCCTCCGGCGTGCCGATCTATGAGCAGATCGTGCGCCAGCTGAAGGGGCTCATCCTTTCAGGCCAGCTCTCCGAGGGCGAGGCGCTGCCCTCCATGCGGCTGCTGGCTCGGGATCTGCGCATCTCCGTCATCACCACCAAGCGGGCCTATGAGGAGCTGGAGCGGGAGGGCTTCCTTGCCACCGTCCCGGGCAAGGGCTGCTTCGTGGCCGCCCAGAACCGGGAGACAAGGCGGGAGGCCGTCCTTTGCCAGATTGAGGAGCACCTGTCCCAGGCGGTGGACGCCGCCCGGGCCGGGGCCGTAGACCTGGACGAACTCACTGAAATGCTGAACACTCTGTATAGCGAGGGAGAATTATGACAAACTGTATTGAAATCCGGGGTCTTGTCAAGCAATACAAGAGCTTTACCCTGGGCCCCATCGACCTCAAGGTGCCCGGCGGGTCCATCATGGGCCTGATCGGGGAGAACGGGGCGGGCAAGACCACCCTGATCAAGTCCATGCTGGGCATCGTCAAGCCCACCGCCGGAACGGCCGTCCTGCTGGGCGCCGATCCAGACCGCGCCAAAGAGGATATCGGCATGGTGCTGGACGACTGCTTCTTCTCCGAGTACCTGCGGGTGCGGGACGTGGAGACGGTGCTGTGCCGGGTGTTCAAGACCTGGGACAAGGGGCTGTACCGGGACTATCTGGACAAGTTCGGCCTGTCCGGGGCGAAAAACATCAAGGAGCTGTCCCGGGGGATGCGGATGAAGCTGTCCCTGGCGGCGGCCCTGGCCCACCGGCCCCGGCTGCTGCTGCTGGACGAGGCCACGGCGGGGCTGGACCCGGTGGTCCGGGACGAGATCCTGGACGAATTCCTGGCCTTCGTGTCCGATGAGGACCACGCCATCCTGATCTCCAGCCACATCACGTCGGACCTGGAGAAGGTGGCGGACTACATCGCCTACCTCCACCAGGGAAAGCTGCTGCTGTGCGACGAGAAGGACCGCCTGCTGGAGAGCTATGGGCGGCTGGTGTGCGCCCGGGAGGAGCTGGAACAGGTGGACCGGGGCTATGTGGTGGCCGCCCGGAAGAGCCAATATTCCACCGAGGCGCTCATCCGCCGCAGGGGCGATTTCAAGCGGCTCTACCCCCGGCTGGCGGTGGAGCCGGTGACGCTGGACGAATTGATGGTATTCGTGGTAAAGGGGGACAAAGCATGACCGGGCTGATTTTGAAGGATCTTCTCATCCTGCGCAAGACTCTGCGCTCCTACCTGTTTATGCTGATAGTATACGCGGGCATCGCTTTTACCGGGGTGTGGTCGGCGGACATCGTCGGCGTGCTGCTGGTCGTCATGGTCGTGATGCTTCCCATGAATGTGTTTGCCTACGACAAGCAGGCCAAGTGGGACACCTACGGCCTGGCCCTGCCGGTGGGCCGCACGAAAACGGTAGCCGCCCGGTATCTCTGCGTCCTGCTGCTGTGCCTGCTCAGCGTGGGCCTGACGGCCATTCTCGGCGTGATGCTGTATGCCGCCGGACGGGTGGAGGAGCCTGTGGAATTTCTGGTGAGCTGTTCGGTGATGGGCCTGATGTCCGTACTGGTAAACGCCATCATGCTGCCCTTCCTGTACAAATTCGGCCCGGAGCGGGCCCGGATGATGTTCTTCGGCATCATGGGCGGGATCGTTCTGCTGGTTGTCGCGGCCCTGTTTCCCCTGGGCGGGCTGGAATGGCTCAAATCCCTGGAGCTTGCCGAGCCCACCCCGGCGCAGGCCGCCGCCATTCCCGCGGTCGCGGCGGTGGCGGGGCTGGCCCTGCTGGCGGTATCCTTCCTGCTGTCACGGCACTTCTACGGGAGCAAAGACGTGTGACAAGAAGCGCGGAACCCCCCAATTCCCCTTGTATTTGCCATCCAAATCATGTATAATGAAATGGCTTTCCTCGTGAAAGCCATTTCATTATACACAAGATATTGCAGGAGGTATCCCTTTGAAACGAATCCTCAGCCTCTTTTTGGCGCTGTGCGCCGTGCCGCTGCTATGCGCGGGCGTCCGCACGAGCCGGGCCAGCGCTCCCATGGCAAGCAGCGGCAAGCCTTACTACATCATGGTCAACCGGGCCCAGAGCACCGTCACCGTCTACGAGCTGGACGGGGAGGGCTATTATACCGTCCCCGTCAAGGCCATGGTGTGCTCCACCGGGCGCGAGGGCTATGCCACCCCCACCGGCACCTTTACCATCGGCGGGCGGTGGACCTGGGTGCACATGTTCGACGACTCCTACGGCCAATACTGCACCCAAATCAAGGGGAATATTCTGTTCCACTCGGTATGCTATACCGAAAAAGACCCCTCCACCCTGATGACGGAGGAGTATAACGGCCTGGGGGCCCCGGCTTCCTTGGGCTGCGTCCGGCTCCAGACGGCGGACGCCAAATGGATTTACGACAACTGTGCCCGGGGCACCAAGGTCACCATCTACGATGGCGGCGACCCCGGCCCCCTGGGCAAGCCGGACAAGCTGGTGCCCCATATCTCCGAGGAACAGGCCAACGGCTGGGATCCCACTGACCCCCGGGAGGAAAACCCCTGGCATGCGCTTCTCTCCGGCCGGGGGGAGGGGGAGGGCGAGCCCCCGCCCGAGCCGCTCCCCCCGGCCCAGTCGGTGTCCTACGCCCTCATGGCCCAGGCCCTGTACACGCTGTCCGGCGAGGGCGGGCCCGTCGGCGGCGCCCAGGCGGTAGACTGGGCCACCGGCCACCGCCTGCTGGACGGTGTGGCGGGACAGGACTTTGACCCCGCCGCCCCCATCACCCGGCAGGAGCTGGTGTCCATGCTGTACCGCTATGAGACGGAGTATCTGGGCCGCCATGTCCAGCCCTCCGGCAGCCTGTCCCGCTTTTCCGACGGGGCGGGCGTACATACCGCCGCCCGGGACGCCATGCGCTGGGCGGTGGGGGCGGGCCTCATCCAGGGCGCCTCGGAGAACGCCCTTTTGCCCGCGCACTATGTCAGCCGCACCCAGATGGACATCATTCTCCAACGCTACCGCCGGCTTTGACGGACATAAGAAGCTATACCAATAGCCGAAGTATTCAGAATTGCGAACCAAAACCGCTGCTGGCAAGGCAAAAAATCGCAGAAATACTTTATGTATTTCAAGATTGTTTAACGCGGCCGGCGACGGTTTTGGCCGCAAGGAGGGTATTGAGGCTACTGGTGCAGCTTCTAAGAGCGCCCCCGCGAAAGCGGGGGCGCTCCTTTGCTTTCATGATGCGGTTTTCTCCCTCCGGGCCCTCCAGCCCCTCCAGGCCAGCCGGGCAGTGAGGACAGGCAGGGCGATGGTGAGCGCGCTCAGCGCCCCGTAGGCCAGCAGGAGCAGCAGGATCATCAGCAGGATGCTGCCCCCCAGCGCCCCGTCCGCCATCAGCCACCTCCAGGACATCGCAAGTCCCGTAAAGGGCTGCCACGCGCCGATTACCGGGCCCATGATGGCCGGGGTGCACAAAAACATCCAGCCCAGCGCCCACGCCAGCCAGCCCAGCCCGAGGAAGGGGTGCTTTTTTGCCAGCAGCAGGGGCAGTCCCGCGATAAGTACCACAAGTCCTATGAGAAATGTCTCGTTATCGGCCCTGGCCGCCGAGATCAGGCAAAGCCCCGCGCCCCCCGCCGCGCAGACCACGCCCAGGATCTGGGCCGCGGTGAGGCACCTCCGGGGCCGCTCCACGTAGATGATCTTCGCCTCCGGCTCCGCCGCCGGGGTGTCCGCCCGTTCAGGGGCCGCTCCGGCGGGCGCTTCCCCGTCACGCACCAGCTGGTCTACCGTCACGCCGAACAGGTCGGCCAGCCGGATGAGTTTGTCCAGCTCGGGCACCGACTGGCCCGTCTCCCACTTGCTCACCGACTGCCGGGACACCTCCAGCCTGTCTGCCAGCTCCCCCTGGGACAGGTTTTGCCCGGTCCGCAGCTTTAAAATCTTTTCCGCCAAGCTCATCGGCGCCGCCTCCCTTCTGGGCCCTATTCTAACGGTTTCCCAGGAAAAAGGCAACCAATCGCCCTTGGAAATTTTAGCAACCGGCGGTTGCATCGCCGGGGCAAGCTCCGCTTTCCCCACCCCTTTCCCCCTCAAAGCCAAAGGGCGGCTTTGAGGAAGCCCCGGCAGACTTCACCGCCGGAGCCGCAGGTCGTCCCCGTAGAAGGTGAGCTCCTGGTACAGCCCGCCGATGCGGGAGGCCAGCTGGGGGGTGTAGCGCTGGGCGATGTGGTCCATGGACAGGTTGGTGGAGATGATGGTGTGCCGCCCCGCCTGGAGGCGGCTGTTCACCACCTCATACAGCGAGGACTGGGATAGGGGGGTGGTCAGCTCGCTGCCCAAATCGTCCAGGATCAGCAGGTCGCAGCCCAAATAACGCCGGGTGTCGTCCCGGGCCTGGCGCTCCTCTCCGGCGTCCCGGGTGAAGCGGCGGGTCTCAAAGGCGGAAAACAGGCGGATGGCGGTGTCGTATACCACAGAGTACCCCCGCTGGGACACCTCCCGGGCGATGCAGCCGGACAAAAAGGTCTTGCCCAGCCCCGTCCCCCCGGACAGCAACAGGTTTTTCAGCGGATAGCTTGGGAACTGCCGGGCATAGCCCTTGCACGTTTGAACTACCACCTCCATCTGCTCCCGCGGTGAGCATTCCTCCCCTATCATACATTGATTGCGATACACATCTAACCGTAGGCGGGCAAAGTCTTGTTCATCGGTAAGGTTCAGCAAGGCGGTGAGGGCACGGAGCTGCTCCTGGGCGCACAGCCCCTTCAGGCAGGCGCACATGCCCCCGGCCGTCCACCCCGTGTCCCCGCACAGGGGGCAGGCCGGGGTGCTGTCCAGGGCGTCCGGCCCGTGCCCCAGCCGCGCCAGCAGGGCGGCGCGCTCTTCCTGAAGGGCTTCGCTCCGGGCCCGGATGGCGGCAATCTCCGGGCCGTCCGGGGCTACCGGCGTCCCCCCGGTGGCCAGCCTCGCCAGGTCGGCCATGGACGACCTCAGCGCGGCGTCCAGCTCCCGCAGCCGGGGTTCCCTGGCGTACAGCTCCCGCTCCAGGTCGTAGCGGCGGCGCTCCCGCCCCTCCCGGCGGCGCTCCAGCCGGGCCAGGGCGCGGCGCATAACGGTGGGCTCGTAGGACATGTCAGCCCTCTCCTTTCTTCTGTTCCTCTAGGAACTGTTTCAACCACTCATTATTTTTCCGTACACGCTCTTGGCTGGGCTGGAAGTCCCGGGGCTGGGCCTTGGCCGGGGCGGCCTGCCGCCGGGGGGGCTTGTCCCCCTCCTCCACCTGCTGGGGCGTTTTATACCCCGCCTGGTGCCAGGAGAGCAGGATTTTGTTCATGTACGGCCAGTTCATGGCCTTTTTCTGGTAGACGGTGCGCTCGTAGGCCATGCGGATAAGCTCGTCGCTCACCCCCATATCCACCCAGGCGGCGATGTACTCCCGCTCCTTTTCCACCGCGGGGCGGCGCTCCGTCACCCCCACGGCCTGGAGGATGGCCCATTCCCGGCCGTCCACCGCCTCCTGGCGGCGCAGGTAGTCCTCCGCCCGCTCCAGGGTGTCCAGCCCCAGCCGCTTCCACTGGAAGGCGGTGCGCTGGATGGCGGGCATCCGGGGACAGGCGGCGGGGCTGTTCTTTGCCCGCCGCTCCCGGCGGATGGCCCAGCCGGTGAGCTGTATGATTACCTCCGGCGGCAGGCCCAGGTGGTCGTAGATGGTGTAGGCGCACCGCAGGTCGCTGTCGGTGAACACCCGGCCCAGCATCCCCTCCAGCTCCCGGCACAGCCCCTGGAACTCCGGTTCCCCCTCCAGGGCGGCGGCCACGTCCCCCCGGGTGTACTCGGGGGGGCGGTCATCCCGCGCAGGGGGCGGGGGAGGGGCGTCCTGCCGGGGCCGTACCAGCCCCAGTTCCCCCAGCCGCGCCCAGGCGGGGCGCAGGCGGGCCTCCTCCCAGCGCAGGCGGGCGGAGGCCTTGGACTGGTCCCCGCCGCACTCCAGAAGGGCCAGGTACAAAAGCGCCCCGTCCCCGTCGCCGGACTCCACCAGCAGCCGGGCGGCCTGGGCGGACATGGACAGTATTTCGTTGGGCAGCAGCAGCGGGGTCAAGGGCCATCCACCTTCTCTCGTTTCATAGGGCTTCTATTCTACCTGATTCCGGCAAAAAAATCAACCGCCCCGCCAAATCTGGCGGGGCGGCCGGTTTTACGCTCCCTCTTTCAGCTTGCCCACGTCGTCCAGATAGATGGACCCCTCGCCGCACGCCGGGCAGACGGCCACCCGGGGCTTTCCGATGCGCCCGCTGAACAGCTTGTTCTCCTGGGTGGACAGCACCACGCCGTAGCCCGCGCCCTCCACCTTCACCGTGCAGCCCTCCTGCATTTGGGCGCCGCACCTGAGACAGTTTCGCATTGCCATAGCCTCCTTGTTTGTGGTTCTCCCCGGTCTCCCGTTTCACACTACAGTTTTCCGCCGGGCCTGCCCAGCTTCAGGCACCAGTAGGAGTACACCGACTGGCCCACGCCCCAGATGACGCAAACCGCCAGGACGGGCAGGAACCCCCAGTCGAAAAACATCCCGCCCAGGAGGAACACCAGCCACAGCGCCAGGCAGGCCTGGGACACGGCCTGGTACGCCTTGTAGGCGCACTGGCCGATGACCGCCCGCTCCGCCTCGTCGCAGCTGTCCAGCCACTTCTTCTGGAACTTGGTGTCGTACACCGAGCCGTGCTTTTCCGGGTTGAGGGTCTTGGTCAGATCCACCAGCTTCTGCTGGAGTACCACACACACCGCGAAATGGGCCAAAAACGCGCCCAGTCCGCTGAAAAACATCTGGGCCGGCATCATCCGGGGCGTCCCCGCGTCGTTCACAAAGTCGGCGGTCATGGCCGCCAGCAGGAACAGGTTGGCGATCAGGGCCAGCCCGGTGATCCAGACGCACACGGCCAGCCTTGCCTCGATCTCGCCGCCGACGGACTCGTCCTCCCCGTCCCAGGCGGAAAGCTGCTTTTTCGCGCCGAAATAGATGGGCAGGCAGATTGCCAGCTCGAGCAGGGGCAGGGCGACGAGCAGCGGGGCCGCCGCGTACCGGGTAAACCACGCCCCGGCGGCGGCCAGGGCGTCCCGCAGGTTTTCCACCCTCAAAAAGACCAGGGCCAATCCCAAGGCTACGCCCCCCACAAGGGACAGCGTTATAATCAGGGCAAATTTGGGCAGGGCCTTTTTATTTTCCCGCCTGGCCGCGTCGTTATTGTCTTTCATCGTTCTCCCCCTCTAAACTGAAAATGTCCTCCACCGTCACCCCGCAGATTTTCGCCAGGGTGAGGGCCAGCGTCACCGACGGGGAATAGTCCCCCCGCTCGATGAGGCTGATGGTCTGCCGGGACACCCCGGCCAGCCGCCCCAGCTCCTGCTGGTTGACGCCCAGCGCCGCCCGGCGCTCCTTCAAGCGGTTTTTCAGCATGGCCGCGCCTCCCGCTCAGTTGGACGCCTTCCCCGGCTCGGAGGGCTTCTCCTCCGAGAGGATTTTTTCACAGCCGCGCCGGAGCCAGCCCTTCTCCCCGGCCATGCGCTCATGGGCCTCCCGGATCCCGTTGCGCACCGCCCACTTGACCACGAAGTACAGCGCGCACAGCACAATCAGCGCCGTGCCCCCGCTCACACCCAGTTCATTCCAAAGCATCGTCATTTCCTCCTGACAGTTTTCTTTGTCGTTCTGACAAGCTCTTTTGTCGTTTTGACAACTTTATTTGTCATCCAGAGAATACCACAGCCGGGAGGCGCTGTCAAGGGGTGTTGCGCAAATTTTTCGAAGTTGTTAAATTTTCCCCGGGGCTTGTCAGATCGGGTCGAATTATGTAAAATGGTAGGCACGACACCAACACCCCCGGGAGGAAAGGAGACCCCATGAAAAAACGCATTGCAGTCCTGTTCCTGGCCCTTGTGCTGGCCTTCAGCTCCAGCACCACCGCCCTGGCCGCCGAGGTATCCCCCTTTAGCGACCTGCACCCGGAGCACTGGGCCTACCCCTACGTCTCCGCCCTGCACCAGGCGGGGGTGGTGGGCGGCTATCCCGACGGCACCTTCCAGGGGGAAAACGACGTGACCTGGGGGGAGGTCTTCAAGCTGCTGCTGCTGGCCGTGGGCGTGGAGGAGCCGGAGCGGGACCCGGAAAAGCACTGGGCCTACCCCTACATCCAGCTGGCCCTGGACAACCGCCTGGTCTATGCCTTTCTGGAAGAGTACCTGGACGCCGCCCCCGCCCGGCTGGACGTGGCCCGGATGGCCGCCCGCGCCCTGGACCTCACCGACATCTCGGGGGAGAGCCCCTATACCGACTGCGCCGACGGCTACGTGGTGGAGCTGTTTGAAAAGGGTATTATGAACGGCACCGTGGAGGCGGACGGCCTGCGGTATTTTTACCCCGACCGGCCCATTTCCCGGCAGGAGCTGTCTGCCGTGGTGTGGCGGATGATGAACGTGGACTACCACGAGGGGATGTTCTATTTCCGCAACTACTGGCTGGACGGGCTGGAGGGGGTCCCCCCCATCGCCTACGCCCCGGAGCAGTTCGTCAAGAACGAGCTGGGCCGGCTGGACTACACCGGCGGCTACTACACCCGGGGCATCGACGTGTCCGGCCACAAGGGGGAGATTGACTGGAACGCCGTGGCGGCGGACAACATCGACTTCGCCATCATCCGGGCGGGCAACCGGCTCTACGGCAAGGACGGCTCCGGCGCGGTGCTGGAGGACTCCTGGTTCGACAAGAACATGCAGGGGGCCATCGCCGCCGGGCTGGACGTGGGGGCCTACTTCTTCTCCAACGCCATCACCCTGGAGGAGGCGGTGGAGGAGGCCGACCTGCTCATCTCCAAGCTGGAGCCCTACCGGCAGTACATCACCTATCCCGTGGTGTGCGACTGGGAGTACCTGGGGGGCAATAAGTCCCGGGCCTACGGGGTGGACGCCAGAATCATCACCGACTGCGTGGACGCCTTCTGCCAGCGGGTGGCTGCGGCGGGCTACCAGCCCATGTTCTACTTCAATGACTACTGCGGCTATGTGAAGTTCGACCTGAGCAAGCTCACCCAGTATCCCTTCTGGTACGCCGAGTACGCCGACGCCCCCGATTTCCGCTACCACTTCCAGATGTGGCAGTACTCCTCCAAGGGCAAGGTGGCGGGCATCGGCTCCGACGTGGACATGAATTTGTGCTTTGTGCCCTGGCCCGGCGCCACCCGGGTCCCCGGGATGGTCCCCGCACCCGCCCCAACCCCGTCCCCCCTGGGGGGCTGACACCCCGAAAGACCACAAGGGAGGCATGGCCTGACGGCCATGCCTCCCCTTTTCGTCCCCTGTCATCCCAGATACCGCGCCAGGTACTCCTCCACCTTTTCCATGTAGAGGGCGTACATGGCGTTGTCGTTTTGCAGCCCGTGGCCGGAGTGCTCAAACACAAGGTACTCGTGGGGGACGCCGTGCCCGGTGAGCGCCGCGTCCAGCCGCCTGGAGGCGGCAAACGCCTGCACCCTGTCCCACGCCCCGTAGGCGTGGACGGAGGGCGGACTGTTCTCATCCACCCACATGGCCGCGGAGATGTCCTTCACCGCGTCCAGGTAGGAGCCGTCCGCCAGCATGTCCGCCGTGATTTCTTTCCCGGACATGGCATAAAACAGCCCCGCCATCCCGCTGTAGTCCCCACTGGGGTCCACGGCCTTGGGATGATGGGGGTCGGCCCCCATATTGATCCAGTCCTCCAGGTAGAAGCAGGACGGCCCCACCGCCCCGAATACCAGCTTCACCGGCACAGGCGACGTACCCGCGTCCCGGTAGGCGTACAGCATGGCCAGCGTGTGGCCCGCCGAGCCCCCCGCCGCCGCCATCCGGTCGATGGGATAGCCCAGCCGTTCCGCCTCTGCCAGCACAAAGGGGATGCTGTCCCGGATCTCCGCCGACTGCGTATACACGTTGGCGTCCGGGTGGGCCTCGCCAAACAGGGTATAGTTGATGCCCGCCGCCACATAGCCCTTGGAGCACAGCCACTTGAGCATCTCCCCGTCGCCGCTCTTGTCGCCGCCGGTGAACCCGCCCGGATGGAGGTACACCACCAGGCCGTAGCTCTCCCTGCCCGCATCCGCCGGGAGGTAGAGGTCGAACCTGTTGGCCTCGCCCTCCCCATAGGGCAGGTCGGTGTGGATGGTTCCCACCGTGCCGTCCCACTGGACCGTATACTTCCCGCCGGTGGGGTCATAGGTCGTTTTGAACAGGGCGGACGCGGCAAAGGCCGCCAGGAACGCCCCCGCATAGATAAAGCCCCACATGACCCGTCCCCTCTTCCGTGTTTTTTCCCCGCTCACAGGAAATTCCCCCCAAACAGCGTGCCGCCCAGCAGCAGGTTCAGCGCCGCCCGCACCGCCAGGCGGCCCAGCGCCGCCCCCGCCAGTATTACCGTGGCCAAGATGACGAGCCGTTTTCGCGTCAGTGTCATGGCGCCCATTCCTTTCCAATCAGTTCTTGACTTTTTGCCGCGGCAGGTGTAGCATCATGATGCGGCAAGTGTAACACTTGCGTTGGAATCTGTCAAGCAAACCGGAAAAATGCTACAAAAGGGGGTCAAATGTAGCGCCATGAATAACGCGGAGCGAAACACCTACGTCAAGCGGCAGCTCACCGCCGCCCTGCTGGAGCTGCTGGAGGAAAAGGAGCTGCGGGATATCTCCGTCAGCGAGATTGCCGCCGCGGCGGGGGTCCACCGGGTGTCCTTCTACCGCAGCTTCAACGAGAAGGAGGACATCCTGCGGGAGCACATGAACGCCACCTACCGGCGGTGGGAGGGGGAGCGCGCCCCGTCCGGGGAACCGGCGTCCGAACAGGAGGCCATCGTCGGCCTGTTCGCCTATATGGTCCGCAACGGGGCGTTCTACCGCCTGCTCTACCGCCGGGGGCTGTTCCACCTGTTCAAGGAGGTGCTGCTGTCCAACGTGGGGCCCAGGCCGGAGTTCTCCAACCACGCCGCCTATGCCACCGCCTTTCTGGCCAACGGCATTTACGGCTGGATCGCGGAGTGGGCCGCCCGGGGGATGCAGGAATCCCCGGAGGAGATGGCGGCGCTGCTCCGGGAGAGGCTGTAAAACGCGCCCTCCCCATATGATTGGGGCGGGCGCGTTTGCCTTCTCATCCGATGAACTCGTGGAGGAGGGAGCCGGGCGGAACCAGTTGGGGGTCGATGGGCTCGAAGCGGTCCAGGGCGGCCACCAGCTCCAGCAGCTCCCCGCGCCGCTGGTTTTCCTCCGGCACCGCCGCCATGAGGGGCCTGGCGTAGCAGGCCATCACCGGGACCTCATAGGCCAGGGCGGTGTCGAACTTGATGTGGGCGGTGTCCTTGTAGGGGGAGATGTACAGCTTCTCCCCCCGGCGCACGTTGGCCCACATGTCCAGGGTGCCGCCCACGTCGGTGCCCCGGAAGTTGTAATCCCGCACCGCCCGCCGGGTAAGGCGCAGCCAGGTGCGCTTGAACATCACCCTGCCGTCCTCCCCCTTGACGTCGCTCCGAGCGGAGACGTACAGCCGGGTAGCGTCCGGGTGGCGGCTGGTGAGCTGGGTGTTCAGGGCATGGATGCCCTCGAAAATGGCCACCTCGTCCGGCCCCAGCTTCAGCGGCCTGCCCCGGCTGTCGTTGCGCATCTGCCGGGCAAACTCGAACTTGGGCACCAGGATCCACTCGCCCCGGGTCAGCTTGGCAAAGTGTTCGTCCAGCAGCTTCAGATCCATCATCTCCGGGGACTCGTAGTCGATGGCCCCGTCGGGGGTGCGGGGCACGCCCGGCGCGTCGGGGCGCATAAAGTAGTCGTCCATGGACACCGCGTGGGTGCGCACCCCCCGGCGCTCCAGCTCCTGGCTGAGCTTTTCCGCCGTGGTGGTCTTGCCCGAGCCGGAGGGGCCGGACAGCAGCACCACCGGGCTCTTCTTCATATTCCCGCAGATCTTCTCGGCGGCCTGGGCGATTTTGTCCTGGTAGCCCCGGTCGCACTCCTCCATAAACCCCACCGGGTCGCGCCGAACGGCGGCGTTGATGTGGGAAAGTCGATACGCCATGGCGGCGCCTCCTTAAACAGTTGGTATGACGGCAAAAGGGGCCGGCGCCCTGTCACAGGCGCAGTTCCATCTGCACGTCCCAGGGCTCGGCGGCGGCGTGATGGGGGTCCGGCTCCTCCGCCTCCACGCAGCCCAGCGCCCAATAAGCCGCCATCACCTCCGCCGCCGAGTGGGCGGAGATGTAGAGCCTTTCCGCCCCCGCCTCCCGGGCTGCGGCGCAGGCCAGGCGGAACAGCGCTCCGCCCACGCCCCGCCCCCGGTGCGGCTCCGACACGTAGAACAGCGCCAGGTCGGCGTACTGCCCTCGGCTGCCCAGCCGCCCCCCGGACAGGGCGGCGAAGCCCACAACCTCCCCGCCGGAAAAGGCCCCGAAGGCCGCGCCGCCGCTGTTTACGGCGTCCAGCACCTGCGCCGCCATATCCCGGCGCTCCTCCGGCGTCCAGTCCTCGATATACTCCACCGGGCGCAGCTCCAGCGCCCCGCCCACCCGCCGCCAGCACTCCTTCACGTGCTGCCGGCGGACAAATTGGTCCAGCGAATGTATCGTAAAGTTTCCCGCCCCCAGCGGGGCGTATGCCATTTCACCCATCCTGCGCTCCTATGCCCGCCGGAACTGTTTTTCCAGCTGCTTTTTCGTCAGCTCGATGGCCACCGGCCTGCCGTGGGGGCAGTACTTCACCGCACCGCTCATCACCAGCCGGGCCACCTCTTCCAGCTCCTCCCGGCCGCTGCGCCACCCCCCCTTGATGGCCGCCTTGCACGCCATGGTGTGGAGCAGCTCGTCCCGGGCGGACGAGGGGTCGGCCGCCCCGGCCAGCCTCAGCCGCCGGGCCAGCCCGCCCAGCGCCTCTTCAATATCCCCGGCGTCCAGGTAGTCCGGCGCGGAGCGCACCGCCAGGGCGTTCCCGCCGTACTGCTCCACCTCAAAGCCAAACCGGGCCAGCAGCTCCCCCTGCCCCAGCAGAATCTCCAGCTCCTCCGGCGGGGGGGAGAAGGTGACGGGGGTGAGCAGCTCCTGCACCATGGGCTGGTAATCCTCCGCCTTGAGCCGGTCGAAGTTGGCCCGCTCGTGGGCGGCGTGCTTGTCGATGAGCAGCGCCTTGTCCCCCTGCTCCACCACCACATAGGTGCGGAACAGCTCCCCCCGGACCACCCAGGGCTCCTCCTCCGGGGCGGGGGACGCTTTTTCCTCCGAAGCGGGCTGGATGGGCGCGGGGCCGCCTTTTTCCGCCGGAGCGGGCCCCCGGGCGGGCTGCTCCTCCCGGATTGGGGCTGGGGCGGGCCGTCCCGGCTCCGCTTTTGCCGGGGGCGGGCCTTTTCCCCCGGCCCGGGGCTCCGCCCGCACCTCCGGCAGGGGCTCCACCCACTGGAAGGGGGAGTCCGCTTTCCCCCGCCCCTGGGGCGCGGGGGCCGGTTTGGCCGGGGCGGGCGGCTGGGGCCGGACGGCGGGCTCCGCGCCCCCCAGGGGCTTGAACCGGGCGGCGGGCATGAACTGCGTCCCCGCCAGCGTTTTCGCCCCGTCGTTCAGCGGCAGGCTGGCCTGGTTGGGTGTCACCGTGTCCGACGGCTTCACCCCCGGTATGGCCGCCTGGGGCCGGGTGTGGTCCCGGTCCAGCGCGGAGAGCACCGCGTGGTACACCGCGGCAAACACCGCCTGTTCCCGCTGGAACTTCACCTCGGTCTTGGTGGGGTGGACGTTCACATCCACCTGGGCGGGGCTGACGGCGAGGTGGATGACGCAGCCGGGGAATTTGCCCACCATCCTCTGGTTCTTATAGGCCTCCTCCACAGCCGCCGTCATGAGCCGGCTCTTGACATACCGGCCGTTGACGAAAAAGTGCTGGTAGCCCCGGCTCCCCCGGCAGCAGGCGGGCAGGGAGGCGAACCCCTCCACGTCCATCCCCTCCCCGCTGCCCTTTACGGGGAGCAGGCCCAGGGCGATGTCCCGGCCCATGACGGCGTAGACGGCGCTTTTGAGCTGCCCGTCTCCGGGTGTGAGCAGCTCCTGCTTCCCGTCCCGGATGAACTTCACCGACAGCTCCGGGTGGGACAGGGCGGTGCGCTGCACCACCGCGAACACGGCGGCCCCCTCCGCCGTATCCTTTTTCATGAACTTCAGCCGGGCGGGGGTGTTGTAAAACAGCTCCCGCACGGTCATGGCCGTCCCCTTGGGGCAGCCCGCCTCCTCCCGGCCCACCACCTCCCCCGCCTCCACGGCGAGGGCCGTGCCCAGCGCCTCCCCCCCGGTGCGGGTGAGCAGCTCCACGCGGGACACGGCGGAGATGGCGGCCAGCGCCTCCCCCCGGAAGCCCAGGGTGCCGATGGCCTCCAGGTCCCGCTCGGTGGAAATTTTGGAGGTGGCGTGGCGCAGGAAGGCGGTGGGGGCCTGGTCCGCCGGGATGCCGCAGCCGTCATCGGTCACCCGGATGAGGGACATGCCGCCGTGGGCGATCTCCACCGTGACGGCGGACGCCCCGGCGTCGATGGCGTTTTCCAGCAGCTCCTTGACCACGCTGGCCGGGCGCTCCACCACCTCACCGGCGGCGATGAGGTCGGCCACATGGGGGTCCAGTACTTGAATATTGGGCATAGCGCCTCGCTTTCTCCGCCCCTTGACATTTGGCGGCGGCAAGAGTATACTTTACAATGATTAGGAAGGAGGGAAGCGCCCATGGTAAACGGAGTCGGACGGCAGGCGGGCGCCTATCCGGCGGCCTCCGGCGGCAGGGCCCCCGCCCTGGACGGCCAGGGGCGGGGCGGGAAGGAGCTGACCACCGTCACCACCCACTGCGATAAAGACCACCGGCACACCCCAAGCTGCCCCCACACCGTCTATACCAGAACGGTGGACGAGGCCCAGCGCCGGGGCGAGTACATCGACCTGTACGCATAACGGATATCCCTGCGGGGGCGCGTCTGCGCCCCCGCTTTTTTGCGCCCGCGGGGCGCTACACCTCAAGCAATATGGTGATGGGCCCGTCGTTCTGGGAGAACACCTGCATCTCGGCGCCGAACTCCCCGTGCCCCACCCGGAAGCCCCTCTCCCGGCAGGCGGCCATGAACCGCTCATAGAGGGGGACGGCCAGCTCCGGCTTGGCCGCGTGGGAGAACCCCGGGCGGCGGGAGGAGGTGTCGGCGTACAGGGTGAACTGGCTCACCACCAGCAGCGCGCCCCCCACGGCGGCCAGGTTCAAATTCATCTTGCCGTTCTCGTCGTCAAAAATGCGCAGGCCGCACACCTTGTCGGCCAGCTTGTCGGCGCTGGCCTGGGTGTCCTCCGGGCCCACCCCCAGCAGCACCAGCAGGCCCGTGTCAACGGCCCCGTTTATCCTGCCGTCGATCTCCACACGGGCGTTTTTCACCCGGGTCACCACCGCGCGCATGGCGGCACCTCCCTATCGTCTGTTTTTCTGTCATTATACACTGAAAAGGCCCTGCTGTCACGCCCTATTTCCCCACGCAGAACCGCTCGAAAATCCGCGCCGTCACGTCCTCCCGGACTGTCCGTCCCGTCAGCTCGCCCAGGGCGGACATGGCCTCCTCCACGTCGGCCACCACCGCGTCGGGGGGCATACCCGCCCCCAGGGCCTGCGACCCCCGGCGCACCGCCCCGAGGGCCCGGCCCGCCGCCTCCGCCTGCCTCGCGTTGGTGAGCATGGCCCCGGCCTGAACGTTCTCCGGCGCGGGGAACAGCGCCGCCACCGCCTCCTCCAGCCCGGCCAGCCCCTGGCCTGTTTTGGCGGACAGGGAGACCATGGCGGCGGGGGCGTTTTCCGGCTGCGCGGCGCTCCACAGCGCGCAGGGCCCCGTCAGATCCCGCTTGCTCGCCACCCAGATCCAGGGCTTTCCCGACGAAGACGCCAGCTCCAGCACCTCCGCGTCCTCCGCCGTGAAGTCCGCCGCCCCGTCGGTGACAGCCAGGATCAGCTCCGCCCCCTCCATGGCGGCGCGGGCGCGCTCCACCCCCAGCCGCTCCACCGCGTCCCCCGTCTCCCGCAGCCCCGCGGTGTCGATGAGCCGCAGCAGCACCCCGCCGAAATTCACCCGCTCCTCCACCGTGTCCCGGGTGGTGCCGGGTATGTCGGTGACAATGGCCCGCTCCCGGCCCAGCAGGGCGTTGAACAGGGTGGACTTGCCCGCGTTGGGCCGTCCCACGATGGCGCAGGGCGCCCCCCCGTTCAAAAGCCGCCCCCTCCGGTAGGTGGCCGCCAGGGCGTCCAGCTGTTCCGCCGCCCGGCCCAGCGCCCCGGCCAGCTCCTCCCGCTCAAAGGGCTCGATGTCCTCGTCCGGGTAGTCCAGCACCGCGTGGAAGTGGGCGCACAGGTCGGCCAGCTCCCGGTAAACGCCGTCCACCGCCTGGGCCAGCGCACCCCCCAGCTGGCCCGCCGCCTGATAGACGGCGGCGGGGGTCTCGGCGTGGATCAGGTCGGCCACCGCCTCGGTGCGGGTCAGATCCAGCCTGCCGTTCAAAAACGCCCGCCGGGTGAACTCCCCCGGCCCGGCCTGCCGCGCCCCGGCGCTGAAAAGCGCCTCCAGCCCCAGGGCCAGGGCGGCGGGGGAGCCGTGGCACTGCAGCTCCGCCGTGTCCTCGCCGGTGTAGCTGCGGGGGGCCCGGGAGACGGTGCAAAGGCAGCGGTCAATCACCGCCCCGTCCCTGTCCCGCAGCGCGCCGTACACCAGCGCCCGGTCGGGCCGCTGGGACATGGGCCCGCCGCGGAAGGGGGTGAACACCTTGTCCACAGCGGGGACGGCCCCCGGCCCGGATAGGCGGAGTATGCCGATGGCGGAGGGGGCCATGGGGGTGGCGGCGGCGGCGATGGTATCGGTCATGTGGGTTCACCTCACACTTGGTTTGGCCCTATCTTACCACAGCCCGCCCCTTCTTTCAATGCGCGCCTTGCGTCCCCGGCCCATTTTGTGGTATACTATGATAAAATCCAACAATGGAGGTATTTCCCATGGCGGAACTTACCATGCTCTCCTACAAGCTCCAGGACCTGCAATTTTTCAATAAGCTGGACGCGCCGGGCCAGATCCAGCTGGAAAACAATTTTTCCTTCTCCGTGAACTATAACCGGGACAACACCCGCTGCATGGCCAAGCTCTACCAGTGCGTGAAGGACAAGACGGACAGCCCCGACCACCGTTTTTTCGTGTCGGTGGAGCTGGCGGGGATTTTCGAGGTGACAGGCCCCCTCACCGACGAGGACAAACGGGACTTCCACGTGGCCTGCTACCAGCAGCTCTTCCCCTACGCCGAGCTGATTGCCAAGCAGACCTGCGCCGCCGGGGGTATGCCCAACTTCCTTCTGCCGCGCCAGCGGATGAGCCGGGACAACGTGGTGGTCAACCGGCCCGCCAACGGCTGAAAAAGCGCTCCCCGCCTATTTGGCGGGGAGCGCTCTTGTTTTTTTGGGGGGGCGTCCAGCTTTTTGTCACGCTGCGAAGCGGCCAGGACGCTCGGGCGCTTTCGCTATGATTCAGGCAAAACCCGATCCCGCCTTGCGGGCTCTGGGCTTTTGCCCTCACTCCGCTCCAAGCTCCCTCGCTGTCCGCTTCTCCGCGCCCAGCTTTTTGTCACGCTGCGAAGCGGCCAGGACGCTCGGGCGCTTTCGCTATGATTCAGGCAAAACCCGATCCCGCCTTGCGGGCTCTGGGCTTTTGCCTTCACTCCGCTCCAAGCTCCCCTGCGCGGCTATCCTCGCGCTCAGCTCTTTGTCACGCTCGCTTTGGGCGCGCTTTCCGGCCCGGCTTCCCTCCGGCTCGGGCTGGTCTCCGGGCCGCTTTGCGGCCCTGCGCTCGCCCTCGCTCCAGTCCATCCGGGCCGGCGCGCCTAAGCTCGCGCTCAGCTCTTCTCCTCAAACACCGCGCCGCAGGAGCGGCAGTGGACGGTGATGCGCCCCTTTCCCCGGGGCACCCGCATCTGCTGGCCGCAGTTGGGGCACTTGAAGTAGCGGTGCTCCCTGTCGTGGGCCCGGGCGCGGAAGGTGCTCCACCGGCGCAGCGCGGGCCGGACGGCCTGAAGGAACCTGGCGTTCTCCGCCCGGCGGCGCTCCAGGTTCCGGGACAGGGAGCGGTACAGGCTGGCAACCACCAGGATCAGGGCCAGCAGCTCAAAAACCAGCATCCTGGTGAACAGGAACACCACATAGAGGATCACGTACAGGGCGATGAGCAGCAAATTCAGCTGGTCGCCCCCGTAGCGCCCGGTCATGAATCGGGTCATATAGCGGCGGATCATGGGCGCTCACCTCCTACGGGGACCGGGTTCCGGGATTTTGAATAGTTCTATGATAGCGCTCTGAAATGTCCTAGTCAATGGGGTAACCGTAAACAAAATGTGAATTTCTGCCGTCCCGGCCCCTCCCAGGAGGTTTTTCCTTGTGCCTATTGACAAACTCGATATTCGAGAATATAATAGGGGCACAATACTCGAATATCGAGAATGGAGGCAACCCCATGCCACGCGCAAAATTCCAGACCTTGACGGAGCAGATGTTCTACATCCTTTTGTGCCTGCGGGAGGAGTGCTACGGCATGGACATCCTGGACAAGGTGCCCGCCATCACCGGAGGGCGGGTGAACGTGGGCTCCGGGACGCTGTATAACCTGCTGGAACAGTTTGTGGAGGCGGGGATGATCCGGGAGACCCGGGTGGAGGGGCGGAAACGCAGCTACCTGCTGACGGATTTCGGCCGGGACACCCTGCGCCGGGAGTACGCCCGCCTGCGCGCCCAGGCAGAGGACTACCGCCTGGCCTTTGGAGAGGAGTGAGGGAAATGAAAGAGACCAAACGCCGCGTGGAGCTGTTTTCCTTCTATGACCGCACCGGGCTGGAGGCCCACCTGGCCCGGATGGCGGGGCGGGGCTGGCTTTTGGAGAAGATCGGGGCATTCCTGTGGACCTACCGCAAAATCGAGCCCAGGCAGCCGGCCTTTTCCGTGTGCTACTTCCCCAGGGCCTCCCAGTTCGACCCCGAGCCCAGCCAGGAGCAGCAGACCTTTTACGAGTTCTGCGCCCATACCGGCTGGACGCTGGCGGCGTCCAGCGCCCAGCTCCAGGTCTTTTACAATGAGCGGCCCGACCCCATCCCCATCGACACCGACCCGGCGGTGGAGGTGGAGGCCATCCACCGCGCCATGAAACGGGGTGTCCTGCCCTCCCAGGCGCTGCTGCTGGGGGTGGCGGTGCTCAACGGGGCTCTGTTTGTCACCCGGCTGCTGGGCGACCCCATCGGCGTGCTGGCCAGCGCCGCCAACCTGTTCACCGGGCTGTGCTGGGTGTTTATCATCGCGCTGCTCGGGGTGGAGTGGGCCGGCTACTTCTCCTGGCGCCGCAAGGCGGTGCGGGCGGCCCAGCGGGGGGAGTTCTGCCAAACCCGCAGCCGCCGCAAGCTCCAGATCGCCTCCCTGGTCCTCCTGACCATAGGACTGGCCTATTATATCCTGTCCGTCCTCTCCTCCGGCAGCCGGATGATGGTCACCCTGATGGTTTTGATGTTCTGCGTCTACATCCCGGCGGTGTTTTTGCTGGTGTTCAACATCAGGGGGCTGCTCAAACGCCTGAAGGCCCCCGCCGGGGTGAACCGCGCCGTCTCCATCGCCGCCAGCCTTATCCTGTCCCTGGCCATCCTGATGGGCATCACCTTCGGCACCTTTTACGCCTATGGCCGGGGCTGGCTGTCCCGGGATGCGGACGCGGCCTGGCTGCCCCTGGCGGTGGATGAGCTGACGGGCGCGGAACGCCAGGACTATATCAGGGCAAGCCTCACGGACCAATCCCTTCTGCTGGCCCGGTTCACCGCGCAGCAGCACCCCCGGCGGGGGGCGGAGCGCTATACGCAGCTGCCCTCCCTGGAGTATACCGTCATCCTGGTGAAGGCCCCCTTCCTCTATGACCTGTGCAAAAGCTCCCTGCTCCACGACCGGGCGGAGCGCTGGAACCGGGACATGCCGGAGGGCGGCTGGTATTTTTACGAGCCGGCGGACCCCGCTCCCTGGGGGGCGGCAGAGGCGTACCAGTGGACCAGCCGGACCTCCGGCCCCTGGAACACCTACCTGCTGTGCTACCCGGACCGCTTTGTGGAGATCGAGTTCGACCTGAAGTGGACCCCCACCCCTGCCCAGATGGCCCTCGCGGGGGAGCGGCTGGGCCGGGACGCGGTGTGATTTTCCCGTTGCGGCAAAGCCCCCGGCATGGTATACTTGCCCCAGAAAGAGAACAGGAGGGATTCCCATGGCCCGCATCGACAAGACAAACTACTACCTGGACATCGCCGGCACCGTGCTGGAGCGGTCCACCTGCATGCGCCGCCACTACGGGGCCATCATCGTCCAGGACGACGAGATCGTCTCCTCCGGCTACAACGGCGCCCCCCGGGGGCGGAAGAACTGCGGCGATCTGGGCTACTGCGCCCGGGAGGCGCTGAACATCCCCTCCGGGGAGCGGTACGAGCTGTGCCGCTCCGTCCACGCCGAGGCCAACGCCATCATCTCCGCCCCCCGGCGGGAGGTGCTGGGGGCCACGCTGTACATGGTTTGCAAGGACCCGGAGACGGGGGCGCTCATCCCCGGCTCGACCTCCTGCTCCATGTGCCGCAGGCTCATCATCAACGCGGGCATTTCCCAGGTAATCATCCGGGACACCCCCACGGACTACCGGGTGGTGGACGTGGAGCGGGAGTGGATCGACCGGGACGACTCCATCCCGGAGGCGGCGCAATGAGGCGTACCCCCGGCGCGTTTCACGTGAAACGCGTGTTTGCCTTGCTTCTGGCCCCGCTCCTGCTCCTGCCGTACGGCTGCGCCCCCGCCCAGCCCCTGGAGCGCACCTTTTTCGCCATGGACACGGTGATGACCCTGCGGCTGTACCAGGGCGGGGACGGGAGCCTGCTGGACCGGGCGGAGGCCCGCGTGCGGGAGCTGGAGGGGCTGTGGTCGGTGACGGACGGGGCCAGCGAGATTTCCACCCTGAACCATGACGGGTCGGCGGAGCTGTCCCCGGAGACAGCGGACCTGTTGCGCACGGCGCTGGGCATGTGTGAGCGCACCGGCGGCGCGCTGGATATCTCCACCTATCCCGTACTGCGGGCCTGGGGCTTTACCACGGGGGAGTACGCCGTGCCGGAGGAAGAGGAAATCGCCGCCCTGCTCCCCCTGGTGGACTATACCCAGGTCAGGCAGGATGGGACCTGCGCCTCCCTGCCGGAGGGTATGGAGATCGACCTGGGCAGCGTGGCCAAGGGCTGCGCCGGATGGTGGCTTGCCCATTTGCTGAAGGAAAACGGCGTCACCTCCGCCCTGCTGGACCTGGGGGGGAACATCCAGACGGTGGGGGCAAAGCCGGACGGCTCCCCCTGGCGGGTGGCCATCCGGGACCCGGCGGGGGAGGGGGACGTGGGCGTGGTGGAGGTAAAAGACCAGGCGGTGGTCACCTCCGGCGGGTACGAGCGGTACTTTGAGGAGGGCGGCGTGCGCTACTGGCACATCATCGACCCCAAGACCGGCGCGCCGGCCCGCAGCGGCCTGGCCTCCGTCACCGTCATTGGGGACAACGGCGGGGCGGGCATAGACATGGGCGCGGTGTGCGACGGCCTTTCCACCGCCCTGTTCGTCATGGGCCGGGAGGGGGCCGTGGAGTTCTGGCGCGGACACCGGGAGGAGTGGAGCTTTGAGCTGGTCCTGGTGGAGGAGGACGGCTCGGTGACCGTCACCGCCGGGCTGGAGGGGCGCTTCACCCTGGCGGACCCCTCCCGGGAGCTCACCGTAGCGAAAAGTTGACGCGGCACCGCACATATGCTATACTGAAATCCGCCGGGATGTCCCGGCGGATTTCATATTCGGTGAAGTTTCATGGGGCCCTGCCAAGCCGCCCTTCCGGGGCCCCCGCAAAGCCGTCCTTTGGTTTTGTGGGGAGAGGAGGGGCAGCGAAATGAGCGAGCTTTCGCCACGGGCGAAAGCGAGGGATATGGAGCTTGCCCCGACGAGAAAGGGTGGTTTTTTATGATTACGAACCGTGAACGGAGGGTCCACGGCATCTGACCCTCCAATCTATTTGAGGAGGATGTCAAATGAACGGACAAATCACCATTAAGGAACTCACCGCCCCGGAGGACGCCGCCCGCTTTTGGGAAAAGCTGCACGCCTATTTCCGCCGGGATCTGTTCCCCCAGGGGGAACCCGGCCGGGAGGAGGCGCTGGACTACTTCCTGGGGGAGGAGTACCGCGCCGTCATGGAGAAGCACCGCACCCGGCCGGTAGACCCGCTGTGCTTCCTGGCCTTTGGCCGGGGCGGCGCGGACATCGGCTTCGCCATCCCCGCCTTCTACCCCAGCGAGGACGGCAAATGCTTCATTATGGAGTTCTGGGTGGAGCCGGAGTTCCGGGGCGGCGGCATGGGCGCGGCCTGCGCCCATGCCCTGCTGGGCTGGGCCCGGGACCGGGGCGCCGCCTACTTCGAGCTCAACGCCGACGGGGAGCGCCGCAGGCGCTTCTGGGCGCGGGCGGGCTTTGTGCCCAACGGGGTGGACGAGTGGGGCAACCCCTGTATGCTGCTGCCGCCGGAGGAGGAGGTCCCCCTGCGGGTGGAGCGCCTCGCCGACCCGGACGGCCCGGAGCTGGGCTGGCAGTGGCTCAAGCTGGAAAACAGCTTCTTAGCCGAGATCGGCGAGGGGCCGCTGACCGGGGAGAAAAAGAAGCGGCTGGCCGCCGCCGTCCGGGAGGGGCGGATCGCCTTCTTCCTGGTCCTGCGGGGGACGCGGGCGGTGGGCATGTGCTCGGTTTCCCCCTGCTTCTCCACCTTTGCCTGCGGTGAAACCGGGGTGTTCGACGACTTTTACGTGGAGCCCCCCTTCCGCCGCCGGGGCGCGGCCCGCCTGCTCTCCCGGGCCGCCCAGGACTGGTGCCGTGAGCGGGGTATGGCCAGCCTGACGGTGGGCTGCTCCGCCGGGGACGTGGGGATGTACCGCGCCCTGGGCTTCGCCCTGGAGCTGGGGGCCATGCTGGCCTGCCCGCTGGAGGGCTGACGGCGCGCCTGCAAAAACAGACCGGGGCCCCGCGGCGATGCCGCGGGGCCCCTTGCCATCTTGCACAGAAAAATTTTGGAATGTTCACGAAAGTTTCACATTTCCACTTGACAGGAAAGCCCGCGGCCTTTACAATAAGTGAGGATAATTTTGAAAAGCCGCCGCGCTTTTTTGCCCTTTTGAGCGTTTACCGCGCCTTCTGGCGCATTTATATAATCTATCGAGCGTTCATAGATCATATTTGACTCTCAAATAGTGCTGTTATGCCCAATTGCGGGCGGTTTTTCGGTTATCGCGGTGCGTCTGTTCACGCATCGCGTCTTATTTTGCTTATTTCATCAAACAACAAGAAACAGGAGGTGTGGAACTCAACATGCAAGTGCCAGTCTTAATCACCGTCATCATCGCGGTAGCCACCGGCCTGGCCTGTCTCGTGGCCGGGGTAGTGATCGGCTACCAGCGCCGCAAGTCCTACGCCGAGCGGGAGATCGGCTCCGCCGAGGAGGAGGCCCGCCGGGTCATCAACGACGCCATCAAGTCCGCCGAAAACAAAAAGCGTGAGGCCACCGTGGAGGCCAAGGAGGAGATCCTCCGCGCCCGCAGCGAGTTCGACAAGGAGGTCAAGGACCGCCGCAGCGAGATCCAGCGCCAGGAGAACCGCCTGAACTCCAAGGAGGAGAACCTGGACCGCAAGCTGGAAAACCTGGAGCGCAAGGAAGAGAACGTCACCGCCCGCATCGCCCAGCTGGAGGCGGAAAAGCAGGAGCTGGACAAGCTGAAGGACAGCCAGCTGGAGCTGCTGGAGCGCATCTCCGGCCTGACGGTGGAGGAGGCCAAGCGCTACCTCATCGACCAGCTGGGGGACGACGTGACCCACGAGCAGGCTTTGAAGCTCAAGGAAATCCAGGCCCGCTACAAGGAGGAGGCGGAGACCTACGCCCGGGAGCAGATCGCCCTGGCCATCCAGCGCTGCGCCGCCGACCACGTGGCGGAGGCCACCGTGTCCGTGGTGCCCCTGCCCAACGACGAGATGAAGGGCCGCATCATCGGCCGGGAGGGCCGCAACATCCGCACCCTGGAGACCATGACCGGGGTGGACCTCATCATCGACGACACCCCCGAGGCCATCACCGTGTCCTGCTTCGACCCGGTGCGCCGGGAGATCGCCCGGCTGGCCCTGGAGAAGCTCATCCTGGACGGGCGCATCCACCCCACCCGCATCGAGGAGATGGTGGAAAAGGCCAAGCGGGAGGTGGACGCCACCATCCGCGCCGAGGGCGAGCGGGCCGTGTTTGAGACCAACGTGCACGGCCTCAACCCGGAGCTGGTCAAGCTGCTGGGCCGTCAGCACTACCGCACCAGCTACGGACAGAACGTGCTCAACCACTCCATCGAGGTGTCCCAGCTGGCGGGGCTGCTGGCCGCCGAAATCGGCGTCAACGTGGCCGAGGCCAAGCGGGCGGGGCTGCTCCACGATTTGGGCAAGTCCATCGACCACGAGGTGGAGGGGTCCCACGTGCAGATCGGCGTGGAGCTGGCCCGGAAGTACCGGGAGAGCGAGAACGTCATCCACGCCATTGAGGCCCACCACGGCGACGTGGAGGCCAAGACCATTGTGGCCTGCCTGGTCCAGGCGGCCGACGCCATCTCCGCCGCCCGGCCCGGCGCCCGGAAGGAGAACGTGGAGTACTACATCAAGCGGCTGGAGAAGCTGGAACAGCTCACCTCCTCCTTTGCCGGGGTGGACAAGGCCTACGCCATCCAGGCGGGCCGGGAGGTGCGCATCATGGTCAACCCCGAGGCCATCCCGGAGGACCGCATGGTGCTGCTGGCCCGGGAGATCGCCAAAAAGATCGAGGACGAGCTGGAGTACCCGGGGCAGATCAAGGTGAACCTGATCCGGGAGACCAAGGCGATAGAGTACGCGAAATAGCGCGACGATAGGCCCATAGGGGGGATGGACTGGAGCGAAGGGCGCAAACCAAGGAGGGCCGCAGGCCCGGATGTTTGTGCCCTGAGTCGGAGGGAAGCCGCCCCGTAATGGGCCCAATCGGAGCGTGAATACAGCGAGGCGCCGCCGGGAGACCCCCGGCGGCGCGTTTTTCCCCGTTGCGTTTTTCCTATAGATGTGATATGATATGCCGACATGGACAAAAGGATGGGTTTTATGGTCACCTTTGAATGCCCCCAGTTTGAGGACCGCCAATGGGTCCAACCCCTGCTGGCCGCCGAGGGCAGCTTGGGCTGCGAGTACAATTTTTCCAACATCTACCTGTGGAGCCGGGCCTGGCCCCAGCAGATCGCCCGGTTGGGGGACCGGCTGCTGGTTCGCATCCAGGGCCGGCTGGGCTTGAGCTACCTCTATCCGGCGGGCAGCGGCCCCCTGGCCCCCGCGGTGGACGCCCTGGCCGCCGACGCCGCCGCCCACGGCGCGCCCCTCACCCTGGTGTGCGTCACGGGGGAGCAGAAGGGGGCGCTGCAAGACGCCTGCCCCGGCCGGTTCGCCTTTGAGGAGGACCGGGACGGCTTCGACTACCTGTACGACGTGGGACGGCTGGCCGACCTGCCGGGGAAAAAGCTCCACGCCAAGCGCAACCACATCCGCCGTTTCGACGACCAGTTCCCCGACTGGCTGCTGGAGGACATCACCCCCGCCAACGTTCCCGAGTGCGTGGAACTGGAGCGCCAGTGGGCCGCCATCCGCCAGGAGGAGGCGGGGGAGGACATAAACACCGTGTCCGAGGAGACGGTGGCCGTCATCGAGGCCCTCTACCACATGGACAAGCTGGGGCTGGAGGGGGCCCTTATCCGGGCGGACGGCAGCCCCGTGGCCTTCTCCCTGGGCGGGCTCATCACCCCGGAGGTGTTCGACGTGAATTTTGAAAAGGCCTTCGGCGATATCCAGGGGGCCTACCCCGCCATCAACCGGGAGATGGCCCGGCTCGTGCGCGCCCGGCACCCCCAGGTGAAATGGCTCAACCGGGAGGACGACCTGGGGCTGGAGGGGCTGCGGCGGGCCAAGCTGTCCTATTACCCCGACCTGCTTTTGGAAAAATATACGGCGCGGGAAATCCTGGGCTGAGCAGGCTGTCTCGGTTCACCGGACTTCCCGTGCGTTTATCCGGCTGGTATTTTGCATAAAAATGTATAGTTATTCTTATTAACTCCGTCACAATTGATGAATTGCGGGATATTCCCCGGTTTTCGGCAATTTCCGCTTGCATTCTTTTTGCATATCATTTATAATCCACACACTGGGAGAGGCTACTCCAGGTCCGCCGGACAGTGGCCCGGAACGGTTTCCTCCCGGCCGCAAATTGAATGGAGATGAATGAATATGAAAAAGATGCAGAAATCAGCCGCCCTGCTGCTGGCCCTGGCCATGGCGTTTTCCCTGGCCGCCTGTTCCAGCGCGGGCGACGCCCCCACCCCCGCCGCCTTCACCACCGTGGAGGAGGGCAAGCTGCACATGTCCACCGAGGCGGGGTTCCCCCCCTATGAGATGACCGCCGACGACGGCGGCTACAAGGGCACCGGCTTCGAGGGCATCGACGTGGAGGTAGCCGGGGCCATCGCGGAAAAGCTGGGCCTGGAGCTGGTGGTGGACGACATGGGCTTCACCGCCGCCCTCACCGCCGTGCAGAACGGCGAGAGCGATATCGCCATGGCCGGCATCAGCATCACCCCCGACCGCCAGGAGGTCATGGACTTTTCCGACAGCTACGCCACCGGCGTGCAGGTGGTCATTGTCAACGAGGACTCCCCCATCCAGACCCTGGATGACCTGGCCAACGCCCAGATGATCGGCTGCCAGGCGGACACCACCGGCTATATCTACGCCTCCGACACCCCGGAGAACGGCGGCTACGGCGAGGACCACGTCACCGCCTATGACACCGGCGCGCTGGCCGTCATGGACCTGGTGACCGGCAAGATCGACGCGGTTATCATTGACAACGAGCCCGCCAAGGCCTTCGTGGACCAGAACCCCGGCCTGAAAATCCTGGAGGCCGCCTGGGTGGAGGAGGAGTACGCCATCGGCTTCGCCAAGGGGAACGACGCCTTGCGGGAGGCGGTGAACGCCGCCGTGGCCGAGCTGAAGGCGGACGGCACCTTCCAGAAGATTGTAGACCAGTACATCAAGGCCGACTGAGCCGTTGTGAGCAGCGGGCTAAGTCCGCAGCGCAGGGAAAATCCAGAGGGGGCCGAGGCCCCGGCGGGATTTCCCCGAAGCCGGAGGGCTTAGAACCGCGTCGCGAACAGGCGAAGCGCAACTGCATCAAGGCCGACTGAGCCGTCGTGAGCAGCGGGCTAAGTCCGCAGCGCAGGGAAAATCTAAAGGGGGCCGAGGCCCCCGGCGGGATTTTCCCGAAGCCGGAGGGCTTAGAACCGCGTCGCGAACAGGCGAAGCGCAACTGCATCAAGGCCGACTGAGCCGTCGTGAGCGGCGCGGCCACATCAAATCCGACCTGATTGGGGGAGGGCGGCCCGCACAGCCGCCCTTCCCCTCCTCTCCGCGCGAGGGGGAAAGGAGGGCCCCATTTTGCAAGCATTGACCGACTGGCTGTCCGGCCTGCCGCCCATCCAATGGCTGGCCGAGCTGGGCCCGCGGTTTTACAAGGCCTTCTTCGAGGCCGGCCGCTGGCAGCTCTACCTCAAGGGCCTGGGCGTCACCTTCCAGATCACCATCGCCGCCATCTCCATGGGCCTTGTCCTGGGACTGGCGGTGGCCATGGTGCGCACCGCCCACGACCAGCAGCGGCCCGGCCGCCGCAACCCCCTGCTGGGGCTGGCAAACCTGGTCTGCAAGGTATATGCCACCGTCATCCGGGGCACCCCCATGATGGTGCAGATCCTGATTTGGAATTTCGTGGTCTTCAGCACCCGGAACAAGATCCTGGTGGGCATGGTCGCCATGGGCATCAACGCCGGGGCCTATATCTCGGAAATCATCCGCGGGGGGCTGATGAGCGTGGACCCGGGCCAGAGCGAGGCGGGCCGCTCCCTGGGCCTGTCCTACCTGGACACCATGCGCTTTATCGTCATCCCCCAGGCGTTCAAGAACATCCTCCCCTCCATGGGGAACGAGCTGGTCACCCTGTTCAAGGACACCTCCCTGGTGAACGCCATCGGCGCGGCGGAGATGACCTATTACGCCAGCCGGATCGGCGGCAAGACCTTCGATTACATGCCCCCGCTGCTCATCATCGCCGCCATCTACTTAGTATTTGTCATGGGCCTCACCTGGCTCCAGGGCAGGCTGGAAAGGAGGCTGAGGCAGAGTGAACGGCGCTGAACGCAGTTCTGCCCCGCAGTTCCCGGACAAGGAGGGGCTAACATGATAGACGTGAAAAACCTATCCAAATCCTTTGGGGATAACCTGGTGCTGGACGGCATCTCCGAGCACATCCGCCCCGGGGAGAAGGTGGTGGTCATCGGCCCCTCCGGCTCGGGCAAGTCCACCTTCCTGCGCTGCCTCAACCTGCTGGAAACCCCCACCTCCGGCACCATCACCTTCGACGGCACGGAGATCACCGACCCCAAGGCGGACATCAACGCCATCCGCCGCCAGATGGGCATGGTGTTCCAGCACTTCAACCTGTTCCCCAATATGACCATCCGCAAAAATATCACCCTGGCCCCGGTACGCGCCGGGCTGATGTCCCAGGCCGAGGCGGACGGGGCCGCCGCCGCCCTTTTGGCGCGGGTGGGGCTGGAGGAAAAGGCGGACGCCTACCCCGCCCAGCTGTCCGGCGGGCAGAAGCAACGCATCGCCATTGTCCGCGCCCTGGCCATGCGCCCCAAGGTGCTGCTCTTTGACGAGCCCACCTCCGCCCTGGACCCCGAGATGGTGGGCGAGGTGCTGGAGGTCATGAAGGAGCTGGCCCGGGAGGGCATGACCATGGTGGTGGTCACCCACGAGATGGGCTTCGCCCGGGAGGTGGGCACCAGGGTGCTGTTCATGGACGGGGGGAGGATCCTGGAGCAGGACGAGCCCCACGCCTTTTTCGCCCACCCCAGGGAACAGCGCACCATCGACTTTTTGTCCAAAGTGCTGTGAAACGCATTCACGCCTCACCTGTTCGCGACGCGCGGCTTCCTTCCGACTCGGACTGGTCTCCGGGCCGCTATGCGGCCCCGCGCTCGTCCTCGCTTCAGTCCATCCGCGCCGCTCACGACGGTTCGGACGCTATCACGCAAAACCGCCCGGATAATCGGGCGGTTTTCGTGCATTTTTACAGCTTGCATTCCCTGCCTGTTTCTGGTATCATGGAACGAACGCAAAAGGAGGGGAACGATATGCGCCAGCTCACGCCGCTGTTTTTCAAAGCGCCCGGCCTGGGGGCGTACCGTTTCTATTTCCATTTTTAAAGCAATCGCCGTTGGGGCGGTTGCTTCTTTTTTTGCGCGCAGCTGCTGGAATACGTCATGAAAGGGAGAGAGTACAATGAATCACCAAGAGCCCATCCGCGACGCCCGCACCCTGGGCATGCCCAAGATGCTCATCCTGGGCCTTCAGCACATGTTCGCCATGTTCGGCGCCACCGTGCTGGTGCCTATCCTGGTCAACAACTACGGCCTGCCCCTGTCCATCCAGACCACCCTGTTCTTCGCGGGGGTGGGCACCCTGTTCTTCCATGTGTGCACCAGGCTGAAGGTGCCCGCCTTCCTGGGCTCCTCCTTCGCCTTCCTGGGCGGGTTTGAGGCGGTGTCCAAGCTGGACTCCGGCAAGTACGCCGGCATGGACGCGGCGGAAAAGCTCCAATACGCCTGCGGCGGCATCGTGGTGGCCGGCCTGCTGTACGTGGTGCTGGCCCTGGTCATCAAGGCGGTGGGCGTGAAGAAGGTCATGCGCTTCCTCCCCCCCGTGGTTACCGGCCCCATCATCATCCTCATCGGATTGAACCTGGCCCCTTCCGCCGTCAACAACGCCAAGACCTGCTGGTGGCTGGCCCTGGTGGCCATGGCCATCATCGTGGCGGCCAACATCTGGGGTAAGGGCATGATTAAGATCATCCCCATCCTGCTGGGCGTGGTGGGCTCCTATGTCATCGCCGTCATCGCCAACGCCCTGGGCGCCCAGAATGCCGCCGGGGAGGCCCTCATCGACTTCTCCGCCGTGGCCGCCTCCAGCCCCATCGGCTTCCAGCCCTTCTTCACCGACTTCACCGGCTCCATCGCCAAGTTTGACCTGACCTCCATCCTGGTCATGGCCCCCATCGCCATCGCCGCCATGATGGAGCACATCGGCGACATGTCCGCCATCTCCGCCACCGTGGGGGAGAACTTCATCGAGGAGCCCGGCCTGCACCGCACCCTCATCGGCGACGGCATCGCCACCTCCCTGTCCGCCATCTTCGGCGGCCCCGCCAACACCACCTACGGCGAGAACACCGGCGTGCTGGTGCTCTCCAAGGTGTACGACCCCCGGGTGATCCGGCTGGCCGCCATCTACGCCCTGGCGCTGTCCTTCTCCCCCATGTTCGCGGCGGTGGTCAACTCCATGCCCGCGGCCATCGTGGGCGGCGTGTCCTTCATCCTGTACGGCATGATCTCCGCCATCGGCGTGCGCAACGTGGTGGAGAACCGGGTGGACTTCACCAACTCCCGCAACCTTATCATCGCCGCCGTCATCCTGGTGTGCGGCCTGGGCTTCTCCGGCGGGCTGACCTTTGAGGTGGGCGGCACCCACATCACCCTCACCGCCCTGGCCATCGCCGCCATCGCGGGCATCGCCCTCAACGCCATCCTCCCCGGCAAGGACTATGAGTTCGGCTCCGACGTGACCCAGGGCCGCTCCGGCGACTTCGGGAGGTATTGAGAAGGGAACCCTTCGAATGGAGAAGAACCGCCCTGTATCCACAGGGCGGTTCTTTTTTATGGTTTCCGGCTTTCAGGGAAGCGCCCCTGAGGCGCAGGCTGCGGCCCCCGCCCTGCCCCAATGGCCAGACACAAGCGGCAGCACCGATAGGGTGATACCAGTCGTAAAGCCGCTGGCGCCGGAACACGCCCGCCAACGCACTGTATAGGGCGTCCCCACGGGGTACATAGGGGCCGCAGCCCCTGTGCGCGCTCTTTGGTCACTTTCTCTCGCGTGAGAGAACGTGACATCCGCCTACTGGCACATATCCACGATGATGTGGGCAAACAGCTTGGCGCTGAGCATCAGGTCGCTCACCCGCACCCGCTCGTCCGCGCCGTGGAGGTGGGTGTCGAAGCCGGGCAGGGTGCAGCCGAAGGCCACTCCGCCGGGGATATCGTGGACGTAGGTGCCCCCGCCGGTGGACAGGCACTCGCCCTTCAGCCCGGTGTACTCCTCATACCGCCCCAGCAGCGTCTTGATAAAGGGGCTGTCGGCGGGGACGTGGTGGGGCGCGCCCTGGACGGCCTCAAAGGTGAAGCCCTTCCCCTCAAAGGCGGCCTTTGCCACGTTCAGGCAGTTCTCCTCCGTGGCGCACAGGGGCACCCGGCTGTCGAAGAGGCCCTCCAGCCCCGTCTCCGTCACCTCCAGCAGGGAGAAGGCCAGGGTGAGCGGCCCGGCGATGGGCTCCTGCTGGGCGATGCCCAGCGCCCGGCCCTTGCAGTCCCCGTGGGGGATCAGGGCGTTGAGATCGTGGAGGGCGTCCTTGCAGCCCCCATCCGCCAGGGGCAGGGCGCACAGCAGGGAGATGAGCCCGGTGATGGCGTTGTTCCCCCCCTCGGGGTAGGCGGCGTGAGAGGCCTCCCCCTTGGCGCGGATGACGGTGACGCCATTCTCATGGGCAAAGGTGAACTTGATCCCCGTGCGGGCGGTGATATCCCGGGCCACGGGCTGGATGTCGTACATGGTCAGCCCCTCCACCCCGGCGGAGGCGTCCCCCGGCAGAACGTTCCCCCGGATGCCGCCGTGGAGCCAGTTCACCCGGGGCAGCTCGGACTGGGCGGGCCAGCTCCTGGTGAAGATGGGCCGGGGCTTTCCATTTTCAGAGCCGGCGGGCCGGATGTTCCCCTTCTCCGTATTGATGACGGGGAAGCCGGAGTCGGGGGAGAAGGTGGCGGGGGCGAAGGGGTGCCGGGCGAAATACCAGGCGATGTCCCCAGAGCCGCTCTCCTCGTTGGTGCCCATGATGAGCTTGCAGTTTTTCTTCAGCGGCACGCCCAGGTCCTTCACCGCCTTCATAGCCAGCAGGGAGGCGGCGACCGGCCCCTTGTCGTCATCGGTCCCCCGGCCGTAGAGCAGGCCGTCGGCCAGCTTGGGGGTGTAGGGCTGGGTTACCGTCCAGCCCTCGCCGGGGGCCACCACGTCCAGGTGGCCCAGAATGTGCAGGGCGTCCTCCCCGCCGTTCAGGTCGGCGGTGCCCACATAGCCCTCGTGATCTTCCGCCGCCAGACCCCACTCCTGGGCGATGGACAGCGCCTCCCGGAGGGCGGCGGCGGGGCCGGGGCCGAAGGGCGCGCCGGGGGCCGGGGCCCCCTCCACGCTGTCGATGGACACCAGGCGGCTCACCGCCTCCACCAGCAGCCCTTCCTTATCCGCGAAATAGGCCTCGATCTGCTCTTTTGATATCATATGTAAAACACTCCTTCACCGGCGCAGTGCCAAAGGGAGCCCCGCCCCCCCTTGGAGGGCGCGGAATCCCTTGGAAAACGCAGCTTTTCCATAGTATACTCTTTTTTCCTGTCAATTACAAGGGAAACGGGGCGGTCACTCCGCCTCCCCACGCTCCACCTCGTCCAGATATTTGTACACCGTGTACCGGGACACCCCCAGCCGCCCGGCGATGTAGGGCACCGACTTGCGGTAGGAGAAGGCGCTGCGCCGCCGCAGCAGGCCGATGAGCTTCAGCCGGTCCCCCTTGGTGAACTCCTCCGGCGGCTTGCCCAGCCCGGCCACACACTGGTCGAAGAGGTCGGCCAGCTGCCGGGAGTCCCCGGGCTGCCACAGGGCCGAGCGCAGGTCGGAGGGGGCGTTCATCAGGTCGGACAAAATCCGGTTGGCGAACACCAGGGAGGTGTAGTCGAAGTTGATGCCCAGGGCCAGGTTGTAGTCCTCCCCGATCATGTGGAAGGTGGACGACTTGGTCTGCCGCCCGTCGGGGGTGGCGGCGGCCAGATTCACCTGGTCGGTGGTGGCCGCCTGCTCGTCCAGTTCCAGGCCGATGCCCATGATGTCCATGGTGGAGCCCACCTCCCGGCCGGACACGTGGCCGTTATAGATGGACAAGATGGGGTGGGTGGGCACCCCCATATCGTGGACCAGCGTCTCGCAGGAGGAGCCGAACATCTCGGCGATCCCCCGGGCGGTGCGGTCCAGGAATTCAAAGGCCTGGTCGCGGGTCATGGCTGACAGCTCCTCTCCGGGATCTGCCCCGGCTGCGGGGCGCGGATATCATTATAGCCCTTTCCCCGGGAAAAGACAAGCCCCGGCCCTGTGACAAACATTTGCGGTTCCGGCGGAAAAAAGTTGTTTACTTTATCTCTTTTGTGTGCTAAAATAGGGTGGCATGAGGAGCGGAGGGACATTTTATGCCAAAAACTACCAACAAAGAGCGGAGTATGGCCCTGTATGAGAGCATTTTGGAGCTCAAGGATCTGGACGAGTGCATCGCCTTTTTCGACGACTTGTGCACCGTGGGCGAGCTGCGGGCCATGGAGCAGCGCTTTGACGTGGCCTGCCTGCTGGACGACGGGCTGGTGTACACCGAGATTTTGGAAAAGACCGGGGCCAGCTCAGCCACCATCAGCCGGGTGAACCGCATCTTCTCCTTCGGCGCGGGGGGCTTCCGCGCCATGATCCAGCGCCGGAAGCAGAAAGAGCGCGAATAACCGGCAGGCCCGCTGGATGGCGGGCCTGTTTTTTGGATTGGGGCGCCATGCCGTGCCGGCATCCCGCCGGAGCCCCCTCAACTATTTTCACTTCAACGATAATCCGGCAGAATAATACTTGCCAATTCCCCGTACAAATGATATCATAAAAGTAATGGAACTTTAAAATGATTTTAAAGTCTACAGGATAAAGGCGAGGGATATACGTGTCAATCTTTGACTATTTTGCCTCAAAAGCGGCGGATGAGCAGGATCGGAAATCCGTTTCCCCCAATCCTAACAAAAAGCTGCTTTCAGAGCTGGATGCGGCGGGCGAAGAAGTGAAAGCCCAATATCCGGATGACAGCAAATTGATGGACGATTTTGTCAAGGTTTTAAAGAAAGCGTATAAGCTCCGGTCTAAAAAAGCGCCGGACGGCACCCTGCCGCCCATGCAGGCGGAGGCGCATTTTTCCCTGTCAAGCGACCGGATGCGCGCCTATGCGTGCCTGCTCCCGCCGGAAAACGGCGGGGGAGGGATCTCCCTGGAAGAATTCCTGGAGGGCATGCACTATGAGGGAATCTGCTACGGCATTTTGCAGGAGGAAATCCGGCAGGAGCTGGGGCGCGGATATTTCCGCGTATTCCCGGTGGCGCGGGGGGAGTTCCCCAAGGCGGGGGAAGACGGCAAGGTGACGGAGCTTTTTCAGCGGCGAAAGAATATGCACCTGGAAGTGCAGGACGAAAGCCAGGTCGATTTCAGCCAGGACGTCCAGCTGCAGCCCATCCGGAAGGGCGCGGTCATCTGCCTGATCCGGCCCTCGAGGGCGGGAACGGACGGCATGGACGTAACGGGGAAAACGCTCCCCTGCCCGCCGGGCATCAGCGTCCATATCCCGCAGGGGGAGAACACCGCCATAACCAGGGGCGGCCAGGCGCTTACGGCCAGCGCGGATGGGCTCCTGTACATTGAGGACGACCAGTTCTGCATCCATGCGCAGAAAATCATCGACGGCGATTTAGATCAATTCCAGGGGATGCTGCAGATTTCGGGCAACCTCTACATTGGCGGGAACGTGGACGGCGAAGTGGATATTGAGGCCTTCGGCGACATCGTAATCAACGGAAAAGTGGGGCAGGCCCGGGTGCGGTCTTTAAACGGGACGATCCGCATCCAGCAGGGCGTTTACGGGACGGAGGGGAAAACCTTTATCACCGCCGCCCGCCAGGTGCAGTCGCCTGTGCTGGAAGGGGCTGAGGTCCATGCCGGGATCAGCGTAATCACGGAGGTCATTTCAAACAGCACGATTTACTGCCACGGCATCGTTTACGCCATGACCGGGCGCGGAATGATTACAAGCAGCTTGATCCAAGCGGAAAGCAGTATCTTGTGCCGCCGGATCGGCAATTTGGCCGGCGGCCGCAGCCGGTTCTCCGTTGGATATCCCCTTCATAGCGCCGAGTCGTGGAAGCGGGTCAAATCAGAACTGGCGGAAGTGGAACCAACCATCAAAAAGCTGTGGGCGGCCATCACTGATTTGAAAAAAAAGGGGAACCGTATTTCAGACACGGAAAAATCGGTGCTGGACCAGCTCCTGGAACAGCGGAATCTCTATATTGAGCGGCGGGACGCCCTGACAGCGGAGATGAAATCCCTGAACAAGGTCCTGGATAAAAGAGCCAACGGAAAAATACAGTGCGCGCAGCTGTTTCCTGTGCTGGAGGTCCAAATCGGCAGATTGTCGGAAGAAATTACGGAAGCCCACGAAAATTGTAACATCCATGTGGGGGACAACCAAATCATTTTCAAGTAAAAAGCGCCCCGCCTTGCGGGGAAGAGCTGAAACGCAAAACCTCCCCGCTGTGGCGGGGAGGTTTTCCCTATCTGAAATACAGCGCCCCGGACTCAAAGATGGGCTGGAGCTTGTCCCCCGGGATATTTTTCGCCACGAACTCCCCGCGGCGCTCGGAGTGGCCCATTTTGCCAAACACCCGGCCGTCGGGGGAGAAGACCCCCTCGATGGCCCACGCCGAGCCGTTGGGGTTGGCCGCGATGTCCATGGAGGGCGCGCCGTCCAGATCCACATACTGGGTGGCGATCTGGCCGTTGGCGGCCAGCCGGTCCAGCACAGGCCGGGGCGCCACAAACCGCCCTTCCCCGTGGGACACAGGGACGGCGTGGAGGTCGCCCGCATGGCTGAGCAGCATCCACGGGGACTTCACCGAAGCCACCCTTGTGGTGACATACCGGCTCTGGTGCCGCCCGATCAGGTTATAGGTCAGGGTGGGGCTGTCCCCGTCCACAGGCGTGATCTCCCCCCGGGGCAGCAGCCCCAGCTTGAGCAGGGCCTGGAAGCCGTTGCAGATACCCAGCATCAGCCCGTCCCGGCGCTTCAGCAGGTCGTGCACCGCGTCCGTCAGCCGGGGGTTGCGGAACAGAGAGACAATCAGCTTGGCGGAGCCCTCCGGCTCGTCGCCGCCGGAGAAGCCGCCGGGCAGGAACACGATCTGGGCGTTTTTGATGGCCCGCTCCAGCTCCAACGCGGAATCCGCCAGCACCTGGGGAGTGAGGTTGCGGATGACCACCGTCTCCGCGTCCATCCCGGCCCGGAGGCAGGCCCGCACACTGTCGTACTCGCAGTTGGTGCCGGGGAACACGGGGATGACCACCCTGGGCCTTGCGATCTCGCCGTCGAACACGGCGGGGGAGCGCCGGTCCCAGGTAATCGTCTCCACCTTCTCGGACGTGCCCGCTTTGGTGGGGTAGACCTCCTCCAGCACGCCCTCGTTGAGCTTCAGCAGCTCGCCGATGGGGGCGGAGTCCTCGCCCTTGAGATGCCGGGGGGGCAGATCCCCGTTGTGGTAGAGGGTGACGGCGGGCTCCTCCGTAGTAACGCCCAGCCGGACGGTATTGGGGATATCCACGTCCTCTGTCAGCTCCGCGAGGATGCTGCCCTGGGCGGGGGCGTACCAGAGGATCTCCAGTCCGGGGTCGGCGGTAAAGCCGATCCGGTTGCCGAAGGACATGTTCATGATACCCTCGGCCACGCTGTGCTCCGCCGCCCAGGCGGCCTTTACCTTGCCCTCCCGGGCCAGCTTGTGGAGGGCGTCCCACGCGGTCTGATCCTTCGGGCCGCCCATAAACACATACACCGGGTGGCCCGCCTCCTTGAATTCGGGGGAGAGCACGTCCGATGCCTTCACCGGGGCGATGGCAAAGGAGATGAGGGTGGGGGGGACGTCCAGGTCCAGGAAGGAGCCGGACATGGAGTCCTTGCCGCCGATGGCGGCGCAGCCGTAGGCCAGCTGGGCGTCCAGCGCCCCCAGCAGGGCGGCGAAGGGTTTGCCCCAGCGCTCCGGGTCGTCCCGCAGCTTCTCGAAGAACTCCTGGAGGGTGAGGTAGGCCTTTTTGTAGTCCGCCCCCGCCGCCGCGAGCTTGGCCAGGGAGAGGGTGACGCTGGCCCTGGCCCCGGCGAAGGGGTCGGCGGACAGCAGCTCCGGGTCGCAGCCCCAGGCCATCACGCTGGCCTGGTCCGTTTCCTCCCCCGGCATGGTGGGCAGCAGCGCCGCCATGGCCTGGGCGGGGGTGGTCTGTGTCTTGCCGCCGAAGGGCATGAGCACCGAGCCCGCGCCGATGGAGCCGTCGAACCGCTCCACTAAGCCCCGGCGGGAGGCGCACTTTAAACTTGCCGCCATATCCCGCAGATTGGAGAACTCATGGCCAACCACGGAGAAATTCCGCTCCGGCACGGACACACGGGCCCGCTTCACCGCGCCGTTGGTGTTCAAAAACTCCCGGCTCAAATCGGCGATGGTCTGCCCCTTCCAGGTCATCACCATACGGGGGCTTTCCGTCACCACAGCCACCCGGTAGGCCTCCAAATTCTCCGCCTGGGCGGCGGCGATGAACTGCTCCTCGTCCTCGGGGGATACCACCACCGCCATGCGCTCCTGGCTCTCGGAAATGGCCAGCTCCGTGCCGTCCAGTCCGTCGTACTTCTTGCGCACCGCGTCCAGGTCGATGGCCAGCCCGTCGGCCAGCTCGCCGATGGCGACGCTGACGCCGCCCGCCCCGAAGTCGTTGCACCGCTTAATCATCCGGGTCACGTCCCCGTTGCGGAACAGCCGCTGGAGCTTGCGCTCCTCGGGGGCGTTGCCCTTCTGCACCTCGCTGGCCATGGTGGACAGCGATTTTTTGTTGTGGCTCTTGGAGGAGCCGGTGGCCCCGCCGATGCCGTCCCGCCCGGTGCGGCCCCCCAGGAGGATGACCACGTCCCCGGGGGCGGGGCGTTCCCGGCGCACATGGCCTGCCGGGGCGGCGGCCACCACCGCGCCGCACTCCAGCCGCTTGGCGATGTACCCGGGGTGGTAGAGCTCGGCCACGTGGCCGGTGGCAAGGCCGATCTGGTTGCCGTAGGAGGAGTAGCCCGCCGCGGCGGTCTGGGCGAGCTTGCGCTGGGGCAGCTTGCCCTCCAGCGTCTCAGACAGGGGGACGGTGGGGTCGCCGCCCCCCGTGACCCGCATGGCCTGGTGGACGTAGGCCCGGCCGGACAGGGGATCCCGGATGCAGCCGCCGATGCAGGTGGCCGCGCCGCCGAAGGGCTCGATCTCGGTGGGGTGGTTGTGGGTCTCGTTTTTGAACATCAGCAGCCAGTCCTGCTCTTCCCCGTCCACCACGGCGGGGACGTGGATGGAGCAGGCGTTGATCTCCTCGCTCTCGTCCAGCTCGGGCAGCTCCCCCCGCTTCTTGAGGACCTTCGCCCCGATGGTGGCGATGTCCATCAGGGTCTGGGGGCGCTTTTGCGCCTTTTCCCGGCCATAGACCTCCTCCCGGGCGGCCAGGTAGCGCTCATAGGCCCCCCGCACCCGCTCATCCCCGATGTCCACCCCCTCCAGGTGGGTGGAGAAGGTGGTGTGGCGGCAGTGGTCGGACCAGTAGGTGTCCACCACCCGCACCTCGGTGATGGTGGGGTCCCGCCGCTCCCAGTCCCGGAAGTAGTTTTGCAGGAATTTCAGGTCGTCCAGGTCCATGGCCAGCCCCAGCCTGTCCAGCTCCCCCCGGAGGCCCGCCTCGTCCAGGGCGGTGAAGCCGTCCAGCGTCTCCACCCGGTCAGGGGTGGTATATGCGCGCGCCAGGGTGTCCGGCTTGTCCAAAGACGCCTCCCGGCACTCCACCGGGTTGATGAGGTAGCCCCGGATCCGGTCCAGCTCGGGGACGGACAGCACCCCCTCCAGCACGTAAACCTTGGCGTAGGCAACCAGGGGCCGCTCCCCCCCGGTCATGAGCTGGATGCACTGCCCGGCGGAGTCGGAGCGCTGGTCGAACTGGCCCGGCAGGGCCTCCACCGCCAGCAGGGTATAGCTGCCCGCCGGGCGGGGAAACTCCTCGTCATACGCCGCGTCCACCTGGGGCTCGGAGAACACCGTCTCCCTGGCCCGTTCATAGACCTCCCGGCCGACGCCCTCCACATCGTAGCGGTTGAACACGGCCAGGCCGTCCAGCCCCCCGATGCCCAGCTGCTCCCGCAGGTCCCGGAGCTGCCCCCGGGCCTCCACATCGAAGCCGGGGCGCTTGCGCACATAGCAGCGAAATACTTGGCTTTTGCTCTGATCCATGGTTCATTCTCCTTGCGCTCATACTTTATTTATATGCCGCGGTGGTGGTCCACTCCTCCATGCGGTAAAAGGGGTTCCCCCTGGTGGGCTGAAGGTTGGAGGCCATCCCCCACCGCACCAGCAGCGAGCCCCGCTGGAAGCACACCGGGGCGATGGGCGCCTCCTGGGCGAACCGGGCCCACAGCTCCCTGGCCGCCCGGACCCGGGCGTCCCCCTGGGCGCCCCGCCAGGCGTCAACCGCCTGGGCCAGCTCCCAGCCGTCATATCTGCCGTAGTTCAGCGCGCCGGTGAGCAGGGGGGAGGGGTCAAAGTCCCCGGTGAGGGTCACCTCGCCCAGGTACAGGTCGAACTGCCCTGCGGCCAGCGCGGCGGTATAGCCCTCCCAGGGCAGGGTATCCACCCTCACCGCCACCCCCAGCTCCGCCAGGGACGCGGCCAGCGCTTCCGCCGCCCCCTGGCGGGACTCGTTGTCGCTGTTCACCAGCAGCGTCACCTCCAGCGCCTCCCGGCGGCGGTAGAGCAGGCCGTCCTCCTCATTGCGCTCATAGCCCGCCTCGGCCAGCAGGGCCGCCGCCTGCTCCGGATCAAAGTCCAGCAAGGCGGCGGCCTCCCCGTCATATTCCCTGTGGAGGGGGGATATGGGCAGGCAGGCCGGGTCGGCGTGGCCGGACAGCAGGGCCTGCGCCGTCCCTGCCCGGTCGATGGCCCGGGCGAAGGCCCGGCGCACCGCCTCCGACCGGCACGGCCCGCCGGAGCAGCGGAAGCCCACATAGAGCAGGGTTGCGGTGGGATAGTCGCAGGTCTCATAGCTACTGGAATACCCCAGGGCGTAGGGGGAGGAAAACCGCGTGGTGACGGCGGTGACCGCCCCGCTGTCAAAGGCGGCGATGCGCTCGTCCGCGCCGGACACCGCCGTGAGGGGGATGGCCGCATAGGGCAGGGCCGCCGCCCCGCTGTGGCGGGGGTTGGCCTGGAGGTACAGCCGCTCCCCGGCATACTCGTATTGGTAGTAGCCGGTGCCCAGGGGCAGGCCCTCCTCCCGCTCCAGCACAATGGGCACGTCCAGCAGGGCGGGCAGGCTGCCGTTGGGGGCGGCCAGGGCGATGGACAGGGTGGCGTCGTCCTGCGCCGCCACCGCCGTGATCCCGGCCAGCCGGGCGGCATAGGGCCCCCCGGCCCGGGCGGCGTTGAGCGACGCGGCGGCGTGGTGGGCGGTGAGGGGGGTGCCGTCGGAAAACACCGTGCCGCCCTTCAGCGTGACCCTCCAGCTCAGCCCATCCTCCCCCGGCGCGGCGGAGGAGGCCAGCACCGGCTGGGGGGCAAACCGGTTGTCCAGCTCATACAGCCCCTGGTACACCAGTCCCGTCAGCTCCTGGTTCACCTGGCTGCTCCCGGCGAGGGGGTGGAGGGAGGCGGCGGGGTCATACCCCAGGCTGAAGCGCGCCGCCTCCGGCGCGGGGGTGGGGGTGGGGCCGGGCGTTTCGGACGGGGAGGGCAGGGGAGAGGGCTCTGCGCAGCCCGCCAGCGAAAACGCCAGCAAAACCGCCAGCAAAAGGGGGAGGAGCCTCCTCATTTAAGCTGGATGGCGGCGGCCATGGAGCCCCGGCTGGTGCCCAGGCTCCGGTGGCTCCAGAACAGGTCGGGATGGCAGGCGGTGCACAGGGGGCTGACGGCGATGTGCCCCGCCTCCAGTCCCGCCTGCTCCAGGCGCATGGCGTTGATGCCCTTCAGATCCACGGAGAACTTGCCGTTGGCCTTGATCTTGATGTGCTGGAGCACCGCGGTGGACAGCGCGGCGGTCATGGCGTTGGGCACGTCCTCGTGGGTCTCGAAGCAGTCCGGGCCGATGCCGGGGCCGATGGCGGCCAGGATGTCGCCGGGGCGGCAGCCGTACACGTCCCGCATCCGCTCCACCGCCTGGGAGGCGATGCCGGCGGCGGTGCCCCGCCAGCCCGCGTGGACGGCGGCGGCCACCCGCCGCACCGGGTCATAGAACAAAATGGGGATGCAGTCGGCGGTGTAGACCAGCAGCGTCACCCCCGGCAGGTCGGTCATCAGCCCGTCCGCCTCGTAGTTCACCTTGTCGTAGGGGTCGCCCTTCACATCGGCGGTGGTGATGCAGCGCACCGCGCCGCCGTGGACCTGGTTGGTCATGGCGATATGTCCCTCCGGCGCGCCGATGGCTTTGAGGAAGCGGCGGTAGTTCTCCCGGACGTGGTCGGGGTCGTCCCCCCGGCTCACCCCCAGGTTGAGGGACTCCCACATCCCCTCGGACACGCCGCCCAGCCGGGTGGAAAAGCCGTGCGCCGCGCCGCCGGCGGCGTCCATGCCGTCGGAGCCGAAGAAGGTCACGCCGTTACAGATGCGCTTCGTGATTTCCATTACCATACTCCTCTCGCAGCAGGCCATACCAATAAATGTCCTTCCACGCCCCGTCCCGCCCCAGGGCGTGGCGGCGCTGGACCCCTTCCCGGACCATGCCCAGCCGCTCCAGCAGGGGGACGGCCCGGCGGACATCCTCCGTCTGGGCAATCACCTTGTGGGCGCCCAGCGCCCCGAAAGCGTGGGCCAGCAGGGCGCGGCTGGCCTCCCCGGCCAGCCCCTTCCCCCAGCAGTCCCGGCGCAGCACCCAGCCCAGCTCGTAGATGCCCGGGGCGTCCACCTGGTTGAACAGCAGCCAGCCCGCCAGGGCGCCCCCCTCCCGCAGCCGAGCGGCGAAGGCCCCGGGGGGCGTGCGCTCCAGGCAGAAGCTGCGCAGCAGCCCCTCCGTCCCCGCCCGGGTCATGGGGGCCATGTGCTCCATGGTCTCCCCGTCCCGGAAGATGTCCCACAAAGCGGGCAGATCGTCCATGGTGAACTCCCCCAGGGCTAAGCGCTCCGTCTCCAGGTACATCTCACGCCCCCCTGTGGTACTCCGGGCAGGTGCATTTCTTCCACTTCAATCCGCTTCCGCAGGGGCAGGGGTCGTTGCGGCCGATCTTGGCGGCTTTCTTCACCGGCTGCTTCTTCACCGTCTCGTCCCCGCCGCCGGACTGGCCGGTGATCTTGGCCACCCGCTCCCGCCGGATCTCCTCGTTGGTCTTCACCCGCACGGTGAACAGCCGCCGCACCGTCTCCTCCTGGATGGCGGCGATCATCTGCTCGAACATCTCAAAGCCCTCGCGCTTGTACTCCACCACCGGGTCGGACTGGCCGTAGGCCCGCAGGCCTATGCCCTGGCGCAGCTCGGTCATGGCGTCGATGTGGTCCATCCAGAACTCGTCCACCACCCGCAGCAGGATCACGCGCTCCAGCTCCCGCATGGCGGACTTGCCCGGCTCCATCCGGCCCTCCATGGCCTGGTTAATCATCTGCTCCCGCTGGGCGTAATTGCTCCGGGCGGTCTCCATCAGCTCGCCGGACAGCTGTTCCGGGGCGGTATTGGCCGCCTGGGCCTGGAACTGCTCCAACTGCCGGGGGGTAAACACCGAGCCGGCCAGGTGGGCGGTGGCGGCCTTGAAGTCCTCGCCGCTCAGCCGCCCCTGCTCCCCAGTGTGGCCGGCCACCAGTGTGCCCACGGCGCTGTCCAGCATGTTCTCAATGGCGGCGTGGACATCCTCGCCGTCCAGCACCTGGCGGCGCTGCTTGTAGATGACCTCCCGCTGGGTGTTCATCACGTCATCGTACTCCAGCACGGTTTTCCGGGTCTGGAAGTTCCGGGACTCCACCTGCTTCTGGGCATTCTCAATGGCGCCGGACAGCATCTTCTGGTCCAGCGGCATGTCGTCGTCCACCCCCAGCCGCTCCATCAGACCCTGGATGCGCTCGGAGCCGAACAGCCGGAGGATATCGTCCTCCAGGGACAGGAAGAACCGGCTCTCCCCCGGGTCGCCCTGGCGGCCCGCCCGGCCCCGAAGCTGGTTGTCAATGCGCCGGGACTCGTGGCGCTCGGTGCCCAGGATGTAGAGCCCCCCGGCCTGGCGGACTTTTTCCGCCTCCTCCCGGATCTCCTCCTTGTACTTGGCCTCGGTGTCGGCGAAGAGCTTCCGGGCGTCCAGAATCTCCTGGTCGTCCGTCTCGGCGTGGCCGGTGGCCTCGGCCAGCAGCTCGTCGCCCATGCCCTGGCGGCGCAGCTGGGCCTTGGCCATGAACTCGGCGTTTCCGCCCAGCATAATGTCGGTGCCGCGCCCGGCCATGTTGGTGGCCACAGTGACCGCCCCCAGCCGGCCCGCCTGGGCCACGATCTCGGCCTCCTTCTCGTGGTGCTTGGCGTTGAGGACGTTGTGGGGGATGCCTGCCCGGGCCAGCATTTTGCTCACCAGCTCGGAAATCTCAATGGACACCGTGCCCACCAGCACCGGCTGGCCCTTGGCGTGGCACGCCTTAATCTGCTCCACCACCGCGTTGTATTTGCCCTGCTTGGTCTTGTACACCAGGTCGGGCTGGTCGATCCTGGCCAGGGGGCGGTTGGTGGGGATCTCCACAATGTCCAGATTGTAGATGGTGCCGAACTCCTCCTCCTCGGTCATGGCGGTGCCCGTCATACCCGACAGCTTTTCGTACAGGCGGAAGTAGTTCTGGAAGGTGATGGTGGCCAGCGTCTTGGACTCCCTGGCCACGGTGACGTGCTCCTTGGCCTCGATGGCCTGGTGCAGGCCCTCGTTATACCGCCGGCCGTACATCAGGCGGCCGGTGAACTCGTCCACGATGATAACCTCGCCGTCCTTCACCACGTAGTCGATGTCCCGGCGCATGATGCCCCGGGCCTTGATCGCCTGGTTGATGTGGTGGGACAGGGTGGTGTTCTCCGGGTCGGACAGGTTTTCCACGTTGAACGCCTGCTCCGCCTTTTTCACGCCCTGGGCGGTGAGGGTGGCGGTGCGGGCCTTCTCGTCCACGATATAGTCCGCCCCGTCGGAGGTATCCTCTTCCTCCTTGGCGTCCACCGAGGCCACCCGGCGGCACTTGAGCCGGGCGGCGAAGTTGTCCGCCAGCTGGTAGAGCTGAGTGGACTGCTCCCCCTGGCCGGAGATGATGAGGGGGGTGCGGGCCTCGTCAATGAGGATGGAGTCCACCTCGTCCACAATGGCGAACACGTGGCCCCGCTGGACCAGCTCATCGGAGTAGATGGCCATGTTGTCCCGGAGGTAGTCGAAACCGAATTCGTTGTTGGTGCCGTAGGTGACGTCGGCGGCGTAGGCCCGCCGCTTCTCCTCCTTGCCCACCCCGTGGATGATGAGCCCCACGGACAGGCCCAGGAATTTGTAAACCTTGCCCATCCACTCGCTCTGGTACTTGGCCAGGTAGTCGTTGACGGTGATGACGTGCACGCCCTTGCCCGTCAGGGCATTAAGGTAGGCGGGCAGGGTGGCCACCAGGGTTTTGCCCTCGCCGGTTTTCATCTCGGCGATGCGGCCCTGGTGGAGGATGATGCCGCCGATGAGCTGCACCCGGTAGGGCCGCTGGCCCAGCACCCGCACGGCGGCCTCCCGCACGGTGGCGAAGGCCTCGGGGAGGATATCGTCCAGCGTCTCGCCGCCGGCCAGGCGGGACTTGAACTCGTCCGTCTTGGCCCGGAGCTGCCGGTCGCTGAGGGCGCGGTACTCCTCCTCCAGCCCCTCGATCTTGTCCACCGTGGCGTTCAGCGCCTTGACCTCCCGCTGGGAGCGGGTGCCGAATACTTTTGCAAACAGACCCATAGCTTATGTGTCCTTTCTATCGTTAAAGTACAATAACCCAATTTAAAATTAAGCGCACCTAGTATATCACAACCCCCTGGCAGAAAAAAGAGGAAATTGTAAATAATATGCGGGGTGGAAAACCTTATTTTGTTGTGGTAGAATGTTAGAAAACCCACCGCCGTTGTCACGCTTCGCCTGCTCGCGACGGCTCCATGCTTCTTTGAGAGGAGTGGTTCCATGCCCCGTCCCGCCTGGGTGATCCGGCCCGAAATCGAACCCGGCCGCCGGGTCGTGGCCGTCAGCGACGTCCACGGCAACCTGCCCTTTTTGAAGGGGCTTCTGGAGCAGGTCCGCCTTACCCCCGCCGACGTGCTGGTCATCGTGGGCGACCTGCTGGAAAAGGGGCGGGACAGCCTGGCCACCCTGCGCTATGTGCTGGAGCTGCAAAAGGCCCACACGGTCTACACCCTGTGCGGCAACTGCGACTATATCGACCACATGTTCCTGGAGGGCGGCGTGCCCGGCGACGACGCCTTCCGCATCGGGATGAACGGCCGGCCGGGCGCCCCCGCCCGCAGCCCCGGCGTGGACGGGGAAATCTGGCCCGTCCTGTCCGACTTTTGGCGGGGCACTTCCGTCCTCCTCCAGATGGCGGCGGAGGCGGGCCTGCCCATGCCCCGGGGGCCGGAGGAACTGCCCATGCTGCGCGCCGCCCTTTTGGGGCGCTTCCCGGAGGAGACGGATTTTCTCCTGCGCCTCCCCCACATCCTGGAGGCGGGGAACTTCCTCTTCGTCCACGGCGGCGTGCCCAGGGAGGACCGGCTGGAGGAGCTTTCCGCCTACTCCTGCATGAAAAACGACGACTTCCTGGGGCAGGGGCACAGCTTCCGCAAATGGGTGGTGGCAGGCCACTGGCCCGTCACCCTGTACAATCCCCGCGTACAGCGTTCCGCCCCCCTCATCGACCGGGAACGGCACATCGCCTCCATCGACGGCGGCTGTGTGCTCAAGGTGGACGGCCAGCTCAACGCCCTCCTCATCCCGGACGTGTGCGGGGAGGGGATGGGGTATACCTGGTACGACGGCCTGCCCGTCCTCACCGCCCTGGACGGACAGGAGGCGTCGGCGGATTCCATCAACATCCGCTGGTCGGACAGCGTGGTGGAGGTGCTGCGGGAGGAGGGGGACTGCGCCCTGATCCGCCACCCCTCCTCGGGACGGGAGCTGTGGGTGCCCGGCGACTTCATCTGCGTCCGGCGGGACGGGCGCACCCACACCGAGGACGCCACCGACTACGCCCTGCCCGTCTCCCCCGGGGACCGGCTTGCCCTGGTGCGGGAAACCAGCCGGGGCCGGCTGGTGAAAAAAGACGGGATAACGGGCTGGTATTACGGCCGGGCAAAATACGCCGGGCAATCATAGGCTTGGGCCCTCCCCCATGGCGGGGGAGGGCCTCTTCGCGGAAAAATTACAGCTTGATGACAAATGATTACAGGTTTACATAACCTCTTGATTTTCGACAAAATTCGACCTATACTGGAAAGCACTTGAGGGCGTTGGGGGGCGGTTTTGCATGGACCGGGCGGCGGAGCGCGGCACAAATTCAGACAGGCCGGAGGAACCGCGTCTGTCCCTGGCGGAGCTGGAAAAGGCGGTGGCCAAAACCCCCGCCCGGGGGGTGCCCAAGCCCCTGTTTATCGCCGTGGCGGCGCTGGCGGCGGTGCTGGGGATTGTGGCGGCGTACCTCCTGTATTTCGACAGCGACTACCAGCGCAATATGGCTCTGGTGCGCGCGGACAATGAGTATCTGCGCCAGGAGCGGGACGAAGCGCAGGCCGGGCTGGCGGCGGTCCAAGAGGCGCTGGCCCAGGCCCAGGCCGACCTGTCCGCCGCCCGGGACACCATCGGCCTGCTGGAGGAATACTCCCTGGCCGCCCCCGACGGCACGGCGCCCGAGTACACCCGGCTCTACCCCGACTTCTACGCCCCGGCCTGGGAGGGGGAGGCGGTCACAGGCGGAAAGGTGTGCTGCCTCACCTTTGACGACGGCCCCTCCCCCAACACCGGCCGGGTGCTGGAGGTTCTGGAGCGCTGCGGCGTCAAGGCCACCTTCTTCGTGGTGGGCAGCGCCTGCTCCGGCCAGGCCGGCCAGGAGCGGATGCGGGCCATCGCGGCGGCGGGCCACACCATCGCCATGCACAGCTGGACCCACGACTACAAAACGGTATACGCCTCGGTGGAGGCCTTCCTGGACGAGTTCAGCACCCTGTACCAGTACATATATGAGGTCACCGGCGTCCATCCCCAGCTGTACCGCTTCCCCGGCGGCAGCATCAACGGCTATAACCGGGGGGTGTACCAGGAGATCATCGCCGAGATGACCCGCCGGGGCTTCGTCTACTTCGACTGGAACGCCTCCGCCCAGGACGCCACCCCCCGTCCCCGTCCCGCCCGGGACATCGCCGCCGACTGCCTGAAGGGGGTGGGCCGGGAGCTGGTGGTGGTGCTCGCCCACGACAGCGCCGCCCGGGGCACCACGGTAGACGCCCTGCCCGCCATTATTGAGGGCTACCAGAACGCGGGCTACACCTTTTCCGCCCTCCACCCCGGCGTTACGCCCGTCACCTTCGGCTACCCCAAAATACGCTGACGCCGCCCGCCCGGCCCCGCCGGGCGGGCCTTTTGCGCCCAGGGGGCGGGGAAATTCCCGGCCCCTGGGCGCAAAATATCCCCCGCCGCCCCCTTGTGCCGGGGCGGTTTTCCTGGTATAATATGCTGTTCTTTTATAGCCCCGCCCCCGCGGGCGGGGAATTCGCTGGTATCAGGAGAGGGCCGGATGGACAATATTATTTTAATCGGCATGCCCGGCTCGGGCAAAAGCACCGTGGGCGTGGTGCTGGCAAAGGCCCTGGGGATGAAGTTCCTGGACGTGGACCTGCTCATACAGGGGCGGGAGGGGGCGCTGCTCCAGGAGCTCATCGACGCCCGGGGGGTGGGGCGGTTCCTGGACCTGGAGCGGGACGCCGTCTGCTCCCTGGACTGCCGGGGGACGGTGGTGGCCCCCGGGGGGAGCTGCGTGTGCCGGGAGGAGTCCATCGCCCACATGCGGGGGCTGGGCACGGTGGTCTACCTCCAGCTGCCCCTGGAGGATGCGGCGGGGCGCATCCACAACATGGCCTCCCGTGGCATCGCCCTCTCCCCCGGCCAGACGCTGGCCGACGTGTACCGGTACCGGGCGCCGCTGTATGAGAAATGCGCCCACATCACCGTCCCCATCAGGGGCCAGAGCCTGGCCGGGACCGTGGAAGCTGTAAAACAATCTCTGGCCGCTTACCGAAGTGCGCAGCCGTCGTGAGCCGCGCAAAGTACGATATGACTTAGAATAGGACGAGTAACCATGAATTTCCGTGACCTGGGGCTCACCGCCCCCATTTTGAAGGCCCTCACCCAGGAGGGCTACACCGACCCCACCCCCATCCAGCGCAAGGCCATCCCCCCCGCCCTGGCGGGGCGGGACGTGCTGGGCTGCGCCCAGACGGGCACCGGCAAAACCTGCGCCTTCGCCGCCCCCATCCTCCAGCGGCTGGGCGGGCGCGTCCCCAGGCCCCGGGTGATCCGGGCGCTGATCCTCACCCCCACCCGGGAGCTTGCCATCCAGATCCAGGACAGCTTTGTGGCCTATGGCCGGAACCTGCCCCTGCGCTCGGCCGTCATCTTCGGCGGCGTGGGCCAACAGCCCCAGGTGGACGCCATCCGGCGGGGCCTGGACATCCTGGTGGCCACGCCGGGGAGGCTCCTGGACCTCCACGGCCAGGGGCTGCTGGACCTGTCCCATATTGAGATTTTCGTGCTGGACGAGGCCGACCGCATGCTGGATATGGGATTTATCCACGACGTGAAGCGCGTCCTGAAGCTGCTGCCGGAGAAAAAGCAGACCCTGTTCTTCTCCGCCACCATGCCTCCCGAGGTGATGGGGCTAGTGGACGGCCTGCTCCACGACTATGCCCGGGTGGCCGTCGATCCCGTGTCCTCCCCGGTGGAGGTCATCAAGCAGTCCCTCTACTACGTGGACAAATCCAACAAGACCAGGCTGCTGGCCCACCTGATGGAGGAGCGGCATATCCCCTCCGCCCTGGTGTTCTCCCGCACCAAGCACGGGGCCAACCGCATCGCCCAGGACCTCCAGAAGCGGGGCATCTCCGCCGCCGCCATCCACGGCAACAAGAGCCAGACCGCCCGGGTGCAGGCCCTCAGCGACTTCAAGGCGGGCCGGGTACGGGTGCTGGCGGCCACCGACATCGCCGCCCGGGGCATCGACATCAGCGAGCTGCCCTTCGTATTCAACTACAACCTGCCCGACGTGCCCGAGACCTACGTCCACCGTATCGGCCGCACCGGCCGGGCCGGGCGCGGGGGGGAGGCGGTCTCCTTCTGCCAGTTCGACGAGAAGGACGAGCTGCGCGCCATTGAAAAGCTGCTGGGCAGGCCCATCCCGGTGGTGGAAAACCACCCCTTCCCCATGGAAAACTTCGACCCGCCCCAGAAGGACAAGCACGGGCGGCCCGTCAACTCCGAGGACGCGGAGGCCCGGGCCGCGGCGAAGGAAAAGCGCCGTTTGAAAGACGCCGAGAACAAAGCCAGGGCGGAAGAGCGCAAAAAAGAAACCGCACAGGCGGTTTTGGCCCCCGTCCCTGTTACGGACGGGGCGGACGCCCCCAAAAAGAAAAAGCGCCGCCGCAAAAAATCCGGCGGCCAGGAGACCCAGGCCGGGCCCACCGCCGCCCCCGCCATGGCCCCGGCGGAGGAAACGCCCCCCGTCCTCCGGGATCAGCGCACGGCCGGGGCCCCCAAAGGGCCAGCCTCCCCGGGCCAGGTGAATTTGCCCGGCGGCATGGCGGCGGATTCCCGCCGCGCCCGCCCCGCGGGGGGCCGGGGGGTGCGCCAGGGGCGCATCTCCGACACCCTGCCCGACCAGCCCTCCGTGCCCGTCACCGACTTTTACAAGCCCAACCCCCTGGACTCCGACGTGATTATGGACGCCACCGCCCGGCTGCTGGCCCCCCGCCGCCCCGCCCCCCGGCCCCAGGCCCAGAACGGGCGGGGGCAGGACGCGCCCAAAGGGCAGGACGGGGCCGCCAAGCCCCGGCAGTCCAAGCCCCGCCGCCGGGGCAAGAAGCAGGGCGCGCCGGCCCAGCCCGCCCGGGAACCCGTCCTGCCCCCCTCCCTGGCCGGCAGGAAACGCCGCCGGGACGACCGGCCCCGGCCCATCGAGGCCCCTCCCCGCGCCGACCGGCAGAAGGACTCCACCCAGCACAAGAGCCTGATGCGGCCCTATTACCTCCATGACGGCGAGTGAGCGGGAGGGCCGCGCCCACCGCCGCCCCCGGCGGAAACGCCCGCGCCCCCTGCGGTGGCTGGCCGCCCTGCTGCTCCTGGCCGCAGGGGGCTGGTTCTGGTTCCAATGGCAGTGCTGGGGCCTCCAGACCACCCATACCCAGGCGGAGCTTGCCGGCCTGCCCCAGGGCTTCGGCGGCTTCCAGATCGTCCACCTGTCCGACCTCCACGGCCACGAGTACGGCGAGGGCAGCCGGGAGCTGCTGGACCGGGTGCGGGGGGAGGCCCCCGACCTCATCGTGGTCACCGGCGACCTCATCGACCAGAAATCCCAGCTGGCCATGGTGCCCGCCCTGGCAAAGGGGCTGGCGGCCATCGCGCCGTCCTATTACGTCACCGGCAACCACGAGTGGGCCCTGGGCTCGGGGACCGTGCGGGAGCTGAAAAGCGTGCTGGCACAGTGCGGGGTGACGGTGCTGTCCAACCAGTATGAAATTTTGGAGCGCGGCGGCTCCCGGCTGGTTCTGGCCGGAGTGGACGACCCCAACGGCCGCGCCGACCAGACCACCCCCGAGGAGCTGTACGCCCAGATCGGGGAGGAAGCCCCCGGCCTGTTCACCCTGCTGCTGGCCCACCGCAACGACCATTTCGGGCAGCATGCCGCCGCCGGCTATGATTTTGTCATGTCCGGCCACGGCCACGGCGGCATCGTCCGCCTGCCCTTCGCGGGCGGGCTCATCGGCACCAACCGGCGGTTTTTCCCGCCCTGGACGTCCGGGGTGTACCGCCTGGGGGACAGCGCCCTGTTCGTCTCCCGGGGCCTGGGGAACAACACCGTGCCCTTCCAGGGCTTCCGGCTGTTCAACCGGCCCGAGCTGGCGGTGGTGACGCTGATGCGGGGCTGAGGCCCTTCCGGCGGGCGCGGCCTTTCACCGGGCCAGCTCCAGCGCCAGCCGGAACCCGGCGCGGAAACAGGCGCACTCCCGCAGCTCCCCGATGGCAAGCTGTTCCGCCAGAAGATTGTCCACAAGCGACGCGGTATCTTGGTTGAACGCCCCCACCAGCCGCTTGACCTCGTCGTCCTGACGGCTGATAACGCCCCCGGCAGGGGCGCCCCTGCACAGTAGAAAAGGAGGCCCGCGTCATGCGCTACGACGCCGGACAATTTGACATTGCCGTCATCGGCGCGGGCCACGCCGGCGTCGAGGCCGCCCTGGCCGCCGCCCGGATGGGGCTGAAAACGGTTTGCTTCACCATCAACCTGGACGCGGTGGGCAATATGCCCTGCAACCCCGCCATCGGGGGCACCGGCAAGGGCCACCTGGTGCGGGAGATCGACGCCCTGGGGGGCGAGATGGCCCGCGCCGCCGACCGGGCCTGCATCCAGTACCGGATGCTCAACCGGGGCAAGGGCCCCGCGGTGTGGTCCCTCCGGGCCCAAGCGGACCGCCGCCGCTACCAGGAGGTGATGAAGCACACCCTGGAGCTGCAAGAGAATTTGTGGGTGAAGCAGGCGGAGGTCACGGAGATTCTCACCAAATATGGGGCCGTCTCCGGGGTGGTTACCGCCACCGGGGCAGTTTACCGCGTCAAGGCCGCCGTCATCGCCACCGGCACCTACCTGGGGGGGCGCACCATCGTGGGGGAGGTGGCCAGGGATTCCGGCCCCGACGGCATGGCCGCCGCCCTGCCCCTGACGGACTGCCTGGTACGCCTGGGATTGTCCATCCGCCGGTTCAAGACGGGTACGCCCCCCAGGGTCAACCGCCGCAGCGTGGACTTTTCTAAAATGGAGGTCCAGCCGGGGGACGACGTCCCCGAGCCCTTCTCCTTTTCCACCGTCCATCCGCCGGAAAACCGGGCGGTGTGCTACCTGACCTACACCAACGAAAAAACCCACCGGGTCATCCGGGACAACCTCCACCGCTCTCCCCTGTTCTCCGGGGTGATCGAGGGGGTGGGGCCCCGGTACTGCCCCTCCATCGAGGACAAGGTGGTGCGGTTTTCCGAAAAGCCCCGGCACCAGCTGTTCATCGAGCCCATGGGCCTCAACACCGAGGAGCTGTACATCCAGGGCTTTTCCTCCTCTTTGCCCGAGGAGGTGCAGGCGGAGATGCTCCACACCATCCCCGGCCTGGAGCGGGCGGAGATGACCCGGTGCGCCTATGCCATCGAATACGACTGTGCGGACCCCACCGAGCTGCTGCCCACCCTGGAGTGCAAAAAAGTCCCCGGCCTGTACGGCGCGGGGCAGTTCAACGGCTCCTCCGGCTACGAGGAGGCCGCCGCCCAGGGGCTGGCGGCGGGGGTCAACGCCGCGCTGAAGCTCAAGGGGGAGCCGCCCCTCATTTTGAGCCGGGGGGACGGCTACATCGGGGTGCTCATCGACGACCTGGTGACGAAGGGGACGAACGAGCCCTACCGCATGATGACCTCCCGGACGGAGTACCGGCTCATCCACCGGCAGGACAACGCGGACAAGCGGCTGTCCGCCTACGGCTTCCGGGCGGGTCTGGTCAGCCGGGAACGGCTGGCCCAGGTGGAGGAAAAGTACGCCGCCGTGGAAAAGGAGATCGGACGCCTGGAGCACACGGGCGCGGCCCCCTCCCCCGCGCTGGACAAGCTCCTGGAGGAAAAGGGCGAGCCCCCCTGCCCCCACGGGGCAAGGCACATCGACCTGCTGCGCCGCCCAAGGCTGGGCTATGCCGACCTGGCCCCCTTTGACCCGGCCCGGCCCCCCCTTTCCCGGGAAATTACCCGGCAGGTGGAAATCTCGGTGAAGTACCAGGGCTACATCGAGCGGCAGAACCGGCAGGTGGAGGAGCTGCGCCGGCTGGAGGACAGGCCCCTGCCCCCGGATATGGACTATCTGGGCATACAGGGTTTGCGGCTGGAGGCCCGGCAGAAGCTGGACAAGATCCGCCCGCTGAACCTGGGGCAGGCGTCCCGGGTGTCCGGGGTGTCCCCGGCGGATGTGACGGCGCTGATGATTTATTTGGAGAAAACGGTATGACGATTACAAGAGCAAGCGGAGAAGCCCTGGCCCAGGCCGCCGCCCTGGCGGACGGGCTGTTCCCCGGCCACGCGCCGGGGGAGCTGCTGGCGGAGTGGGAGGCGCTGTCCCCCATGGAGTGCGCGGTCTTTCTCGCCGCGCAGGACGGCGCGCCGGTGGGCTTTGCCCAGTGCCAGCTTCGCCGCGATTATGTGGAGGGCACGCAGACCAGCCCGGTGGGCTATCTGGAGGGCATCTACGTCCGGGAGCCGTTCCGGCGGCGGGGCGCGGCGAAGGCCCTGCTGGCCGCCTGCGAGGAGTGGGCCAAGGGGCGGGGCTGTGCAGAGTTCGCCAGCGACTGCGAACTGGACAACCCGGACAGCGCCGCCTTCCATTTGGCGGCGGGCTTTGCCGAGGCCAACCGGATCGTCTGCTTTACAAAACGGATATGAGGGGACGGCACCATGGAGATTACCGTCTGTGAATTGCCCCCCGTCTCCATCGTCGGCATGGAGGGCGGGGCAGAACCGGGGCACACCCCCGCCCCCGCCCTGTGGGAACAGGCCAACGCCCGGTTCGGCGAGGTGGAGGCGCTGGCCCTGCGGGACGAAAGCGGCGCGCCTGTGGGCGTATGGGGCGCTATGAGCGACCTGTCCCGCTCCTTCCTGCCCTGGGGGGACGGCTTCACCCGGGGGCTGTACCTGGCGGGCGTCCAGGTCCCGGACAGCGCCCAGCCCCCCGGGGGCTGGGCAAAATGGACCCTGCCCGCTTTCGCCTGCCTGCGGGTCCGGGCGGAGGGGGACTATGCCGCCGCGTTCCAGGCGGGATTGGACGAATTGGAGCGGCGGGGGCTGTCCCTGGCCGGGGCGGTGCAGGAATGCCAGCGCCCGGCGGAGGGCGGGCAGCTCTACCTGTTCTTCCCATTCAAACGACTGTGAGAGGAAGCAAAGACATGAGATTGTTTTTTGCCATCGTGGTGTGTAAAGTCCTGCGCTTCATCGGCGGGCTCGTCGGCAAGGGCAGCTCCCTGCCGGGGCAGTTCGCCCTGAAGGTGTGCCCCGGCGTGCTGGGCCGGGTGAAGCTGCCCGCCCATATCATCGCCGTCACCGGCTCCAACGGCAAGACCTCCACGGTGGAGATGATCGCCGCCATCCTGGAGCAGGATGGGCGGAAGGTGGTTTATAACAAGGAGGGCTCCAACCAGATCGAGGGGGTGGCCACCCTCATCCTGTCCCACTGCACCCTGGGCGGGAAGATGCGGGGGGACGTGCTGCTGCTGGAGAGCGACGAGCGCTATGCCCGGCACACCTTCAAATGGTTCCACCCCACCCACTTTGTCATCACCAACCTGTACCGGGACCAGCTCACCCGCAACGGCCACCCGGAATGGGTCTACGACGCCATCAGGCACGCCGTGTCCCCGGAGACCACCCTGGTGCTCAACGCCGACGACCCGCTGGTGTCCTGCTTCGCCAAGGACCACGACCCGGCCCGGGTCAAGTGGTTTGGTCTGGATGCCTGCCCCATCAGCACACAGGAACACCACGGCGTCTACCACGACGGCGCCCGCTGCCCGGTGTGCAGGGGCAGGATGGAATACTCCTGCTACCACTACGCCCACATCGGGCACTACTCCTGCCCCTCCTGCGGGCACAGGCGGCACGCCGCCGACTTTTCCGTCACCGCCCTGGACCTGAAGGCGGGGACGCTCACCATCAACGGCGAGACAGACATATCCCTGGCCTTCAAGAGCATCTACAACGTCTACAACATCCTGGCGGCCTGGTCGGCCTGCGCCGTGGCGGGGGTGTCCCCGGCGGTGATGGCCGGGGTGATTGACAACTATCTGCTGAAAAACGGGCGGATGATTACCTTCCGTCTGGGCCAGCACCGGGGCACCCTGCTCACCTCCAAGCACGAGAACTCGGTGGCCTACGACACCAACCTGGCCTATATCGCCGCCGCCGAAAAGCCCTGCACGGTGCTGGTCATCGTGGACGCCATCAGCCGGAAGTACTTCACCGGCGAGACCAGCTGGCTGTGGGACATCGACTTCGACCGGCTGGGCTGCCCGCAGGTGCAAAAGATCATGCTGTACGGCAGGTACTGCAACGACCTGGCGGTGCGGTTCAAGTACAGCCGCGTCCCGGCGGACAAGATCGAGGTGGGGGAGAGCATCCCCACGGCGGCCCAGTACCTGAAGGAAAACGGGGACGAGGACGTGTACGTGGTCACCTGCTTCTCCGACCGGGACAAGCTCCTCTCGCTGGTTGAGAAGGATTGAGGAGGAACACGCCATGGAACTGACCATTCTGCACCTGTATCCCGACTGCATGTCCCTGTACGGGGAGTACGCCAATCTCGCCGTCCTCCGCCGCCACCTGGAGGCCACGGGGGTGTCCGTCACAGTGGACGCCGCCCTGTTCGAGGATGCGCCGCCCTTTGACCGCGCCGGCTTCATCTATATGGGCGCGGGCACCGAGCGCACCCAGAAGGCGGCGCTGTCCGCCCTGCTGCCCCACAAGGAGGCCCTCAAGGCCGCCATAGACCGGGGGGCGGTGGTGCTGTTCACCGGCAACGCCATGGAGCTGCTGGGCCAGTCCATCACGGACGCCCAGGGCAAGCGCTGGCCCTGCCTGGGGCTGGCGGACTTCTCCACCGTGGAATCGGACAAGCGCGCCCCGGAGGACGTGGTGGCCCACACCTCCCTGTGGGACAGCCCGGTGGTGGGCTTCATGAACAAATGCTCCGTCACCGAGGACGCGGACCCGCTGTTTCACCGCCTCTCCCTGGGCTTTGGCAATGGGGAGGACAAGGGCCCGGAGGGCTTCATGAGCGGCAATGTGTTCGCCACCCATCTCACCGGGCCCATCCTGGTGAAGAACCCGGACTTTACCGATTTCCTGATCCGACGCATTTTTGAGCGCAAGGGCTGGGAGCTTCCCGAACAGCTCCCCGTCCTGCCCTATGAGCGGGAGGCGTATGAGGTGACGCTGAGGGAATTGATGGGCCGGGCGGGCGGTTGACGGCCCGTCGCCCCGGAAGGGGCGGCGCGCCCGTTGTCACGCTGCGCCTGTTCGCGACGCGGTTCTAAGTCCCCCTGCTCACGACGGCTCCGCGCTTCTCCGCAACCCAAACGTTACATTTGGAAACGGCAAAACGCTGGTCAATCCGCCGGGTTTTGGTATGCTGGGAGCATCAAAGGGAGGAGCCCTCCCGGTTTTATGAGGTGAATTTGATGAGCTTAGGAAACAAACTGGCCGAGGCCCGCCGGGCCCGCAACCTGACCCAGGAGCAGCTGGCGGAGAAACTGGAGGTCACCCGGCAGGCGGTGAGCCGCTGGGAGTCGGACGCCGCCTACCCGGAGACGGACAAAATCGTGCGCATGGCGCAGATTTTGGAGGTGAGCTGCGACTACCTCCTCCAGGACGGGGTGGACGAGAAGGGGGAGCCGGTGAAGCCCCCGGTGACCCGGCTTTTGAAGCAGGCCCAGGGCAAGCGGGTGAAGCTGACCTTCTACGAGGCCGACGGGATGCCCGTTGTCCATGACTGGTGCGTCATTCAGGACTTCGACGGCAGCTGGGCCAGCGTGGAGGTTGTGGTGAACCAGAAGAAGCCGGACAAGAACGAGGTTCGGCTCATCCCCCTGGCCGCCATCAGCACCGTCACCTTCCTCAAGGACGGGGAGGCGGCCCGCCGCTCCCTGCTGGAGCTGAACTGAGGAGGGCCGGCAGATGGAATACTTTGGCATATTTTCCTTTATCATGGTGCTTGTCCTCATGGGCAAGGTGAGCCGCCTGGAGCGCATCCTTCGGGAGAACGGCCTGGGCGCCAAACGGATCGCGGGGCTGGGCGACCAGGTGCGCAAACAGATAGGCCGGACGGTGGAGCTGACCGTGGAGGCCGGGGACTTCGACGTGTATGGTAAGAAGTGCAAAATCCTGGACGCGGACGAGGACTGGGCGCTGGTGCTGGCGGGCGAGGGCACGAAAAAAGAGTGCGAAAAGCTCATCCGGCTGGACAGCGTAAAGCAGATCAAGGTAAAATAGCGCTGAGCCGCCGTGAGCAGCGCGGATGGACCGGAGCGAGGACAAAAGCCCAGCCGCCGCGCAGCGGCAGGCGGGTTTTGCCCGAGACGGAGGGAAGCCGCGCGTTGCGAACAGGCGAAGCGTGGATACAAGGTAAAATAGCGCTGAGCCGCTGTGAGCAGCGCGGATGGACCGGAGCGAGGACAAAAGCCCAGCCGCCGCGCAGCGGCAGGCGGGTTTTGCCCGAGACGGAGGGAAGCCGCGCGTTGCGAACAGGCGAAGCGTGGATACAAGGTAAAATAGCGCTGAGCCGCCGTGAGCAGCGCGGATGGACCGGAGCGAGGGTAAAAGCCCAGCCGCCGCGCAGCGGCAGGCAGGGCATGAATTACAGCAAGTGAGGCTAATCATGGACATCTCCCTGCATTACATCAAAAAGGGGTCGGGCGTCCCCCTGCTCCTGCTCCACGGCAACGGGCAGGACGGGGACTATTTCGTCCACCAGATGGACGAATTCGCCCGGTATTTCACCGTGTACGCCGTGGACACCCGGGGCCACGGCCATTCCCCCCGGGGGACGGCCCCCTTCACCATCTCCCAGTTCGCGGACGACCTGCCGGCCTTCATGGACGAACAGGGCATTGAACGGGCCCACATCCTGGGCTTCAGCGACGGCGGCAACATCGCCCTCACCTTCGCTCTGCGCCATCCCGGGCGGGTGGGGCGGCTGGTGCTCAACGGGGCCAACCTGGACCCCTCCGGGGTGAGGCCGTCCGTACAAATACCCATCGTGCTGGGGTACAAGCTGGCCTCCCTGTCCCAGGCCCCCAAGGCCAGGGCCAACGCCGAGCTGCTGGGATTGATGGTGAACGAGCCCCATATCCACCCCAGGGAGTTGGCCGCCCTCACCATGCCCGCGCTGGTCATTGTGGGCAGCAGGGATATGATCCGCGCCTCCCACTCCCGGCTCATCGCGGACAGCCTGCCCCACGGGCGGCTGGTCACCGTCAAGGGGGATCATTTCATCGCAGGCAAGCGGCCCGGGCCCTTTAACCGGGCGGTTTTGGAATTTTTGAGATAACGCTGGGCCTCCGTAAACAGGCGAGGCGCAGATACATGGGGGCGATACTATGAGCGGCACATGGTTAGAGGTCACCCTCCCGGTCCCGGCGGAACGGCTGGAGCGGGTGTGCGAGGTGCTCACCGCCAACGGCATGGCCGGGCTGGTGGTGGAGGAGGAGGGGGATTTTCTCCGCTTCCTGGAGCAGAACCGCCAGTATTGGGACTATGTGGATGAGGATTTGGCCCAGCGCATGAAGGGGGCCAGCCGGGTGAAATTCTACGTCCCGGACAGCGGGGAGGGGCGTGGGCAGCTCCGGCGGTACCTGGCGGGGCTGGAGGAGTACGAGCCCCAGACCGTCTCCCTCCGGGAGGAGGACTGGGCCACCTCCTGGCAGAAGTATTACCAGCCCATCCCGGTGGGGCGGCGGGTGTACATCGTCCCCGACTGGATGCGGGGGCAGCCCGTGCCGGAGGGGCGCGCGCCGCTGTACCTCAACCCCGGCCTCACCTTCGGCACCGGGGCCCACCCCACCACCCAGCTGTGCCTGGAGCTGCTGGAGGACGCGCTGCGCCCCGGCGACCGGGTGCTGGACCTGGGCTGCGGCTCGGGGATCCTGGCCATCGCCGCCCTGGCCCTGGGGGCCTCCCGGGCCGTGGGGGTGGACATCGACCCCAAGGCGGCGGACGTGGCCTTTGAGAACGCCGCCCTGAACGGCATCGGCCGGGACAGGCTGGCAGTATATGCCGGGGACGTGCTGACCGATAAGAGGCTGGCGGCGAAACTGGGGCCGGGGGAGAACCGGGTGGTGCTGGCCAACATCGTGGCCGACGTCATCATCCCCCTGTCCGCCAAGGCGGGGGAGTTTATGACCCCCGGCGGGGTGTTCCTCACGTCCGGAATTATTGAGGGGCGGCAGGAGGAGGTCAAGGCCGCTTTGGAGCAAAGCGGCTTTGCGGTCGCCCGGCACTTGGAACGGGGCGGTTGGCACGCGTTCCAGGCGGAACTACCGTAGAGGCGCCCCTATTGGTGCTGCCGCCTGTGTCTGGTTGCTGCAAACTGGCGGGGCCCACCCCGCGCCTGCGGCGCGGACCGTCCGGCCGGGACGGCCATCGGACGCCGGAAACGGGAGGACTGCTTTTTTGTGGAACTTTTCCTGGAAAAACGGTTGACAAATCCCCTTTGCGCCTATAATATAAATAGCGTCCGCTCCACCGGGCGGATGCGAAAACAAAATTACAGATTCCTCCCCGCCGGGGCGGGGAGGAATCTCAAACAGGCTTTGAACAGGACGAGTAGCTGGAAAAGCCGCCTCCCAGAGAGCCGCCCGCACGGTGCGAGGGCGGCGGGGCGGGCCCGGCGAACATCCCCTGGGAGCCGCGGGCTGAACACAAACGTAAGTAAGCCCCGCCGGGTGTGCCCGTTACAGCGCATATGAGTGCCGTACATGGAAGCGCTGAGCCGTCGTGAGCAGCACGGATGGACTGGAGCGAGGACAAAAGCCCAAGGCCCGCAAAGTGGGGCTGGGTTTTGCCCGAGTCGGAGGGAAGCCGTGCGCCGCGAACAGGCAAGGCGTGACAACGTGCGGAAGTAGGAGTGGTACCGCAGGGGTTTGCGCCTTTGTCTCCGTTGGGGGACAGGGGCGTTTTTGTTTTTCGGAAAGGAATGGCTTTGTGGAGGTCAAAATCATTGATGCGGCGGCAAAGAACGACGTCCGCCTGAAAAACGAGGCGTTCCCCCTTTACGGGCGGATGGTTCCGTCCTACCGGGACGGCGTATGGGGGTACGAGATCAAGCTGTTCCCAGAGGGGGAAGTGTCCGAGCAGTGCTTTCCCGACAGCGGTTATGACTTTGATGCGGCGGGCGCGGACACCGTGTTCGTGGGAGCCTATGACGGGGGGGCCTGTATCGGGTTGGCAGTTTTGAAGGACGCGTGGTTTAACTATATGTATTTGGACGATTTGAAGATATCGGGCCGCTATCGGGGAAAGGGCGCCGCCAAAGCCTTGGTAGAGAAGGCAAAAGAGGTCGCCTTAGCCCGGGGATATCGCGGCATCTATACCATCGGACAGGACAACAACTTGTCCGCCTGCAAATTCTATCTGAAAACGGGATTCCAAATAGGAGGGTTTGACAACCACGTATACAAGGGCACGAGCCAGGAGGGAAAAGCGGATATCATATTCTATTTGGATATCTGAGCCTTCGGCGGAAAAAATATGCTGAAAAAGGAGAAACCACCATGGATTACAACCAGACCGTCCACCTGCCCAAAACGGAGTTCCCCATGCGGGCGGGCCTGCCCAAGCGGGAGCCCGAGCTGCTCAACCCCGAGTGGGCGAAAATCACCTACCACAAGCTGATGGACAAAAACGCCGGCAAGCCCAGGTTCGTCCTCCACGACGGCCCGCCCTACGCCAACGGCAACATCCACATCGGCACCGCCATGAACAAGATCCTCAAGGACATCATCGTCAAGTACAAGAACATGACGGGCTTCTGCGCCCCCTACGTCCCCGGCTGGGACACCCACGGCCTGCCCATCGAGACCGCCGTGCTCAAGGACAAGGGCGTGAAGCGGGAGGAGATGTCCGTGCCCGCCTTCCGGGACAAGTGCCGGGAGTTTGCCACCCAGTACGTGGGCCGGATGACGGAGCAGTTCCAGCGCCTGGGGGTGCTGGGGGAGTGGGAGAACCCCTATATCACCCTGCTGCCCGAGTTCGAGGCCAAGCAGATCGAGGTGTTCGGCAAGATGGCGGAAAAGGGCCTCATCTACAAGGGCATGAAGTCGGTCTACTGGTGCCCCCACGACCAGACCGCTTTGGCCGAGGCGGAGATCGACTACCAGGACGACCCCTGCACCACCATCTTTGTGAAATTCCCGGTGAAGGACGACAAGGGCAGGCTGGGGCAGTATTGCGACCTCTCCAAGCTGTTCTTCGTCATCTGGACCACCACCCCCTGGACCATCCCCGGCAACGCCGCCATCTCCCTCAACGCGGACTTTGACTACGTGCTCCTTCAGGCCCCCAACGGGGAAGTCTATATCATGGCCAAGGAGCTGGCGGAGGGCGTATGCAAGCAGGCGGGGCTGGACTTTGCCGCTTGTCGGATTCTCGCCACCCTAAAGGGGGCCGACTTCGAGCTCATGGTGGCAAAGCACCCCCTGCTGGACCAGGACAGCGTGATTCTGAACGGCGGACACGTCACCCTGGACGCGGGCACCGGCTGCGTCCACACCGCCCCCGGCTTCGGCGCGGAGGACTTCGACGTTTGCAAGCGGTACGACGACGCGGGGCTCACCCACATCGGCGTGCCCGTCCCGGTGAACGCCAAGGGGGTCATGACCGACGCCCGGTATAACGGGCAGTTCTACGCCAAGGGGAACGACATGGTGGTGGCCGACCTGGAGAGCGAGGGCTTCCTGCTGGCCAAGGCCCAGATCACCCACTCCTACCCCCACTGCTGGCGGTGCAAGCACCCCATCATCTACCGGGCCACCGAGCAGTGGTTCTGCTCCGTGGACGCCATCAAGGACCCGGCGGTGAAGTCCTGCGACGCCATCTCCTGGCATCCCGCCTGGGGCAAGGACCGCATGGTGTCCATGATTACCGAGCGCAGCGACTGGTGCATCTCCCGCCAGCGGGTGTGGGGCGTGCCCATCCCGGTGTTCTACTGCGACGGCTGCGGGGAGGCCATCGTCACCCCGGACACCATTTCCCACGTGGCGGACCTGTTCCGAAAGCACGGCTCCAACGTATGGTTCGATCGGACGGCGGACGAGCTGGTCCCTGACGGGTTTGCGTGCCCCAAGTGCGGGAAGAACCGCTTCTCCAAGGAAAACGACATTATGGACGTGTGGTTCGACTCCGGCTCCACCTGGGCCGCCGTGGCGGATCAGCGCCCCAACCTCCACTACCCCGCCGACGTGTACCTGGAGGGGGGCGACCAGTACCGGGGCTGGTTCCAGTCCTCCATGCTCACCTCTATCGCCTGCAACGGCGTGGCCCCCTACAAGCAGATCATCACCCACGGCTGGACGGTGGACGGCGAGGGCAAGGCCATGCACAAGTCCCTGGGCAACGCCGTCTCCCCCGACGAGGTGATTAAAGACTACGGCGCGGACATGCTGCGGCTTTGGGTGTCCTCCGCCGACTACACCCAGGACATGCGCATCTCCAAGGAGATCATGAAGCAGCTGTCCCAGGCGTATCTGAAGATCCGCAACACCGCCCGCTATATGCTGGGCAACCTGGACGGCTTCCACCCGGACCAGGCGGTGGCGGTGAAGGATATGCTGGATCTGGACAAGTGGGCGGTGGCGGCCTTCAACGACCTGGTAAAGAGCGTCCGGGCCGGATACGATTCCTACGAGTTCCACACCGTCTACCGGGCCATCTACAACTTCTGCGTGGTGGATATGTCCAACTTCTACCTGGATATCATCAAGGACCGGCTGTACTGCGGCGACGGCGCGGGCCGGGCCTCCGCCCAGTCCGCCCTCTACCTCATCGTGGACGGCATGACACGGATGCTGGCCCCCATCCTGGCCTTCACCAGCCAGGAGATCTGGACGGCCATGCCCCACAGGGCGGGGGACGACCCCGAGTGCGTGCTCTTCAACGACATCCCGGGCTACGACCCGGCGCTGGCGCTGGACGAGGCGGAGACCGCGCGCTGGCAGGAGCTGCAGGGCGTGCGGGACGTGGTGCTCAAGGCCCTGGAGGACGCCAAGGACGAGGTGAAGAAGAACCAGGACGCGGAGGTTACCCTCCACCTGCCGGAGAAGGCCTACGCCGCCTGGGAGGCCGGGAAGGTTCTGCCCGGCTTCGACGAGGCCGGTCTTGCCGCCCTGTTCATCGTGTCCAAGGTGACGGTGGCCAAGCGGGACGGCGAGCCCGCCGGCCCGGATATGGACGCCACCGTATCCGTGAAGCTCTCTGATGCCCCCAAGTGCCCCCGGTGCTGGAACCACGACGAGGGCATCGGCACGCCCGGCTGCCACGCCGAGCTGTGCGGGCGGTGCGCCAAGGTGCTGGGGGTGTGACGCCCTCCCCGGGTTTTCGGCGGTGGCCCTGCTGCTATGGATATAGCAAACCCCTCCCTGGAACAGGGAGGGGTTTTGTTCTCATCCGTTGGGCTGGTTGACCACTCCGGTGAACAGCGGCAGCCCGGAATCCCCGGTGACCGCGAAGAGGAAAGGCCGGTCCAGGGTGAAGTCCACCTCGTCGTCCGGCGGCATGGCCGCGCCGCACTCCGTCATTATCACGGTGTAGGCCGCCGCCTCGCAGCCCTCCTCGTCCACCTTCACCCGGGCGGCATGCTGAGCGGTGGAGACGTACAGCGGCTCATCGGTGGACGCCCCCAGGGGGTCGAAGTTGGAGACGGTGTAATCGAACACGTCGGTGACCCCCAGCTCCTTCAGCCCGTCGATGAGGCTCAGGTCGGAGGACACGTCGAACCTGGGCATGGACAGGTTGATGGTGAGGTATTTCTGCCCGGTCCAGCCCTCCCGGGTCACATTGCCCTTGTCGTCGTACTGGTCGTACTTGGGGGTGAGGAGGAAGTCCATGGCCTCGCCGCTCCGGAGCAGCTCATCCACAGAGCATCCCTCGTCGGGGAGGATCAGCCACATAGAGCCCCCCCGCTGGAAGCTCAGCTGGACGGCGGTGAAATTATCCCCCCAGTAAAAGCTGCCCATCATCGACTGGCGCATAAACTCCGCGTCCACGTCGCCGTCCGGGGCGTGAAATCGGTCGGTCTCGGTGCGGTTCTTGTCAAACTCGCCGCTCCAGGCCGCCTTGAAGTAGATGGTGGAGGCCAGAGCCAGCACCGTCTCCGGGCTCATTTCCAGCCCCTGGGCCTGCTCCGCCAAAAGCCCGTTGGTCTGCGCGTTGAGCCAGTCCCGCAGGGCCTGGTTATACTCCTCCGAGCCCATTTTGCCCGAAAAAGAAGAGGCGTAGTAGTCCTTTGCCAGCGTGTCCAGGGTGTCCTGGCTGTAGGTCATGCCGCTGCGCAGCCACAGGGAGTTGGCCAGCAGGGAGGTGACCACCCCGTCGTCCCGGTAGTTGTCCTTCCACAGCGCGGCGGCGCGCTGGCGCAGCGCCTCGATGGAGTCCACCTGCAAAAGCTCCAGGATCTGCGCCCGGCTGTCCCCCCCGGTGGTCTCCGCCAGCATGGACAGCGCCATATAGACGTTGATAGGGGAGTAGACCCGGTTTTCCGCCCCCGCCCCCGCCAGGAACTGGGCGGAGGAGGCGGAAATAAAGCCGTCCAGCAGCCCCGTGTAGTCCGTGCCGGAGCGCAGGGCCTTGCGGCTCTCCCACCAGGCCTCATAGGCCGCGCTATAGGCGTCGTTGGCCTTCTGCCAGGCATCCTCGCCGTCGCCCACGTCGGCGAAAAAGTCCTCGTCCTTGGGGTACGGGGCCATCCCCGGCTCGTCCGCCAGGGACAGGGCGCAGCTCTCATAGGACGCGGGCGCGCACTCAGGGCCGCCGTCCGGCATGATCCGGGGCTGGAGGCCGCCGGTTTCCGCGTCCCCCGCCGCCCCTTCGTAGCTGGCCAGTTTCATGGGCTGGCCGCCCTGCCTGGGCCACATGGCGATCCCTCCGATCACGGCCACCGCCAGCACCGCCGCCACCGCCCCCATCCAGCGGGAGTAGGGGCGGCCCGCAGTGGGACGGGCGGCCTTTTCCTTTAGGTCCCCGGGGGCGTGGATGCCCTCGTTTGCCTGTTGATAGCGTTTCAAAGCTCTACCTCCTTCAGCATGTCCCGCAGAAGGGCCCGGCCCCGGCTGAGCTGGGACTTTATGGTGCCCTCCGGCACATCCAGCGTCTGGGCCATTTCGGCCACCGACAGGCCCTCGAAGTAGTGCAGGTGGATGACGGCCCGGTATTTCCCGGGCAGGGCGAGCACCGCGCTGTACACCTCGCGGTAGTCGTCCTCCACCCCCACCTCCTCGGCGGTCTCCAGGGGGACGATGCGGCGGCGCCACGGGGAGGCCAGCAGGCTCTTGCAGCGGTTCACCGTACACCGGATGAGCCACGCCTTGCGGTACTCGTCGTTGTGGAACCTCTCCTCATGGCGGAAATACCGCAGAAAGACCTCCTGGAACACGTCCTCCGCATCGGGGACGCTGGCGGTGCGGGCCAGGGCAAGGCGGTACACCATGTCCCCCCAACGCTCCACCACCTGGGTGCGCTGCTCCTGTGTCAAGGCCGTCGCCTCCCTTCCTGGGCCGCGGCAGCGGCCCGCCTCCCATGCCTCGGCCGCGGCCTGGGGCGGTTTTGCCTGTCATTTATAATACCCCCCGGCAGGGCCGCCGGTTGCGTTTTGGATAAAAAAACCGCCGCTGGGCGGCGGTTTTCCCATGCTTTATGAACCCTGGTCCTGCCCGCCGCCGGGCCTGCGCCGGTGGTGGGGGCGGTAGCGCCGCTTGTGGTTCTGTCCCCCGGCCTGGGCGGGCTGGCCGCCCTCCTGGGCCGCCCCCTTGGGCTGGGCCTGCCGGGAACCCCTGTCCTGCTTGGGCTGGGGCTGGGAGGCCGCTTTTCCGTGGCCTTTGTTCCGGCGGCCGCCCTGCTTTTCCGGCTGCTTCTGGCCTGCGTCCCCCAGGTAGCGCTCCAGCACCTGGCCCAAATCGGCGGGGCCGTCGGACAGCTTGCGCCCGCTGCGCAGCTGTTCCCCCTCCTGGGTGCGCAGCTTTTCCAGCTCCCCCTTGGCGGGGGGCTCGTACCCCTCGGGCCTGCGCCCCTTACCGGGACGGACCACCCGGATCTCGTCCGTCAGATAGCTCTTGGGCTGCTCGGTGGAGTCCTCCAGGCGCACCTTCACCTGCTCCCGGAGCAGGTTGACGGAGGACACGGTGCCCACCCCGTCGGGGCACTCCACAAAGGACTCCTGCCTGGGGCAGCGCTTCACCGCGTCCTCATAGGCCCCCTGCTCGTACTTCAGGCAGCACATCAGCCGCCCGCAGGTGCCCGAGATCTTGGTGGGGTTGAGGGACAGGTTCTGGGTCTTGGCCATTTTGATGGACACAGGCTGGAACTCGTCCAAAAACTGGGAGCAGCAGAAGGGCTTGCCGCAGATGCCGAACCCCCCCAGCATCCGGGCCTCGTCCCGCACGCCGATCTGCCGCAGCTCGATGCGGGCCCGGAACACCCCCGCCAGGTCCTTCACCAGCGCCCGGAAATCCACCCGGCCGTCGGAGGTGAAGAAGAACAGGATCTTGTTGCCGTCAAAGCTGTACTCCACCTGGACCAGCTTCATGTCCAGCCCATGGCGCTCCACAAGCTGCTGGCAGGTGCGCAGGGCCTCCTTCTCGCGGCCCCGGTTTTCCCGGACCTGGCGCTCGTCCCGCTCGTTGGCCAGCCGCACCACCGGGCGCAGGGGCTGCACCACCGCGCCGTCCTCCACCATGGTGTTGCGGCGCACGCAGGTGCCGTATTCCAGCCCCTTGCCCGTCTCCACGATGACGCCCCGCCCCTCGGCCACCGTGAGTCCGGCGGGGTCAAAGTAGTATTGCTTTCCGCCCGGCCGGAACCGGACGCTGATGATCTCCGTCATAAGAGGTTTCCTCCGTATCTGTTTGAAATGGCCTGCGGCTCCGCGCTTCCTTATTGGAACAGCTGGGTTTGCAGCCAGCCCAGGGTCAGCCCCGCGCCGGGGTTATAGGCCGCGTTCTCCCGGCAGGTTTTCAGCGCCCGGAGCACCTGCGCGCCCCGCCGGGGGTCTTGGGCCAGCCGCCGGGATACCTGCGCCTCCACCTGGGCCAGCAGGGCAAGCAGCCGGCCGGGCTTGGGCTTGTCCAGCTCCAGACCCACCAGCGCCTGGGCGCAGGCCAGCTCGTCCCCGGCCAGCAGGAGCCGCGCCAGGGCGGCGGCCTGTTCCAAAAGCGCCGGGTCGGGGGCGTCCTCCTCCGGGGGGAGGGCGATGGGCTCGCACCGGGAGCGCACCGTATCCAGCAGCAGCCCCGGCTGGGCGGCCAGCAGCAAAAAGGCCGCGTAAGCCGGGCCCTCCTCCAGCACCTTGAGCAGGGCGTTCTGGGCGGCGGGGTTCATGGCGTCCGCCGGGTCAATGATATATACCTTGCGCGCCCCCTCGTTGGGCCGGATATAGGCGTCGGAGCGCAGGGCGCGGATCTGGTCCACGGCGATCTCCCGCTTGTCCGGGGCGGGGGAGGCGCGCCACACGTCCGGGTGGGTGCCCGCCGCCGCCTTCCGGCAGGGCCCGCACCGCCCGCAGGGGGGATGTTCCCCCCTGCACAGGTAGGCCGCCGTCATCCGTCCGGCCAGGGCGGCCCGGCTGTCCCCGCCCCCCCCGGAGATGAGGTAGGCGTGGGACAGGGGATTGGGCAGGTCCGTCATAGCCGCTCAAACCGCTCCACGTCCACCACAAACACGGTGGCCCCGCCCACGGTGACCTCCACCGGCATGACGGGCATGAAGCCGTAGCTCATCTCTGTAAGGGCGGGCACCATCTGCTTGCGGCTGTGGGAAAAGCGGTGGATCAGGTCGATGACCTGCTGCACCTTCTCCTCCTCCACGCCGATGAGCAGCGTGACATTGCCCGCCAGCAAAAAGCCGCCGGTGGTGGACAGGCGGGTGGACGAAAACCCGTTTTTGGTCAGGTTCTGGGTGACGGCCCCCGCATCGTCGTGGTTGACGATGGCAATTATGAGCTTCATCCCTTCACTCCCCTTCCAGGATCACATCGCAGTATTCTTTATTATATCCTATTTCCCGCAAATAGGCCAGATGTTTTTTTTCAAGGCGCTCCCCGGGGGCCACTACCGGCACGCCGGGGGGATAGGGCGCAATCTGGCAGGCGGCCACCCGCCCGGCGCTCCCCCCCAGCGCCACCCGCTCCCTGGGGGCAAACAGCGCCTGCCGGGGGGTGAGGGCGGTCTGGGGCGGCCCCGGCGGGGGGGAGACAGGGGCGCAGGGGCCGGTGAGCCCGGCGTCCTCCAGCGCCCGCCCCAGCCGGTCAAATTCCGCCGCCCTGTCGGCGCAGGTGAGAAAGCACACCACATGGCCCGCGTCCGCCATCTCGGGATAAACCCCCCGCTCCCGCAGGGCGCGGGCCAGGGCGAAGCCGTCGGGGCTGGTGAGGGTGAGGCGGGCGGGGTCTAATTCCAGCCCGTCCCGCTCCCGCAGGGCGGGCCAGCGGCGGCGGAATTCATCCACCCGCCGGACGGTATCCCGGTAGCGCGCCCCGCCCTCCCCCTCCATGTAATCCCGCGCCCCGTCCAGCCCCGCCATCAGCACATAGGAGGGCGATGAGCTGCCGTACACCGACCCCCAGCGCTGGAGCTGGGAGTGGGGGACGCCGTTGGCAAAGAGCAGGGCGGACTGGCCGGGGGCGGGGAGGGTTTTGTGGGCGGACATGACCACCACGTCGGCAGCCTGGTAGCCGGTATAGCCCAGGAAGGGCAGGTGGGCCCCATGGGCCCCGTCCACCATCAGCCGGGCCCCGTGGGCGTGGCACACCCCGGCAATGGCGGGGATGTCCGACAACACGCCGTAATAGGTCGGCGAAGCAATACAGACCGTTTTAATTTCAGGGTGCTCGGCCAGAGTTTTTTCCACACATTCCGGGGCAATGGGCCCGGCCACCCCCTCCTCCAGCCAGGGCCGTGGAAGGAAATGGGGCGTCAGATCCAGCAGGGCCAGGGCGTTGAACTGGGAGCGGTGGCTGCCCCGGTCCAGGGCCACGGCCCCCCCCGCCCCGGCCAGCAGGGCCAGCCCGGCGTGGACGCCCTGGGTGGAGCCCCCGGTGAGGAACAGGCAGGCGTCAAAGCCGAACCGCGCCGCCCACAGCCCCTCCGCCGCCTGGATGGCGTCCGGCTCGTCCCCGAACAGGTCGCCGGTGGCGCCGTTTTCCGTAAAATCCAGCTCCGACGGCCAGGGGAACCCCCCCGGCAGGGGCGTTCCGTGGTGGCCGGGCATATCCAGCCGCAGGGGGCGGGTTTCCGCCAGGGCCCGGAGGCTGCCGTACAATGGGGTACTCATGGCTCAGCCCCCTCTAAAAAGGCCCGGGCTTTTTGCAGGGTCTCCCGGTCGGAGGGGTGGGTCAGCAGCTCCAGCGCCCCGGCAATGGGCAGGAAGCGGGCTTCCGCCACCTCCTCGGGCTGGCAGGCGATGTCCCCGCCCCGGGCCCGGGCCAGGAAAAACACCACGTCCTTTGTGACGCCGGGCTTGGGGGAGTAGGTGATAACCTCCCGAAAGCCGTCCACGAAGTCCACGGTCAGGCCCGTCTCCTCCATAATTTCCCGCACGGCGGTCTCGTGCTCCGTCTCGTCCCCCTCCACATGGCCCTTGCACAGGGTGGTGTGCCCCTGGGTGCTCTTCAGGACAAGGTAATAACGTTCCGTATTTTCCTGGCGGAATATAACCGCTCCACAGCTTTTTTCCCGTTTCATAGCGTCCTCCTCACAGATCTCCGCGTTCTTTGGCATGGGCCTCCAGCTCCGGCGTGGGGGACCAGCAGCGTACGCCCCAGCCCTCGAAGCTCCACTGCCCCATTAGGGCTTGTTTGAAAATTGTCAACACGCCCAATCGGCGGGCCTTTTTCCGTCGAGCCGCGTTGATTTGCCTTGAAATACACAAAGTATTCCTGCGCCAAATCGCCTTGCCCGGCGAAAAAAATTCCTCGCAGCTGGGCATATTGCCAATTTTCAAACGGCGCCTAGTCTTTCCCGTTTAGGGTCAAAATCCCCGGCGCTTCCACCGCTTCAGTCCCCGTCCGTCTCGTCGCCGGCCAGCTCCAGCAGCCGCATTCCGGCGGTGCCCGTGACAGGCAGGGAGAACACGATGGATTGGGCCTTGGTGTTCAGCCCCGCCTTGTCCATAATGGCGCGCATAATGCGGTTTTTGGTGGCGGTTTTCACCACGATGAACACCATTTCCTTCTCGTTCACCAGGGAGAAGCCCAGAAACTTCTCCGCCTTCTCCATGCCGGTGCCCTTGGCGTGCAGGACGGTGCCGCCCCCGGCCTGCTCCTCCCGGGCGGCGTCCATAATGAGCTCGGTGTGGCCCTGGTTGGCGATGACCACCAGCAGCTCGTACTTGGTGTCCTTCAAGGTGCTCTCCTCCCCCGCTTCAAAATCCTGGCCGTCGGTGAGGAAGGCCAGGGGCTTTTTCCCCCCGATGCTGCTCAGGGGGATGATAAAGGCGATGCCCGTGCCGGGCACGTCGATGCTCAGCTCCCGCTGCATGGCCCCCTTCACCGCGCGCCAGGCGGAGCGGGTGACCACGGAGAAGGTGACCACCTTCTCCGTCTTTTCCAGGCCGAAGTAGTCCAGCAGCTCGCTTCTCGCCGTCCCCGCCCCCAGGGTGCTCAGGGTGACGGTCACGTTATATTTGGCGAACAGGGCCAGAAACTGCCGGGCCCTGGCCCGCTCGGTGATGGTCACCATCAGGTACAGTTCGTTCATAAGGAAGGCTTCTCCACCTTTCTTGCTGCTTGTTGTCACGCTGCGAAGCAGCCAGGACATTCGGTCGCTTCTCCGCGCTTATAGCTCAATAATGGCGTCGTCGTCCAGCATATCGAAGGCCATAGCCGGCGGGACGGGCCGGCCCTTGGCCCCGGCGCGCTGCCGGGCCTGGTAGACCACGCCCAGCACCTGGATGGCGATGAGGGGGGTCATGGCCACCATGGCCACCACCCCGAAGGCGTCGGTGACGATGTTCCCTCCCACCGCCGCGCACGCCCCCTGGGCAAAGGGGAGCAGGAAGGCGGCGGTCATGGGCCCGGAGGCCACCCCGCCCGAGTCAAAGGCGATGGCGGTAAAGATCTTGGGCACAAAGAAGGACAGCACAATGGCGATGGCGTACCCCGGTATGAGGAACCACAGGATGGAGATCCCGGTGAGCACCCGCACCATGGCAAGGCCGATGGACGCCGCCACGCCGGCGGACAGCGCCGCCCCCATGGCGGAGGAGGGAATGGCCCCGTCGGTGATCTCCTCCACCTGACGGTTGAGGACGTAGACGGCGGGCTCCGCCTTGACGATGAAGTAGCCGATGACCATGCCCACCGGGACGATGATCCAGGGGTGGGGCAGGCCCGCCATCACCTGGCCCAGGTAGTTGCCCGCGGGCATAAAGCCCACGTTGGCCCCGGTGAGGAAGAACACCAGCCCCACGTAGGTATACGCCAGCCCCACGCCGATCTTTTTCAGCGTCCGGGCGGACAGCTTGAGGGAGACGGCCTGGAAAATCCCGAACAGGGCCGTGATGGGCAGCAGGGAGACCGCGATCTCCCCCATGTAGGTGGGCAGGCCGCCGCGGAACAGCGCCCACAGCTCCACCGAGTCGGCGATCTCCGGCAGGACGGGGGGCGCGTAGGCCCCGTCCGCCGGGCGGAAGATCATCCCCAGGATGAGCACCGCCAGGATGGGCCCGATGGAGCACAGGGCCACCAGGCCGAAGCTGTCGTCGGCGGCGTGGCGGTCGTTTCGGATGGCGCAGATGCCCACGCCCAGGGCCATGATGAAAGGCACCGTCATGGGCCCGGTGGTCACCCCGCCGGAGTCGAAGGCCACCGCCAGGAAGTCCCTGGGCACAAAAAAGGCCAGGGCAAACACCACAATGTAGGAGCCCACCAGCATGGGGGGCAGGGCCACCCCCAGCAGCATGCGCAGCAGGGCCAGCACCAGGAACACGCCCACCCCCGCCGCCACCGACAAAATCAGCGTCATGTTGGGCACCGCGGGCACCTGGCCCGCCAGCACCTGGAGGTCCGGCTCGGAGATGGTGATGAGGAAGCCCAGCAGGAAGCCCATGACCACCATGACGGGCAGGCTGCGGCTGCGGGTGACGGCGGAGCCCACCCGCTCCCCCATGGGGGTCATGCTGGCCTCCGCCCCCAGGGTGAAGAACATCATGCCCACGATAATCATGGCCGCCCCCAGCAAAAAGCACAGCAGGATGCTGGGGGAGATGGGGGCCACGCTGAAGCACAGCGCCGCCACAATGCCCACAATGGGCAGCACCGCCCGCAGCGCCTCCAGCAGCTTTTCCTTTAATTTTGGAAGGGAACCGCGCAACCGCCCCACCGTCCTCTCTATGGCAAATATTCCACCATTATAAATCCTGTCCAGCATTATATCAAAAAAATGAAGGGATGCCAACCGGGTACAGGAAATTTTTAGGCAGTGTCACCAATTCGACAAAAACGGCGGGAAAAAGCGGTTTGCGGTTGTTTTCGGCCGGTTACTATGGTATACTAAACCATATTGTAAATACCCAAGCATGGCCGGTCCATCCGGCGGAGCGGAGGAGCAATGGAACAAAACAGACGGATCTTCGGCTATATGCCCGGCGGGGCGGCGGTGGAGGAGCTCACCCTGCGGGACGGGGCGCTGGCCTGCCAAATCATCACCTACGGCGGCGCGGTTCGTTCGCTGGTTGTGCCCGGACGGGACGGGAACCCGGTGGACGTGGCCCTGGGCTTCGGCACCCTGGAGGACTATATGGCCCAGGACAAGTATATGGGGGCCGTGGTGGGGCGGTACGCCAACCGCATCGGCGGGGCGAGGTTCACCCTGGACGGCAAAGAATACCAACTGGCCGCCAACGACGGGCCCAACTCCCTCCACGGGGGGGCCGTGGGCTTTGACAAGCAGGTCTGGGCGGTGGACGAGCTGTCGGGCAACCGGGCCACCCTCTCCCTCACCAGCCCCGGCGGGCAGGAGGGCTATCCCGGCCTCCTCACCGTGCGGGTGACCTACACCCTTGCCCGGGGAGCCCTGAGCATCGGCTATTGGGCCGGCCACGCCGGGGACACGGTGTTCAACCCCACCAACCACACCTATTTCAACCTGTCCGGCCATGACAGCGGCGGGGTGGAGGGGCAGTATATCAAGCTGTACGCGTCCCGTTACACCCCCACCCGCCCCGGCTCCATCCCCACCGGGGAGATCGCCCCGGTGGACGGCACCCCCATGGACCTGCGCGTGGCCCAGCCCATCGGCGCCCACATCGGCGACCCCTTTGAGCAACTCACCCTTGCGGGGGGCTACGACCACAACTGGGTCATCGACGGCTGGGACCGGGCCCTGCGCCCCGCCGCCCTGGCCTGGTCTCCTGAGACCGGCATCTCCATGGAGGTGTCCACCACCCTGCCCGGGGTCCAGTTTTACACCGGGAACTTCATCCATGGCTGTCCCCCGGGAAAGGGCGGCGCGGTGTACGGCAACCGCCATGGCTTCTGCCTGGAAACCCAGTATTTCCCCGACAGCCCCAACCAGCCCGCTTTCCCCTCCTGCGTACTCCGGGCGGGGGAGGACTACAACAGCAGGACCGTGTACCGCTTTGGTACGCTGCCTGGCGCCGGCCAGCTTTGACGGCGGGAAGAAAGAAGGAATAGCATGACAGACAACGAGAAAAAGGAACTGCAAATCGCGGCCTGCAAGGTGCGCGCCGGCATCATCGAGGGCACCCACGCCGCCAAGGCGGGCCACCCCGGCGGCAGCCTGTCCTCCGCCGACCTGTTCGCCTACCTCTACTTCAAGGAGCTGAACGTTGACCCCAGCCACCCCAAAAAATGGGACCGGGACCGCTTCGTCCTCTCCAAGGGCCACTGCGCGCCGGGGCTGTACGCCGCCCTGGCCCTGCGGGGCTTCTTCCCCTGGGAGGACCTGAAAACCCTGCGTCACATCGGCAGCTACCTCCAGGGCCACCCGGACATGAAGTCCATCCCCGGGGTGGACATGTCCACCGGGTCGCTGGGCCAGGGCATCTCCGCCGCCTGCGGCATGGCGCTGGCCGCCAAGCTGCAAAACAACCCCTGCCGGGTGTACGCCCTGCTGGGGGACGGGGAGATCCAGGAGGGCCAGGTATGGGAGGCCATGATGTTCGCCCACCACTACAAGCTGGACAACCTGTGCGCCGTCATCGACAACAACGGCCTTCAGATCGACGGGCCGGTGGACCAGGTGATGAGCCCCTATCCCATTTTGGACAAGCTTCGCGCCTTCGGCTGGGAGGCGGCGGAGATCGACGGCCACGATTTCGGCCAGATGGAAGCCGCCTTTGCCCAGGCAAAGGCCGTGAAGGGCCGCCCCTTCGCCATCGTGATGAAGACCACCAAGGGCAAGGGGGTCAGCTTCATGGAAAACCAGGCGGGCTGGCACGGCAAGGCCCCCAACGACGAGCAGGCCGGGACGGCGCTGGGCGAGCTCAGCGCCGAGCTGGCCAGACTGGAGGCGTTATAAATGGCGGACGTGAAAAAAATCGCCACCCGGCAGGGGTACGGCGAGGCCCTGCGGGAGCTGGGGGCCGTCCACGACAACGTGATCGTGTTCGACGCGGACCTGGCCGGCTCCACCCAGACCGCCATGTTCGGCAAGGCGTACCCCGGCCGCCACTTCAACTGCGGCATCGCCGAGGGGAACATGATGGCCGCCGCCGCCGGGGCGGCCGCCATGGGCATGGTGGCCTTCGCCTCCTCCTTCGCCATGTTCGCCGCCGGCCGGGCCTATGAGCAGGTGCGCAACTCCATCGGCTACACCGGGCTCAACGTGAAGATCGGCGCCTCCCACGGGGGCATCTCCGTGGGGGAGGACGGCGCCACCCACCAGTGCCTGGAGGACTTTGCCCTCATGCGCTCCATCCCCGGCATGGTGGTCATGTCCCCCGCCGACGCGGTGGAGGCCAAGGCCATGGTTCGCGCCGCCTATGAACACCAGGGGCCGGTATATATGCGCTTTGGCCGCTCCCCGGTGCCCGTGTTCCACGACGAGGAAACCTTCCGGTTTGAGATCGGCAGGGGCGACGTCATGCGGGAGGGTTCGGATATCGCCATCATCGCCAACGGCCTGCTGGTGGCCGAGGCGGTGGAGGCCGGGAAGCTGCTGGCAGACCGGGGCGTGTCCGCCCGGATCATCAACATGGCCACCATCAAGCCCCTGGACGAGGAGCTGGTGCTGAAGGCCGCCCGGGAGTGCGGGAAAATCGTCACCTGCGAGGAGCACTCCGTCATCGGCGGGCTGGGGGAGGCGGTGTGCTCCCTGCTGGCCGAAAAGCTGCCCACCCCCGTGCGCCGCATCGGCACTCCCGACGTGTTCGGCCACTCGGGCCCGGCGGCGGCCCTGCTGGAGCAGTTCGGGCTGTGCGCCGCCAACATCGCCAAGGTGGCGGAGGAGTTTGCCCGGAGCTGAATCTTGGTTTGGAAGTTGTCCCCGGCCCTGGGGCCGGGGACAACTTTTTTCAATTTGGAGCTGTGTGCCGGGTTTTCAAAACTGTGGATTTCACGGAAAAAAACAGCTTGACACGCCTTTATGTAAACCCGCATTCCCGGCGGGGCGGCCGCCCCCTCCCACACACCGCTGTGGAAGTTTATGTGGAAGTTGTGGAAGCCTTGTAACCAGCCGCTTTTCCAAAAGCCCGCCCTCCTTTCCGGGGCGGCGCTTTGTCTCTGCGGCGCCTATTTCATTTTCTCCGATTTGCCCAAAATAATTATGGGACTGGCCGCGCAGCGCAGAGAAAGGCCGCCCGGCGGAACAAAATTACCCCCCGCGGCCGTAAGGCGTGTTTAAAAAATGTCAACACCCCCCAGCCGCCCCGAAACACTGCCGCACGGTGTTGTACCCCCCCCCCACCACCAGCGAGCCGCTGGTGGAGAAATACTGGGCCAGGATGCCCGCGGCCAGCTCCGCCAGGCTGCCGCCCGCGTCGCCCCCCTCCGCCACAATGCACAGGGCGACCTGGGGGTCGTCGTAGGGGGCGAAGCACACGAATACGGCGTTGGTGGACGCCGCCCTGGACGAAGTCTCGGCGGTGCCCGTTTTACAGCCCACCTCCACCGGGAGGGGATCGAACCACCGGGCCATGGTGTAGGTCTTGGACAGGTCGTACATGCCCTGCTTGACGGCGGCCAGGTGCTCGGGCTGTATGTCCACAGTGTGCAGGGGGGCCGCCTCATAGCTCTGGGTGACCTGGCTGTAGTCGCTGGATTTGAACTCCTTGAGCAGGTGGCAGGCGTAGTGCTCGCCGCCGTTCACCAGGGTGGCCACGTAGTTGGCCAGCTGGAGGGGGGTGAAGGCGCTGTTCCCCTGGCCGATGGCGGCGTACATGGTGTCGCCGTCGTACCAGGGCAGATTGAACGCGGCGTTGGTCTCCGGCCCGGCCATCCGGCCCTTGGATTCGGGAATCTCGATGCCGGTGTACTCCCCCAGGCCAAACTTCTGGGCGTACTCCTGGAGGACCTTGATGGTGGTGCGCCGCCCCGCGTCGTAAAAGAAGATGTTGCAGGAGTCCTTGATGGCCTGGGTCACGTTCTCCATGCCGTGCCGGCCCGGCGAGATCCAGCAGTTGGGCTGGGAGGCCGGGTCGTCGTAAAAGCGGTACTTGCCGGTGCACTCCACCCGCTCGCGGGCGGTGATGGTCCCGGAGGACAGGGCCGCCACGGCGGTGAGGGGCTTGAAGGTGGAGCCGGGGGCGTATATACCCTGGGTGGCCCGGTTGTTCAGCGGGTAGCTCTCGTCGGCCGCCAGCTCGTTGTAGTTCTCCCGGAAATGGGCCAGGTCGTAGGTGGGGTAGGAGGCCAGGGCCAGCACCCCGCCGCTCATGTCCACCACCGCCGCCGCCATGCCCTTGACGGGCTCCAGCTCCCCGTCCTCCCCAACCTTCCGCTCCTGGCGGGCGGAATACTGGGCCATCAGGTCCTCGGTGGTGGCCTGGAGGGCGATGTCCATGGTGAGCACCGCATTGTCCCCCGGCTCCGGCAGCTTTTTCCACTCCTGGCTGGTGGTGTTTCCGTCCTGGTCCTTTTCAATGAGCCGGGAGCCGCTGGCGCCGTGGAGCTGCTCCTCAAAGGCCAGCTCCACCCCTTCTATCCCCACGGTAGCGTCCATGGAATAGCCCAGCTCCTTGTAGCTGTCCCAGTTGGCCCGCGTGATGCTCCCGGTGTAGCCCAGCACGTGGGCGGCGTAGCCCGTCTCATATTTCCGCATGGTGGCGGTCTCGATGCGCACACCGGCCAGGGCGTTCTCCTTCACCTTGGAGATGAAGGAGATGTCCACCCCCTGGGCGAACACATAGGTGCTGTTGTCCACCTCATGCCGCCGCAGGTACAGCTCGTAGAGCACCCCCGCCAGCTCCCGGTTTTCCCGGCTGATGCCGCCCCCCTGGTCGGTGAGGCCCAGCCCCTGCCCGGCGGCGCCCAGCATTCCGGCCAGCTCCGGGTGGGCCAGCCGGACGGCGGGTTTCTTCTCCACCAGCCCGAAGGTCTGGCACATGAGGGTGAGCAGCTCCCCCGCGGTGAGGTTGGACTTCTCCGCCTGCCGCACCCAGCCGCACTTCTCCGCCAGGCCGCCCAGGTAGGTGGGGACATCCGTGACCACCCCGTCATCGCCCTTCCGCTGGAAGGACAGGGGGGTCTCCGACGTGTACCGCCAGGGGGCGGTGTCGGATATGGGCAGGTCGTCCACCCACTCCACCCCCTCCTCCCGGCAGATCTCCAGCAGGCGGGTGAGGATATCCAGCCGGTCCGCGCCCATGGCGTCCCAGTCCAGCTCCACGTTGTAGCTCACCTCGTTGGTGACCAGCACCCGGCCATAGCGGTCCAGGATCTCCCCCCGGACGCTGTCCACCTGCTCGGGGCGGATGGTGCGCACGGCGGAGTTGGAGCGGTAGGAGGCCCCGTTGACAATCTGGGTCTGGTAGAGTACCGCCATAAAGCCGCACAGCACCGCGCAGAACAAAGCGATGAGCAGGTTGGTGCGCAGCTTGAGGCGGCGGGCCTCCCGCTCGGCCTTTTCCTCCTGGATGTGGGCGGGGTCAAAGGGGTTATTCATGGTAGATCCTCCCGTAGTTGACGCAGCAGAACCGCCCCGCCCAATATACCGGCAGGGCCAGGGCCAGGGTCCACAAAAGCTCGGGCGCCGCCACCTCCAGCAGGACCTCCAGCGGGGCGGTCCGGGCCAGCAGGCGGGTCCCCACTGTCCAACCCTCCCATAACAGGGTTGCGGCCACCGAGCAGATCATGTGGCCCCAGGCGTCCCGCCGGAGCAGGTACTGGGTGGTGAGCCCCGACGCCCACCCGAAAACGGCCAGGGAGAAAATACATCCCGGCCCCAGGTAGCCCAGGGCGGACATCACCGCCCCGCAGGCCGCCCCGTAGGCGGCCCCGAAGGGCGCGCCCTCCAGCGTCCCGCCCGCCACCGCCAAAACGGGCAGCAGCAGGGGCAGGGAGATGGGCAGGGGGCCCAGTACATAGTAGTTTACCACCGTTACCGCCAGCAGGGCGGTGAGGTAGGCGGTCCATTTCAGAATTTTATCGTGCCGGGTCATACAAGTTCACCAAATAAGGCCCAGGTGGAGCAGTCCGTGATGCGCACGTCCGCGAACCGCCCGATAAGGGCCGGGTCCCCGTCCAGGTGCACCAGCCGCCCCCCCGCCGTCCGGGCGGTGAGGCTGCTGCGGGGGTCCTCCCCCGCGCCGTCGATGAGGCAGCGCCGGACAGACCCGATATAGGCCCGGTGCTTTTCCAGGGAAATGCGGTTCTGCGCCTCCACCAGCCGGTCAAAGTTGGCGGACTTCTCCCCGCGCGGCTGCGGGTCGGGCAGCTCCGCCGCCGGGGTGCCCTTCCGGGGGGAGTAGATAAAGGTGAACAGCGCGTCGAAGCGGACTTCCTCAATCAAAGATAAGGTGTCCTCAAATTCCGGGGTGGTCTCGCCGGGGAAGCCCACGATCACGTCGCTGGTGAGCACCACGTCCGGGATGCGCCCGCGCAGGGCGGCCACCTTTTCCAGGTACTGCCCCCTGGTGTACCGCCGGTTCATGGCCCCCAGCACCCGGTCGTTCCCCGACTGGAAGGGCAGGTGGATGGCCGGGGCAACCTTTTCGCACCGCGCCATCACGTCGAACAGCCTGTCCGTGGCGTCCTTGGGGTGGGAGGTCATGAAGCGCAGGAGGAACTCCCCCGGGACGGCGTTGGCCGCCTCCAGCAGGCGGGGGAAGTCCCAGCCCCCCTCCAGATCCTTGCCATAGGAGTTCACGTTCTGGCCCAGCAGGGTGATGTCCTTGTACCCCTGGGCCGCCAGCCCCTCAATTTCGCGCAGGATGATGTCCGGCTCCCGGCTGCGCTCCCGCCCCCGGGTGTAGGGCACGATGCAGTAGGAGCAGAAGTTGTTGCAGCCGTACATGATGGACACCCATGCCTTCAGCTTGCCGGAACGGCGGACGGGCAGGCCCTCGGCGATGGCGCCGTCGTCCCGCTCCGTCTCAAAGACCCGCCCCCGGCGCAGCGCCACCCGGCGCAGCAGCTCCGGGAACCGCCACAGCTGCTGGGGGCCGAACACCAGATCCACGTGGCGGTAGGATTGGCGCAGCCGGTTCGCCACATGGGGCTCCTGGGCCATGCAGCCGCACAGGCAGATGACCTGGTTGGGGTTTTTCCGCTTGCCGTGAACCAGCGCGCCCACGTTTCCGAACACCCGCTGCTCGGCGTGCTCCCGGATGGCGCAGGTGTTGATGACGATCACGTCCGCCCCCCGGTCGGTGTCCGCAATCTCATAGCCCATTTCGCACAGCATACCCCGCAGCAGCTCGGAGTCGGCCTCGTTCTGCTGGCAGCCGTAGGTGTCCACATAGGCCAGGGGAGGGGAGGGCAGCCGGCTGTTGAGGGCGCGCAGCTGGGCGCAGTATTCCTTTTGGCGCTGAATATCCTCAGCGGGGATGACGGGGGTGGTTCGTTTCAAGGGTATGGACCTCCAGTAAAGTTTGTGGGATAAGCCGGGAAAGTTTTTCTTGACAGGCGTTATGTCACCCTCAACACAGGGAAAAGGGATTGTGGAAAACTCTGTGGAGATTGTTGAAAACTGTGGAACGGCGGGGGTTTTCGCCGGCGGGTTCCAAAAGCGCCCGCGCAAAGGCCGGTCACTTTTTCAGGGCGAAAAACTGGACAAACGCGGTGGCAAAAATTTTATCCATCCCATATGGCCGCTGGGCTGCCGTTTGGGGCCGCCTCCGGCGGCCCTTATCCGTTCAGCCGCGACGCCACCACCCGCGCCGCCTTTACGCCAGACGCCCCCGCCTGCGCCAGGCCCCTTGTCACACCCGCGCCGTCGCCCACGGCGAAAAAGCCGGGAAGGGCGGTCTCCAGCTCGCCGGACAGCTTGATGCGGGCGGAGTAGAACTTCACTTCCGCGCCGTACAGCAGGGTGTCGTAGTTGGCGGTGCCGGGGGCCAGCTTGTCCAGGGCGTAGATCATCTCGATGATGTCGTCCAGCTGCCGCTTGGGCAGGGCCAGGGACAGGTCCCCCGGCACCGCCGCCGTCAGGGTG
>ERZ779632.9-NODE-9-length-135561-cov-7.495712_pt1 | contig 135561 bp, 124 predicted proteins | sample MGYA00514194_ERZ779632 | MGnify/ENA primary metagenome ERZ779632 (study PRJEB29562, sample SAMEA4376704) | mouse gut metagenome | isolation source: Cecum | study: EMG produced TPA metagenomics assembly of the A DSS colitis mouse model was used to assess the... | reverse complement strand
ACGGAGAGCCGGAAGCCGGGGGATGCGGGCGACGGCGATACGAATGGCAGAAAACCGGGCGGTACAGACAGCGCACAGGCCGGGGCGGGCAGGCAGGTCGTGTCCGCGGTCATCGGGGACGGCAGGATCGTCACAGAGGACGGACGCATTGACACGTTCACTTCGGCTGACCTGACCACTGCCTGCACTGTCCTGCAGAAGTATGACGAAGGCGGCAGTCCCGCAGGCGCAGTCATCGTGACCGTGGTCTGCGAAGAAGAGGCATGCACCGTGGGCGTAGCTGATACCGCGGCAGTGGCAAACGCAATCCTCACATCCGGGCAGATACAGCTTGTGCAGGATGGCGGGACGATCGAGATACGCATCCATATGACGGATATTTCTGGGAACGTGCCGCAACAGGATCAGGATGTGATAGAAGACGCGATAGAAAAAGCGGCGGGACATTACCCGTACAAATTTTCGGGACTTAAGTCTGGCATGTATGTGGACATCTCCGTTATGATCCGGGTTGGGGAAGGAGAATGGAATGCTATTACCCACGCCGAAGAGCCTGTGGAGGTTGTGATCGACATACCGGAAACGCTGCAGGCGGAGGGCCGGGAATACTATATCATTCGTGCCCATGAAGGGAAATACACTTTTATGGATGATCTGGACGATCAGTCGGACACCATCACCATCCGCACGGACAGGTTCTCCAGCTACGCGATTGTCTTTGTGGATACAGGGGACGCGGGGGCGGCTGCCGGGACGCGGTGTGGGCTTTGCCATATCTGCCCGACCTTCCTTGAGATCTGCTGCTTTGTGTGGCTGGCAGCTTTCATTCTAGTGATGTTGACGCTGGCCGTGGTTAATTTGCTGTGGAAAAAGGGAAATGAGGGCAAAAAGAAGAGAAAAAAGAGGAGAAAAAAGAATAAAAAGAGAGGAAAAGGGAACAGATTATAAACAAAAAATAAATAAAGTATTAAAATATCTTGAAAATCAAGGTCTAAAATGATACTATAAAGAATATGGTTTTTATAAAAATCTGAGGGACTATGAAATATAGAAGAAATGAAATCATAGATATTTTATTAAAAAGCTATGTGGCTTATTATAATATAACGGATTATGGCATCGAAAAGAAACCTTTACGGGCGCTGTGCGAATATTATGAGCACGCCGAAAAGTATATGGTTTCCAAAAAGGTATCGCTCTGGGCGGCGGACAGTGAGGAGTTTATCTTTCTTTTTGATGTGCCCCGTCTGACGGCGGAAATTTTTGAGAGCTGCAAGGAAATAGCTTACCGTGACGGCATGGAACGACTTCACATCGGTCCGGGCCATATGTATTCCTATATTACGCCCATCATTGTCTGTGACACCTGTGATGAGGAGGCGCTTAGGGCACTTAAAAAGTGTCGCATTTACAAAAGTTTTCATTTTTCGCTGCACGGCTGGATGGACTTTCACGCGGCGGCGGTCATTGGGGATAGTGACCGAATTGAGAGTAATCGTGCCGGACGCACGACGGCGAAAATTTTGAAAAAAGTTTTATATTCCACCAAAAAATAAGAAAGAAAGGAAGAGGTTGTATGAATTCATTATTATTGTTAATCATCTGTATTGCAATTCTTGTCCTCGGTTACATATTCTACGGCGGATGGCTTTGCAGGCAATGGGGTGTGGGCGACAGCAAGAAGCAGACGCCCGCGCATGAGATGGAAGACGGTGTGGACTATGTGCCGGCAAAGGCGCCTGTACTGATGGGCCACCATTTCTCCTCCATTGCAGGAGCAGGCCCGATTACCGGCCCTATCGGCGCGGCTATGTTCGGATGGGTTCCTGTTGTTCTCTGGATTCTGATCGGTGGTATTTTCTTCGGCGGCGTCCATGACTTTGGCGCGCTCTTCGCGTCTATCCGTCATAAAGGACAGTCCATCGGTGAAATTATTTCCAGCAATATGAGTAAAAGAGCGAAGATGCTGTTTACGATTTTTGCGTATCTGACTCTGATCCTTGTGGTAGCGGCATTCGCATCTATTGTTGCGACGACCTTCGGCGCAGTGGTAGATGAGGCAGGTGCAATTGACAAGGCCGCTTCCGCAACCAACGCATCTGTAGCTATGGTATCCTTATTATTTATCATAATTGCCATCGTTTTTGGTTTTATGGTATATCGCCGCAATGCTTCCATGGCTGTTTCCACAATCCTTGGTGTGGTTGCCATCGCGCTCTGCATGGTAATCGGCATGAATTTCCATCCGATTTATCTGACCACAAAAGCATGGATGATCATTGTAGGTATTTACATTGCGATTGCATCCGTGACTCCGGTCTGGATTTTGTTACAGCCCCGTGATTACCTGAGCTCTTTCCTGCTTTATGCAATGCTGGCAGTGGCTCTGATAGGCGTTGTGATTTCCCACGCAGGTATGGGTGGTGCAGACGGTCTGGCCGCATTCAACGGTTTTGCAGTTGACAACGGCAACGGTATGCAGTATCTGTTCCCGGTACTCTTTACGACAGTTGCATGTGGCGCTATTTCCGGTTTCCACTCTCTGGTATCTTCCGGAACCACATCCAAGCAGCTGGATAAAGAGACAGACGCGAAGCCGATCGCTTACGGCGGCATGCTTTTGGAATGTGTGCTGGCAGTTATTACGGTGTGCGCAATCAACTTTGCATATAAGAACGGCATAACCGCAGGCGCTACGGCAATCTTTGCAGGCGGCATTTCCCAGATGTACGGCGGCGTATTCGGCGCGGGCGTAGTCAATGTATTGAACACTTTACTGGTTCTTACATATTCCGCATTCTGCCTGACATCTCTGGATACGGCAACCCGTCTGGCGCGTTTCATGTTCCAGGAGTTCTTCCTTGAACCCGGCCAGACAGTGGATGATATTAAGGAAGGCTGGAAGAAGACATTGGTAAATCCTTATGTGGCAACGATTATTACCGTTGTTCTCGGCATTGTGCTTGGTATGACAGGCTATTCCAAGATCTGGGGTCTGTTCGGCGCGGCGAACCAGCTCCTTGCAGGTATCGGTCTGCTGGCAGTGGCAACCTGGCTTGGCAACGTTGGCAAGAACAACAAGATGTTCTTAGCTCCCATGGCGTTTATGATCGTCGTAACCATCTGCTCCCTGTGTGTAACCGTTAAGAATCAGGTTGGCATTATCACAGCGGGCGGAGCAGACTGGGGTCCTTACGCACAGGCCATTCTTGCTGTCCTTCTGATTGTGCTGGCTGTCTTCCTTGTAATTGAAGGTGTTCAGACGCTGGCCGGTAAAAAGAAAGCTGCATAAAATACGGAAATATAAAACTTAACTTTGGGAGGGCGGAAATATCCGTCCTCTTTTTTACATTTTGCCATGCGTTCGGCAAAGTGCTGTTTTCTAAGCCGATTCACTTGACTTTATTGTGCATATTATATATAATATAAGGTATAGTAGCAGGAAGCCACGGTGTCATTTACAGAGAGGCGGACTGGACAGTTATAAATGAATGACAGGAAGGGGATGTATATATGAATACGATTATTACGATTGGACGTCAGTTTGGTTCCGGCGGCCGTGAGATCGGAAAGAAAGTGGCGGAGCATTTCGGAATTAAATTTTATGATAAGGATCTTTTGACAAGGGCGGCGAAAGAGAGCGGTTTTTGCGAAGAGATGATCCAGAGCCATGATGAGAGGCCGACTAATTCCTTTCTTTATAATCTGGTAATGGACACTTATTCCTTTGGCTATAATTCGTCTTCCTTTGTGGATATGCCCATCAGCCATAAGGTATTTCTTGCACAGTTTGATACGATCAAAAAGATTGCGTCTGAGGGGCCCTGCGTGATTGTGGGACGCTGTGCGGATTATGCGCTGCACGATTATCAGAACTGTCTGCATGTTTTCATTCATGGGGATGAGAAGTGTAAGGCGAAGCGGATTATGGAGCGTTTTGAGGATATCAATACCGAACAGAAGGCGATTGATATGATGAATAAGAAGGATAAGCAGCGGCAGAGCTATTACAATTATTATTCTTCAAAGAAATGGGGACGGGTCGACAGCTATGATCTTTCCGTCAACAGCAGCCGCCTTGGCATAGACGGTACAGTAAAGCTGATTACGCAGTTTGTGGAAGATTTTGAGAGCAGATAGCAAAAAAATGGGAGCGGAATTATCCGCTCCCTTATCTTTTCTCCCGGTAGTCTTCCGAGCTGTTATATTTGGTCACATAGGTCTGATAATTATTTTGTCTGTCCCGCACGTTTTTGTGCGTTCGGATGCGGTCGTATGCGGCAAGATAGTCTCTTACGCTGTTTATATCAGCCAGACGGTTACGGTTTTGCCTGGCTTTGCGGCGCATGTATAAAAAAATCAGTACTACGATAAGAGCGGTAAACAGAAGTACGCTGACCATATTTTCCTCCTATGATTTTGACGGTGTCTCACTGTCTGCATCGGCTTGCTTCGGCTGAGAATGATTTGTGCCCTTTTTCCTGAGAGGAGGCACGTATTCGGTAAAGGTCATTGATTCCTCAATCTGACCGACAGTCATATAGGATCCCAGATCGGTTGGCAGATTTTTCCTTTGCAGATACCGGTTTACAAGTGACTTTACCCCTGCATAGAGCACGGCGAAAATGGGCACGCCCACAATCATGCCGAGGACGCCGAATAGGCCGCCGAATATGGTAATCGAAAAGATAACCCAGAAACTCGAAAGGCCGGTGGAGTCGCCAAGGATTTTCGGGCCCAGAATATTGCCGTCAAACTGCTGGATAAAGATAATCAGTATGCCGAAATAGAGGGCCTGCTTTGGGTCTACCATCAGCACCAGGAGGGCGCTGGGGATACCGCCGATCCATGGGCCGAAAAAGGGAATCACGTTGGTCACGCCGATAATCATGCTTACCAGTATGGAATAAGGCGTGCCGATAATGCTGGTGCAGACAAAGCAGATAATGCCGATAATAATGGAGTCTATAATTTTGCCGCCGATAAAACCGATAAAAGTGCTGTGAATGAAGCGGAAATTGGATACCAGCTCGTTTCCGGCCTTGCGGTCAAACACTGCATAGACAATTTTCTTTGCCTGCCCGGCAAATTTTTCCTTGCTGCCCAGCAGATAGATAGAGATAATGAAACCGATCACAAGATTCCACAGCGCCTTAAATACGCCGATTACGCTCAGGGATACCGTTTTTAAAACTTCGTTGATATGAGGCAGGAGATTGGTGTTTAAATACTCCATTACCTTTGTGGAATACTGGTTGATCAGTGCGTCCACGGTGGCTTCCAGCTCAGGGTTATCCTTTAGCAGAAGAAGGGCCCAGTTGGAGAGATTGTCCACATAAATGGGAAACTGAAAAATAATGCTCTGTACGCTGCGGATGATCTCGGGGATGATCAGGGCAAACAGCTCGTAAACGATCAGAAGGACGATCACCAGCGTGGCCAGAATGGAACCCGCCCGGATGCGGCTTTTTACTTTCGCCGTCATGGAAAGGCCGGCTTTTACGCAAAGAGGGTTTAAGACTTTTTTCTCTATCATATTTAAAATAGGGGTAAACAGATAGGCAAGCACAAAGCCGTCAATAATCGGCATGGCTATGGTGATGAATCTGTTAATGCCGCCCATGAAGTTGGAACGGTGGAAAAGAATATAATAAAAAAGGATTGCCCCCGCAAGTGCCAGAAATCCGGTCAATCCCCAGTATAAGTATTTTTTTTCAAATTTAAATTTCATATGCTGTGCCTCTTTCGCTTCCTCTTTTTATTATTATATCAATTTAGAGGTTGGGACACAATACCATTCCCCCAGTTGCGTGTAAAAATGTAGTGCAGAAAGAACAAATATTCTGTATAATGGAATAAGCGCAGGGTAGCTCCTGAAAGGGAACTTTATCATTGTCAGTTTTTCGAGGAACAGAAACAGGGAATAAAACGGGGAGCACGGGAATATATGAAGCTGCAACAGGTGTTGAGCCTTACGAGAAAGGCCGTGGACGATTATCATATGATAGAGCCGGGGGATAGGATTGCCGTAGGCATTTCAGGCGGAAAGGACAGTTTGACGCTGTTGTATGCCATGCAGGGACTGCGCCGCTTTTATCCGGCGCCTTTTACACTTTCTGCGGTGACGGTGGATCTTGGTTTTGGAAATCTGGATTTATCCGGCATTGAAGAGCTTTGCCGGGAACTGGATGTGGAGTATCACATTGTCAGGACAGATATCGGTAAAATTATTTTTGAGGACAGGCAGGAAGCCAATCCCTGTTCTCTGTGCGCGAAAATGAGAAAGGGCGCGTTAAACGACGCCATGAAGGAGGCGGGCTGCAATAAAGTGGCCTATGCCCACCACAAGGATGATGTGGTGGAAACGATGATGATGTCGCTGATTTACGAGGGACGGTTTCATACCTTTCGCCCCGTCACCTATCTGGACCGCACGGAAATTACCGTTATCAGGCCTATGATTTATATGAACGAGTCCGATGTGGTCGGGTTCGTCCGCAGGCAAAACGTACCTGTGGTTAAAAGTCCCTGCCCCGCGGACGGACATACCAAGCGGGAGACTGTTAAAAATCTGGTACAGCAGATCAATCTGGAGGCGCCCGGCGTAAAGGAGCGCATGTTTACGGCAATTTTGGGAGGAAATATAGATGGCTGGGAAAAATCATACTTATCATGAAAAACGGGAAACCGGCTATATTTTACAGCTGAGGGAGCTTCTTGCGGGGCTGCCCCCCTATACGCGAGATTATTTTCGTGCCATAGAGCAGAAATCCAGCGCAAAGACAAGAATATCCTATGCCTATGACTTTCAGGTTTTTCTGCGGTTTCTGACAGAGAAAAATCCGGCGCTTAAGGATAAAGCCATACGGGACATTACGCTCGGCGATCTCAATAACCTGACGGCGCTTGATATAGAGGAATATCAGGAATACCTGAAATATTATGAGTCGGAAAACGGGGAACAGAAAAACGGGGCTAACAGCATTGCAAGAAAGATGTCGTCCCTTCGCAGTATGTTCGACTATTTCTTTAAGAAGGAACTGCTCACAAAAAATGTGGCCATGCAGGTGGATATGCCCAAAATCCACGAAAAAGCCATTATCCATCTGGAGCCCGATGAGGTGGCTATTTTTCTTGACAGTCTGGAAAGCTATGAAAAGGAACTGACAGGCAGAAAAAAAGATTTCTTTTTAAAGACAAAAGTGCGGGATATTGCCATTGTGACCCTGTTCCTGGGGACGGGCATCCGTGTTTCGGAATGCGTGGGACTGGATTTAAACGACGTAAATTTCCGGGAAAACAGCATTCGCATTATCCGTAAAGGCGGAAACGAGGCCGTGCTTTATTTCGGGGAAGAGGTGGAAAAAGCCCTTCTGGATTACATAGAAGGCCCCCGGGCCCAGATTGCGCAGCAGGCGCTGCCGGGGGAAGAAAACGCTTTGTTTTTCTCCTTACAGAAAAAGCGGATCAGTGTCCATGCGGTGGAAAATCTGGTGGAAAAATATGCGAGAGAATTTGTTCCGCAAAAAAAGATTACACCCCATAAGCTTCGTTCCACCTTCGGCACGGCACTTTATCAGGAAACGGAAGATATTTATCTGGTAGCGGACGTACTCGGCCATTCGGATGTGGGAACAACCAGAAAACACTATGCGGCTATCAAGGATCAGAACCGCAGGAAGGCCGCGCGCACGATTAAGCTCAGGGACGGTTAAGAAACTTTGCGCCAATGGAGGCCTCATTTGCTGATCCGGCTCTGGAAAACCCGCTAACTATGAAATAAATGTGTATTTGTTTCATAGTTGCACAGAACCTTCTGTATAACCCGTTACTGTGCTCTCAGGCGAATGAAGGATTTTGCCGATAAAACAGTTTTTATAAAATCATATCCCAAATACTTAACTGTTTTGCGGTCTCTTTTTCCTCATAGGTTTGCAGATACTGAAATATCTGATCATTATTATGGAGCATATTGTTTTTTTCACAGAATTGATGGAATAACCGCATCAGGCGGCGGTTGTTCGGACTGTTAACGGCATATTGGCTGCCGTATGTGCGGATATATTTTTCTTTTAAGCCGGGGAAAAGACGATCCAACTGTTCATAAAAGTATTCCCGGTTTCCTTTACGAAGAGTCAGTCCCATACCAAAGCAAATAATGCCATGAACCTTTGCTTCGGCACACAGGGACAGAATGCCGCGGATATTTTCTTCCGTATCGTTTATAAAGGGTAAAATTGGCGACAGCCAGACAACCGTTGGTATGCCTGCATCATGCAGCTGCTTCAGAGCCATAAAGCGCTCTTTCGTCGTACATACATTCGGTTCAATTTTACGGCACAAATCTTCATCATAAGTTGTAAGGGTCATTTGTACGACACACTTGGACCTGTTGTTTATTTTCTGTAACAGGTCCAGATCCCGCAAAATACGGTCCGATTTTGTAATGACAGTAAAACCGAATCCGTGATCCGCTATCAGGTGCAGGGCTTTTCGCACCATTTTCAGCTCTGTTTCCAGAGGAAGGTAGGGATCTGTCATGGAACCTGTACCGATCATACACTTTTTTCGTTTATGTATCAGGGCATCCTCCAACAGCTCTATGGCATTTTCCTTTACTTCAATATCTTCAAAGGCATGTTCCATATGATAGCATCTGCTTCTGGAATCGCAGTAAATGCATCCGTGAGAGCAGCCGCGATATAAATTCATTCCGTTTTTTGCCGATAAGATGCCTTTTGTAGTCACAAAGTGCATGTACTCTTCTCTCCTGTTTCCTATGCGCTGAATATGAACGAACCCGGTAATCAGGCTTTCATTCTGACGAGATGCCTAATTACGGTCGACAGGATGCCGATCATTCGGTCGATTTTCATGAGAAATCTCCTGTGAATGGAAATAGAGCTCTTAGTAGTTTTGCTTGATCAGGGATACGGCAATCTCCCTTGCACGGGCGCTGGAAACGTCCTGCCCTGCCGTTTCGCCCAGATAAACACAAAAATAGATTCTGTGATCTGCATCCGCAAAGCCAGTATACCAGGCATCCACCACAATGCCGTTTGATTTTCCCATACCGGTTTTTCCATAGATTTTACAATCGTCCGTGCTGTCCTGTGAAAGGAACATGACTTCTTCAAGGGCGGATAACGTATCGGGAGAATACGCGGAGGAAGAATCAAAAATCTGTTTCATGACTGCCGCCTGTTCCCGGGGACAGATTTTCAGGGAAGATTCAATCCAAAAGCCGGTTAGAGAAGGATTGTTATTATTGTTATTCAGATGGCCCTCCCAGTCTGTGATATCACAGTTTCCGTAATGGAGCGCATCAAGCGTCTTCTGCATGGTATCCGGGCCAAGGTCGTCGATCACCTGTCGGTAATACCAGACGCAGGAAGTATGAAACGCGGTGGAAAAATCCATATCCTGATTCCAATCATCATTCCAGAAAGTTTCACCACTCCAGGAGCGAATGGAATGATCGGGATCGATAACGCTGTTTTCCAGTCCGGCCAGAGAAGAAATAATCTTAAAGGTGGAACAGGGGGAACGACGGACGCCCGCCAACACTTCATTATAAATTTGACAGGTATTTTCTTCCGGGTCAAGGATAACCGCCGCACCGTTCAGCTCCCCAAAATAAGCGGCCCATTCAGGATGGGATACCGTTGCGGACATTTGGGTTATATCTGGAAGCGCCGAGCTGGCATCGGAAGGACTTTCGGCAATGGCGGCCGGTTCTTCCTGCGGCTCTGCAGCATTGTCCGCTTCTGCCCGTTTGGTTGATTCTGCTTTTATCAACTTAGCTGAAGATGCGGACTGATCTGTCAGGGAAGCCGATAAAGAGTCCGTTCTTGGAGCTGTTTTTGCAGAGGCGCAGCCGGATATCATGACGAATAAGGCAAAGACAGAAATAAGTATAGTTGTATGCTTCAGACATTTATATTTCATAAAATGATTCATCTCCATAAAAATAAAATAACCCGTTAAAAATTATACCCCATGAAGGCGATTCCTTTCAACGGATTATTTACAGATGATCATTTTATAAGTCACTTATTTCATATTACTTTTTAGATGCCGACTTATATAAAATGTCCCATCAAGGCGTGACGGCCGCTTCGGCATAATAGGGCACAATCAGATGCGCATCTGCATAGATGGCGTCGTTTGTCAGGCGGTTTATCCGCATCACCTCGCGGATATACTCGGGAACCGAGTCGTAATGCTCTTCGTCCATGTAGGTTTCCGCTATGGACCAGAGCGTATCGCTGTCCGATATGACAATACTCTTATAATATTTGGATGTCTCCCTGGAAGGGTCGGTCTTCGCATCGGAACGGAAAGAACTGACGGCGATGGATGTGACGGTAATCAGACAGAGCGTCATGACAAATAAAAGGAAATTCTTTCTCATCTCCCGTCTTCTGCGGATGCGGTTATTACGGATTCGTCTCTCGCTTCTGATATCCTGTGGTCTTCTGCGTCGCTGTGTCATAGGTAATCCAACTCCTCTCTGCTTCCTGAATTCTTCTATACTTATAAAAACAGAACAAATGTTGCGAACGAATGTTCTCTATAAACGCATTATATCGAACATGCATTCGTAAGTCAATACTGTTTTACAAAAAATCGAACAAATTTTCTGAATATATGTTTGCCTTTTAAAAAACGCTGTGTTATTATGGTATATAGAAAGTATAGAAAGGACAGGGTGTTATTTATGGCACATGGAAAGATTACGGTAAAGCAGCAGCAGATTCTTGATTATATTAAAGATGAGATTTTAAACAAAGGATATCCGCCGGCTGTCCGCGAGATCTGTGAAGCGGTTAATCTGAAATCGACTTCTTCCGTACACTCCCATCTGGAGACACTGGAAAAGAACGGCTATATCAGGCGTGATCCTACAAAACCCCGCGCCATTGAGATATGTGACGATAATTTTCAGATGGTGCGTACAGAAATGGTTTCCCTGCCGGTGATCGGCCAGGTTGCGGCCGGACAGCCGATTCTTGCACAGGAGAATATCGAGAGCTACTTCCCTGTTCCGGCGGATATGGTGCCGAAGGGAGAGTCCTTCGTCCTTAAGGTGAAGGGAGATTCCATGATCAATGTGGGGATTTACAGCGGCGACCAGATTTTTGTAAGGAGCTGTCAGACCGCGGATAACGGCGATACGGTGGTGGCATTAGTTGACGATTCCGCCACAGTGAAAACTTTCTATAAAGAAAACGGGCATGTCCGCCTCCAGCCTGAAAATGATTCCATGGAGCCCATCATAGTGGACGACTGCCAGATTCTGGGTAAGGTATTTGGGGTGTTCCGCCTGTATAAAAATTAATATGACGAAAAGAGAGCATACTGTATTTTGAGAATGCTCTCTTTTTGCGTGCAAAGATAGAGAGGAAAAGAAGAAGATCATAAAGTATACTACAGATTATCAGGAGGATGTTACGCCATGAAATGGGTAGAAAGACTAAACGAAGCCATAGGCTATATGGAAGAACATTTAACGGATGAAATTGATTATGAGCAGCTTGGGCGGATCGCCTGCTGTTCCTCTTATCATTTTCAGCGAATGTTTACTTATATGGCGGGGATTCCGCTGTCCGAATATATCCGTAGAAGAAAAATGTCGCTTGCGGCCGTGGATTTGCAGGGATCGGATATGAAGATTGTTGATGTTGCGGAAAAATACGGCTACCACTCTCCCACCGCTTTTAACAGAGCCTTTCAGTCTGTTCACGGAATCGCCCCTTCTGCCGTAAAAAGCGAGGGTGTGCCAGTAAAATCGTATCCGCCTGTTTCATTTAAAATAACAGTCAAAGGAGCGGAGGAAATGAATTATCGAATTGAGACAAAGGACAGTTTTCGTATCGTAGGAGTATCAGTGCCGCTGCATAAGGATATTGAACAAAATTTTGCGGTTATTCCGTCCAAATGGCAGGAAGTATCCGAAAACGGGACTTTACAGAAATTGGCCGGCATGATGAACATGCCGCCCATGGGGGTGCTCGGAGTGAGTACCTGTAATGATTCCGAAGAGTGGCGCTATTATATTGCGGTAGCCAGTTCGAAGGAAAGCGATGGCTTTGAAATGTATACGGTTCCGGCGGCTACCTGGGCCGTTTTTCCCGGCGAGGGAATCAACGAGTCCATTCAGGAGCTGGAGCGGCGGATTGTAACGGAATGGCTGCCTGCATCCGGCTACGAATATGGTGACGGACCTGATGTGGAGGTTTATATCAATCCTGATCCGCAAAACGCAAAGTATGAGGTGTGGATTCCCGTCGTCAAAAAACAAGCATAAATTTTAAAGGATATTGTAATCAAAACAGAAAACAAATGTTCTGGAAAATATTAAGGCGTTTTCTGTTACATAGGAATTTCCCTTTTCGCCATACTACATAGTAATCGTAATTGCTGTCTCTTTGCAATTATGGTTAAAAGTCGGTCCTGGTTTATATGGGATTGATTTCTTATGAGGGGGGAAGGAAAATGAAAAACAAAGCATTGGACTGCCTTGCCCTGACGATTGCCATTATCGGCGCTATTAACTGGGGATTGATCGGCTTTTTCAGCTTTGATCTGGTGGCATTTATTTTTGGTAACATGTCATGGTTTTCGAGAATTATTTACGCCCTGGTGGGTATCGCCGGACTGTATATCATCACTTTCTATATGTATACAGGCGGCACGGCAGAGTCGAATAAGGCTTAGGTCAGAGAACGCTTCAAGAAGTTTACGAAAACCGGCAGTATTTGCCGGTTTTCGCTTTTAGGCGCTATTGCAGCGCTTCCTTTTCAATGAGAACGCCGTCCCGCCATATCCGTTCCAGATCGTAAAACAAACGGTTTTCACGGTCAAATATATGAATGATGATATCCTGAAAATCCATTAATATCCAATTGGCGTTTTGATAGCCCTCAATTTGTCGGACAGTAACACCCGCTCTTCCAAGCGCTTCCGACACATTATCCGTCATAGCCTGAATCTGGCTCTTGTTACTGCCGTCGGCAATGATAAAGTAATCTGCAATGGTAGATATATTACTGATATCAATGATGCGAATATCCTCCGCCTTCTTGTCTTCCAGCGCATTTACCGCCAAAAGTGCGATTTCCCTTGTTTCCATGTAATCTTCACACCTTTCTAAGTTTCCATTCTTTTGTAATAGTTGTAGGTCCTGACGGTCATATCGTCCAGCTGTCCGTCTGTGGTCCGCAGATAGGCAAGCGTGTTTGCCAGTATTTTTTCCATTGTCCAGTCGAGATCCTGAAACGCAATCCGGCGAATCATATCCAGCTCCGCCAGCTGCTTTCTGTTTGGTTCTATATAGTCCGCAATATAAATGATTTTTTCCAGTCTGCTCATATCAGGGCGCCCCGTTGTGTGATAACGGATGGCATTCAGGACGTCGTCGTCGGTCACGCCGTACTTATGCTGCGCCAGGTAGGCGCCGGCTTTAGCGTGTAAAAGCGCCGTCGGATTGCCGCGTTCCACTGTCGTTACGTTGAGTCTTGCTTTCTCGCAAATGGCCACAAGCTCGGAGCCGTGCATGGACTTGGCGCAGTCGTGCAGCAGACCGGCCGTCATGGCGTTTGCCATGTCTTCTCCATGGGCCATGGAAAGAGCGGCGGCCGTATAGGCTACTCCCAGAGTATGGGCGTAACGCTTGGCGGACAAAACCGCCTCCATCTCTTTACGGATATTGGCAGTATCCGGGTTTTCCATATTTTTGCCGCTCATAACAGTATACCCCCTTTGGAACAGATTTAGATTTTTTTTATTAATTAACTTTGATACAGCTGATTTTTGATAATATAGTCCTCCACCGCCCCGGGTACAAGGCCGTGTATCGTCTCTTTCCTTTGCAGGAGACCGCGGATCCGGGAAGAGGAAACGTCTATGCTGTCGATATCCAGTATTTCTACAAAAGCATGATATTTTTGCCGAAGATACTGTGACTGCGCCAGCAGCTGTTCCTTCATATCCTGCATGGAAAGGTCTGTAAAATCCTGCCTTTTCCTCACCGCCGCCAGTATGGTGCAGTTCTGGAAAATGAGTTCCGGGCATCGCCAGGTCTCTAGGGCGTACAGGCTGTCCGCGCCAAGAATAAAGTAATAATTCGTTTCGGGATGCAGGGCTTTCAGCTTTTGCAGCGTATGACTGGTGTAGGTGTTCGTATCCTCCACAGCCTCCATGTCAGACAGCTCGAAACCGGGAATATCCCGGATGGCCAGAGCCGTCATTTCACACCGAACACAGGCCGGCAGAATTTCCTGCTGATTTTTCATGTAGGATACGCCGCTTGGCATAAATAACACCTTATCCAGCAAAAACTGTTCTTTTGCCTGTCCGGCAATTGCCAGATGGCCGTTGTGAATGGGATTAAAGGTGCCTCCCATGATGCCGATTCGCTTCATCCGCTCTCCTTTTTCCGTGTTTCTTTACACGCTTATACTGATATTCCTACGCTTTCGGCAGTATGATTTTGGGATTTTTCCTGTCAGGTTTGTAGAGGATGATTTTCTTGCCGATTACCTGTACAACCGTGGCATGTGTCCGCTCCGCCACAACTGCGGCGATCTGTTTCGGATCATCCGCACAATTTTTTAAAACGGCAATTTTTAACAGCTCCCTCGTATTGAAAGCGTCTCCGATGGAAGTCGTAAATTCCGGTGTAAGGCTTGCTTTTCCCACCTGAAAGATGGGATCAAGGCCGTTTGCCAGACTTTTCAGATAGGCTCTCTGTTTGCTGGTCAGTTCCATGTTTTCCTCCTGTTGTGGTCGCAGCTTATGCAGGCTGCGACGGCGCTTTTGTTTTCCGATCACGTGTCTGTGTCTGTTCACTCGCAAACCCGCGCTTATGCGCTTTCTGTCCGCCTTCGCCGGAGGTTTGCGCTACTTATAATAATCGAAGGAAAGGCCGTACATCCTGACGGTGCTGCCCTCCTCAATGCCAAGCTCCTCAAGCTGTTTCAAAATCCCCTGTTCCCGCAAAAAGTCCTGAAAGAATTTAAAGCCTTTCTCAGATTCCAGATTCGTATAAGAAAGCATTTTTTCGATGCGCGGGCCCTCCACAACATATTCGTCTTCGGTCTCATCGTAGACGACCGTAAAAGGCTCGTTTTCGATATCAAAATGAAACTCCGGGAAAAACTCCTGGGCAAAGGTGAGGGGCTTATTATCCAGCTCTTCCAGACGGTTGTTAATGGCGTAGAGAAGCTCCCTTACGCCTTTACCGCTGACTGCGGAAATGGCATGGACGGGAATCCCCTGCGGTTCAAATTCCGCCCGTATCTTTGCGACGGGATCGCTGTCTTTCTCATAAATCATGTCAATCTTATTGGCCGCAATGATCTGCGGACGCTCCGCCAGCGATTTTTCGTAGGCGGACAGCTCTTTGTTAATGGCGTAGATGTCCTGAATGGGATCCCGCCCTTCGGTGGAAGCCGCATCCACAATGTGTACGATCAGTCTGGTGCGCTCAATATGGCGTAAAAATTCATGACCAAGCCCTACGCCCTCCGACGCGCCCTCAATCAGACCGGGAATATCGGCAATCACAAAGCCTTTTGCATCGTCCAGATCCACTACGCCGAGATTGGGGTTTAAGGTCGTGAAGTGATAATTGGCAATTTTGGGTCTGGCGTTCGTCACTTTTGCCAAAAAGGTGGATTTTCCCACATTGGGAAAGCCTACGAGACCTACGTCGGCAATTACCTTAAGCTCCAGAAGCAGTTCCAGCTCCTGTGCCGGCTGGCCCGGCTGGGCATACTTGGGGGCCTGCATGGTACTGGTGGCATAGTGCTGGTTGCCGTTGCCGCCGCGGCCGCCCTTTAACAGAAGAAAGCGTCTGTTTTCCCCGGACATATCGGTGATAACCTTGCCGCTTTCTGCCTCCCGAATTACTGTGCCTTCCGGCACTTTGATGGTGATATCCTCGCCGTTCTTTCCGGCGCAGTTTTTCTTACCGCCTTCTTCGCCGTTTTTCGCGCAGTATTTTCGGATATGCCTGAAATCCGTCAAAGTGTTTAAGCCTTCGTCGATTTCAAAATAAACGCTTCCGCCGTTGCCGCCGTCCCCGCCGTCAGGGCCGCCGTTAGGCACATATTTTTCCCTGCGGAAAGAGACATGGCCGTCGCCGCCCTTACCGCTTTTTACATAAATTTTAGCACGATCTGCAAACATAATTATCCTTCTTTGCCTGTTTTCGGATTTCAGATAAAGAAAAGCTCCAAACATTGGATGTTCGGAGCCTGTTTTACGGTTCTTACTTCTCTACAGGATACACGGAAGCCTGCTTCTTGTCTCTTCCTTTTCTTTCGAAACGAAGAACGCCGTCTACCAGAGCAAACAGTGTGTCGTCCCCGCCTCTGCCGACGTTAACGCCGGGATGAATCTTGGTCCCACGCTGTCTGTATAAGATATTTCCTGCTTTGACGAACTGTCCGTCAGCTCTTTTCGCCCCTAATCTCTTAGACTCGGAATCACGGCCGTTCTTGGTGGAACCGACGCCCTTTTTATGTGCGAAAAATTGAAGGTTCATATTTAACATGGTATTACACCTCCTCAAATGTCAGTTTACAGTGCTGCTTTCCGTACTGAGACTCGATCTGTCCCAGTCCGAGTATCAGGGAATCCATCAGAACGACAGAAGCATCCTTAAGCGGTCGTTTCAGAAAAGTACATCTGATACTGCCCTTCTTTTCGTCCGTTTCTACCTGCATCGGCTCCTTTGCGATTTCCTCAAGGGAATTTACCGTGTTGATCACAAGAATGGAAATCGCCGCACAGACGATATCCTGTCCATAATCCGCATATTCCGCGTGGCCGCTGCATGTAAATCTGAGATATTCACCCGATTCGGTTTTATAAATTCTGATCTCGGTCATTACGCATTGATCTTGTCAATCTTGATCTGCGTATAGAGCTGTCTGTGACCGTTTTTCTTGTGATAACCGGTCTTTCTCTTGTACTTGTAGACGATAACCTTTTTGCTCTTGCCCTGATCCGTAACGGTTCCTGTCACGGTAGCGCCGGCAACGTCGCCCGCAACCTTAAGCTCCTTATCGCTGACAGCGATTACCTGATCAAATGTAACAGTAGAACCTACCTCAACGTCGAGCTTTTCCACTCTGATCTCGTCGCCCTCGGATACCTTGTACTGTTTTCCGCCTGTTGCAATGATTGCGTACATACCTGCACACCTCCTATTCATGGACTTACGCCCATTTACTCGCTAACTGTGGTGATGCCAAAATGGCATACTTTTACCTCGTTATGCGGCATACTCAAATATTGTAACGGGTTTTTTACCGTTTGTCAACAAATTTCTTGGATCAGGTCAGTTCTTTTGGCCCGGCAGGGAAAACAGCCGGTCAAGCTCCTCTTCTGTATAATAGAAAAACAGAAGCAGAGCCAGAAGCGCCACGCCGCACGTAATGTAAACATCCGCCACGTTAAACTTCGGAAAATTGATGGGCACAAAATAGATGAAGTCCACCACGTAATGTCTGACAAGACGGTCAAGCAGGTTTCCTCCTGCACCGCTGAGAATAAACAGCATACACAGCCGCATCGGCGTAAAACGGCGGGTGGCGGGCAGGGTAAAAAGCTTCCATGCAAGCAATAAAATGACTACTACAGTCAATGTAATTAAAAAGGCCTGTCTGCCCTCAAAGGAGCTGAATGCGGCCCCTGTGTTTTCCAGATAGGAAAACTCCAGTACACTTTGCAGGATAATAAAGGAGGGCTGCCCCTTTAAGCGGGAAATAGCCAGTAATTTGGTAAATTGATCGACTCCCATTAAAACGCACAGCATAAGCAGAGAAAAAATAAGATTTCTTTTTTGTGATTTCATATCCTGTCAGACAGTTCCTTTCTTAAAAAACGGGGATAAACAATAATGCAAAAATATTGTTTCATAATATGACAAAAATCGACTAAATAAGTCAATGCAATTCGGTTCGTATTTCAAAATGACGGATTTCCTGCAAAAAAGTAGGCGGCAAGCTGTGCCCGGGAACTGAACTCCTCCGTTTCCAACAACTCTCTGACCGCTTCTTTCGTATAAAAGTCTGCTGTAATCTGTTCGTTTTCGGAAGTGTGATCCTCAAAATTTCCTTCCGCTTCCACGAAGGCAATCTGTGTTTTCACATCGGAAAAAGCCACTGCGGCAAAGGATGGCGGCAGAATGCTGTGGATTTTTTTCACACTAAGACCGGTTTCTTCGTACAGCTCTCTCTGAATACATTCCTCCAGAGATTCCCCTTCGTTTAGCATACCCGCGCAAAGATTATAGACAAAACGGTTGACGCCCATACGAAATTCCCGAAGCAGGAGCATTTTTCCGTCATGCCAGGCTACAATGGAGACGCCGCTGACCCGTTTCCCGATGGCGTCAGGCCCGGGAATCTCGCTTCTGCTGACAATCTCATATTTCTTTTCACGGCCTGCTTTGTTTTGATAGGTGAGCTCGTAATTTTTCAGGTATTTGCCGTCTTTTACTTTTTCCATATGTAGAAGCTTCATGGGGCTCATACTCCTTTCTGCGAAGACAACTGCCGCGCAAGACTTGGCGCCGTTTTTTTTCTTGTCAGCTCCATCAGCCCAAGCGGCGTCATATCGTGCGCTCTTGCGGGAACAGGATCCTGCTTCAGAAGCTCCTGCATATACTGCAAAAGCTCCTGCTCCCGTTTTCTGTCCTTCATGTTTATAAAGTCAATCAGAATCATGCCGGAGAGGTTTCTTGCGCGCAGATGTATGGCAATCATCTTTGCGGCCTCTTTGTTGATGCGGTAATAGGTTTCCTCTTTTTCTTTGCCGGATTCGTATTTCCCTGTATTGACGTCTATGGAAATCAGCGCCTCTGTAGGCTCAATTACAAGATAGCCGCCGGATTTGAGCCAGACCTTTTTATCCATAAGCTCCTGCAGGCGCGCTTCTGTGGAATAGAGCTTATAAAGCGGGAGCAGGGCGTCCTCATAGAGCCGCAGCGGAATCCCGGATTGCGCGCAGTATGCGAATAGCCCATCGTAAATCTCCGGCAGATCTGTGATTACCTCGTCGTATTCCGAGCGGTAGGCGTTTTCAATAAAGGTAATATAATTCGGCTTTCCCTCATAGAGACAGCTGTAACAGGTTCGATAAGGGCCTGTTTCCAGAATCCGATCCATGACTGCCGAAAGCTCCCGCGCCTCCTGAATCAGAGGCGCTGTATCGGTAAGGCCGCCGGCATTTGTCCTGACAATCAGGCGGTAACGTTCGGCAATTTCTGTAAGCGCCTCTGTATTTTCTAATCTTAATCTGGCTGCGCCATCCAGCTTGGAGGAGACCTGAACGCCCGAAGCCCGGCCTTTTCCACGAAGGGAAACCACCGAATACTGTCCGGCAAGGGAAAGCCTTGTGGTGACACCGGCAAGCTTTGTTTTTATGGGTTCCTTGGAAATCTGTACCAGAAGCTCATCTCCCACTTTCAGAGAACCGTCCGGCCTGCGGTTTGTAAGCCGGGCCTGCGATACCTCCGCAAGAGGCAGGAACGTAAGATAGCCGCCTCCCAGATCAATGAAGGCGGCGCCTATATTCTCAGAAATGCTCTGCACCTTCCCCACGTGAATATGTCCCACGGCGTGCTTGATTTCTTCCATCACCTGTGCGGACAGAATCTGATTGTCACGCAGTAAAAGGGCGAGCAGTTTTTCATGGTGTCGTATGACCAGAATTTTACCCTTGTGTGTCGTCATGTATCGCTGTATCATCCTCAGAAACTGTAATTATTTAAGCTGGCGTAATTGCTGCGTCGCAGGGGCAACACCCTGCGACAATTATAACACACAATGGCGGGAATGCAAATCACCTCATACAGCCTCGGCAAGCGGCACAAAACGATGGCCCTCTCCTTCCCCGGCCAGATCCGTATAGGTTTCCAGCCGTGTCACCTGATACGCTGACGGCAAAATATCCACTCCTGCAAACTGGCAGAATTTTTCAAGCACCATGGAGGGCTTGATGCTGCCGCTGCTGCTGGCATTTACCAGCATCTGTATGGTTTCGTCCGTATCTGAGTGGATTTCGTAGATGCCCTGCTTTAAATCAAGCTCTACCACGCTTCTTTTCGTCTCTTTGGTATAAGGGATCGTTTCCTGTCCGTAAAAGGCCTGTATTTTTCCGTTAAGGTCATCAACAGGGAAGACGCCTTCCTTCATTTGAATACGGTAGGAAGCCGCCGCTACGCTTGCCATGGCGTTTTTAGCCCGATCAGGCAAAGGGGTAACGGAAAGAATTTCCATACCCTCCACCATGACTTGATTTAAATCGTTTTTCATCTGTTTTGCAGAAGGCATGGAAACAACCTCAATATCCATGTATTCTCCATAGCTTTCCATACCGACGCCAAGGGGAGAAGCAAAGGACATAATCTGGTGCGGACTGAACCCTTCCGAATATTTGACGTCGACCCCGGCCCGTCTGATTGCTTTTTGGAAAAAACGCATCGTGTCCAGATGACCGATAAATTTCATAACGCCGTATTTTGCAAATTTGATTCTTACTTTCATTGTTTACCTCATTTTTTCCGGCCTGTTTCAGGAAGCTGTCAAGGCTCTCTTATGTCGATGTTTTCCTTCATAGGTAAAGCAAGCTACCTTCTGCAAAACCGGCGTATCATGCATTGGCATTATTGTGCCGTTCCTTCGGTATCAAAGAACCGTTTATCATGGCAGACGCCGACCCCGAAGCGGTTTGCGCCGCAGCCCTGGCACTGCGCCCTGCAGTTTGGCGAAACGGTCTGCGCCTGCGCCTTTTTCCACTCCCGAAGCAGAAATTCCTTTGTTACGCCGCAGTCCAGAAAATCCCAGGGAAAAATTTCGTCGTCAGCCCGTGCTCTTGTGGTGTAGAAACCGACATCCAGGTTACAGTCAGAAAAGCTTTCTATCCACAGCTCATTATGGAAATATTCGCTCCATGCGTCAAACATGCAGCCCTTCTCATAAGCCTTTCTGATCACCCCGGCCACTCGCCTGTCCCCTCTGGCCAGAACGCCCTCCAGAACGCTTACGTCCGCCTCGTGCCAGTTGTATTTGATGCTTTTTTGGTTTAACTGGCTCATGATGCCCTGTCTGGTCAGATGCGCCTTGTCCAGAAATTCTTCTGCCGTACACATGGGCGCCCATTGGAAGGGCGTAAAGGGCTTGGGAATAAAGAAGGAAGTGCTTGTGACGATCTGCACCCGGCCGTTTACCCGCCTGTCCTTGGGAACAGTTTCATAAAATGCCGCCGCAATCTTATTGGAAAGATCGCCGATTCCTAAAATATCCTCTTCGGTTTCGGTGGGGAGGCCCAGCATGAAATAAAGCTTTACCCGTGTCCAGCCGCCTGCAAAAGCCAGCGCTGCGCCTTTCAGGATATCCTCTTCGGTCAGGCCCTTATTGATCACATCGCGAAGCCGCTGGCTGCCGGCTTCCGGCGCAAAGGTCAGGCTGCTTTTTTTCACATCCTGCACCTTGCTCATCACGTCCAGAGAAAAGGCGTCGATACGCAGGGAAGGCAGGGAAATATTGGTGTGCTTCTGCCCGCAGTCCGCAATCAGAAAATCCAGAAGCTCGTCCAGCCGGGAATAGTCGCTGGAGCTTAAGGAGCTTAAGGAAACTTCCTCATGTCCTGTATTTCGCAGCATTTCAGTAGCATAGCGCTTTAATTGCTCCACATTCCGCTCCCTGACCGGGCGGTAGATCTGGCCGGCCTGACAGAAGCGGCAGCCGCGGATACAGCCGCGCTGGATTTCCAACACACCCCGGTCCTGCGTCACTTTGATAAAAGGCACCACAGGCTTCAGCGGATAGTGTGTGTCCGTCACATCTGTCACAATCTCCTTTAAAATCACATCCGGAATATCCTCAAAGAGCTTTTTTCTGCCAAGGATTGTGCCGTCTTCCCGGTAGAGCTCCTCATAGAACCGAGGTACATAAATACCGGGAATTTTTGCCGCGCCGTGCAGAAAATCCTGTCTTGTGCCGCCATGACGTTTGTTTTCCAGATACCAGTCGATCAGGGGACGGTATTGTGTCTCGCCCTCGCCGATATAGAACAGGTCAAAAAAATCCGCAATGGGCTCCGGATTATAGGTGCAGGGACCGCCGCCGATTACAATGGGCATGTCTTCCCCGCGCTCCGCCGAAAGAAGCGGAATCTGTGACAGCTCCAATATCTGTAATATATTGGTGTAACACATCTCGTATTGGATCGTAATGCCAAGAAAGTCCATGTCCCGTATCGGTTCCTGGGATTCCAGACCGAAAAGGGGAATGGATTTTTTACGCATGATGGCATCCAGATCAACCCAGGGAGAATAAACGCGTTCGCACCACACGTCATCCCATTCGTTCAGCATGCTGTACAAAATCTGGATTCCCAGATGGGACATGCCGATTTCATAGACGTCGGGAAAGCACATGGCAAACCTGACCTGAATATTTGCTTTGTCTTTTACGACAGAATTGACTTCATTGCCAATGTAGCGGGCGGGTTTTTCCACCTGCATCAGAATTTCATCATTTAACGCCAGTTTTCTCATACTTAAAATCCTTTGCCTTTGTTTCAATATTTTAAGTATAGCGAACTTGCACCGTAAAGTCAAAGAAGGACGGCGTTTTTATCGTCGGATCGGATCAGTTCAGTGAAGCCGAAAGCCGAGCTGTTGCGTCGGATCAGTTCAGTTAAATAAATCGGCTAATTCCTCCATGACCGCGTTTTCCCCACCGTCATACAGATGAAGGCTGTCCGCTCGGATCATATTATAGACGTCGTCCGTGCTGTATGAGAGAATGTTGTTTCCTCTTGTATCGCACAGCAGAAAGGCTACAAATAAGAGTACGGCAAGTACCATGCGGTATTTGAAGCTGCCCATGGCGCCGTCCGGTACGCCTGCTTCCCTGTCCGGCATGCCGTAGCCGGGAAAGGATTCCGATTCCGCAAGCTGTCCTCTGTCAAAAAGCGGAAGCTGCGTATCCTTTCCGTAGAGAATATGTTCCCTTTGTCTGAGTTTCATTCGATTTCCCAGGTTTTCCTCCCGAATATATCTGGCCAGTTCCATTTTCTTTTCCGGCGTCACCTTTTTTTCCATTAGGCCGCGTCCTCTTTGCGTGTCTTTTCACTGCATTGTATGCAGGTTCGTATAAAAAAAGAACGCACCCCGCAGGGTACGTTCTCCTATCTTTGCGCCAGTTCTGTGGTGATCTCCTCCCATGTGATGTTCTTTTCCGCCATCAGCACCATCATATGGTACAGGAAATCCGAAATTTCATACTTGATTTCGTTGGGGTTTGGATTCTTGGCGGCAATGACAATTTCTGTGGCCTCTTCGCCCAGCTTTTTCAATATTTTGTCTGTTCCCTTTTCAAACAGGTAATTGGTGTAGGAACCGTCCTTTGGGTGGATTTTACGATCCTTGATTACGTCGAATACCTGTTCAAACACCTTTAAAGGATTTGTCTCCTCATATTCTTTCGCCATGATCTCATTAAAAAAGCAGGAACGGGCGCCTGTGTGGCAGGCTGCGCCGATCTGGGAGACCTTGGCAAGAATGGTATCCTTATCGCAGTCCGCCGTCAGGGATTTCACATACTGGAAGTGGCCGCTGGTCTCCCCCTTGACCCACAGTTCCTGCCGGCTTCTGCTGTAGTAAGTCATTTTGCCGGTACGCAGGGTGGTATTGTAGGCTTCCTCGTTCATATAGGCAACCATCAGCACTTCATCCGTTTTGTAATCCTGCACCACGACAGTCACATGCCCGTCGCTGTTTAATTTAAACTCCTCCCAGGGAATGGCCGGCTCAAAGGTATTAACGGTAATATCATTGTTCTGGCACAGCGCCTTGATGGCCAGAAGCTCCTTTGCGTTTTCATTAATGGCGTAGCCGGAAATACCGCAGATATTGTCGTTTCCCAGAAGCTCCAATATTTTATCCAGAGAAACCTCCGGCACGGACGCGATCATGGGAAAACGGGAAATGGCGATGGATTCTTTCAGACAGGTTTCCTTCACCAGAATAATCTCCCCGATATAGGCGTCAATCAGGGCTTCGTTTCTGGTAATACTGTCCGCCTCCGTCACGCAGGCCACAATTTTGTCCTTCCCGAATTTTTTGGATACTTCCGCCGTGATTTCAATATTGCCCGGTTTGGAATAGTTTAACGCCGCCTTCTTGCAGCCTGCATAGAGAAGCTTTTTGACGTCCTCCATCCGCTTCACGTTGCCTGCGCCGATTACGGGAATCTCCGCTTCGCTGCAGACGGCCTTTATAATGTCGAGGGCCTCCTCATGGGCGGCATCGCCCTCCGACATATCGTAAACAATTAATTCGTCCGCATTGTTATCGCTGTAAAATTTTGCCAGAGCCACCGGGTTTGTATCAATGATGGTACTGTCGGAAAATCCTTTTACCGCGTCTCCTTTATATAAATAGATACAAGGTATAAATTTTTTGTATGCCATACTGCCGCTGTCCCTTTCTCTTCATAGTGTCTATACGGGAAATGCCTGTTTTGGGCGCTCTATGCGAGCGTTCCCTTGGTACTTAAGATGCCCTGCACCCGCGGATCCTTTGCAACCGCCTCGTCAAGGGCCTTGCCGAAGGCCTTGAACATGGCTTCGATCATGTGATGGGTGTTTATGCCGCTTATCATTTTCAGATGCAGATTCATGCCGGCGCTGTAGCTTACCGCATAAAAGAACTCCCGCACAAGCTCCGTATCCAGATCTCCCACCCGTGCAGAGGGAAATTCGCAGTCAAAGGAGAAATAGGGTCTTCCGCACAGGTCAATGGCGCACAGGCACAGGGCGTCGTCCATGGGCAGAAGAAAGGAACCGTAACGCCTGATGCCGGTCTTGTCTCCAAGCGCCTCTCTGATCGCCGTGCCAAGCACAATGCCCGCATCTTCCACACTGTGGTGTCCGTCCACGTCCAGATCCCCGTTGACTTTCATGGTCAAATCAAAAAAGCCGTGTCTGGAAAAGCCCTCCAGCATATGGTCAAAGAATCCGATGCCGGTAGAAATCTCGCTCTTTCCTCCGCCGTCCAGATTCAGGGACGCTTTGATTTCTGTTTCCTTCGTGTTCCGTTCTATCGTTGCTGTTCTTGCCATAAATCCTCCTTATTCAAACCGTACCCGGATGGAATTTGCGTGGGCAGTCAGGCCTTCTTTTTCGGCAAACAGCTCGATATCCGCGTGGGCCTTTTCCAGCGCTTCTCTTGAGTAGGAAATCAAACTGGTTTTTTTCAGGAAATCATCCACATTTAAGGGCGAGAAAAACCGCGCCGTACCGTTTGTGGGCAAAATGTGGTTGGGGCCTGCAAAATAGTCTCCAAGAGGCTCGCAGGAATATTCTCCGAGGAAAATCGCACCGGCGTTTTTGATTCTCGTCATGACCTGATAAGGGTCTTTGGTGAGGATTTCCAAATGCTCCGAAGCGATGGCGTTTGCCGCATCCACGGCGCTGTCCATGGAATCCGCCAGCAGAATATAGCCGTAGTTACCAAGTGATTCCCGAATAATATCCGCTCTGGGCAGTTCCTTTAAAAAGTCTTCGATCTGTTCGGACACCTGATCCGCAAGGGTAACGCTGGTGGTAATCAGAATGGCGCTTGCCAGCGTATCGTGCTCCGCCTGGGAAAGCAGGTCCGCCGCCACATAACGGGGATTGGCGCTTTCATCCGCGATCACAAGAATTTCACTGGGGCCTGCAATGGAATCAATGCTGACATAACCGAAGCAGGCTTTTTTTGCCAGCGCTACAAAAATATTGCCGGGCCCGGTGATCTTATCCACTTTGGGAACGCTCTCTGTGCCAAAGGCCATGGCCGCGATGGCCTGTGCGCCGCCAACCTTGTAGATTTCATCCACGCCCGCAATCTTCGCGGCTACCAGCGTTCCCGGGTTGACAAGACCGTCGGCCCCCGCAGGGGTGGTCATGACGATCCGCTCCACACCGGCCACTTTGGCGGGAATCACGTTCATCAGCACGCTGCTTGGATAGGCCGCCTTGCCGCCGGGCACATAGACACCGGATACGGCGATGGGCAGAATGCGCTGTCCAAGGATGGAACCGTCCGGCTTTGTGTCAATCCAGCTGTTTCGAAGCTGTTTTTTGTGGAATGCTTCGATATTTGCCGCTGATTTTTTCATCACGGCTACAAAGGCGTCTTCCGCCTGTTTGAAGGCTGCCTGTATTTCCGCGTCGGTTACGCGGATATTCTCCGCGCTGATATCCCATTTGTCAAACTGTTTTGTATAGTCAAATACGGCAGTATCGCCTTTTTCGCGCACATTTGCTATGATATCCGCCACTACGGATTCGTACTGTCCGTAATTGCCTGGGCTTCTCTTAAGGAGAGAGTTAAGTATATCTTTTTGTGAATCCTTTGTCAGTTGAACCGTCTGCATTTTTTCGTATACTCCGTTTCATCCTATATTGTTTTGCCGTTTTCCTCCCGGTTTTTGACGGACAAAAACGGCCAATTCGTTAAGTCGGACACAGTCCTGTCTGGCTCAGTTTACGGCGTAATTTAATTTCACCGTAATAGAGGCGGTTTTATGACGGGAGCTGGTGTCGAAATAGCCGCCGTAGCTGTATTCCGTGTTACTGTTTTGCGCGGTAATCTGGAACACGCCCAGATTCGCGTTTAAAAGCTCCCCGATCACGGAACCCGTGCCGGAAGCCATCAGGTCGATGCGGTCTTTGGCGTTCTGGGTCGCCTCCTCGATCAGCTGTAATTTCAGTTCGTCCAGCTTGGTATAGTAGTACTCCGGCTCCTCCGAGGCAAACTGTACGCCGGATTCGATCAGACCGGATATATCTCTGGAAATATTCTCAATCTTGTCAATATCCGCAGAGGTAATGGACACATTCTGGTACAGATTGTATCCGTCGATGTAATCTCGGATTCTGTCGCCGTTTTCGTTGTACTCAGACTCCCAGCGCTCGCTGATGGTGACGGAGCTGAATACCATTTCCTCCTCCGATACGCCGTTGTCCAGCAGATATTTCTGAATCAGTTCCGCATCCTTCTTAATGGAGCGGTAAGCTTCCTGAGTGGTGCTTCCCTCTCTGGAAAAGCTGCCGCGCCAGACAATCAGGTCAGCCTCGAAATCGCAGTTGGCAGAGCCCGTAGCGGTCAGTCCGCCGCTGCCGGAGGTTTTCTTGTAGGAAACCAGATTTCCCGTAAAAACCGTTGTGCAGACGATTGCGCAGATACCTGCAATCAATGCAATTATAATTCCCTTATACTCTTTCATGTCAAATTCCTTTCTGTCATTTCCCTGTTTACACCATTTTTGCCGGCATATCTCCGGCTGTTCTTAGTTTAACTGGCTTCGAAGCGCCGTGATCAGTTTCTTGATCCGTTCCGGCTCCATCTGCATGCTTACCTGATTGACGATCATCCGCGCCGAGAGGGGGCAGATTTCCTCCAGAACCTCCAGTCCGTTTTCTTTCAGCGTTGAGCCCGTCTCCACGATATCCACAATCACGTCGGCAAGTTTTACAATGGGGCCAAGCTCCACGGAGCCGTTCAGTTTGATGATATCCACCGTCTGATGTTTTCTGTTATAGAAATAATCCTTGGCAATATTCGGGTATTTGCTGGCAACCCGGATCATCTCATGGTGCTGCAGCAGTTCGCCTGCGCTTTTCGGTCCGCAGACGCACATCCGGCATTTGCCGTAGCCAAGATCAAGCACTTCGTATACCCGCCGGTTTTCCTCCATGATCGTGTCCTTGCCCACAACGCCGATATCCGCCGCACCGTACTCCACATAAGTGGGCACGTCCGGGCCCTTTGCGAGGAAAAACCTTAATTTCAGCTCTTCGTTGACAAAGATCAGTTTACGGGAATCCTTATCCTTCATTTCTTCGCAGGTAATGCCTATTTTCGAAAGAAGATCCATGGTCTTATTGGCCAGCCGCCCTTTTCCGAGGGCAAATGTCAGGTATTTTTCTTCACTCATGTAACAGCTCCACCTTCTTTCCGGCCATGCGCAGGCTTTTGGCCTTTTGCAGTTTTTCCTTAAAATCGGCTTCCGTATAATACATCTTCACAGGCGCATCCATACCTGTTATCACCACATCCTGCCGTCCCATCGCCGCAAGAAGATCGTCCACCACAATCACAAAGCCGATGGCGGCCGAATCCTTTCCGAAACGGGTGAGAAGCTTATCATAACGTCCGCCCTTCACAATGGCGTCACCGATTCCGTAGGTGTATCCCTTGAAAATGATGCCCGTATAATAATTATACTTGCTGAGCATACCAAGGTCAAAGGAAACATATTTTTCCACGCCATAATCACACAGAACCTGATACACCTTCTCAAGCCGCTCGACAGCGTGTCTGGAACGCTTGTTGGAAGCCGCTTCCCTGGCTTCCTCCAGAATCTGTACGGTTCCGAACAGATCGCTCACCTTAAGAAGAAGCTCCTTATCCTTTTTATCCACATGAGTTCGCTCAAGAAGCTCTTCCGCACCGAAATAATTCTTACCGGAAATATATTCCCGAAGCTCAAGCTCCGTCTCCTCATCCAGTCCGGCCTCCGCGCAGATACCTTTAAAGTATTCCAGATTGCCAACACTGATCTGGAAATCAGACAGACCTGCATGATAAAGCGCCTCAATCGTCATGGCGATCATCTCCGCGTCCGCCTGCACGGAATCGTCTCCGATTAACTCCGCTCCCATCTGGGTCACTTCCTTTAATTTTCCCTGTAAATCGGAAGTGTTCGTAAAGGTGTTTCCCTGATAACAGAAACGGATCGGCACATTCTCTTCCATAAAGTATTTTGCGGCGCACCTGGCAATGGACGGCGTAAAATCCGGCCGCAAAACCAGCGTGTTGCCCTCCTTGTCAAAAAACTTATACAGTTCTCTGGAAGGCGTTGTTCCAACTTCCTTTGAGAATACGTCAAAAAATTCAAAGGTGGGCGTCTGGATATCCCGATAGCCGTAGGCGGTGATCCGTTCATGGAGAAGCCGTTCCACAATCGTCTTTTTTTCCTTTTCATCGCCGTAAATATCGCGCACGCCTTCCGGCGTATGAACTAATTTTTTACCCATAAATTATTATGCCTTTCCCTTATACTTTATTACATTAAAGTTGTAACGTGATAATTCACTACTAAATTAAACTTAATACACTATAACCCACTTCTGCCGGTTTGTCAATTTTTAATCTATTCTGTCGTCAAGATCCTTTTGCAGCATATCCAGATAGGGCACAAGAATCCCGTGTTTTTTTGGCAGCACATACTCCGGATTCAATTCGTCATATCGAAAGCTTTTCCGGCCGCCTTCTTTTGCCCGATCCCAGAAAAAACGCAGCATCTCATAGGGAAGATAATAAAAAATATCCTTATGGGAGTAATAAATCAAAAAAAAGGCGATGCCCTTCTGTTTTTCAAACTGTCCCATGAATTCCACCTGATGTTCATGGATATTCTGGAGGGAAAAGGTGTCCGCCGCGCATTCCTTTGCGTCAAAGCAGACCGGGATGCCCTGTACCGCACCAATGTAGTCCACCGTACTCTTCTGGTCGAAATAGGCCAGCGTAATATGACGGCTTTCCTTATCGATATTGATGGGCGTGATGGGCGTCGGTATTTTCTGGATCAGGGCCAGCCCGTTTTCCAGATATTTTTCATTTGTTCGGTTGATCAGATCCTCCAGTGTGGAACCGCGCAGTCCGCGGGAGTTCCATGTGGCCATGCCATTATCCCTCCGAATGTGAAACCCTTTCAAAAATATCCGGCAGCCCGGAAAGAAATGTTCTGCCGCTTATATCGGAAAACGGATCGGGAAGCGCGGGGAATACAACCTTGCAGGCGTGCAAAAGCTGGGAACGCACGCCGTATTTCTGACAATATATTTCATTCCACGCTCTGTCGCCGTATTTGTAATCTCCTAAAAGCGGATGCCCGATACTGGCAAGATGCGCCCTGATCTGATGGGATTTCCCGGTAATCAGCTCCACCTCCAGCAAGGTCTTATCCGCCTCTTCCCGAAGCGGCTTATACTTTGTTTTGACAGGAAAGCCGTCTGCTTCTGCGGAAATAACTACTTTATTTGTTTTTTTATCTTTCTTAAGATAGCCTTCGATCTTCCGTTCATTGCGAAGGGTGCCTTTTACATAAAGCATATAGTACTTATGAAGGGTTCTTTCCTTTAACAGCTCTCCCAGAAGCTGCGCGCCTTTCAACGTTTTGGCGCAGAGTACAATGCCGCTGGTATTGCGGTCAAGACGGTTACAGACGGAAGGCCTGAAGAAGGTCAAGTCTTCTGCAGACAGTCCGCCCTTTTCAAGCAGATAGCCGATCAGCCATTCATTCAGGGAAAGATCTAATTTATCCGCCTTCTGAGACAGGACGCCCGCAGGCTTATCTAAAAGCAAGATATGGTCATTTTCATAAATGACCTGAATGTTTGACAACTTCCTGTAGGCGGATCCATAATCCGATACGGAATGCGGCGTTTTTGACGCAGACGACAGAGCGCCGCCGTCTGTTTCTTTTCCCATAAATTTGGAAAGCGTATCCTGCGCAAAGAAAATCTTCACACTGTCTCCTGCGGCAGTTTTTTCACTGCCGTCCGCTTTCCTGTCGTTTAAAGTAATATTCTTTTTTCGAAGCATTTTGTAGAGGAAGCCTTTTTCTGCGTTTGGCAAAAGCCGGTGAAGATATTTGTCAAGCCGCTGTCCGGCCTCCCTTTCCGTGATGGTTATCTTATACATCGAAGCGCATTCCTTTGATTTTGCGTCTGTTCCATAAAATATATTACCACACAATCCGCAATCAGACAATCAAATGTAATTTTCGGCGGCCTCTTTGACGCTAAAGCGATATGGAATAAAGCAGGCTGACAATTCCTTCTTTTTCTCTGTGATCCGCTTCATCCATTAATGACAATCGACTTAGTCGGTCAAGGTACTCCGACTCCTGAGAAAAGATATTAACCGTCACGTTTTTGATTCCCTCCTGAGAAAGCATCTGCTCCAAATGCTTTCTGGCTTCGTCACAGCTGCAGGCCGGGTTTTCCGTAATGCCGCAGAGTATGCCGCCCTTCAATGCCATATGGCTTATGGGATAGTTTTTCTGATAGGAAGTAAAGTAAAGGTCATAAAAGGTCATAAGCCCTGCATTATCATCATAAACTGTAAGCTTTTGATGAAGCCCCTCGCTACATCCCCTTGCCCGCAGAAACAGGATGCAGTTTACCGCGCTTTTGCAGGCGGGAAGACAGCACAGCACAGCCACAATGGTAAGCAGATTGCGGTTGGAACCCGTTTTTACGATGCCTGCGATATACAAGGATACGGAGACGGCAAAGAAAAATACGGTTCGCAGGATTGTGTATATTTTTCTGTTGTTGAGAAAGCCGTAGCAGCCCTTTGGCACAAGAATCTGGTTCATGTCATTCCTCCTTAAAAGCACTTCATCAGAAGATTTTGTACGCCCTGGGTGGACAGATACAGCAGCCGGATGGGCAGTCCGCAGAGAGAAACGCTTCTTCCGCTTTTACAGTCGTCAATGGCCTTTTTTACCACGCAGGATGTTTCCGCCATGGTGAGCTTTTTTAAAAGGCTGATTCGTATCGCATTTTCGTAGGCATGGGTAAGAAAAGGAGTATTTACCGGGCCGGGACAGACGGCCGTCACGGTGATTCCCTTTCCCCGGAGCTCTCTCTCCAGCGCCCTGCTTAAGGAGTATACATAGGCCTTGGAAGCCGCGTAGACCGCGAAAGCCTGCTGTGGCACAAAGGCAGCGCCTGAGGAAAACTGTAAAAGCTTGCTGCCCTTTCGCATATAAGGCAGGCAGATCATGGTCATACGGGTCAGGGCAACGATGTTAAGCTGCACCATCGCCTCAATTTCTTCGCGGCTTTGTCTGGCAAACAGCTTGTGGCTGCCGATTCCCGCACAGTTTACCAGAACCGTAATCTTCGGATTCTGAATGGAAAGCACCTCTTCAAACTGTTTCAGGGATGATTCCACGGTCAGGTCAATGGCAATAACCCGCGTTTTGATTCGCAGGGAAGCGGCGAGCTCCTCCAACGGTTCTCTTCTGCGGGCGAGCAGCCAGATTTCATCCGTTTTGCCAAGGCTCTGATCTAATTGTACGGCAAACTCTCGGCCCATTCCCGAGGACGCCCCTGTAATAATGGCGATATTCATGGTAATTCCTTTCTCCATTCGCAAACTGCGTCTTTTTATTTATCACTCTTTTTCTTATGCACATTACGGATGGTCTTTTTTCTGCTTTTTTGGTCGGCTGACTTCTTTCCCTGCAGTTTTCCCTGTCTGCCAGGCTTTGAGCCGTCCGTCTTTTTCGCCTGCGGCGTACCTGCGCCGCCCGTTCTTTGTTTCTGGGTCTGACCGATCGTCCGCCGCGGCTTAATCAGGCATTTTTTATCAAACCCGATCAGATCTTCCCGGCCACCTTTCAGGAGGGCTTCCCGGACCAGATCGTAATTGTTTGGGTTCCGATACTGGATTAAGGCTCTCTGCATGGCTTTTTCGTGGGGATTTCGGCAGACATACACCTCTTTCCCGTTCCGCGGGTCTGTTCCGGTATAATACATGACGGTGGACACTGTGGAAGGAGTCGGATAAAAATCCTGCACCTGTTCCGGCATATAGCCAAGATCCCGCAGATATTCCGCCAGTGCAATGGCTTCTTTCAGCGTAGAGCCGGGATGGGAAGACATCAGGTAGGGCACAAGAAACTGCTTCTTTCCCAGCTGTTCGTTGATCTTATAATATTTTCGCACGAAACGTTCATAAACTTCCTTTTTGGGCTTGCCAAGCTTATTCAGTACGGCGTCCGAAATGTGCTCCGGCGCCACTTTGAGCTGACCGCTGACATGATGCTCCACCAGCTCCCTGAAAAAGGTATCGTCGGGATCGGCCAGCAGATAATCGAACCGAATGCCTGAACGGATAAACACCTTCTTAACGCCGGGAAGCGCCCGGAGCTTTCGAAGAAGCGTCAGGTAGTCCGAATGATCCGCTTTCAGATTGGGACAGGGCGAGGGAAAAAGGCACTGTCTGTTCTTACAGACGCCCTGACAAAGCTGTTTTTCGCAGGAGGGATGTCTGAAATTGGCCGTAGGGCCTCCCACGTCATGAATATATCCCTTAAAATCGGGCTCTTTAAGCATTTCCTCCGCTTCCCTTACGAGAGACTCATGGCTTCTTACCTGCACAATCCTTCCCTGATGAAAGGTCAGAGCGCAGAAATTACAGCCGCCAAAACACCCTCTGTTACTGACAAGAGAAAATCGGATCTCCGAGATGGCCGGCACACCGCCCGCCGCCTCGTAGGAGGGATGGTAAGTGCGCATATAAGGCAGGTCGTAGATATCGTCCATTTCCTGCATGGAAAGCGGCGGCTGAGGCGGATTCTGTACCACATAAAGGCCGTTCGGATATGGCTCAACCAGAGTTTTTCCCGTGAAAGCATCCGTATTCTGATACTGTGTCCAAAAACTGTCTGCATAGCGCTTCGGCTGCGCCTTCATTTCTTCATAGGAAGGCAGCATGACGCCGTCAAAAACGCCGCTGATATCCTTTGTCCGATAGACCGTTCCCGGGATAAAGGTAATATCCCTGACCGCAATGCCATTGTCCAGCGCTTCCGCAATTTCCACAATGGACTTTTCTCCCATGCCGTAAGAGAGAAGGTCGGCCTGACTGTCCAAAAGAACGGACCGTTTAAAACTGTCCGTCCAGTAATCGTAATGGGCCATCCGCCGCAGACTGGCCTCAATGCCGCCGATGATCACCGGCACGTCTTTGTAACGCCTGCGGATCAGATTCCCGTAAACAACAGTCGCCCCATCCGGCCGCTTTCCTGTCAGACCGCCCTGCGTATAGGCGTCTGTGGGCCGGCGTTTCCCGGAAACAAAATAATGGTTTACCATGGAGTCCATATTTCCGCCGGAGACAAGAAAGGCAAGTCTGGGACGTCCGAATAACGCAATGCTGTCCTCGTTTTTCCAGTCCGGCTGGGAAATGATGCATACACTGTAGCCGTGGGCTTGCAGGACGCGGCTGATGATGGCATGGCCGAAGGAAGGATGATCCACATAGGCGTCTCCTATGACATATACAAAATCAGGCTGACTGATTCCCTGTTGTTCCATTTCCTGTTTTGAAATCGGCAGAAAACTCATTGTTACGCTCTCCTGTTCAGCATCCTGCAGGTATCGGTTCCCGCTCATCCGCCGGCCCTGCGATAATGCCCTTTTCCATCAGTTCCATAAAATCAAAGGTATAGTAATCGGCCAGACGCCGTTTTTCTTCATCCTGATACTCCGAATACTTATCGTAAACGGCACAGACCTTCATTCCCGCCGAAAGTCCTGCCTGAATACCCGGTATGATATCTTCAAACACAAGACAGTTTTCAGGAGAGACCGAAAGCGCCTCCGCTACAGCCAGATAGATATCCGGCGCAGGCTTCCCCTTCGATACATCGCAGGCAGTCATGATACAGTCAAAATAATGCTCGAAATGATGGGCCTTCACAAGCGTCTCCACAAGCTCTCTGGAATTGCTGGTGGCGATCCCCGTCTTAATCCCCTGTTTTCTGCAATAGTCCAAAAGCTCCTGCACGCCTTTTTTGACGGGCACTTCAAAGGCGTATTTATCTCTGGCCATGCGGTTCCAGTCCGCCTTGATTTCTTCCAGTGTAGAGGGAATCTCAAAGCGTTCCTTAAAATAGGCCGCCGTTTCGCCAAAACTCATGCCTTCAATGCACTCCTGTAAATTTTCCGGCAGGGAAATGCCGAATTTTCCAAGATATTCAATATCTATCTCCTTCCAGATCCACATGGAGTCAACCATGGAGCCGTCCAGATCAAAAATTACAGCTTCTGTCATTTATTTCATCCTCCTGTATATACATGTACAAAGGCAGATTCATTCGACCAGGGGGTCGTTTCCATGCAATCAGTACGAAAAACAATGTCATATTCCCGGCATAGGCTTCTGCCGCTTCTGTATACGACGCTTGGCCTCTATCTGATTTTCCTGCTTTTGCGTTATCCGGGCCTGTCCCTGCAATACGCGCTGACAGGACTTACGCTTTGGTTTGAAAAAATGATCCCTACGCTTCTGCCCTTTATGATTCTCTCAGGGATCCTGATTTCCATGAACCTGACCGAACGGTTCGTCCGTCTGCTGCATCCCCTGCTGCACTGCCTCTACGGCACAACCCCCAACGGCTCCTACACGATGATTATGGGTTTCCTGTGCGGATTTCCCATGGGAGCGCGGGTTGCCGGCGAGCTTCGAAGAAAGGGACGTCTGTCCAGGGAGGAGGCGCAGCTTCTGCTGGCCTTCTGTAATAATATCGGCCCCATCTATTTACTGAGTTTTGTGGTTTCGACGCTTTCATTACGGCAGCCGCTTCTTCCTTTTCTTGTTATGTATGGCGTGCCGCTTGTGTACGGCCTTGTTTTAATGCGGCTGTATGCCGTTCGCCGTCCTTTTTCCGAAAATACCGTGGAAGCAGCGGACTGTGAACCGGAAGGGCTTCTATCGGCCATGGATTCCTCCATCCTCTCGGGTCTTGTGGGAATCGGCAGACTTGGAGGTTACATGGTGTTTTTCAATCTCCTGAACATTCTTTTCGTGCCATTTACGCATCTGCCGCCGTTTCTTTTACAGCTCTATAACTGTATTCTGGAAATTACAAGCGGCATTTCACGCTGTGGGCAGGCACACCCTTATCTGGCGCTAATAGCGCTGCCCTTTGGCGGATTTTCCTGCATCGCTCAGACATATGGCATGATAAACGGTACGGATCTTACCATACGTCCCTATCTGATTCACAAGCTGATACAGACCGCCCTCACAGCGCTTTGCTATTTCTTACTGTCACTGCTTTAACGGACCGCAGTCCGTAAACGTATAACGTCTTATGCCAGGCAATTTAGCGTTTCCTTCCCTTTGAGCGTCTTCTCCCCCGTCTCCGGCGTTTCCTGCTTTTTATAATCAGCGCCATGGAAAGCGCCATACCGATTACGGTCAGGGCGCAGACAAGGCACACTGTCAGGAAATAACGCAGGGAAGGATCTTTCTTTTCCTCCTGTTTGGGAGTTCTTCGCACCTCAATTGTGGTTTTCTTTTCGGCTGCTTTCTTTTCCGCCCCCGCCCTTGCCGCATCGGCCTCCGCTCTGGCCGCGGCTTCGGCCGCTTCCTTTTGGGCAAGTTCTGCGGCGATCTCTTCCTCCGTCTTATAATCCATGGAGGGAAGGGAAACCAGATTACTCTGCGTAAAAAGGTCGTATCCGTTGTAACCCCGTACGACGATCTGCGGGATGATATGGGGCGGCGCCTGCATCGTAAAGGTGATGGTATCCTGGGTTTTATCTCCCCAGGCAAGCCTTGGCGAAAAAGTTTCTCCGCCGTCATAGCTGTAATCATAATACAGCATACCGCTGTCATAATCCGCTGCCGAAAGCTCCACCGTGATCAGTCCGGTTTCCATTTCCTGCTCCGTCACCTCAATCATGCAGACGTCCGGCTCTGTCGTATCCGGCCGCATGACGCCCTCGGGAACCGGCACCTGAAGAGTTTGGTAATCGCTGTAATCAACACCGAGCACATCGGATTTCAGATGAAAGTATTTGGCAGCCGAAGTTGCGTCCAGACGGCCGAAGGCTTCCCACTGGGACTTTTCTTCACAAAAGGGGCGGTCGTTTGCGTGATCCATATGACAATGTTCGATCAGTACGCAGGGAAGATCCTGTTCTACGGAAAGCCGAATAATACCATAGTAGTCCGTGCCTCTGTCGTTCAGTCTGGTTTTAATGCCCCTTGAGTAGAGGCCGAGCTTTTCAAGCGCCTCCATTTCAATATCCGCAAAGGCATATCCCTCGCTGTAATACCGTCCGAAGGCGGATACCCAGCACTCTGCGCCAAAGAGAGAATTGTGCTCTTTGGAAAGGTTAAAGTGAAGGCAGAAAAGGAAATCCGCGTCTACACTTTTGGCAAAATTCACCCGCTCTTCCAGCGAAAGCTTCTCGTCACCCGTTCTCGTCAGATAAACAGTGACGTTCTCGTACTTCTCCAGCTCTTCTTTCATGGCCGCAGCCACAATCAGATTCAGCTCCTTCTCAACCAGACCGTCGTAAACGCCTCCCTCCGGACTGCCATCGTCCTTCACACCGCCGTGACCCGGATCCAGCACGATCACCAGATTATCTGCTGGCAGCTCCTCTGTCGCCGGCGCCGGCGAATCGGATTCCTCCCCGGAAGGAGGCGCATCCTCCTCTGCACTTTGTATGGCAGGCGCCGGTTCCTCCTGCGCGGACAGATTTACTGCCGGCAAAAAGCACAGGATAAGTGAAAACAAACCGCATACGGCGGCAATTCCTATTCTGTTGTCATACGAATGCCTGAAAAAACTTTTCATATCCTTTAAGTTTCCTTTTTCTGCCATACAGGATAAGAATAAGCCGGCTTCCATGGAAACCGGCTCCTAGATTCCTTTTTACACCATCCTTTGATGGTTTATGTAACTACATCAGATTTAACTCCGGGCCGGATTCGGATTCCGTCTCCCCCTCGGCTTCCTTAAGCATTTTCTCTACCTCTACGGGCCGCAGCTCCGCACGGTTTGCCTTTACAATTTCGTTATAACCGTTAATTGTGTTAAAAAAGCTTTCATAGTGTTCCGTAGTAGCCGTGAGAGTTGCCGTCATGGCGTTTTCCAGATTGGAAAGCATTTCATCCAGATACTGCATGGCGGATGTCCGCACGCCGTTTGCCTCTATGGTCGCATTATTCAGAATTTCCTGCGCCTGCGTAGCCGCTGCCCGAACCACTTCGTTCGCCTGGGCATAAGCCTGCTGCATGATTTCATGTTCATTAATAAGCTCCGTGGTCTGTACCGTTGCATCCTTGATCAAAGCTTCCGCCTTGGAACGGGCATCGTTTAAAATCGCTTCCTTATTGGAAATGATCTTCTGATAACGCTTGATCTCATCCGGCGTTTTCATACGGAGCTCCCGCAAAAGCTCGTCGATTTCCTCTTTATTTACGATAATATTGGTTTTCGACAGCGGCTGAAATTTACAGCCGTCAATGTAATCTTCTATCTCATCTATAAGTTGTTCAATTCTGCTGCTCATGCTTGCTCCTATCTCTTATATCCATATTTTTCATAGATCATCCGTCCCACAAAGTCCGGCACGCACTCTGAGATATCGCCGTTAAAACTGGCTATTTCCTTAACTGTAGTAGAACTTAAATACGCGTATTCAAGACTGGTCGTCAAAAACACCGTATCCAGATTTCCGCCCGAAAATTTACGGTTAGTCTGGGCGATCTGCAGCTCATATTCAAAATCCGTAATCGCACGAAGTCCCCTGACCGCCACATGAACATCTTTTCCTGCGGCATAATCAACAAGCAGACCGCTGAAAGAATCTATCTTCACATTCGGTAGATCCGCGGTCGCTTCCTCTAACATTTTAACACGTTCTTCCACAGAAAACAATGGAGTCTTTGTTTTATTGTTCAAGACGCTTACCGTCAATTCGTCAAAAATCGCAGAGGCACGTCTGATAATATCCAAATGTCCATAAGTCACCGGATCAAAACTTCCCGGGTAAATTGCTGCCCTCATAATATAAGCCCCCACCATGCCGGTTAAAATGAAAATACAAAGATGCCGCAAAACTCATGATACTATATTAAAACACTTTTGTCGAAATGTCTTTATTTATTTTGAAATTTTTGGAAAAAAAGCGCGAAGTGTCAAGTTTTTCGACAAAAAAGGTGCCGATTCGTCTTATAGCGCTTCTCTTTTTCAGGGAAAAATCCCAGTTCCTCCAGCCATGATAGTTCTGACTGCAGGGAGGTCTCAACCACAATCAGGGTATTTTCCGTTACCCACGGAAGCTCCTTTAACACGGAAAACACCCGTTTTTCATGTCCGCAGTCGTAAGGCGGATCCATAAAGATAATGTCCGCCTCCTTCTCATGAATGCCGTAAAGAGCGGAAAGCACATCCGTTTTTAATACCGTGGCCTGATCCGCCAGACGGGTAAACCGCAGATTTTCCATAATACAGGCTAAGGCCTTCCTGTCGCTTTCCACAAAATAGGCATGCTGTGCGCCCCGGCTCAGCGCCTCAATGCCGATGCCGCCGCTGCCGCTGAAAAGATCTACAAACAGGGCGCCCCCAAGATCAGGCTGTAACATATTAAACAGGGTTTCCTTAATCCGGTCCGTGGTAGGTCTGGTATCCATACCCTCCGGGGTTTTTAAACGAAGGCTTCTCGCCGTTCCCGCAATGACTCTCATATTTTCTCCCGACTCTTTGATTTATGCGCGTACCTTTACGCCCCTGCTGTCCCGGTGTCCCAGCTTGATTTTATTTAACTCCAGTGTTCTTTCGCCGTACTCGATGGTCTGTTCCACCGCATTCTGGGAATAGTAAACGGCCTCGATTTCATCGGAGGCGGACAGCTTCATCCCGCGCACCCCGATAGCGCCCTTTTTCTTTTCGGGAATTTCTTCCACTGCAAAGCGCAGGAAATACCCGGCCCTGGACTGTAAAATAATATTTCTCTGCTCCCTGTAGGCCACCACACTGACCACCTCGTCGCCTTCCGAAAGCTTGGTGGCCGCCACTGTGCGCTTGGCAACATCAAATTCACCGCCGTCCACCACCTTTAACATAGCCTGTTTTGTAGCAAAGATCACACGATACAGATTCAGATCGCTTTGACTTGCCGCGTAAATAATCGTTTCCTTTGCGGAGTCAAAGTTGCTGACGTTGTCAATGGGCACGCCCTTGTCGCGGAATTTGCCGAAGGGGATGTCCATGGCTTTTACTGTATGAAGCTGCCCCGTATTGGTAAACAGACAGACCTTTCCCGTGTTTTTACAGATAAAGGCAAAGCGGTTTTCCCCGTCGGCGGCTTCTTTATTGCGCTCGTAAGTGGCCATGTCTATGGTTTTTGCATAGCCGAAGCGGTCCATCAAAAAGACGATGTCCATCTCCTCCGCCTGCTTTTCCACATACACGGCTTCCTCTGCATTGGTAATCTGCGTTCTTCTTTTTCTCTTGTATTTTTCCTTAATCTCGTCCAGCTCGTTGATGATTACCTGGGCCATGGAATCCCTGCGGGCAAGAATATCCTCATAGCGGTAAATATTCGCCATGGTATCCTCATGCTCGTTTATCAGGGCCTCAATTTCCAGACCGATCAGCTTGTAGAGACGCATTTCCAGAATGGCAGTCGCCTGCCTTTCCGTAAACATAAGCTGTGCCGCCATCACTTTGGATTCTCTGGATTTGAATTTGATGCCGTCCGTTTTGCCTTCCACCAGACAGGCCTTTGCCATGGCCCTGTCTCTGGAACCGCGCAGAATTTCAATAATCAGGTCGATTACGTTACAGGCTTTAATCAGGCCTTCCTGTATCTCCTTGCGTTCCAGCTCCTTTTCCAGAAGGTTTTTATATTTTCTGGCGGCTACCTCGTACTGAAAACCAACGCTTTCCCGGATAATTTCTTTCAGTCCCATGGTTTCCGGACGGCCTTCGCTGATGGCCAGCATATTGACGCCGAAGGTGTCTTCCAGCCGGGTCTTTTTATAGAGGAGATTTTTAAAGTTCTCCACATCCGCGTCCTTGCGAAGCTCTATGACAATGCGGATGCCTTCTTTGGAGGACTGGTTGGTGATATCCACGATATCCTGTGTTTTTTTCGTTTCCGCAAGAGCCGCCACGTCCATTAGAAATTTACCGATATTTGCACCGATCATGGTATAGGGAATCTCGGTGATCACCAGATTGGTCTTACCACCCTTGGCTTTTTCCGTCTCCACTTTGCCCCGCAGTCTGATCTTGCCCATGCCGGTCTCGTAAATATCCAGAAGCTCGTCCTGATTGATGACAATGCCGCCGGTGGGAAAGTCGGGGCCCTTGATATAACGCATCAGCTCTCTTGTAGTAATATTTTCATCCAGCATATAAGCCTTTGTGGCGTCGATCACCTCCGCCAGATTATGGGGCGGAATACTGGTGGCCATACCGACCGCAATGCCCTCGGATCCGTTTACCAGCAGATTGGGAATTTTGACTGGCAAAACCACAGGCTCCCGCTCCGTCTCGTCAAAGTTCGGAATAAAATCCACCACATCCTTATCCAGATCCGCAAGAAAGGCTTCCTGCGTGATTTGTTCCAGACGGGCTTCCGTATAACGCATGGCTGCCGCGCCGTCCCCCTCGATATTGCCAAAGTTACCGTGGCCGTCCACCAGAGGCAGACCTTTTTTGAAATCCTGAGACATCACCACCAGCGCTTCATAAATGGAGCTGTCGCCGTGGGGATGATACTTACCCATAGTATCGCCAACGATACGCGCCGATTTTCTGTAGGGTCTGTCATAACGGATACCCAGCTCATGCATATCGTAGAGCGTGCGGCGTTGCACCGGTTTTAAACCGTCCCTTGCGTCCGGCAGGGCTCTGGCGATAATAACGCTCATGGCATAGTCAATATAGGACTTCTGCATAACCTCGGAGTATTCCGTTTTAATAATTCTGTCGTTCATGGCTTACGATCTGATCCTTCCTGTCAGAGCAGTTTTCCTGCATATTGTTAATCATGTATCATTTTTACAATAAATTCGGTTGTTCCTTCCTGATAGGCGCGCTCGTCCGTCAGGACGAAACCGTGTCTTTTATAAAATCGGATAGCGTCGCTGTTCTTTTCCAGTACCCACAGTCTGTCGGCATGTTTTTCCCGCAGGGCAAATTCGATCAGTTCTGCGCCTATGCCCGTGGACGCAAAAAAACTGTCCACATACAGTTCTTCGATCTGTGTTCCCTCTATGTGGATCATTCCCTTCACAAAGACGTCGTCATAGACCCAGATATGTTCCAGACTCTGCGGGTGCTCCAGATAGGAAAGCGCGATGGGAAGCACCTGTATTTCCCCGAAGGATACCGGGTCGTTTTGAAAAATGGGCCTGTAGTTCATTCTCTTGGTAAAGACAAGAATCTCCGCAAGCCTTGAGGCATCCGCCATGACTGCCCTTCTGATCTGCCCCATTTTCGCTCCTCCCATGCGCTTATCTGCCGTTTCCCTGTGCTTCTATGTTGCTTTTCTGTGTTTATTTGCCGTTTTCCGGCAAGTATCCGTTGCGTCCGTGCTATACGTCCAGCTCCGCTTCCTGGGCGTTTTTATAGATAAAGGCTTTTCTTGGCGGCACCTCCGTGCCCATCAGCATTTCCGTGACTTCGCTGGCCATGCGGGCGTCTTCGATCTCCACCAGCTTTAACAGTCTGGTGTCGGGATCCAGTGTTGTTTCCCACAGCTGCTCGGCGTCCATCTCGCCAAGCCCCTTATACCGCTGTAAGGTAAAAGGGCCTTTGTGCTTCCTGCGGTATTTTTCCAGCGCCTTGTCGTCGTAAAGGTACTCTTCCGCCCCCTTTGACGGCATGGCTTTATAGAGGGGCGGCATGGCTATGTAAACGTGTCCCTCGTAGATCAGCTCCGGCATAAAGCGGTAAAACAGGGTGAGCAGCAGCGTGGAAATATGGGCGCCGTCCACATCCGCATCGGCCATAATGATGATCTTGTCATAACGCAGCTTCGTAATATCAAAATCATTGCCGTAGCCTTCCGAAAATCCGCAGCCAAAGGCGTTAATCATGGTCTTGATTTCCGCGTTTGCAAGCACCTTGTCAATGCTTGCTTTTTCCACGTTCAAGATTTTGCCGCGGATCGGTAAAATGGCCTGATACATACGGTTTCTGGCAGTCTTCGCACTGCCGCCGGCGGAATCTCCCTCCACGATAAAGATTTCGCATTTGGAAGCGTCTTTTGACTCGCAGTTAGCCAGCTTCCCATTGGAATCAAAGGAAAATTTCTGTTTGGTCAGAAGGTTTGTCTTCGCCTTCTCTTCAGTTTTACGAATTTTTGCCGCCTTCTCCGCGCAGCCGATAATGCTCTTTAAGGTGTCCAGATTCCGGTCGAAAAAGCGGACGATTTCGTCCCCTGTAACCTTGCTTACCACCTTGGCCGCGTCCTGATTATCCAGCTTGGTTTTCGTCTGTCCTTCAAACCGGGGATCGGGATGCTTGATGGAAATCACGGCAGTCATGCCGTTTCGCACGTCCGCGCCGGTAAAGTTTACGTCTTTCTCTTTCAGAATGTTTAAGCCTCTGGCATAGGTATTAATCACATTTGTAAACATGGTTTTAAAGCCGGTCAGATGGGTTCCACCTTCGGCATTATAAATATTATTACAAAAACCGAGAACATTTTCATGAAATTCATTTACATATTGGAATGCGCATTCAACCGTGATGCCCTCCGTTTCACCTTTAAAATAAATGACATCATGAATGCTCTCTCTTGACTTGTTCATGTCTTTGATGAAACCAACGATCCCTTCCGGCTCGTGGTACTCGATATGTTCTGTTTCAGATCCTCTCTTATCCTCATAAACAATCGTAAGCTCCGGGTTCAGATAGGCGGTCTCGTGGAGACGGCTCTTTATATCGTCCTCCTTAAAACGGGTCTTATCAAAAATCGTATCGTCCGGCAGGAAGTTAATGGTTGTACCGGACTCTTTCGTCCTTCCCACCACAGGAAGAAGCCCGTCCTTTAATTCCATTGCGGGAATACCGCGCTCATAATGATCCTCATAGATCTGGCCGCCAGTCTTAACGGTAACATGAAGATAAGCGGAAAGTGCGTTAACCACCGAGGAACCTACGCCGTGAAGTCCGCCGCTGGTTTTATACGCGTCGTTATCAAATTTACCGCCCGCGTGAAGGGTTGTGAAGACAAGCCGCTCCGCGCTGATACCTTTCTCATGCATCCCTACGGGAATGCCTCTGCCGTTATCAGAAACGGTGGCCGATCCGTCGGCTTCCAAAGTTACTTTTATGGTGCTGCAAAAGCCTGCCAGATGCTCGTCCACCGCATTGTCCATAATTTCGTAAATCAGGTGGTTTAATCCTTTGGTAGAGACGCTGCCGATGTACATGCCGGGACGAACCCGGACAGCCTCCAGTCCCTCCAGGACTGTAATGCTGGAGGCGTCGTATGTGTTTGTATCTGTCTTTGCCATAATTACCTCTCGCTATACAATATAATTCAGGCGTTTAAGAAACACCTGATTTTCTAGTTCGTATTCCTGCTTCTTGTTAAAGAGTATTTGAGCAGTGTTGTCAGGATTCCCATACCGCAGACGAGAACCGTTCCGATTTTCCATATTTCCCGAAACACCATAACGCTTTCCGCATCATTGGAAATATATCTGAGATACAGATATCCCTCCAGATAAAGTCCCAAAGCCGTAGAAATCCATAAATGAATTTGCAATATAAGCACTATCAGCCAGTCTCTGCCGTAACGATAGTTAAACAGGCATATCCCCAACTGAAAGGCCGGCAGAACAAGCGCCAATACGCCGCCGCATGAAAATCCGGCAATACAAATCAACAAAATGGAGTAATTTATTAATATTTTTATACTCAATGGCTTTCCTCAGCGCTGCTTCCGCTTTCCGTCTTTTCTATGCGTAGCATAGCATATATTTAGTATTTTTGCAAAGGATAAATACAAGATCATGTGCCGTTGCTCGGGCGAATGCTCATATGGTGTTCAGAGGTTATTCGTTAATCCGGTACAAATATTCCCGGCCCTTCTTTCCGATGCGGCACAGAATATCCAGATACAGAAGAATGGGCACGGCATCCGCCGCCAATTCTCTCTTTATGCCTGCCGCTTTCGCAAAATCCGTGACGGTAAATTCCTCCGGCACATTGATTGGGACAAACTGCATAAAGTCCTCCGTCCGTTCTACCCGGATCTCGTCAAAAAGAGAAAGGGGCATTCGGTCATAGCGGGAAGACCCCCGCTTTTTGTTGCGGCTCCAGCCGTTTAACAGCCGATACTCGTCCATATCAATCAAGGGAAAGGAAAAGGACAGGTTGGGGTCTTTTAAAAAAGCCTTGATCTTATACAGCTCCGAAAATGCATGGTACGCATTGCCCGTTACCGGCGACTTATGCCTTTCGGAAAGCTCCCCGCTCTCTTCATCCATCCAGATCAGCCATTTAAAATGAGGAATCGGCAGTACCACAGTAACCGGGTACAGCGGCAGAAACGTCGTAAGCTTTGGCCGAAGCCTGCCGAAATTACCGTTCTGGATCTCTATGATACGTCCTTCCCTGTAGATATCCGCAATATAGCCTTCCACCGGCACTTCATGAAAATCTTCATCGGGTTCAAAGGCTAGCTTCATTACCGCATGCACAGTCTTTTCCTGTAAAGTTCCGAATCCGTGGGGATCATTCTGCTTTAAAAGCACTTTTAGTTTTGCCCTCTCAAATGCATCCTTATCCATAAAAAACAGTATACCAGATATTGTATGATCGAACAAGTGTTTTCACAAAATATGACATAACGATTTACAAATGCATTTATCAGGAGTATACTATAATAGATTAGTTATGTATGAAAGATTCTGACGCGGATTATTATGAAAAACTGGAAAACACGCCTGAAAAAAGGAATTTACAAATTAAAAAATATTCTGAGCGGCAAATCACAGATTACAAACCGCCTGAAATTTCATGCCCTGATTGGCTCCATTGCTTCCGTGCATGTGTTTTTGCTTGTGATTTTCGGGATTTTTCGGGTTATGCCGTTGTTTTATTTTAATATATTCAGCGTATTCACCTACGCTTTCTGTTTCTGGCTGATGCGCGGAGAACGGGAACACTATCTGGCAATCTACTTTATTACCTACCTGGAAGTTCTCTTACATTCCTTCGCCGCCACAATCTGTCTTGGCTGGAAGTTTGGTTTTGCACAGTACATAATTGCAATTATTCCAGTGGGATTTTATATTTGCTATACATTGGATATCAAACGCCGTAAATTCGTCATTGCCACTGTTTCCGCCATTTTTGCGGCGGCGGCTTTTTTGACCTGTAAGTTTATTTCTTTCTTTGTGGATCCGGCTGTTGTTCTGGACAATATCGCTTTGGAGTTGTCTCTGTACGTCTTTAACGCGCTCTGTGCCTTTACTTTTTTAATTCTGTTCTCGCTTGTTTTCATTTTTGAAATCAAGCTTTCAAGTAACCAGCTCAAGCATCAGAACGCGATTCTGGATAAGCTTGCCAGCACAGACCCGCTGACGGGACTCTACAACCGCCGGAGCATGGATGTCTTTCTTTCTCAGGCTGTGGAGACGGATTCTAACTTTGCGCTGATAATGTGCGATATTGACGATTTTAAGAAGGTAAACGATACCTATGGACACGATTTCGGCGATGTGGTTTTAAAAGGCGTTGCCAGCATCACTGCAGAACAGGTAAAAGGTCAGGGATATGTCTGCCGCTGGGGCGGAGAAGAAATTCTGATTCTGCTCAATAACGCCTCGGAGGAAAGCTCCTTCCGTATTGCGGAAAATATTCGCAGGAATGTGGCAAACCACGTGTTTGATCTGAATGAAAAATGGATTCACTGTTCATTAACGCTTGGCATAGCGATGCATAATAGCAAAGAGGCTGTGGAGGACACGATCACCCGCGCCGACTACAACCTCTACTGTGGTAAAAGAAACGGCAAGAACGCCGTTGTATTATAATTCTCTTACATGCCGGTCTCCGTGCAAAATCCGTTCCTTGTCAGACGCGCTAAGCTGCGTCAGCTTCCCGCTTTTATCGTAATAAGTCAACAAGGTGGAGTTTTTTGCCATCGTCCGCCTGCCATCGTCCGTAAGCAGACTGATTACTTGCTCCAGATTACCGGATCGGAGCTGTTTTCGTATCTTTTCGTCCCTTTCAGCCTCCCGAACTTTTGGATCAATGCCCTTGAGCGCGTAGTATTCCTCCGTATACCGCTCCGCTTCTTCCGGCGTCACGTCTTCGGAAATAACGGTCTCTTCCGACGGTTCATTCCAGAGCTTATATAGAAAATCTTTCACCGACTGAAACAGATCTTTAAACAGCGTAAGCAAAGATCCGGACATAGGGGTGTTTCCATTTGCCCGGACATCCCTTTTTTCCGTCTGTTCTCCGCCTTCTTCCTTACCGGACAGCTCCAGCCTGACGCCCTGTTTTCGGATGTCCACGCCGGGCTTTTCATGAAGTTTTTTATCCTCGCCCTTCTCCTCTTTCTTTTCCGGAACAGCCTGTTCTTTCTGCCGGTCAAGGCTGAACTTTTCCTGACTTTCGGCATTTTTGGCAGGCTTTAATTGACTGCTGTAGTCATAGGCGGGGTTGTCGCCGTCACCGACTCTGTAGATCATAGTTCATTCCCCTGTGATGATCTTAAGATAGCCACGCAGAGTCATTCGCAAAATCGCATCCTCGATCATACTATCTCTGTGCGGTATTAATGTAGTTTACAAGCCCCTCTGCGGCAATAATCTTCTGCATGAACTCGGGAAATGCCTGTCCCTGATAGGTAGTTCCTTTCGTCACATCGGTGATCACGCCGGAATCAAAATCCACTTCCACCGTATCGCCCGCTTCGATAGCGGCAGCCGCTTCGGGACACTCCACGATAGGCAGGCCGATATTAATGGCGTTGCGGTAAAAGATTCTTGCGAAGGTTTCCGCAATCACACAGCTTACTCCCGCCGCTTTGATGGCGATGGGCGCATGCTCTCTTGAAGAGCCGCAACCGAAATTCTTGGTCGCTACGATAATATCCCCCTTCTGTACTCTGTCGATAAAGGTCTTGTCGATATCTTCCATACAGTGCGTCGCCAGTTCGGCGGGATCAGACGAATTTAAATAGCGGGCGGGAATAATCACATCCGTATCCACATTGTCACCATATTTAAACACTGTTCCTTTTGCTGCTTTCATGTTTGGCATTCCTTTCTGTCTTCTTTTTGTCTTTTTTCATCTTTCTTTTGTCGGATAATTTTATAAGCAGTTCCCAAACCATTTTGTTTGCAACCTGTCCCATTATTCCTTACCCCAGTCATTAAGCCAGCTGACACGGACAGGAGATCTTTCCGGTTACTGCACTTGCCGCCGCAACGGCAGGGCTTGCCAGATAAATTTCGGAATCAACATGGCCCATACGGCCTACAAAGTTACGGTTGGTGGTAGACACGCAGCGCTCTCCCTCTGCCAGAATACCCATGTAACCGCCAAGGCAGGGGCCGCAGGTAGGTGTGCTGACAATCGCGCCAGCCTCGATAAAGGTTTTCAGAAGTCCCTCTTCCATGCCCTGTAAGTAAATCTTCTGGGTTGCGGGAATTACAATACAGCGCATTCCCTCCGCCACGTGTCTTCCCTGCAGTACTTTGGCCGCAATCCGAAGATCATTCAGCCTGCCGTTGGTGCAGGAGCCGATGACTACCTGATCAATTTTGATATCTTCCCCGATTTCATCAATAGTCTTTGTGTTTTCCGGCAGATGGGGAAATGCCACGGTAGGCCGCAGGGCGCCAAGATCAATGGTATACTCTGCGTCATAAACGGCATCTGCATCCGCCTCGTAAATATGGTATTCTCTTGTGCCGTGTTCCTTCATGTAAGCGACCGCAAGCTCGTCCACCGGGAAGATGCCGTTTTTGCCGCCTGCCTCAATGGCCATATTGGCAATGGTGAAACGGTCGTCCATCGTCAGATTGGCAATACCGTCCCCGGTAAACTCCATGGACTTGTAGAGCGCGCCGTCCACACCAATCATACCGATGATATGCAAAATAACGTCCTTACCGCTGACCCACTCCGACGGCTTTCCTGTCAGGTTAAAACGGATCGCGGAGGGCACCTTGAACCATGCCTTGCCGGTAGCCATACCGGCCGCCATATCCGTGCTGCCAACGCCCGTAGAGAAAGCGCCAAGCGCACCGTAAGTACAGGTATGGGAATCAGCGCCGATAATCACATCACCCGCCACGGTTAATCCCTGCTCCGGCAAAAGGGCGTGCTCGATTCCCATCTGTCCTACTTCAAAATAATTGGTAATTTCATTTTTTCTTGCAAATTCGCGCACACATTTACAATGCTCCGCAGATTTAATATCTTTATTGGGAACAAAATGATCAGGCACAAGCGCGATCTTATCTTTATCAAATACGCCGTCCACCTTCATCTTTTCCATTTCATGGATGGCCACGGGGCTTGTGATATCATTGCCCAGAACGAGATCCAGATCGGCTTCGATGAGCTGTCCGGCCTCTACCTTATCCAAACCGGCGTGCGCCGCCAGAATTTTCTGTGTCATTGTCATTCCCATTCTGTTGTTCCTCCTAATGTTCATTTTATAAACAAACTCGCAAATTCGCGCTGACACGCGTTATCGCAGCGCTTATTGCCATCGCGTACATTATACCATAAACCGAATCACTATAAAAGCCCTGCCAAAATAATGCCGGCATAGCCGTCGCGTCCTGCGGCGCTTAAATGAATGCCGTCTGCGCAAATCCATTCCGGGTGCTGGGCGGCAGCCTGCGCCCAATCAATGATATGGACATTCTCATTTTCTTCGGCAAGCGCGCGGATGGTTGCATTGGAATCCTCCTGCCAGCTAAGATCCCTTCCGTAAACAGTAACCCAATAGATTGTCCGATCGCTTCCCAGCCTGTTGATCAGTTCCTGCCCCAAAGCGGTACTGAATGGGCCGTTTGTCCCAAGTCCGATCACAACGGTCTGCCTTATGGCGGCCTGACTTTCCAGCGAATCAAGAACACCGTGGGCCTGATTCACCTGTCGGGACACCTTGGCGTCAATCACACAATCCGGCAGCATTCCAAGGATCGCCGGGGAAGCGCCCAGCATGACCGAGTCGCCTACCATGGTAACAGGCAGGGGCGTCTGCGCTTCTTCAGCTACGTTTTCTGCCTGGGGCTCTTCCACGGGAACCTGGGCCTGTTCCTGTATCTCCTCCGCAGTCCCTTCTGTCTGGGACTGCGCATCTTCCGATGTAACTTCTGTCTGCGCTGCGTCCACGGTAACGTCTGCCTGTACTTCCGCCGACGCCCCCTCTGTCTGAGGCTGGGTCACTTCCGATACGGCTTCTGTCTGCACCGCCTCCGTTTCCGGCTGTGTTTCTTCCATGACGGTTTCCGTCTGCATCTGCATCTCATTTGCCGCCTGTACATGCAGGAGCGTGCCGCGTCCCCACAGCAGCAGCGTGGGTATTACAAGAAAGCGCATAAGCTGCAAAGCGGTAACGGTTCTTTTTACTATGGTTTCTTTTCTGTTTACAATGCTGTTCACTATTTCCCTCATTTCTGCGCAAAAAATATTTTCCGTTCACACAGTCCTTCCAAGGAACAATGGCGCTGGATATTTTGCACCATATAATATATTCCAAACAAGCATTATAATATGTCTCATTTAAAAATTCAATCCTTTTATTATATACCGTCGTCTTCTTTCCAGATTAAAATGACTTTAAAAAGATCCCCGTCCACCTTTATGTGCATTCTGCCTTCCTGTAACTCCACAAAGCTTCTGGCGATGGCGAGCCCCAGTCCGCTCCCCTCGCCGCTTCTTGCGCTGTCTCCCCGGACAAAGCGGTCTGTCAGACGCTCCGGCGGCACATTCAGTTCCGTGCCTGAAATATTTTTCAGTTCAATTTGCACTTCGCCGTTTTGCTCTTCAACCGTTACATACACTCTTGTGTCAGGCATTGCATATTTTATAATATTGATATAAAGATTATCAAAAATCCGGCTGGTCTTTTCCCCGTCCAGCATGAGAAACAGCTTCTTATCAGGAAGGGCAAAGCGGAAAGTCAGATTCGCGGCGTTTGCCTTATCCTCATATTCCAGATATACCTGTCTCACCAGATTACAGATGTCCACCTTTTCTTTTCGGAAGGTGACGCTGCCACTGCTCGCCTTGCTGACCTCAAAAAGATCCTCAATCAGCCCTTTTAAACGCAGCGATTTCCGCTCCAGCACCTCCAGATACTCTTCCCGCTGTTCCTGCGTTACCCCCTCTTCCTGCAAAAGGTCAATATAAGTAATCATAGCCGTAAGAGGCGTTTTCAGATCATGGGAAACGTTGGTAATTAACTCTGTGCGCATCCGCTGGCTCTTAACCTCCTCCTCCACAGCCACCGAAAATTCGTCCTGAATATCCGAAAGAGCCTCCTTGAAGGATTCAAACATGCCCCAGTCTCCCGTAAACGCCGTCTGGAGATTACCGTCCGCCACTGACCACACCGCATGAACCATACAGGCGTATTTTTCCTGAATGAAGCGGATGTATTTTTTCAGGGATACATAAAGCAGAACGGAATAAATTACAAGCAAAAACAATCCAAACACCCAAAACAGGCATAAGAAAGCCAAAAGCAGATAATTTGCGGCAACCAGCTTTAAAAGCGGCAGATTCATATCCCGTTCCAAATCCAGGTGCTCCGCTTCCCTCACAAAACGGCTTTTTCCTCTTCTGACCGAAATGCGAAGACTTCGGTAAATGCGAAGCCCAAGCCAGCGCTTCCTGAGATAATTTCTGAATCCGAACAGATACGCCTGGCAAAGGGCGCTCACCAGCACAAACCACAGCGTAAAGGACATCGTCAGGAAAAGCAGGTTGGCTGCCAGGACGAGAGCGTCAGCCATATTCAGGGAAAGCCCCGGCAAAACGCTGCGGATAGCATAGGAAAGACTGTAAGCCCAATGATCCGTCATGGTGCACTGCACCATGCCCGCCGCAAGCTCTCGCAGCACCAGGAATGCGGTAAAAAGCAGCACGGCAATGCTCTCAATATGCAGGGGCAGAAGAAACCGCTCATGCAGATGATACCCCCTCCACAGGGGGAGAAGCAGCACGGCAAGTCCAAAAACCGCCAAAATAATGGAAAAATACTGTTGAATGCCGCTGTTATAATAGTTACCTTCCTGCGCCGCAGAAAACAGACGGGAAGACTCCCTGATCTGCGCCATCTGCGCATCCGTTATGGCGTAGCAGATCACACAGTTTTTAGGCGTGTTCGATATGTGCAGCTGCATCTGTCTGACATCGTTGTCCTGCCCGTATAGAATGGGTTCCTCCCAATCTATGCGGCCAAACGCGGAATAAGACAATCTCTCATACAGGCTTCTTTCCAGATAACGGCTGCGCATCACCCGCTGGATGCTCTTTAACAGACTGTCCACGTCCTCGCCACGTGCCCACACATGAGAAAGAAGGCCGTTTTCATCGAACTGCATTTTGATATAATATGGATAGCGTTCTTCCAACGAGACATCTACACTTTCGTTGCCCAGTGTAGTCAATGGACGTCCGATATTGGCGTATGTCTTTTGACTATTCAAGTCAACAATTTCGTAATCAATGCCGGAATCAAGCATTTCCTGAAGAGAATTATCCCAATCCGCAAGCAGGCTGTCCAACTCCCCGCCCGCAAAGGAAAGCGGCGTATCCTTTCCAAAATCATAGTATTCGGACGCATTCTCCATTTGCTGCTCCTCGGCTGTAAGATAAAGATCCCGGTAGGACAGCTCTTTCCCCTCCGCTATTTCACGAATCTGCCTGTACAGCACGGTATTAGCCTGATATATTTCATGCAGGAAATCACTGCTGGAAAGAATGTCAGGCTCTTCCCCGGCTGCACGGTCCTTAAAGGAAGGATACTGGAACAGAAAGGCTGCTTCAGCCGATATAATCAGAAGTACCGCAGCAAAAAGGCCACCCCTTTTTTTGTTCCTATCTATTTTTCCATGTTTACTGTTTCTCGATTTTATACCCAACGCCCCACACCACCTTCAAATATTTTGGCTCCCTCGGATTAATTTCAATCTTTTCACGGATTTTTCTCACATGTACCATAATTGTGTCTGTGTTAATCGCCTGCTCGTTCCAGACCCTCTCATAAATTTCCTCCGCGGAGAATACACGCCCAGGGCTTTTGATTAACAGGAGAAGAATTTTAAATTCCGTTGGCGTAAGCTTCACAGGATTTCCGTCCAAAACCACCTCAACCGTGTCCTCGCGCACTTCAAGTCCGCCCACCGTATAAACTGTCTCCGCCTCCTTGTTCTGACTGTCCTTCATTTCCAGAAAACGGGCGTAACGTCTCAGATGGGAATTTACTCTGGCAAGCAGCTCCATGGTTGTAAAAGGTTTCGTCACATAATCGTCAGCCCCCATGTTGAGCCCCATAATCTTATCCACTTCCTCCGACTTGGCGGAGAGCATGATTATCGGAAATTCATATTTCAGCTCCCGCATCCGCATTACCATGGAAATACCGTCCATTTTCGGCATCATCACATCCACGATGGCAAGATGAATGGTCTCCTTTTTCATGACGGCAAGTCCTTCAACCCCGTTAGCGGCCTGAAAAACCGTATAGCCCTGATTTTTCAGATAGATTTCGATTCCCTCCCGAATGTCCCTGTCGTCCTCCACGATCAGAATATGATAGTCCATTGTCTTTTCCTCACTTTTCCCCTCAATATATATCACCTGTGCACGGCTCTATCATAACCGAAAAATCTAAACAAAAACCGCTGCCAGTTCTTAACAAATTCTAAATTTAGTCCTGAAATGATAAAAGACGGCAAAAAAGGCACTCCGGCCAGTTGGCGGCGGAATGCCTCTGCGTCTTTCAGGCGCGGTTCAAATCAAGTCCCTTTGCTTCGTCACATCCCAAAATAAGGTTCATACATTGAATTGCGGCGCCGGAAGCCCCTTTTCCCAAATTATCAAACTGCGAAGAAATAACAACGCGCTCTTCGTTTCCCGTCACATAAATCTTAAGGCCGTCCCAACCGGACAAAGCATTTCCGGCAAGAAATCCGCTGGCCGCAATCTCGTCATCGGCTGCGCTTACCTGAATGAACTGCCTGTTCTGGTAATATGCCGCGTAAAAATTTAAGAGTGATTCCGGCGTCTGCTTCTTTGACAGCATATCCGTATAGAGCGGCACGGAGACAACCATGCCGCTGTAATAGTCGTCAATTATGGGCGAAAATAGCGGCGTGCGGGAAAGCCCCGTAATTTTCTGCATTTCTTTTAAGTGCTTATGCTTTTGCGTCAACGCATATTCTCTTCCTGCCGACAGTTCTTTGGGCCTGTCTTTACTCTCATAAGCCGCTATCGCTTTTTTACCGGCTCCGCTGTAACCTGAAATGGCAAAGCTGCTTACGGGATAGTCTTTCGAAAGAATCCCTTCCGCTATAAGCGGATATACGAGAGAAATAAAGCCGGTGGCGTAACATCCCGGAACGGCAATCCGTTTCTCGGTCTTAATGGCTGCTTTGTGCGCGTCGGACAATTCCGGGAACCCGTAGGCCCAGCCCTCCTGCGTTCGATGGGCCGTAGAAGTGTCAATCAAAATCACATTCTCGTTTTCTGTCAGGGAAACGGCTTCTCTTGCCGCCTCGTCAGGTAAACACAGAAAGGTGATATCTGAGGCGTTGATCAGCTTCTTCCGCTCCTCCGGGTCCTTTCTGCATTCCGGGCTGATGTGCAGAAGCTCTATGTCGTCGCGTCCCTGAAACCGCTCATTAATTCTTAACCCGGTAGTACCCTCGCTTCCGTCAATAAAAACTTTGGCTTTCATATCTGTGCATTTCCTTTCTGTACCACACTGTCACGATTAGAAAAACCTTACCAATTTTCAGTTGTCCTGTTTGAAAATCAGTAAGGTTTTACGTTCATAAAATATACGATAACCAGCCGTTAGTTGTTGATCAGCTTATCCTCGCCGTTCCAGCTGTAAAGCTTTCTGATCTCCTCGCCCACAACCTCGGAAGGATGCTCGGAAGCCAGTTTTCTCATTGCCTTGAAGTGTACCTGGCCGCCTGCGGAAGACATGTCAAGCAGGAAGTCTTTTGCGAAAGTACCGTCCTGAATGTCGGAAAGAATCTTCTTCATGGTCTTCTTTGTCTCGTCGGTAATGATTTTGGGGCCGGTGATGTAATCGCCGTACTCAGCGGTATTGGAGATAGAATATCTCATGCCTGCAAAGCCGGACTGATAAATCAGGTCAACAATCAGCTTCATCTCATGGATACACTCAAAGTATGCGTTTCTCGGATCGTATCCTGCTTCTACAAGAGTCTCAAAGCCTGCCTGCATCAACGCGCATACGCCGCCGCAGAGAACTGCCTGCTCACCGAAGAGGTCTGTTTCCGTCTCGGTTCTGAATGTGGTCTCCAGAACGCCTGCCCGTGCGCCGCCGATAGCCAGTGCGTAAGCTAAAGCCATGTCCTGCGCCTTGCCTGTCGCATCCTGATGAACGGCTACCAGACAGGGAACGCCCTTGCCGGCCTGATACTCGCTTCTTACGGTATGTCCGGGACCCTTGGGTGCGATCATGGTTACATCCACATCCTTGGGCGGTACGATACAGCCGAAGTGAATGTTGAAGCCATGAGCGAACATAAGCATATTGCCTGCCTCAAGGTTCGGCTCAATGTCCTTTTTGTACATGGCCGCCTGCAGCTCGTCGTTGATAAGGATCATAATAATGTCCGCCTTCTTGGCTGCCTCAGCCGCCGTATATACCTCAAATCCCTGCGCCTCTGCTTTCGCCCAAGATTTGGAACCCTCGTAGAGACCGATAATCACATGACAGCCGGACTCCTTTGCGTTCAATGCATGAGCATGTCCCTGACTGCCGTAACCGATGACTGCGATTGTCTTGCCGTCCAGGAGCGATAAATTACAGTCTTCCTGATAAAAAATTTTTGCCATTTTTCTTCTCCTCCATTATAAAACGTTGTAAGATACTTTACTGCTGTATAACTGAAAGGGTCTGCCCCTTGAGCTAACTCAGATAGGTGACGTTTTCCACACCGCGGCTTAAGCCGGCAATACCGGTTCTTGCAAGCTCCAGAATTTCATAACTGTCCAAAACGGCCAGAAAGGCGTCGATTTTATCCTGATCGCCGATCAGTTCGATGGTAATGCTGCCGGGAGACACGTCCACAGGATCCGCACGGTATGCATTGGCCACCGCGAAAATATCAATACGGTCTCTGGCGGAGTTTACCCGAATCTTAATCAGGGCCAGCTCTCTGTATACGCTCTCGCCGGGTTTCAGTTCCTTGATATCCCGCACGTCCACAAGCTTGGCCACCTGTTTTTCGATCTGTTCCAGAATCTCATCGTCCCCGGAGGTAACAATTGTAATACGGGTATATCGCGGATCCGCCGTAACGCCCGCGGTAATACTGTCTATATTATATCCGCGCCTGGAAAACAGGCCGGCAATACGACTCAGAACGCCGGACGTATTATCCACCAATAGCTGAAAAACCTTTTTCTGCATACAACCACACCTTTCTTAGCCGTCTTCTGGCATAAACACTGTCAATAATTGTAGCAACTTAAGGGGAAAAAGTCAACTGCATCGTCATCCCTGCTGTTCTTCCGCTTCCAGACATTTTTGCAGCGCCAGAGTTCCCGTGCGGGCCAGCTCCACAATGCTTACGCCCTTCATCATAGTGATAAAAAGCCTGATCCGCTCCGGCACGTCGCAGATCTGGATAATGAACATATTCTTTGACATATCCACAATATCCGCATGCATGATATTACAGGTCTCCATGATGTCCCGTCTGTTGTTTTTGTTATATTTCACCTTCATCAGCATCAGCTCCCGGCTTACGCTGGCCTGCTCATCGAAGGTCTTTACCTTGATCACGTCGATTTTTTTATTGAGCTGTTTTTCAATCTGTTCGATTGTCCGCTCATCCCCGCTGCTGACCACAGTCATGCGGGACACGGCAGTATCCTCCGTCTCGCCCACTGCAAGAGACTCAATATTAAAACATCTTCTGGAAAACAGGCCGGCCACCTTGCACAGTACGCCCGATCTGTTTTCCACCAGTACGGAATATATTTTCTTCATACTCTCCTCCATGTCAGATTTTTCAATCTGTCTTCCATCATGCCGTTTTATCAAAAACCATGCTCAGACAAGATCCATGGGATCAATCAGGCACTCCAGAAGCACCGACTCGTCCTTTTCCAGAAAGGCCCGGATCGTCTCTTCCATGCCTTCCATATTTGTCTGTCTCATAAACCGCAGGCCGTAAGCCTCTGAAAGTCTGGAAAGATCGGGGCTGCCGGACAGATCCACCACGGAATAATTATCTTTGTAGGTAAAATGCTGGTATTGCCGCACCATACCAAGATAGTTATTTTTCAGCACCACAATCTTTACGGGTACGTCAAACTGCCGCATGGTGGCAAGCTCCATCATGGACATCTGGAAAGAACCGTCCCCGCAGACCGCCACCACCTGACGCTTTGGAGCAGCCAGTTTTGCGCCCATGGCCGCAGGAATCGAATATCCCATGGTGCCCATGCCGCCGGTGGTAAGAAACCGTCCTTTCTTAACGATATGATATCCGCAGGACCAGATCTGATTCTGTCCCACGTCCGCCACATAGACCGCATCCTCCTCCATAGCCTCGGAAAGCTGTCTGATAAAAGCCGCCGGGTCTACATAGTCAGGATTCGGTCTGCGCACAGGCTGCATGGACTCCCGGTAAGACACAAGCGTCTGAATCCATTCCCGGTCATCGCATACAAACTCTTCCGACTCCATGTCTTCAAAAATATGTCTTGCGTCTCCCACCAGCGGAATGGCCGGCCCCACATTCTTGCCGATTTCCGCAGGGTCTACGTCAATATGCACAAGCACCTTGTTTTCCGTAATCAGATCCGGCTGGTTGACCGCCCTATCCGCCACGCGCGCTCCAACCATAAGCAAAAGGTCAGACTCATTCATCGCCCGGTTGGCGAAGGGTTTTCCGTTGTTACCCACCATACCGAAATACATCGGATGTTCCGTGGGCATCGCGCCGATTCCCATCATGGTGGAAACCACCGGAATCTGATGCTTCTCAGAGAAGGCCCGAAGGGCGTCTTCCGCCTGACTGAGAAGAACGCCGCCCCCGGCGCAGATCAGCGGCCGTTTTGCCCTGGAAAGCTCTTTTAATACCTTTTTAATCTGGGCCATATTTCCCCTGATCGTAGGCTTATAGGTACGCATATTCACCTCGTCAGGATACCTGAACCTGCCCACGGGAGCATTCTGCACGTCAATGGGAATATCAATAAGCACCGGCCCTTTGCGGCCTGTGGACGCCAGGTGAAAAGCCTCCCTGAAAATCTGCGGAATATCCGCCGCATCCTTCACCAGATAGCTGTATTTGACAAAGGACTCCACAGCCCCCGTAATGTCCGCTTCCTGAAATACATCCGACCCAAGAAGCTCACTGTTTACCTGACCGGTAATGCAGACAAGGGGAATGCTGTCCGCAAAAGCGGTGGCGATACCTGTAATCAGATTGGTTGCGCCGGGGCCGGAGGTCACTGCGCACACTCCCACTTTCCCAGAAACTCTCGCAAGGCCGCTGGCCGCATGGGCCGCATTCTGCTCCGTGCGAATCAGGATCGTTTGAATATCGGATTCCAGAATACTGTTATAAAAAGGGCATATGGCTACCCCCGGATAGCCGAACACATACTCGACCCCTTCTTCTTCCAGACATTTTATGATTACATCTGCACCTATCATACTATAACCTCTCTACTCTTCTATTTTTAAGATTCTCTTTGTCAGTTTCACTGCCTCCGCCGCGTCCCGTGAATAGCCGTCCGCGCCGATCTCATCTGCATACTCCTGCGTAATGACCGCGCCGCCTACAATAATCTTTGCGTCCACCTGCTGGCTCTTTGCATAGTCGATTACGTGGCGCATCTGCTGCATGGTGGTAGTCATCAGCGCTGAAAGCGCAATCACCTGTGCGTTGTGCTCTCTTGCCGCCTCAATAATCCGTTCCTTGGGCACGTCCTTGCCAAGATCAATCACATGGAATCCGTAATTTTTCAACATCAGCGCCACCAGATTTTTTCCGATATCGTGGATATCCCCCTCCACAGTGGCGATGACAACCGTTGGCATATCTTCCCCGGTATTATCCTGTAAAAGAATGGGCTCCATATGCTCAATGGACGCTTTCATGGCTTCCGCGCTGGCAATCAGCTGAGGCAGAAAATATTTGCCCTTATCAAAAAGCTCTCCCACCTCGTTTATGGCCGGTAACAGGACTTCATCCAGAAGGGTCTTCGCCTCCAGCCCCTGAGTAAGAGCCTTTTTCGTATCTTCGACAATATGATCCCTGTTTCCTTTCAGGACGTCGGCGCGAAGCTTTTCCTCCGGAGACTGGGCTTTTGCTTCAACCGCCTGCTGTTTCAGCCGGATGCCCGTTTCCTTCTGCGCAGTCTCTCCCAGCGCTTCCCTTTTTTCCTTTACCGCATCCATAAGCTGGATGTAACGAATATCCGCATTCTCCTTATTCAGAAGAAGATCCGAAGCAAAGGCGCAGCTCATCAGAAGCTCCTGAGAAGGATTGGCTATGGCCATGGTAAGTCCTTCTCTGATGGCCATGGTAAGAAAAGCCGCGTTTACAAAGCTCCTCTCCGGCAGCCCAAAGGATATATTGGAAAGGCCGCAGATAGTGGCAAGTCCCTTTTCTTTGCAATAACGAATCGTGGATAGGGTTTCCAGAGCAGCGTTTTTATTCGCCCCCACTGTGGCTACCAGACCGTCCACCACAATGTCCTCTTTTGTAAGGCCAAGGGCAAGAGCCTTTTCCTGCACGGCCTCAATAATATTGATTTTTTCATCCAAATCCTTCGGCAGTCCCTCGTCGGACAGCGGAAGCAGAATAAACATGGCGCCGTACTTTTTCGCAACGGGAAGCAGAGCGTCCACCTTTGCTTTCTCAAAGGAGATGGAATTAATCAGCGCCCGGCCCGGATATCTGCGAAGCGCCGCCTCCAAAACATCCACATGACTGGAATCAATGGACAAAGGCAGACTCGTAACGCCGCTTACGGTTTCGATGGCCTTTAGCATCATGGCCTTCTCGTCAATGCCGCTCATACCCATATTCACGTCCAGAATGCCCGCGCCGCAGGCCTCCTGAGATTCGGCAAACTCTGTCACCAGCTCCATGGAGCCTTCTTTCAGCGCTGCCTGCAGCTTCTTTTTTCCGGTAGGATTGATGCGCTCGCCGACTATGATAAAATTATCCGAAAGGCCAAACGCAATTGTCTGCCGTTCGCTTGTCAGAAACCGCCTTTGCGGTTTATTACGCTGTACCACCGTCATATCCGAAACGGACTCCTTCAACACCCGGATATAATCAGGCGTAGTGCCGCAGCAGCCGCCGACAACAGCCGCGCCGGCTTTTACAATCTCTTTCATATGACGGCCGAAGGCTTCGGCCTCCATGTCATAAACCGTATTTCCTTCCCCATCCAGAGAAGGCAGTCCGGCATTTGGTTTTGCGATGATGGGAATAGAGGTTACTTCCGCCATCCGCCGCACCGTCTCCACCATTTTATCGGGCCCGGTGGAACAGTTCGTTCCCACCGCCGCCACGCCGAGACTTTCCAGTACGATGGCTGCCGTTGCCGCGTCGGTGCCAAAGAGGGTTCGGCCGTCCGCCTCAAAGGTAAGCGTGGCCATCACAGCCAGATCACAGACCTCCTTCGCGGCAATCACCGCCGCTCTGGTTTCCTGTAAGCTCATCATCGTCTCTATTACCAGAAGATCAACGCCGGCCTCCGACAGATAACGAATCTGTTCTTTGTAGACGTCAATCAGTTCCTCAAAATCAAGCGTTCCCACAGGAGAAAGCTGTTCTCCCGTCATGGTCAGATCTCCGGCAACACAGGCCCTCTCACCCACAGCCTCTTTGGAAAGAGCCACCAGATCGCGGTTCATCTGTGCAACCTGCTCTTCCAGACCATATTCCTTTAGCTTGATCCGATTGGCCGTAAAAGTAGGGGCATATACAATCTGACTTCCTGCCTCCACAAATTCCCTTTGCAGCGCAATCATAATATCCCTGTGTTCCAGAATCCACTGTTCCGGGCATACCCCGGCGGGCATTCCCTTTTTTTGCAGATTAGAGCCTGTGGCCCCGTCCAGAAAGATGGGTTTATTCTTAATTAAAGCCTGAAACTCCTGCCTGTTCATCCGTTTATCTCCATACAATCTTTATTCTTCATAGAAAACCGTGTCGTCCGTGTCAAAATTATCCTCCGGCGCCTCTTCCTCTCCCGAATCTCCGGTTTCTTCTCCGCTCACATCCTCCGACTCCGAATCGTCCCCGTCGTCCTCTTTATTCAGGTATCCGCCGCCGAGGAATGAATTTTCCTCCGTATAGGTGACGCCTTCGCCTTCGGGGATTTCCCCGTGCAGAATCGTTATGATATACTGGAGACGTATATTGGTTCTGTCATAATATTCACGGGCAGCCTGCTCTGACGGCTCGTCAAAAGTATCACTCTCGTAAGCCGCGTGGAAAAGCGCCACAGCCTCTTTCATATTTTCATCCGCTTCGTCCGCCAGACTTTCCACCGCTGAGAACTGATTCGGAACCTCCAGCCCCGCCATCCACTCGATATCCTCGGCAAAAGCGTCCAGATACCCAAGAAGCTCAATCACCGCCGTATCCGACGCACTGTCAATGGCATTCATCTTGTCATTATATTCCTTCGCCCGTTCAAAGAAGGTATTCATATCTTCCTGATATGCCGTCAGTTCCTCGTCCTGGCCGCAGGCAGTGAAAAGCAACGTAAAAAACAGGCAGAATCCGATTATCAAACATTTTCTCAAAACAGGTTTCCTCCGAAGTATAAAAAATTAAAAATCCCCTATCTAAACATAGTACTGACTTCCTTCCCTTTCGTCAACCTTTTCTTTATGAAAAACAGGGCCGTACATCTGTCGGCCCTGCATAAGCTTTCTATTCAATTCCCCTTCCCTACAACGCAATCTCACAGTCAGGCTCCACCTTCCGGCAGGCTTTGAGCACTTCTTTCATTACATTTTTAATATCTGCGCCTTCCGTAAATTCCACCTTCATTTTCTGCGTCATAAAGCTAACTGTAGCGTCCGCAACACCCTCTGTCTTTTTCGCTGCTTCCTGCATTTTTTCTGCACAGTTTGCGCAGTCCACTTCAATCTGATACGTTTTTGTCATTTCCGCTCTCCTCTTCCTTCCCTAATGTGTTCCATGCCCATACTGAGAATGGCGCGTACATGTTCGTCGTCCAGAGAATAAAAAATGGACTTTCCCTCTCGCCTGCTTTTCACCAGCTTTGACGTTTTTAATATTCTTAGCTGGTGGCTCACAGAGGATTGGCTCATTTGCAGGCATCCGGCAATATCGTTGACGCAAAGCTCTGTCTCGAGCATGGCGCATAAAATTCTGATCCGGGTGGGATCGCCAAATATTTTATATAGCTCCGCCAGATCAAAAAGTTCCCTGTCCGTATATGCCTTTTCCACCTTTTTCCTCCTCTTTCAGATCGGGTCAACATATGTTTATTTGTTCATATTTTAATATATAGCATTATTTTTGTCAAGAAAAAAGGAAGATCTGAAACAGATCTTCCTTCCTTTTATGGCTATACATTGTTTTGACCAAATCAGTCAGACTTTGAAAACGAATCATAATTTGAAGAACTGTACGTCCTCTTCCAGTTTCAGAGCCATCTCCTTTAATTCGCCCGCAGCTTCCGCCAGCAGATTGATGGTAGCGTTCAGTTCTTCCATGGAAGCGTTGGTCTCCTGTGTTGATGCAGCGTTCTCTTCTGATACCGCGGACAGATTCTGAATCACATCCACAATCCGGCCTCTCTCGCTGTCGCATTCCTGTGCCTGATCGCTGATCATATTGGATTCTTTTCTGGAATTCTCGATACCGTTGCTCACATCCCCGAATTTCTCCTTGGTCTGCGTCAGCTTCTGCTGCTGCTCCGCAATAATTTCATTTACTTCCTTCATGATCTGCACGGAAGCCTCAGAATCTACCGTCAGCTGATGGATAATATCTTCAATCGTCTTCGTAGACTGCGCGGAGTCCTCGGAAAGCTTGGAAATCTGCGTAGCCACAACGGCAAAGCCTCTGCCCGCTTCTCCGGCTCTCGCCGCCTCAATGCTTGCATTCAGGGCAAGCAGGCTTGTCTCGCTGGCAATGGAGGCAATGAGATTAACAGCTTCCTGTATTCTGGTAACGGATTCGTTGGTGGTGCGCACGGAATCTTCAATTTTTCTGATCGCATCCGTTGTTCTGTCGTTGGATTTGCTCAGTTCATTGATAATATCGGCTGACTCCACATCCGCTACATGCATCTGATCGGAAAGGTCGTTCAACTCGGAAACGCTGGATACAATTTTTTCAATAATGGCACCCATTCTGGCAACCTGCCCGGTAGCGTTCTCAATATCCTCCGCCATGGACACAGCGCCCTTGGACACATCTTCAACCGCACTGCTGATCTCATCCGCTGTGGACGACGTCTGGGAAGCCATGGACTCCAGATCGTCACCCTGCTTTTTCAGGGTCGCGGTATTTTTCTTGATATCGCCGATTATATTCTGTAATTCTTCCAACAGCCGCTGAACGGCGTGACCCATCTTACCGATTTCATCGCTTCTTTTTAAGATTCTTTCGTTGACAGTCAGATTCAGGTCGCCCTCTGCAAGGGAGGAAAGCAGACCCTCTGTCTGTACTACCACTCTCGCGATGGCGCTTGCAATTTTCAGGCAGACAAGCAACGCGATAACAAGAATCAGTACGGCGATTCCCAGAATCATCATGGAACTGCGATTGATTCTGGCTGTAGCTTCGGTGGCAGGCTGTCCTGCAAACACCATACCAACGCACTTGCCGCTGCTGTCAAAAGCAGGCATATAGAAAGCATAATATGTTTCGCCATTGATGGTGACGCTGTCTGTCTCATATGTTTTTCCGCCGTTTATGACGGTGTTTATTACCTCGTCGGAGGCCTTCGTACCGAGAATGCGCTCTCCCGTATCCTTATCGCGCAAAGAGGTTGCCCGTCTGGTATCGCCATAGAACAGGGTCACATCCGCAGTGCTGCCCTCTACAAAACTGTCGATGATATCCACATTCTCCGATACATTGTAATCGCCCTTAAAGAGTACCTCTCCCTCCAGACGGTAATCACCGGCGTCCAATGCGGCATAAGCGGCGTATACACTCCGGCAGAGATTTTCCAGTCCATCCATGGTCGTATCGCGCACCATGCTTCTCATTGTGGAGATGGCATAGACGGTAATGCAGGTAACCATTATTACCATAGGAAGCACACAAAGCATCACCAGCTGCGCCATAATACCCAGTTTCTTTTGTTTGTTCATTCCACCTTCTCCTATCCCTTATTTTACCCCCCCCCCATGAATTTTGGACGCTTTAACAGAATGTCCCATTCACAGGAAAGTAACTGTTTTGCCATAAAAATGGCTAGACAGTTTCTATGATTATAACACATAATTTCAAATATTAAAAGAAAAAATTAATACTAAAACCGTAATAAAACATGCGAGAAAATCACAGCGTCCACATTTACAAACAATTGCATTATGCCTGAAAAAAAGTGCGATGTCCACCGTATTGGCATGTATCGCACTTTTCTGGGTATAAATCGTCTTTTGGGTTTAAATAACAGGACAGGACATTTCAATGCAAGCCGTAAATCCGGCCAATAACAGCTAGGCCGGATTTACGGACGGATCTGTCCGTCCCCGGTTATCTGATATTTATATGAGGTCAGCTCCCTGAGTCCCATGGGCCCTCTGGCATGAAGCTTCTGGGTGCTGATACCGATCTCTGCGCCAAAGCCAAATTCAAAGCCGTCGGTAAAGCGGGTGGAAGCGTTTACATATACGCAGGCCGCGTCCACCTCACGCAGGAATTTCTGCGCGACGGCTTTATTCTCCGTCACAATGGCGTCGGAATGTCCCGTATTGTACTGATTAATATGGGCGATTGCCTCCTCCGGCGAACCCACGGTTTTTACGGAAATAATCAAGTCAAGGTATTCTGTCCCGTAGTCTTCTTCGGTCGCGGCGCGGGCCTGCGGTATCTGTGCCTGTACGGTTTCGTCTCCGCGAATTTCCACCTTTTTTTCCAAAAGGGCCTTTCCCAGCGCAGGGAGAATCTGATCCGCTATTTTTTCGTGAACAAGCAGGGATTCGCAGGAGTTGCACACACCGATCCGCTGGGTCTTTGCATTCATGACGATGGGAACCGCCTTTTCCAGATCTGCGGCCTCATCAATGTAAATATGGCAGTTCCCGGTGCCGGTTTCGATCACGGGAATGGTACTGTTTTCCACCACCGACCGAATCAGGCCCGCGCCGCCTCTGGGAATCAGCACGTCCACATACTCTTTCAGCTTCATAAAGGCGGTAGTCACCGCCCTGTCATTATTTTCAATCAGCAAGATGGCGTTTCTGTCGATGCCTTCCTGTGCAAGCGCATCTCCGATTACGCCGATAATGGCCTGATTGGAATAAAAAGCGTCCTTTCCGCCCTTTAAAATCACCGCGTTTCCCGTCTTAAAACAAAGGCCGAAGGCATCCGCCGTCACATTGGGTCTGGCCTCGTAAATAATACCGATCACGCCCATGGGAACCCGCACCTTCTCAATGTGAAGGCCGTTTGGCCTGTCGAACTGCTCCATGACTTCCCCCACAGGATCCGGCAGGTCCGCAATCTGCCTCAGTCCTTCCGCCATGGACTCTATTCTGGAGGTCGTAAGCTTAAGACGGTCAAGCAGCCCCTCCGCCATACCCGCCTCCTCTGCGCGCGCATAATCCTTTTCATTGGCGAAAAGAATCTTTTCGCTCTCCTGCACGAGGGCGTCCGCCGCCCTTCTGAGCGCCTGATTTTTCCGGGCCGTATCGAGACGTTGCAACGCTGTTTTCGCTTTCTGTGCCTGCGCTCCGAGGTCTGATAAATAAGAGCGTATTTCCGTGCTATCCATGGTTTTCACATCTTCCATATTCCGCTTCCTTTCTAAGGGGTGTTATAAATTAATTTATACCGTCTCCATGCAATGTAACGCCGTTCCCATGATATCCGTCTCCGTTATGATCCCGTCCGGGCAGATATCGTGGGACTCCCAGGGAATTTCCTGAAAAACCTGACAGCTAAATGCCAGCGCGGCGGTGACTGTTCTTTTTGCCTGCTCGCTTCCCATGGCCCACAGATATCGGTCATAAAATCCTCCACCGTAACCGATTCGATGGCGTTGTCTGTCAAAGGCCGCCCCGGGCATACAAAGCAGCGTATGTGGTAAATTTTCTTCGGGTATGCCGTTTTCTTCTGGATTTGTCGCTTCCACAGGGTTTTGACTTATCCAGTCATTGTAGGACGTCTTTGCCTCCGGCTCCCATATGCCCCGGTATCCGGGCGACAGATCGTCCAAAGAAGAAATCCTGAAAAAGGCCATATCCCGTCCCAGAACTTTTGGTGCAAATACAGCCTTTCCCTCCTGTAACGCCAGACGGATTAAGGAAACCGTATCTACCTCGCTGCGAAAGCTGACATAGGTAAGAAGGGCTTTCGCATTCTGATAACAGGGCAGTTTCATCAACTTTTCCGTAATTACGCCGCTGAAGTCGGCACGCTGTCTTTTTGTCAGGCCGTCCCGCGCTTCCAGCGCCAGCGCACGCATCTGCTTCTTATTCATGGGCTTTCTCCTGCACTTTCTCCACGCGTTTCCTCTCTGCGTTTTCTATCCGCGTCTTTTCCTGTCGCCCAGATTCGTTATACTGCCGTCCTTCTCCACAATGGAAATATTGTCAAGCTGCCCTTTAAGATTGGCGCGCACATTCGCCACATAGGCCTGCCGCAGTGCCGCCTGTTCTTCCTTCTCCCGGGGCGTAAGCCCTTCCCCCTGGGATTTGTGATACAGTTCATTGATTCTGGCCGTCATCTCTTCTACGTTCACTCTCATTTACTCCCATTTTTATATGCTGTCCGCTCAAAAGCCGGACGCAGCATGCCTTCAGATTATTTATCACAGGGATGCATTTGCTGTACATACAGGGGCAGGTCAAACTGGTCGTCCCTGTGCGCCAGAAATAACGTGCCGATATTCTGGCCGCTCAAAATCCGATGGATCACCTTAATGTCCCGGCTGTTTGCAATCACCATATCCACGCCTGTGCTGCTTGCAATTTTTGCCGCCTGCAGTTTGGTAGTCATGCCGCCGGTGCCCACGCTGCTTCCTGTGGACGCCTTTCCCATATTCATCAGCTCGTCCGTGAGCTTCTCCACTACCTCTATGTATTTGACATCAGGATTGGTTCTGGGATCATCGGTATAGAGCCCGTCAATGTCCGAAAGCAGAAGAAGCGCGTCCGCTTCCACAAGAGAGGCTACGATAGCCGACAGCGTATCGTTGTCGCCGATCTCAATCTCGTAGGTCGCTATGGTATCGTTCTCGTTTACAATCGGAATTACCCCAAGCTTAAACAGCTCCGCGAAGGTGTTTCGGGCATTGTAGCGGTTCAGATTATCCACAATGGTATTTTTTGTCATCAGAATCTGGGCCGCCACCTGATTGTACTCGGCGAATATTTTCTGGTAAATCATCATAAGCCTTGCCTGCCCGACAGCGGCGCATGCCTGTTTCACGGCGATGGGATTGTCTTCTTCCCTGTTGGGCAGGATAGCCTTTTCTCCAACGGCAATCGCCCCGGAGGTGACAAGCACCACATCCTTTCCCATGTTTCTCAGATTGCAGATTTCCCGCACCAGCACATCCAGTTTCGTATAATCCAGATCTCCCGTCTCCTTATGCTGCAGGGAGGAGGAGCCTATTTTTATTACAATTCTCTTTTTATCCGCCATCAGGGCTTTTCTGTCAATATCCGCCATTATTTTATCTCCGTCATGTTTTATCTTTTTGCAGGCCGTCTGATCAGTCAGACAAATTCTCCAAACCGGCCATTCGCTTTCTTATACTAACACATTACAGTGAAGCGACGCAACCTTCTCTGCAATCAGAATTCCGTCCATTGCCGCGGAGGTAATGCCGCCGGCATAGCCGGCCCCCTCACCGCAGGGAAAAAGTCCCCTGACAGCGGACTGCCCCGTCTCGTCCCGCAAAATTCTGACCGGGGAAGAGGTACGGCTCTCCACGCCGGACAAAAACGCGTCTGCATCGTTAAAGCCGGGCATTTTCCGACCAATCAGTTCAATGCCTTCCACCAGCGCAGCATTGAGAAACGCCGGCAAAATCTCATGAACGGGCGAAAACGCCCATCTGCCCCTGACGGCAGGCGAAAAACCTGGATAACTCGTTTGCAGTGCGCCCTTCCATGCCGCCGGTACGCCGCTTCTAACATCCGCCAGGCCTTCTGTCAGAACAAAACTGCGAAAATCCCCGTAACGCTCCACCGGCACGGCGCCCCTGCCGATTCGGTAAGCCCGTTCCTCAAGGCTCCTCTGAAAGGCAATGCCTGACAGAGGCCCTGTATTTTGGTAATCATCAGGAGACACGGTGACAATCATTGCGCTGTTGCTGTTTGCCCCGTCTCTTGTGCTGTAACTCATGCCGTTTACCGCCGTGCGCCCCTGCTCCGAAGAGGCGTTCACAACATAGCCTCCGGGACACATACAGAAGGAATAGACGCCCCTGCCGGAGGCCGTCTTCGTCGTTACCTTATAAGACGCGGCAGGCAGCATCGGATTTGGGCCGCCGTATTGCAGCCGGTCGATCATTTCCCTTGGATGCTCCATGCGAAGCCCCACCGCAAAGGCTTTTGCTTCCAGGGGGACAAACAGCCTGTCAAGCATCTGAAAGGTATCTCTGGCGCTGTGGCCGATAGCCAAAACCACCACGCTGCCCGTAAGGCGCGAACCATTTACTTCTACGCCTGCAATTTTGCCATTTTCCACTACAAGCCCTGTCACCTGTGATTCAAAGCGAACCTCTCCGCCCCATTTCTCTATCTGTCTGCGAAGATTCACCACTACGTCGGTCAGAATATCCGTCCCCAGATGGGGCTTTGCCTCATAGAGAATCTTTTTCGGCGCACCGGCCTCCACAAAAATGCGAAGAACTTCCCGCATCCTGCCCTTCGGATCTTTGACTGTAGTGGTCAGTTTCCCGTCTGAAAAGGTGCCGGCTCCGCCCTCACCGAACTGAACGTTGGAATCCGGATCCAGCACGCCCTCCTGCCAGAATCGTTCCACATCCGCAAGCCGTTTATGTAATTCCCGGCCTCTCTCCAGCAAAACAGGGCGATACCCGGCCCGGGCCAGCATATAACCGCAAAAAAGCCCTGCCGGGCCGGTGCCAACAATAATCGGACGAGAGCCTTCAAAAACCGTCGCGCCACCGATCGCCGGAAAATGATAGGCGGTTTCTTCTACCAGCTGTATCTGACCGTTTTTTGAACCGCTTCGTTTCAGAACCCGGCTCTCGTCGGCCACTTTAACGTCCACCGTATATACTCTGTAAATATCCGGCTTTTTTCTGGCGTCTATGGATTTTTTTACGAGGGACAGGGATTGCAGACAATCCGTTTCCACCCGCAAAAGACCGGCCGCCTTTTTTAAAAGCGCGGCCTTTTCATCTTTGCAGTCAAGGGGCAGTTTTATTTGCGTAATTCGAATCATGATTTTATTTCCTCAGTTTTTCTTCTCTGACAGCTCATTTTGCGCACCTTTTATTCACGGGCCGCGGCCCTGCCAGCCATCGCTCCGCTGCTCCAGGCCCATTGCAGGTTATAGCCGCCGCACAGTCCGTCCACATCCAGAAGCTCCCCCGCAAAGTAAAGTCCCGGCTGCTTTTTCGACATAAGAGTTTCCGTCACCTCGCTGCAATCCACACCCCCGGCGCAAACCTGCGCCTTCTCAAAACTGTTTACGGCTGTAACTTCCGTCTCCAGCCCGCAGTAAAGCTGTAATAAATTCGCAAAAGCCGCAGCGGGAACTGCGTCCGCCCGCTCTGATTCCCGTATGCCGGCAAGTTTTAGCAGGGTCTGGCTGATCTTCTTGTTGACTACACCAGTCAAGAATATATCCATGGGCATGTCCCCGCGTTCCAACAGACGTTTTTCAAAAAAAGCCTGGCAGGCTGCCTCGTCAAAATCAGGAAGAAAGGAAACCCTGACCATAACAGATTTCTGCTCCCACAGGGCACGGGCCGCCAGACCGCTGATCTGGAACGCCGGGATGCCGGAAAGACCGTAATCGGTAAGCTGCAGTTCGCCCCGCTCTTCACAGATCTGCTCCCCCGCCACACAGAGCGTCAGCCCTGCGTCGCATCGAACGCCTGCCGCCTGCCTGTAAAATTTTTCTTTACAACGCATTCCCGCAAGCGCAGGCACAGGGGAAATGATTCTGTGTCCGAAATCCTTTGCCAGCCGAAAACCGCTTCCGTCCGAGCCGGTATTCGGCGCGGCACAGCCGCCGCAGCACAAAATTACCGCGTCATACTCCGCCGCCTTCCCCGACTGTATTATCTGGAATTTTCTCTTTCCCCTGTCAAAGGAGAGTTTCTGCACCGCAGCCTTTGTATGTACCGTAATCTGTTTCCTGTCCAGTTCATAGCGTAAAAGGTCAAGCACCGTGGAAGCCTGATCGCTGGCCGGATAGAGATAACCGGCCCGATCTTTGATCCGCATGCCAAGGGACGAAAAGAAAGTCTTCGTCCACGCCGTCCCGAACCGGGCAAGAACAGGCTCCACCAGCTTTGTGCCGCCGTGATAAAACTGCGGCCCCATCGCCTCGTTGGAAAAATTGCATCTGCCGTTCCCTGTAGAAAGAAGCTTTTTCCCCACTCTGTCGTTTTTTTCATAGACTGTTACCGCTGCGCTACAGTAAGCCGCCTGAATGGCGGCCATCATGCCCGACGCGCCGCCGCCGATTACCGCAATTTTTCTTTCCATTGTCAGATATTCCCTTCTAGCTCGAATAGGATTCCAAAAACAGGTACAGCTCTTCTTCGCTGGCCACATACTTTCCTTCCATAATCTCTGTCTGCAGAGATTCCGGAAGCAGGCTTAACAAAATATCCGTATTCATGTAAAGCGTGTTTCGGTCTTCTTCGTAAACCACAATAAAATGATCCGCCACCATCAGGTAAAATCCCCGGGGGACTTTTTCTTTATAATATTTGCAGACCACCACCCTGTCTGCGGAAAAGGACGTCAGCTCCACGGTCTCAAACCCCTGCTCCTGCTCAGACAAAGGCGGATTTTTATCGTAGGCGGACAACGCTTCCAGAAGCTCCTCTCTGTTTAATCCTATATACATGACGGGAACGGTTTCTTCCCGTTCCGTGACCGTACCCTTATTCAGATCCACCTGTTCCACCAAATACAGGGTATCCGCCGTCACCACGGGAGTATCCGCCACCGCCGTTTCTATGACCTGCTCCTGTTCATCCTCCGGCTCGTCCTGATCCGCCTTCGCGGTATAGGCTGTCCCGTGCTGATACCTGTTCGGATAAAAAAACTCCTCCGCTTTCAGAGCCCCCAGCCCGCCAAGCCCAAGCATTATGACAGACATTACCATAAAAAGACTGATACGTTTTACAAGTTTCATTCCGTTTTAAACCTCTCTCGTCGGATTTCCTGTAATCAGTATCAGCCAATTCCCGATTTTTATGCAGCCGCCGCCGCGATTCTTATTTTATAATACTCCGATATTCCTGCCAAGAAGAATGAACAGAAAACCAAGGGGAATTTCCTGCAGTTCCGCTTCTCCGATGACCCGAAGGATCATGAGAAAGAAAACATGGAAAAAGAGTCCTGCAACCAGAGAAATCAGAATAGTCAGGACAGCCCCAACAGCCTCCGCCAGCACCAGGTTCAGCAAAAATACCACCAAACCCGAGACCGCCGCCGCGGCACAGGGAAAAATAATCCCTGAAAACCAGTCAGGCCTGTATTTCACACGCCTGTTTAACAGCACGAAAGAAACCGCCATATAAACGCCAAACAACAAAATCAGGGAAGCCAGCAGGCCTTCCGCGCCCATGGCCATACGCTGCACCATAAAATAGGCGGTAAGCAAATGTACGACAAAAGCCGAAACCGCCGAAAGAAAGAGTTCCTTTACCATGCGCATCCGATACAGAAGATGGCCGAAAAGAAAACTGAACGCAAACAGTGTGCAGATAACCGCGCCCTTCTGCACCCATCCCGCAAGAACCGTAATCTGCGCCGTAGGGCGGCCGTAGCAGCATTCTGCCAAAGGTTTTGCCAGAACGGCAAGGTAAATGGCCATGGGGAAGGAAATCATGGAGACGTTACGCACCGCCCGCCCCATCCTTTCTCGCATACCGCGGTATTCTTCGCGCTCGTACGCACCGCTTATTTTTCCAACCATGCCGTGCACAAAACAGCAGCAAAGCGCCGCGCCCATGCCGATCAGCGCTGCAAATTTGCCGTAATAGCAGCCCCACTGGGCCGTACGCTCCGCGCCCTTTTCCGTTATATTCATGCAATAGTTGAAAAAACGCTGGTCCGCAAGCATAAACAGATTGGATATCACGGCAATGACAGACAGGGGAATCATATTGCCAAGCAGCATTCTCTGAATCTCAAACCGGGTTTCTGCACGCCTGCTGTTATCCTGTCCCAGCCGCCCCTTTAACGTTCCCGCATATATGAAATAAAGCACAAGCAGATGAAGCAGGGCAATAAGCTGCGAAGCCAGAACGCCCAGCATGGCGCCAAGCGCGCCAAACGCATGGGTATACGCCTCTACATGCAAAAGCGCGGCAACCTTCTCTCCGTATTCATGGAACATTCTGCCCGCAAGCAGCGCGCCGGTAAACATGGCAATTTTTTCCAGATACTGAGAGTGGGCCGTCAGCCCGCCAAGCCCGTAGCCGCTAAAATATCCACGGAAAACGCCGATCAGCGCGGAAACGAAGACGCAGGGCACCGCCGCCAGAACCGCCATGCGGCTTAAATGTTCCAAAACAAGCACATCCGATATCCATGCGGAAAAAAACAGCAGAAAAAGGGCCATCGCCACGCCCAGAAACAGATTCATAAAAAACGCCGTCCGAAAGACCTTGTCCGCATTCCGATACCGTTCCCTCTTGACCCGATACCGTATAATTCCGGACATGGCCTGAGACATGCCATGGGAAGTGACAAGGGTGGTCAGCAAAAACAGTTCAAAAGCAGGCGCAAAGAGGCCCACGCCGGCATCTCCAATGACCCGTGTAAGCGGAACCCGCATAAAAAGAAGGATCATGTAAGATAAGATTCCCGCCGAGAGAATAATTCTGTTTTTCAGATTTTTCGCCATCCATTGTATACTCATTGTTATCCTCAGTATGAAAACGCCTGATCCCGCGTAATGCCCAGTTTGGAAAGAACCCCTTCTTGTTTTTCTTCCATCACGGCCGCTTCCGTTTCCTCCATGTGATCATAGCCGCACAGATGATACAGGCTGTGGGCCAGAAGAAATGCAAACTCCCGCAGCACGCTGTGCCCATACTCCCTTGCCTGGGAGTTTACACGTTCTACATTGATAACGATATCCCCCAGAACCAGTTCTCCGCTCTCCGGATCAAAGCAGTCAGCCGCTTCCTCTTCCGCCCCGGAAAAATCACCGGGTTTTTCAAAATGCAAATTGGGAAAGGAAAGCACATCCGTTTCGGCATCCGTTTCCCTGAAATTTTTATTGTATTCCCTGATTCCTGCGCCGTCCGTAATCAGCAGGTTTACCGTGGCTTCATAAGGACAGCCCTCAGCGTCGAGAACCGCCGCCATCACACGGTCAAGAAGTTCCTTCTCATCAAAGGAAAAGGACTGCGCACCTTCATTTTCAACGTAGGAAGTCATAATATAGTTTCTCCTGTACGAATATCTTCTTCATCCTGCACAGCTGTGCCAGAGAAAGCTCGTTGCTCCAGAGCTCTTCCGTCTCAAACTTTTTCTTAAACACGGTATCTATCAGCTGCTCGTAGTCCAGCTCCGCCTTCGGATCCTTCTCAAACAGATACAGAATGGATGACACGATACAGTCCGCAAACAAAACCACAATTGTCTCCTTGGATATAATCTGGGCGTCCGGATCCACATATTCCTTCAAAATCTGTTTGGTTTTTGGAGGAAAATGATATTTATCGCAGATGGCGGAAACATTCTCCCATGTATTTTCCCCTTTCAGCTTTCCGATTCTGTGATAGTACCCGCAGGCTTTCACAGCCGCGTCGTCGATTCCCAGATTTCTGGCTACCTTGTCTCCCAGATAGGCCGTATGAATCGCATGAAAATACTCCTCTCTGGAAAGCTCCTTGAGCTGTACCAGAAGGGGACATTCCGGATCGTTGATTTCCATGTATTTATCCCGATATCTGTGAATCACTGTGGAACTGACCATTTTCAGACAAACCAGAAGCAATATGCAGCAGATCATCAGGTTGACGCCCGGTATCATAAACTGAATAATGGACAGCTTTTCCTCTGCAAACAGAATCACATTGGCCGTAAGACACAGGGCCAGCACAAGGAGGGAGACGATTGCCGGAATCCCTACCTTAAACTCCTCGTCCAGCGTGGAAAATACCAAAATCCCCGCCATACCGCTGATAAAATACAACCAGAAAATGGCGTAATCACAGCCAGCAAAATTTACCGCAAGCAAAAGGCAAAGACTGCCCGCGGCAAGCCCCGTCATGCCGTTGGAAAATACGCTGAGCATGACAAAGAGCACCAGAAAAGGCCAGCCCGTAACCGGCAGAAAGGGCAAAAGCACAGCCGCCGCCAGACTGAGCAGATAGGTCAGGGCAAACCGCCCGTAGCGTCCCTCATTGCGGTAGACGAAAAAGCCGTTTATCTCACTCAGGGTAAAGGAAAAAATCACAATCCCCGTTCCTGCCAGAACCATGACCACATTTCGAATCATATGATCCATCTCGCTTTGATAGAACACGCTGCCAAGCCAGGCGATCAGTCCCGCCAGAGCAAACATGGTCATAAAAACCACAATTCTTTTTATCATATTGCTGTTTTTTTGAATCGTATTATTATTTTCCACGCCTGTAATTCCTGTTTCCTGTTTTTTGTTCACTGCGTCGTTTCTCTTTTGCTTCATAATCATCATAGGCCTTCACGATCTTTTGCACCAGCGGATGGCGTACCACATCTTTGCTGGTCAAATTACAGAAGGAAATGTCCTCGATCTTTGAGAGAACTCTCACCGCCACGTCAAGGCCTGATTTCATGTCGGGCGCCAGATCCTTCTGGGATGCGTCGCCGGTAACAACCACCCTGGAGCCGAACCCGATTCTTGTCAGAAACATTTTCATCTGAGCCGGTGTTGTATTCTGGGCCTCATCCAGAATAATATAGGCATTGTCCAGCGTCCTGCCACGCATGTAGGCCAAGGGCGCTACCTCAATCAGTCCCTTTTCCATATTTCTGGCAAAACTCTCCGCTCCCATAATCTGATAAAGAGCATCATAGAGAGGCCGCAGATAGGGATCTACCTTACTTTGCAGGTCTCCCGGCAGAAATCCCAGCTTCTCGCCCGCTTCTATCGCCGGCCTTGTCAGAATAATGCGGCTCACCTCGTTATTTTTAAAAGCGGTCACCGCCATGGCCATGGCCAGATAGGTCTTACCAGTGCCGGCAGGCCCCACGCCGAAAACAATCATATTGTCCCGCATGGCGTCCACATACTGCTTTTGGCCAAGGGTTTTAGGTTTGATCGGCTTGCCGTTTACGGAATGACATATACAGTCGCTGTCCATGGCAAGCAGCATGTCCTCTTTCTGTTCGCGGCCAAGCTCTATGGCGTAATCCACACTCTGTTCCTCCAAAATGTTTCCTCTTTTCGACAGCTGCAAAAGCTCATTGATAATGCTTGCAGCCCGGTCTGCGGATTCCCGTGCCCCGGATATCCGGACTGCGCCGTCCCGATCTACAATTACCACATCCAGATCATTTTCAATCCGCTTGATATGGGAGTCAAACTCCCCGAAAAGATTCTGCATGTGCTCCACAGGCACATCAATACTGACTGTAAACGCTTCCATTCTCCGCCTCTTTACACCGCAGCCGTCACTGCGCCTGCTCCTCTTCTGATTCATCGGATGGGAGAACAGGCGCAGTGGCCGTAGGAACAAGCTTCACTGCCGACTCCTCAAGCTGCATATGGGCATTTAACACCCATTTTTTATCATTCTTTTCTATTGTAACATTTTTTTCCGCAATTTGTACCCCTTTTTCGCTTAAAATTGAGATAATTTTACGCCACCTCTCCTGCAACAGGGCGCTCATCTCCTCATCCGTGTGCATTTTGGATGTAATTTCGTATTCCTGCACCGTTCTTTTTCCGTAAAACAGAGGCAGATACAAATGATCCAGAAGCTGTACCTGTTTTTTCTCTTCACTGATATCATAAAAGCTGTAGGGAATGCCAAAAAGACGCAGCGAAACCTGTTTTTCCCCGGCCCCGAAAACCGGAATTACAATTTTCTCCCCCGTGTAGCATTTCTCATCATAGGATACGGACTCTTCCAGTGAAATATTCCGGCCGTAGCAGAGGGTAATATCAGCGTCCGCCTCCACATACTGATACTTGCGAACCGTACTGTCCTCATTGTAAACGGGAACCGCACCGCTAACCAGAATATCTCCCTTTTTAACGCTGTCGCCGCAGGATACGCAAGGCACGCCGCTTCTGGTAATCATATAAGTAATGACGCCGTCCTTTTGCGCCACAAGATCCATCCCCTGTTCCTGCCCGCTGTCTTTGCTCTCGTAGACCGGCATTTCATTTTCCTTGATATGGATCAGAAGCGTTGTGCCCTTAAGCTGGGCCGAGGTCCACGTAATCAGGTCATAATCCTCCCGAAGACCCTGCTCCAGCGTCTCGATATCCAGCGCGCTCTTTTTCATGGCGGTATGTATGCCGCGTTCCTCGAGATAATCCATCAGCACGTCTTCTGTCAGGGCATAGTTTCCCTCAATGCGGATATCCCAGATAAAACGAGAGGCCAGACACCAGAATAAAATACAGCAGAAAAGCCCTGCAACAAAAAGCTTCCTTCGAAGCATGGACGACACAAAAAAAGGCAGGCCGTATTTTCCAAGAACAGCCGCCCTGGTTCCCGTTTTTTTCAGCAGAGGCTTTAACGCAAAAAAGCCTTCCACGCTCATATGCATGGTGTGATAGTCGCCGTGATCTTCTATATTCCACACAAGAATATCATGATTGCCAAGAAGGTTTAACAGCCTTTCCACGGAATAGCCCCAAACCTTAATAATCACATAACCCCTCAAATACTGTATCCAATGAAGCATAGATTCTCCCCCGGCGCTTAAATATAGCGAAGCGTGTCAATCTTTCCGCTTATTTTCATGTCTTCATTGGTATAATAATCAATGGACAGGGAACTGCCCTCAAAGCATATTTTCGCGTTTTTTCCCTGTAAAACAATGGACTCCGTCGTATACTCCAGAATCCCCTTGTAATTTTCAATAAAAGCCTCCCGGTTTCCCGTTATGGTGACAATGGCCGCTCCCAGCATGGTATCCTTGGGAAGCCGAAGGGATTCCACGATAAGCTCTTTTGATTTTTCAAAGGTGGAAAACGGTTGGCGTCTCTTCTCTCTTCTCATGGTACACTATATGAGTTTCTCGCATCATTTATGATAAGGTTCTCTGTTGATGATCCGATACGCGCGGTAAATCTGCTCCAACAAAACAACCCGCATCAGCTGGTGCGGGAAAGTCATGTCGGAAAAGCTGACCGCCAGATCAGCCCGTTTCTTTATAGAATTATGTAAACCAAGAGATCCGCCAATCACAAAAGCGATATGGCTTGTTCCATTTACGCCAAGCCGTTCAATCTGAGACGCAAAGGCTTCTGAGGTAAGCCTGCGGCCTTCGATCTCAAGGGTAATCACGAAAGCGTCCTCCGGCATCAGTTTAAGAATCCGCTCCCCTTCTTTTTGCAGGATCTGTTCACACTGGCTTTGGGACGCTTTTTCAGGCGTCTTTTCATCGGCTGCTTCCCGGATATCCAGTTTGCAGTACCGGCTCAGGCGTTTTCCGTACTCGTCTGCCGCATCGCGAAAAAATTTTTCTTTTATCTTACCTACTGTTATCAACGTAATCTTCATACATTTCCTGATAGTACTCGTCCACAAAATTATCCAGAAAGGCTTCGTCCAGATTCATGAATTTATCTTCTATGGCCGCCCGCATTTTCTCTGTGCGCCGGTAGTATTTTTCTTCCTCGGTCAACTTTGCGTCAACGCCTTCTTCCTCCAGAATCAGCGCGTCAATACCGGCGCAGTCAAGGTTTTCCTGACACCATCTCGTAATCTCAGAGCAGAGGGAATTTTCTGATTTCGCTTTTACCAGAAGCAGTCTGGAATCCCGCATGGACACAATGCCAAAGACAATAAAAAGAATAAACATCGCACCCATAACGCCGCAGACCAGATATTTGGTAATGCCTGCGTTTCTGTAAAGCGGTATCACGTTAAAGAAAATCAACAGGACAACAATAAAACCGATTCCACCCACAGCCAAAAGCGTGTAAGCCGAGGAACGGTTGTCCTGTGCCTTTGACGCACTGCTCTGATATCCGGGCATAAACACACCCTCCTCTCATAGCTACTTTAACAATTCCCTGATTCCCTGATTCTTATTTTCCGACTTATCAATATCCATGCAGACATTGGTATCTTCGCGATACCGCCACACGGAGCATTCCCCGATGGCGCTCATATCACGCCACAGCGTAAACACTCCTTTGCTGGCAATGCCGTCCCACTCCTGCACGTTACCGATATAGTCTACCGTGTTCGCATACATATCCCCGTCATAGAGACCGTCCGTAAAGTTTCCGACCACATTCTGAATCATGATCTTTCTCGTGGGTTCCAATTTTGAGATATCCACATCATAATGCTCTGCGCCCTGACCGTTTGGCAGATTATTTTTCCACTCGCCGGCATAGCTGTGGGACATATAGACGCCCATGGCGTTGGTTTTATTTCTCTGGTTGATATAATAGCGAAACCAAGTCCCCTGTCCGCTTCGCTCGCCATGGCTCCACTGTCCGAAATAGTAACTGTTCTTTTCATAAATGGCAAGGCCTGTGCCGTCAGGCTTTCCGTCTTTGTCCACATCGCCCTTGTAATAATACTCTCCGGTTCCTTCCAGTTCTCTGGAAAGCTTGACATAGCGTTTCAGATGCGCCAGATCCCACATCGCGTCCTGCCTGTTATCCGCAAAAATGGGATAAGCCTCGTTTAGAATAAAATCCTTCGTATAAGCCTCGTCGTTTTCGTCCTCTATGTCAACCACGACCGTAGTCTTATCATTCTCCGACTCGCCGCTTTCCTGCTCCTCTTCCTCGTCTTCTGTTTCCTCTTCCTCCTCAGGTTCTTCCCCCTGGGAAGACTCCTCCTTTGGAGCGGAAGTCTCTTCCTCCCTGGAAAGCGCCTCATCAATGGTCTGTCCTTCCGATTCCTGCTGCTTCGCATCATCCGTAATGCTCTGCTGCAAATTGTCGTCCGCCTCTTTGGTCTGTTCCCTGCGGCCGATTACCATCGTAAGTAAAATCAAAACACAGACGAGGAGAACGGCGATGACTCCCAGAAGGATTTTAGTCACCGTCGGCTTTTGCAGAAGGCTTTCCTCCTCCTGAAGTTCTTCATCCTGTTTGCTGTTTTTATCCGGTTCTGTCAAATTCATAGGTACGCCCTTTCTCTGATGGAAAACAGATTCATTGTCCCGTTCTGTTCTCCATCATAAAGGATAGTTATAAAGATTCTGTCTGTAATTTTATTAAGAATTTCTTAGGTACTCGTCAATGCCCTTTGCAGCCGCCTTGCCTGCGCCCATGGCCAGAATTACGGTAGCAGCGCCGGTCACGGCATCGCCGCCTGCATAAACGCCCTTCTTCGTAGTCGCGCCAAAGTCCTCCTCGGCCACAATACACTTGTATTTGTTTACTTCAAGCCCCTTTGTGGTAGACGAGATCAGCGGATTCGGGGACGTTCCCAGAGACATGATGACTGTGTCCACCTCCATCAGAAACTCCGATCCCTCAATCACCACGGGACGGCGTCTGCCGGAAGCGTCAGGCTCGCCAAGCTCCATACGCACACACTTTATGCCGGACACCCATCCGCTTTCATCCGCAAGGATTTCAGTCGGATTGGTCAGAAGATCAAAGATAATACCCTCTTCTTTGGCATGGTGCACCTCCTCCACACGGGCGGGAAGCTCTTCCTCGCTTCTGCGGTAGACAATATGAACCTCCGCGCCGAGACGAAGCGCCGTTCTCGCCGCATCCATGGCCACGTTTCCGCCGCCTACCACGGCCACCTTTTTGCCGCGCATAATGGGCGTATTGGAATTTTCGTCAAAAGATTTCATCAGATTGCTTCTGGTCAGGTACTCATTTGCGGAGAACACGCCCAAGGCCTGCTCGCCGGGAATTCCCATGAATTTCGGGAGTCCTGCGCCGGAACCGATAAATACGGCGTCAAACCCTTCCTCTTCCATCAGCTCGTCAATGGTGACGGATTTACCAACGACCACATTGGTCTCAATCTTAACGCCAAGACTTTTTACGTTCTCGATCTCCTTAGCCACAACCGCTTCCTTTGGCAGACGGAACTCAGGAATGCCATAAACAAGCACGCCGCCGGGTTCATGGAGCGCCTCGAAAATGGTTACCTCATATCCCATCTTAGCCAAATCACCGGCACAGGTTAAACCTGCCGGGCCGGAACCGATAACCGCCACTTTTTTATTCCTTTTCTCCGCCGGGCTTGCAGGCTTTACGCCGTTTTCCCTGGCCCAGTCGGCAACATACCGCTCAAGCTTGCCGATGGATATCGGTTCGCCCTTGATGCCGCGGATACATTTGCCCTCGCACTGGCTCTCCTGCGGACACACACGGCCGCAGACAGCGGGCAGCGCGGAAGATTCGCTGATAATCTGATAGGCGGCGGCGATATCGCCCTCCTTCACCTTCTCAATGAATCCGGGTATGTTGATGGCCACGGGACATCCCTTGACGCACTGTGCATTCTTACAGTTGATACAGCGGGAAGCCTCGCACATTGCTTCCTCTTTATCATAGCCAAGGCACACTTCCTCAAAGTTTGCCGCGCGTACTTTTGCGTCCTGCTCTCTGACAGGAACCTTCTTTAATACATCCACTTCTATTTCCTCCATTCTGATCATTTCACCGAGTTTGTGTCAAGCAGCACGCTGACACAAATCACGCGATTGAAAATTTTAATTTTCAATCTGACCTGCCGCAATTTCCGCACCCGCCATGATGGGTGTCGCCCTCTTTGGCTTTCAGGTAATCTCTTCCCTCTTTTGTTTTGTACATCTGCTGGCGTTTCATCGCCTGATCAAAGTCCACCTTGTGACCGTCAAATTCAGGACCGTCCACACAGGCGAATTTCACCTCTCCGTCCACTGTCAGACGGCAGGCGCCGCACATACCCGTTCCGTCCACCATAATCGGATTCATGCTGACAACGGTGGGCAGCTCATACTTTTTCGTGGTAAGACAGACAAATTTCATCATAATCATAGGACCGATAGCCACGCATACATCGTAAGACTTTCCTTCGGATTCCATCAAATCCTCGATCACTTTAGTCACCATGCCGCTTCTGCCGTAAGACCCGTCGTCCGTGGTAATGTAAAGATTTCCGGCTACCGCCTTCATCTCTTCTTCCATGATAAGCAGATCCCTTGTCTTTGCGCCTACAATTACGTCCGCATCAATTCCTCTCTCATGGAGCCATTTTACCTGCGGGTATACCGGCGCCGTGCCGAGTCCTCCGGCAACGAAAAGAATCTTTTTCTCTTTCAGGGAAGCTTCATCCTCCTGCACAAACTCCGAGGCGCACCCAAGGGGCCCGACAAAATCGTGAAAACTGTCGCCCGCCTGTAAATGACGCATCATTTCCGTAGCCGCTCCCACTACCTGGAAAACAATGGTAATAATGCCCTTTTCCCTGTCGTAATCACAGATGGTCAGGGGAATCCGCTCCCCTTCCTCATCCATCCTGACAATCACAAACTGTCCCGGCTGACAGGAACGCGCCACACGGGGCGCTTCCACATCCATCAAATAGATGTTCGCCGCAAGTTCTTCCGCTTTTATGATCCTGTACATCTCTACACTCCTTTTTTGCATTTGATATAAACCATTCTCTAATATACCGAAAAACGCGCTATTTTGCAAGTTTTAGATCATATTTGCCACAAAATTCCCGTAATCGTCATAGCCAAGCTGGGCAGCCTCCCCGGTATATACCTGTACAAGAAACACCTTGTCCGTCCGGCTTAAAATCCCGGTGCCATCATCATAGTACTCGTTTATGGTGTAATAATCCGAACCGCTCACCCGAAGGACCGAGCTGAACTGATAACTCAAAACTCCTGTCTGTCTCACGTTGTGTCCCGTGGCATCTTTCAGATAGCCGGTTTCCACCAGACAGTTGACCAAATTAGTCACTGCCTTATCTGTAGGGATGGCTCCCCGCAGCCGCAGCGTATATGTACGGGTGGTCACTTCGCTGGCAATCCCCTCTCCGCTTATATTGACAAACTTAAAGAGCGTGGTTCCAAGGGGCATGGGAATGGGCCCCGTATAGGGTACGCTGTCCGCCGTCGGTTCCGATTCGTCCGTAGTGTAGAAAATCTTACAGCCCTCCGCCGCTTCCACCGCAATCATTGTGGCTTCCGCGTATTCGCCGCTGTACAGTTCCACTTCCGGCGCATTCGGCACGGACAGATTGATCACATAGGTCTTTGTTACAATATCACTCTCGATGCCGTAATCGTTCACAAAAAAGGCACTGACGGTATATTCCCCCGTTTCCAGAAAAAGGGGCGCCGTATAAATCTGACTGTTCTTGTCCGGCTTTGATCCATCCATGGTATAGTAGATGGTTCCCGCCGTGTTGGAGCTTAGCTTTAAGGGAATCACTTCCGCATAGCTGCCCTCAACATAACTGAATTCCGGCTCCATGGCCAGATAACTCTGAAACATACTCACAATCCGTTCATTGTCGCAGGACCGGAGCAGTTCATTAATCTGCCCGAATTCTTCCCTGTTTGCATAGATCGTGATGATCTTTCCGTAGGCTTCTTCCACATTATCCTCGGAATAAGCGGGCATTCTGTCTTTGTCCGTAATTCTCATAAGCGCAGACAGCGCGTTAGCGTCCATCCCCTGTAAGTAATAATAATCCGCCTCCAGGAACAGGATTCCCGCCTCCTCCGGGTAATCTGCGTAAGCCGTCTCCAGACAGGCAATCGCCTGCTCGTAATTGCCGCTTTCCGCAAAAGACTGCGCCCGGCTAATCTGGTACTCCGCAGTTTGGATATGATAAGTGTAAAGGGCATAGGAAATAAGGCCCACCACAAGAAGAATCGCAAATGCCAGAACAATCTGCACGCCCCGGCCGCTCTTTTTACTGCCGGTAACAAACGTCTGCACCTCCTGCTCCGTCTCCGTCTCTTTAGCGCGGTCGGCCTCCCCGTCCGGTTCTTCCTGAAGAGAAACCAGTGTGGAAAGCGTCTCTGTTATGCTGTTTTCTATTTCCGGTTCGAAATCCGGAACAATTTGTATCTCCTCTCCGCACAGGTCGCAGATCAGATACCCTTCCGGCATTTCATGTCCGCAATGAGGACACTTCATAGGTTTTTCCCTTCTCTGACACTTCCGTACCTTATTGCAGGGACACGGAATTTGCACAGTTATACATCAGCATGGCGATTGTCATGGGGCCGACCCCGCCCGGCACCGGCGTGATTGCACTGCATACGGGCGCAACATCCTCGTAATCCACGTCTCCACACAGTTTATTGTTTTCATTTCGATGAATGCCCACGTCAATCACAACCGCGCCTTCTTTTACATATTCCGCTGTAATCATTCTGGGTTTTCCCACCGCCACGATTAAAATGTCGGCGCGTGCGGTTACCTCCTTCAAATTCTCAGTCTTCGAATGGGCTACCGTCACCGTACCGTTTTCCCGAAGGAGCAAAAGCGCCATGGGCTTTCCCACAATATTGCTTCTGCCGATCACCACACACTCTTTGCCTGCGATCTTCACGCCCGAACGCTTAAGCAGTTCAATAATACCTGCCGGCGTGCAGGACACAAAACCAGGCTGACCGATGCAGAGCGTGCCCACGCTCTGGGGATGAAACCCGTCCACATCCTTCCTCGGGTCGATGGCCCCAATTACCGCATTCTCATCAATATGTCCGGGCAGGGGAAGCTGCACCAGAATACCGTTTACCTCTTCTTTTTGATTTAATTCCCGTATCAGGGAAAGAAGCTCCTCCTGCGTCGTCTCCTCCGCAAGCTCATAGGAAAGGGATTCAATGCCCACATAGGCGCAGGCTTTCTTTTTATTTCCCACATAAACGCTGGAAGCAGGGTCATTCCCCACCTGTATTACCGCGAGACAGACGCTTATTCCCTGCTCTTTTAACTGTGAAACCTTTTCCTTCACTTCGTCCTTTATTTGCGCCGAAATGGCTTTTCCGTCTATAATCTGTGGCATATCTTTCCCTCCTGTTATCTGCTCTTAAAACAGCCCAACGATTTTCCCCTCATCGTCCACATCTATTCTGTACGCGGCCGGGGTTTTGGGAAGCCCGGGCATGGTCATCACATCGCCCGTAAGCGCCACCACGAAACCGGCGCCCGCAGACACATAGACCTCCCGTACATGCATTTCAAATCCCACGGGCCTACCTAAAAGTTTGGGATCATCCGAAAGCGAATACTGTGTCTTGGCAATACAGACTGGAAGCTTGCCAAATCCGTCCTGTTGAAGCTTATCCAGCTGTTTTTTTGCCGCAGCGCTGTAGGTTACGCCGCCAGCCCCGTAGATTTCAGAAGCAACGACATGAATTTTCTCCGTCAGCGACAGCCTGTCTTCATAGAGCGGTTCGAAAAAGCTTTCCTTATGTTCCAGCGTATCAAGGATTTTCCGGGCAAGCGCCGTACCGCCTTCTCCGCCCTTCTCCCATACCTCGGAAATGGCAAATTCACAGTCCCTGTCTTCGCAGAAACGCCGCACATAGGAAATCTCCTCCGGCGTGTCAGACGAAAACGCGTTCAGGGTCACTACTATGGGAACTCCGTACTTATGTATATTTTCAATATGCTTCTCCAGATTGACGATGCCTGCCTGCAGCGCTCCCATATCCTTTCTGGACAGGTCTTCCTTCGCCACGCCGCCGTTGTATTTAAGCGCCCTTATGGTGGCAACCAAAACCACCGCATCCGGCTTTAAGTCCGCCATGCGGCACTTGATATCGAAAAATTTCTCCGCCCCAAGATCTGCGCCGAAACCAGCCTCCGTGATTACATAATCGGCCATATGAAGCGCCGCCTTCGTAGCCATTACCGAATTGCATCCGTGGGCAATGTTTGCGAAGGGACCGCCGTGTACCAGCGCCGGGGTATGCTCCAGAGTCTGGATCAGGTTGGGTTTCATGGCGTCCTTCAAAAGCGCCGCCATCGCGCCCACCGCCTGCAAGTCCTTTGCCGTCACCGGATTGCCGCTGTCATCATAGGCCACGATAATACGGGCAAGCCGCTCCTTCAAATCCCTGAAATCCGAAGCAAGGCACAGAATTGCCATAATCTCGGAAGCAACGGTGATTACAAAATGATCCTCCCGCACCATGCCGTTTGCCTTGCCGCCCATGCCGATCACAATATTTCTGAGAACCCTGTCGTTCATGTCGAGACACCTTTTCCACACAATCTGTCTCGGATCAATGCGCAGAAGATTTCCCTGTTGAATATGATTATCCAAAAGAGCCGCCAGCAGATTGTTTGCGGAAGTAATGGCATGAAAATCCCCGGTAAAGTGCAGATTTAAGTCCTCCATGGGAACCACCTGCGCATAACCGCCGCCTGCGGCGCCGCCCTTGATGCCAAAGCAGGGCCCGAGAGAAGGTTCCCGCAAGGTAATGACCGCTCTTTTGCCAAGCTTGTCAAAAGCCTGTCCGAGGCCCACTGTGGTGGTGGTTTTTCCTTCTCCCGCAGGCGTAGGATTGATAGCCGTCACAAGAATCAGCTTACCCTCCGGATTTTTGCTGATTTTTTCAATATATTCCTCGGAGAGCTTTGCCTTGTATTTTCCGTATACTTCCAGATCTTTTGGCTCGATGCCGATGCGCTCTGCCACTTCCGTGATCGGCATAAGCTCCGCCGCCTGTGCAATCTCGATATCTGTCTTCATATATTACTCGCCTCCAATCATCTGCTCAAATTCCGCCGCACTCATCAGGATGCGCCTGGGCTTTGTGCCCTCTTCCTCGCCCACCACGCCGGCGTCGCACAGCTGATCCATAATGCGGGCCGCACGGTTAAAGCCGATTTTAAACATACGCTGTAACATGCCGATGGAAGCCTTGTCTTTCTCAATGATAAACCGGCCTGCCTCTGCAAAATACTCGTCATACTCGGAGCCGCCCTCTCCTGCGCCGCCGGGCGCGGACTGTCCGCTCTCCACGGCAAGACTGTTGATCTTTTCCTCCACCGCCTCATCCGCGGCATTCCCAGGCGCATTGTCCTTTAAGAACTCCACCACTCTGGACACCTCGTCGTCCGAGACAAAGGGCCCCTGAATACGGGCAGGCTTCGGATAACCCTGAGGATAAAAGAGCATATCGCCCTTTCCCAAAAGCTTCTCCGCTCCCACCATATCCAGTATGGTACGGGAATCCACGCCGCTTGAAACCGAAAAGGCCACACGGCTTGGCATATTCGCCTTGATCAGGCCTGTTATGACATCTACGGAGGGACGCTGGGTGGCTATGATCAAATGGATGCCGCAGGCCCTGGCCAGCTGTGCCAGACGGCAGATGGATTCCTCCACCTCCCCCGGCGACACCATCATCAGGTCGGCCAGCTCGTCCACGATAATCAGTATCTGTGGAAGCTTATCCGGCGCATTCGGATCGGAGCCCTTCATGCTCTCCACCTTTTTATTATAACCCTTAAGGTCGCGCACGTTCAAATCCGCAAATTTCTTGTAACGCTCGGTCATTTCCGCCACGCCCCAGTGCAGAGCCGCCGCTGCCTTCTTCGGGTCGGTCACAACCGGGATCAGCAGATGGGGAATGCCGTTATATACGCTTAACTCCACCACCTTCGGGTCTATCATTATCATCTTGACGTCCTGCGGATCAGCCTTATACAGAATACCCATAATAATGGTATTGATACAAACCGATTTACCGGAACCTGTAGCCCCTGCAATCAGCAGATGGGGCATCTTCGCGATATCTGCGTACACCGTCTTTCCACCGATGTCCTTACCAACCGTAAAAATCAGATTGGCGGGAAATTTGGTAAACTCCGGCGACTCCACCAGATCCCGAAAAGGCACCGCCGTATTTTCCTTATTCGGCACCTCGATTCCCACTGCCGCCTTGCCGGGAATGGGCGCTTCGATACGGATGTCCGTAGCTGCCAGATTCAACTTGATATCATCCGCAAGGCCTACGATCTTGCTGACCTTCACGCCCTGCTCCGGCTGGAGCTCATAGCGTGTCACGGAAGGACCCCTGCTGTACTGGGTGACGGAAACCTTTACGCCGAAATTCCTTAAAATCTGTTCCAGCTGTATGGCTGTCTCACGAAGCTCCCGATCGGGATCCTTTCCCTTTTTTAACTGCCGTTTATCCAGAAGATCCACCGAAGGAAACCGATAATGCTCTGCAAGACGTATCCTCCCGGACTGCCCTGCGCCGGAAATGGCTTTTCCCGCGCTCTCTGACTGCTTCGGACGGCTCGCCGCCTTTGGCCGCTCTCTGCCCGCAGAAGGCGACATCTGATTTCCCATCTGGAGCTGATAAGAATCCATGGGCTTTGCCGGAACAAATTCCTCCGGCTCTTCCACGCCAAACCCGTCCTCTTCCTCCGGCTCTTCCACAACGAACCCATCCTCATCCTCCCCGGTCTCTTCCAGATGAATCTCGTTCAGTTCGTCAGATTCCTGTTCTATGTAATGATAGGAATGCCGCTCCCGCTCCCTTACCGGCGCTTCCTCCTCTTCCTCCTCCAAATTCACTGTGATTTCATGAATATCATCCCGTACCTTTTTCTCTTCCGAAGCTTTTTCCGGCTCTCTGCCAAGGGCCGTATCAAGCATAACGCCGGATACCTTCTTATCCATTCGGAGAAGCTTTTCATTTTCCAGCTCCTCTTCCCGCAGTCTGCGCGCCTCTTCTTCTTTCCTGCGCTTTTCCGAGACAGCCTCCCTGCGTTTCGCGGCCCGCTCCCTGCGGTACGCCGCATCTTCCACGGACCGCTCATATACTTTCCGGCCTCCGGCGGCCACGCCGCCGATAAAGGATTTCTCGGTCACAATCACCAGACAGATAATGCCCAGCACAAGAATCAGCAGCACGGTTCCCACCATCCCCAGAAACTTGCAGGACAGATAGGCCAGCGAGCCTGCAATCACGCCGCCCCCTTTATGGCCTTCGCTGCATCTGCCATAAATTTCCACGATCTGATAACTCTCCGCCTGGGCGGGATTCGTACTGAAAAATTCGAAACTCATGCCAAGCAGAAGAAAAAATACAATGCCCGCCGCCAGTTTTCTTACCGCAATGCTGTTTCCGGCGTTTAACATGCCAAAAGCCGTCATCAGGAAAATAATAACAGGCGCCACATAGGCCAGTAATCCGAAAATCCCAAACATCACATCGCTGACCACATCCCCGAATTTACCGACCAGGCCAAAATTACACAGAAATAAAATAAGGGCAAGAGCCGCAAGCACAATCAGAAGAATTTCGTTTCTGATGCCCGGATCCATGGGCGGAGCCTGCCTGCTGTTTCGGGCTTTTGTCCTAGTATTTCCCGTATTCCCCCTGCCCCTTCCGGTATTCTTTTTGTTTGCGGTTGACCCTCTCCTGCTCTGCGCCGCCATGACTGCCTCCAACATGCATCCAAAATTTTTCTATCTTAGTATAGCATTTTCATTTTGGCTTGTCATCCCTTATTTTGTAGCTGCCTTTTCCTTACCTACCATATCATGAAGTTTGCGGATGGCGTCGCTGATACCGCCCACCTCGCAGATGATGCCTTCTTCCACCGCTTCCCGTCCCACGAGGACTGTCCCCACATCCTTTGTGAGCATTCCTGTCTCCATCATCAATTCTTCCAGACGGGGTTTGGGTATTTTGCAGTGCGCGCAGACAAAACCTGTAATACGGTTCTGTATCTGCTTGAAGTAATCGAAGGTCTGCTGAACGCCGATCACCATGCCGCTTAACCGCACGGGATGGATCACCATGGTGCCTGTCGGTACAATATAGGAATAATCCGTACTCACCGCAATCGGTACGCCGATGGAATGGCTGCCGCCAAGAACCAGAGACACCGTTGGCTTGCTCAAAGAGGCGATCATTTCCGCAATGGCAAGGCCTGCCTCCACGTCTCCGCCCATGGTATTTAATATAATCAAAACGCCGTCCACTTCGCCGCTGTCCTCAATGGCCGCAAGCTGCGGCAGGATGTGTTCATACTTTGTGGTTTTCGCATTACCGTTTAAATTATCATGGCCTTCGATTTCTCCTATGATGGAAAGCAGATGAATCTTGTGATGCTGGGCGTTCTCGTCCAACGTCACCTGCCCTACCTTTTCTATCCGTTCGTCCTTCTGCTTCTCATTCTCTCTCTTTTTTTCCTTTTCGTTTTCTTCCCTGTTTTTGCTGTTTTTATTGTTTCCCATAGCGATACCTCCTGAATTACGAAAGAGAACCGATATTTCGGTTCTCTCATAGTATCGCTTTTATTCAGAAATCTATACTGCCTTATCTGTCAAAATCTTCATCTGTCAAACTCTTCTTTGAAGCCGGTTTCCAGATCATAATGCATGTCCGCCTCCGAAACGTCGTAATCGTAATCCATTATCCGCTTCACATGTTTTTTTGGAAGAGGCAGCGGATTTTCAATAAACCGGGGCTTCTTTTGCGGCGCCTGGGCCGTCTCCTTTTCCGGGGCATCCCTATCCGACATGGCGCCGCCCTCCGTCGGCCCGGCTGCATTTCCAGACGTCGAAGCCACAGAATCCTCCTGCTGTGATTTCTCCGCTTCCTGGGCCGCCGCGTTAATCTCCTCGATTTTCTCCCGCACAAGTTCAGCCTGCCCGCCAAGTGCCGCGCCCTTTAAACCAAGACCTGCCATCACGCACCAAAAGAAAACGGCAATGCCGCCGAAGCCCGAAACACTGACATCAATCAGAAAAGCAGGCGTCACAAGTATGCATGGCAGGAGCCATAGCGAAAACTCCTGATCCCGTCCATTCCTGATAAAAGAAGGCACCACAAAGGACGCTGTGACAAACACCAGTGCGAAAAACAGATAATCCGTTCGGATTACATCAAGTAATCTTGCTCCCGCCATATCCGGCTGCAGATAAGTGTCTTTCCACCATATAAGGCCCTGATAAAAGACCACGCCGCCCGCGGCCGCATCTTCTGCAATAGCGCAAAAAAAACCGGCCAGAACTCCCGAAGCTGCAATAAGCAGACTACTGATCTGCCGCTTTTTTCTCATGACAGCTCTCTGTTTCCCCGTAAACACTCCGGCCAAAAACAGAAGGAGAACCGCACAGCCCCCTTCCAGATAGCACAAAAAGCCGAGCACAACTCCCCAAAAAAACGTTCCCGGCAGGCCGCCATATGCCTCTCTGCCGGCAAGCAGCGCTTTCACAAAGGAAACAACCAGATAAAGGCCTGCCAGAAACAGGGTAATCAAAAGACATTCCGGGCCAATCACATCTATTTTACGAATATAATAATTAGAAAAGGCCAGAAGCAGGAGCACCATACAGGAGGCAAACCGTCCGGCCGCTTTTCTCACTGCCAGACAGGCAAAAACCATGGCCGCCAGCTGCAAAAACACCTGAAACAGCATGGCCGCCGCCACACTGTTTCCCAGAAAGGAAAGGACAAACCGAAGACAGTGTACAAAGAGATCGCCCATGCCATGGGCAAAGGAAAATCCCCACCCGCTTGTCCTTACAACAGCCAGCTCATAATAATCGCCCGGACTGAGGGCCGATTCCAGATTATAGACGGACGCCATAAGAAGTGCCTCTCTGATTCTTAAAATCGTACCGAAAACAAAAGACACGGAAATGGCAAGGGCCTCCGCCATAATCATAAAATGGGCGGAAAAGATGTGTTTTTTCCGCATTGCCTGACAGGAAAGCCTGATCCCCGGATAAAGACACAAAAGAACGGGAAACAGCAGAAAAGCGCCCAGTCCGGCAAGCGCATCTCCCACATAAAACGCATACATGCGATTTCCCGTATAAGCTAGCATCGTCACGCAAAATCCCGCATAAACCGCCCAAAGCACATAGTCAAACCAGGTTTTCCGATATGTCATAATTTATATCCTTCTCATATGAATGCCGTTTCCGCATCAGACTGCCGCAAGAGCCTGTGCAAGATCCGCAATAATATCGTCGATATGTTCAAGCCCGACAGAGAGTCTGACCATCTCCGGCGCAACGCCGGCTTCCTTAAGCTGCTCATCGTTCATCTGTCTGTGTGTGTGGCTCGCCGGGTGCAGTACGCTCGTCCTCGCATCCGCCACATGGGTTACAATGGCCGCCAGCTGCAAATGATCCATCATTTCGGCAGCGGCCTTTCTGCCGCCTTTTAAGCCGAAAGAAATCACCCCGCAGGTGCCGTTTGGCATATATTTTTTCGCCGTCTCATAATATTTATTTCCGGGCAGTCCCGGGTAATTCACCCATGCAATCTTTTCGTGGTTCTCCAGAAACTCGGCGCACTTTTGCGCGTTATAACAATGCCGCTCCATCCGAAGAGGCAGCGTCTCCAGTCCCACGTTCACCAAAAATGCATTCTGTGGGGACTGAATCGAACCAAGATCCCGCATCAGCTGGCTGGTGGCCTTAGTAATGTAAGCCGCCTTCCCGAACTTCTCCGTATAGACAATACCGTGATAGGAATCGTCCGGCGTACAAAGCCCCGGAAACTTATCGGGATAAGCCGCCCAGTCAAAATTGCCCGAATCCACAATACAGCCGCCCACAGCCATGGCATGTCCGTCCATATACTTCGTGGTGGAATGGGTCACAATATCCGCTCCCCATTTAAAGGGATTACAGTTAATCGGCGTGGCGAAGGTATTGTCCACAATTAACGGCACATGGTGGGCATGGGCCAGCGTGGCAAACTTTTCTATGTCAAGTACCACTAAAGCCGGGTTGGCTATGGTCTCCGCAAACACACATCTGGTATTATCCTGAAAAGCCTTTTCCAGTTCCTCCACCGGCGCGTCAGGATCTACCACCGTACAGGAAATTCCCATTTTCTTCATGGTACAGGTGAGCAGATTAAAGCTGCCGCCGTAAACCGTGGCGCTCATGACCACATGGTCGCCCGCCTCGCAGATATTGAAAACGGCATAATGGTTCGCCGCCTGTCCCGATGAGGTGAGCATGGCCGCCACACCGCCTTCCAGCTCGCAGATTTTTTGCGCAACAAAATCGTTTGTGGGATTTTGCAGTCTGGAATAGAAATAACCGCTCTCCTCCAGATCAAAAAGTCTCCCCATCTGCTCGGAATCCTCGTATTTAAAGGTCGTGCTCTGATAAATCGGAAGCACGCGGGGTTCTCCGCTCTTCGGCTCCCAGCCCGACTGAATACAGATCGTCTCTTTTTTATATACACTCATTTTATCCTTTCCTCCATGCCGCTTCCCCTGCATCCGTATAGCTGTTCATGCATCCGCGCAGCTTATCCCCGCGAAGAATGCCGCTCCTCACTCGTCCCAGTTGTGATATACTGCCTGCACGTCGTCGTCCTCGTCCAGAAGGTCCAACGTCTTTTGCAGATTCTTAATGGCTCCCTCATCAGTCAATTCCACCCAATTCTGCGGAATCATCGTTACCTCAGAAGAAACAGGCGTAATGCCCGCCGCCTTTAACGCCTCGTCCACCTGACTCCACTGATCGGGATCCGTATAAACTTCATAGCTGTCCTCCTCCTCGGAGAAATCTTCCGCGCCCGCGTCCAATGCCATCATCATCAGATCGTCCGCATCCATATCGCATTCTTCCTTGTCAATAATAATCAGTCCCTTTTTATCGAACATAAAGGAAACGCAGCCCTGTGTGCCGATACTGCCGTTGCCCTTGGTAAAAGCGCTTCTTACATTAGCAGCGGTACGATTGATATTATCTGTCAACGCGTCCACGATAATGGCCACTCCGTTTGGACCGTACCCCTCATAGGTAACATATTTGTAATCCACGTTTCCGCCTTCTCCGGCCGCCTTCTTAATTCCTCTGTCAATGGTGTCGTTTGGCATATTGTTTGCCTTTGCCTTGGCGATCACCTGCGCCAGTTTAAAATTATTCGCAGGATCGGGGCCGCCCTCTTTCACCGCCACTGCAATTTCTCTGCCGATAATGGTAAAAATTTTGCCTTTCGCCGCATCGTTTTTCTCTTTTTTATGTTTGATATTTGCAAATTTTGAATGTCCTGACATTTCCTTTTTCTCCTTTCAGCTTACGTTTCCTCATCTTCTCTGTTTCGTCTTGCGGATACAGTCTGGATCATATGATCCTTTACTTCCATAATACGGAAGCAGAAACCTCCATAATCAAATTCAAAGTCCTCCCCCACCTCCGGTATGTGCTCAAGTCTGGAAATCACGAAACCGTTCACGGTATCAAAAGGTTCATCCTCAAAGGAAATCTGTAATTTCTCCTCCAGTTCCTCAAGCGGCGTCATGCCCTGAATCAAATAATGATCCGTACCGTTCTCCTTAATATAAGTGGCATCCTCGTCATATTCATCCTGAATATTGCCGACAATTTCCTCCAGAATATCTTCCAGCGCCACAAGCCCCGCCGTCTGTCCGTACTCGTCAATCACGATCACCATCTGGATTTTCTCTTTCTGCATTACCTGAAAAAGATCGTTGATTTTCCGCTTTTCGGTAATAAAACGGGGTTCCCGCAAAAGCCCCTTTATTTTACCGATGGGGCGGTTACGCATCTTTTCATTCATCTGCATGCGCATCACATCTTTCAGATGCAGAATGCCGATGATATGGTCTATGGTCTCATCGTAGACTGGAAAACGGCTGTTATGGGCCTCCACAATGAAAGCCGCCGCCTCCTGCAGCGTCATGGTGCCGTCTATGGCGATCAGATTATTCCTGTTGATCATAATATCCTTGGCTTCCTTGTCTCCGTACTCAAAGATATTTGTGATCATCTCCGCCTCGCTCGCATGTAAAATTCCCTGCTCATGGCCCACACTCACCATGGAGAGAATCTCCTCCTCCGTCACATCTTCACGGTCATCTGCGTCGCGCACGCCAAACAGATGTAAAACCATTCTGGATGAGACAAAGATCAGACTGCAGAACGGCGAAACGATCCGCACATAATAATAGAACGGAGTCACCAGCGCATTAACCCACTCCTCCGAATGCCTGGCCGCCGCCTTTTTCGGCACCATAACGCCCACAGTCATAATTATGTACAGCAGAAACACCGTCACAATAACAGGCACAACAACCGCCAGCGTCCGCAGATAAAAGATCGGAATTGCTCCATAAAAAATGCGCACCTGATCTGATACCAGATAAGAAAAATATCTGTTTAACCGATACAGAATAAAAGCGCCAAGCAGGAGGTTAATTGTAACCACGCCAAGCTGTGTCGCCGTGGCATAGGCCGCATGCTTTTCCAGCATGTATGCCAGCCGTTCCTGCTTCTTTTTCTGCCTGCCTGTCTGCTCCTGTGCATCCTCGCCGCCTGCACCGCTGTCCTCTCTCTCCGTTCCCCTGCGGTTTTGCATCGCCGCACTGAAACCGTAAAAGATCATCTCGAGAACAAGCATAAGCGCAAACCAAAGGATGCTGCTACTGCCCGAGCCGCCTTCTTCCATATGAATTTTCCCTCTCCTTCTTTTCAAGCTAGTATATTATCATATCAATTATTATCCTGCGTGTCAAATCCGCCCGACTTATCCTATGTACCTAATTCCAGGCTGATCATCAGGCCTTCGTTCACCGCCCGCATAATATCCGAATCCAGATGACAAACCCTGTCCTTGAGCCGCTGCTTATCTATGGTACGCAGCTGCTCCAGCAAAATAACAGAATCCTTTACCATATCGTACTTGCCGGCGCGCAGTTCTATGTGTGTGGGAAGCTTCGCCTTATTCATCTTTGATGTGATAGCCGCACAGATTACCGTGGGGCTGTGCCTGTTTCCCACATCATTCTGTATAATAAGCACCGGGCGTACCCCGCCCTGCTCAGATCCTACCACCGGGCGCAGATCTGCATAATATATATCTCCTCTTCTCATTACCCTACACTTCCTTTGACCTTTTACTGAATTTCTCCGGTTTTTGTTTCCGGCAATAGTATTGCCTTCCTTTTTCGGTCGTATACAGGATAATGATCCGTTTTTTGCCTGCCTTAACCGCTCTCCCCACTACAGTCCCTGATGCAGACGATCTCTCCTTCTTTGAAGTAAATTCTGGGAATCCGTTTGCCAAGATCACAGGCAAGTTCATAGTTAAACCTGCCGGAGCGCTCTCCCAGCATTTCCATGGTGATTTTTTCCGGCCCGTCCGTACCGATCAGCGTCACCTCGTCTCCTTCTTTCACATCAGGAATTTCTGAGACATCCACCATGAACTGATCCATGCACACTCTGCCCAGAATCGGCGCCCGCTTTCCATGAATCAGGACATATCCTTTACCGGACAGGCTTCTCGGATAACCGTCGCCATACCCCACCGGCACAGTGGCAATCCGCGTCTTTTTATCTGTTACATACGTGCCGCCATAGCTCACAGGCGTCCCCGCTTTCACCTCTTTCACACAGACCAGACGGCTTTTTAGGGAAAGTACGGGACGAAGGAAAAGATGTTCCCCCGTAACCTCCTTTGAAGGCGCCAGTCCATAGAGCGTAATACCTGCTCTCACAAGGGAAAGATTTGCCTGCGGCATCTCCAGAATACCGGCGCTGTTGGAACAATGCTTTATGGGGATTTCCCTGCCCATACGCTTCTGCGCTTTCTCTGCAAAGTCATGGAACAGCAAAAGCTGCTTTTCCGCGCTGCTTTTGTCCTTCTCATCGGCCCTGGCAAAATGAGTAAAAATTCCCTCCATATCCACATGCCGTAATCCGGCAGCCCATTCCAGAAAGCAAATCCCCTGCTCATCGGGCTGTATGCCGATCCGGGACATCCCCGTATCCACCTTCACATGTACAACGGCTTTTTTTCCAAGCCTTGCAGCACAGTCGTTAAGCTCCTTAAGCATATCCCTTCTGAAAACCGCCGGACGGATGTCCTGCCTGATCAGTTCTTCATAACAGTACGGAAACGTATAGCCAAGTATCAATATGGGCTTTTCAAGCCCTGCCCTGCGCAGGAGAAACGCTTCCTCCGCCGTTGCGACAGCGTGGCCGAACACATAGGGAAGAGATTCCAGTTCCCTGCCAATGGGTACGGCGCCGTGACCATAACCGTCCGTCTTAATCACACCGATTATCTGCGTACCCGGCGTAAGATTTGCGTGCATCTGCTCCATATTCCATAACACCGCCGAAAGATCCACCGCTGCATACACCCTCTGGTATCTCTCTAACATACATTCTCCCCTTACTTTAGATTATTCAGCTTTCTACAATCTGACAAAAAGACGCCAAAACCTTAAGCCTTCGGCGTCTTTGTCTCCTCATTAACAGACCCTGCGCTTTCCGTTTGCTGCTCCGTCTGTTCTTTCTGCTGCGTATTCTGGCTCTTCTTCTCCGGCGAAGCTGTGTCGCCGTCCCCATTTTCCTTCCTTCGGTATTTCTCCTCGGGATCATACTGCATGTCAAAAAGTTCAAGCACCTCCGCCCCGAATATATCATGCATATAGGCGTAAAGCTTATTGATCACAGCCTCCTTTTCCTTCTTGCGCACCACTTTCTTTTTCAGCTCCCGTCTGATCCCGCTGATCCACTCCTCAATCTCGTCAAGCTCTTTCGTGTTCTGCTGCAGTTTCTTATAGCACACGTCCATGGTAATGAGCATGAGCTGATTATTAACCTGATTGATCTGTCTCGGAAGTTCTACCAGTTCTTCCTCGTAAGCGTCCATTTTCTCATTGCATTCTTCGATCAGGCGCCTGTGGTCCGTCATTTCCTTATCCTGCTTTTTGGTCGGCCGTTCTCCCATTGCATCCGCCAGAATCACGACCTCGTCCATCAGCTTCTTTTTCAGTTTTTTGATTTCCTTTGTCTCCGAAGTCAGTTTGGCCTGCCGTCTTAAAAGATCGTTTAACGTCTTTTCAAGGCCTTTCAGCTCAGGCGTAAACTCCGACTGTGTAAAAAGTCTGTGCCATTTGTTATCAAGCGTCAGGATGGGAATTTTCTTTCCCACCAACGCCGGTTTAAATATTTCATCTGTTCTGGCCATTTCCGTCAACCTTTCTGTCTGCTGCGCCCTCCTCACGAATCGAGGAGAGATTGTAAGACAGTTTCATCAGACTGTCTGACAGGTGCACATTCTCCACCTGAATGGATGCGGGAACAGGCAGATCCACATGCGCAAAATTCCATATTCCCTTAATGCCGCAGGCGGCAAGCTTTTCTGCCACCGCTAAAGCGGAAGTCTTCGGTATGGTGAGCACGGCGATATCAATATCGTTTTCCCTGATAAAACCGGCCATCTCCTCCATCGGACGCACTGTGATGCCCCGTATCTTTTTCCCGCAGATTTTCGGGTCGCAGTCGAATATACCCCGGAACATAAAACCGCGCCGCTCAAAATTCGTGTAGTTTACAAGCGCCTGCCCCAGATGGCCTGCCCCCACAATAATCAACTGATGTTCTCTGTCAATACCGAGTATTTTTCTGATCTCGTCATAGAGGTAACCTACGTTATAACCATATCCCTGTTGCCCGAAACCGCCGAAGGTATTCAAATCCTGCCTGATCTGCGAGGCCGTCGCATGCATGATATCGGATAATTCCTGAGAAGAGACCCGCTCCGTCCCCTCATCCCTAAGCTCCCCCAGATACCGAAGATATCTGGGCAGACGGCCAATCACAGCCTGTGAAATTTCCTTTTCTTCCACAACCAAATCCCCCGCCGCTTATTTTTCTTTTTAACTATACCGCTTTGTGAAATTCTTGTCAATTGATTGACACAGCCCGCTGCAATCTGTAAACTGAGTATGGCAGAAAGGACTGGTAGCAATCATGATATTATCCGTAAACAATATAAGTAAATCCTTTCACGAGGTTCCCGTATTAAAAGACGTGTCTTTCCATATAGAGGATTACGAGAAAGCCGCTATTGTGGGCATAAACGGCGCGGGAAAAACAACGCTCCTTCGCATAATTATGGGAGAACTTGCCTCAGACGAGGGACTTGTGACCTTTGCAAAAGACAAAACCGTCGGGTATCTCTCCCAGCAGGAGGCGGTTTCGGGAGAAAACACCATCTATCAGGAGCTGTTAAGCGTCAAGCAGGATATCCTTGACATGGAGCAGCAGATGCACACAGTGGAATTGCAGATGAAAACTGCCAAAGGCGAACGTCTTTCACAGCTTATGGACAGATATGCTTCCCTGACGCACGCCTATGAAACCGCCAACGGCTACGCCTACAAAAGCGAGCTTGTCGGTGTTTTAAAGGGACTCGGCTTTTCACAGGATGATTTTGGAAAGTCAGTCTCCACGCTCTCCGGCGGGCAGAAAACCCGCGTGGCGCTGGGAAAGCTCCTCCTTTTGAAACCGAATCTGATTATTCTGGACGAGCCTACAAACCATCTGGATTTGGCATCCATTGCCTGGCTGGAGACTTATCTTCTCAACTATAAAGGCGCGGTTATCGTCGTATCCCACGACCGCTATTTTCTGGATCGGATTGTTACGAAAGTCATCGAGCTGGACAACGCAAAATCCACCGTCTTTTCGGGCAATTACTCGGCCTACGCCGCCAGCAGGGAAATGCTTCGCGCGGCCGCCTACAACGCTTACATGAAACAACAGCAGGAAATCAAACATCAGGAAGCCGTCATTGAGAAATTAAAATCCTTTAATCGGGAAAAATCCATCAAGCGGGCGGAAAGCCGAGAAAAAATGCTTGATAAAATAGAGGCGCTGGAAAAACCCGTCGAAGTGCGCGCCGACATGCATTTGAAACTGGAGCCCAAATTTCAGAGCGGAAACGACGTTTTGCAGGTAGAAGGCCTGTCCAAATCCTTCGGACCGCTCTCCCTCTTTGACGGGCTCTCCTTTGAACTGAAAAAGGGGGAGCATGTGGCCGTGATCGGAGACAACGGCACGGGAAAAACCACCATCCTGAAAATCATAAACGAGCTCCTTCCTCCCGACAGCGGTACAATCCGCCTTGGAAGTAACGTATCCATCGGCTATTACGATCAGGAGCACCATGTACTTCACCCGGAGAAAACACTGTTCCAGGAAATTTCAGACGATTATCCGCATCTGAACAACACGGAAATCAGAAACACGCTGGCGGCCTTTCTCTTTACCGGGGATGATGTTTTCAAGGTCATAAAAAGCTTAAGCGGCGGAGAACGTGGGCGGCTCTCCCTTGCAAAACTGATGCTCTCGGAGGCAAACTTTCTGATTCTGGACGAGCCCACAAACCATCTGGATATTATGTCCAAGGAGATTTTGGAAGACGCTCTGAACGCCTATACCGGAACGGTGCTCTATGTCTCCCATGACCGCTATTTTATCAACAGGACGGCGCACCGCATCCTCAACCTGAACCGGCGAACGCTCATAAACTATCTGGGAAACTACGATTACTATCTGGAAAAGAAAGACGGGCAGCTTTCCATTCTCGACGCGGCAAACGGCTCTCTCGCCTGCCGGACAGAACATACCGGACAGCAGACCGGCGATTCGTCCACAGCAGGAAGGGCTGACGATTCTTCCGCCGCCAAACAGGACTGGAAAGCCATGAAGGAACAGCAGGCCGCCGCAAGGAAACGGGAAAACGACCTGAAAAAATGCGAATCCGAAATCGAGGCGCTGGAAGCGCGAGGAGGCGAGATTGAGGCCCTGATGGCCTCACCCGAGGTCTGTACCAATGTGGCAAAACTCCAGGAATTAAATAAAGAAAAAGAAGAAATCGACCAGAAACTGGCCGATCTTATGGAAAAATGGGAGCTGCTCTCTGAGTAAGAGGCGGCTCCCACATCTGTGTTAAGCAATGTCTTCGAAGGTTTCCCTGATTGCTTTGATAAACTCTTCACTGTTCAACACGGTTACATCCTTAAGGGAAGTAATCAACGCCAGATCCTTTGTCATTTTTCCTGACTCTATTGTCTGTACCGTCGCTTTTTCCAGCCTGTCCGCAAATGCAGCCAGTTCTTCAATGCCGTCCAGTTCTCCTCTCTTTCTGAGCGCCCCTGTCCAGGCGTAGATCGTGGCAACGGAGTTGGTGGAGGTCTCCTCTCCTTTCAGATGCTTATAGTAATGGCGCTGCACCGTGCCATGAGCCGCCTCATACTCGTAGACGCCGTCAGGCGACACCAGAACGGAAGTCATCATGGCAAGAGAACCGAACGCCGAAGATACCATATCGCTCATCACATCCCCGTCGTAGTTCTTGCAGGCCCAGATAAAGCCGCCTTTTGCCTTCATCACGCGGGCTACCGCATCATCGATCAGCGTATAGAAATATTCAATCCCCGCCTGATCAAAACGTTCCTTATACTCCGCGTCGAAAATCTCCTGAAAGATATCCTTGAAATTATGGTCGTACTTTTTGGAAATCGTGTCCTTTGTGGCAAACCAGAGATCCTGTTTGGTATCCAGCGCATAATTAAAACAGGATTTAGCAAAACTCTCGATAGACCGATCTGTATTATGGATCCCCTGTAAAATACCCGGTCCGCTAAACGTATGTATGGTCTCCCGGATTTCCGTGCCGTCCTCTCCTGTAAATACCAACTCGGCCTTCCCTGCGCCGGGCACTTTGATCTCCGTATTTTTATAAACATCGCCGTAGGCATGTCTCGCCAGCGTAATCGGCTTTTCCCAGTTCTTCACGCAGGGCTCGATACCCTTAACAATAATCGGCGCACGAAACACCGTGCCATCCAATGCCGCACGTATGGTACCGTTAGGGCTCTTCCACATCTCCTTTAAATTATATTCCGTCATTCTGGCCGCATTAGGGGTAATGGTGGCACATTTAACCGCCACGCCGTATTTTTTCGCAGCCTGGGCGGAGTCCATGGTAACCTGATCATCCGTCTCATTCCTATATGCCAGACCCAGATCATAATACTCCGTTTTAAGATCCACATACGGTAGTATCAGTTCTTCCTTAATCATTTTCCAGAGGATTCTGGTCATCTCATCTCCGTCCATTTCCACAAGAGGAGTTGTCATTTTGATTTTTTCCATATCCGTTCCGCCTTCCCGTCGTTGCTTTCTGCTAACTGACTATTTCTCTTTGTTCTTTCTGCCAACCGACTTTCTCTTTGTTTTTCTCGTCGCTGCTTTCCCCGTAAATCTCTTTCAGGCCGTTTTTCACCATATTGTCGTAAGCGTTAATCATATGCTGATTCGCAAGCTTTTCCGCAAGCTCCGCATTACCTGCCTTGATGGCCTCCATAATCTGTCTGTGCTCTTCATTGGAAGCCCGTCCTCTGGTATTGGTAGCCAGCGTCTTCTGCCTGACACGTAGGACATATCTGTGAAAGTCTCTGAGCGTATGCTCCAAAAGCTTGGAATCGCAGGCCTCATAGAGAATGTCGTGAAATTTATTGTCAAGCTCCGCAATCTGATCCAGATGTCCTTTCTCCTCATGGAAATCCGCAAGATAGATGTTTTCCTCCATCTCTTCCATCTGCTCTCTGGTGATCTTTTCCGTAGCAAGACGCGCGCACAAGCCTTCCAGAAGCGAACGAATCATGTAAATATCCTTTACGTCCTTCGCCGTAATGCCCGTCACATAAGCGCCCTTATTAGGGACGATTTTAATCAGTCCCTCCAGCTCAAGCTGCCTGAACGCTTCCCTGACCGGCGTGCGGCTCACGCCAAGCTCTTCGCCGATGGCTACCTCCTTAAGCTCCTCATGCTCCTTGTATTTCCCGCTCAGAATATCTTCCCGAAGTTTCTGGAATACCCGGCCGCGCAGGGAATATTTATCATCCGTATCATATTTTTTATCGTAGTTTGTCATTTTCTCCACACTTTTTGCTGTCATAGATTCCCGCAGACTGCCGTTTGGATTCAGATTATCCGTTTTAACGGCCATCGGGGTTGTTTATTTAATGCTTTGTACGGGTATAATTGTATACAATGTGCGTGATTCTGTCAATAAAAACTGCACATTTTTTCTATGTCAAGCATCCCCCATCCCTGTCTGCTTCCATCCTCCCCCATATCTCTTGCCGTGAAAATCATCCGCCGCTTCACCTGTTCACTGCTGGCATAGGGGAATTTCTGCAAAAACAGTGCCGCCGCGCCTGAAACGATGGGCGTAGCCATGGACGTGCCGCTTTTTCTGATATAAGCATCGCGCCAGCGCCCCCTCCTGTCTCTGTAGCATCCCCCGTTACAGGACATTACGTCCGTGCCGGGCGCAACAATATCCGGCTTTCTGTAGGGAAGATCGCATCTTCCCCTCCCGGAATAGTTTTCACATAAATACTTTCTTGCGCCAAAATAGCCGCCTTCGTTGCAGCCCACCGTAATGACTCTGCGGCTCTCCCCAAGCGGAGATAAGGTTCCCTCGCCCGGGCCTTTGTTCCCGGCGGCGCAGATTACCACTACGCCCTGATCTACCACCGATTCCAGAAGTCCGGCCAGCTCCGCCATTCGATCCCGTTCCCCGCTCTCACCGATACCAACGGAAATATTGAGCACACGAATACGATACCGCAGGCGGTTTTCCATCACCCAGAGAAGACCCTGGTACATGCTCTCAATGCTGCCCTCACCCTTCTCGTCTAGTACTTTGCCCACGCAAAACCTGCATGTAGGTGCTATCCCGGAAAAACGGCCGTTTGACAGCCGTCCGCTTCCGCCGATACATCCGGCAACATGGGTTCCATGCCCGCTGTCGTCATAGGCGCTCTGCCTGTTGTTTACAAAATCATAAAAAGCGACAAGCCGATCCTCAAAATCAGGATGACTGCCGATTCCCGTATCAAGAACTGCCACACAAATGTCCTGCGTGGTTATATCGAACTGCAGCCTGTCACTGCACCCAAGCTGTCTTTTTACTCTGTCCATCGTACATACAAAAAAACTCCCGGCTTTAGATATATATTATGCCGGGAGTCGTTTTATGCGCCATAAAGACAAATTCAAATGTTTTCTTCTATATACCCTGTTTTCTGCACCAATTGTCCTTTCCATCGCATACGATATTTTTTGTACTTGGTCGAATATATTTCCTGTGTTTTACATTTATTGGCAACAATTCGATATTGCAAATTGTAAGCGGAAAGTTCCTGTTTCAATACCTTCTCCGTTGCCTCCAACTGTTCTGCCGCTTCTGCAAGATCAGACCCTTTCAACTCAATTAAATATGCAACCTTCTTTTCTTCATTTATTAACAGGAAATCACATTTATCACCCGATTTTATTACCACCCCGTCAATCCTGTAATGCGTCACATAATCTTTTTCCCGGTTAACAGCCTTATGATATTGCGGATTTTTCTTATCCCTTGAAACAATTTGGGAAGCATGTTTATTGCACAGTGATTGAAAATTTTGCAATGGCATTACTGATTGTCACCTTCCTCATTCGCATTTTGTAATTCCAACAGTTCATCAAATTCCCGATTTATCACTTTTGATATTTCATCAATTCTTTCATTCTGTATCATATGAATCTCAGAATCCATACAATTTTCAATAGTTCCATTTTGAACAAACCAGGAATCAAAGATTTCATGATCAAGCCGGACGTAAGCAGGAACAATCTGCTTCAACTTATCCTCATTTTCCCCGACAACGGACTTCGCATACAGTAAATTATTTAACGTGCCTAGAACATAGGGGCTATGTGTCGTCAGTACAACGGAATGTTTACAATTATTCACCAATGCAATTAACTCTGTCATATACTTTTGCGCTTCGGGAAATAAATGTGATTCCGGTTCCTCAATAATAAATAAAACCTGATTGGACTGCATCAAATAATAGAAGAGCAAATTCAAAATCCAAACACTTTCCTGTTGCCCTGACGAAGAGAAATTAATTTTTACATACTTTCTGTTTTCAAGAACAATCTGCTCCTCGCCGTCATTATAGCGATATTCTCCTCTGAGTATTTTCTTAATCAACTCCAATGCGTGATTTATCACTTCTCCGGGTATTCTGATTTTACCCGGAGCAAAATATATCACTCCCGGCAATCCCAACGAAAATTCTGATTTCAGACGCAATATCCGCTCTAAATAGTCTTTGGTGCAAGTGTCCAGCGAGCGCTTCTGTACATCTCCCATCGTCGCGTAAATATATCCGAGCTGCTGAGATAATACAGTCATCATACTCCGCCCTGCCGGAATATACACAACATGACATTTATCATGAAACAATTCAAATAATTCATTTTTAAATCTAATTATTTCATCTTCTGATACACCAAGAGGCGTCGCTATAAAACAACGATCTTTCTCTCCAAGAAATTTTTTCAGCTCACTGCTAAGTGTTATCCATATATAGTTTGGAGAATTGAATTTTGTTTCTTCCATAAGAGAAATTCTTACAGAACAAGTATCTGTAAAATGATATTCCATAAACATTTCATTTGACATTCCCCAAGAAGAACCAAAAGTAGAAAGAAATTTATCCCGCAGAAAATTTTCCAGTCCTTTCCGTAGCGTAGTTCCATGAACGGTATCAAATGCAGTCTCCATTCCGTCTATAACTCCCCCGCCCAAAGCCTGCGTCTTCGCCAAATTTAATATATCGTCTTTTATTGTCCTGAAAAAATAAATAGCTTTGGCAATTGTACTTTTTCCAGACGCCTGCGGACCTGTTAAAGTAATAAACTGTGAACAATCCAGTTCGCACCTTTCTATCGGCCCAAGCTCATTTATGATTAACCTGCCCATAATAATTGCTCCTCTGTTCCTGCACAAAAAATTTATCTAATACAATTTCCCTGCAAACATGTTTTTATTATAGGTTAATAAAATAATTTCAGCAACTATATCTTTTCGACATAAATCTCAAGCAGAAAATTTATAAAAAAGGACACCCACTCAAAGCGGATGCCCTCAATTGTATTATTATTTTCTCTGTCCGGTTCTGCGAAGTCGTCTCTTCCATCTTACCCAAGTCGTCTTCCGGTAAAAGAACATCGCCATCGCCGCAAAGAACAGTCCTGCACCGAGGAAATACTTGGGATGGATACTGTAATCGCCCGTATCCGGGGAAGCGTCCTTCTTTCCAAGGGATACAAACACAGCCTGACCGTCCCTCACGTCTGCCACCGCCGGACCTGAACCATAATTATAAATGCCGTAGCTGGAGAAATGAGCCGCCTCAAATGTCACTGCATCCTTGCCATTCAGGGACACAATCCGGCTGTCCGCCTCTTCCAGCTGGCCGTCTGCATCCAGACATACCACATGAAGATTCTCCTGCAATACCCCGAGAGGAAGCGGCATGGTGATCTCCACCCGCTGCTTGCCAAGGCCTGTAATCGGCACATTGGTCTCGGTATCCGTCATACTGATCTCATAAGCGTGCAGGGAGTGCGGCAGCTTATTGCCATAAATCGACTTATATACGTCTTCGATCTTTGTCTTCGCTTCCTCGCTGTCCGTAATATCAATCCGATAACTGCCCTCCGTGCCTTCCATTGTAGCCGTCACCGTACTGTCCTGCGGTATCGAGTAGCTGTAATTTTTCACAGTAATACCGGTTCCCTCAGGCTCCGGCGTTTCATCCGTCAGGGCGGATAAAGGCCCGGCCTCCAATGTATATTTGCGGTAATTGGCCGTTAACGTCTCTCCCGCTCCGGGACCGCCGCCCCGTCTGAACAAAATAGTCAGCGTACCGCCCTCTTCGGAGTCTTTTCCCGATTCGGACACATCGTCAGTAACGTCTGTCTCAACCGCAGCGTCGCCAGAAGCGTTTTCACGATCCGCCGCATTATCAGCATCATCTACAGTATTTTCTTCCGCCGCGCCTTCTGCGCCCACAGAATCAGCGCCTGCGCCGCCCGATTTCGCACAGATCATACCTGTAAAGTCATCATCCTTTATGGACAGACAACTTCCTGTCAGATCCGTCACGCCCGACGGAATCACATAAGTACGGGTTCCTGTAAATACCGGCCCCCTGTAGGTGTCGCGGTACAGCTTCGTAGCCGAGTCTTCATGGGAACGGGCCGGAAGCGTATCTCCTTCAAAAACAACCATGCCGTCCCTTATCTTCTCATTATCAAAGGCCAGCAGACCGATCTGTTCTACGGAAGCGGGGATGGTTACTGCCTGCATCGGACACCCGGCAAATGCCCTGTCGCGAATCTGCCGTATGCCCTGTCCTCCCGTTAATGTCTCCAGATTTACGCAATTTTCAAAAGCGCCCTCTCCGATCACGCTGGTGCTGTAAGGAATTTTTACGGCCGTAATGCTGCTCTGTCCTTTAAAAGCCTCCGCACCAATCATTTTAACAGACTCGGGAATAACCACTTCACCGCCTCTGCCCTTATAAGCCAGCAGAATACCGTCGCCTACAATCAGGAAATCACTGTCCGCGCCTGCGTTTGCCCTCCACTGTTCAAGCCATGGCGTTTTATCAAATGCGGAAACGCCAATTTCTTTCACGCTGTTTGGAATCACCACATCCGTCAGTTCGTTGCAGTGATAAAATGCCGCATAGCCGATCTCTTCCACGCCTTCGGGAATCCTCGCAGAAGTAAGACCCGCCCTGGCATAAGCAAATTCACCGATTTTCCGAATGCCGGCAGATATTTCACAGGTTTCCCTGTCGTCGTCATAATAGGCCTGCGCCGCGATAATCTCACCGTTTACTACGGTATATTTAGGAAAGGAACCACCCTTCGCATCCTCTGATCCCGCAAGCCCGGGAACCGTATCCAGATCAGGCTCTTCCACAACTGGCTCGCCGCCCATGGTCTCCCCCGTGCCGCCCACATTGACAGTGGCCTTCGCATTATCCACCAGCACATAGACCTCCTGCCCGACCACACGGGACTTGGCCTTCACACTGGGATCTTCCTCTTCTTCCATGGCATTCATATGGGACACCTCATGGTAATAATCCACCGGGCCCAAATTCTGTACCGTTTCCTCCTCCGCGCTGTTCTCACTGACGCTGTTCGGAATCGGCGCCTCCTCGTACTCAGACACGTCAATATCTTCCAAAACCAGTGAGTCCGCAAAGCTCTTCGCATAAGACCCGGTCTCCGCATGAATATTCAATTTCGTACAGCCGTCAAAAGCAGAGCTGTGGATGGAACTGACAGAAATCGGAATCGTGATATCCCGCATTCTTACACAGTCCTCAAAAGCTTTCATGTCAATGCTCTTCACAGAATAGGGAATATTCACTGCTTTCAGATTTTTGCAGTTGGAAAAGGCATAGCCGGCGATCTCCGCCACGTTGCTACTGATGCTCACATCCTGTAAATTATAATCGCCCCAAAAAGCGTAGGGCCTGATCTTTTCCACAGAAGACGGCATCTCAAAGTAATCCGCCTTTCGTCCTGACAGCACCTGATAAAGCACATTCCGACCCTTTTTATTGTAGATAGCGCCGTCTTCACAGACGAAATCCTCATTATCACTGAAAAAATCCACACCAGTCAGACTGTAATCCCCTGCAAACGCGCCGTTTCCCAGACTCTTAAGGCCTGAGCCCACTGAAACGCTTTTAAGAGAAGGGCAGCCTGAAAACGCCGCATTCTCAATCACTTCCACGCTGTCCGGCACTGTCACGCTTTCCAGATTTGCACACTCGGAAAAAGCCCTTGCTCCAATGACCTCCACCTCATCACCCAAAGTTACGTGGCGCACAGAATCATTACCCGCAAAGGCTTCCGCTTCTATCCTTTTTACCTGATTGGAAAGAGACACGTCCTGCGCCGTGCCATTATACTTAACTAATGTAGTTCCATCCATCTGAAAATCAGATGCGGCGGAGGAATCCTCCGCCTCCACATCTGATACAGGAATCTGTGTCACGGCAATCGCTGTCACCAAAAACAACGTGCCGATCAGCTTTCTCAACTTTTTCCCCATAGGATTCCTCCTCGGGCTCATAAGTCCCTTACGCTTTTACTTCGCTGTCTTTCTTTTGTCCCGCCTCAGGAACAGAATCATCGACAGACAAGCTAACCCGAGCGATAAGAACCACTTCGGATGAATCGGATCGCCGGTCTTGGGCGTCGTATCGAGCATACCCTCAACCAGATTGCCGGTATCCACATAAATCGTATAAGGCGAGAAATGAGTTGCCCGGAAACGAATACAAGGTACACCGTTAATGGTCGTGAAGTTTTCATTTAAGCTCTCTAACTGATCGCCGTTTATAACTGCACCCGCCATATTGTTACCGCCGTAAGCCACCAGAGAATCCGGAATGGGAATCGTGATATCCACGGAAAGTCCCGTCGTATCCGTAATCTTCGTGGTGCCGGTGGAATCGTAGAGACTGATGTCCATCGCATAGTACAGAATATTATCCAAAGTTCCGTATTTGTTAGTGAGAGCAGCCGCCACTGCGCGGGTTGCCTCATCAGTCTCGGAAATCTTTACAATAAAGTTATCCGTGGAACCGTTCACATTCGCCGTCGCCAGATCTCTGTTGGAAATACCCGGTTTTTCAATATCTACTCTGGTATTGCCGTCATCGCTGTCGCCCGTACTATTGTTGACCGTGTTGCTGCCGCCGCCTCCGCCAGTGCCGGAAGTATTCAGCCCACTGGGAGCTGTATCCTCCACATAATTTGCCTTAATCGTCACATTATTGGAAGGCATCGTAAAGGTTGTCGCCGGCATGCTCACACTTGCAAGAGTCACACCGTTTGACTCCGTCGTCCACTTGTCAAAACGCATTCCAGCCGCAGGTATCGCAGCCTGAATAATAACTGTCGTACCGGGCGCATAGCTTCCCGAACCGCTTCCGCTCTCCACGAACACCGTGTACTGCCCTGCACCGCTTGTGGTGGAGGTGGTACTGGTGGAGCTGCTGGACGAGGAAGAGCTGCTTGAGCTGTTCTTACTGCTGCTGCTATTGCTGCTCGATGTATTGCTGCTGGTTGTACCGTTACTCGTAGTGCCTGAACTGGTCGTACCGCCGCTTATGCCGCCGGGCGTATTTGTAGAACCGCCGCTGGTGGTCGTCGCTGCTTTATACAACGCAACAACTGTCATATTACTATTTATTACCGTCTGTGCCGTCCAAGCGCCTGTCGCGCCGGTTCCGCTGCTAAAGCCCATAGCTTCAAATCCGGCATGAACCGGGTGTAACGGTTCCGGCCATCCCATGTCCGCAAAGCTCTTACCTGCATCTACATAATACTTACCGTCGCTCGGGTTGGAACCTCTGCCAGCCAGCTGCTGTCCGTCCACACCATCGTAGAACTCTACTGCCCACTTGCCGTCTACCGGCGTACCGCCTTCAAAATGACCCTGGGCGTAGAAAATGCTATCTTCACGAATTGGCTTACTGATATCCGCATTATTCATACCAACCCAGTCTTCAAACGTCCATCCCTCCAGCACGGGTCCTTCCGGTATGACTGCTTTTTCACCGTCCGTTACATACTGAGGATTGTCAAGGGCATTCCCCTCGTCATCCTTCATATTCTCAATCACCTGATACTTGGCGTCATAGAAAGTAACTTTCCACTGTCTGCCAAGCGGATTGTCTTTATCGTAGTAAAGCTTATAGGCCTCTCCATACTCATTGACATATCTGACAACCGCCGAATTTTCATAGGCGCGCACGGTAGTCTGCACTGTCTTCTCCGTATCAAAGGCGCTGCCGGATATCTTAACCTCATCACCGTAGATCGTCAGATCTCTCAGACTGTTGGCCCCTACAAACGCGCCCTTGCCGATATCGTTTGTGGTTGCAGGCAGAACAATTGTCTGCAGATTATCACAGTTTTTAAAACAGTCTTCCGGAATTACCGACAATCCTGCCGTATCGTTGCTGCCAAAATTCACCGCCGTCAGATCGTCGCAATCCTCAAACGCGCCCGGCTTGATGGCGCTGACGCTCTTCATGTTCGGATCTGTCGCCAGACTTACAATCGCCGGTCCGGCCTCTGTCTTTCTTCCTCTTGCAGACAGGCACTCCTCAATGGTCAGGGAATCGTCTGTATTTTTCGAGTATATAATGCCGTTCTCCGTGGTATAGTAGTCGTTATCACCCACCGTAACCATCTCGTAACAGCCTCTGAATGGCGCGGTGCCGATATCCGCACATGCGGGGCCAAGATCTACCGACAAAAGCTTCTCACAGCTGTCAAACGCATAATTCGGCAGATACTTCACGCTTTTCATGGTGACAGACTCAATCAGGTCATTACCACGTTTATATTTCTCACCATTGTCCGCACTCAGTCCATCGTCATAATAGCCGCTGAACAGACCCGGAACCGTTTTTGTGGAGCTGTCGGCATCCTGTCTGGCCGTGCTCGTATACATACGATAAACATCAGGATCCAGCTTACGCTCCAAATAAATTGCCGCATTGTTCTTATTGCGCTCAGAATCGTTAATGAAACCATAAACGTCTATGGATTCCACACCTTCCGGCACAACAATATTATGCACTGCATCCAGCAGACTAATTTCCTCCGCCGTCAGCTGTGGATAACTGGTATCTGCGCCGCCCACCTTGAAAGGATGTCTCGTATAATAGGGTTCCGGCGTATCCGCTGCATACGCCACAATCGGCTCAAACAGGAAATCTGCAATAGCTGCTCCAGTAGTGCTGCCGCCATCGCCACCGCCAGTCGTGGTGCCGCTGCCCGTGCTGTCACCACCGATTGTTCCCCCGCTTGAGGTCGGCGGTACCGTACCTCCGGTCCAGGTTTCCTTATTAACATATTCCGGCGTTATCCACGGTCCGTAATTCTCAGAATCATATGCCGTCTCCTGGCCTTCCAGCCATTCAGTCTTAAACGCGTCTCTGCGGGAATCAAACGCTTCTCCGCTGTACTCAATATAGGACAGCGCTTCTCTCATCTTCTCGTAAGTGCCGTAGCTGCCGGCTTTTATATCATCCGCATACGCTTCGTTTAACAGCGAGCTTACCTGACTCATCTTCGGATAATCAAGCAGTGTCACCAAATCGGTATGCTCGTCGTACATTACCGTCAGGGAGGTCGGAATCAGGCTCTGATAACATACCCGGATACCTTCGGGCTCCTTGATGATATTATCTTTCGCCATCGCCCACTCAAAAGGCGCATAGCCCTTCACAATATCACCGTGGAAGGTCAGCTCCGTACTGCCGGTCTTAAATGCATTCTCACCAAACGGCTTAAAGGACTGATGTCCTCCTTTCGGAGAACTGAAAGTAACGTCAACTAAATTTTTACAGCCCTCAAAGGCATTAGACCCGATCTCTGTAACGGAGTTGCCAATATATGCCTTCTTTAATTTTTCCCATCCCTGAAAAGCCGCAGGACTGATTACAGCAATCTGACTGTCGTCCTCAATTTTCAGCGACACTACATTATTATTTAAGCCTTTATCACTGAAACAATCTGTGGCTATCCCTGTCACATCTGTTTTTCCGACCTTAGAAGGAATTACCAGCGGGACATTGGACACCGGCGTATTCTGGTCTTTACGGGTACAGGAAGTCAGTACCCCCTTATTGTCCACACACATCAGATAGTCGCCGTTACTTATCTCATAATAATTCAATCCGTTCCTGATATACAGATATGGCACCACATCGGACACCGCTGTTTTCGCATCCCATGTCGTCTTTCTGGGAGTTGCCTGATTTCTACCCTTATCCAGTTCCGGCCCCTGCACATAGAACTCCGGGTTGCTGACCATTCTAAACAATCCGCTCTCCAGAACCTCTATGTAAACAGTATTTCCGTCCTCATCTTTAATTTCATTTCCCTCAGCGTCCGTAGCTGCCACTCTCTTATATTTCCCGGGGTCATAAGTTGCAAGACCGCAGGATCCGCTTCCATCGTCAGGAAATTCTACACATGCCAGATTATAACAGTTATAGAATGTATTATCCGGAACCTTTGCCGTCCGATCTCTTCCGAAATCTGCCGGCATAACTACCTTGCTCAGATTAGTACGTCCCGCCAGAACGCAATCGCCAAGCCCCTTTTCATCCGTATCATACGCCTTTGCGATTTTAGACGGGAAGCGGAACTCTGTCATATTACCCGTTACACCAGTATAAGCCGCAAACGCGCCGTCGCCGATGGTGTCGATATTGACCGTCACATTCGTATTCCCTGCCTGTATGAAATTGGTGCTTTCCAGCGCAGTCGTATTATAAAACGCATACTGATCAATTCTCGCAGGCCGCGCGGTAATTTTTGAAAAATCCAAGGTTTTAAGCGATTCACAGTAAGCAAATGCACCTGGACCGATCTGATCAATGGTCGTCGGAAATACCACATCTGTCAGAGATGTGCCATAAAAGCTCTCAGTGCCAAGCTTTACTGTTGTCGGCGACGCGCCAAAATCTATCTTGGTCAGCTGGGTACAGTTTTTAAACGCACGGTCACCCACCTGCGCTACATTGACAAACGCAATCTCTTTGATAAAGGAATGTTCAAATGCACTCTTGCCAATATATGCCATTTCCTTCGGGATAACGAGTTTATTTACATTCTCTTTGTACATAAACGCCTGATCTCCGATACCAATAATGCTGGCATCAGAAATGTATTTCAGGCTCTGATCATCAAAATACCTGCCTTCCCCTTTCGCCTCTCCCGGAAGCAGTTTCGGAATATAAACGCGGCTGTTGGAGCCATCCGGGTTGGGATTGGCTGAATCAATTACCTCCACCAGTGAACAGCCTTTCAGATTGTTATGCCGATCACAGTAAAATTTAAGCCGTTGATCCGGCAGTAAATCTATTACCTTCTTTTTCAAATCCGGCGGCGCTGTCGGTTTGTTCTCCTGAACATGATTCGGGTCTTTGTTCCATGCATCTAAAGCAGTTTTATACGCCGTGTAAAGCCGTACATATTCGTCGTACGAGGATTTAAAATACTCCATCATAAACTGATCGTTTTCGTCCTCTGCATTCGGCTCGCCGCTCACAATGTATTCATGACCGCCAAACTGAGTCGGATCATCAGGATTAACAGCATTTTCCTCATAGAATTTATCATAGGTTGCCGCCTTGATTATATCATACTCATAAATTACGTTCGGATTCAGCGTAACCTCTTCCTGCTGATATGTATTATTATAATTGCATATGATTCCTCTGTCGTTATTGTTAACTTTCGTCATAAAGAACTCAAACTGCCAGTCAAGCTGATACTTCCCGTCCGATAGCAAGGTAACGACATTTGCTTTCTGAACATCCTTTGAAGGTGCCTGGGTTATATCAGGTCTCCCATCCGAGTCAAGGGGATAGGGATTTTTCAAACTCTTATTTTCACAGATATCAGCAAACGGACTCTTCCCGTTCTTTGGATCTTCCGGATATAAATACGCAGCCGGCTCAGCCGCTCGCACGGAAATGCCAGGATTTTCCGTCGCCGCCGCATTCTCCGGCACAGGAATCGCTGCCACCACCACAGCCGTGATCATCAAAACCGCCGCCAAACTGCGTCTGGCGGTTCTCCTTAATCTTCTCTTAGGCTTTTTTACTGCTGTCTTTTTTGCCATGGTACTTTCTCCTCATTCCCTTACACATTTTTTCTATCTTAACACTGTCACCAGCCGAAATAATTTGTCATTCTGACTGTATCCTTTTCGCCACCACCACAAACCGCCCGTCCGGCTCGGAACTGTCGCAGGTGGACAGGGTCAGTATCTCATCTCCAAATGACGCCTTTACTCCGGTATCATACAAGGACAATGCCGCCATCTCCTGCATGTTTGACTCAAATTCCTTTTCCGAAGCAGCGTCAAAAAACTGATAATACTTAAACACCACTTCATCTTCATTGTAAATCCGCGAGCGGAACACATACATAACCTGATAAAGTCCCTTCTCGTAGATCGTGTCAAAACGGATGATGGAATGCTTCTCACAGTATTCCTTACTGCTGTAGCTGTTCAGATTCCCAAACATTTTGCCGGACTTCATATGATGTCCGTAAATAATCAGATTTGTATTCCTGTGTACCACATCACAGGCGGCATCCATAAACAAACTGCCGTTTTTATCATATTCCTGATTAAAATTGTGATCCAGATAATACTCGTTATTGGCTGTCTGCATTACCGGATAGTCTATAATGGTATCGTCAATTTTCAGCCATCCGATTAGCTTTTTATTTTTATTATATAGAGTCTCATACTCCGGAAGTACCTTGAGTTCCACATCATCTTCCTCGGTATAATGAATCGTAACAGGCTGTGCTGCCGTCATTCCCGCCAGAGCATTATTACCTTTCAGGGAAGCCAGCTCCTCATAATTCATCTGCGTCCTGTCTGCAAAATAGGAATACACACCAAAATAGCCAAAGCACCCCACTGCGATGATACCACAGAGGACAACCAACAGCTTACGGCGTTTTTCCCTTTTTTTCATTTCCTCCAGAATAGCCTTTTTCATGGCGCCATCGTAGTCATCCAACGACACCTGTGATTTTGATTTGATACTACCGTTCTTTTTCCCGGCAGAGCGCTTTGCTTCAGACGATTTACCCTGTTTTTTCTGCGCCTTTTTTCTGGCTCTTTTACCTTCGGGCAGTCTGCTGCTTTTCGTATATCCCTGACTCTTATACTTCTCTGCCAGCTCGTAAATCTCATCGTCAAAATCGTTTCCGATCACGCTCTCAAAACGATATTTTCCTTCTGCAAGCGCATCGCACAGGGAAATCACCTCTCCCGGCTGTTCCATATGGACGTTTGACTTAATCTCCTCTATGAGTTTCAGGTCACGCTTGGCCGCCTTGTATTCCGACTCTGTCCTGAATCTCCTTCCTGCCGCTTCATACCCCGACATATGGGGATCGCTCCTTTGCCAGATGCTATATATGCCCCTGCAAAACATGCTTCGACACAGTTTGACCGAGTAGCATATACATTTATTTTACTCTTTTTTATAGAATATGCAAGTTTTTTATTTATGGTTTTTTGCTTTAAATAATTTAAATCACATAATTTCCCAATATCTCCCCCACGTGGCTCTGCAAAAAATTATCCTGCCCGCGGGATAATCCCATATCGTTTAATGTCTGCACCAGAACATTGCAGACCGCCTCAATGATAACCACCCTTCCGTCTCCTGTATTCAACTGGTATAAAAAATCCCCAGGGCCCGCTCCCTCCCATGCCGCGGCCGGATCAGGAATCTGATAAAGAAGGGAAAGCATGTCGCCCACCTCCCCGCAGACAGAAAGCTCTCTTAACCCCCTGTGCATCCATTTATAAAAGGGCGCGTATTTTTTGTTCAGAAGATACACAATCTGCATGGCTTCCTGCACAAACTCCGTCAAGGCCAGCTCCGCCGCAATCCGTTCTCCCCGTTTCATGGCGCGGGAATAATTATACTGCCCTGCCTGAGCCGCTTTTGCCAGGCTCTGTGCCAGTTTTTTCCTCCAAACCGCTTCCGGGTAATAGGAAAGAAGGGCCTTGCGAATCTGCGTAAACCGTCCCAGCGGATCTGTAAAAACCTGTCCGTTTACCGCAGTGCAAAGCGCCGGTTCTGAAATGGCCAGCCACTGGCTCTCTGTCTCCGGCGCGGAGTCCCGTCCCAAAATCCCCTGATAGAAGTCTTCCAGACAAAGAGCTCCCACGCGGCCCTTTCCCTGCTCCTCTTCCACCCGTCCGGAAACGCCCATAAACTCTTTTGGCAGGGCGTCGTAAGCAGCCTGCAGTTTTTTCCCATACTTCATGTAAATCTCCCGGGGCAGCCAGATGCAGAAGGAAGGGCCGTAATCGTGATCCCCGGAAATCTCATCGTCAAAACCAAGGCACTCGGAGCCATACCCCACAAGTCCGGCCGCCGCCTGATCGGCAATCTCATGAAACTGCTCTGAAAGCATCGGTCTTCCGTATGTGTCAAAATATTTTTCCGCTAATTCCAGTCCCTTCATTCCGCCTTCCCCTGTACACGCTCCATTACTTCTCTCGCCTTTTTCATATAGCTCTCCTGCCCGTCGGCGTCTCCCATACTGGCGCAGACCGCGGCGCAATTCTCACAGAGAATACCATAACTCATATTCTCACCATAGTGCTGTTTTATCAGCTCCAGCGCCTTTTCATAACTGGTCAGGGATTTTTCATATTCGCCCTCTCTGTAGAAAGCCTCCCCCATTCCCGCCAGCGCGCCGCTGTAATGTTCGTTAAACGCGCCCTCTCCCTGTTCAAAGAGCGCAAGGGCGCGGGTAAGACACTTTTTCGCTTCTTCATTTTCGGAAAGTTTAAAATAAATCAGCGCAAGATTGGTCAGCGAAGTAGCCGTCTGGGCATCATTATCCGGAAGCTTTTCTATAATGGCAAGCGCCTTTTTTGCCGCCTCAACAGCCTCCGTATTCTCATTCATTTTTTCGAGAAGAATACTCATATTGTTATAAAGCCCCGCCTGCCGGTAATCTCCCGCCGGAAGAATTCTGTCGTAAATCTGGACTGCCTGCCGGTACAGTCTGACAGCCTGCACATAGTCGCCGGCAGCGCTGTAGGCAGTGGCTGCATTGAGAAGTGTCGTGGCAAAATGCTCCGTATCCTCAAGCTTTAGTTCCTCCATCAAAAGAAGCACGTCCTCCGCCGCCTGATAAGCCTTCTCAAAAGCAGACACGCTTCGGTAAAAGCCAATCATTTCATTGCAGATGGAAATATAAGCGGCATAATCCTCCTCTTCCTTCGCCGATTCCAGCGAGGACACAAGAAAGCCGTCTATTTTATCCGTCTCGTTCCTGTCAAAATAGGAATCCAGCTTCGCAAAAAAATCATCAATATTCACAGCAATACCCCCTTATCCTTGCAATTCCATCCTTGCTATAATTTTATTCTGTTTGTAGAGATAATACCCGCTTACAAACACCGCGCACATTATCCAGCTGATCGGATAGCAGGCTATAATCCACTTAAGTCCACGTCCCGCGGAAATCATAGTCACCCAAATAATACGGTATATGCAAACGCCAAGAACAGAAATCATGGTCGTCACAAAAGTATATCCCTGCGCTCGAAGCGACCCGGAAAGAATCTCGATAAACACAAACATCACAAAAGCCGGCGCAATGCTTTTCATCATCGTCATACCGATTGCCACTACCGCCTCGTCTCCTGTAAAAATCCCAAGCAAAAAGGGGCCGGTAATCATCAAAACCGCCGTCAGGCAGACGGCCGTCCCAACCGCCATACCAAGACAGACCCTTGTGCCTTTCTTTACCCGATCCCATTTCCCCGCACCGAAATTCTGCCCGACAAAAGTGGTCAGCGCAATACCGAAAGAAGAATTAATCATCCAAAACACACTATCAATTTTACCATAGGCAGTCCATGCCGCCATGGTATCCACGCCAAGCAGATTGAGCGCCGCCTGCACAATCATATTTGAGATACTGTACATGGAGCTCTGCACTCCGGACGGAAGGCCGATTTGCAGCATATTTTTCAAAATCTCCGGGTGAATTCTGATTTTCCGAATAGTCAGTTTCATACATTCCACCCGGTACATCAATGTCCATGTAACCATTACCGCGCTAATCGCCTGCGAAATAAGCGTCGCCACTGCCACGCCCAAAACACCCATTTCAAAATAAAGCACCAAAAGCAGGTCCAGCACAATATTTACAATACAACATACCACCAGATAATACAACGGCCGTTTGGAATCTCCTATGGCGCGCAGGATCGCCGCACCCATATTATAAATAAACACAAAAACCAATCCCGAAAAATAGATTCGTATATAAAGCGTTGACATGGCCATCAATTCTTCCGGCGTATTCATCATCCGCAAAATGGCAGATGCCGATGCCACGCCCAAAATCCCGAATCCTATCCCGCCCAGAATACCGAAGGCATAGGATGTATGCAGCGCATCCTCCAGTCTCTGCTTATGGGACGCACCGTAGGCCTGCGAGATGAGCACTGTTCCGCCGGCAGTCAATCCCGTAAAAAAACCAACCACCATATTGATGATCTGCGCCGAAGAGCCTCCCACACTTGAAAGAGCCTCCTTGCCGGCAAACTGGCCTACAATCACCGTATCCACCGTATTGTAAAGCTGCTGGAAAAAGGTGCCGACAAGAATGGGAAAGAAAAAAATCAGCAGCTGCTTCCAGATCACACCTTCCAATATACCGTTTTGCTTTTCTTTTGCATCCATCGCTTTTCCCAATCTTTTTCAACTGTCCGTATCAGGCCATATCAAAAAGCCGTATCTCATAAGCATCATTTCGGCTATGGTGAAAGCCTCCTTAAACGCCTTTTTCCGCATTAATATCTACCGTTAAAAATCTGCGTAATCGGAGAATCCTCTGTCAGGATTACCGTTTTGTTCTCTCCTGTAACGCTTTCCCGCAGCGCGTCAAGGGCGCGCACGAAGGAATAGAAATCCGTCTTCTCTGGATCTGCATAGGCCCCCGATAAAATCCGCATGTACTCGGCCACTCCCTCCGCGATGGTTGCTTCCGCCTTCGCCCTGGCGTCGGAAAGCATAATGGAAACTTCCTTATCCGTAGTATTTTCTATCATCTTAGCCTCAGACTTGCCTTCCGCCGTATACTGTGCCGCAATATTTCCGCGTTCGGAAATCATACGGTTATAAACCGCCTGCTTGTTATCATCGGGCAGATCCAGCTTCTTGACTTCCACCGCCACAAGCTCAATGCCGTACTGTTCCTCCACATGATTAATCTGTCCCATTACTTCCTCTGTCAAAGAGGTTATTTCAATCACTTCCTCCTTGCCACCGGAAAGATCCAGATCATTGCCAGAAAGCTCATTGCCCGTCTCATCCACCGTAATGGTCATCTTGCCGTCACGGCTTCTGATCACCTCGTCCTGTCTCATATTGGAAATCGTATTTTTGGTGGCATTGTAAACAATGGCGTCGATACGTCCTTCCGCATTCGGCACGGAGCAGCTTAACGTCTGGGCAAACTTAAGCGGATCCGTTACACGCCACAGCACATAGCTGTCCACCAGCATGGTTTTCTTATCGGAAGTGATCACGTCGGAAGCCGGAAGATCATATAATAAAAGCTCTTTTGGCACGGTATCCACCGACTCAACAAAGGGGATTTTAAAGCTCAGACCCGGCGCGGACACCACTCTGTCCACCCGGCCAAACTGTCTGATCAGTTTAAACTGGTTCTGTTTGGTCACCACCATACTGTTTGCCAGTACAAAAAGAGCCGCGAGAAGCAAAAAGAACAGGCTTGCTCCAAACGCTTTTCCCTTTTTTCCGCCCTTCTTTTCCTTTTTCTTTGTACCGTCGGAATTATATCGTTCAAAATTCTGCACATTCTGATTCTGTGTGTACTGGTTGTGTGTATATGCATTCTCCGTATAATCAGTCATCTTTATTCCTCCCCTTCTGTTTCTTCCGTCACATCAGTCGCTTTATTGCTGTCATCCGCTATGGAAGCGCTCTCCTGCGTCACAAAACTGTCAAGAGGCAGCATAGTGGTGGTACTTCCGCCCTCGCCCTCGATGACTACCTTAACGTCCGGCAGCACGTCTTCTATCGCCTCATAAAACATACGCTTCTTTGTCACCTCGGGATATTTTGCATACTCCTGATACATGGAATTGAAACGCGCCGCCTGTCCGTTAGCTTCGTTGATACGCTCCTGCTTCTGCGCCTCCGCATCCTGCAATATTTTATCCGACTCGGCCTCCGCGTTTGGAATCTGCTCGTTTCTATATTTGTTAGCGTTATTTAAGGCCGTTTCCTTACCCTGCTTGGCCGTCTCCACTTCCTTGAAGGCGTTCTCCACCTCGGCCGTAGGCGGCGTCGCATCCTGAATCGTGATATTGACAAGCTGAATGCCGATATCATAGGATTCAAGCTTATCCAGAATCATCTGTTTGATATTCGACTGAATTTCATTTTTACCCGTGGTCAGCACACTGTCCACACTATAAGAGCCGATGGTTGTCCTGATGCAGTTCTGGGCAATGTTCTTTAAAACAAGCGCCGGATTCTCCGACGCGTAAAGCGCCTTGACCGGATCAGTTACCCGGTACTCCACATAAAAATCCACATAGATAAAATTATAGTCGGAGGTAATCATCAACGCGTCTTCTTCGTCCTCCCCCTCGTCCTGCCTGTAGCCGATGGGAAAACCCTGAATGGTAGTGTTTACCTTGGTCACATTTTGAATAAACGGGACTTTAAAATGCAGTCCCGGCATTGTGACCGCCTTCGGCGAGCCGAAGGTGCAGACCACCGCCTGTTCCTCTTCCTGAATCGAGTAGTAGGAATTGCCTGCAAGTACAGCAAGTACCAGAAGCAGAATAATAATCTTTGCCGCTTTCGCACCCTTTCCACTCGGAATTTTTACATTGACCGGTTGTTTTTTACCAAACATGTTCTGATCCGTCCTTTCACTTTGTGGCATGACGTGCCGCGCCCTGCCTTCACTCGCATGAAAAACAAATGTCTCTTTCGGAGCCGCTTGTTTTTTCTCTGCGACTATTATATCATGATAAAGGCAAATAAAAATTAAAAATTAGGGAAATATCTGAAAAGAAAGGCGGTGGGTTATGAAAATCATATTCATCAGGCACGGAGATCCCGACTATGTAAACGACACGCTCACGGAGAAAGGCATGCGGGAAGCCAAACTTCTGGCAAAGCGTGTGGCAGACTGGAAAAATATTACACAGTTTTACTGCTCTCCTTTGGGCCGGGCAAAAAAAACCGCTTCCTATTCTCTGGAAGCAGTGGGCCGGGAGGCGGTCACTTATGAATGGATGAAGGAGTTTGCCTATTTCATCGACGATCCCGTGACGGGACGACACGGTGTTCCCTGGGATCTCATGCCTGATTACTGGACGGAAATTCCGGAAATGTATGACCGGGACGCATGGAAGACTACTGCGCTTTACCGCTCCAACGACGCGATTCTTCCCGCCTATCAGGAAGTCTGCGAAGGCCTCGACAGCCTTCTGTCTTCCTACGGCTATAACAGGTATAACAATTACTACCGAACTGACCCGTCCAAAGAAAAGGCAGAAGACACAATCGTTATCTTCTGCCATCTGGGTGTCACCTGTATGATGTTGAGCCACCTTCTCGGCATTTCACCGATTCCGCTTTTACACGGCTTCTTCTTGGCGCCCACTTCCGTCACTGTGCTCGCCAGTGAAGAACGCATGGAAAACAACGCCATTTTCCGCGTACAGGTTATGGGGGACACCTCCCATCTGCTGGCGGGAGGAGAGCCCATTTCTCAGGCCGGCTTTTTTACAGAGCCTTTTCGGGGATAGCATTTATTGCCATCCCTGCCCGCCTGGGCCGCCCGGGCCCATCATCATGGGCGCCTGCATCTGATTGGTTTGACCCGGCAGCTTCGCTATGGCAAATCCCATAAAGACCAACGTAACAGGAACCCGGATAAGGAAGGGTATGGTCAAAAACGCAAAAGGGATCAGCTCCAGCGCCATCGCCGCCACAAACATCAAGACCTTCGCATACACTGCCGTCCGATATAAAACTCCCGGCTCTATCCGCTTCTTCATAATGGAGGCCATCACCATGCCGAATAACAGATAAACCGCCGCAAACAGAAAATACTGGAGAATTCTTCCCACAAAAATCATAAAATATAAGATTATCGATAAGCCTGCCAGAAAAGGCATTAACGCCTCAACAACCAGCGCTTTGCTAAGCTGCTTATTGCGTCCGAACATTTCAAAGCCGACATATTGATATCGCAGTTGTCCCCTGTTCTGCATGATATATATTCTGTCCCGTCCAACAAGGATAACATCCACATATCCTTCGGACACTTTTTGGACGGCGTCCCCATATGTAAATCCTTCCACATCGTCCGTCATATACACGTACATGCCGTCTTCTTCATACAGAAAATCCTCTTCCAGGGACATATGCCCGTCCGTTATTGTAAAATCCGGCAGACGGTCCACCATTCTCCTCATATCATCGAAGGGAAAGGTGAGCATCTGATGTATCACTGAAATAAGGGTCGCGACCAAGGCCAGAAGCGTCACAAACCCGATCATGCTTCCGATCTTTACTTTCGCCAGCCTGTCATACCCGGCCGGCACAAAGGCAAGACAGAACTGTTTAAATATGTTGGGAGCCTTCTGCTGATACGGATTGTTCTGCTGCTGAATATATTGATCCATTTTCCCTCCTTCAATCCCCACTTTTCATACGGCTTTCAAAATACAGCCATTATTACCATCCCTGACCGCCCTGCCCCATCATCATGGGCGCCTGCATCTGATTATTCTGGCCCGGCAGCTTCGCTATGGCAAAGCCCATAAACCCTAACGTAATGGCAACCCGAAGGAGGAAGGGTACGGAAAAATGCACAAAAGGAATCAAGTTCAGAACCGTCGCTACTGTGAACATCAGAACTTTGGCGTATACTGCCGTCCGAAACAAGGCTCCCGTATCCAGATTCTTCTTCATAACGGCTGCAATAAGCATCGCAAACAACAGATAAACCGCTGCAAACAGGAAATATCCGAGACCCATTCCCAAAAAGATAATAATATACGCAATAATCAATATCACTACGACAAGCGGCATCAATGTGGATGCAATCCATTCTCTGCTGATCTCCAGAGTGTCTCCAAAGTCAGCGAAATCGGCCTGCTGGTACTGTCCGTCCTGCATGAGAGAAATACTGTCCCGTCCTACCAGCATAACATCCTGATACCCTTCCGCAGCTAATTCAGCGACATCCTCATAGGAAAAGCCGTCGATGTCCTCCGTCATATATACAAATATGCCGCTTTCATCGTACAGGAAATCCTCTTCCATATACAGCCGGCCGTCTGCCAGGGTAAAATCAGGCAGCTGACTGGCCAGCTCTTCCATGTCTATGGAACCAAAATCAAATATCACAGCAAGAAACGACAGTAACGTGGCGGCCAGCGCCAGAAGCGTTACAAACCCGATCATACTTCCCGTCTTTACCCTTGTAAGCCGTTCATACTGTGTCGGAATAAAGGAAAGCGCAAACTGTTGAAAAATATTGGGCGCTTTCTGCGGCGAGACATTACCCCCGCCGTTATAATTTCCGTAACCATTGCCAGCACCGCCCTGCTGATAATAATTGCCCTGCTGGTATGCATTTCCCTGCTGATAAGGATTCCCCTGCTGGTACGCATTTCCCTGCTGATAAAGGTTCCCCTGTTGATACGCGCCGCCCTGCTGGTAGGGATTTCCCTGTTGATAACTGTTTCCCTGCGGATAGGGATTTCCATTTGTCTGTTGGTTAAATTGATTTTCCATGTTACCTCCCCCGGTTTTCTTTTTCTTTCAGGCTATATTATCATTTCTGTCTGTCAGCGGATTTTATCGGGAAAACCCACTTTTCTCTGTACCTTGCGCAGCGTTTTATTGGCAAAGTACGCTGCCTTTTCCCCGTTCTCCTTAATGATCTTATCAATATAATCCTTATTCTTTAAAAGATCCTCGTATCTTTCCTGTAAAGGTTTTAAAACGCCCACTACCGCCTCGCCTACAGCCATCTTGAAATCACCATAGCCTTTGCCGTCAAACTCGCGTTCCGTCTCCTCCGGTGTTTTCCCCGTGCAGACGCAATAGATATCAATAAGATTGTGAATGCCGGGCTGTTCCTCGCAGTAACGCACAACCGCCTCCGAATCCGTCACCGCCCTCTTAAACTTGCGGATCACCGTATCCGGATCATCCATCAGATAAATACTGGCATTGGGATTTTCATCCGACTTAGACATCTTCTTTTCCGGATTCTGCAGACTTTTAATGCTGGCCCCGGTCTTTCCTATATAGGGTTCCGGAATCGTGAAAACGTCACCGTAGACCGCATTGAATCGCTGGGCGATATCTCTGGTAATCTCCAGATGCTGCAGCTGGTCCTTGCCTACCGGCACCACATCCGACTGAAAAAGCAGAATATCCGCCGCCATAAGCACCGGGTATGTAAACAGACCCGCGTTAATATTGTCCGCATGCTTCGCCGCCTTATCCTTATACTGTGTCATGCGATTCAGTTCTCCCATGTAGGTAAAGCAGTTCAAAATCCATGCAAGCTCGGCATGTCCCGACACATGGGACTGGTAATAGAGACAATTTTTCTCAGGATCAATCCCGGCAGCAATATAGAGTGTAAGAAGATTTCTCGCTCGTCTGCGCAGCTCTGCCGGATCCTGTCTTATGGTAATGGAATGCAGATCCACAACCGAATAGAAACACTGATACTCGTCACAGAGCGTCACCCAGTTTTTTAATGCGCCCAGATAATTCCCCAAGGTCAGATTCCCGGTTGCCTGCATACCGCTGAATAATATCTTTTTTCCATCCAACATACTATCATTCCTCCCATATCTAAATAATATATCACTGCCCCCTGTTTCCGTCAAGGAAACACAAAAGGGACCGCCAAAGCGATCCCTTCCGGACTGCGTCAGTTTTTACAGTCAGTTTCCTTCTCCCTCACAGCCGCAGGTCGATCCGTTCCCGCTAAAGGGTCTTTGTTCAAACCGGGGTTCAAACCGGGAATCATCGCAACCGCAGGGTTCCGGTTCCTGTCTGCCACAGGGAGGTTCAGGCCTTCTGCACGGCGGATTCTTCGGCTCATCACAGCCACAGCCGGACTGACCGATTCGATTTCCATTCTGCCCGCAGAACAGTAACAACAGTATAATCAGGCAACAATTATTCATGGGTTTTCATCTCCTTTTTCTCTCATACCATAGTCTATGCGAGAAAAAAGGGGCTGTTACTGATTCAGAATTTTTTTGCGAATATAGCGGAAGGTCCGCTCCTCCCCCTGTTCGGCCAGCATATGAAGCAGAAATTCCAGCATATGTTTCGTTCTCTTATGCAGCATGGGCGGCGTTTTTGAAGACTGATAATAGGCCAGCGGATCCTGATCCTTATACGCCGCTCCATGATAAACTTTACAGGCGGCAATACGATCCATAAACATTTCAATCACATAACGGGTCGGCATCGGCACAGGCGCCATTCCTCCCTCAATGTCTCTGGAGCTGTAATCAATCCAGTATTCATAATGATGGCGGTTCCGCCCCTTATGATGCAGCCATGCCGAAGAATACCCGATATCCTCCCTTTCTGCATTATTGGGGCTCCTGTCGCCCTGATAGTACTTCGCACCCACCAAAAATTCGGCGGGGCTGTACTTTGACAGGTCATGAAGCAGACCCTGTTTAAAAAGGCCCACCCGGAAGCACCCGTCCATGACCAGCAGCTTGTGATGTGTGATCGTCTTAAAATGTTCCCACGCCCTGTTCATCTGTTTTTTTCATCCCCTTTGCCCTGATTTCCTTTGTTCTGCCGCTTTTTCCTCAGCGGCTTCTGTGCCCCTGCAGGCACATTTCCTGTGGTACACAGCACTATGGTTCTCGGCGGCACGCATATCTCCTGGGACGCGGCGGTTTCTTCAATTTCCGGAATCTCTTTCCCTGTGGACGCCCGATAAATCCAAATCTTTCCCTTCGGCAGCTTTGGCAGTCCCAGGTAATTTACCTCCCAATGCATATTAACCGCTATATAGAAGAAGCATTCGTCCTCCCGCTCCCCCTCGGCGGCGTAAAAACCGCAGTACATAATACCCATGCAGCGGCTGGCCGGACTGGTATCCGGCCGCCAGGCCTCTCTCCCGTGAAACGAGATGTCGGGGAAGCCGCAGGAAAGTGTGTCAATCCCGCGAAGAAGCGTTTTGCTGTGCAAAATTCCGTGAGCCTTTCGCAGCGTAATCATAAATTTTGTATAGGCAAGAAGCTCCCGGCCCATTCCTGTCTGATTCCATTTAATCCACGCCACGTCGTTGTCCTGACAGTAAGGATTATTATTTCCTCCCTGCGTATTGGCAAATTCATCCCCGCTGTAAAGAAGGGGCGTTCCCTGTGACATGAAAAGAATGGTAACTGCATTTTTCATCTGCCGCAGGCGGAGCTCCTGAATGCTTTTCTTTCTGCTCTTTCCCTCAACGCCGCAGTTCCAGCTGCAATTATAATCCATTCCGTCTTTATTATCTTCACCGTTTTCTTCGTTATGCTTGCGTTCATAGGACACCAGATCCACCAGACGGAACCCGTCCCATCTGGCGATACTGTTCACGATTCCGATTTCATCCTTATTTTCCCGCACATGGAAAAGGAATTGGTTAATCATGTTATCGTCGCCCTTGATAAAACGGCGCATATCATACAGAAAACCGTCGCTCAGCCATCCCACGTTACGCTTTCCGTCTCCTCCTCTGCGGGCATTCCATTCTCCCGTAAGCAGCATTGTCTCCGCAAGCAGAGGATCGCCGGCAATCAAATCCATGGACAGATTTGCGCTCATAAGGTGGAATCCGTCTATATGGTACTCCAGCACCCAGTATTTTAAAACATCCAGAATATCCGCCGTTCTCATTTCAGGCGGAAAATAAAACTGCATGGAAACGCCTATACCTGCGCGGTGAAAAGCCTTTACCATATCCTTGAACTCTCCCACAGCGTCTTTGCTGTAGGCGTAGGCGCTTTTGGGCACATAATAAAGTCCCGGCTGATACCCCCAGTAATTGAGTCTCGGCTTTTTCCCGTCATCCCCGCCCGGTTCCGGCAATTCCTGTTTATAAGAAAGAACCGCCTGTTCCATGGTCTGCGCCGTATTTTCCGGCATGATCTCGTCAAACTCGTAGGACGGCATGAGAAGCGCCATATTAATTCCCAATTCCTGCATATAGGGGATTTTCTCCGTCACACCGGCGTAGGTGCCCTTATGCTTCACACCGGAAGACCGATGTCTGGTAAAACCGCGCACATGCAGCGCATATAAAATCATTTCCTCGTAGGGAATCGAAACATTGACGTCTTTTTCCCAGTCATAGGATTCGGACATCACCTGACATCTGGGTAAGGATGGCTTTCGTTCGCCATAACTTCCAGGGTTTTCCACACGTTTGCAGAAGGGATCCTGATAAATCTCCTCTCCCCTGTAAAAAAGATAGCTGCAATTTCTGTCATGATAGCCTGAAAGCAGCATGGAGCAAACCGCCCCCACACGGCAGTTTTCCGGGAATGGAACCCACGCGCCCTCCCGGTGTCTTTTATCATAGAGAATAATCCCTGCTTCCCCTGCGCCTTCGCATACTGCCGAAATGCGCAGTCCTTCTTCCTCAAAGGATACGCCAAGCGGATACATCCTTGTCCTGTCCGCCTGTTTTACCTGGAATGTTTTTTGCATGAAACCCTCCATCCGTTCAAGCCAGATTCCCAATGCTTGCAGGAATCAAAAGTTAAGTCGGTTTATATTATACCGAAAAGAGAAATTCTTTTCAATCTAAAAAGTATTTTAGGTTTTGCCGATCCGATCCGACTGTGATAAACTATACGAAGAAGCATATGTGCCGCATAACCCGGAAAGGAAAACGCCATGAGTAAAAACGAAAAAACCAATGCCAGCGAAGAGCTGGAAAAAGAAGAAATGACAGTTGATCTTGAACTTGACGACGGCTCCCATGTGACCTGTGCCGTAGTGACCATCCTGACTGTATCCGGCAAGGACTATATCGCCCTTCTGCCTCTGAACGAGGATGGCGAAAACACAGAAGGCGAGGTCTGGTTCTACCGTTACAGTGAAAATCCAAAAGATCCCAATGAGGAGCCGGCCCTTGGCTATATCGAGGATGACGAAGAATACGAAGCTGTCGCCGACGCTTTTGACGAATTTTTGGACACCGCCGAGTTTGACGAGCTGGTGGATGACGAATCATGAGAAAGTAAAGGATGCAGGAACCGGGATGGTTTTTCCTTCCCGGTTTTTCCATGGAGGAAGAAAAGAACCAGCGCTCTTTTTGCCCTTGTCATGGCCACGTAAAGCATCCGCCTTTCCTCTTCGATTTCAGCCTGCGTCACCGCCTGTTTTGACGGTATTTTTCCCTCGCTGCATTCCGGCAGATAAACCTTCCGAAACTCCAGTCCCTTGGACGCGTGTATGGTCATAAGTCGTACGCCTCCCTGCTCTGCAGCCGGTTCTCTGACCACCGCCTCGTATTCCTGCATATACGCAAACATATCCTGCACCGACACAAATCTCCCGGAAAACTCCTCAAATGCCGAAAGCCTGCCGATCAGCTCCCCTGCCTTTTTCGAACCGTACTTATCCCGCAGATACGCCTCATATCCGATGCTCTTTCGTATGAATCGGATTTGCAGACGCACCCGCATGCCGGACAGTCTGTCGATGTCCCTGTAAAGCCGCTTTACTTTTTCCTGAATAATCGGCGTATTCTGATAATATCCGATCAGTTTTTCTCTATCCACCCGCTCCTGCGGCAGACTTTCCCTTTTCATATACCTGACGGGACGGTTCATCACCCGCAGGAAGTTCCGTCTTTCCATGTCTCCCTGTCCCAATGCCAGATAGGCGCAAATATCCCGAATCACAAAATGGGAATAGGGATTTACCGGTCGTTCTTTCAGCGCATAGGGTATTCCCGCCTCGCGAAGCGTCTGCGCCCACAGTCCGCAATCCAGATTGGTGCGGCAGATCACGGCGCATTCCTCCAGTCTGCCGTTTGCCGCTTCTCTTCTCAGGGCATCCACCACAGCCTCCCGAAGCAGTTCTTCCGTCTCTGCCCTGCAAAGCACGAGACCTTCTCCCTCTCCATGGCGCGCATATATTTCCTTGGGAATCCGATTGGTATTTTCTCCGATTACCTTTCCCGCCGCCTGCACGATTTCCTGATGACATCTGAAATTCACATCCAGAAAAATCCTTTCCGCCTCAGGGTAATCTGCCAAAAACCGCTGTATGCTGTCGGGCGTGGCCCCGCGGAAGCCATAAATGGACTGATCGTCGTCCCCCACGATAAACAGATTATTCCGCGGCCCGGCTAAAAGTGTGATAATCTCATACTGCATCGGGGAAATATCCTGAAACTCATCCACAAGAATATGCGTAAACTGTTCCCGCCACCTTGACAGGCACACCGCATCTGTCTTTAACAGCCGCAGGATTTCCGTCAGCAGATCGTCAAAATCGAATCTGGAAAATTCCCCAAGCCAGTGTTGATATTCCTGAAAGAGAAAAAGAAAATCTTCTCCCTTCATCTTCTGAATCTCCGGCTCAAAGTCTGACGGCCCCGTTTTCCGCCTGCTTATGGCCGTAACTATTTCTTCAATGTCCTCCTCCTGCACGTAGAGAAATCTTCTGTGATTATGTATGATATCCCGTATCAGTTTTCTCTTTTCTAATTCCGTAATAATGGTATATCCGCGATACTGCGCCGACTGTCTCAAGATATGATAAAATACTGCGTGAAAAGTGCCGAACCAGACCGGAAGGGATCTTTGTCCCATCAGACGGACAAACCGCTCCTGCATCTGTTTCGCAGCAGCCCTGGTAAATGTAATGACAAGGATATGGGCGGGATCTGCGCCCTGTGATGTGATAAGTCTGTAGATGCGCTGCACAATGACGAAAGTTTTTCCACTGCCCGGCCCGGCTAAAACAGCCGCCGGACCGACAGTATGATTGATTGCTTCCTGCTGGCTTTCGGTACAGGATAACTCAGAGCTGTTCAAGCTTCTCGATTCCCTTTCTGATCCTGATCAGAGACTCTTCCTTGCCCAGCACCTCCATGAGCTCCGTTGCGCCGCCCGGCGTCATCTGCTTGCCGGAAACAGCGGTTCTCACAGGCCACATCACATATCCGTTCTTATATCCCTTTTCCTCCACGTACGCGGAAAGCGTTTTATAAAGCGCATCGTTTGTATAATCCTCCTGCGCCTCAAGAAGCGGCAGAAGTTCACGCAAAACGGCAAGGGAGGTCTCCGCGTTCGTTTTCATTTTCTTATGCGTATACATCGCCGTATCGTAATCCGGCAATGTATCAAAGAAGTCCACATGTTCTTTAATATCCGGGAAAATCTCAATTCTCGTCTTCACCATGGCGGCTATCTTTTTCAGATCATAATCCTTTTTTACCGCTTCTTTCAGGTAAGGCTGTGCCATCTCATAAAACCGATCAAAATCCATCGCTTTCAGATATTCCCCGTTCATCCACTTCAATTTGGTATAATCAAAGACTGCCGGAGATTTGGAAAGATGATGGTAATCAAACCGCTTCACCAGCTCGTCCAGAGAAAAGATTTCTTCATTATCCTCCGGGCTCCATCCAAGAAGCGCCACAAAATTAACAATCGCTTCCGAGAGAAAACCCTGTTCAATCAAATCTTCATAGGAGGAATGTCCGCACCGCTTCGACAGCTTCTGATGATTTTCGTCCGTAATCAACGGGCAATGCACATATTCCGGAACCTCCCAGCCAAAAGCATCATAAAGGCGGTTATATTTCGGGGAGGAGGAAAGGTATTCATTTCCACGCACAACATGGGTAATCCCCATCAGATGATCGTCTACCACATTGGCAAAGTTGTAGGTGGGATAGCCATCCGACTTAATCAGGATCATGTCGTCCAGCTCAGCGTTATCCACCGTAATGTCCCCGTAGATATCGTCATGGAAGGTAGTCGTCCCTTCCGTCGGGTTATTCTGACGTATCACATAAGGTTTCCCTGCCGCAAGATTCGTTTCTACTTCCTCTTTTGACAAATGCAGGCAATGCTTGTCGTAGACGTTGATCTCCTTACCCGCAACCGTCTGCGTCAAAGAGGCCAGTCTCTCCTTATCGCAAAAGCAGTAATACGCCTCGCCTTTCTCGATCAGCTTTTTGGCATATTCCAGATAAATGCCTTGCTTCTGCCGGTCGCTCTGCACATACGGGCCGACGCCTCCGTCCCTGTCGGGACCCTCGTCGTGCAAAAGACCCGTATTCTCCAGAGTGCGGTAAATAATATCCACAGCCCCCTCCACATAGCGCTCCTGATCCGTATCCTCAATACGCAGGATAAAATCCCCGCCTTCGTGCTTCGCTATCAAATACGCATACAGCGCCGTCCGCAGATTGCCAACGTGCATCCGCCCTGTGGGACTGGGCGCGTATCTTGTTCTTATTTTCTGGCTCATGATTACCTCCATTTTTAGTTCTTTTGGGGTTCCTCTTTCCCCACAGGCTTTGACGGATCGGGAATCCTGCATGAAGCCGCCGCCTTAAAGGCCTCAACGGCCTTGGCCGCCGTCGGAATTGCAATGTTGGTGCCGGCGCCCGCCACACATCCGCCGGGACATGCCATGCCTTCGATCAGACAGCCGTTTTTCTTCCCGGCCTTGGCAAGCATCAGCATTTTTTTACATTCGGACAGACTCTCCGCATGTTCGATGTGTACCTCCACATCGGGATAATATTCCTTTACACACTCTTCAATGGCGTTTGCCACGCCGCCGGCCACACCATATCCTCTGCCAGCCCCCGTAGCGCCTTTCATCTCGTCCAGCGCCTGAATTTCCTTTAAGAAAATCCCCCTGGCTTCAAAGATGCCTGTCAATTCCTCAAAGGTAATGACAAAATCCACATCGGAGCGGATCGTCCTGCGGGAAGCCTCCAGCTTCTTTGACGCGCAGGGACCGATAAACACCACCTTGGCATCCGAATGTTCCTCTTTGATCAGTCTGGCCGTAGCAACCATGGGCGTCAGTGCATTCGATATCTTGTCAATGGTCTCCGGGAAAAATTTCTTGGCCAGTACCGACCAGGACGGACAGCAGGAAGTCAGACTGAACGGCAGTTTCCCGGTGGAAACCTCCTTCGCATAGTGCTCCGCTTCCGCTATGGCGCCCATATCCGCGCCAATCGCCGTCTCATATACGTCGTAAAAGCCCAGCTCCTTAAGGGCCGTCTTTAACATATCCGGCGTCACATCGGGCCCAAACTGTCCGGCAAAAGCAGGCGCTACCTGCGCAATAATTTTTCCTCCCGCCTGCAAGGCTCGGATCAGCTGAAAAATCTGGGACTTATCCGCAATCGCGCCAAAGGGACAGTTTACCATACACTGACCGCAGGAAACGCACAGATCATTGTCAATTACGGCCCGCCCCTTTTCATCATTTTTTATAGCGTTTACGCCGCAGGCGCCCGCGCAGGGCCTCACCTGATGAGAAATGGCGTCGTAAGGACATACCGATTTACATTTACCGCACCTGATACATTTCTCAGGATCAATCACCGATCTGCCGTTCACCATGGAAATCGCGTCTCTGGGACAGACCTCTCTACAGGGATGCGCGACGCAGCCCATACAGTGATCCGTCACATAGTAGCTGTTTTCCGGACAGGCATTACACGCTGAAGGAATCACCTGCATCAGCGGCGGTTCATAATATTTTTCTGAAATATTGCTCTCTTCAAGCCCCTGCGTCAAATGCACCGGCACATTCTCCGGCCGCAGGGAAAGTCCCATTGCCAGACGAATCCGCTCGCGCACGATAGCGCGGTCCCTGTATATATTCTCGTATTCGGACTCATCATAATCCACTATTTTATAAGGCAACGCCTCGATATCATCCTTCAAGTTGTCAGAATGATAGGCAAGATTTGCCACCTCTTTAAATATGCGTCTTCTGTTCTTGCGAACCTGCGTATCAATTCCTCTCATATTTACCCCACCCGATCATTACTTTGCATCCATCAAAACAAATGCGCCATCGGACCGTCCCGCCATATCATATATCACGCGAAAGCCCGTGCCTCCATTGTTACATAAAGTCAGGCGGAAGTCAATCACCCCTCTGTAAGTCCGAAACCGCATCTAACGGCGGCGGCGTCTGAACCAGATCACAAAGCCGGCCGCAAGCGCTGCAAGCGGTATCACAATCACACAGACAACCGCCGCAATATAGGCGGTCTGCGCGTTGAAAACCAGATTCGGCATGGATAAGCTTTTCACAGGAATTGCCACTGTGGATTCGTGATCCGCCAGACTGCTTATCATGCTGCAAAAAAGCTTCACATTGTTACCCGGCGCCATCTCGTCCGCAAGACTTGTAAAAAGGCTCTCTCCGCCCACAATATAAGCATGGGAAATGCTGCCGTCCTCCGTGCTCTTCTCCACCTCCAGGCTGACGGCAAACGGCCCGTCGATATCAGCTGCCCCTTTGCTGTAATCACTGCTGTCCGTAATGTCCGTCTTGGAAAAGGCGCTGCCGCTGGTGGTTAAAAGAGGCGTGCAATATACGTCCTCCCGGGATTCATCATAGGAAAGCCCTCTGGAAAAGGGTGCAAACACCAGTCCGTCTGTCAGCGGCTCCGTCACCCCGGCCGGTTCAATGTTTGGAAACAGGTAATAAGGATTCTGATAATAGAAGCTGCGATCCTGCTCCACAATTGTCCCTTCGATCTCCGTTACGCCATAACAGGACAGAATGCTTTGAAAGTTTGTCATTTCTCCTTCCGCCATAGTCGAAACAATGAGCGCATTGCCGCCTTGATTCAGATATGAAATGACTTTATCTGCATCCTCCTTCGAATAATCGTTTGTGGGCGCATTTAAGATAACGCCCTGCGCATCGTCGGGAATCTCATCCACCGAGTAAAGCATGAGCTGTTCGCAGGACACGTTCTCCTTCTCCATGGCGTTTATGAATTTGTCCTCCAGCTCCAGTTCCCCGTGTCCGCCTATCGCATAAAACACAGGCATATCTTCCGTCGTCACATAGGCTATCGCCGAGACGATCTGTCCTTCCCCGTCATAGGCTGTAGTCTGATAGCTGTAGGTGGCATAGTCCATTTCGTAAGTATATATATCGTTATAATCCACCACCCTGCTGCGTTTTTCCCCTTCCACAATCAGGCTTCCCGCCGCGGGCGCCTCCTGTGTATAATTCTGATAAAAGTTGGGATTCTTCGAGGGACTGACATAGTTCACCCTGACATGGCCCGACTGGTCTTTTATGCGGGCCAGCGTCTTTTCCAGATCCGCATCCCCGGCGCCCTCTTCCGCCAGCACATGGATCGTAACGTCCTCGGACAGCTCCCCCAGAAACGCTTTCGTCTCCTCCGTCAGCGCATAAAGCCTGTTTTCCGTCAGATCAAAGGAAGAATACTGTTCCGGCACATAATTCAGTCACAAATTAAGCGCCACCGTCAATACAACCGCCATTATGATTCCGGAAACGCTGTACGCGCCCAGCTTAATTCCGCCCCCGGAAACGCTGTAACGCCGCTTTTGAATGACCTGCGCCGTACAGAAAAGGGCAAGCCCTGACGCCGTCACATAATAAACCACCGCTTCCAGTTCAAAATATCCCGAAGCCAGCGTATCAAACCGTCCCACCATGTCAAAACATGACAGAATACGGGCAATCGCCGTTGTAACCGCCGTCGTTCCCGTGGTGGTAAGGAGATTTGCTATGCCCGGCATGATATAGCCCAAAAACAGCGCGCCAAAGGATAGCACCGCCGCGATTACCACACTCTCCGTCAGCGCCGACAGGAAAAGGCCAATCGCAAGAGCCAGACCGCCATAAAGGAAAAAACCGAGAAGCGACGCGTAGGAAACGCCAAGCTGAACTTCCCCTCCCTGCATTAAAAAGAAAGGCAAAACACCCATAAATGCAACAGGCAGGGCAAGCACCGTCAGCAGAGCCAAATATTTTCCAAGCACAATTTTCCCCACCGATACAGGCGCAGTCAGAATCAGCTGATCCGTCCTGTTTTTCCGTTCCTCGGAAAGAACGCGCATGGTAAGAATGGGAATTGTCACAATAAAGGTAAAGGCAATGCTTTGCAGCACATAGGCTATGGTCGGATAACCGATCAGCATATTATATACAATAAAATACAGTCCCATCATAAACAGATTGACTGCCACAAACAGCCACCCTGTAAAGGAGCAGAAATAGGATTTCAGTTCTCTTTTATATATCGCTTTCATCTGTCTCCTCCTCTCCATCCTTGTCCGTCTCTTCCCCGGATTCCGCGTCTGTATCCTCACCCTTCCCGTCTTCGGACTCCTCGTCGTCCGTTTCGTCCTCTTCCTCGACGGTCTCCGTCTCCACTTCTGTCAGCTCCAGGAAAATATCCTCCAGCGACTTTTCCGAGCGGTTCATGGACAAAACAGGCATCCCTGCCCCCGACAGCGCCACAGACAGCTCCTTACGGATATCCACATCTTCCTTTACGGAAAGTCGGATCAAAATGCTGCCTTCCTCCCCGCCGTCCTCAAAAGCAAAGTCCGAAACTTTCTCCATCCGCTCCAATACGCCGCGGGCCTGTTCCTGTTCCCCGATCACCGTTACCACAAGCTGCGCCGTGCCCTGCATCATTTTTTGCAATTCGTCGGGAGAACCGCTGGCCGCAAGTTTTCCTCTGGAAATAATCATGATGTGATCGCACACCGCGCTGATTTCGGAAAGAATGTGGGAACTCAATATCACGGTATGTTCCCCTGCCAGCCCTTTAA
>ERZ779632.8-NODE-8-length-137838-cov-18.215128_pt1 | contig 137838 bp, 140 predicted proteins | sample MGYA00514194_ERZ779632 | MGnify/ENA primary metagenome ERZ779632 (study PRJEB29562, sample SAMEA4376704) | mouse gut metagenome | isolation source: Cecum | study: EMG produced TPA metagenomics assembly of the A DSS colitis mouse model was used to assess the... | reverse complement strand
GCCAAGAAAATCAAAACCGTCGTCAATGTGTGTGATAACCGTTTTTTCTTCTGACTGAATTGCAGATGGAGGTCATGACTGCCATATCCTGATAAAAGAAGATGATATCAACATCGGTCTGTTGTTTCAGATCATCAACGACGAAAGTCTCCTGTGACACATTGAAGTTCATTCCGCGCCAGACATATCCGTCTGACTTCATGGAATAATCTCCATATCCCTGACTGCTGTAGAGATTCATAGCTGCAAGTGCGCTTGATTTCAGACGGCTTTTGGTTTGTGTATACATGCCGGAACGAAACTGTATCATACCGATGACAAGTGACAGGAGTGTTAACAGCAGGAGAGGGGCACAGCAGAGCGTCAGCATTTTCTGCTTAAATTTCATTTTCATCCCTCCCTACATCGCGTCTTTTGTGATGACAGTTACACCTGTATCGGTTTTGGTATTTGTGTCGGTGTAAGTGCCTTCAAGGGCTTGTATGGCGATTATCATGCCATCGTGTCCCATAACAGTTGGATTTTGCTGCATTGTGGCGTAAATTGTTCCGTCTGCGACGAGGGAAAGAACTGTATCAGAGGTGTCAAAACAGACAATCGTACTCTCTGTGGAAGCCTCTTTCAACGCGTTTCCGATGGCTACAGTAGTGCCTTCATTGGTACCAAAAAATCCAGCGTAATTTTGCGAGAGACCTTCATTCACTGTGCTTGTAATATTGCCTGCGTCATCCTGCATAAACACTGTGTCAGCGAGGGTGAAGTCTGTGCCCTCAAATGCCTGACGAAACCCGTTTTCTCTAGCTACACATGAAGCAGTGTCAGCAGTGACACCCATGATGCCAATCATGCCGCTTGTAATGCCCTTTGCCTGAAGCGCGCTAATCATGGTTTCACCGGCGGTTTTTCCAGCGATTGTATTGTCTGTTGAGAGTGCAGTCACGCAGTCGTAGCTTGCGGAACTATCAACATAGACAATTTTGCATCCTGCGTCGGCTGCCTTTTGCAGGCTTGCGTTTACGCCGTCTTTGCTATTTGCGGCGAGCAGGCTTGCGTCCGCGCCGTCTGCGACAGCAGCATCAATACATGCGCTTTGCAGTGCATCATCGTGAGCATCAGGTCCTGTCCATTTGTAGGTGATATTTCCAATTTCATTGACGGCATTCAGGCATCCATCGTCAATTGATTTCCAGTAGCTGTCGGTCAGATCCATTGTGATCAGATAGACTGTGTACTTGTCTGTGGGGGTTGCTGTGGGTACAGTGCTTTGCTCCGCGCTGCCTCCGGGGAGGGTTTCCTGTGACTGGAAGCCGGCGGACGGCTGGTCAGCCACGGCAGATACCATGGGTTGTTCTGGCATGATGATTTCAGGTGTGGTATTTGCACCACAACCTGCCAGCAATACAATGCAGGTCAGCATGCACATCAACAGTTTTTTCTTCGCTCTCATAATTGGTTCTCCTTTCAGGTTTAAATAGTATTATGTGTTATTGTCACACTATACTAGTATATAATAAATATTGTCGAACAACAACGGATTTGCCGCAGATAGCTTATAAAATCGCTGTTTTTGTACGATATAGTATATAGCATACCAGATTGTGTCTGAACATGCGTTTCGGACATGTTCTGATATGGCACAACTATAAATTTGTCTGAATCAAGGAGGATGATGGCATGAGTATGATGATGAGTATTAGCAGTCCTAATACGAGACGACTGGAGTTCAGGGATAAGGGCGGTAAAGTCGTTGGTTCTGTAACAATCAAAAGTGCGAAATCGCAGGAGACAAAGAAGAAGAGTCTGCCGTACAGTTACAAGCAGATTTCCACCAGACTTTTAAATGCGAAAAAGTCGGACAACGCACATCAGGTGCTGATCAGTGCGAAGCAGAAGGTGGCGTCTCTCAGGCTGATGTACAAGGGCGGCGTGTACGATGACAATGAGATTTTCAATGCATTGATGCACGCGCAGGCAATTACCAGAGTGGCGAAAAAGCGCATGAAACATCTCGAGGAGGAGGAGCGGGTCGAACAAAAAGGCGGAGGACCCTGCGAGGCTGATCTCGAGGAAAAAACGGAAAAGGGAATTACAAAACAGCTTCAGGAGGAAGACCGGTCTGATGTCAACCTTCAGAGAATGCAGAAGCTTATGGAACAGTATGAGCGCATGATGGAGGAGGCAATGAAGGCACTGGAACGGGTCGATGACATGGACGAGTTCTCGGAGGACATGGGAATCAGTGTACGGCAAAGCATGGACCCAGAGGACATAGAGATGATGAAGAAAAAGCATCGTGCCGATGAGATGAAGGAAATCATGGAGGCAGACATGAAGTATCTCAAAGCCATGTTTGACAAGTTTGAGAAGGACAAACAGACGATCAGCAGCAATGCCTATGGGATGAATGGCTATAACAGAAACGGTGTTTCGCTCGAACTGGGGGGCATGAGTGTCTCGACTGGATCGTCGCCTAGTGCGGCTGCCGTGGTTGAGGGTGGTACGATTGATGCAGCAGTGTGAAGATATAGGATAAGCGTTTCCGCAGACATTGGGAGTCCCAAGTCTGCGGAATTTTTTAATATTTCTAGTAAATTTGCAGAGGATGTGTTAAAATGGATATAACAAATGAAAAAGGAGCTGATATTATGTATAAAATCATCACCATGGAACGTGAATTTGGAAGCGGCGGCAACGAGATTGGCAGACGGGTAGCGAAAAAATTAGGCATAGAGCTGTATGACAGGAATATTCTGGTAGAGGCGGCAAAAAGGCTCGACATTCCGCCAATCTATATCGGAGATCTCGAGGAGACAGCACCGGGCAGCATTATCTTTAACCTCTCCAAAACAGCCATTGGCGGCAGCAGGAAGGACAGCAGCCTGCCAATGTCCGAGAAGCTGTTTCTGGAGGAGAAAAAAATTATCGAGGAAAATGTCGAGAAACATGACTGCGTGATTGTCGGCAGATGTGCTTCTTTCATTTTATATGACAGGGCAGACTGTCTGAAAGTTTTCATCTATGCTGATAAGGATTACCGCATTAACCGCGCCATTCAGACAGAGAATATCGCTCCTGCGGAGGCGGAGGATTTCCTGCGCAAGTCTGACAAGAGAAGGAGCAATTTCTACAATACGCATACAGGCTGGAAATGGGGCGATATGTCCAAGTTCGACCTGTGCCTCAACACCAGCAGCCTCGGGCTGGATGCGTGCGTGGACATCCTTGCAGGTATGATGCAGAAGTAATAAAATAGGTTTTTATTCGTTGCAATGCATTAAGAGATATGATATACTTCTAAATGGCAATACCATAACGGTAGGCGGTTCGCCCTCTGCGGAGGGCATGTGACCCTCCAAAGGCACTGGTTTCTGTACAATGTACAGAGCGGTGTAAAGACAGGAGGGGGTGATACCAATGATAACGATCGAAAGTTTGATTGCAGTAATCAGTCTTGTACTGACTGCTTTTGGTCTTGGATATACAATCGGTAGCAACACAAAAAAATAACCGCCCAAGCCTAGCAATCTTAGCGGTTATTTTTACCAATAAAATGTTGGGCGAACCGTCTATCGGTATTGCCTTTTCATATTTACTATAACATGTTTCTATATTGATTTCAATAGTCTGTGATCAAATAAAATGATTTGTGAGATGAAACTTAATCAAGACCCACTCGACTGGTAACACCGCACCCCGAATTTCCAAAGCAGCAGCGCCGGTACCAAGAAGAAGCAGGCGGCAAGCGGCAGAAACATATAAAAGACCGAGGTCCGCCGGTCAAGGATATACAGGAGCGGATAGTACTGTACCAGCGCATAAGGAATGACAAATGTCGTAAACAGCAGCATCTTTTTGCCATAGATGCCAATCGGATATTTGCCAAGCTCCCTGCCGCCGTCAGTAAAAACATTCATGAACTCAAGCCCTTCGAGTGTAAAAAAGCACAGCGCCGCATAGATAAAAAACAGCGCTGTAAACACCGCTGTGCCGCCAGCCAGCATAAACAAAAGCGTACATATTTTGGGGACATTCCATACAACATTGCATTTCATGATGCCATAGGCAAACATAACAACTGCCTGTAACAACCGCCCGATTCTTGTCAATTCAAATTTGGAGCCGAGCACCTGAAGGATTTCATTCTGCGGACGCACCAGAACCCGGTCAAATTCACCGCTTCTGACCATGCCGGAAAACGTGTCAAATCCCCGTGCAACCATTTCCGCCAGCCCGAATTCCAGCAAAACCACAGAGAAACACAACAGCACTTCGCTGTAGGTAAAACCATCCACACTCGAAAACCGCTGAAACATAAAAAAGATGCCAAGAAAGATGTTGAATGACACCAGAAACTGTCCAATCGCCGTCAGCAGAAAGGAAGTCTTGTACTGCATCATACAGCGGATATTGATGGAGACGTAGTGCAGATATAACCGGATTGTTTTCATGAGTGCTAACCTCCCTGTACAATGATTCTTTTTACGGCAACCCTGCATAGCAGTTTTCCGGCAGCAGTGAGAACCACAAGCCAGAATCCTTGCAGTAGAATTGCCCGCCTGATTTCATCTGCGCCGATGCTGGCGCTGTATATCCGCAGTGCGGCATTCTGCATGGATGCAAAGGGCAGCAGCTCCATGATGGAACGGACAGCATCTGGGAAAAACGGCAGTGGTATCACGGCTCCCGAAAAAAATTCCACGCAGGAAATGAACACGATGCGCAGCCCTTGGGGAGAAATCGTGAAAAATGCCAGCACGTAAACCAGCAGGCAGAATGTCACCGTCACAGCAAGCCCTAATATCAATGACAGCACAAATAGAAGAAAGTGCGGCAGGCTTGCGGGCGTGTCAATGCCATACGGCTGCGGGATAAACGCGGCGACAATAAGGATTGGGAAACATCGGAGAACTGCCCGGGCAAGCCTTGTCGCCACGCTTCTTGCAAACCACATGTTATAGATACTGATGGGTCTGCATAGTTCATAGGCAATGTTTCCGTTTACGATGGAGTCAAAAATGTCATTTTCCATCATCCACACAGCAAAAAATGCAAGGAATGCCTGTTGCAGCCAGACATAAGATGAGGTCGCGGAGAGGCTCATCGGGAAAGCAGCCGCGTCTGTGCGGTAAAAAGCGCGGTACATCATGATTTGCATGCCGCCCCATGCAAACTGCGTGATAATTCCTGCCAGTGCGGCAGTGCGGTACTGTAGCCCCATCGTAAAGCGCAGTTGAAAGAAGGACAGATATTTTTTCATAGGTATCCATGCCTCCTTCTAAATGTTATAGGTGCGGTAGAGCTCGGCAACTGTCGCATCAATGCTCTCATTCCCGGTTCGGATGTCGTCGAGGGAACCGTCCATGAGAATCTGTCCTTTGCCAATCAGCAGGATTCTGCTTGTGAGGGATTCGATATCCTGCATGTCGTGCGTTGTCAGGATTACGGTTGTCTTGTGCGTCTGGTTCTGCCTGAGGATAAAATCGCGGACAGCGAGCTTGGACACGGCGTCTAAGCCGATTGTCGGCTCGTCCAGAAACAGGATGCGCGGACGGTGCAGCAGGGAGGCGGCAATCTCGCACCGCATCCGCTGTCCGAGTGAGAGCTGCCTTGCGGGGGAGCGCAGCAGTTCAGACAGGTTTAGTAATTCCGTGAGTTCTTCGAGATTCTGCCGGTAGCAGGTATCGGAAATAGAGTAGATATCCTTTAGCAAAGCAAAGGAGTCAATGACGGGGACATCCCACCAGAGCTGTGAACGCTGGCCAAAGACAACGCCAATCTCCCGCACGTGGTCGATTCTGTTCTTGTGTGGCACGCGCCCATCCACAAGGACGGTTCCGCTGTCTGGTGTCAGTATTCCGCTCAGAATCTTGATGGTGGAGCTTTTCCCTGCCCCGTTGGGGCCGATGTAGCCTACCATCTCGCCATCCTGAATCGTGAAGCTGACATCGTTCAGTGCATGGATGATGTCATATTCCCGGTGAAAAAGTGCCTTGCAGGCTTCAGAAAAACCTGCGTTTCGTTTTGCAATCCTGTACGACTTGCATACGTGTTCCATCGTAATCATTTTGCTTCCTCCTGATAGTTATACTTTTCAACAATGTGTTCCAGTATCTTTCCAAGTAGGTTTTTTTCAGTAGGTTTTTGATTCTATCACACATCAATCACAAAAACAACAGAAATATTATATAAAATAGCACAGAGAATTTTGTGTAACCTGCCAAAGCGCAATCTATTCACCGTGTACATATGATAAATAAAAACAGTTTAGGAGTTACTATGGCAGATCTTACTCCGGGAATGATATTCACAGACACACTCCGAAACAAACAGCCCGACGCGCTGGCATGGATTCGGGGAAATGCACAGAATCCACAGTTGAGCGGGATTGTCAAATTTTACGAGACCCCCTATGCCGGTGTGCTGGTTGAGGCGGAAATTTTTGGGCTTCCCAATATTGCGACCCCGTTTTCGTCTGATTTTTATGCGATGCACATCCATGAAAAAGGCGACTGTACGATGCCTTTTGACAAGACAGGAAACCATTATAATCCGACAAAGGAGCCCCATCCTGACCATGCAGGGGATTTGATTCCGCTCATGGGCAATCAGGGATATGCATGGCTTGCGTTCTACGACAAGCGTTTTCAGATCTCCGAGATTATGGGGAGAAGTGTAGTGATTCACACAATGCCAGACGATTTTAAATCCCAGCCGTCAGGGGATGCAGGCGGGAAAATCGGGTGCGGTGTGATACGGTAAAACCAGCGGGCAGGGGAGTGTGTGCGGCATTTCCCTGTCTGCCTGCACGACAGATAGAAGGTAAGGGACAAGCTGTGACAGTGTGGACAGCGCATGTCGAAATATGTAGTTTCAAATGCCGTGAGATGTGGATAACTTGTTAGAAATACACCGTTTGGGGAGACTATCCACATATTTATGCACGACATCCACAAAAAATTGGGCAAAGAATCCATTGTAAATACTAAATAATGTCTAAAAATGTCGAAAATTCTGTAAGATGGCCGTGGGTGAAAATGTTGATTTTGCATAAAATATTTATAAATATGCTATTGTTTTCTGGTTACAAAAGGGATATCATTAAAGATGAAAATATAAGTAAAAACGGAGGAAATCATTATGGCAATTTTAGTTACAGGCGGTGCCGGCTTCATCGGCAGCCATACAGTAGTGGAGCTTCAGAATGCAGGGTATGATGTGGTCGTGGTGGATAACTTGTCCAACGCGAGTGTCAAGTCCTTGCAGCGTGTGGAAAAAATTACGGGAAAACCAGTTACATTTTATAAGGCTGACATTCTCGACAGGGAAGCGATGGAGAAGATCTTTGATGAGCAGCAGATTGATTCCTGCATTCATTTTGCCGGATTGAAGGCAGTCGGGGAGTCTGTGGCTAAGCCGTGGGAATATTACAACAACAATATTGCAGGGACCTTGACGCTCGTGGATGTGATGAGAAAGCATGGCTGCAAGAATATCATTTTCTCCTCCTCGGCAACCGTCTATGGAGATCCTGCGTTTATTCCAATCACAGAGGAATGCCCCAAGGGACAGTGCACCAATCCGTATGGCTGGACAAAGTCCATGCTGGAGCAGATTTTATCGGATATGCAGAAGGCAGACCCGGAATGGAATGTCATCCTCCTTCGCTATTTCAATCCAATCGGCGCGCACCAGAGCGGCACGATGGGAGAGAACCCCAATGGAATCCCGAACAATCTGATGCCATATATCACGCAGGTCGCAGTGGGCAAGCTTGAGAAGCTTGGTGTGTTTGGCAACGATTATGACACGCATGACGGAACGGGTGTCCGTGATTATATCCATGTGGTAGACCTTGCGGTTGGCCATGTGAAGGCATTGAAGAAGATCGAGGAAAAGGCGGGGCTTTGCATCTACAATCTCGGCACTGGGACAGGCTACAGCGTGCTGGACATTGTGAAGAATTTTGAGGAGGCGACAGGCGTCAAGATTCCGTATGAGATCAAGCCAAGGCGCGCTGGCGATATCGCTACCTGCTATGCAGATGCCAGCAAGGCGAAGAAAGAGCTTGGATGGACCGCACAGTACGGCATCAAGGAAATGTGTGCAGACAGCTGGAGATGGCAGTCCAACAATCCAAATGGATATGAGGAATAAAATAATAATGTAAAAAATTCCGCAGTTCAGGCTGCGGAATTTTTATGCAAAGAATAAATTTTAGATCTCACCATTTTTATAGCGGTTGATATAGCTGTGAATCCTGTCATTGGGATTGAGCAGGTCGCTGATGGAGGAGTCATGATTCAGCGTGTCGATAATATAGGCAATGTATTTGCTCATGTCACAGCTGATATACCATTCTTTGTCCAAGAGCTCGGGCTTTTGATAGATCAGGTTTGTCGTGAGGACTCTGTAGATCAGGCCCTGTTCATACGCCTCATCAAACTTGTCCAGCCCGGCAGTAAAGAGTCCAAAGGTCGCAGCGGCAAAGATGCGGTTTGCCTTGCGCTTTTTCAGGTCGGTGGCAACCTCGATCATGCTCTCGCCGGAGGAGATCATGTCGTCTACGATTATGACATCCTTTCCCTCCACGCTGCTCCCGAGAAACTCGTGCGCCACGATGGGATTGCGCCCCTTGACAATCTTGGTGTAATCGCGCCGCTTGTAAAACATCCCCATGTCAAGCCCCATCACGTTTGCCATGTAGATCGCACGTCCCATACCGCCCTCGTCAGGGCTGATGATCATCATATGGTCCGCGTCGATGGTCAGGTCAGAGACGTTGTTTAACAGGCCTTTAATAAACTGGTACGTGGGCGATACGGTCTCAAAACCATTCAGCGGAATCGCATTCTGTACGCGCGGATCGTGTGCGTCGAAGGTGATGATATTGTCCACGCCCATGTTGACCATTTCCTGTAGCGCCAGCGCACAGTCGAGGGATTCTCTGGAATTTCGTTTGTGCTGGCGGCTCTCGTACAGATAGGGCATAATCACTGTGATGCGCCTTGATTTGCCGCCGATCGCAGCGATGATTCGTTTTAAATCCTGAAAGTGGTCGTCAGGTGACATGTGGTTTTCCTGTCCACACAGAGAGTATGTCAGGCTGTAGTTGGTGACATCCACGAGCAGATAGATATCGTCACCTCTCACAGATTCCAGTATTTCACCCTTTGCCTCACCGGTTCCAAAGCGTGGAACACGGGTCTGTATAATATAAGAATCGCGCTGATATCCTGCAAACGCAAGAGAGTCTTTGTGCTCACTCTCACGCTCAGCCCTCCATCTGACAAGATATTTGTCCACCTTGTCTCCAAGCTCCTTGCAGCCGCTCAAAGGAATGATGCCTAATGAACCGACAGGTATTGAATTGAGATTTCTTTTTTCCTCACGAACTGGCATTGAAAAACCCTCGCTTTCCGTATAAATATGATGTACATTTTCATTTGTTTGCAGATGATGTCTTCTTCTGCATCCGTATGTCTTGACCAGTAAGTTTACATATATCGTAATTGCTGGTGATGCGTGAAAAGATCCTGTCAGAATACCGGTCCCGCAATTCACCGAGCGAAAGATTTGTTGTGATAATGGTTGCTTTTTTGCGCAGATGCCTGCTGTTTAGACAGGAAAAAAGCTGGGAGGAAACGAAAGCGTTCGTAAGCTCTGTCCCTAAGTCGTCGATAATGAGCAGGTCACAGCCGCAGATCTCATCCGAGATCCCGGATGCTGCCTCAGCGCTGTCTCTGTCAAAGGTACTCTTCGACAGAACTTCAAAGAGCTGGGAGGCGCTAAAGTAGATGACGAGTCTGCCCTGATCGATCAGTTCCTTGGCTATACAACAGGATAGAAAAGATTTGCCCGTTCCTACTGTACCATAAAAAAACAGATTTCGGTAGTCCTTATGAAAGCTTTTCACAAAATTTTGGCATATTTGTACAGCTTTTGTAAATTTTTCGAGGTCCTCCCCTGCATAATAGTCATAAGAAAGCGAACAAAAGTTCTCGGTTTTCAGCAAATCACGGATATGCGACTGCTCGTAGATCAGATCAATCTCCGCCGCGCGGAAGCAGGTGCATTTTTGATTGTCAATATAGCCAGTATCGCGGCATTTATTGCAGGCGTAAACCGGTGTCAGATAGTCGTCTGGGAAACCGTTCTTCCGCAGCAGGTTAGCCTTCTGTTCGGAGAGTTCTCTGAGGCGCTGCCGCAGTTTTGGCAGTGCAGTATCGTCTCCATTTAGAAGTTTCCGTCCCTGCTCGAGCGAGACGGCGGCAACTTGGCGGTCCAGCGCTTCATAGTCTGGGATTTTCTGATAGACGGTCTCGGTGTTTTGCTCGAGACGGCGTCTGGCGGCGCGCTGTTTTTCCTCATAAGAGCGCATGATCGCGTCGTGCTGGCTGTTTGTCAGTGGCATATTCATTCCCCTTTGGTTCTAATTGCTCAGGATATTCTGCTCTAGTGCATCAAAGTCATATGTATTTTGGGCAAAATTGTTGAATTTATTCTTGGTGGCTGCGATGTTGTCATTTTTGCGCTGCTTGTCCGTGATCGCACAGATGCGCTTGTAGGATGCGTCAGCCGCCGGGATATCCGCCTTGTGATGGACACCCGCCTGATACCATTTGGTGAGGATGCCGTCCGCGTAGGCGAATCGGTTTCTGTCCGTCGTCATGACGGTCTTGTCGCATGCTTCCTGTATCACATCCAGCCAGAAACCATACTCCTTGGTCCATTTGTTGATATATTCAAGCTCTTTGGGAGCAGGGTCCGTGTTCTTGCCAAGTGATTTCATGATGGTGTAGACCACCTTGTCATATTTGCGGGAAGCGTTCTGGGCATCCGCAGGAGACATAATGCCCTGCTCATGCCATGCGAGCGCGACTTTTTCCATATAACGGAAGTCTTTCTTGCCGCGCTCTACACAGTGCTGTACCAAGTAGTCAATCAAATCTGTGGAGAAGCCCAGCCGGTCATACAAAAACAGGATGGTTTCCATGTCACTGCGCGTCAGCTGCCGCGCGACGTACTGCTCTGTGACCAGCAGGAGCTGCTCGATATCCTCATTGTTCTTAAAATCAGAGAGCTCATCAAGAGAGTAGTCCGGTTTGGTGATTTTGCTGTTCATGCTGCTTCCATCTGCGGGCGGGCTGCCGGCGCTGGCAGCAGTATTTTTGGGAGATCGCTGCGTCAAAGCGGCTCTGGCAGTCATGCCCGTCTGCATGGAGGCCGGTCTGACAAAAGACAAGACCGGTGTGATACGGGGAGCCGTTCTGGGCGCCTCGTATACATTTTCAAGGGAAAGTACCCTGATTCCAGACAGGTTGTGAGCCGCGTCGAAGTCGAGTGCCAGAAGCTGTCTGGACTCCCAATACATCAGCGACCTGAGCACATCCTTTTCTGTATAGTTAAACTTGTCCGCAATATCTGTCACGCTCGTTGGGAGATTTGCGTTCATCATGCGGATCAGAAAAAGATAGATTTTGAGTTGTGCATCATTGGCATCCGCCATGTATTCATCAATGAATAAATTGGAAATAGTTGTCTGTTCATTTGTGGCAGCCCGATAAATATTGACACGATTCATAATACCTCACCCGTCCTGTAAAAAATTCCTTCGTATCAGTCCGGCGTGGGAGGCGCCGGCATGTGGAAGGTAAGTGTATTGTAGCACACTCAACCAAAAAAGCAAGCCCCCGACCCCGCTCAAACCCTTGTGAATACTGGACTTTTCGGCAATGTGGAAACTGTGGATACTGTGGATAGCCCTATCGGAAAGGGGGCAATTCCCTGTCAGACCCCCAACGCAGGATGTGGATGAAAACAAAAAATATCCACACATTGTTTTGTCCTTGCGGGGGCCAAAAAATGTGGATAATGTGGATAATTAGATACCAAGCAGGTTTTCACCTATTTTTACAACATCCCCAGCGCCCATAGTTATCAACAAATCGCCGTTGATACAATTTTTTAATAAAAAATTTTCAATCTCGTCAAAAGACGGGAAATAATAACATTCTTTTCCAAGTTTTTCCAGTTCGTACAGCAGGTCTTTGGAGCTGATTCCGATGGTGTTTTTCTCGCGCGCGGCATAGATGTCTGTCAGGACGATTTTGTCGGCGAGTGATAGCGCCTTGGCAAAGTCGTTTAAAAATGCCTTTGTGCGCGTGTAGGTGTGCGGCTGGAACACGCACCACAGATTCTTGTGCGGATAGTTGGCAGCAGCCTTGAGGGTGGCGGTGATCTCGGTTGGGTGGTGCGCATAATCGTCGAGAATCTTGATGCCGCACATTTCACCCTTCAACTCAAAACGTCTGTCCGTCCCTGAGAAGGTGGACAGGGCATCGCACACGGTGTGAAAGTCTATGCCAAGAAGCTCCATCAGGGCGATGACGGAGAGCGAGTTTAAAATATTGTGCTCCCCGACAACGCCAAGGTGTACTGTCCCGCAGTTTTTGCCCTTTTTTATCAGCGTATAGGAGGCGCGCCCGAGCGCATCGTAGCTGGCATCCGCGAAGCTGTAGTCGGCATCGGCGCTGGCGCCAAACGTAATGACGCGGCAGGAAAGCCCCTCGGTGAGCTCTTCAAGGTGGTCAATCTGTCTGTTGATGATGAGGCAGCCGTCCTCAGGGAGGAGTCTGGCAAACCTTTTGAATGAATGACGGATATCCTCAAGATCTTTGAAGAAGTCCATGTGGTCCTCCTCAATGTTCAGGATAATGCCAATGCGCGGGAAAAAGCTCAAAAAGGAGTTGGTGTACTCGCATGCCTCGGTCACGAAATAGTCGGATTTGCCGACGCGGATATTGCCGCCGATGGACTTTAGGATGCCGCCGATCGAGAGCGTGGGGTCGGTGTCTGCCGCCAGAAGCACTTCAGAGACCATAGAGGTCGTGGTCGTCTTGCCGTGGGTGCCGCTGATGGCAATGGCAGTCTTGTAATTTTTCATGATCTGGCCTAACAGGTCTGCGCGGGTCATGAGCGGAATGCCCTTTTCTTCCGCGGCACAATACTCTGGATTGTCCTGTGCGATGGCAGCCGTGTACACGACGAGGTCTGTGCCGTCCTCAATGTTGCTTGCCATCTGCGGGTAGCGGATTCTTGCGCCCAGTGAGACAAGGTGCTGGGTGAGCGGGGATTTTCTGGCGTCAGAGCCGCTCACATCAAAGCCTGCATCGAGCAGAATCTTTGCAAGCCCCGACATGCTGATGCCGCCGATTCCGATGAAATGTACATGAATGGGATGATTGAAATTTATCTGATACATTGTTTTATGTTCCTTCCTGAATATGATTCTTTTTTAATACAAATTTTTCTAATATATATATACTATAAATATACACCTCATAGGAGAACTTTTCCATAGGTATCCTGAATAAAATATTCGATACTATAAACATATGATTCAAATCAGCAAATTATCCAAAATATGCGATATTTTTCCATTTTTGTATTAAGCTTTGTCAAATACCACCGATATAACTTATGTAACCATGAAAAATATATAAAAATATTCTCGCGAATGCTGTTAAAGTTGTTCCTTTTTACAAAAATGTATGTTATAATATAGTAGGGTCTGAAACCCATTATTAAGCAAGTAGGGGTGACAACATGATTAAAAAAGAAATGATCGCCATGCTTTTAGCAGGTGGACAGGGTTCGAGACTGGGGGTCCTGACATCGAAAATGGCAAAACCGGCTGTTGCTTTCGGCGGAAAGTACCGAATTATTGATTTCCCGCTCAGCAACTGTATTAATTCCGGTATCGACACAGTCGGAGTGCTTACACAGTATCAGCCGCTAAAGCTGAACACACACATCGGTATCGGTATTCCTTGGGATTTGGACCGCAATGTCGGTGGTGTGACGGTATTACCGCCCTATGAGAAGAGCAGTGAGAGTGAATGGTATACTGGAACTGCCAATGCTATATTTCAGAATCTTGAATATATGGAGAACTACAACCCTGACTATGTGCTGATCCTTTCAGGGGATCACATTTATAAGATGGATTACGAGGTGATGCTGGACTTTCACAAGGAGAGCGGATCGGAAGTGACCATCGCATCCATGCCTGTCCCAATTGATGAGGCGAAGCGTTTTGGCATTGTGATCACAGATGAGAACAAGAAGATCATTGACTTTGAAGAGAAACCAGAGAACCCGAGGAGCAATCTCGCTTCGATGGGAATTTACATATTTAATTGGAGAACACTCAAGGAGGCACTGATTGCCAAAGCAGACCAGCCTGCGCTTGATTTTGGAAAACATGTCATTCCGTACTGCCACGAAAAGGGCTGCCCGATGTATTCTTATGAGTTTAACGGATACTGGAAGGATGTCGGGACGCTCAGTTCTTACTGGGAAGCCAATATGGAGCTCATTGATATTGTGCCGGAGTTTAATCTCTATGAGGAATACTGGAAGATCTACACCAAGAGCGAAGTCCTGCCGCCCCAGTACATCGCGCCGGACAGCGTGGTGGAGCGCAGCATTATCGGCGAGGGTTCTGAGATTTATGGACAAGTTTTCAATTCTGTGATCGGCTGCGGCGTAACGATTGGAGAAGGAACGGTAGTTCGAAACTCGATTATCATGAACCAGACGCAGATCGGCGGTAAATGTACGATAGAGAAAGCGATCATTGATGAGTACGCGCGGATTGGCAGCGGCACACAGCTTGGCACACTCCCGGAGAAGGAGAATGACACAAGACCTGATATCTACAACAGCGGACTCGTCACAATCGGCGAAAAAACGATTGTTCCCGCCAATGTCAAGATCGGTAAGAATGCAGTCGTGATGGGTGAAACCACAGAGTCGGATTATCCAAACGGCGTTTTAGACAGCGGCAAGACATTGATAAAGGTGGGTGAGTGATATGAGAGCATTAGGTATTGTATTAGCAGGTGGAAACAGCAGAAAGATGGGAGCACTCTCCCACAAGAGGGCGATCTCGGCCATGCCGATTGCAGGCAGTTATCGGAGCATTGATTTTGTATTGAGCAATATGTCCAACTCTCACATTCAGAAGGTTGCGGTGATCACGCAGTACAATTCAAGAAGCCTTCATGAGCATCTGAGCTCTTCGAAATGGTGGGATTTTGGACGAAAACAGGGAGGTCTGTACACATTTACACCGACGGTCACGCCGGAGAACAGCAACTGGTATCAGGGGACAGCGGACAGTATTTACCAGAATCTCTTATTTTTAAAAAGAAGTCACGAGCCATATGTAGTCATCGCCACGGGCGACTGTGTCTACAAGATGGATTTTAATAAAGTGTTAGAGTACCACATTGCAAAGAAGGCAGATATTACGGTGGTCGTAAAAGAGATGCCGGAGGATGCGGATGTGGACAGATACGGTGTTGTCAGGATGAATGATGACGGCCGTATTGAGGAGTTCGAGGAGAAGCCGATGGTGGCGCGGTCTAAGACGGTTTCATGCGGAATCTATGTGATTCGGCGCAGGCAGCTCATCGAACTGATTGAGAAGAGCGCTGAGGAGGGAAGGCACGATCTCGTGCAGGATATCCTGATACGCTATAAAGATGTCAAGCGGATATACGGGTACAAGATTGAATCTTACTGGAGAAACATCGCGACAGTCGAGGATTACTATGGAACCAATATGGATTTCCTCAAGAAAGAGATTCGCGATTATTTCTTCAAACAGTATCCAGATGTATATTCCAAGGTTGACGACCTGCCGCCAGCAAAGTACAACCCGGGGGCTCATGTCAGAAACAGTCTGGTATCGAGCGGTTGTATCATCAACGGAACAGTGGAAAATTCCATTTTGTTCAAAGAGGTGTTTGTCGGCAACAACTGTACTATTAAAAACTCCATCATTTTAAATGATGTGTATCTAGGCGATAATACCCACATTGAAAACTGTATTGTAGAAAGCCGTGATACCATTCGCGCAAACTCACACCATGTCGGGGAGACTGGCATCAAGGTTGTGGTGGAGAAGAATGAGAGGTATGTTCTTTAAAAAATGATTCAACGACTTGCAAAAGGGGGACAAAAGAATGAGAATAACAGATGTTCGCGTTCGCAAAATAACAAAAGAGGGAAAAATGAAAGCAGTGGTTTCTATTACGCTTGATGATGAATTTGTAGTTCATGACATCAAGGTCATCGAGGGTGAGAAGGGGCTTTTCATCGCGATGCCAAGCAAGAAATCCGCAGACGGAGAGTATAGGGATATAGCACATCCAATTAACTCCAACACAAGGGATACGATCCAGAAGACGATTCTCGAAAGCTACGAGAAAGCGCTCTTGGAGCCGGACGAGGAGCCGGTTTCTTAGGATATTCAAATAAAATGTGGGTAAGAAAGCCATCCGTTCATAGCGGGTGGCTTTTTCATGTTCGGGTTGAAAAGAGACCGTATGTATGGTATGCTGGTATTGTTTCATAATGAAAGTAGGATTCTGCGAAGAAGCTGCGGAGGATAAAACATTGTATCAGGAGACAGAGAAATTTGAAAAGTATGGAAAGCTGTTTGTGCCCTTGGTGGGCGGGGCGCTGCTGCTGCCGTTTGTGGTTATGGCGATTGCGAGTGCTTCATGGGAGGAGTTCTCGCTAAGTTCCTTTTTGATTGGGGTGATTGTGCTTTTTTTCTTTATCTATGGTATACTGGCACTGATTCTTGGACATGGGCTGATCTTATCGTCCATTGTGCAGCATACGGCAAAGAAGGTTTGCGGGCTGCCGTTTCATTTTGATGATTCCCATAAGGGGGATGCGAACGGCGGACAGTTGTTTATTGATGTGGAGGATGGCATGATCGTGTTTATCTCGGCATTCAATCCGTTTAAGATTCAGATCTTCAGTGCAGCCCGCGTGGACAAAGCAAGGACGATCGCTTCCCCGATATTTGGCATCCGCTATGTATTTGAATTGGATGGAAAGAAAGTCAGTATGTACACGGCTGCCATAGATGACCATGTAATTCATCTTCGTTCTGATGAAGGGAAAAAGGCTGTGGAGGAGGCGGACAGGTATGTTGCGTATCTACAGGAGGCAAAGTGGACAGCAGAGCAGAGAGGGCGGTAATAAAGAACATATTGCAAATTTGGGATATAAAGTATAAAATATAACTGTACATGAATTGAAAAAATGGAAAGAATCGAGGAGGTGTATTATATGGCAACTTCAAGTATTACCAAAAATTTTATTGTCTCTGGTACTGAGCAGGCAGAGATGTTCGCGAATGCTCTTGAGGAATCCTATAAGGAGTCTCTGTCGAGAACGCAGAATACCATTCCGTTAAAATACAGGGATTTGCAAGAGCCTGATGAATTAAATAGAATGATGGAGAAATGGAAGAAAATACATGAATGATGAGTTTTTAATCCTGAATATCAGGGAATATCTGAAACAAGGTGAGAGTGGAGAAAACATTTTAAAACAGATTTTCTCCACTTTTTCATGTAGTAAGAATTTGGATGTAGAGCGATTTTTGCGGGAGCAGGCGATAAACTTTACGAAAAAGAACCAGTCCGTTACATATGTAGTTCTTTCGCCGGAGGAAGGGCAGATTTTAGGATATTTTACGATTACTATCAAACCAATATCTGTAAATGCAGATTATTTTAGTAATACAGTGAAAAGAAAAATAGCAAGAGTCAGTGAGCAGAATGAAGATAGTGGAAATTATTCTCTGTCTGCGTATCTGATCGCACAGCTTGGCAGAAACTTTGAAAATGATTTAAAAGGAACGATTACGGGACAGGAACTGTTGGAGCTGGCATTTGAGAAAATAAGGGATTTACAATATATGGCTGGAGGTATGGTGGTCTTTCTGGAAGCAGAAGAAAATGAAAAATTAATGGATTTTTATGAAAAAAAGAATGGATTTAAACGGTTTAATACGAAAGAAACGAAATCAGCTATGGCGGGAACACATACTTTGATACAGCTTTTGAAGGTTTTGTAATATTATAAAAAACAGGAGCGTGGAATAAAATGGAAAGTTCAAATTGCGACACTTGTGCATATAATGTATATGACGAGGACGACGCATGTTATTATTGCGAGGCGAATATGGATGAGGACGATGCGGTGCGCATGATGGAGCGGCAGTATAGGGCATGTCCTTTTTATGCACACGGGCGTCCAAAGGAATATGTCATCAAACCGATAAATCGGTTCGCTGACGGACGCCCGACGCAATATTCTATTAGAAACGGGGATGAGTATGCAGTGGTTCGGAAACAGATTTAAAATATTTGGCAGACAACGGGATAAAAGGGCGGATGTGCCAGAGCAGATACAAGCGGCATCAGAGACAGAGACAAAGCAGGAGTCAGACACACAGGAACGGGGAATGAAGATGGTAATCATAGCAGGGCTTGGCAACCCAACGAAAGAATACGAAAATACACGCCACAATATCGGCTTTATGGCAATCGACGCGCTGGCCGACAAATATCATATCAATGTGATGGACTGCAAGCACAAGGCGCTGGTTGGCAAGGGTGTGATTGGCGGCACAAAGGTGGTGCTGGTGAAGCCGCTCACCTATATGAATCTAAGCGGCGAAGCGATTCGCGCGGTGGTGGATTATTATAAGGTGGATGCGGAGAGCGAGCTGATTGTCATTTATGACGATATCAGCCTCGATGTGGGACAGCTGCGCATCCGCAAGAAGGGCAGTGCAGGCGGACACAACGGCATCAAGAATATCATTGCGAATCTGAAAAGCGACACCTTTCTGCGCATCAAGATTGGCGTGGGAGAGAAACCCAAGGAGTATGACTTGGTAGATTATGTGCTGGGACATTTTAGCAAGGAGGAGCTGGAAGTGATGAGGGAGAGCCTTGAGAAAGTGGACGGAGCGGTCAGCCTGATGCTGGAGGACAAGGTGGACGCGGCAATGAATCAATATAATAAGAAGTCTAAAGGTGAATAGATATGAATACATTATTGGCACCGCTTACAGAGCTTGGCGAGTACGGGGAGATCACACGGGCGCTGGATAAAAAGGGCGGGAAGGCGAGCGTCAGCGGCTGTGTGGATTCACAGAAGCTTCATATGATATTTGGTACGGACAAGGACTATGAGGTGAAACTGATCGTGACCTACAGCGACATCAAAGCGCGGGAACTTCTCGAGGACTGCCGCCTGTACTGCCGTGAGTCGTATTTTTATCCGGCGAAGGATTTGATATTTTATCAGGCGGATGTACACGGCAACCAGCTCTCCAAGGAGCGCATTGGCGTGCAGCGCAGGATTTTGGAGGGCAAACCGGTCACGATCGTCACGACCTTTGCCGCGCTGATGGCGCACCAGTTACCGTTGTCGGTCATTGAGGACAATGTGATCTGTATTGACAAAGACAGTGTGATCGAGGAGCGGGCGCTTGCGCGCAGGCTTGTGGCAATGGGGTATGAGAAAAATTATCAGGTGGAGGCGCCGGGGCAGTTTTCCATCCGCGGGGGCATTGTCGATATCTTTGACCTGACGGCGGAGAATCCTGTCCGTATCGAGCTGTGGGGGGATGCTGTGGAGTCGATGCGCACTTTCGACGTGCTGAGCCAGCGTTCCATCGAGGAAAATATGACACAGGTGTCGATCTATCCGGCGGCGGAGCTGATTCTGCCGCAGTCTGTGATGGACGGAGGCTTTCACAGGATTGAGCTGGACTGTAAGGCGCAGGCGAAACAGTTCCGGGAACAGACGAAGCCGGAGGAGGCCTATCGGTTAGAGACGGCAGTTTCGGATTTGAGAGAACAGGTGACACAGTTTCAGAATCTGGTGAATCTTGACAGCTATATCAATTATTTTTATGAGGATACCATGTCGTTTACGGACTTGTTTCGAAACCGGCGGTGTTGTATTTATCTGGATGAACCGCTGCGCATCGAGGAGCACGCAAGGGCTGTAGAGCTGGAATTTCGGGAGAGTATGACAAACCGCGCAGAGAAGGGCTATATCCTGCCAAAGCAGATGGAGGTGCTGTTTTCTGTGCAGGAGATTCTGGCAAAGCTTGAGGGCGAACGCATTCTTGCACTGTCCACAATGGAGTTTAAGAACTTTGGCATCAAGTTTTCGCAGCGCTTTGCAGTCAGTGCGAGAAATATCTCTTCCTATAATAATAGCTTTGCAGAACTTGTGAAGGACTTAAATCACTATAAAAAACAGGGGTACCGAGTGCTTCTGTTGTCGGCATCTGCGACGCGCGCAAAGCGTCTTGCGTCCGACTTGATGGATGAGGGGCTGACGGCGTTTTATTCTGAGGATTCAGACAGAGTGCTGCAGCCCGGAGAGATCATGACGTATCACGGCGCTGTTCTCAAAGGCTTTGAGTATCCGCTGTTAAAGTTTGTCGTGATTTCGGAGACGGATATCTTTGGCAGGCAGCAGCGCAAGCGGAAGAAAAAGACCTATGAAGGGCAGAAAATCCAGAATTTTTCCGATCTCAAGGTTGGGGATTATGTCGTACATGAGAGTCATGGTCTTGGCGTCTACAAGGGGATAGAGAAAGTTGCGGTAGACAAGATCGTGAAGGATTATATCAAGATCGAGTACCGTGACGGTGGCAATCTCTATGTCCTTGCGACGGGGCTTGACGTCATTCAGAAATATGCTTCCTCCGACGCAGCCAAAAAGCCCAAGCTCAACAAACTAGGGACACAGGAATGGACAAAGACCAAGTCGCGGGTCAAGGCGGCAGTCAATGAGGTTGCAAAGGATTTGGTGGAGCTCTATGCGGTCCGTCAGCAAAAGGAGGGTTTTATCTTTAGCAAGGACACGGTCTGGCAGCAGGAGTTTGAGGAGATGTTTCCTTTTGAGGAGACAGGCGACCAGCTTCTTGCCATCGAGGCGACCAAGAGCGACATGGAGAGTCCACGCATCATGGACCGCCTGATCTGCGGGGATGTGGGGTATGGCAAGACGGAGATTGCCATTCGCGCAGCGTTTAAAGCGGTGCAGGATGGCAAGCAGGTGGCGTTTCTCGTGCCGACGACGATCCTCGCGCAGCAGCACTATAATACTTTCTTGCAGCGCATGAAGGATTTTCCGGTTCGTGTGGAGATGATGTCGCGCTTTCGGACAGCAGGAGAGATCAAGAAAACGATCGAAGGGTTAAAAAAGGGGCTTGTGGACATCGTGATTGGCACGCACAGGCTGCTGTCAGCAGATGTGGTTTACAAAGATCTGGGACTGCTTGTGATCGACGAGGAGCAGCGCTTTGGCGTGCGCCACAAGGAGAAGATCAAGCAGATCAAGGACGATGTGGATGTGCTGACGCTGACTGCGACGCCAATCCCAAGGACGCTGCACATGAGCCTTGTGGGAATCCGCGATATGAGTGTGCTGGAGGAAGCGCCCGGCGAGCGCCAGCCGATACAGACCTACGTCATGGAGTACAACGAGGAGATGGTGCGGGAGGCGATTGTGCGGGAGCTGTCCAGACAGGGACAGGTGTATTATGTATACAACCGTGTCAGCAATATTGAGGATGTCACCAGTCAGGTTGCCCATCTGGTGCCGGAGGCAAATGTGGCGTATGCACATGGCCAGATGAAGGAGCATGAGCTTGAGAAGATTATGTTTCAGTTTATCAATGGGGAGATTGATGTGCTGGTGGCGACGACGATCATAGAGACGGGGCTGGATATCTCCAATGTCAATACGATGATTATCCATGACTCGGATGCGATGGGACTCTCCCAGCTCTACCAGCTCAGAGGGCGCGTGGGGCGCTCGAACCGTACTTCCTATGCATTTCTAATGTACAAGAAGGACAAAATGCTAAAGGAGATTGCGGAGAAGCGGCTACAGGCAATCCGCGAGTTTACGGATTTGGGCAGCGGGTTCAAGATTGCGATGAAGGATTTGGAAATCCGGGGCGCCGGCAATCTGCTGGGCGAGCGCCAGCATGGCCATATGGAGGCGGTCGGCTATGATCTGTACTGCAAGATGCTCAATGAGGCAGTCAAGACGCTCAAAGGGATGAAGAAGGTGGAGGACGATTTTGGCACGTATGTCGATATGGATGTCGATGCGTTTATCCCGCCGGAATACATTGTTAATGAGGTTCAGAAGCTTGAGATCTACAAGCGCATCGCAAGCCTTGAGAATGAGGCGGAATGCGACGATATGAGAAAAGAGCTCAAGGACCGCTTTGGGACAGTGCCAAAATCTGTCGAAAATCTGATACAGATCTCATTGATACGTGTCATGGCGCACCGGCGTTATGTGACAGAGATCAAAGGAAAGACGGGACAGATCACATTTTTTATGGAACCCTATGCGCCAGTGCATGTCGAGCGGCTGCCAGAACTCATGGCAAAGTACCGGGGCGTGCTGGAATTTTCCGCGAAGGGGACGCCGAATTTCGTGCTGAAATACAAAAAATATGGTCTGATAGAAAAAGAGGCAGAGCAGATGATGGCGTATACCAGTCAGGTACTGGCGGATTTTGAGGCATTATATGACGCCTCAGGTACATCTCAGTAATAAAATAAATACAAGATAAAAAGGAGAAAATTATGGAGTACAGAAAAATGGAAAACCTTGGAATCAGCACCTCGCTTTTGGGATTTGGATGTATGCGGTTTCCGACTACTGAGGACGGCAGCATTGATGAGAAGGAGGCGCTTGCCATGATTGATACCGCGTATCAGTCAGGCGTTACATATTTTGATACCGCGTATCCTTATCATGGCGGTACGAGCGAGGTGGTGACTGGAAAGGCGCTTGCGCGCTATCCAAGAGACTCGTATTATCTGGCGACAAAGCTGCCAGTGTGGGAGGTCAGAAACATCGCGGATGTGGAGCGCATTTTTGCAGAGCAGTTGAAGCGGCTGCAAACAGATCATGTTGATTTTTATCTGATGCACGCGCTGGGCGGTGAGCGCTGGCGGTTTATCAAGGAGCTTGGCGTGCTGGAATACTGCGAGAAGCTCCGCGCAGAGGGAAAGATCAGGTATCTTGGATTCTCGTTTCATGACGGCTACGAGGCGTTTGAGGAGATTCTGACCTCGTACAAGTGGGATTTCTGCCAGATTCAGATGAATTATATGGACAAAGACACACAGGCGACACTCAAAGGCGTGGCGCTTGCAGAGCAGCGTGGCATTCCAATGATTATTATGGAGCCGGTAAAGGGCGGTTCGCTTGCAAAACTTCCGTATGATGGCATTGAAGAACTGTTTCAGAAGGCACGCCCCGGGGCATCGGCTTCGTCGTGGGCACTGCGCTATGCCGCAGGCTTTGACAATGTGAAGGTGGTGCTGAGCGGCATGTCAACGATGGCGCAGGTGGAGGATAACCTGAAAACTTTTGGGAACTTTGAGCCATTGAGCGCGGCGGAGCGGAATGTGATTGAACAGGTGGCGGAAGCGCTGCGAAAAAGAGTTCAGAACGGATGTACGAACTGCCGCTACTGTATGCCGTGTCCGGCAGGGGTTGATATTCCCCGGTGCTTTGCGATCTGGAACCAGTACCACATCTACGAAAATGTAAACGAGACAAAGTGGAACTGGACACAGGGAATCGAGGAGGCAAAAAAGGCTTCGAACTGTATCAAATGCGGCAAGTGTGAGCAGGCATGCCCGCAGCACATTGCCATCCGCGAGGACTTGGCGCGGCTTCAGGAGGAGCTGGATAAGGTGACAGATGCCATGAATTGACAAAGAGGAGAAAAACTGTTGAATATGACAGTTTTCTCCTCTTTTTATGACGGGTTTTGCCACAGGAACATGACACTTTTCACAAAAATAAAAGAATATAAAACAAAATGTAGAAATTATCGGGAGAGTATATTATAATAATCTCGAATCGATTAACATAAAATGTTAACAATTCAAATGCGAAAGTGTGAAGGTGGAGGATTAGAATGAGCGAGGGAAGATATAATATTCCAAAGCAGTACAAGGTTGATAAGGGAATGCCGCTAGAGGCGTTGTTTCAGAAAATTGACAATCTGAAATGCCGCCGCATCTTTGAAGCCGAGATTGAGTGCGTGGAGTGGAGCTATCAACTGGTGGACAAAGAGGGAGTCAAAGACAGGAAGGAACTCATCAGAGAGCCGGGGTTGTCAGTGTTTGAAGTGATACTCAAGAGAAAACTTTCGCCGGAGCTGCTCACAGAAGTATTTACGGGATTATTCCAAAGACCAGTTGTGATGGTCTATCTGTGCGGCGGTGAGATGGCGATGGGAACGTATATGCCAGAGGGAAAGGGGTCTGTGGGCAGGATGTGCTCGACGGATTTCTATTCGTTTGACGCGGACCGCATGATTGAACTATTGGATTACAATACAGATTATGGCAGGACGACGCAGCAGATTCACAAGAGGATTTATGCGGCGCTCCGTGAGCGCAAGCGCGTGATCATGATCGAGAAGGCGTTTGAGCGGCTAAACAGGGAACACGAGAGAGTGTCTTTTGACTTTGAGTTCAGCCTTGAAAATCTGGACAGAATCAGGGCAGATGCAGATTTTGTGCAGTCACAGCTTATGGTTGTGTAAATTTTGGTAAGAGAATTGAGCAATCAATTTTTTTACATAGATTATTTTACTTGAATCATACAACCGGGTACTGGGGAGTTTCCCGGGAGTAAGGGGGAATAAGTTGTGTCGGATTGCAAAATATCGAGGGCAACGGCAGCCATTGTGCTAAATTCCTTAAAGGGCGGAGTCGTCCCGAGAGTGGGGCTTGAATACATTGCTGTGGGGAGAAAAAATGAGATTCAGGCATTGCTGCAAGACGTTTCCATCATTGAGCAGGGAGGTTCCGCAATTCGCTTTATAGAAGGGAAATACGGAAGCGGGAAAACCTTTCTCCTGCATACACTCAGAAATCATGTGATGGAAAAGAACTTCGTGGTGACAGATGTGGAGCTTGCTGCTGACAGAAGGCTTGCCGGCAACAAGGGGCAGGGACTTGCGACATATCGGGAATTAATCAGCAATATGGCAACGCGTGCGTGCCCTGATCACGGTGCATTGCAGCTTATTCTTGACAAGTGGATTGACAGGCTCGAAAATGTGGTGGTACAGTATGAAGGACTTGTACCGGGACATGAGATTTTCGATGTCAGAGTCAGTCAGAAGATTTACAAGATAACCTCCTCAATGGAGGAGAAGGTAAACGGGTTTGATTTCGGTAAAGTGCTGGCTTCATATTACAAGGGACACCGCACAGGGGATATGGAGCTGCAACGAAGGGCGCTACGATGGCTCTGTGGGGAGTATGGAACCAGAACAGACGCCAAGACGGATTTAGGGGTAAATCTGATCATTACCGATGAGAACTGGTTTGATTTCATCAAATTGTTTGCGGATTTCGTGGTGAAGGCGGGATATGCAGGACTGTATGTGTGTCTGGATGAGCTGGCGGCGCTGTATGAGCTTCCAAGCCGGCTGAGCAGGGAGTACAATTACAACAAGCTATTGTCTGTCTACAATGACGCGATGCAGGGAAGAGCCTCTTATATGGGCATTATTTTGGGTGTCACCAAAGAGGCGATGGAGGACCCCGCAAGGGGGGTATTCAGCTTTGGACCGCTGAGAGCGCGGCTTGCAGAGAACACATCTTGTGTGATCAGGCTGTCCGTACTAGAACCGGCTGAGATGTATGTGCTGCTTGAGAAGCTTTCGCACATACATGGGATGCTGTACGGGTATACTCCGGGGCTCGAGCATGGTGATTATATCTATTTCCTGAAACAGCAGTATGGCAAAAATGCCACGGTGCGGGAAATGATTCAGCGCTATATCACGTTCTTAAACATGATTCAGCAGAATTCTCTATGCCATGAAGGCACAGTGATACACAGGCGTGTATGAAGAAGGATACAGTCTGTGGATTTGGAAAGAGTTTTATCATAATAAACAAAAATAAGGGTTGGAGTAAATGAGGAGCAATAAGATCAAGGCAGTAATATTTGATATGGACGGAGTACTCATTGATACGGAAAAGCATTACAATGCAGCATGGTGTGAGGCAGCACGCATGGCGGGCTTTGATTTCAGAAGAGAACATGCGCTGATGCTTCGCAGCTGTGATGCACAGCTTGCGGCAAAGATGATGAAGGACATCTTTGGCGCAGGTTTTGACTACTTTGCGATACGGGAGGTCAGACGCCGTCTGGTGGCAGAGCGGTTGGAACAATACGGATTGGAGAAAAAGCCCGGTATTGATGAAATACTGGCTTTTTTGCATGAGAAGGGCATCAAGGCGGCAGTTGCCACAGCGACGCCCATAGAGCTTACGTTGCAGCATCTTGAGAAGATTGGTGTCAGAGGCCAGTTTGACAGGATTGTGAGTGCAAAGCAGGTGGCGCATGGCAAGCCTGCGCCGGATGTCTATCTCTATGCCTGTGAACAGATTGGAGAGGCGCCGCAGGACTGCATCGCAGTGGAGGATTCGCCAAACGGCATCAAGTCGGCGTATGCGGCGGGCTGCAAACCGGTGATGGTGCCGGACCTGACGCAGCCTGACGAGGAGATTTTGCCTATGCTGTATGCGGTGGTGGACACGCTGGGACATCTTAGCAGTCTGTTCACAAATGCTTGACAATGCAGCCAAATCAGCATAGAATAAAAAAGAATAAAGGATTAAAAACACTGGAAAGGAAGTGTGTAGTTACATGGACAGTTGCGATGGTAATGGGCAGCATCATATGGGCGGATACACTGAGACCAGTGTTCTTTTTATGTGAGCGGATAGTGGAAGAAGGCTCTTTCCTGCCCGGCTGCACAAAAAGAGGATTCGCCCGAAAGAATTTGGAAAGAATATTATATAGAAGGGCGATGTTATTTTGGAGAATGAAATTTTGATGGAACCAGACTACATTCGGGAGCTGGTGGAACTGATTCGAAGCGGTGAGAGCAGAGAGAAGATTGCTGAGGAGCTCACCAACTACCATGACAATGATATCTCGAATGCGCTTGACGAGCTGAATGAGGGAGAGCGCAAAGTGCTCTATCATATTCTGGGCGCTGAGCGTGTGTCGGAAATCTTTGCGTATCTTGATGACCCCGGGAAATATCTGGGAGAGCTTGCGCTTGAACAGGCAGCAGACATTATCGAAAATATGGATGCCGATGATGCGGTGGATGTGCTCGAGGAGGTCGATGAGGAGACCCGAAAGCAGCTGATCGAGCTGATTGATGAGGAGTCCAAGGAGGATATCAAGCTCATCTGCTCGTATGAGGAGGATGAGATCGGCAGCAAGATGACCACAAATTTTATTGAAATTGGCAGAAGCCTCACGATCAAGCAGGCGATGCGTGCACTGATTGCGCAGGCAGAGGACAATGACAATATTTCCACGCTGTTTGTGGAGGATGACGACGGGACTTTTTACGGGGCGGTGGACTTGAAAGATCTGATTGTGGCGAGAACTTATATGACGCTGGAATCTTTGATCACGCAGTCGTTTCCTTATGTGAGAGACCACGAGACAATATCGGAGTGCATCGAGCGCCTGAAGGATTACGCGGAGGATTCGATACCGGTATTAAATGACAAAAATGAGCTGATCGGCGTGATCACGGCGCAGGATATTGTTGAAGTCGTGGATGACGAGCTGGGGGATGATTATGCGAAGCTTGCCGGCATGACTCAGGAGGCAGAGCTCGAGGAGTCGCTTGGCGAGAGTATCAAAAAGCGCCTGCCGTGGCTGGTAGTGCTGCTGGGACTGAGCATGTGCGTGTCCACTGTGACCAGCCTGTTTGAGGATGTGATCGCACAGCTTGCGATTATCGTGAGTTTTCAGTCTGTGATACTGGGCATGTCGGGAAATGTGGGAACACAGTCACTGGCTGTCACCATCCGTCTTTTGATGGATGAAAATCTGGAAACCAGACAAAAAATTGGCATGATTTTCCGCGAGATGCGGATTGGCTTTTCCAACGGACTGATTCTGGGCATTTTATCTTTCGCACTGATCGGAGCCTATCTGTGCCTTGTCAAAGGAAAATCGCCGGAATATGCATTTGCGATATCGCTCTGCGCGGGCGTTGCGCTCTTGATGGCAATGACCATCTCAAGTATTGTGGGCACGTCGGTGCCGATGTTTTTCAGCAAGATTCATGTGGACCCTGCGGTGGCATCGGGCCCGCTGATCACAACGGTAAACGATTTGATCGGCGTGGTTACCTATTACGGCGTGGCATGGCTGCTGTTGATCCGCTTCATGCAGTTAGGAACTATCCCAAAATAACTTGCAATATTCCTTGTCTTTTTCTCCGATAGCACCAGCGCAAAATCAGTTACATAGCCCGCTATGCGCCTGATTTTGTGCCGGCACTCTCGAAGAAAAATCCTACGGATTATTTGCAAGTTATTTCGGGACAGTTCCTTAGGCTTTTCATGACAATGCATAAAAATCCAGTATATACAAATACTAGCAATACAGTTTAATAATTATTATGAACTTGCTGTTAATAAATTACTGGAAATGGAGGAAATATCGGTGAAGGCTACGGGAATAGTGCGTAGGATTGACGATTTGGGACGCGTTGTCATACCAAAGGAAATAAGGAGGACACTCCGCATCCGTGAATCAGACCCACTTGAAATTTTTACGGATCATGAGGGTGCAATTATATTGAAAAAATACTCGCCCATCGGCGAGCTTGGAAGTTTTGCAAAACAGTATGCAGAAAGTCTTTCACAAGTGTCAGGCCATCTGGCGCTGATTGCTGACAGAGACCAGATCATCGCGGCGGCGGGCAGCAACAGCAAGCAGGTGCTTGGCAAGTCTGTCAGCAAAGCGCTGGAAGAAAAAATGAACTCGCGGGAGACGGTGTGTACGTCGCGCAGTGATAAAGATTATGTCTCTGTGACAGAGGATGAGGCGGAGGAGTACCAGCATGAGGTGATCATTCCCATCATCACGCAGGGCGATGTGATCGGAGCGGTCGTGCTGTTGTCAGCAAAAGCGGGCGACGAGATGAACGAGGTCGAGATGAAGCTGGCGCAGTCGGCAGCAGGATTTCTTGGAAAACAGATGGAGCAGTAGAGGACTGCTGTGATGATAAGATTGAATAAGGAACTGTAGGTATTGCGCCTGCGGTTTCTTTTTCGTTTTTTTGATTTTGAGAGCGAAAGAAAAACCAAGACAACCCCGCAAGGATATGCCTTGGTTTTTCTGTTGACTGATTGTCAGGCAACGTAGCAATACATAAAGATAAAATGGCAGATGCTTCCGCCCATCACAAACAAGTGGAAAATCTCATGCGAGCCAAAGTATTTGTGGAGAGCGTTAAATACCGGCAGCTTGAGCGCGTAGATGACACCGCCAATCGTGTAGATAATCCCCCCAGCCAGCAGCCAGCCAAATGCCGCGTGGGGCAGTGTGCTCCACAGCGTGCCAAAGACAAGCAGACACAGCCAGCCCATCGCAATATAAATCATAGAAGAAAACCATTTAGGACAGGTGATCCACAAAGCCTTTACCAGCATGCCGGCGATGGCGACACCCCACACAAGCGCCAGCAGAGAACAGCCCATCCTGCCGCCAAGGACAATCAGGCAGACCGGCGTGTAAGACCCTGCGATCAGCACAAAAATCATCATGTGGTCAATCTTTCGAAAGACCTGTAGAATCCGTCCTGTGACATTGACACTGTGATAAAGTGTACTTGCACCGTACAATAAAATCATGCTGGCGGCAAAAACTGCGAGCGCTAAGGTCGTCATACCGCTGTGCGCCTTCATAATCAGCGGGGATGCCGCGACTGCCGCCATCAGGCAGGCGATAAAGTGTGTGATGGCGCTCCCGGGTTCTCGGATAGTTAACTGCATAAGCTCCTCCTCCTTTACATATACGCCCGAAACCATTCATACACCAGCGTTTACGGCACATGCAGAATGCTTCGGGGGTATTGTGACAATTCAAACAATTGCACATAGATTCGAACAAAATATCACGTAGTATTCAAAACTACATTTAGATACAAATTATACTACTACTTATCATGCCTGTTGTCAACTAAAATTATGTAAAAGAATGCCAGAAATTAATCCTCCTCGATCACATGAATCTCCAGATAGTCAAAGTCAATGTCCTCCACAAAATTATCGGACGAAAAGCGGGTCTTGTCATGCTTCTTAAAATCTGCGATATTGGCGTCGAGCCAGATCGGTTTGCCAAGGTCAAACTGGCAGCAGACCGCATCAAGCGCATCAAACACCTTGTGCGTGCGCGTATCGGCGCGCTCATCGCAGATGACAGTATCCTTGATCATATGATTGTCCTTAAATGTCTTAGCCCATAACCGAAACATAGAAATCTCCTCCTGAATTTTATCATATGGAACAATTCTAACATGAACGCATATAAATAAAAAGGAGAAAATATTTAAAATTTTTAGAATTGACCTGTTCACAATCCGCTAAAATGTGGTAAAATAATAAACGTTGCGTCTGTGGGAAGAAGGGAAAGGCGGGGGTGTTCATGGAGTACAGTGGAAATGGAAACTCTGATGTGGATAGCTGGAAAGAAGTGATCCTGATATACAGTTCCGCGCTCAAGGAGATCGGGACAAAGCTAGAGATTCTCAACGATGAATTTCAGCACGTCCACCAGTATAATCCAATCGAACATATCAAGTCAAGGATAAAGACCTCTGAGAGTATTGTGAAAAAACTCAAAAAGCATGGTTATGAGTCAACGATTGACAATATGATAAAATATATCAATGACATTGCAGGTATCCGCATTATATGTTCCTTTACAACGGATATCTACCGGATTGCAGAAATGCTTGAAAGACAGAGTGATATCAAGGTGCTCTCAATCAAGGATTATATCAAGAGACCCAAACCAAGCGGGTATAAAAGCTATCATATGATCGTGTCCATTCCAATCTATCTGTCTGAAAAGAGAGTGGATGCAAAGGTAGAGATACAAATCCGAACCGTGGCGATGGATTTCTGGGCGAGCTTAGAGCACAAGATCAATTATAAATTTGATGTAAATGTGCCAGAATATATCAAAGAAGAGCTCTATGCCTGTGCGAAAATGGTATCCGAGCTGGATGCAAAGATGTTGTCATTAAATGAAGAAGTAAAGCAACTGTCCTTGGATTAAAATGAGGAGTGCCCCGGTACATTTCAGAGAAATGCACCGAGGCTATTATGAAAAAATTTATCTATGTGTAATGAAAACACTAAGTAGTTGTCGTTTGCTATGGTTTAATATTACCATTTAAATATGAATAAAATATGAACAAAATGTTAGATTATTGTAAATATGCATATTAATCCGATAAAATTACAATCTTTTATATGCAAGTTATACAAAAAGCGGTATAATAAAAACGCATTTGATGGGAAAGAACTGGAGGTACAGCGAGGGGCATGGATAATTTTATGGATAAACTGGCGCAGAAAATCAGTGCGCAGGAGATGATTAAGGCAAATTCACAGGCGGAGGCAGAGGAGATGCAGCGGCTGCAAATGCAGGTGTCAGAATACGAAAAGATTTTGCAGGAGATGAGAAAGCTCAATTACCGCAATACAGAGCTCTCAGAGAAGCTGGACTTGATGATCGGGGACAATGCAGGCAAAATCCAGAATATGAAGGAAGAGGAACAGCGGCTGATTGCAGCGCTGAGGGACTTGACAGACGAACAGACGAGAAACCGTGAGGCGGAGCTCGAGCGCAGGGAGGAGGACCGGCTTGAGCGGGAGCGGGCAGAGGAGGCGCGCAAGCAGACGGATATCTCTGCGATCACAGACCTGCTCGAGAATAAATTCCAGAAATCCGATGATTTTGTGCACAAGGAAAATGTCAAGGTGTACCGAAATGTACAGGCAGTCGTGGTTGATGAGATCAAGCGCTCTGTGGAGAACGCGCAGAGTGAGCAGAGCGCGCTCAAAAAGGAGTTGAATGCGAAGCTCAACAAAGTCTTGGTAATTTCCGTGATCTCCATGCTGGCTTCGGCTGCCAGTGTCGTTTTGTGGGCATTGATGGTCACAGGCATCATCAAGTAAGGAGGCAGGCATGGCAAAGATTTCATTTAAGCCGGGCAATATGCTCTATCCGCTGCCTGTGGTGATGGTGAGCGTGGCAGATCAGGCAGGACATACGAATATTATCACAGTCGCATGGGCGGGCACGGTCTGTACGAACCCGCCGATGGTAAGTATTTCTGTCCGCCCGTCGCGGTATTCTTATCATATGATTGAGGAGACAGGGGAGTTTGTCATCAATCTTACGACGCGTGCGCTCGCATATGCTGCGGATTACTGTGGTGTGAAGAGCGGCAGGGATGTGGACAAGTGGAAGGAGACTGGACTTACGCCGGAGAAATCGGACATTGTGAAGGCGCCGTGTATTGCACAGAGTCCGGTGAACATAGAGTGCAGGGTGGTCCGCAAAGAGCAGCTTGGCTCCCATGACCTCTTTCTTGCGGAAGTTGCCGCGGTGCATGCAGATGAACAGTACATGGACGAAAAGGGCGGTTTTCATCTGGAAAAAGCAAATCCGGTCGTCTACAGCCATGGCGGATATTATGACCTAGGCGATAAGCTGGGAAAATTTGGCTATAGTGTAAAGCGCAGGGGCGCTAAAAAATCTTGACGATTTTCTTTACATTACCGCAAAAGGCTGTTAGAATGATAATGTTAAAAAAATACAGTCGGTAAAAGGAATAAAATATGCATTTTAATAGAAAAATAAAGCTGTGTTCCATAGAGGCTGCCGCGATTGTCCTTGCGGTCTGTGCGCTCTTATTTCCGTCGATGCAGCTTTTTGAACATACAGGGGATAATTATTTTGCGGTTCGCTTAAATGGAATAGAAGTGGGAAATCTGCCGTCCGAGGACCATTTGGAGGAGCTTTTGGTGAAAGCAAGACGACAGGCGGTGAAAGAGCTTGGGAGCAATGAACTGGTTTTCATGGATGCTGAGCTGGAAACCACTGGGAGTGAACGGCTGTGGGCTGCGGTCGATGACGAGGAGGATGTTGTCAGGAGGATGGCAGATGTCATGAAGCGCAGTACGAGGGAGACGCTCCACCGCTCTTATACGGTGAAAGTCAATGAGACCGCAGTCAATTTAGGGTCTTATGAAGAGGTGCATGAGCTGTTAGAGCAGGCGTTGTCACCCTATGATACACAAAACCAGTATCAGGTTGAGCTGGGACTCGATCATGACCGTGAGATCAATGTGCTCGAAGCGGTCATTCTTCCGCGGGAGGATATGGTGTTGCAGGAAGAGGGGCCTGATGTGTCCGCAGGCATAGAAGCGGAGCTGGATGCGATGTTTGCGGCAGTGGAGCCGGAAGTAGAGCGGCGTTTTGAGGACTTTACAGGGGGATTGACAGACATTGACTATGCGGAGAAAATCGAGGTCGTGGAGGCCTATCTGCTCGAGGAGGAGCTCAATACCGTGGAGCAGGCTGTCAATCTGGTGACAAAGGAGCAGGAGACCCAGATCATCTACAAAGTGGTCTCAGGGGATACGCTGTCTCAAATCTGTCTTACCAACAATATTCCAATGGATGAGCTGATTGCAATCAACGATGCACTTGAAGATGAAAATACCATGATACGCGTCGATCAGGAGCTTGTCATCAACGTGCCGGAGCCAGAGCTGTCTGTCATGTGGAAGGAGGAACAGGTCTACACAGAAGATTACGAAGCCGAAGTGCAGTACATACCCAATGATGAATGGTACACCACACAGCGGGTTACGTTACAGGAGCCTTCTGCCGGCAGGCGCAAGGTGGCGGCGGTGATTGAGTACAAGAATGGTCAGGAGGTCGGCAGGGAAATTTTGAAGGAAGAGATTTACGCCGACGCAGTGCCCAAGATCATTGAGCGGGGGACAAAGATTCCGCCGACTTATATCAAGCCGATCTCAGGCGGCAGGCTGAGTTCTGGATTTGGTGCGCGCAGTGCGCCGACAAAGGGCGCGTCTACGAACCATAAGGGAGTGGACTGGGCAGTGCCCATCGGAACGACGGTGGCAGCCTCCAATGCAGGAACCGTGGTGCATGCAGGCTGGGCGAGCGGCTATGGATACGCAGTCTATATCAACCACGCGGACGGCAGACAGACCCGGTACGGACATCTGAGCAAGGTGCTGGTAAAAGCAGGCCAGACCGTATCGCAGGGTGAACGGATTGCGCTGAGCGGCAATACGGGCCGAAGCACCGGGCCGCACCTTCATTTTGAGATCCGCATCAACGGAAGTGCTGTGAATCCATTAAAATATTTAAATTGACGCGATGTTTCGTTAATGTTTACAAAAAAACACCCATTAAATCAAAATATACAGAGCAGTCTGGCAGTTTACAAATGTACGAAAAAGGTATATAATCGTAAGAGTTTGGTTGTAGTATAAACAACTGTGTATAAGGAATCGCGTACAAGTGAATAAAGGATACTATTAGGAATAAAATAAGGAAATTTGACTCAAATAGATTGTCAAAGTGCTAAGACGTGTAACAGTGTGGGAGATGACTCTGGCGGTTACAGGAAAATGATGAGGTGGACGATGGAACAGTACGCAATTAAGGGGGGGAATCCCCTGGTTGGTGAAGTTGAAATCGGCGGCGCAAAAAACGCAGCATTGGGCGTGCTTGCCGCGGCAATTATGACGGATGAGATGACAGTGATTGACAATATACCTGATGTGAGAGATATCAATGTTCTGCTTCAGGCGATGGAGAGTATCGGCGTGATCGTATACCGGAGCGACAGGCATACAGTGAGAATCAATGCATCCATGATTTCAGGACTGGTGATCGAGGATGACTATATCAAAAAAATCCGCGCATCTTACTATCTGCTGGGCGCACTGCTGGGCAAGTATAAACATGCGGAGGTGGCGCTGCCGGGCGGCTGTAATATCGGAAGCCGCAAGATTGACCTGCACATCAAAGGGTTTAAGGCGCTCGGGGCAAGTGTCAAGATTGAACACGGACTGATTATAGCAGATGCACAGCAGTTAAAAGGCGCGCACATCTATCTGGATACCGTGTCGGTGGGCGCGACGATCAACATTATGCTGGCAGCCGCGCTCGCGGAGGGAAGAACGGTGATTGAGAACGCGGCGAAGGAACCGCATGTGGTCGATGTAGCAAACTTTCTCAACTCGATGGGGGCGAACATCAAGGGGGCTGGCACAGATGTGATCCGGGTGTCCGGCGTGAAGAAGCTGCATGCTTCGGAGTACTCGATCATACCCGACCAGATCGAGGCGGGAACCTTTATGTTTGCTGCGGCAATTACAAAGGGGGATGTCACGATTAAGAATGTGATTCCAAAGCATCTCGAATCCACGACGGCAAAACTGATGGAGATGGGATGCCAGATCGAGGAGTCCGATGATGCCGTGCGTGTCGTGATGTCCAAGTGTCTACAGAATACGCATGTCAAGACGCTGCCGTATCCGGGGTTTCCCACCGATATGCAGCCGCAGATCGCAGTGTCTCTTGCGCTTGCCAAGGGGACAAGCATTGTGACAGAGAGCATCTTTGACAACCGCTTTAAGTATGTGGACGAACTTGCGAAGATGGGCTCAAATATCAAAGTCGAGGGAAATACAGCCATCATAGAAGGCGTGGATAAATTTACCAGCGCGAATCTGACAGCGCCGGACTTAAGAGCCGGGGCGGCCCTTGTGCTTGCCTGTCTCACAGCGGAGGGGTTCAGCACCGTGGACGATATCAAGTATATCGAGCGTGGGTATGAGGACTTTGACGTCAAGCTGCAAAGTCTGGGGGCACAAATCGAGAAGGTAGAATCAGATAAAGAGTTACAAAAGTTTAAATTAAAGGTCGGATAGGAGATGCCTATGCGGCCTATGGGTCTGTAATGTAAAGGAAGAATGGAGATTCTTATGAAACAGCAAAAACATAAACGAAAGGAAACGTATTCTCTTATTTTTGCTTCGAATATAGGAAATGATTCCAGACAGTTCTGCCTCTCGGTTGCAACGCTGCGCCTGATCATTGTCCTGATGGCGCTCATCTGTGTCACGTTCGTGTGGACCATCTTCCGCTCAGGGACGCATTACCAGAGCGAGACGGAGCTTCGAAAGAAGCTGGCTTCGAGCGAGCAGACAGTGAAGCTGCTGGAAAAAGATAAAGCTGACCTGAGTGCACAGTATGCTGCGCTTGAGGAGGAAAACGAACTGTTTCGGCGGGCGGAGACGCTGAGAGCAGAACTGGTGGAGGAAGCGGATTCAAAGAGCAGTGAGGAGGCGCCCAGAGATACTTCTGTACCGAGCCAGTATCCGTGTACAGCGGGCGGAATCGTGAAGGAGCAGTATACAGAGGAGCATCCATATATCTCGTTCAGCGCACAGCCAGAGGACTGTATCATTGCTGCGGGTGATGGAACGGTAGCGTCGGTTGGGGCAGACGATACATATCCGGTGATAATAGAAGTAGATCATGGCAATGGATACAGATCGCGCTATATGTGCCAGCAGGAGGCAGCGGTGTCTGTGCAGGCCGGGCAGCAGGTGCAGGTGCGCGATACACTGGTGACAGTAAATGGCGGGGAAACACAGCTGGACTATCAGGTGATCTATGAGGAGCAGACGATTGATCCGCTACAGATCTTGGAAGCGAAGGGATAAAAGGAGGAATATCATGTTAGGAAAAGGAAGAAATTCCGCATACACGGATGATGGACGGGAAAAGATCAGTACATTGATCGGAAAGGAGACGACGTTTGACGGCGATCTGACTTCTGCGGAGACGATTCGGATTGACGGTGTGATCAACGGAAACTGCACCTGTGAGAAGAAGCTGATTCTCAGTGCGGACGGACAGATCAAGGGAAACATCTCAGCGCAGAGCGTGATCATTTCAGGAAAGGTAGACGGGGATATTGTGGTTCAGGGAAAACTTGAGATCTTATCGACTGGAAAGATTGCGGGAAACATCACCGCAGGCTCGCTTGTCATCGACGAGGGGGCAGCGTTTGACGGCAGGTGTACAATGTCGTCAGCAGGTTCGGGAAGTTTGTTTTCGGATTCGTCGTCAGAGTAAACAGATGGTGTTGCAGACTGCCACAGGAGGCTGTTATAGCTTATTGTGGCAGTTTTTTGTTTTAAAAAATTTATAAAAAAAGTATTTACAAATCAGTTGTCAGATAATATAATAAATTTACATAATATTTTGAAAATAACTAAAGTATTGTGAAAAAATGGCCGATATAGTTCATGTAAATCGGTTTTGATGGCATTTTTTGAGGTTTCCAAAGTTTTTATTGTAAAAAAAGTGTGAAACCCCTTTGAAAATTGGTTAAATTAGGGTATAATGGCTTAGTTATAGTATGTCATTGCAGTAAATAGATATAACTGTTATGGGAATACTAAATTATCAGTAGAAGATGAGACAGAACTCATGATAAATAGCAGGATGGTACCGTTTTAAACAAATTTGATCAGAAAGAAAGGGGCACACAGCCATGCAATACACAGATATAGGAATCGACCTTGGAACCGCAAGTATTTTAGTTTACATCAGAGGAAAGGGCGTCGTGCTGAAGGAGCCTTCAGTTGTTGCCTTTGACAGAGATACACAGAAGATTAAAGCCATCGGAGAGGATGCACGTCTGATGCTGGGCAGGACGCCGGGCAATATCGTGGCAGTCAGACCACTCAGGCAGGGCGTTATTTCTGATTATAAAGTGACAGAGCAGATGATGAAGCACTTTATTCAGAAGGCGCTGGGCAGGAAGACATTCAGGAAACCGATCATTGCCGTCTGTGTGCCAAGCGGTGTCACGGAGGTGGAGAAGAAAGCGGTTGAGGATGCGACGTATCAGGCGGGCGCGCGGGATGTCAAGATCATAGAGGAGCCGATTGCCGCAGCGATCGGTGCCGGCATTGATATTTCAAAACCCTGCGGGAACATGATTGTCGATATCGGCGGCGGTACCTCGGATATCGCGGTGATCTCTCTGGGCGGCACGGTGGTCAGTGCATCCATTAAGGTCGCAGGCGATGACTTCGATGAAGCGATCGTCAGATATATGAGAAAGAAACACAATCTATTGATTGGTGAGAGAACAGCAGAAGATATTAAAATTAAAATAGGTTCAGCATTTAAGAGACCAGAAGTCGATTATATGGATGTCAGGGGGCGCAACCTCGTGACAGGTCTGCCTAAGACGATCAGGGTATCCTCCGACGAGACGGAGGAGGCGCTGCGCGAAACGACTTCCCAGATCATTGATACGATACACAGTGTGCTGGAGAAGACACCGCCTGAGCTGGCAGCGGATATCGCAGACAGAGGAATCGTGCTCACAGGAGGCGGCAGCCTGCTCTGCGGGTTAGAAGACCTGATTGAGTCCAGAACAGGAATCAATACAATGACTGCGGAAGACCCTATGACGGCAGTTGCCATCGGCACAGGCAAGTATGTGGAGTTTCTGGCAGGCGGCAGGGATGAGTGATTGGCGGAGGCGGTCTTTGACAGCATGTTGAACCGGAAGTGCAAATTAGGAGGAGCTTATGCTTAGAGGTCTATATACATCATATACCGGCATGTTGAATGAACAGTACAGAATGGACATTATGTCAAACAGTCTGGCAAATGTCAACACCGTCGGATTTAAGAAGGAAGGTTCGACAAGTCAGGCATACGCAGATGTGATGGCGGTGAAAATCAAGGACTGGACTGAAACGCCCAACACCCCTAAAAAGCTTGGGAACATGAGTCTCGGCGTGAAAATCGGAGAGACGTACACAGATTTTTCGCAGGGGTCGTTCAGGACGACAGAGAATACGTATGATCTGGCGATTGGCGGCAAAGGATTTTTCAATATAGAATTTACCAACAAGGCGGGAGAGACCTCTACAAAATATACAAGAGACGGCGGTTTTACCATCACGAAGGACGGCTATCTGGTGACAAAGGATGGCGACTATGTTCTCGGTGAGAATGGCAGAATCCAGCTCTCTACAACGGCGGGCGCCACAGTGTTTGACCGCGCCGGCAATATTTATCAGGATGACAGGCTTGTGGCGAGCCTTAAAATAACAGATTTTGAAGATACCAATTATCTGACCCACTACGGTGAGACGATGTGGGATGCTATGGAGGGGGCAGTGGAGAAAGAGCCGGAGAACACGGAGATTTTCCAGGGGTTTCTCGAGATGTCCAATGCGTCCGTTGTCAAAGAAATGGTAAACATGATCACGATTTCAAGACAGTATGAGTCAAACCAGAAGATGCTGACCACCTTTGATGAGACACTTGAGAAAACAATGACGCTCAGCAAGGTATAACGAAGTATAATCAGGTCTGGCAAGGCATTATAAAAGCATAGCGCAGGAGGGAACAGGATATGGTACGATCATTATGGACAGGTGCAACAGGCATGATTGCACAGCAGTTAAATGTAGACAATATTTCCAACAATCTGGCCAACGTAAACACAACTGGATACAAGGCTGAGGTTATGGAGTTTAAATCACTTTTATATCAGACAATACAGACAAAGACCACGACCGCAAACGGCGAGAACAAGCCGATCGGTACAGAGGTAGGTCTGGGTGTGCGCAACAATGCAATCACCGCGATTTTTACAGACGGAAGTCTGTTGGAGACACCGGGGGCGTCGAATTTTGCGCTGAACGGACGCGGCTTCTTTGGGATTCGGGGCGCAGATGGAGAGACTTACTATACGAGAAATGGTAATTTTGTGTTTGCAGTGGGACCCGAGGGACTTACACTGGAGACGACGGACGGTCTGCCGGTGCTGGATTCGGAGGGCGAGCCGATCATTCTCGAAGATGACGATATTGTTGCCAGCAAGATCACCGTTGGTCGCAATGACAGCACTTTATATTATCCAGATGAAAAAGGCGTGCCGCAGAGCCTCGATATCCAGATTGGATTGTGGCAGTTTAACAACCCGGCAGGACTTTACAGAGAGGGCGACAGCTTGTTCTCTGAGACGGCAGCGAGCGGCGAGCCGATGAATGAGGCTGAGAATGAAAATCTGACAAAGACAAAGATGATTCAGGGCTACTTGGAGGGTTCTAATGTGCAGATTGCTGACGAGATGGTCAACTTGATCGTGGCACAGAGGGCGTATGAGGTTAATTCCAAGGTGATTACAACCTCAGATGAGATGCTTCAGCAGGCGAACCAACTGAAGAGATAAGCAGGAGGTAACGGGATATGGAGATCGGTGGTGTAGGCTCTACATATGCAGACTATATGATGACAAGCCAAGCTTCCAAGAACAAGGCGGATACATTGCAGAACAAGCTGACGAACAGCGACGCTTCGGCAGATGAGAAGGAGTTGAAGGAGGCGTGCAAGGAGTTTGAATCCTATTTTGTAGAGCAGGTCTTTAATTCAATGATCAAGACAGCGAAGGTTTTCTCAGATGATAAAGAGGATGGATATGCGTCGAAGATGGTAGATTATTTTAAGGATTTTGCAGTGCAGGAGTTGTGCAGTCAGGTGACAGATGGTGACGGATTGGGTCTGGCAAATACGCTGTATGAGCAGATGAAACGCAACTATGGCATCGGAGTGGTGCAGCCCGAGGAGCTTTTAGAGGAATAAGCATGGAAAGGCAGCCGACCTTGTTTGTATGAACAGGTCGGCTTTTGTGTTATGGAGGAGTGGCATCTTGGAGAAACTAAAGGGTTTTGTCGAGCATATTATATATAAGAATCCTGAGAATGGCTATGGTGTGATTAACCTCAAAGTAGAACAGATGGAGATTACCTGCACAGGAACGTTTATGAATTTAGATGAGGGGGAGAGCATCGAGGCGGAGGGAACCTATGTTGATCATGCGGTCTATGGGAAGCAGTTTCGCGTGGAGCAGTTCTGTGTGACAGCACCGGAGGACAAGGTTGCGATGGAGCGTTATCTTGGTTCCGGCGCCATCAAGGGTGTCGGCGCGGCGCTTGCAGCCCGCATTGTGCGGCATTTTGGAGAGGATACGTTTCGGGTGATCGAGGAAGAGCCGCAGCGTCTTGCAGAAGTCAAGGGAATCAGCAGTCGCAAGGCGCGTGAGATTGCAGAGCAGGTTGAGGAGAAGAAGGACGCGAGAGACGCCATGATTTTTTTGCAGAATTATGGGATTTCAAACACGATGGCACTCAAAATCTATAAGCAGTATGGCATGAAGCTGTATAAGCTCATGCAGGAGAATCCGTATAAACTGGCGGAGGATATCTCGGGAATCGGTTTTCGCATCGCGGACGAAATCGCATCGCGCATTGGGATTCACACAGACTCGGACTACAGGATTCGGAGCGGCATACTGTACACGCTGGTTCAGGCGGGGACAGAGGGGCATGTCTATCTGCCAAAAGAGCTGCTTTTAGAGAGGGCTGCCGCGCTGCTTGGCTTGACGCCGGAGCAGATTGAGCCGCAGCTTGCAAACCTTGCGATCGACAAAAAACTCGTCATCAAGGAAATGGAGTCTGTGCAGTGCATCTATGGCATGAGCTATTACTATGCCGAGCTCAACTGTGCCAGAATGCTCTATGAGCTCCAGCAGGCGTTTGACGGGGCAGAGCGCTTTACGAAAACAGAGCTTGCGCGTCTTGAGAACAAAATACGGCAGATGGAGGACACAAGCCAGATGCAGCTCGATACATTGCAGCGCAGAGCGGTGACGGAGGCAGTGCAGAATGGTATCTTTATCCTGTCGGGCGGACCCGGTACGGGCAAGACGACCACCATCAACATGATTATCCGTTATTTTGAGCAGGAGGGCATGGACATTTTTCTGGCAGCGCCCACTGGGAGGGCAGCCAAGCGCATGACAGAGGCGACTGGATTTGAGGCAAAAACGATTCACCGTTTGTTAGAGCTCAACGGCAGCATGTCAGACGAGAGACAGTCGGCAGTGCACTTTGAGAAGAATGAACTCAATCCGCTGGAAGCGGATGTGGTGATTATCGACGAGATGTCGATGGTGGATATCCACTTGTTTCAGGCATTGTTAAAGGCAGTTGCGCCGGGGACAAGGCTCGTGATGGTCGGTGACAGGAACCAGCTTCCGTCTGTCGGTCCGGGACAGGTGCTCAAAGACTTGATGGAGAGCGGGTGTATTGCCACGGTAGTGCTGTCGAAAATCTTCCGTCAGGCGGGCGAGAGTGACATCGTGGTCAACGCACATAACATTAACGAAGGGAAGCCGGTCAAGCTGGACAATAAAAGCAGGGATTTTTTCTTTTTGGAGCGCGATAATGTCAATGTGATTTACAAGCATATGATTCTGCTCATCACGGAAAAGCTGCCCAAATATGTGAAATCCGGCATGTATGACATTCAGGTGCTCACGCCGATGCGCAAGGGGGCGCTTGGCGTCGAGACCCTAAACGGCATCTTGCAGCAGTATCTGAATCCGCCGTCGCCGGAAAAAATAGAACTGGTCCATGGCGACGGTGTGTTCCGCCTTGGCGACAAGGTGATGCAGATTAAGAATAACTATCAGCTTGAATGGGAGATTCTCAGCAAGTATGGGATTGTGGTGGACAGCGGACAGGGCGTATTTAACGGGGATGTCGGCATTATAAAAGAGATTCATGAGACGGCAAAGACTGTGGTGGTAGAATATGATGACCTCAGAAGGGTCACGTATGCGATCAATGGGCTGGACGAGATTGAGCTTGCCTATGCGCTCACCATACACAAGTCACAGGGCAGTGAATATCCGGCGGTCATCATGCCGCTGCTGACAGGACCCAAAATGCTGTTGAACCGCAATCTGCTCTACACGGGGGTCACGAGGGCAAAAAACTGCGTGACAATCCTGGGCAGCAGGGAGACGGTTAACCAGATGATTGCAAACGAGAGCGAACAGAAACGCTATACAGGATTAAGGGAAAGAATATGCGAGATTATGAAGCAGGATTTAGATTAAAGGAGGCTTTGGTGAATCTGGTCTTTCCGCGAAGGTGCCCCGTGTGTGATGCGGTCGTTCCATTAGGAGAGGGGCTGATTTGCAGGCAGTGTGTGTCAAAACCGCAATATATTACAGAGCCGCGCTGCAGGCGCTGCGGAAAGCAGCTCAGGGAAGGGGAACAGGAGTTCTGCGCGGATTGTCTGCGGCGCAGACATGTCTTTGACTATGGCTACGCGCTGTATGATTACCAGAGTATGAAAAAAAGTATTTACCGTTTTAAATATGGCAGAAGATGTGAGTACGCAGCATTTTACGCACAGGACCTTTACAGGCGGCTTTCGCATGAGCTTCGTCTGATGGAGGCCGACGCCATTATTCCAGTGCCCATCCACAGGTCGAGATACCGGCGCCGCGGCTACAATCAGGCAGAGCTGGTCGCGGCGGAGCTGTCGAGGCTTACAGGGATACCGATGTATGAGAGACTGGTGACAAGAAGCCGCAAAACAGCACCGCAGAAGGAGCTTACCATACAGGAAAGACAAAATAATTTGAAAAAAGCTTTCAATATTAGCACAAATGTTGTAAAATTAAATAAAACTATCCTCATAGACGATATTTATACGACGGGTAGTACTTTAGATGCAGTTGCCTTAGAGTTAAAGCGGCATGGGGTGGGGGCGGTTTATTTCATTGCACTCTGCATCGGAGAGGGAATGTAGGAATATAAATTTAAGTGGAGGGATTTCTATGAACGTAAGGAATTGCAGAAAATGCGGAAAACTTTTTAATCACATCATGGGTGCGCCAATCTGCCCTGCCTGCCGGGAGAGACTTGAGGAAAAGTTTCAGGAGGTAAAGAAATATATCCGTGAGAACCGCACCGCAGGCATCAAGGATGTTTCGGAAGCGTGCGAGATTGAGCCGGGCCAGATTCAGCAGTGGATTCGGGAAGAACGCTTAGAGTTTACGGCGGATTCCCCGGTGAAGATTCCCTGCGAGAACTGCGGCGAGATGATCCGCTCCGGAAAATACTGTGACAAGTGCAAGCGGGAGATGACCAACAACCTGTCGAGCGTCATGGAAAAGCCAAAGGCAGCCCGTGCAGAGCCGAAAAAGACGCAGCCGTCAGGCAACAAGATGCGCTTCTTAGACAGATAAGATGCCATGGTTCAAAGTGCGTGAATAGAATTGCTGAAGGAAAAGTGTTATGTTAAATGAAGAAAGAGTAAGGCTGATGACGAGAATGGCATGTTATGAAGCCAAAGAGGGAAGAAAGAATGTCGCCATTGGAAATTATTTCCGTGGAGATTATATCGGCTTGCAGGTCATTAAGTCTGTGATCAGCGCGACAATTGCGTATATTCTCATATTTGCAATGTTTATCTTATACGATTTTGAAGTGTTTATGGCGGACATCTACAAGATGGACCTGCTGGATTTTGCAAAGTCAGTGATTATTTATTATCTGATCTTTACAGTGGGGTATGCGGTTATTTCATATGGCGTGTATACGTACCGGTATACGAGGGCGAGAAAGAGCCTGAAAACATATTACAATAATCTCAAGAAGCTCTCCTACCTGTATGAGCGGGAGACGAAACGATAGAGCTTTAGAGTAAGGTTAGAGAGGAAATAATTATGACAGACCTTTTGGTTTTTAGGGAACAGTTGAAAAAGTTTTATAGTAAGTACGAGTTGTATCTCACTCCTGTTTTTAAGTTTTTGCTGGCGCTGGTGACGCTGGTGATGATTAACAGCAGTATCGGCTATATGAGTGAGCTGAAAAAAACGACGGTGGTCTTGGTGCTTGCACTGATGTGCTCTGTGCTTCCGATGAATTTTATCGTGGTCGTGGCGACGGCGGTGACGCTGGGGCATCTTTACAAATTTTCGCTGGAATGCGCGCTGGTGATGCTGGTATTGTTTTTGCTGCTGTTTATTTTGTATTTCCGGTTTGCATCGAATGATACGATCGCGGTGCTGTTGACGCCGCTCTGCTTTATTTTGAAAATACCATATATCATACCGATTGCGATGGGGCTTGTCGGAACACCTGCCTCCGCCGTGTCTGTGGCAAGCGGCATTATCGTGTATTATACGGTGAATTATATGATTGGCAGCGCTTCTGTGCTCAGTACCTTTGAGGAGGACGGCGCCCTTGAAAAATTTCGTTTTGTCATTGACGGAATGCTTGACAACAAGACCATGTTTATGACGATTGCCGCCTTTGTGGGGACAATGATCGTCGTGTATCTGATCCGCAGGCTCAAGGTGGATTATGCGTGGACGATCGCGATCGTGACGGGAGCACTCCTCGATGTGCTGGTATTACTGTTTGGCGATTTGATGTACAATACCAAACTCTCGATAGTGGGGCTGATCGTCGGCAGTGTAGTGTCGGTGCTTCTGGCAAAAATCTTGGAATTTTTCGTGTTTAACGTTGATTATTCACGCACGGAGTATGTGCAGTTTGAGGATGACGAGTATTATTATTATGTGAAGGCAGTCCCCAAAAATACAGTGGCAGTACCACAAAAGCGGGTAAAGACAATCCGGGTACCCGAAAAGGCAGTCAGAGAGCAGAAGAGAGATAGATAAGAGGGATGGATCAAATGGATATGATTCTTGAACGTCTTAGTTCAATGGCGGAGACTTTTTCTCTGCGCAGTTTTAACATCAGGTGGGAGGATATAGTGGAGGTTATCATTATATCCTTTTTACTGTATCAAATCATGGCATGGGCAAAGCACACGAAGGTGTGGCTGCTCATGAAGGGAATCATGATTATTATGGCATTTATTCTGCTGGCAGTCTTTTTCAAAATGCACACGATTGTCTGGATTGTGCAGAATGTGCTGAGCCTTGCAGTGATTGCGGTGATTGTTGTCCTACAGCCGGAGCTGCGGCATGCTTTGGAGGAGCTTGGCAGAAAAAGTTTTATCACGAATGTGATCACGTTTGAAAAGCCGACCGATGAGCGCTTCTCAGACAAGACAGTCAATGATCTGGTCAAGGCAAGCTTTGAGATGGGCAAGGTCAAGACAGGGGCATTGATGGTGATCGAGCAGAATGTGCTGCTCACAGAGTACGAGAGAACCGGTATTGAGGTGGATGGGCTGATTTCCAGCCAGCTGATCATCAATATCTTTGAACATAATACGCCGCTTCACGATGGTGCGGTGATCATACGGGGAAACCGGATTGTGTCGGCGACCTGCTATCTGCCCTTGTCTGACAATATGGGCATCAGCAAGGAACTGGGAACCAGACACCGCGCAGGCATCGGAATCTCCGAAGTCACCGACGCACTCACGATCATTGTATCGGAGGAGACAGGGCATGTCAGCGTCACCTATGAGGGAAAACTCTACCGCAATCTTGACGCGAACGGGCTGCGGGAGAAGATCAGTATGATACAGAATAAAGAAGTGGAGGACAATAAGAAGCGCAGGCTCTGGAAAGGTAGGGCTAAGGATGAAAAGTAGTATCTTGAAGAAAGCAGTTGGCATGATCACAAACAATATTGGGCTCAAGCTGTTGGCAGTCGTCATATCCTGCGGTCTGTGGTTTATGGTGGACAGCATTACCGATCCGGTGGAGAAAAAAGTCTTTAACAATATTCCAGTAGAGATCATCAATGCAGACCTCATCACGAATGAGGGCAAGGTCTATGAGGTGCTGGACGGGACAGACACCGTCAATGTCACAGCGATCGGCAAAAGTTCTGTGTTTGACTATGTGACAAGAGATGATTTGAAAGCGGTCGCGGATATGTCTGAGCTGACGTTTATGAATACGGTGGGAATCCGGGTGTCGAGCACGCGCAACAATTCAGAGCTGGAATTTAGGACGAATATTGACAATGTGAAGCTTGCGATCGAGAAGATGGACCGTGACCAGAAGGTGATCAATGTATCGACTACAGGAGAGCCTGCATCAGGTTATGTGGTTGGGGGTATCACACCGAGCCAGAATGTCGTGCGCTATTCTGGACCAGAGTCCCTGATTAACCAGATTGACCATATTGAGGCGGTCATCAACATCAATGGCTACTCGTCAGATATCAATACGACAGCGGACTTGAAGATTTATGATGCGGCGGGCAATGAGATCCGAAACAATTCCATTAAGCTCAATATCACGACAGTGGATGTGGCAGTGTCTATCCTTGCGACAAAGATTGTTCCTCTGAGTTTTGTGGTGCCAGATGAGCCTGCATCGGGTTATGTGGTGAACGGCGAGATGGTCAGCGTGCCCGAGACGGTGGTGATCGCAGGCAGAAGCAGCGTATTAGACGGTGTTTCCAGAATTGTCGTGTCAGACCCTGCGCTCAGCGTGGAAGATCTGACGGAGAGCAAGACGGCGATTGTCAATATCAAGAAGTATCTGCCGACAGGCGTGCAGTTTGCCGACAGCAGTTTCAATGGCAATGTGAGTGTGACGGTCGGCATCGAGCAGCTTGTGACCAAAGAGCTGAAAGTGCCTTCCAGAAATTTTGCGGCTGGTTTTGCCGCTGGCAACAAACCTGAAAATCTGAACGTGACGCTAAAAGAAGCCAAGGAGCAGGAGAACTATACAATCCGCATATCGGGAACGAGAGCGGCAGTGGATGCTGTGATGGAGGAGAGCGTGATCGGCGTGGTCGATATGGACAGTCTCCTACAGAAGCTCGAGCTGCCGGAATGGAGTGCAGGTGTCTATCAGGGAGAGCTGACATTTAATCTGCCGGATACGGTCACCTTGGAAAAACCTTACCAGATGACTGTGGTTTTGGAGGAAATAGAGCAGGAACCGAGTGAAGAGATGAATAATAATGATATCAGCACGAACAATAATAATGAATAAGTTTTGGAGGATGGAAACAAATGGCTAGATTATTTGGAACAGATGGCGTCAGAGGAGTAGCAAATGATGAGCTGACACCGCTTTTGGCGATGCAGTTAGGGCAGGCAGGAGCGTATGTGCTCTCGAAGGAGAACGCGCATAAGCCGACAATCATGGTGGGCTGTGATACGCGGATCTCAGGGGATATGCTGGCGAATGCCCTGATGGCAGGCGCCTGCTCTGTCGGGGCGAATGTGGTGTATGTGGGGGTTGTGCCCACGCCGGCGATTGCCTATCTGACACAGAAGTACAGAGTGGATGCGGGAGTCGTGATCTCGGCATCGCACAATCCAGTGGAGTTTAACGGCATCAAATTTTTTGACGGAAAGGGCTTTAAGCTGCCGGATTCAATGGAGGATGAGATCGAGGCGCTGATTCGAAACGGCATGAAAGATATCCAGTTTCCGACGGGGCCGAGTGTGGGGAAGATCAAGTACCGCACAGACGCGAGGGAGGAGTATATCAATCATACGGTGCAGGCGGTTCCTGTGGATTTGAGCGGTATGAAGATTGTGGTGGACTGTGCGGAGGGCGCTTCTTACTATACTTCTGTGGAGACGCTCAAGGAGCTTGGCGCAGAGATTGTGGCCATACACAATAATCCAGACGGCACGAATATCAATGCGAACTGCGGTTCTACGCACATGGAGGAATTGCAGGCGCGCGTCGTGTATGAGAAGGCGAATGTGGGGCTGGCGTTTGACGGCGATGCCGACAGGCTGCTCGCTGTCGATGAAAATGGAAATCAGGTTGACGGGGATGTGATCATGGCGATCGTCGGCAACCATATGAAGGAGAAAGGGACGTTAAAAGATAATACAATCGTTGCTACAGTGATGAGCAACCTTGGATTTTTCCGCATGGGAAAGGAGCATGGCATCCATATCGAGCAGACGACAGTCGGAGACCGCTATGTGATGGAGCGGATGCTTGAGATCGGGGCAAATCTTGGCGGGGAACAGTCGGGACACATTATTTTCCTAGATGAGAATACAACGGGTGACGGACTGCTCAGCGCGCTGCATCTGTTGCAGGTTATGGTGGAGACGGGCAAACCCCTCTCGGAGCTTGCGGCGGTCATGACCGTATACCCGCAGGCGCTTGTGGGAGCAAAGGTGCCAAATCACAAGAAAAACAGTTATATGGAATACACAGAGATTGCAGAGGCAATCGAACATGTGAATGCAAAATTTGCAGATGAAGGCAGAGTTTTGATCCGCCCTTCGGGTACGGAGCCGCTCGTGCGCGTGATGATCGAGGGCAAAGACCAGCGGATGATTGAGAGAGAGGCGCGGGAGCTGGCAGAGCTGATACAAAATGTGATGCTGTGACCAGAGAAGTACAGGAGGTGCGAAAGATATGGTTGGTCAGAAGGTGGTTATTAAAAATCCTACGGGTCTGCATCTGCGCCCGGCAGGAATCTTGTGCAAGGAAGCAATGCAGTTTAGCTCGCATATAACATTTACTTTCCGCGGGAATACAGCGAATGCAAAGAGTGTGCTGAGTGTGCTGGGCGCATGTATCAAGAGCGGGGATGAGATCGAGCTGTTCTGTGAAGGCTCCGACGAAAATGAGGCTTTGGCAGCCATGGTTCGTGTCATAGAGAATGGATTGGGTGAGTAGGAGGAAGGGTGTATTCCTCCTACTTTGATGAATAGACTTTATTTATATGAGAAAAGATAATATAGAACGAAAGGAAACAGGAGAAGATGAGTGCGAGCAAAAAAATTATCGTCACCGGCTGCAATGGACAGCTGGGGCGTGCAATCAACAAAATCTATCAAAACAGTACTGAGTATGAATGCGTGAATACCGATGTGGCGGAGCTTGACATCACGCAGATTGAGGCGGTGGACAAGTTTGTGTCTGAGGTAAAACCGTATGCGATTATAAACTGTGCGGCGCACACCAATGTCAATGCCTGTGAGACCGATGTTGACAACGCCTATAAGATCAATGCGATTGGCCCGAGGAATCTGAGTATTGCGGCGTCAAGAGTTCATGCGAAGCTGATGCATATTTCTACAGATTATGTGTTTGACGGACATGCCAGCACCCCCTACACAGAGTTTGATGCCACGGCGCCCAAAACTGTATATGGGAAAACAAAGCTTGCGGGAGAGTATTTTGTAAAAGAGTTTGCCAAGGAATACTTTATTGTCCGCACCGCATGGCTGTATGGCGATGGAAAGAATTTTGTGAAAACCATGCTTGGACTGGCGAAGAACCATGACAAGGTGACTGTGGTTGGAGACCAGTTTGGCTCCCCCACCAGCGCGGATGAGCTTGCGGGAATGATTGCGCATCTGCTTCCGACGGATAATTTCGGTGTCTTTCATGGTACTTGCGAGGGAGTCACAAACTGGGCAGATTTCACGCGGGCGTTTTACGGGCTTGCGGGGATTTCTACGGTGGTGGAGACTGTTACGACAGAGGAGTATGACAAAAATACAACAGGAATCGTGGCGCCAAGACCGGCGTACTCCGTGCTGGACAACTATATGCTGCGGCTGACGACAGACTACCGGTTTGCGGATTGGGAAAAGGCGATCGCGGACTATATAAAGAGCTTGTCAATTTGAGAAAGGTTCTGTATACTAAGAAAGTAAAAAGGAATATATTGGAAGTGGGAAAGGAAATAGGGCATATATGAATAATATAGCATTGATCACAGGAATCACAGGACAGGATGGTTCGTATCTTGCAGAGTTTTTGCTCGCAAAAGGATATGAAGTGCATGGATTGATCAGAAGACACAGCATTTCGAACACGATGCGCATTGACCATCTGATCAAATCAGAGTATTACAAAGTCAAATTTTTCCTGCATTTTGCAGATACGACAGACTCCTCCAACCTGATGCGTATTATCGGGGAAATCCGTCCGACAGAGGTGTATAATCTCGCTGCGCAGTCGCATGTGGGGGTGTCCTTTGAAGTGCCGGAGTACACTGCGGACGCGACGGGCGTGAGCACGTTGAAGCTGCTAGAGGCAATCCGCGTAAATGGCGGAAACTGCCGTTATTATCAGGCTTCAACCTCAGAGCTTTTTGGCGGACTGCCGGAGACAGCGCCGCAGAGTGAGGAGACACCGTTTTATCCCAAGAGCCCCTATGGCGTGGCGAAGCTCTACTCGTACTGGATTACGGTCAATTACAGGGAATCCTACAATATGTTTGCGTGCAATGGTATTTTATTCAATCACGAGTCCCCAAGGCGCGGTGAGAATTTTGTCACGAGAAAGATTACCCTTGCCATCGCCAATATCGTTGCCGGTAAGCAGGAGAAGATTTCTCTTGGGAATATGAATGCAAAGCGTGACTGGGGATATGCCGGTGATTATGTGGAAGGCATGTGGCTGATGCTTCAGCAGAAGGCACCCGGCGATTATGTGCTCGCTACGAATGAGACGCATACCGTACGCCAGTTTGTCGAGGCAGCATTTGCAGAGCTTGGGATCAGCATCCGCTGGGAGGGGGAAGGCGTTCATGAGAAAGGATATGACATGAAAAGTGGAAAACTGCTTGTGGATGTCAATCCTGAGTTTTACCGCCCGGCAGAAGTGGAGTTTCTGTGGGGTAATGCATCGAAGGCGGAAAAAGAGCTTGGATGGAAGAGAAAAGTGGATTTCCGCGGGCTTGTCTCTATGATGATGGATGCCGATCTGCGTGAGGTCGCAGGAATCTCATGCGCAGCGTACCGGCAAAAGAACGGAGGAAATGATGAATAAGTCAGATAAAATCTATGTAGCAGGGCACCGGGGACTTGTGGGCTCTGCTATTGTCAGAAATCTTGAGGAGAAGGGATACACCAACCTGATCTGTAGGACGCACAAGGAGCTCGACCTTACAAGCCAGCAGGCAGTGAGAGATTTTTTTGCAGAGCAGCGGCCGGATGTAGTGGTGCTTGCGGCGGCAAAGGTCGGCGGCATCAATGCCAACAATACGGCGCCGGCAGAATTTGCCTACGAGAATATGCAGATTCAATGTAATGTGGTCAAATGCTGTCATGATTTTGGGGTGAAAAAGCTGCTTTTTCTCGGGAGCACCTGCATTTATCCCAAGATGGCGCCCCAGCCAATCCCGGAGGATGCGCTTCTGACAGGACCGCTTGAGGAGACGAACGAGGCGTATGCGGTCGCAAAGATTGCCGGGCTTGAGATGTGCAAGTTCTTTAAGCGGCAGTATGGAGATGACTTTATCAGCTGTATGCCGACGAACCTGTATGGGCCTTATGACAATTATGATCTGTCGGGCTCGCATGTGATGCCGGCGATCATCCGAAAATTTCATGATGCAAAAGTCAACAACGCGCCGAGTGTAGAGCTGTGGGGGACAGGTACACCGCTGCGCGAATTTTTGCATGTGGACGATATGGCAGATGCCTGTGTCTTTCTGCTCGAACATTATGACGGGGAACAGCATGTGAATATCGGCACAGGCAAGGAAGTGACGATTCGTGAGCTGGCGGAGATTGTCCGCCGCGTAGTAGGGTATGAAGGCGAGATTGTCTGGAACAAAGAAATGCCTGACGGGACACCGCGAAAGCTGACGGATGTGACGAAACTGCACAATCTTGGCTGGACGCATAAGATTGAGCTCGAGGAGGGCGTGCAGCTTGCCTACGACTGGTTCAGGGAAAATGTGGAGGATGCCAGACTATAAAGATTTGTGAGGAGATGACTGAGGAAGAAAGCAAATTAGGGTGTGATTAAAGAAATATGGATGATGAGTGTTCGAGAGTGAGTGTGTTTGGGCGAACTACATACCATATGGTGAAATGTGGATTTCAGGCAAGGCAAAAAGGGTACCGCTATCTGCGGGAGGCAGTCTGTATCGCTTTTTATGAGCCTGAGGTCCTGGCCTCGGTCACAAAACGCTTGTATCCTGAGGTGGCAAAGCGTTTTGATACGACAGACAAACAGGTGGAACGTGCGATACGAAATGCGATAGAAACTGCATGGACCAATGGAAATCCAGAGACTTTGAAGAGCGTATTTCAGGAAATATACGGCGATGGCACGAGCAGACCGACAAATACGGAGGTCATAGAGAAGTTGGTGGAACATGCCATGCCGGCGATGGATTCATGGGATTGAATTGGGAATGGGAGGAAGAGACAGTTGAAGGCAGATACCAAAATTTTGAGTATTATAGTGCCATGCTATAACGAGGAGAAAAGTATACCGTTTTTTTACGCAGAAACCGTGAAACAGGAGACTTTTTTTCATGAGAAGGATGTGGAGTTTGAATTTATATTTGTGGATGACGGGTCAAAGGATGGTACAATCGATGCGGTGAGAGCGCTCAGAGACAAGGATGACCGCGTGCATCTTGTCTCCTTTTCAAGAAATTTTGGCAAGGAGGCGGCCATCATCGCTGGGCTTGAGAAGGCATCAGGGGACTATACGGTGCTGATGGATGCAGACTTGCAGGACCCTCCCGCAATCCTGCCCGAGATGTACCGTTATATAGAAGAGGGCTATGATTCCGTTGCGACGAGACGTGTAGACAGGAAGGGAGAGCCGCCGATCCGCTCCTTCTTTGCAAGGCGCTTTTATGGGCTGATGCGGAAGATATCGAAGACAGAGATTGTGGACGGCGCGCGGGATTACCGCCTGATGACGAGGCAGGTGACAGATGCCATTCTGGCGATGCGGGAGTACAACCGGTTCTCGAAGGGAATTTTTGGATGGGTTGGATTTCGGACGAAGTGGATTGAATACGAGAATGTACAGCGCGTGGCAGGGGAGACCAAGTGGTCTTTCTGGAAGCTGTTTCTGTACTCGTTAGATGGGATTATGGCATTTTCTACGGCGCCGCTCTCCATTGCCTCGGTGTTTGGAATTTTATTTTGTCTGGTTGCTTTTGTGTTTATGATCTTTATCTTTGTCAAAGCGCTGATTTACGGGGACCCTGTCGCGGGATGGCCTTCCATGATGTGCATTATCTCGCTGATTGGCGGCGTACAGCTACTGTGCCTTGGCATTATGGGGCAGTATATGAGCAAGATGTACATGGAAGTAAAGGACAGGCCCAAGTATCTTGTGAAGGAAGAATTTTAGTATGGATAGGAGAAAGAGCGGTCTTGTGAGCATCGTGGTTCCGGTCTACAATGCGGGGCCGTTTATTGCAGAAACCATTTATTCCGTGCAGGCGCAGACATACCGCGCGTGGGAGCTCTTGCTGGTGGATGACTGTTCGCAGGACAACAGCAGGGAGATCATACGGCAGGAATGCGCCAAGGATGAGCGGCTCCGGCTGGTTGTGCAGGAGGAAAACGGCGGTACTGCAAAGGCGAGAAACCGCGGCGTGCAGGAGGCATGCGGGCAGTATCTGTGCTTTTTGGACGCAGATGATCTCTGGCTTCCTGAGAAGTTAGAAACACAGTTAGAACAGCTTCGTAAGATACAGGAAACGATGAATCCGAGGGCTGGTTTTGTATTTATGGGATACGAGTTTGCAGACGCTTCGGGGAAGGGACTTGGAAAAGTGGTGCATGTGCCAGAGCAGATTCATTACAGGCAGGCGCTCAAAAATACCACGATTTTTACGTCCACGGTGATGATTGACAGGAACATCATACCAGATGAAGATATTTATATGCCGTGTATTGCCAGTGAGGATACAGCGACATGGTGGCAGATCTTAAAGAAATACGGAGCGGGGTATGGGATTGACAGGAATCTGGTCAAGTATAGAAGAAGTACAGCCACATTGTCATCCAATAAGATGACTGCGGTGAGACGGATATGGAATCTCTATCGCAGGCAGGAGCGGCTGTCTGTGGCAGAAAGTGTGTACTGCATGTTTTTCTGGGCATTCAGGGCAGTCTTTCGGCGGCTATAGAGATCTCGGTTTGGAGGCTTTTGGGTGGGACGGATAGAGTCAGTAAAGAGGACAATTATATTACAGATGTCATTGATCGGGCTTGTTTTTCAGACGGTTTTATATATCTATGTCTGGCATGAGGTGTACAATGACATTATGCAGAGCGGCATGTGGAGGAGCTTTCACAGAAAGGGCTTCTGGCTTTTGGCAGCCGTTTATTTTATATTGCTGCTGTTTTTTACTGCGACGTATGGCGGGCTCAAAGTGGGCTATCTCAAGCCGATGGATGTATTTTTTTCGCAGGTGATTTCGCTGTTGTGTGCCAACATTGTCTCGTATTTTCAGATTTCCCTGTTGTCCTTGGGACTGGTCACAGCGTACCCTTTGATCTTGATGATGCTTGCGCAGATTGTGGTGTCTGCGGGGTGGACTTTTGTGAGCCACAAGCTTTACCAGCGTTTTTTTCCGCCCAAGAATCTTTTGTTTATCAGCGGGGGGCGGCCCACGGAGGAGATTTTAAAGAAGTTTGAGACGAGGAAGGATAAGTACCGCATTATCAAAAGTGCATATGAGCGTGAGGGATTTGAGGCGCTGAAGGCGGAGATTGTGACCTGTTATGACGGGGTGGTGCTGTGGGATATGGATACCGTGCTTCGCAACAAGCTGTTGAAATTCTGTTACAGCAGAGGAATCCGCGTGTATATGATGCCCAAAATTCCAGATATTATGATTCAGGGTTCAGACCAGCTCCATCTCTTTGACACGCCGATTCTTCTCACAAGAGAGTACGCGATGACCATCGAACAGCGGGTGGTCAAACGCCTGATTGACATTGTATGCTCGATGATACTGATGCTTCTTGCGGCGCCGTTTATGCTCCTTACGGCCATTGCAATCAAGTGTTATGACGGCGGGCCTGTCTTGTATAAGCAGACGCGGTGCACCCGCGATATGAAGGAATTTCAAATTCTAAAATTTCGGAGTATGCGCACGGATGCAGAAAAGGACGGGGTGGCAAGGCTTGCCGCCAAGAATGACAGCCGCATCACACCGATTGGCAGATTTATCAGAAAAGTGCGGATCGATGAGCTTCCGCAGCTCTTTAACATCCTGTGCGGGGAGATGTCCTTTATCGGTCCGCGGCCTGAGCGGCCTGAGATCATACGGCAATACATGGAGGACATGCCGGAGTTTACGTTTCGGACGAAAGTGAAAGCGGGACTTGCGGGATATGCACAGGTGTATGGAAAGTACAATACGACCCCGTATGACAAGCTGAAGCTGGATTTGTTTTATATAGAAAATTATAGTGTGTGGCTGGACTTGAAGCTGATGCTTCTGACGCTCAAGATTCTGTTTCAGGCAGAGAGTACAGAGGGCGTAGACCAGAACCAGACGACCGCAATGAAGGACTAAAGGGGGAATTGGATGCAGCAGGGAGTTGACAGCAGGGCAATGCTCACCGTGTTTCTCATCAAATTGCCAAAACTGTTTCTAGTGGCAGTGGCCGGTGCCGTTTTGGGCAGCGGTCTTTATTTGCTTATTGCGCTGAATGCATCAAGAAACGCTTGTTATGTATCGGAGACAGAGTACTATATCGAGTTTGATGAGGAGCGGTACAAGGCGAGGGATTATTACAATGCGTTTACATGGAATGATGCGGTCAAGGGAGATGAGATTCTTGGCAGGGCGATGGAATTTCTGGGCGCAGGCTATGACAGAGATCAGGTTGGAACGATGATAACAGCCGCTATCTTATCAGATGTGCGCTATCTGACGATCACTGTCCGTGGAGAGGATGCCGCAGAGGTGGATGCGGTCAGGGATGCACTTGGCATGGCATTGGAGGAGTTTGGGGCGCTCAAGCGGGAGTTTGATACGATTTACAGAATCAGGGAGCAGGAGACGGCATTGGAGAAAATCCCGTACTTTGGATGGCGGGCGGCAGCACTTGGCGCAGTCATCGCGGCGGCGGTTTATGCTTTTGTGACCGCGTTCCGGTTCTGTCTGGGCTCGGCGTTTTATACGAAGCGTGATATCACGGTGCGGCTGGGCCTGCCTGCCTATGGAATGACAGTCCAGGCTGCCAGGCATGGAGACGGGGAGAGCACGCTGGAGCGGCAGCAGGGAGAACTGCTGGAGCGCAGCCTGAACATGCTGGCGCAGCAGTACCGTCTGATCGTGCTGATGGATACCGCAGAGGGGCAGGAAGCGGCGATGTTTCTGGCGGAAATCAGACGCAGGGGATTGATAAATAACGAATGTTACGTAATATATGACAGAGAGATGGAGATCAGTGGTTTGCAGGAGGCGGCGTTTGTGGCGGTGATTCCGTTTGGCACGGACTACAGGGAGAAGCTGCTGGATGAGATTGCACATGTGCAGCTGTGCGGCGGTAAGGTTGTGGGTGCAGTGCTTGTGCGAGTGCAGGAATGGTGGTTAAGGTTCTATTATGCGCAGGGGCGCTCATAGGAAGATGTTGCGACAAGGAGGTGATGAAGGATGAAATTACAGGTGTTAGTGTCCGCGGTGAATCAGGACATCACGGCGCTGGCGGAGCGTATGCATCTGCAAACGGATGCGGTTATTGTGAACCAGACAGACCATTTTGGCTATGAGGAGTATCAGCACAACGGCAGGCGGATACAGTGTTATGAGTTTCAGGAAAAAGGGGTGGGCCTGAGCAGGAACAATGCACTGATGCGCGCCGAGGGGGATATTGTACTGTTTTCCGATGAGGATATCGTCTATGATAGAGGGTATGAGCAGCGCATTTTGGACGCATTTAAGGCGCATCCCGAGGCGGATTTGCTGTTATTTAATATGCGTGTGGGGGCATCGAGAGCGACGTATTACACGGAGGCGTTTCACCGTGTCCACCTGTGGAATGCGGGGCGGTATCCCACGTATTCCTTTGCGGTGCGGCGGGAGAAGCTGCACGCATCCCACATTACGTTTTCGCTGTTATTTGGCGGCGGCGCGAAGTACAGCAACGGTGAGGACAGTCTGTTTCTGAAAGATTGTCTCAAATACGGGCTCGCGGTCTATGCAGTGCCTGTTGAGATTGGCGAGGAGCGGGAGCGGGAGTCTACGTGGTTTAGGGGATACAATGACAAGTTTTTTATCGACAGAGGGGTGCTCTACCATTTTCTGTATGGAAGTTTTGCCTATCTGATGTCGGTGCGTTTTCTCTTAGTACACGGTAAGGTGATGTGTACGAAGATTCCAATGAAAAACGCACTGGCGCTGATGAAAAAGGGAATGAAATCGGTAGAGGGATTGTGATTGTGGCAGCAGACAGAATTTTTTCGATCGTGTTCTATATGTTTATCGCAGCGGGAACTTGTGCCATGGCATACCGCATACAGCCATATGCCGCAGAGGAACCGGTCTGGGCTGGCGGCTGGCGTTCTGTAAAGAGTGTTCAAAACCGGCTGTACATGACAGCAATATTTCTTATTCTGTTCGTGGTGGCAGCGCTGCGGTTTGATATTGGGAATGATTACAGGCAGTATACGCAGACGGCACACGAGGCGTACGTTGGTGGATATGTCGTGACGGAGGCAGGGTTTAATGTGCTGGTGCGGTTTTTGTACGGCATCACGGGCGGAGAGTACTATGAGCTGGTCTTTGCAGTCTTTGCGTTTGCCACGCTGTATTTTTTCCTGAAAGCATTTTGGCGGCAGAGCGCGGACTTTTCGCAGACGTTCTTTTTGTTTATGATGCTGGGACTGTACTTTCAGACATTTAATACCGTCCGTTATTATCTGGCGCTGGCGCTGGCGCTCTACTCCATGAAATATGTGCTGGAACGGGACTTTATCCAGTTTGTGTTCTGGATTGTGCTGGCGGCGTTTTTTCACAAGTCGGTGCTGCTGGTGCTGCCAATGTATTATCTTGCCGCTTTTGCGTGGAAAAGGTGGCAGATCTTGGCGGGGCTTGCTGTGAGTGCACTCTGCTTTGCGGGGAAGGGATGGATTTTGAAGGCGGCGCTGGTGCTGTATCCGTCGTACAAAAATACGGTCTACCTCGAGACGCCCAGCCTGTCTGACAGTCTGGCAAGCAGTGTGAGACCACTGCTTGCGCTTGCGCTGTATGGCTGGTTTGTGCATACGCAGGCAAAGGATGGCGGTGAAAACCGGGAGCTGCGGTTTTATGGACAGCTCAACCTGATGGCGCTTGTGTCGGGGACATTTTTCTATTTTCTGCCAGTGGTCACGCGGATTTCTTACTACTTTGGGATTTCACAGCTGCTGATGATTCCGCTGATTTTGCAAAAGATTACAGAACAGAAGGTCCGAAGGCGCATAACGGCTGTTGTTTATGCGGTGTGCATCCTTTATTTTATGGTATTTTTATGGAAAGCGCATGAGGACGGCGTGGGACTGCTGCCGTATCAGAGCTGGCTCTTTGAGACACAGCGGTACACGTATGAATAACGGGGGAGAGAATGAATCGTAAGAAATGCTTGGAGGCGCAGGAGATGGAGCAGCAAATAAAGTATAGTGTGATCGTCGTCTGTCTCAATGCAGGGCGGCGGCTGTGTGATACAGTGAAGAGTATACTGGAACAGAGCTACCGCAATTTTGAGGTGGTGGTCAAGGATGGCGGCTCGTCGGACGGGTCCGTCGAGGCGTTGTCATCGGTGTATCAGGACAGCCGTATTCATGTGCACAGACAAAAAGATAACGGGATTTATGATGCGATGAATCAGGCGGTAAAGCTGGCTGCGGGGGATTATTTCCTGTTTCTGAATGCGGGAGACAGCTTTTATGACACGCAGGTTTTAGAAAGAATAACGGTTGAAATTAATAAGCGGAAAGCAGATATTTATTATGGAAATCTGTATCATAAGGCGCTGGATACCATCATCTATGCAGCGCCCCAAATCAATGATTTCACCTGTTATAGAAATGTTCCCTGCCACCAGACCTGCTTCTATCACCGGACGCTGTTCGACGAGAGGGGATATCTGCCAGACTATACAGTCAGGGCGGACTATGAGCATTTTTTATGGTGTTATTATATAAAAAAAGCGTGGATTGTCTATGTGCCTGAGGTGGTCGCTTCGTATGAGGGCGGCGGTTACTCCGAGACGGCGCAGAACAAGAAACGTTCTGCGCGGCAGCACCGTGAGATTGTGGTACATTATATGGGAAGGAGAAAGGCGGATTACTACCGGCTTGTGATGCTGCTCACACTCGCGCCGCTTCGCAGTGCGGCCGCAGGCAGTCCGCGGCTGTCGGGCATGTACAATGGCGTCAAGACGGCACTGTATAAACTAAAAAAATAAAACCGAAAAACAATCGGGATATGGAGGGGTTCAGATGAAAGTTCTGTGGTTGTGTAATATCATGCTCCCGTTTATCGCTAAGAGTCTGGGGCAGAAGATTGTGGTCAAGGAGGGCTGGCTGTCCGGGCTTGCGGGAAAGCTGGTGTCCCATCAGGAGAGAAATGACATAACACTTGCTATTTGTTTCCCGGAATCAGAAAACCGTTCGTTTGTGAAGGGGGATACCGCATCGTTTATCAAGGATAAGGCGGAGGGTGTCACGTACTATATTTTCAGGGAGGACACAGTGCATCCAGAGCATTACGACGCCGGCATGGAAGAGAGTCTCGGGGCGGTGCTCAGGGATTTTGAGCCGGACATTGTGCATATTTTTGGCACGGAGTATCCCCATGCCCTCGCGTGTGTACGGGCGTTCCAACACCCAGAGCGGACGCTGATTGGCATACAGGGCCTGTGCAGTGTGATTGCGGAGGTGTACATGGCGGATCTGCCGCGCGCTGTACAGAAGAAAAAGACATTCCGCGATATCCTCAAGCGGGATGGCCTGTATGACCAGCAGGCGAAATTTGCAAAGCGCGGCGAGTATGAGAAGGAGGCGCTCGCACTCGTAGGACATGTCACTGGAAGGACGGATTTTGACAGGGAGATGACAAAGAAGCTCGCGCCGAACGCGCAATATCATTTTATGAATGAGACACTCCGCTCGGACTTTTACGCAGATACATGGAATATTGACCAGATCGAGCGTTATTCTTTGTTCCTCAGCCAAGGAAATTATCCAGTCAAGGGACTGCACTATGTGCTTGAGATTCTGCCGGAGCTGGTGGAGGAGTTTGAGGAGACCATGGTCTATGTGGCTGGCGATGTCATCACAGCAAACGACAGCATTCGGGACAAAATCAAGCTCTCCGGTTACGGCAAGTATCTGCTCAGCCAGATTAAGAAGCATAAACTGCAAGACCATATTAAGTTTGTCGGCAGGCTGCAATCTGACAAGATGTGCGCGCGCTTTTTAAAAACACATGTATTTTTATGCCCGTCTGCTATTGAAAATTCACCGAATTCTGTCGGGGAGGCGATGCTGTTGGGGGTGCCTGTGGTGTGTGCCAACGTGGGCGGTGTGCACAATCTGGTCAGTGACGGCAAGGACGGCTTCCTGTATCCCAAGGATAAAACCAAACGCATGAAAGACTGTATCCTGCGCATCTTTGAAGATGACAAGCTGGCAATGTCACTCTCCTCGAATGCAAAGACGCATGCGCTGAAAACGCATGACCCGGAGACAAATTACAGGTGTCTTCTGGACATGTACCGCGAGATTGTCTATGGGAGTGCGCGCGTATGAAACTTGCGATTGTGTCAAATTATATTAATCATCACCAGATTCCAATGTCGAATGAACTGTACCAAAAGCTGGGCACGGCATTTGCTTTTATCCAGACCTCACCGATGGAGGAGGACCGGGTGAAGATGGGCTGGGGGGAGGAAGTCCGCTCGATTCCCTATCTGAGACTGTATTATGAGGAACCGGAGGCGTGTGCGGCGTGCATTATGGACAGCGATGTGGTCGTGTTTGGGGGCGTGGAGGATGAGCGCTATATCAAGCCCCGGCTGAATGCGGGCAAGATCGTGATTCGCGCCAGCGAGCGGCTCTACCGCGAGGGCCAGTGGAAGTCGGTCTCCCCCCGTGGCAGGAAGAAAAAGTATGAGGACCATACACAGTACGCCAGTGCGCCGGTGTATCTGCTGTGTCATGGCGCCTATGTAGCCTCTGATTTCCAGCTGGTTCATGCATATCCTGACAAAAAATATGTGTGGGGATATTTTCCTGAGATGCATACGTATGATCTGAATCACTTATTTTTGCAAAAACAGCATGTTGACCAGAACGGTAAACCGGCAGTCAGATTGTTGTGGGCGGGGCGCTTTCTCAAACTCAAACACCCGGAGTACGCGCTGCGGGCAGCAAAGTATCTAGCGCAGCAGGGCATTTCGTTTCATCTGGATATGGTCGGCGGCGGAGCGCTTGAGGAATCGTTGAGAAAGCAGGCGGCGGACTGGCATCTCGGGCACTGCATTACGTTTCATGGATTCCAGCCGCCGCAGAATGTCCGCAGGTTTATGGAGGAAGCCAATATATTTTTGTTTACAAGCAATTATTTAGAAGGGTGGGGCGCGGTTTTGAACGAAGCGATGAACAGCGCCTGTGCGGTCGTGGCGGGGAGTGGCATCGGGGCAGTGCCGTATCTTGTAAGGCATGGGCATAATGGGCTGGTCTACAGGACGGGACGTTTATTTGAATTTCGGGAATTTCGAAAACAGGTTTTGAAACTGTGTCAGGATGAGCCACTGCAAAAAAGGCTGGGCGTCCATGCCTATGAGACGATAGCGCACGCATGGAATCCCAAGGAGGCGGCTGACAGGCTCTACCGCTTCTGCGAGGGTCTGATGATCGGGAAAGTGCAGCCAGAACAGGAGGGGCCGCTGAGTCCGGCGCCGCTCATCGTGCCGCGGAGGGGGTACGCATATACCAGACGGGAAGGATTTTTGGAATGAAGAGAGTGCAGAGCAGGAAAACAAAGAGCAGAATCTATGTGTGCCATACGTTTTATCATGTGTATGTGGCAGTCTTAAAAGAGATGAAGCTGGTGCGGGAAACGTCCAAAACAATGTATCAAAAGGCAGATATCGCGCTGAGTTCGGTCTCCACGTACTTTGAGCATCTAGGGGACAGGCTCACAAAAACAGGCATTTTTCAAAATGTCATTGCGCTGGATGAGAAGCGGGAGGATTTCTTCCCGGAGCTTGCCAAGTACAGAAAAAATTATAAAAACATTCTAAAACATATGATAAACCGTATGATTTTTACCAAAAAACTCGCAAAGTGCGAGGCGCCCTATATGGAGGTCGTTGACTTTGCAGCGTACGAGGACATCTATGTGTTCTGCGACAGCGACCCGATAGGCTATTATCTGAATTACAGGCATCTGTATTATCATGCGGTGGAGGACGGGCTGGACTGTCTGAAAAATCTTGACGACGCCTATGTCGCAAACCACGGGCACTTCCGCCTAAAGACATGGTTTTCACGCCACAATCTCATCTTTATCATGAATGGCTGGGGAAAGTACTGCCTTGACATGGAGATCAATGACCGCAGCGTCGTGCCGACGGACTGTCCGCGCTTTGTCGAGGTGCCGAGAAAGCCGCTCGAACGGACGCTTACTCCTGAGCAGAAAAAACAGATGATACAGGCGTTTATTGAGGATGCGGACGCGCTGATGCAGCAGCTAAAGCCCTCTCAGGAGGGAGAGGCGTTTGCGTGCTTTCTGACAGAACCGCACCCGGTTGATATCGAGGCGAGAAAACGCGTCTGTCTCGATGTCCTTGCAAAATACTGCCAAGGCTACAGAGTCCTGATCAAGCCGCACCCGAGAGATACGGTTGACTATGAGGCGCTCTGCCCGGATGCGGTGGTGCTGCGCGGGCGGTTTCCGGTGGAGGTGCTCAATTTCTTTGAGGGGCTTCACATCAAGCGGGCAGTGTCGATCGTCACCACAGCGATGAACAATATGGATTTTGTCGAGGAGAAGCTCAACCTTGGCGCCTCGTTCTGGGATGCCTACGAGGACCCCGAGAAGCATGCTTATAATAAGAAGGCGGGGCTGGCGCTGGCGGATCAATAATCAGGAGAGAGAAGGAGAGGGAAAATGACAGATATAACAGTAAATGTACTCGAAATATTTCAAAAATACGCTTTGCAGGCAGAGGAAATGGAGCCTTTTGTATACAAAATATTGAATACCAATGATGAGATTAGCATAACAGAACTGCAATGGGAGCTGGTAAGTTGTATTGTGATAACGTCAAATCGTACAAGGTACAAAAAACTTCCTAATGGTGGTATTCATTCAATCGTTGCCAAAGTGTATTATGTGATCACAGACTTTGACAGATCAGATTTGGGACACAAATATAACAAATTAGCTACATTGCAATATGGTATGTCTGTATACAGAAATTATAAATACAGACCAGAATTGGCAAACAGTATTGACACGATCTATGCAGAAGGAGAGATTTAGTTATGGGTGATACTACTATGCATGGACTGCGGTCTGAAATGACAAAAGTTGGGAATCCATATAAGAATGGAGTTTTTGGAAGAGAATCCTACTATACTTCTGTTAGTTTTACCATACAGGATACCGTTTTGGATGTGACAGCAAAGGTAGATACGGGAGCTACGTATACGATTTTTGGATTAAATAACAGTATGTTCAGCGAACTGGCGGAGCAGATTCAGAACAGTACTATGAGAGGGCGGGCATATGATGCCTCTGATACGGAGCTTCGCTTATATGGATATGTAGTGAATGACTTTAGGCTTACGGATGATATTGTGATTGATCGAATCAAATTATTTTTTTCAGCAGATATAGGAGACAAAGCTTTGTTAGGTATGGATATCTTGAGCTTATTTGATTTTCAGTATCTGAGGGAAAAGCATCAAAATTATGGAACCTTTTGGATTAATAATTATCATGAGGTATTAAAAGAACTCCATACAAGAAAACTGAATAAAGGTATTGATTACATAGATCCGATTTTGATAGCCAATATAGAGCCAAGATAGAGGCTGTATAGAGAAGGAATAGAGAATGAAAAAAATATTGTGATTCTCCACAATATAGCATATACTAATATTAAACGATAAAGAGCCACGGGAGGACAACAAGGATAAAAAGATGCTGAAAATAATCAAAAAGATCAATATATTAATGGATAAAAAACAAAAAACTGCCATGGCGCGCCTGTTTGTGATGATGCTTGTATCGGCGGGGCTTGAGACGGGGGCAGTGATGATGGTGATGGCAGTGGTGCAGCTCATCTTAGACCCCGTGGCGCTAGAGCAGGGGGAGACGTATCAGAGAATCAGCAGCATCCTGAATCTACAGAATACCGTACAGTTTTCTGTGGCTGCCATTTTGTTTTTGATCGTGTTATATATTGCGAAGAACAGCTTTCAGTTTTTGTTTCAGAGGAGTCTGTACCGGTTTGTGTACAGCAACCAGTTCAAGACGGCATCGAGCCTGATGAAAAATTTTGTGCGGCGCGAGTATGAATATTATCTCGACGCGGAGACGGCAGTTATCCAGCGCAGCATCACAGCGGATGTCAGCAATATGTACGCGCTGATTATGGCGGTATTGCAGATTGCCTCGGAGATGATTGTCGCGGTCTTTCTGGTGATTGCGCTCGCGATGCAGGACCCGCTGATGACGGTGGTCATCGCAGTGCTGTTGGTTGCGACGCTCATTGTGATCAAAAAGATCGTGAAGCCGATCATGAACCGCACCGGGAAAGAGAATCAGGATTTCGGCGCGTCGATGTTTGCGTGGATTTCCCAGACAGTGCAGGGCATCAAGGAGATCAAGGTCGCAGGGCGTGAACAGTATTTTATCGGCGAGTACTGCAAGGTGGGCGAAGGATATGTGAGGGCGATGGAGCGGTTCAGCCTGTTTAACAACTCACCGAAACTTCTGATCGAGACGGTGTGCATGGCAGGACTGCTTGGCTATATCATGGCGCTGATTTTGTCAGGGGCGGACGTTTCCAGCATGGTGTCGCTGTTTGCGGCGTTTGGCATCGCGGCGATGCGTCTATTGCCCGCGGCGAGCCGCATCAATAACCAGATTACCAGTATGGCGTTCAATGAGCCGTTTTTCTTTAACGTGAGTGACAATCTTGTCGAGGAGACGGACGAGGCGCACACAGATATTTCCTATGCGGTTGTCGCAAAGGAGAAACTCCCGGTCACGCGGGAGGTCAGGCTGTCCGATATCACCTATCACTATCCCAATTCGGACAAGCTGATTTTTGACCATGCGACAGTCTCCTTTCCGATTGGCAAATCAATCGGTGTGGTGGGCGCAAGCGGCGCGGGAAAGACGACGATCATTGACATTTTGCTGGGGCTTTTGAAATTGCAGGGCGGCAGGGTGCTGGCGGACGACGTGGATATTCAGGAGCGCTACCGCGAGTGGCTTGCCAATGTAGGATATATCCCGCAGATGATATTTCTGTTGGATGCAGATATCAGGAAAAATGTGGCGTTTGGTATTCCAGAGGAGGAGATCGACGACCAGAAGCTGTGGCATGCCCTGCGCGAAGCGCAGCTTGACACGTTTGTAAAGACGCTGCCGGACGGTGTTCACACAGGCATCGGAGAGCGCGGCATACGGCTTTCGGGCGGGCAGCGGCAGCGCATTGGGATTGCGCGGGCGCTGTATCATGACCCGGAGGTGCTGATTCTTGACGAGGCAACCTCGGCGCTCGACAACGACACGGAGGCGGCGATCATGGAGTCCATCAACAGATTACACGGTAAAAAAACACTTGTTATCATAGCGCACCGCCTACAGACCATCGAGAAGTGCGATATGGTATTCCGGGTGGAAAACGGAAAGATTGTGAAGGAGCGCTGAGGTTTTTGATAAGTTGAGAAGGTGGTGAGATGGGATGAAGCTTAGTATCATCGTGCCGGTATATAATATGGCGGCGGACAATAAACTCCGGTTTTGTCTGGATTCCTTGGTACATCAGACGATCGCAGACTACGAGATTATCGCAGTGGATGATGCCTCGACGGATGAATCCCTTGAGATTCTCAGGGAGTATGAGTCCAATTATCCGTGGAAGTTCAAGGTTGTACAGTCCTATGAGAATCTCAAGCAGGGCGGCGCCCGCAATAAGGGACTTGACATTGCGCGCGGCACGTGGGTCGGTTTTGTGGATTCTGACGACTGGGTGGCGCCGGATATGTACGAGAAGCTCATCAAAAAGGCGGAGAAAACCGGGGCAGATGTCGTCGGGTGCGACTACTGTATGGCGGACACCCACACGATGACGGTCGGTAAGCTGATGCCGAATAACACCATCGACCAGACGGGCATGCTCGGCCATGAGCAGTACAAAAAGCTTGTCATGAATCCCGGCAGCATGGTGATCAAAATCTACCAAAAAGCGGTGATTGATACGTATGGGCTGCGGTTTCCTGAGCGGACCTTCTATGAGGACAACTGCGCTTCCCCGATCTGGATGCTGCATTTTACGCATTTTGAGAAGGTGGAGGAACCGCTGTACTATTATTATCAGCACGATCTGTCCACGGTTCATGCGATCAGTCAGGAAAAGTGTGAGGCGAGGCTGCTGATGGGGAAGAAGCTGATCGAGGAGGCGCGCCGGTGCGGCATCTACAAACCGTACAGACAGGAGTTTGAGTTTGCGTTCTCAAAGCTTTATTATATGAACACATTATTTACGTATATGCTTGGCGTGAGAAAGCCCAAATTAAAGTTCCTAAAAAGTCTCGCGGAGGGAATCAAGCAGGAATTTCCTGATTTTCAGGACAATATTTATTATCAAAATGCGTTTGATGAGGAGCAGAAACGGCTTGCGGCGATGCATCTTGAGTCGCCGTTCAAATTCAAGATTTATTTTCAGCTTCTCACCTTTTACAGAAACAGATTACGCCGCAGTCCCAAGAGCGGTGAGGAATAGGGTATAAAGTACAATGCAGTTTACATCTTTTGAGTTTTTGATCTTTTTTCCGGTGGTGGTGCTGCTGTTTTATGCGATGCCAAGAAAGCTGAAACAGCCGTGGCTGCTGGCTGCAAGCTATTATTTTTATATGGGCTGGAACGCAAAGTATGCGGTGTTAATTTTGGCGTCCACCATCATTACATATCTGTGTGCGCGCTTGCTGGAACGGTGTGAGACACAGACAAGACAAAAGTTGGTCTTGGCAGCGGGGATTGTGCTCAATTTCGCCATTCTCGTGTTTTTCAAATACTTTTACTTCCTGCATGACACCTTCGCTTCGATCGCTGCTGTTTTTGGCGCGAAGGTGCCTGCGTCCAAACTGGATATTATTCTGCCGGTCGGCATTTCGTTCTACACGTTTCAGGCAGTCGGCTACACGATTGATGTCTATCGCGGGACGGTGAGGGCTGAGCGCAATTTTGTGCGGTATGCCCTGTTTGTGTCGTTTTTCCCGCAGCTTGTCGCAGGACCGATTGAGCGGAGCGGAAACCTGTTAAAACAGCTTCAAAAGATTTCTGACACGGCGTCTGCTGAGAAGGTATGGAGTTTTGACAAGGCGACAAGAGGGCTTCTCTTGATGCTGTGGGGATTTTTTATGAAGATGGTCATCGCGGACCGGGCAGCGGTGCTGGTGAATCAGGTATATGACATTTACTATATGTTCAGCGGCGTGGCGCTCGCGTGTGCGGCAGTGCTGTTTGCCGTGCAGATTTATTGTGATTTTGCAAGCTATTCCGTGATTGCGGTGGGGGCGGCAAAGGTGCTTGGCATCGAGTTGATGACAAATTTTGAGGCGCCGTTTTTTTCGAGAAGCATCGGGGAGTTCTGGAGGCGCTGGCATGTGTCGCTAAGTTCATGGTTTCGGGATTACCTGTACATACCGCTCGGCGGCAGCAGATGTGCGCGTCCTAGAAAATATCTGAACAATATGATCACGTTTATGGTGAGCGGACTGTGGCATGGCGCAAGCTGGCACTATGTGGTGTGGGGGGCGATTCAGGGCGCCTACATTGTCATCGGGGAGATCGTAAGACCGGTGAAGGCAAAGTGCACGGGGCTGTTCCATGTGCGCACAAAGTCGTTTGGATACCAGTTTTGTCAGGGCGTGTGCACATTTGTTTTATTTGTGCTGTCTCTGGTGTTCTTCCGGGCGGATACAGTGGCGGATGCGGTATACTATCTGCAACGTCTGTTTACGACATTTGATGTCTGGTCGCTCTTTGATGGGTCGGTCTATTATCTGGGACTGGACCGGAAGGAGATGGCTGTCCTCGTGGCGGGCATTTTGATGCTGCTCATCGTAGATGCCTGTTATGCCAAGAAAAAAATGCTGTTTGACGCCTTGGTCAAGGAGCAGTGTCTGGCGATTCAGTATGTGATTGTAGCAGTGCTTTTGGTGATGGTGATCGTGTTTGGCGTGTACGGCGAGGGGTATGATGCGTCGCAGTTTATTTATTTTCAATTTTGATAGGAACAGTGGAGAGTTGGTATGTCAAGAAAAAGAGTGGCTGCAAGGATAATCTGCATCGTGGTCTTTTTTCTGTTTATCGGTACAGTGTTAGACGGAATGAGCAAGATTATCTGTGCGAAGTTTATCGGGGATTCCACGACCATTGTCGATGGGTTTTATGCGGAGAAAAAGAATGATATTGATCTGGTCGTGATCGGCAGCAGCAACAGCTTCTGCACAGTGGACCCGCTGGTGCTGTATGAGGAGTACGGGATTGCGGCATATGATTTTGGCAGCTCGTCACAGCCGATGAACATCTCTGTGCTGTATCTGAAAGAGGCGCTGAGGACACAGCAGCCGAAGGTGGTGGCGCTTGAGATCAATATGCTGACGAGTGACAGTTTTAGCAATCGCAGGGAGACGGCGCTTCGCTGGGGGTTTACCAATCTTCCGCTCTCGGTGGACAAGCTTCAGTGTATCTATGAATCGGTCGGGGCGGTGAACGCGGAGTATTTTTCTTATGTATTTCCGGTCTTTCGCTATCATAACCGCTGGAAAGAGCTTACTAAGACAGACTATACATATTTTTTGCAGGACAAGACAAACTATACAAAGGGATATCTGGAGACGCAGGAAGTCTCGGAGACACCTGTGAATCTGACAGATTATAATTTTGAGGGGACGGCTTGGTTTGAGGAGGAAAATATTGCATGTCTGAATGAGATGGTACAGCTCTGCAAGGAGAAGAATGTGGCGCTTTTGCTGTTCAAATCACCGCGGGAGGGCTGGCACCGGTACGAGACGGAGGCGGTGAGAGCGCTTGCCGATGCATCTGGCGTACAATTTGTGGACTTTAATGAGCTGTACAGTGACGGGAGCCTTGCGCTGGACATGGCAGTTGATTTCAGAGATGCCCAGCACCTCAATGATTTCGGGGCACAGAAGGTCACACGGTATCTGGGGGCTTATTTAAAAGAAACGTATGAACTGCCTGACAGGAGGGAGGATGCCCGCCCGAATGCGTGGGACGAGGCGTGTATTTATCGTAAACGCAAGGGAGTTCAGCCCTATATGGCGGCAGCGACAGCGCGGGAGTGCATAGAGCTTTTGCAGGAGGACAGCGACAGTGTGCTCATTGTGACGGACACGAAAAATGGCAGCAGAGTGCGGCAATGGGTGTATCAGGACTGTAGTGTTGCGCTGGATTTGATCTGGAAGGAGAACGGAATCCGCCACATGAAGATTGGCGCGCAGGAGCTGGTGCTGTCAAAGCGGGGAGGTGCTCACCAGATTTTGATTGACGGGGTGGAATGCTACCAGCCGGGAAAACGGTGGAATATTATTGTGTATGATAAAATCTTAAAGTGCGTCACAGCGAATCTTTCTTATGATGAATAATCATGATGAATGATTTTGATGAATAATTTATGAGGTGACTGACTTTTAATGTTTTGACGAACAGCGAAAATTATGGTAGAATTTGGAAGAGATTTCGAGAAAAGATTGATCGTATTTTGGAGATAAATTCGCAGACTTTGGCAAGAATGGGGGATTCATATGATTTTAGATGATAAAACGATACTGATCACAGGCGGCACAGGCTCCTTTGGCAGATGCTTCACAGAGTATGTGCTGACACACTACAACCCGAAGAAGATCATTATCTACTCGCGCGATGAGTTCAAGCAGTGGATGATGGCAAATGACTTTGCGCAGTACAAGGACCGGCTGCGGTTCTTTATCGGCGATGTGCGCGACTATGAGCGCATGAAACGCGCGTTTGAGGGCGTCGATTATGTGATTCACGCCGCGGCGCTCAAACAGGTGCCAGCGTGTGAGTACAATCCAAACGAGGCGATCAAGACCAATGTGAACGGCGCGCAGAATGTCATTGATGCGGCGCTCAACACAGGCATCAAGAAGGTGGTCGCACTCTCGACGGACAAGGCAGTCAATCCGGTAAATCTTTACGGTGGTACGAAACTAGTATCGGACAAGTTGTTTATTGCTGCCAATGCGTACTGCGGCACGAAAGACTTGAATTTTTCGATCGTGCGCTACGGCAATGTGGCGGGCAGCCGCGGCTCGATCATTCCATTGTTTCAGAAGCTGATCGACGAGGGCGCAGGCGAGCTGCCAATCACGGATTACCGCATGACGCGGTTCTGGATTAGCCTGACACAGGGCGTAGAGCTTGTGATCAAGGCGCTCGAGGAGGCAAAGGGCGGCGAAACTTTTATCAGCAGGATTCCTTCCTTTAAGATTACTGATCTGGCGGAGGCGATGGCGCCGGGCATGAAGACGGTTGAGGTTGGCATCCGTCCCGGCGAGAAGCTTCATGAGGTGATGATTACGCCGGAGGATTCGATGACGACGTATGAGTACGACAAAAACTTTATCATTTATCCGCAGATGTTCTGGCAGGAGTCCAAGCGTCCCAATCCAAGCGGCAGAAAAGTGGAGGAAGGCTTTTATTATTCTTCTGGAAATAATCAGGAGTGGCTCTCTGTGGAACAGATCAGGGAATTGTTAAAGACAGATTTGCATGAGTAAACGAGTTTAGAGGAGATTCGTATGGACAAACCAGCAATTGCAGGCGGCACGCCCGTCCGGGATACAAAACTATATTACGGTCATCAGTTTGTCGATCAGGCCGATGTGAAGGCGGTGGAGGAAGTGCTCACCAGCGACTATCTAACCTGCGGTCCCAAGGTGGAAGCGTTAGAGCAGAAGCTCTGTGCGCTCACAGGGGCAGCCTATGCCGTCGCGTGCAGCAACGGGACAGCGGCACTCCACATGGCGGCGATGGCGGCAGGCGTCGGTGAGGGGGATGAGCTTGTCACAACGCCCATCACCTTTGCAGCGTCTGCAAACTGTGCGCTGTACTGCGGGGCAAGACCGGTTTTTGCAGATATCAATCCCAATACGTACAATATCGATCCCAAGAGTGTCCAAAAGGTGCTTTCAGAGAAAACAAAAGCGGTGGTGGCAGTCGATTTTACAGGACAGGCCGCGCCGCTGGATGAACTGCTGGCGCTCTGTCATGAGAAGGGTCTGGTGCTCATTGAAGATGGCGCACATTCCATTGGCACGAAATACAAGGGCAGACCGGTTGGCAGCATTGCGGATATGACGACCTTTAGCTTTCATCCTGTCAAGACCGTGACAGGCGGAGAGGGTGGCGCAGTGCTCACCAACCGGAAGGATTTGTACGAGAAACTGCTGCTTAGCCGTTCTCATGGCATCACCAAGGATGCGGCGCAGTATGTACATGAGAGCCACGGGCCATGGTATCACGAACAGATTGACTTAGGATACAACTACAGAATCACAGATATTCAGTGTGCACTGATTTTGAGCCAGATGGACAAGCTTGCGCAGTTTGCAAAGCGGCGCAGGGAGATTGTCCGCCGGTATGATGAGGCTTTTTCTCAGATTCCGCAGCTTTTTGTACAGCAGGAGATTCCAGAATCAGATACGACGAGGCATCTCTACATACTGCGCATCAGGCCGGAGTTTCTGACAATTGACCGTCGGGGTTTTTTCGAGGCGATGGCTGCGGAGAATATCTGCTGTAATGTGCACTATATTCCTGTGTACTGGCATCCGTATTATGAGCGGCTTGGCTATCAGAAGGGACTCTGCCCTCATGCGGAGAAGCTCTATATGGAGATGATGAGTCTGCCGATCTATTACGCCCTGACAGATCAGGATGTGGAGGATGTGATCATGGCAGTCAAAAAGATCGTAGCGTATTATAAAAAATAAGGGATACAGATGGCGCAGGAGGGGTTCGATGAAAAGTGTGGCAGTCATTACCGCCAGAGGCGGGAGCAAACGGATACCAAGAAAAAATATCAAACCATTTTTGGGAAAACCGATTCTGGAATACAGCATTGAGGCGGCGCTACAGGCGGATTTGTTTCATGAGGTCATGGTGTCAACCGATGATGAGGAGATTGCACAGGTGGCAAAACGTGCAGGGGCAAAAGTCCCCTTTTTCAGAAGTGAGCAGACTTCGAATGACTATGCAACGACCGCGGAGGTGCTTTTGGAGGTGCTTGCGTCCTATGAACGCATCGGCATGAAGTTCCAGACCGTGTGCTGCATCTATCCTACCGCGCCGTTTGTGACAGCGGGTGCCATCAAGACGGCGATGATGCTCTTAGAGCAGGAACAGGCGGATTGCGTGATACCAGTGGTGAAGTTCTCCTTCCCGCCGCAGAGGGGCGTTGTCATCAAGGATGGCAGGATCGTGCCGAAGTGGCCAGAGAATATGGCGAAGCGCTCACAGGATTTAGAGCCGCTCTATCATGACTGCGGACAGTTTTATTGTCTGAATGCAGCGCGTTTCCAGCAGCAGAAGGCGATCTGGATGGAGCATGTGGTGCCTTTGATTCAGGATGAACGGTATGTGCAGGATATTGATACTTTGGAGGACTGGCACATTGCGGAGATGAAGTATCAGTTTCTCAAAAGTCTGTAAAAAAGGAGGGGCTGGCGTATGGAAATCAATGGACGAATCATAGGAGATGGACATCCTGCCTATATTATCGCAGAGATGTCCGCCAATCACGCAGGGAGCATGGAACGCGCACTAGAGTTGATTCATGCGGCGAAGGACGCAGGTGCAGACTGCGTGAAGATTCAGACCTACACAGCGGACACGATGACAATTGACTGCCATAATGAATATTTTCAGATTGAAAAAGGAACATGGGAGGGCGAAAACCTGTATGGGCTGTACCAGAAGGCTTATACGCCGTGGGAGTGGCAGGAACAGCTTCGCGATGAGGCGGCAAAGGTGGGAATTGACTTTCTTTCGACGCCGTTTGACCCGCTCTCTGTAGCGTTTCTTGAGGAGCTGGGCGTGCATTTTTACAAAATCGCCTCTTTTGAGCTGGTGGATATCCCCTTGCTCGAATGTGTGGCGGCCAAGAACAAACCGATCGTCATGTCAACTGGAATGGGAACACTCGAGGAGATACAGGAAGCGGTCGATGCCATCTACAGCACTGGAAACAGGCAGCTTGCGCTGATGAAGTGCTCGAGTGCATATCCCGCAAAGCCAGAAGAAATGAATCTGAGAACGATACAGGATTTAAAAGAACGCTTTGGTGTTCCGGTGGGGCTCTCAGATCATTCGATGGGCGCATTCGGTGCTGCGACAGCAGTCGCAATGGGGGCAAATCTCATTGAGAAGCATTTCTGCATCAGCCGCGCAGTCAAGAACCCGGATGCGGTTTTTTCGATGGAGCCGCAGGAATTCCGGCAGATGGTCGAGCAGGTGCGCGAAGTGGAACAGGCGATGGGGACAGTGTGTTACGGTATCACCAGTCAGGAGGAAAGCAATGCATGTTTTCGGCGCTCGCTGTTTGTCGTGCAGGATATCGCTGCGGGAGAAATGCTGACACCGGAGAATATCCGCAGCATCCGCCCTGCTTATGGCTTGAAGCCCAAACACTATCAGGAAGTCCTTGGCAGAACGGCAAAGCGGGCGCTCAAGCGGGGGACGCCGCTGTCATTTGAAGATCTGGCGTGACCGCAGCATTGAGAGGCATAGAGATGGACAGGAGATTACAGCTGAGGCGGGCGAAACCGCAGGATATGGATTTGCTGTATCGCTGGGCAAATGATGATACCGTGCGGGCCAATGCGTTTCATACAGAGAAAATCCCGTATGAGCATCATGTGCAGTGGTTTCAGAAAATGATGGCGGATGCGTCCGTTTGTCAGTACATTCTGTATGACGGCGATCTTGCAGTAGGACAGATACGGCTGACGGCCGGTAACGATGGAGAGGCGCTGATTGATTATAGTATCGCGTCCTTGTACCGCGGAAAAGGATATGGCACATCCCTGCTGTGCCTGCTCTGCCAGAAGCTGGATACAGACAAAATATCAAATGTTACCAAATTAATTGGACAAGTGAAATATCAAAATCAGGCATCGGCGCGGGTGTTTGAGAAGTCTGGCTTTCATAAAACAAAGCTGCCCGAGTATATACAATATGAAAAGGAAAGAAGCAGATGAGAATCATCATAGCAACGATCAAATCATGGAATATTCGTCATGCACAGGCATTGCAGAAGCAGTACCAAGGCATACATGAGATGGTGGTTTATACCCAAAAAGAAGAATTTACAGCGGATAACGTTCGTAATTTTAAACCGGATTATATTTTACTGCCGCATTGGTCGTACATTATGCCGCGGGAAATCTTTGAGAACTGGGAGTGTGTGGTGTTCCACATGACAGATTTGCCATATGGGCGCGGGGGAAGTCCCTTGCAGAATCTGATCGTGCGGGGACACCGGGAGACGATGATATCAGCGCTTCGCATGACGGAGCAGGTGGACGGCGGCCCGATTTATATGAAACATGCGTTATCTCTTGAGGGAAGTGCACAGGAAATCCTGATGCGCTGTTCGGATATTATTTTTCAGGAAATGATACCTGTTTTTTTGGAGGAGGGCAAAAAGCTGGTTCCAGTGCCGCAGGAGGGAGAACCTGTGTTATTCCGCCGCAGAAAGCCAGAGGAAGGAATAATAACAGATGATATGGAACTAGGACAGATCTATGACAGAATCCGAATGCTCGACGGGGAAGGGTATCCAAGGGCATTTATGGAGTTTGGTGCATACCGGATGGAGTTTGACAAGGCGTGTCTGTCAGGGGAGGAGCTCTCAGCGCGTGTAGTCTTTCGCCGCAGGAGCGAATAAAAGGAGCGTGTGAACAGATGAAAACAGTGTTGGTAGTGGCAGCACATCCCGACGACGAGATTCTCGGTGTGGGCGGGACGGTGGCAAGGCATGTCGCGGAGGGCGATGAGGTTTATGCCGTTATTTTAGGAGAGGGACAGACGTCCCGCAGCGATCACAGGGAGGACGCAGACCAAGGCTTGGTGGAGGAGCTGCACAAGAATACGCTAGAGAGCGCAGCGGCAATTGGGTTTCGGGAGGTATTTTTTGCTTATTTTCCAGACAACCGTTTTGACAGTGTGGATTTGCTCGATATTGTGAAGACGATCGAGCAGATGATTTGCAAGCTCAAGCCGCAGATTATTTACACGCATTACAGTGGAGACCTCAATGTCGATCACCAGTGTACTGCGCGGGCGGTGCTCACGTCGGCACGGCCGGTTGGGGCGTACTGCGTGGAGGAAATCTATGCGTTTGAGACACTTTCCTCCACAGAGTGGAATCTGGACTACAGCGCGCAGCCCGCGTTTTGTCCCAATGTGTTTGTGGATATCACAGACTATTATAATAAGAAGGAACAGGCAATGGAGCATTATGTCTCAGAGCTTTGCAGCTTTCCGCATCCGCGCAGTATGACAGGAATGGATGTTCTGTCGAGGACGCGCGGCATGACGGCAGGCATGGAGCGGGCAGAGGCATTTATGCTGATACGCAAGACGATCAAAAGAGCAGGAGAATAACAGATGATATATATTCGTGCAGATGGTAATACAGCAATTGGCATGGGACATGTGATGCGTTGTCTGGCTGTGGCGCAAGCAGTCGCGGAGCTGGACTGTCCGCCGCTGGTTTTTCTCACGGCGGACGATAAATGCCGTGATATGATCGAGGGCAGGGGCTTTTGTGTGTTTTCGCTGGACACAGATTACAGGAGGATGCTGGATGAACTGCCGCAGTTTGAGCGCATTCTTGACAAAAAGTCAGATCTCGTGTTTGTGGACAGTTATCAGGCGAGTGACGAGTATTATTTAAAACTCGGAAAGCTGGCGCGGGTGGCTTGCTTCGAAGATCTGGGAGAAGCCCATCCGGTTGATTTGCTGATTAACTACAATATTTATGCGCCGCAGCTTGAGCAGCGCTACAGGGCCGCAGCTTCTGGGCAGAATCAAGATCAATATCCCAAGAATGTGCTGCTTGGCACCTCATATGTGCCGCTTAGGAAGGCATTTCAAAAGCCTTCTTCCTATCAGGTTCGTGACAAGGTGACACAGATTCTGATCACGACAGGCGGGAGTGACCCTTATTTTGCGGCGGGGGCAATCGCGGATGCCCTGCTTGGCGATACCATGATGCAGCAGCAGAAGATGCACCTGCATGTGGTCAGCGGGCCTTTTAACCAGTATGCGGATGCACTCAGAGACAGGTACGGCCACGCCGCACAGATTACGATTCATGAGCAGGTGAAGAATCTGCGCAGTCTGCTGCTTGAGAGTGATGTTGTCATATCTGCGGCAGGGAGTACAATCTATGAGGTGAGTTCTCTTGGCGTGCCGATGATCGTCTTTTATTATGCAGAGAATCAACGGCAGGGCGCCGAGGCGCTGGCAGCGGGCACAGAGATTGTCAATGCGGGGTGCTTTGCCAAGGAGGGCAGCGCAGTGGCAGACAGGATTGGGGAGGCTGTCAGGCGGTGCATTGACGACAGCGCTTACAGGGAGAGGCTCTGCCAGCAGGAGAGGGCGCTTGTCGATGGCAGCGGAGCGCACCGCATCGCAGAGCAGATAAGGGCGTTGTGCAGACGCGCCTGAAGGGAGAGTACGATGAGATCTGGGAAAAAAAGACAGTTAAATTATGAGCTGCTCCGTATCCTTGCGATGTTGATGATTGTGTGCCTTCATTATCTCAGTAAGGGGGGGCTGCTTGGCGACCCGGCGAGGGCGGATATGACCGCCACGGGATATACAGCGTGGTTTGTTGAGGCGCTGTGTCTCGTGGCGGTCAATGTCTATGTGCTGATCAGCGGTTATTTTGGGGTGGATTTGCTGGGAAGCCAGACGGTAGGAAAGCGTCTGACCTTCTGGGAGGTGATGCGGAAACCACTCAAAATATGGAAGCAGGTCTTTTTTTATTCGATGCTCTTTGGCTGCGGGGCGATCGTCCTTGGTTTGCAGGCGTTTGACCCGTATCGCTTTTTTTCTTATTGTTTTCCAATTGTGACAGAACATTACTGGTTTGCGACTTCGTATATATTTCTGTGCCTGATGATGCCGTTTCTCAATGCGGGCATTTCCTGTCTGGACCAGAAGGAGCTGCGGTGGCTGCTGCTTGGCTTTTTGCTGTTGTTCAGCATGGCGAAAACGGTGATACCGATGCAGCTTCCGTGGGATAAATACGGCTATGACAGTCTCTGGTTTGTGGTGCTGTATCTGACCGGCGCGTATATCAGGCGGTATGAAATGCCGTTTTTAGCGCGCAGATGGCGGGCAGCAGCGCTGTATCTTGGCAGTACTGCCGCCATTTTTGCCTCTTTTTTCCTGATTCGGCTGGTTTATCTGAAAACAGGGATGCTTGGAGAGCGCATTCAGTATGGATACACCTATAATTTTCTGTTTTGCTATACAGGCGCGGTGGGATTGTTCTTGCTTTTTCAGCCGTCAAAATCCGCAAAGAGCAGCAGCCAGCAGTTTCTTGAGCGGTTTCGGAAGCCGGTTGAACTCTTTTCGGGGGCAGCGTTTGGCGTCTACCTGATTCACGAGCATCTGAATCTGCGCGGGTTTTGGCAGCGATGGCTGCACTGTGAAGTGCAGGCAGAGAACTCTGTGGCAGGATTTCTAGGGCATATGCTTGTGACTGTGTTGTGTGTGTATCTGGTCTGCACGGCAATGGAGCTGGTCCGTCAGAGAGGAATGCTGACATGGGTTCCAATGATTCTTTTGCTGCTGTATCCGCTGCGTCATGCGGCGGTTGGCGTGGATTTGATGGATGCGGGGTATGCGCTGGGAAATTACCGCTTTCTGGATACTGTCAATGAGATGTGGACGCTTGCGACCTATCTGGCAAATGTGGCGGGGGTATTGTTGTCAAAGCTTCCGTTTGGAGACTGCTGGATTGGCATGAATGTCTACTGCGGCCTCCTGATTGGCGTGGTGGCTGCAAGTGTCTATTATGCCCTGTGGAAACGCTATGGACAGCGGCGCAGAAAGTTTGCAGTGCTGTTGTTTGGCGCAGAGTTTACAGCGCTTTCGCTGTGCTGGGCGCCGCCTGTTATTTTATATCACTATCTGGGCTATCTGTTGATGACCATTGCGGTGATGGTGTTATATGCGGCGATCATACGCAATAAAAAATCTTATTTTATCATAGCGGGTGTGATTTTGGGATGCTGTGTCGCGGTGAGGATGCCCAATGTCACCTATATGGCATTGATACTGCCTGTCTGGTGCGACTGCTTCTGGAGCCGTGGCAGGACACTGGATGCGCTTTCGTGGTTTCAGCGGCTGCTCAGACGTACTTTGTACTGTATCGGCGGTTATTTGACTGGACTGCTGGTGCCGCTTGGCGTAATCTGCGCGCGCTATGGTCTGGCGGCATATCCGCGCATGGTTACATCGCTCTTTGGGATGACAGACCATGCAACAGACTATAAGCCAGCCTCCATGATTACGGCAATGTTTGGGGATTACCTGCGGTATAGCGGATGGCTGTTATTGTTTGTATTTTACATGGTCTGCGGACTTTTGATGTTTTGGATAGCAAAAAAACTTGAAAGAAATCATACATTGTCGAAAAAAATAGCATTTGTACTTGAAATGTTTTATTCATTTGGTTTCTTGGTGGTGCTGCGCTTCTGTTATGGCAGGGGAATGTTTGGTTTTGATTACACCGATAATTTTAGTATGTACAAGTGGGTGACAGTCTATCTGCTCATCGCAATCGGACTGTGTGTGTGGTGTCTGGCAGATCAGAAGTGCAGCAGGGAGTACAAACTCTGGGCGGTGTTTCTGCTGGTCATTATTTTTATCACGCCGCTCGGGAGCAATAACGGGCTTTATCCTATTATGAATAATCTGTTTCTGGTGCTGCCTGTCTCCATGCTGATGACCGCGGAAGCGTTCAGAAAGAGCAGGCGCGCAAGGGGGAAGGCGGACGCGTTTGGTATTGTGTTTGCTCTGGTGCTTGCCTGCGCGATGATACAGAGCGTATTATATGGCGTTCATTTTGTGTTCCACGACGCGGGGGCACATCAGACCGCAGGTCAGGATAACACGCGTCTTGAATTGCAGTGCAGCAGTGCGGGAACGGGACTTGCGGCGACGAGGGATAAGAAGACTGCGCTCGAGGAGCTTGACGCGTATGTATATCAGAACGGCCTATATAAAAAACGTGTGATATTATACGGAGATATTCCCGCGGTTTCTTATCTGTTTGACATGGAGCCTGCAATTTCGACGACGTGGGCAGATTTAGACTCATACGGCATCTATGTGCTCGAGGAGGAGCTTGCGCGCCTTGCGGAGGAGAGCCTGTCGGAGGAAGCACCTGTTATCATATATGGACGCGCCGCTGTAGAGCGCCTGACGGAAAAGGCAGAAGGGGCGAAGTATGAGAAATGGAGCAGCATCCTGTCGTTTGCGCAGGCGCAAGGATACCAGCAGTGTTTTGAGAATGAGGAATATGTGATCTTATCAAAACCTCATGTATATTAATCGCAAAACCTTGCCAAAATCATATTAAAAGAGTACAATAAAGCGAGAAATAATGGAAAAAGTGGAAAGGTTTGGTAATTTCGATGATCAATTTTAACGTACCGCCGTTTACGGGGCGTGAGATGGAATATATAAAGCAGGCTGTCGAGAACCAGAAGATCTGCGGTGACGGACCCTTCACACAGAAGTGCAGCGCGTGGATAGAGGAGCACACTGGAACGGCAAAGTGCCTGCTGACCCCCTCCTGCACGCAGGCGACAGAGCTTGCGGCGCTGCTCATGGACATCAGGGAAGGGGACGAGGTCATTATGCCCTCCTACACCTTTGTGTCAACGGCGGATGCTTTTGTGCTGCGCGGTGCGAAGGTGGTGTTCGTTGATATCAGACCAGACACGATGAACATCGACGAGACATTAATTGAGGCGGCAGTCACAGAGCGGACGCGGGCGGTCGTGCCGGTGCACTATGCAGGGGTTGCGTGCGAGATGGACACGATTATGGACATTGCAAAGCGGCATAATCTCTTTGTGGTGGAGGACGCGGCGCAGGGAATCAATGCCACCTATAAGGGAAAACACCTCGGTGCCATCGGAGATTTCGGGTGTTATTCTTTTCATGAGACCAAGAACCTCAGCATGGGCGAGGGCGGTGCGCTGCTGATTCAGGATGCGAAGTATATTGAGGATGCCGAGATTATCCGTGAGAAGGGAACAAACCGCTCTCAGTTTTTCCGCGGGCAGATTGACAAGTACCGCTGGGTGAACTACGGTTCGTCGTACCTGCCAAGTGATATGAATGCGGCGTATCTGTGGGCGCAGCTCGAATGCATTGACGCCATCACGGCAAAGCGTCTGGCACTGTGGCGTCAGTATGATGAACTGTTGCAGCCGCTGCAAGAGAGCGGGCTTCTTGCGCTTCCGCATGTTCCAGAGGGCTGTGTGCACAACGGACATATGTACTATGTTAGGGTAAAGGATTTGGAGGAGCGCACCCGTCTGATTGAATTTCTGAAAGGAAACGGTATCTGGGCTGTATTTCATTATGTGCCGCTGCACTCGGCGCCCGCAGGGCTTAAATTTGGCAGATTTTCCGGCGAGGATGTCTATACGACCAGAGAGAGCGAACGGCTGCTGCGCCTGCCGATGTTTTATTCGCTCACGCCGGCAGAGGTGGATTATATTGTAGGAAAAGTGAAGGAGTTCTATCACGTATGACAGATGACCGCACAGGGAACAAGGCAGCAAAAGTGTGTGGTGCGTTTGCTTTCACTGTACTGTTTGCGCTGCTTTTAGCCGTTCGATTTGATTTTTATTATGATCTGAATGATGACACCATGATTAAGGATATCTTATCAGGAGCTTACACAGGAACGCCAAATGGCTTCTGCATCCAGATGCTGTATCCTTTAGGGTGGTGTATTGCGCTTCTTTACAAGGCCATTCCAGCCGTTCCATGGTATGGCTTGTTTTTGTGTCTGTGCCAGTTTGGCGTCTTGTTCCTCATCGCGGTGAGGCTGCTGTCGCTCATGAGACGCACAGGGACGAAGCTCGCAGCGCTCTTGGCGGAGGCGGTACTGGCATTTGGCCTGTTTCTGCGGCAGTTTGTGATTATACAGTACAGTGTCACAGCCGGAATCTGTATGGCGGGTGCAGTCTTTTTGTTTCTGACGGCGCCGGGAACGGACAAGCCATCTGTTTTTTTCAGGAGAAATCTGCTGTCCTTGATGCTGGTCGTACTGTCTTTTATGATACGGACAGAGGTCTGCTTCATGCTGCTGCCTTTTCTGCTCCTTGCAGGGATGGCAAAGTGGTGCGGTGAGAAAAAGTTCTTTACAGTGGCGAATTTCAGAAAGTATCTGACGCTGATTGCGGCGGCAGTCCTGTGCATGGCGGCGGTGTACTCGCTGGACCTGCTCGCCTACAGCGGCAGTGAGTGGAGCAGTTTTCGCAGTTTTTTTGACGCGCGGACGAAACTGTATGATTTTTATGGACTGCCAAAATATGAGGAGCACCGCGGTTTTTATGAGTCGATCGGACTGTCAAGAGAGTCGTATACCTTGCTGGAAAACTATAATTTTGCGCTGGATGAGTCGATTGACACTTGGAGGCTTGAGGCGATCGTGGCATATCAGGAGCAGCTTGCAGGACAGGGCAGCGGACTGAAAAAAACCTTTGGCTTTATCAGCAAAAAAAGCCTGAAAGAAGCTCTGTGGCAGTACAAAAACCAGTTGCAGAGCAGTCATACTCTTGCCAGCGTGACGGTGATTGTCCTGTATTTTTTGTATATTCTGACGGGAGTGGTGCCTGCGCGGGGGAAAGCGCGGGTAAATGCAGTGCTCTGGCTCGTGTTTCTGGTCATGGTGCGCAGCGTCCTATGGCTGTATCTGTATATGGTGGACCGGCTGCCGGACAGGGTGACCGTTCCTTTGCTCATGATGGAGCTGGTGGCGCTTCTTGGCTTCTGGCTTGGTGAGGGGACAGTCAGCGCAAAAAGGGCGGCAAAAATCCTAGTCACGCTGCTGTGCATCACCGGGACAGCGGTCGTCCTTCTGGGCAGCCTGCGGGCTGTGCAGGCAGAGTATGACCGCCGCGGGGCAGCGGATGCGCGCTGGAATGCAATGATGGATTATTGCCGGAAAAATGGAAATAATTATTATGTGATGGATGTGTACTCCGCAACGTCGTATCAGAATGCGCCGTATTCTGAAAAAATATTTACCGATGTGGATAATACTTACAAAAATTTTGACTACTGTGGAGGCTGGGCGGCAAAAAGCCCGCTGGCAAGACAGAAGCTTGCGCGGCAGCATTACAGGGATGTCCAGAGTGCGCTTGGCAGTACCGCATACTTTGTGACGGCGCCGGGCAAAGACCTTGACTGGCTTGTGCAGTATTATCAGAAACGAAAAATTACCGTCACGCCAGTGTGCCAAGACCAGATACGGACAACCTCCTCGGAGACCGCATTTGACGTGTACCAGCTGATTCGGAACTGATATATATAAAAGAAGGAGACAGATATGGAACCAGTAAAAAAGGACTTAATCCTGCGGGGAGAGCAAATCTATTTAAGACCCATCACCGCAGACGACACGGAGCTTGCTGTGCGGTGGCGCAACCAGCCAAGTGTGGTGGCAAATTTCTTATACCGCAAACCCATCACCCCAAAAGACCATGAGGACTGGCTTGCCAACAAGGTGTTCAAAGGGCTGGTGCATCAGTTTATTGTGTGCAGAAATGAGGATGACAAGCCGCTTGGCTCTGCGTACCTTCAGAATTTTGACGAGGAGAGCAGACGGGCGGAGTGGGGGATTTACTTAGGAGAGGAGCAGACCTATGGGAAGGGAGTCGGCACAGAGGCAGGGCATTTGATTCTGGATTATGCGTTCAATACGCTCGGACTGCACAAGGTCGTCTCGCGCGTGCTGGCGCGCAACACGGCGAGCGCGCGCATGAGTGAGAAGGTGGGCAGTATCCAAGAGGCGTATCTTCGGGATGAATATTTTCTGGACGGACAGTACGAGGATTTGATTCTGTTTGGCATCTTTAATCCCAGAGAACAGATCGCTTCCGTCAAAGAAGGGCAGGAGGACTATGAGTAAGGTAAGTTTTGTCATTCCCTGCTACCGGAGTGCGCGGACCATCGAGGGCGTGGTGGCAGAAATACAGAGCACAATGGCGTCCATGCCGGAGTACACCTGCGAAATCATTCTGGTAAATGACTGTTCGCCGGATGATACTTATGAAGTGATCAAAAATCTGTGCGCGCGCTACAGCTGCATTACCGGCATCAGTCTGGCGAAAAATTTTGGACAGCACGCGGCGCTGATGGCGGGACTGCGGCGTTCGGACGGGGAGATCGTGGTCTGTCTGGACGACGACGGGCAGACGCCGGCGAATGAGGTCGGGAAGCTGCTTGAGCGCATTGAGCGCGGAAGCGATGTGGTTTACGCAAGCTATGGGGATAAGAAGCACAGCGCCTTTCGCAATTTTGGCACATGGATGAATGACATGATGACAAGGATTATGCTCGGGAAACCAAAAGATCTGCATCTGACGAGCTATTTTGCGGCGAAGCGTTTTGTGGTGGACAGTATGCTCCAATATGAAAACAGTTATCCCTACATTATCGGTCTGGTGCTGCGCGCCACCAGAAATATCTCCAATGTGCCCGTAAACCACAGGAGCCGCACCGTCGGAACCTCCGGCTATACCATGAAGAAACTGCTCGGGCTGTGGTTTAATGGGTTTACGGCGTTTTCCATCCTGCCGCTTCGCATTGCCACCATGACAGGGGCGCTCTTTGCGGGGGCTGGCTTTCTCTATGGCATCTATACGGTGGTGAAAAAATTTGTCAATCCAGAGGTGCCGCTGGGGTTTAGCTCGCTGATGGCAGCCGTTGTCTTTATCGGCGGAATGCTCATGATTATGCTGGGGCTGATCGGGGAATACATCGGGCGGATTTATATCAGCATCAACAATTCTCCTCAGTATGTGGTGCGCGAGGAGACACACAGCGGTGAAACAGATTGTGGGGAGTGACAGTTGTATAAAAAATCGGATTGTGCTATACTCTATACGCATAGGGAGGTAGTTTTCTATATGAAAGATCTCATTGCCTGCACATTTTCCAACAGTGAACATGCAAGAACATACGCGAAGCGCAATGCAGTGATTCAGATCATTGTGGCGACGGCAGCCTTTATCCTGATGATGCGCGTGTTCCCGATGGGGCTGGTGCAGAATCATGTGCTGTCAAGACAGAACGCATATGACAGCCCGGCAAAGGCACTGCTTGCAGGAGAGCCGTTTGGCGCTGCCGACAAGAAATTACAGATGGTATATTTTACACAGGATCATCTGTATCAGGTGACGCTGTATATGGGATGTACGCTGGGGCAAAAACAGGCAGATTACGAGAGCGTGCGCTTCCGGCTGTATGATGACGCCTTTTCCTGTATCTATGAGGAGGAAGCCGACAGCAGGAAAATCGCAAAAAACGGATATCTGGCGGCGGTGCCCAATCTGGATGTCGTGAAAGGGCAGGCATATTATTATGAAATTCTTATAGACGAGGAGAGCAGTGCGGTATATACGCTCCCTGTCGGGAACAGGACGGCGCTTGCGCAGGCGGAGAACGCTACCTTGTATATTGACGGTATTATCAATGAGGAAGTCAGTCTGGTCGCGGATTTTGATTATTCAAGACCGCTGACGGTCTTTGAGATTCTTCTGTATGATGTGCTGATCGCAGCAGGGGCAGCGGTGGTTTATCTGTTGCTCCTGATGCTGGTACAGCAGTATGATGAACGGTTTTCGCAGGAAGCGTTTCGCGTGGGCAGCGTGGGCAGGATTGCCAGAATCAGTGTGGCAGTGCTTGGCTTGCTTGCGTCGGCGGCGCTGTTTGTCTATGCGGTTGTCCTGAACAGATTTGGCGGCGAGGTGTGGGACAGGCTCTTTTTTACCGCCGGGATTGCTGCCGCAGATGCGTGGCTGATTGGTTTTTTGTGGCGCCTGCCGCGGACGCTCCGCCCCCAGAAGCGCTCGAAGATGCCTGCGGGCAGTATCATGTGGCTGACGTGGAGAAACTATATCCAGACGGTCAGTTTTGGGCTGCTGTTCTATGCGCTGTGCCAGTATGTCAATGCGGACAGAAATTTTTACCACTACACAAATACCAGATGGATGCTGATCTTTCTGGCGGTCGCGCTGCTCATGAATTATCATGAAAAGCAGTTTGTAAACAAGCTGAGCCTTCTGTGGCTGGTTTTAGGGTTTGCCGGATCAGTATATTATTGCAGTTTTGTGCAGGGAGATAAGAATGAGCTGCTGCTTGCGCGGCTTACCTGCGGCGTGGTGGTGTCGTGGGGACTGCTGGTGCTCACTATCCTCCGCATGATCGCCAAGACCCCGGAGCTTGCATCAGCCTGTGGTCAGATGACAGGGCGGCTTGTCCGGGACAGACAGCGGCTTTGCTACAGTGTGTTATGGATTGTGTTCAGTTTGTTTATGTATGCTTACCGGTATGAGAAGGTGTGGGTTTTTACGGCGACGCTGCCGTTTGCGGCATTTTTATTCTCACCGAACACACTTGCCTCAAACTGCCGCTTTCTCAAGAATTTCAGCAACGGCATTCTGCTCAGCTTTGCGCTGGTGACGTTTTTTTGTCTGGCGCACAGACCGCACCATTACTGGATGCTCTACCGCTATGGCGGCATATTTCACACGGTGGCGTGCACCGGGATGTATCTGGCGGTGGTGTTTGGCACAGCGCTTGCAAAGCTCTATGGAAAGCTAAAGACACGGAAGAGTATGCTGACTTTCTGTTTTCCAGAATATTTTGTGACCGCGTGCGCAGCCGGGTTTATCCTGCTGTCGATGTCGAGAACGGCGTTTCTCACAACCTTGGTGACGGTGGCAATGATCGTGGCAGTCACCGCAGTGGCGTATAAAAAGGGCGCTGTCAGGATTCTGTCGGAGCTTTTGATGCTGATGGCGGTGTGTCTGGCCAGCTTTCCGATGGTGTTTACCGCAGTCAGAATGGTTCCGGCGGTGGTGAATGACCCGGTGCGCTATGAGATTGAGTTTCAGGACAGAAGCTTTATGATCTACGAGGGCGACCCGGTGGACTCGGACAAATATATGACGGTGCGGCGCTTTTTTGCCACACTGTTTGGCAGGTTTCAGTCAGCAGAAGGCGGACAGGAGGCGGATGCGGGGAGGGACGAACTCACAGGAAGAGAAGCCGGTACGCTTGCTTTTACGGGGAATGCGCTTGCAGGGCTAGAGCAGCGCAGTGTTTCACAGGAAGTGGAAGAATCTCCAGATATTTCAAATGGAAGGTTTGAAATTTTTCAGGATTATATCAATGCGATTCGCTTTCGGGGGCATCCTAAGATGGGACCGGAAGATCCAAAGGGCGATGAGTATGCCCACGCGCACAATTCCTACCTTCAGGTCGCTTATAATTTTGGACTGGTTGCGGGGCTTTTGTTTCTGGTGCTGTGTGCGCTGACACTGTGGCGCGCAGTCCGGCTCTTTCTGGACTATGGCAGCAGGTACAGCATCGTGCTCATACCTTTTTCGCTTGTCGTTGTATTTGGATTTATCAGTTTGACGGAGTGGGCTTATCATCCATGCATTCCGGCAGGGTTTGGCTTTATACTGATGCAGATGCTCTTGATGCGGGACTGTGAGGGACCCGCGAAATAAAGAGCCGGGAGGCAGAAACAATATTATGAAAAAGTTTAATCATATCAATCTACAGCTATTGCACAGAAGAATTGTGCTTGTGATTCTTGACATCATGACCGTGTGTATCGCAAGCATTGTACCGCTGTGGTTTCGCTTTGAACTGAATTACAGAGACATTCCAGAGGTGTATTTAAGCTCGGCATGGAATATGATGGTTCCCAATGTGGTGATGACGCTGGTCGTATTTTATATCTTTAAGCTGTATCACAGCCTGTGGGCGTTTGCGGGGACGGCGGAGGTGCAAAATATTCTGGCAGGGTGCGGTTTGAGCGCGATTTTGGATTTTGCTGGCATGCGTGTTCTTCAATATCCGATTCCCAGAAGCTATTATTTCACGTATGCGCTGGTGCTCACGGGGCTTACGACCGGTACCCGGTTTTCGTACCGCATCCTGCGGGGAATGCGGCACAAGGCGCAGAACCGCAAAAACGGTACGCGCGTAATGATTATCGGCGCCGGGGATGCCGGAAATACAGTTATTAAGGAGATTGTCAACAGCAGTTACAGCACGATGACCATCAAGTGCATCATTGATGATGACGAGCACAAATGGGGCAGGTTTATACAGGGCATCAAGATTGTCGGCGGGCGTGACAGAATCGTGGAGTATGCGGCGCTGTACGGCATTGATGAGATTTTTATCGCGATTCCGTCCGCAAACCGCGCGACGATGAAGGCGCTCGTCGAGATCTGCAAGGAGACAAGCTGCAAGCTCAGGACGCTGCCGGGCATCTATCAGCTCGTAAACGGCGAGGTCAATGTCAGCAAGCTGCGCGATGTGGATGTGGAGGACTTGCTGGGGCGCGACCCGATCAAGGTGGATTTGGATTCTATTTTAAATTATGTCAGAAACCAAGTCATTATGGTGACAGGGGGCGGCGGCTCGATCGGAAGTGAGCTGTGCCGCCAGATCGCAGGGCACAAGCCGGCGCGGCTGATTATCGTGGACATCTATGAAAACAATGCCTACGAGATACAGCAGGAGCTAAAGCAGCGCTATCCTAAGCTGGATTTGGTGGTGCTGATCGCTTCTGTGAGAAATACCAACCGCATCAACAGCATCATGAGAGAATACCGCCCGGACATTATCTATCACGCGGCGGCGCACAAGCATGTGCCGCTGATGGAGGTAAGCCCCAATGAGGCGATCAAAAACAATGTCTTTGGCACATGGAAAACCGCGCAGGCAGCAGTGCAGAACGGCGTGAAAAAGTTTGTGATGATCTCCACGGACAAGGCAGTCAATCCCACAAATATCATGGGCGCGAGCAAGCGCATCTGCGAGATGATCATTCAGACATACAACCGCCACTATGAGACCGAGTTTGTGGCAGTGCGGTTTGGCAATGTGCTGGGGAGCAACGGGAGTGTGATTCCGCTGTTCAAAAAGCAGATCGCGGCGGGCGGACCCGTGACGGTCACACACCCAGATATCATCCGTTATTTTATGACGATCTCGGAGGCGGTATCGCTGGTCTTGCAGGCGGGCGTCTACGCGAAGGGCGGCGAGATCTTTGTGCTTGACATGGGAGAGCCTGTCAAGATCTTGGATTTGGCAAAGAACCTGATACGGCTGTCCGGGTATAAGGTCGATGAGGATATCCGAATTGAATTTACAGGCCTGCGGCCCGGGGAGAAGCTCTATGAGGAGATGCTGATGCGCGAGGAGGGGCTCACGGATACGGCGAATAAGCTGATTCATATTGGCAGACCGATCGAGTTTGACGAGACGTTATTTTATGTGCAGCTCAACAATCTGAAACATGCAGTGGAGAATGAGTGTGAGGATGTGCGGTCTTTGATACAGGAGATCGTGCCGACATATGTGCCCAATGTGGGCGGGGAGGAGTATGAAAATGAAAAAGAGAATCTATCTTGCAAGTCCTACCATGCACGGGGATGAGCAGCGGTTTGTGGCGGAGGCGTTTGAGACAAACTGGGTTGCGCCGCTAGGCCCCAATGTCAATCATTTCGAGACGGAGCTTGCGGCCTATACAAACTGCGGCTATGCTGCGGCGTTAAGTTCCGGGACAGCGGCTATCCATCTGGGGCTAAAGCTCTTGGGCGTCAGACAGGGCGATGTCGTGTTTGTGTCCTCGCTCACCTTCTCGGCAAGCTGCAATCCGATTGCCTATGAGAAGGCAGTCCCTGTGCTGATTGACTCAGAGCCAGACACTTGGAATATGTCACCGGAGGCGCTGGAGCGGGCATTTGAGAAATATCCGTCGCCCAAGGCGGTAGTGGTCGTACATCTGTACGGAACCCCGGCGAAAATGGATGAAATCATGGAGATTTGCGCAAGGCACCATGTGCCGGTACTAGAGGACGCGGCAGAGTCACTTGGCTCTACATATGGCGGAAAACAGACAGGTACTTTTGGGCGCATTGGCATCTATTCATTTAATGGCAACAAGATAATCACCACCTCCGGCGGCGGGATGATGGTCTCTGCCGAGGAGGCGCTCGTGCAGGAGGCGAGAGTGCTGTCCACGCAGGCGAGGGACCCGGCGCGCCACTACCAGCATTCCAAGATTGGCTACAATTACCGCATGAGCAATATTGATGCTGGCATCGGGCGGGGACAGCTTCTGCATCTGGATGAACACATACAGCGCAAAAAGGCAATTTACCAGCAGTACAAAAAGGCGTTTGCGGACATGCCAGAGATTGTTATGAACCCCATGAATCCAAAGGGCGATGCGAACAACTGGCTCTCTGGTATGATCATTGATAAAGGCAGCAGCGTGACGCCGGACAATGTGATGGATGCGCTCGAGGCGGAGAACATCGAGTCGCGTCCCATCTGGAAGCCCATGCATATGCAGCCTGTCTTTGCGGACTGTGACTTTTTTAGCCACTGTGAGCACGGCGCGGGCGTGAGCGAGGAGATCTTTGCCCGCGGCATGTGCCTGCCAAGCGATATCAAGAACACAGACGAGGATATGGACAAGATCATATCTATAATCAGAGCGCAGTTTGGGCGGTAAAGAGAGGATAAATATATGTATCAGAAAGTAAAACGCCTCATGGACATTCTCCTGTCTCTGACAGCGCTGGTGATACTCAGTCCAGTCCTTCTGGCGACAGCGCTGCTGGTGCGCGTCAAGCTTGGCTCGCCGGTCATTTTTCATCAGGAGCGCCCCGGATACCATGAGAAAATATTCAAGCTGTGCAAGTTCAGGACCATGACCGATGCGCGGGATGCAGACGGCGCGCTGCTGCCCGACGAGCAGCGCCTCACCAGATTTGGCAAAATCCTGCGCTCTACAAGCCTTGACGAGCTGCCGGAGCTGTGGAACATACTCAAGGGCGATATGAGTCTCATCGGGCCAAGACCGCTGCTGGTGCGGTATCTGCCCTACTACACCAAAGACGAGCGCAGGCGCCATGACGTGCGGCCGGGGCTGACGGGTCTTGCGCAGGTGAACGGCAGAAATGCGCTGGGATGGGAGGCGCGGTTTGCCTATGATCTGGAATATGTGGATCATCTAAGTTTGGGTATGGATTTGAAAATCCTGTTTCTGACAGCCGCAAAAGTGGTGAAGCGCTCTGGAACGCTGTCCGGCGCAGATCAGGTGGTCGCAGATTTTGATGAGTATAGGAAAAAGGGAAAACAGGAGGCGCACAATGAAACAACTGGTATTCTTTGAACAGCCACTGCCCGTCACGCCCATTATGCCGCTTGAGATGACCTGCGGGCAGAATGCGTTCTGGATCAAGCGCGATGACCTGCTCCCGTTTAGCTTTGGCGGCAACAAGGTGCGCAAGGCCGCAGAATTTTATAAAGAAATCAAAAAAAGCGGCGCGGATGTGGTTATGACCTACGGCAGCAACAGCTCGAACCATTGCAGAATCATTGCCAATATGGCGGCGGCAATGGAATTGCAGTGTCATGTGATCTCGCCGGAAGAGAACCGGGAAATATTGTACAATACAAGGATGGTGTCGCAGTTTGGCGCTTCCATCGAGACCTGCCCTGTAAACGAGGTTGCACAGACGATTGAAAACAGGAAGGCAGCCTTTGTAAAAGAAGGGAAAAAACCGTATTTTATCACTGGCGGAGGGCATGGCAACCCCGGCACGCACAGTTATGTCAGGGCATATGATGAAATCTGCGCACAGGAAGCGCAGATGGGCGTGCATTTTGACTATATTTTTCACGCTTCGGGAACAGGAGCCACGCAGGCAGGACTTGTCTGCGGACAGCTTCTTAGAGAGGACGGGGCGCGCAGGATTGTCGGTATCAGTATCGCGCGGGAGAAGGAGCGCGGACGGGAGGTTGTACGGGAGAGCATTGAGTCGTATCTGGGTGCAGATTATGAGAAGTACTACAGAGATGACGCGCTGATTTTTGAGGATGCATACCGGTGCGGCGGATACGGAGCGTATGACCAGCAAATTCTCAATGTGGTTTACCGCCTGATGTGCAAAGAAGGGATTCCTGTGGATACCACATATGTCGGAAAGGCTTTCTGGGGGATGTTGCAGTATCTTCAGGAACAAGCGGTTTCCGGCAGGAAAATCCTGTTTCTGCACACAGGAGGCACCCCGCTGTTTTTTGACAAGCTGAATATTATTAAAAATGATAAATAGAAAGGACTGTGCTGCAATATGAATCTGTTAATATTAAGCTGTGGGACAAGAGATAAAGTGGTTCAGTATTTTAAGGCGGCCTTTGCAGGGAAAGGGCGTGTTGTCTGTACAGATTGCAGTCCCTATGCGCCCGCACTCTATGAGGCGGATGCCCACTACATTGTCCCGAGGATCACGGCACCAGAGTATCTTGATGTCATCTATGAGATCTGTCGGAAGGAGACCGTCACAGGCGTGCTCTCGCTCATTGACCCGGAGCTGTCGCTGATTGCAGCCAACGAGGCGCAGTTTCGGGCGCTGGGCGTGCAGATTATCGGTTCGGACTATGCGCTGTGCGAGCGTACTTTAGATAAGTGGGCGCTGTTTGTCTGGATGGAGGAGCATGGTTATCCCTGTGCCAGAACCTATCGCACGATGGAGTCGTTTGGCGCGGCGCTTGAGCGCGGAGAAGTCCAGTTTCCTGTGTTTGTAAAGCCGATGAAGGGCAGCGCGAGCATTCAGATTGCAAGGGCGGACGACATGGAGACCGCAGCGTTTTTGTTTGCGCACGGGGATGAGATGATCATACAGGAATACATGACAGGGCAGGAGATTGGCGCCGATGTCTATATTGATCTGGTCAGCAAAAAGGTGGTGTCCATCTTTACAAAGAAAAAGCTGGTGATGCGGGCGGGAGAGACGGACAAGGCGGTCTCGTTTATAGATGAGAAGCTCTTTATATTTCTCACGAAATTTGTCGAGGAGAGCGGATTTGCAGGACAGATTGACATTGATTTATTTGAGAAAGACGGCATTTATTTGATCTCGGAGGTGAACCCCCGATTTGGCGGCGGATACCCCCATGCGTATGCCTGCGGGGCAGACCACATGACACTGATACGAAACAATCTGATGGGCATGGAGAATCCAGTGCAGATTGGCGGCTATGCGACAGGCAAAGTGATGATGAAGTACAATGAAATCATGCTGACAGACGTTAAGGATAAATGAAAACTATGGGAAAAGTATTGATACTTGCCAATTCCGCGAGCGGATTATATGATTTTCGCAATGAATTGGTGCTTGCACTCTTGCAGGAAAATGAGGTCTATGTCAGCCTCCCCGACGAGGAGAAGGCACCCGAGCTTGCGCGCGAGGGCTGTAAGGTTTTTCACACTGAAATCGACAGGCGCGGGGTGAATCCGGTGCGCGATCTTAGGCTGCTTGCCGGTTATTTTCGGCTGATGCGGCAGGTGAAGCCCGATGTGGTGCTCACCTATACGATCAAGCCCAATATTTATGGAAATCTGTGCTGCCGGCTTTTGCGGATACCGTACCTTGCCAATATCACAGGGCTTGGCTCTGCCTTTGAGAACGGGGGACTGGTGCAGAAGATCGTCGTGCTCTTATATAAAAGCGCACTCAAAAAGGCGCAGTGCATCTTTTTTCAGAATAAGACGAATCAGGAGATTTTTGCACAGTATGGCATCCGCGGGAAAAAGACAAGGCTGGTGCCCGGCTCCGGGGTCAATCTGGACAGGCATGCCTGCAAGGAATATCCCGCGCCGTCTGACATGGTGTTTTTGTATGTGGGCAGGCTGATGCGGGAGAAGGGCGTGGAGGAACTGCTCTACGCGGCAGAGAAGCTTCACAAGGAGTATCCGTCGGTGGTGTTTGAGCTGGTTGGCAGCTATGAGGAGGACTATAAGGCGCGCATCGAGGCGTATGAAAAACAAAACATTGTGCGGCATATAAGTTATCAAAAGGACATTGCACCGTTTTATCAAAGGGCGTGTGCTGTGCTGATGCCAAGCTATCACGAAGGAATGTCCAACGTGGTCTTGGAGGCGGCGGCGAGCGGCCGGCCAGTGCTCGCATCACAGATTCCGGGATGCGAGGAGGGCTTTGAGGACGGTGTCACAGGATTTGGCTTCGCGCCGCGCGACCGGGAGGCGCTCTTGCAGGCGCTGCGGCGGTTTATGGCACTCTCTTACGAGGAGCGGGCACAGATGGGAAAGAATGCGCGCGCGAAAATGGAGCGGGAATTTGACCGCAGACAGGTCGTACAGGCATACATGGATGAGATTCAGAAAATAATATAAAATGCATGATTCAATAAAAAGGAGAAAATGGGAAAATGAGCTTATATGAAGAGATTGTAAGTGGGAAAGAAAAGCTGTCCTTGGTGGGGCTTGGCTATGTGGGAATGCCGATCGCTGTCGCATTTGCGCGAAAAATTCAGGTCGTGGGCTTTGACTTAAACGCGGCTAAGATCGCGCTCTACCAGTCGGGGGTGGACCCTACGAATGAGGTGGGCAACGAGGTGATCAGGACGACAAAGGTCGCTTTTACAGCAGACCCGTCAAAGCTGCGCGAGGCAAAATTTCATATTGTGGCGGTGCCGACGCCGGTCAATGACGATCACACGCCTGATTTGACACCCGTTGAGGGGGCAAGCCGCATTCTGGGCCAGAATCTGACAAAAGGCTCGATTGTCGTGTTTGAGTCTACGGTCTATCCCGGAGTCACAGAGGACATCTGCGTGCCGATTCTCGAGCGGGAATCGGGGTTAAAATGCGGTGTGGATTTTAAGATCGGCTATTCGCCGGAGCGCATTAACCCGGGCGATAAGGTGCACCGCCTAGAGACGATCACAAAGATTGTGTCGGGCATGGACACGGAGACGTTAGAGGAGATCGCCCATGTGTATGAGCTGGTGGTGGAGGCGGGCGTGTACCGCGCAGAGTCGATCAAAGTCGCGGAGGCGGCAAAGGTGATCGAGAACAGCCAGCGTGATATCAATATTGCGTTTATGAATGAACTTTCGATTATTTTTAATAAAATGGGGATTGACACCAAGTCTGTGCTTGAGGCGGCGGGGACGAAATGGAATTTCCTCAACTTCCAGCCGGGGCTTGTCGGCGGACACTGTATTGGCGTGGACCCGTATTATCTGACTTACAAGGCGGAGCAGCTTGGCTATCACTCCCAGATTATCCTCTCTGGGCGCCGCATCAATGACGATATGGGCAAATATGTGGCGGAGACGCTGGTCAAGAATCTGATCAAAGCGGATATTCCGGTAAAGAGCGCGAAGGTGGCAATCCTTGGCTTTACCTTCAAGGAGAACTGCCCTGATACGAGAAATACGAAAATCATTGACATTTACAATGAATTAAAGGAGTATGGCATCACCGCGCAGGTGACAGACGACAATGCCGATGCCGGGGAGGCAAAACGCCTGTATGGCATTGAGTTTACGCCGATGAAGGAAATCCGGGACTGTGATGCGGTCATTCTGGCAGTCGCACATGACGCGTACCGCTCTCTTGAGATGGCAGACATGGATGCGCTCTATGCAGACCGTGGGAAGGCGAAGGTGCTGACGGATTTGAAGGGGATTTTGGATAAAAAGGCGTATACTGACGCAGGCTATATTTATTGGAGATTATGATCTTGAGGTTCAGATTAAGAAATAAAAATAGAAAAATTTCGTTGCAGTTACAGGACATCCTAGCTGGCGCGGTCTTTGCGGTATTTTTTGCGTATTTGCTGTTTACGGGGGAGCCTGTCTACACCGGGGATACCTTTCAGCACGAAAACCAGATGATTATGCGCGAGCCGGGCTATGCACTGTTAATACAGTTTTTGCGCTTTCTGTCTCCTAAGCGGCATTACTGGATACTGATCGCGTTGCAGAATCTGCTGGCAGCGGCGGCAAACACGGCAGTGGTGGTGTTTATGCGCAGGCGCTTTGGGCTGGGAATGCCGGGGGTGTGCGTATTCACGGGGATTTTGCTTGTGCCGCATATCATGACCCCGATGTTTTCAAGCACGCATCTGGTGCTCACCAACGCCTTGATGACTGAGGGGATTTTATTCTCACTGTATCCGCTTGCCTTTATACAATTGCTTCGCGCGATGTGGTCTGGCAGACCGATGGGGAGAGAGAGCATTTGTGCGCTTGTAGGACTTTTTGTCCTGTCGCTCATCCGCGGCCAGATGATGGTGCTGTTTGTGGTGTGGTTTCTGCTGATGTTTGTCCTGACCGTCATCCGCGGCGTGCAGGAGAATGAGAAGATGGGAGAGCGCAATAATACTTTTGTGTTAGCGGAAAATATAGGCAGGCAGGGGCTGATGGCGATGATAGCGGCGTTTATTATTGTGTTTGCAGCCAGAAGCCTCGTGATTCATGTGTATAATTACTGTGAGCAGGGCTTGTTTGTGGATACGGCGTCTGGAACTGCCATGTCCTTTGCCAATGTCCTGTATGTGGCGGACCGGGAGGACGGCGCGGCGATTGAGGACGATGCGCTGCGGGCGCTCTTTTATGAGATGTATGACAGCGCGGACGCAGACCAGATGAATTATAAATATGCGCCGTCTGGCATACTTGGCAGGGCAGCGCATCATGAGCAGTGCCATGATGATTTGAATTTTATCTATTTTGCAGAACCGGCAAAACGGTATATAGGCGAGACCAAGAACATTTACCCAGACCGATATCAGGAGCTGATGATTGCAGTTGACGAGGTTGCCGGGACACTCTCCGCACAATTGATGCCGCAGGTGCTTGGCAGATACATACTGAATTATTTCAGTGTGGCAGCGCTGGGGTTTGTCAGGACGGTGGCGTATGAGCATCCTGTGCTTGTGTGGTATGCGGTGTTTCTCTATGCTGCGGCGGTGGTGCTGACACTATTATTGTGGCGGCAGTCGCCGCAGAGCAGGGCGGCGTCCTTTATGGCGGCTGTGCTGTTGACGATCGCAGGGAATGTCTGTGCGACAGCGCTGATGATACAGTGTATCTCGAGGTATATGATCTACAATCTGCCGCTGTTTTACATGGCGGGATTTTTGGAGCTGAGGGATGGCGTTTTTCGATTTATGGAAAGGAATAAAGATGGGATATAAAGAGTTAAAGTTTGAGAAGGACAGTGTATTTCTGGTGACGGGTGCAGCCGGTTTTATCGGTTCAAATCTGTGTGAGGCGCTGACAGATCTGGGGTATCAGGTGCGGGCGCTGGACGATCTCTCCACGGGCAGGGAGGAGAATGTCAAAATGTTCATGGACAGGTCAAACTACACGTTTATCAAGGGCGATATCAAGGATTTGGACACCTGTATGAAAGCCTGCGAGGGCGTTCGCTATGTGATGCATCAGGCGGCGTGGGGCTCGGTGCCGCGCAGTATTGAGATGCCGCTCTTTTATGAGCAGAATAATATCATGGGCACGCTGAATATGATGGAGGCGGCAAGACAAAACGGCGTCGAAAAATTTGTCTATGCGTCGAGCTCGTCTGTCTACGGCGATCATCCTGTGCTGCCAAAGAAAGAGGGACAGGAGGGGAATCTGCTCTCGCCCTATGCCCTGACGAAGCGCACCAATGAGGAGTATGGCAGGCTGTACAAGTCACTCTACCATCTAGACACCTATGGACTTCGCTATTTTAATGTATTTGGGCGCAGGCAGGACCCCAACGGCGCGTATGCGGCCGTGATTCCCAAATTTATCAAACAGCTGCTCGACGGCGAGGTGCCCACGATCAACGGCGACGGCAGGCAGTCGAGGGATTTCACTTATATTGATAATGTCATTGAGGCGAATTTCAAGGCGTGTCTGGCGCCAAGCGACGCGGCTGGTCAGGCGTTCAATATCGCTTACGGCGGGCGGGAGTATTTGATTGATATTTATTATGATCTGTGCAAGGCGCTTGGCAAGCAGGTGGAGCCTCATTTCGGGCCGGACCGCGCGGGCGATATCAAGCATTCAAACGCAGATATTTCCAAGGCAAAGGAGCTTTTGGGATACTGTCCTGAATATGACTTTGAGCAGGGCATCGCGCTTGCGATTGACTGGTATAAGGAAAATTTATAACATGAAGATTAGTATACGGATGGATGATGTCACACCTGATATGGATTGGGCGAAGTTTATGCGGTTTAAGGCGCTTTGCGATCTGTATCAGGTTCAGCCGCTTATAGGGGTCGTGCCAGACTGTCAGGATGCGATGCTTCATATTGATGAGCCCGAGATTTCTTCGGCAGCTTTCTGGGATTATCTGAAAACACTAAAGGACGAGGGCTGGACGATTGCACAGCATGGGGTCACGCATGTGTACCACACCAAAAAAATGGGCTGTTTCCCGCTCAACCGGCTTTCGGAGTTTGCAGGGAGAAGCTACAAACAACAGTACGAATCCTTGAAGGAAGGCAGGAAGATTCTCTCGGCACACGGCATTGACACAGATCTTTTTATGGCGCCTGCGCACTCCTTTGACAAAAATACAATAAAAGCACTCAAAAAACTGGGATTTCACAGGATGACGGACGGCTTTGGGGACAGACCATATATCAGGTGGGGCATGGTCTTTTATCCGATTTCCTACCGTCAGGGGAGTGTCCTCAAAAAGATGGACAAGCAGGGTTATACGACCTTTGTCGTCCATGCAAACACGATGGAGGACAGGGATTTTGAGCGGTATGAGCAGCTTTTTGCGGATTGCCGCGACAGGCTGGTTTCCTATCGGGAGCTTGTCAGGGTGGAGCCCGTAGGGCGCAGTGTGTTTGGACATTGGAAGGAGTATTGGATGGCGCTTGCCAAGTTTGTGCTCGTCAATCTGAAGAACAGAAGGGGAAAAGGAAAAAACAAAAAATGATGCAGACCAATCCAGTGAGGGTGTTGAATGTGCTGGGGACGACGAATCTTGGCGGCGCGGAGAGCAGGGTGATGGAGCTTTACCGCGCGTTAGACCGGACGAAGGTACAGTTTGATTTCCTCGTGCACACAGAAAAAGAAGGACAGTACGATCAGGAGATTCGGAGTCTTGGCGGCAGGATTTATGCTGTCCCGCGCTTTCGGGGGCTGAATCTGTCTGCTTACAAGAGGGCGCTTCGGCGGTTTTTTCAGGAGCATCACGCGTTTGCGGCGGTGCAGGGGCATATGACCAGCACTGCGGCGTTTTATCTGCCGATTGCCAAGAAGGCGGGCATTCCCGTGACAATCGCCCACGCGCGGAGCGCCGGCGTGGACCGGGGGCTCAAGGGAATGGTGACAAAGATTGTCCGCGCACCGCTAAAATACAGGGCGGATTACTGCTTTACCTGCTCTGCGGAGGCGGGCGAGGCAGTCTATGGCAGGGCGTGGGTGCAGCAGGGGAAGGTATGGACCATCCCCAATGCAATTGATACCAAGCGGTTTTTGTTTGATGCTTCTGTGCGCAGTCAGGTGCGCAGCGAGCTTGGGCTTGCCGACAAGTTTGTCATCGGGCATGTGGGCAGATTTGGCTTTATGAAAAATCACAGCTACTTAGTTGATATTTTTGCAGAGCTGTGCAAAATGCGCGACGATGCGGCGCTGGTGCTGATCGGAAAGGGAGAGCTTGAGGGCGCAGTCCGGGACAAGGTACGGACGCTTGGACTGTCGGACAGGGTGGTCTTTCTGGGAAACCGCTTTGATGTGGAGCGGTATTATCAGGCGTTTGACTATTTTGTCTTTCCGTCTGTCTTTGAGGGACTGCCGGGCAGTGTGGCGGAGGCGCAGGCGGCAGGTTTGCAGTGCCTTGTCTCCGATCAGGTGACGAGGGAGGCGGCGCTCACAGACCTTGCGGTCTACAAGAGCATCGAGGAGCCGCCTGCTGGCTGGGCGAGCGAGATTATGCGAAATGCCAAGAAGGCATTGCACAGGGAGGAACACAGCGGGACGATCGAGAAGATATTTCGGGACAAAGGATTTGATGTGCGGCAGCAGGCGGCGGCGATGGAGGCATTTTATATCAGCGGCGTAAATCCGCCGGGGCATGTGACACCGTACAGGAGTTTTGATAAAAAAGGCAGGTGATAGAGCGTGATAGACGTTAGTTATCGGAAAAAAATCGTACAGAATTTATATTTGCAGGTGAATCAAATCTGGTATCCGGGAACGGCATCCATAACCGGGCTGCTTGGGCAGCGGCGCAAGGCGGATATCCTGTTTGTGCACGGTGTGCCGTTTGAGGAGACAAAGGGGCGTTTTCGCGGCTGGCAGGAGTATCACACCTGTATGAATGATCTTACCAGATCCGAGGAGGAGATGCTGGCGGCAGTCAACAAGGCAGTGCGGTATCAGTTCCGCAGAAGTGAGAAGGACCAGATTGAGATTCGGTTCTACACCAAGAAGGAGATCGGGCAGTCGCCGGAGCTGATGGAGACCTTCGCGGACATCTATGAGCGGATGTACCAGTCTAAGGGCTCGGATACCAAGCTCAATGTGTCTGCAATACAGAAGTATCTTGAGGCGGACGGCATCCTGTTCTCCGCCGTGTGGCATGAGGGGGAAATGATCGTCTTTCACTCTTATATCTGTGATGCTACCGATGCAAGACTTCTGCATTCCGCTTCGTGCTTCCGCGAGGAGAGTGCAGACCAGTCCATGATTGGGCGCGCCAACAAGCGGCTCCACTGGGAGGATATCCTGTATTTCAAGAAAAAGGGACTGCTTCGCTATGACTGGGGCGGAATCTCGGATTTTGACAATCCAAACGGCATTGATGAGTTCAAGCTGAAATTCGGAGGGGACAAGATTACTTATTATAATGTGTTTGCAGGCAATACGCTGCTTGGAAAACTTGCGGTGGCAGCAATGCGGTTGATGAAGAGAGTGAATTGAATTGGATAAAAAAAGAATTATGCTCATCGTTCCTATGTTAGACCAAGGCGGGCTTGAGCGGGTCTGCGCGGCGACAGCGCGGCTTTTAAAAGATCTGTACGATGTGCATCTGGTTGTCTTTAACACAGCGGGGATGATCTACGATGTGTCGGGCGTGGCGATGACGGACCTCCATCTGGGCGCAGTGCAGGGGAGATTTGGCAAAGCGCTCAATGTCGCAAAGCGCGTGCGGCGCGTGCGGCAGTTAAAAAAAAGGCTGCGCACGCAGCTAAGCTACAGCTTTGGGCCGACGGCGAATCTGGTCAATGTGCTGTCAAAGCAAAAGGACATTACTTGGGTGGGCGTGCGGGGATATGGCGCGCTTGGCAGCAAGGCTTCGATGAGGCTTCTGTGCAGGCTGGCAGACCGGGTGATCAGCTGCACGCGGGTGATGGAGCAGGAGATCAGCCGCCAGTTTCATCCTAAGAGCTCAGCGGCGGTGTACAATCCCTGTGACATTCAGGAAATCCGGGAGCTGTCGCTGTGCAGTACAGCACCGGAATTTGACGCTTTCTTTGCACAGCCGGGCAAAATCGTGGCGTCTATGGGCAGAGAACACGATGTCAAGGGGTTCTGGCATCTTATCAAGGCGGCAGCGCTCGCGCGAAAGAAGGCGCCGGATTTGAATCTCAGACTCATGATTATCGGGGAGGGGCGCTATGAGGCGTACAGGAAACTTGCAGGGGAGCTTGGGATGCAGGATGCCGTTTTATTTACCGGCGTGCAGTCCAATCCTTTTGCTCTGCTTCGAAAGGCGGATGCGTATGCGCTGACCTCACAGAGCGAGGGATTTCCAAACGCGCTCATCGAAGCGATGGCGGTCGGCCTGCCCTGCGTGAGCGTGAACTGTCTCACGGGACCTGCTGAGATTCTGCATGAGGCGTATGAGACCTGCAAGGACGGGAATCAGACCTATTATGCGGATTACGGCATATTGGCCGGCGTATTTAGCGGGGAGAAGGATTTGCGGGCGGAGTCCGTCAGCGCAGAGGAGCGGCGCTTTGCGGATTTGCTGGTTGCGCTGTTTACCGATGAGGCGCTCTATCAGCGGTATCAGGCGTCAGCCAAGTCGCGGGCGGAGGCGTTTGGCATGGAGCGGTATCTGTGCGCGGTCAGGGACTTGATTCAGGAGGATTTATCTTGAGACAGCATAATAAACAGGTCAACAATCATATCAAAATCTTCATACTGTTTGCAGTCAGTCTCGCTTTTTATCTGGTCTGGTACTTGCTTGACGGCATTATTCTGACGGAGGATGCGCCGTCGTACATCCATATGCAGAGCGACCGGGAACCGGGATACTGCCTGTATCTGTGGCTGTTTCGGGCGGTTTTTGGCACGGCGCTTTCACTGCATGCCGCCGTGATTGTCCAGTGCATTGTGGCGGCGCTGGCAGCGTGTGCGGTGACAGTACAGCTCACAAAATTTTTTGCGCTGAACGGGCTTGGCAGTATGGGGGTATTATTGGTACAGTATGGCATCACGCTGTTAAACCGCTTTGTCGCCCAGCGCAGGTACAGCTATTTTAACAGCATTGAGACGGAAGGGCTGAGCTATTCTCTGTGGATTTTCTATTTTCTGTGTCTGTTGGGCATCCTGTATCACAGCGGCAAGAGGGAGAAGCTGCGCAGTATGGCGGGCGCGGTCATCTGGTCTGTGGCACTCATCAGTATCCGCAAACATATGCTGATCACGCTGGTGATTTTGTTTGTCGTGGTGGTTTTTGCCTTTTGGAGAAGCAGGGGCGTTCTGCGCGCGGTCATCTGTGCGCTGCTGGTGTGCCTTGCGGGCTTTGCGGGGACGAAGCTCATTGATTGCAGCTATAATCTCATGATGCGGGGAACGTTTGCACCGCACACGGGGGATTCGAGCTTTATCCTTGGTACAGAGCTGTATCTGGCGGACAAGGACATGGTCTCCTATATTCAGGAAGAACCGTACAGGGCGCTCTTTCTGGAAATCATGCAGCGGGCAGACGCCAAAGAATACAATACTGTCTATGCCAAGAAGGGCTGGCAGGCGGCCGTAGACCACTACAGCGCCTCCTACGACAGAATTAAATTCGACATCGTGATGCCTGTGATCCGCGAATATCAGGATGCGCAGGGCATTGCGGAGGCAGACCGCGAGGAGAACTACAACCTGATTGCCGGCACCTTGATGCGGGCGCTTCTGCCGCCATCCATTCCCAAATTGATTGGTTTGTTTGGCTGTAACGTGATTCACGGGCTTGTGACGACGGTGCTCAAGGTCCACAGGATACTCAACTGGGCGGCGCTTTTGGTGTATGTGCTGTATGGGGCAACGATTGCAGCGCTCGTCTGGTGCGCCAGATCTGGCGATGCCCGGCACGCTTGGCGTGCGGTGTGGTTTGCGCTGTTAGTGCTGTTGTCGATTGTGGTGAATGTCTGCTTTACGTCGCTCACGATCTACTGCCAGATGCGGTATATGCTCTATAATACAGGTCTGTTTTATCAGGCGTGGGGGATGATGCTCTATCAGCTTTGGGAACAGCGAAATGATATCAAAGGAAGTGCTTTATGAAAAAAATAGTTTTTCATTTAAACTGCTTGGAGCGCGGCGGTGCAGAGCGCGTGGTGACGACTCTGTCCGGCCAGTTTGCAGCGCATGGCTATGAGGTCTATATCGCGACGGAGTGGACGGGCGAGGACGAGTACGAGACGGACCCGCGCGTGCGGCGCGTGCATGTCGGACTCGACGTGCAGCAGGAAAAGCATAACCGGCTTAGGCGCTTTGCGGACCGTATTTTGAATCTTCGGCGCTTTTTGAGGAAAGTGCAGCCCGATCTGGTCATTGCCTTTGCGCGGAAGGCAAATTACCGCGCGCTCACAGCGACGCTTGGCATGAAGCTTCCAGTGCTCATTTCGGTCCGCATTCATCCGGTTGGATACTATGATTTTTTGTCGGATAAGATACAGATACCGCTCTTGTTTCGAAGGGCGGCGGGCTGTGTGTTTCAGACGCCTGAGCAGCGCGATTTTTTCCCGGCGTATGTACGCAGCAATTCAAGGATTATCTTAAATCCGATCAGTGACCGTTTTCTTGGCAATGAAATTCCGGCGCAGCGGGAGAAGGTGGTGGTGCACTCCGGCAGGCTGGTGGATTTCAAGAACCAGTGTATGCTGATTCAGGCGTTTTTTCTGGTACACCAAAAGCACCCGGACTATGTGCTCAAAATCTATGGTCCCGACGCTTACGACGGCACGAAGCAGAAGCTTGAGGAGCTGATTGGCAGGCTGGATGCGTGGTCCTATGTCCGCCTGATGGGCAGCAGCAGTACGCTGGAGCAGGAGATGCGCTGTGCGGCGCTCGCCGCATTTTCATCAGACTATGAAGGGATGCCAAATGTGATTCTCGAGGCGATGGCACTCGGACTTCCTGTCGTCTCGACAGACTGCCCTCCGGGCGGGCCGCGCATGATTATCACGCCCGAGGTCAATGGGCTTTTGGTGCCTGTCGGGGATGCGCAGGCGCTCGCCGAGGCAGTGAACCGGCTGATTGAAAATCCTGATTTTGCACAACAGCTCGGGCACAACGCGGCAAAAATTGGTGAGAGCGCCTCTGCTGAGGTGATCTTTGAGGAGTGGCGCACTTATATAGAAGAGATTTTGAATCAAAAAAAATAGGAGGTGTGTACAATGTGCGGGATATGTGGTTTTGTTTCACGCAGGCAGATTTCGCTGGAACAGTTGAAACAGATGAATGATACCATGCGCCACAGGGGCCCCAATGACAGCGGGGAGGAGATCTTTGCGGGCAGGAATGGATACAGTGTCGGTCTGGCACAGCGCAGGCTGTCGATCTTGGACCTGTCCATGCTGGGCCATCAGCCGATGCACTCCTGTGATGACAGGCTGGTGATTGCCTATAATGGTGAGATTTACAACTTTCTCGAGCTGCGAAAGGACTTGTCAGACTATCCGTTCCAGTCCCAGTGTGACACAGAGGTGATACTGGCGGCGTATCTGAAATGGGGCATTTCATGTGTCGAGCGCTTTCAGGGAATGTTTGCGATCGCGCTCTATGACCGGGAGAAAGAGGAGCTGTATCTGGTGCGGGACAGAATCGGGAAGAAACCGCTGTATTACTGGCTGGACGGAGACAATCTGGTGTTTGCATCGGAGCTCAAACCGATCATGGCATGTCCCGGATTTCCAAAGAAGATCAGAAAAGAAGTGCTCAAGCGCTTTTTGTACCAGCAGTGCATCAATGAGCCGGACGCCGTGTTTGAGCATGTCTATAAGGTGGAGCCGGGGCAGATGCTGCGGTTTCGGGACGGGAAGCTGTCCAGACACAAATACTGGGATCTCGCCAAGGTGTACCACGCGAAGAAACAGCAGCCAGTCGGCTCTTATGAGGAGGCAAAGGCAGAGCTTAAATCCATTCTAAGAGATGCTGTCAGAAAGCGGCTGATTGCGGATGTTCCCGTAGGAGCCTTCCTGAGCGGTGGATATGACTCTTCGCTTGTCACTGCGATTGCGCAGGAGGTGAGCGGCGAGCCCGTCAGGACGTATTCGATCGGATTTAACGAGGAGCGCTACAATGAGGCAAAGTATGCAAAGGAGGTGGCAGCGCACCTTGGCACGCGGCACACGGAGCTGTATATAGACGAGCGCGCCATGTTTGACATGGTTGCAAGCATTCCGCAATACTATGATGAACCTTTTGCGGACAGCTCGCAGATTCCTTCTATGCTGGTGGCTGGACTGGCGGCAAAGGATGTGACTGTCGTTCTTTCGGGCGATGGCGGCGATGAGTTTTTCTGCGGATACAACCTTTATGACAATGTAGCGCAGGCGCAGAAGCTCGACCTGCTGGGGCGCATGACGTACCGTGTCTGCCAGATGCCCCCTTTTCGCAAGATAGGACTATTTGACAGACTGCCGTTCAAGGTGCAGGTGGTTGCGGGCAATCACGACAAAGAGACGAAGACACAGCTTGGGGGCATGACGTACATCAAGGCCATAGACCGGATGCTGCCGGAGGGCGGCGTGCCGTTTAAGTATCCCATCGAGCCGCGCTATCATGAGCCGCACTGGCAGGCGCGCCGGATGCTTCTGGACGAGGAAACGTATCTGCCGGGGGATATTCTGTGCAAGGTGGACAGGGCGACAATGAAGTATTCCATCGAGGCAAGATGCCCGATTCTCGATGTCAATGTCATGGAATACTCGTATCGGCTGCCCCATGCATACAAGTATGCAAATGGCGTGAAAAAGCGGATTTTGAAGGATATTGCCTATGACTATATTCCCAAAAGCCTGCTTGACAGGCCCAAAGTCGGCTTTGGGGTGCCGCTGGATGCGTGGATGCGGGGGCCGCTCAGGGAGGAGCTGCTCGATATGTGCAGTGTGGATTATCTGAAAAAACAGGGAATCTTTGATGCGCAGTATGTGCATGATTTTATCAGTGAATACACAAGGACTGGCGACAAGGGGCCGGCTTCGGGGGCAAATTACTCCAAGGTAGCATGGTCATTCTTTGTGTTCCAGCAGTGGTATAGGGGTTATATATGAAGAGAATAGCATTGTTTATCAGCTCCCTTCAAAAAGGGGGGTCAGAGCGGGTCATAGCAAATCTCGCAGTATATTTCCGCGAGAGGAACTATGATGTCGTCCTAGTGACCCAGTATAAGAAAGAGAATGAATACAGCATCCCGCCCGAAATCCGGCGCGTGTACTCGGAGCCGGACGAGTCGATGTTACAGGGAGGGCGCATCAGGAATTTTTTTGTCCGTTTTGGTGCGCTGCGCGATATCTGGAACGCGTACAAGCCAGATGTGATCTTGTCGTTTCTGGGCAAGAATAATCTGATGGCGGTAGCGACGGCGGCATTTCTGCCATCCAAGACGGTCGTGTCTGTGCGCGGGGAACCTACGATGGAGTACGAGGGCAGATGGATGCAGATGATTGCAAAGATTGTCTTTCGTTTTGCGGACGGCGTGGTGCTCCAGACGGACAGGGCGCGCGCGTTTTTCCCAAAGGCGGTCAGGAAAAAGAGTGTGATTCTGCCAAATCCCCTGAATCCACAGTTTATAGACCGGGAAACCGCAAAAGAGCGGGAAGATCTTATTGTGGCGGCGGGCAGGCTGGACGCAAACAAAAACCATGCTATGTTGATTCATGCGTTTGCCAAGATCGCGGACGAATACCCGTCGGTGAAGCTGGTGATCTACGGCGAGGGTCCGCTTAGAACCCAGCTAGAGTCGCTGGTGGCAGAGAAAGGCTTGTCCGAAAGAATCACGCTGCCGGGAACAGTGGATGACATCGCGGCGCACATAGGCAAGGCAAGGATTTTTACACTGACGTCGAACACAGAGGGAATGCCCAATGCCGTCATGGAGGCGATGGCACTCGGCGTGCCGGTGATCTCGACGGACTGTCCCTGCGGCGGTCCGGCAGCGCTGATCGAGAACGGCGTCAATGGACTGCTTGTGCCGGTGGGAGACGCCTTTGCGCTCGCAGATGCTTTCCGCCGGATTTTTGAAGACCGGGATTTTGAGCTGAAACTGCGCGAAAATTCCTGCGCCATCACGCAGAAGCTGGCACCGGACAAGGTGAACCGGGAGTGGGAAGATTACTTGAATAATTTATAAAAAAATGATAAAATAAAAAGTGACTGTTTGTCTAGTAATTAAGACAGATGGTTACTTTTTATTTATTTTTTATAAAATAAATATTAAATCGTAAAAATGACCAAAAGTCATTATTGAAAAAGCAAAAGCAATATACTATACTATTCACCATAATGAGATGCAAACACTTTTGCTGTGTAGGAGGAGAGGAAATGGATGAACAACCCAAAAAAAGCGGTGAAGATGGCGGATTTATGATTAAGGTCGCCACCTTCATCGTTGACAGACGTAATCTGTTTTTCCTGCTGTTTGGCATCGCGCTGATCTTTTCAGTGGTTTCGATGAACTGGACGACAGTGGAGAACGCACTCTCGGCATATCTGCCGGACACGACAGAGACGAGCCGGGGACTGGACCGCATGGAGGAGCAGTTTATCACCTATGGGACTGCAAAAGTCATGGTGACAAACATTCCCTATGAGGAGGCGGACAGAATTTATGAGGAGCTTGAAGCGCTCGACAGCATTATCATGCTGGATTTTGACAATTCCAAAAAGCACTACAACAACTTCTCGGCGCTGTACTCGATCACCTTTGGCTATGAGGAGACGGACGACAGGGCGCTCGAGGCACTTGATGAAGTCCGGGCAATGCTCGACGGCTATGATATCTATGTGTCTACCTCGATGGGAGACGCGTCGGCAGAACAGCTTGCCAAAGAGATGTCTGTGATCAGTGTGCTGGTTGCGATCGTGGTCGTATCGGTGCTGCTGTTTACATCACAGACGTGGGCGGAGGTGCCTGTATTGTTATTGACGTTCTGTTCGGCGGCGTTAATTACCAAGGGAACTAATTTTATGATGGGGACGATCTCGTTCGTGTCGGATTCTGTGACCATTGTCTTGCAGCTAGCCCTGTCTGTGGACTATGCCGTGATTTTCTGTAACCGCTACAAAGAGGAGCACCAGACACTCGGCATCCGCGAGGCGGACATCGTGGCGCTCAGCAAGGCGATTCCTGAGATCTCGTCCAGCTCGCTCACCACGGTGGGCGGCCTGATCGCGATGATGTTCATGCAGTTTGGCATCGGCAGCGATATGGCGCTGTGTCTCATACGGGCGATTGTGCTGAGCCTTCTTGCGGTATTTTTGCTGATGCCGGGACTCATTATGCTCTTTGGCAAGGCGATGGATAAGACAAAGCACAAGAGCTTTATCCCCGACATTCCGTTTGTCGGTAAATTTGCCTACAAGACAAGATTTATCATTCCGCCTTTGTTTATCGTCGTGCTGGTGGGCGCGTATCTTATCCAGTCCAACTGCCCGTATGTCTATGGGTACACGCAGCTTGAAACCCCGGTGCAGAGCGATGCGATGGTGGTGGACGAGATGATCGAGGAGAGCTTTGGCGCAGAGAATTTTGTTGCGCTGGTCGTGCCGGCAGGGAACTATGAGAAGGAGAGAAAGCTCCTGAATGAGCTGGATGCCAGACCGGAGGTAGACCATTCGCAGGGACTGGCCAACACTGAGGCGATGGACGGCTACATGCTGACGGATAAGCTGACTGCGCGGGATTTCTCGGAGCTTCTGGAGCTGGACTATGAGGTGGCAGAGCTGTTATATATGGCATATGCGGTGAATGATGAGAACTATGCCAAGATTGTGAACGGATTCTCGAACTACAGTGTGCCCCTTATTGATATTTTTATGTTCCTCTATGATGAAGTGGACGAAGGGTATGTGACACTTGATGATGATCTGATGGACACGCTCGAGGAGGCGCATACCAAGATGCAGATTGCGCTGGACCAGCTTCAGGGAGAGCAGTACAGCCGTATGCTGATCTATCTGACACTGCCGGAGGAGGGCGATGAGACGTTTGCCTTTCTCGATGAGATGCACGAGATTGCCGGCCAGTATTATGACAAGTCCCAAGTGCTTGTACCCGGGGAGTCTACGAGCCAGTATGATTTATACAAGACCTTCCAGCGCGACAACACGGTGGTTAACGTCGTTTCGATTCTTGCCGTGTTGGTCGTACTGTTGTTCACATTTATGTCGGCAGGTATGCCAGTGCTTTTGATTGCGGTGATTCAGGGCGTGATCTGGGTGAACTTTTCCTTTCCGGCGGTGGAACAGAAAAACGTGTTTTTCCTGAGTGCGATGATTGTGTCCTCGATTCAGATGGGTGCAAATATTGACTACGCGATCGTGATCTCAGGCAGATTTCTCGAGATCAAAGACAAAATGTCCAAGAAGGACGCGATTATCGAGACGATGAACTTTGCGTTTCCAACGATCGTCACATCGGGCACGATGCTTGCTCTCGCGGGGATTTTTATCGGACAGATGTCCTCGGACGGCGCAGTGTGCGGTATTGGTCAGTGTCTGGGCAGAGGGACGATACTTTCTATTTTTACGGTCATGTTCGTGCTCCCGCAGATTCTTCTGCTTGGCGAGAAGATTATCGACAGGACTTCGTTTGCGGTATCCATCCCGCTGAAATTAGAGCGTGTCAGCGGTTTGATGCGCGTGGACGGCATTGTGCAGGGACAGATTAACGGAACGGTCATCGGTGAAGTCCACGGGCTGATACGCGGTGATGCGAATCTGTTTGTCAATATGGGAAAACTAGAGCCAAGGGAAGATGACGGAGCAGGAACAGACACAGCGGAAAGAGGGTGAGAAGAATGTATAGCAGACGAAGCAGAGCGGCGGCGCTTGCGCTGGCTTTTATGATGGCATTCAATCCAGTACATACTGTGCAGGCGGCAGAGCAGACCAAAGAGGCTGCCGCGGACGTAAAGACACAGGATGCCGAGATAAAATATGAAAGAATAGATATCAGCACCCCGGAGGAGTTTGCAGCGTTTGCCTCCCAGTGCTATATCGACTCATGGTCGAAAAATAAATATGTCAGCCTCAGAGCGGACATAGACCTGTCCGGCATACAGATTCAGATGGTGCCTGTATTTAACGGCGTATTTGACGGTGTTGGACATACGATTTCAGGCTTTGATTACATGGGTGACGGCTATGTGATCGGACTGTTCCGCTATGTCGAGCGCGACGGTTTGATTCAGAATCTGACACTAAAGGGCACCGTAGAGTCGGAGAACGAGAAGGAGTGCATAGGAAGCATCTGCGGCATCAACCACGGTACGATCAAGAACTGTACGTTTCAGGGGACTGTGAGCGGCCGTGATACAGTGGGCGGCATCGCAGGCATGAATGAGCGCACAGGAACGATCGCAGGATGTTCTGTGAAAGGCAGAATTACAGGATATTATTCGACAGGGGGCATCGTTGGCATCAACCACGGAGCACTGAACAACTGTACGAACCGCGCAGGCATCAATGACAACAGTGAGTGGGTGGCGCAGGATGACGAGATGGGAACCGGTATGGGGATTTTGGAGAGTCTGACTGCCAGCGACGACAATGAACTCTACAGCGGTGTGGACACTGGCGGGATTGCCGGCTTCTCAGACGGGGTGATCTCGCGGTGTGCCAATTCAGGAACAGTCGGATATGAACACACGGGCTATAATATCGGTGGAATCGCAGGACGGCAGTCGGGCGTTGTCTCCCTGTGCACGAACAGCGCAGCAGTCTATGGCAGAAAAGATATCGGTGGAATCGTGGGACAGATGGAACCTTTTATTGAGATTGACGAGGCGGAATCCCTGCGAAACGCGATCAATAAACTGCATGATGTGATCGAAAAGACGATAGACGATATGGATGCCGCAAGCGACGGGGTGAAGGGCGATGTGGACAAAATGCAGTCCTATGCGGACAGCGCAATCGACTCAGGAGACGCGCTCGTCACGCAGATTACAGACTTTGTGGATGAAAATGTCGATGAGGTCAATGCGGTGTCTGCGCGCATGGAGCACATTATTGATATGTTGCCGGATGTGCTGAATCATGTGTCTGCGGCAGGGGACCGGATGTCTGATCTGAATGATACCGCAAAACAGTTGTCGGAGGATTTGGCGATTCTTGACAAGCTCGATGACTCTGTGTATGATGAGACGGATTACAGCAGGCTTTCTCTTTTGTCCACAGTGGGCGGTACGCTCACGGCAGACAGCACCAACCCGCAGGAAAAGGACACCGTGACCATCACCGTGACGCCAAACGACGGCTACAAGCTCAAAGAAGGCTCGCTTGTGGTAAAGGATGCGGGCGGCAAGAAGATCACGGCCACGCCGGTGAGCGGCAGAAGTGACCAGTATACGTTTACCATGCCAAAGAAGAATGTCAAGGTGACAGCACAGTTTATCTATAAAGGAACTTTTCTGGTAAAATCCACCGTAGGCGGACGCGTCACGATGACAGAGGACAATGACAAAGTGACGTTCAAGGCATCGGCTTCGAGCGGATACCGCTTTGACGGCTATAAGGTTGGCGGCAGCAGTTATACAGGAACGGTGAGCGCGGATAATGAAATCACGCTGGACAGAAAGTCCTATATCAAGGAAGGAACTTCTACAGTGGTTGAGGCAGTGTTTACCAAAGTTGCTGCGTCATCTCATAGGATTAGCGTAAAGTCGGGCACAGGCGGCACCGCGTATGTGGCGGGCGGCAGCAATACCGCGGCAGCAGGCGACGAGGTCACGATTCATATTGTGGCTGGGTCAGAGTATGTCTTCAAAGAAATGAAGGTGACAGGAGACATTGCCTCTGTGCCAAGCAGCTCGAATGTCAATGAGCGCGTGTTCAAAATGCCGGACAATGATGTCGATGTTGAGGTCTTGTTTCAGAATCAATATGACAAAGATGCCAGAAACCGTATCTATCCAGAGTCCAATGCCGGCGGTTCGGTCTCTGTGCGAAAGGGCGCGAGCGGGACACAGTATCAGATTACGATCAAGCCCGATGAGGACTATGATGTCGATGAGCAGAAGGCATTAGAGTTCAAAAAAGTGACGCTCTCCGGGGCACAGATGACTTCAGTGGAGGAAAATGCCGAGGAACCCGAGGCAACGACAGCAAAAGAGCATGAATCAGATGCGCAGGCGGACGCAGAAGGCACGGATTCTCCGTCGGAAAATTCGTCAGACAGTGAAAATACGGATATCCAAAATCCATCCGATGAAACAACAGGAAACAGCAGCACGGCGGAGCCCGAAAATCCATCCGAGCAGCCATCGAATGAAACAACCGAAAGTGACAGCACAGAAACTATCAGCAAACCATCGGAGGATACACCGGGAAGCAGCAGTGAAGCCGACAACAAAAATCCATCCGATGAAACACCGGGAAGCGACGGTAATGGTGATAACAACAATGTATCCGATGAACCATCGGGAAGCGACAGTGAAGGCGATGCTGAAACACCATCCGATAAAACACCGGGAAGCGATTCAGGCAGTAATACGACGAATACCGAAAATCCTTCTGAAAACGAGAGCACGATGCCGACAGAGAGCACGACCGAGGATTCACCAGATAACACAGAGCCAGCGGAGACACTTCCCGTTGCGGAAGAGCAGCCAGAACATGTCAAGTCCATCTCTGTGACAGTCCTTGGCAGAAAAGATCTGACCTACGACAGTGAGAGTAAGACGTATATCTACATCGTTGATCTGGCGGGGGACATTGACGGTTACAGTGCCTATGCCACTTTTGTAAAAACAAAGAAGGACACGGAACAGGAAGGAACCTCCTATAATATCACGACAGCCTCAAGTACCGGCGGCGTCGTGGCAGTCGATATGACCAGCGCCAAGGAAGGGGAAAAGGTTTATGCGACGCCGACATCAAACAATGGCTATATACTCACCAACATTTTAGTAGACGGCACCAAACCAACGCTAGAGAGCGACGGCAAGCGGTATTCCTTTACCATGCCGTCAAAGGATGTGGAGGTCACAGCGCAGTTTGAGCCAGTAGATTTGATATTAAAATCGAATATGAGCGGCAATGCATCTTATTCCGGCAGCGCAGAGGGAAAAGTGACGGTCAATGTAAAGCCGAGCGCAGCCTACTCGGTCAAGAGCATTTCTGTCACAGACGCAGGCGGCAAGAAACTGTCAGTCTCCAAACGGCAGAGCGGCGCATATATCTATGAGTTTGACATCACGAAGATGTCAAAGGCACCCTGCACCGTGAACATTCAGTTCAAGAAGCAGAACAAAAAGCAGGCAGTCGATACTTCCAAGACAAACATCAAGGATTCGATCGATGAACTGTCAAAATCATCGGATGCAGTGCAGAAGTCCATCAACACGATCAAGAATATCGTACAGAAACCAGACGGCTCCTACAAAAGCTGGGAGGAGCTCACATCGGCAGAGCAGGATACGATTGTGTCAGAGGTTTTGAATCTGGTGGAGGATCTTGGAGAAATGTCCTCGTCGGCATCCTCGATTCTAAGCAGCCTCTCAACGGTGTACAACATTCTCTCGCCCTATGCGACAGACGCAGCGGAGGCGGCGAGGAAGGACATTGACAGGGCGACAGACCACATTCATGGGATGCTGGATTCATTGAAGGCGGCAAACAACAGCGTCCGGGGCATTGTCAACTATATGAACGCCCAGCCCGATATCCGCTTTTCGAAATTAGGAGAGGACTTTGACAGTGCCAAAGAAAATTTTCATGACCAGCTCAAGGGGCTGTCGGACAGCATCAAGGCGCTGAGCGACAATGCGTCCGGCTACTCAGATCTCATTAACGATGACCTTAGGGCAGTGAACGATCAGTTGAATGTCGTGTTTAATCTGCTGGCAGACCGTATGGTAGACATTGAGAGTCTGAGCATCGAGGAGCTCTATGAGGAGGTCGATGATGAGAACATCGACACGATCACGACCGGGCGCACGGACGCCTGCATCAACAAGGGCGTTGTGAAGGGTGATATCAACGTAGGCGGCATCGCAGGTTCGATGTCGATCGACGACGAGGACCCGGAGGACAGCGCAGCAGGCTCGATCGAGTATGCGGTTGGCAGACGGTTCATCACGAAGTGCCTGGTGACAGACAGTGTCAACGAGGGCTATATCACGGCAAAAAAGAATGGAGCAGGCGGCATCTGCGGTTATATGAATCATGGTATTATTGTGGATTCTGAGGGCTATGGAAGTGTGGAGAGCACAGAGGGCGACTATGTGGGCGGCATCTGCGGCGAGTCCCTCACGATTATCAAGAAGTGCTATGCACTCTGCTCAGTCAACGGCAACAAGAATGTCGGCGGTATCGCAGGATATGCGGAAACGCTGAAAAACTGCTATTCTATGGCAGATGTCCAGTCCGAGAATGGCCGGGCAGGTGCCATCGCCGGGCAGGTTGCCTCCTATGAGGAGATGGACACAGACGCCGAGGAAGAGGGGGCAAAGGTTGTCGGGAACTTTTATGTAGGAGAGAACATCCACGGCATTGACAATATCAGCTACATCGGCGTGGCAGAACCTTTAAGCTACAGTGATTTGCTGACCGTAGAACAGCTTCCGACACAGTTCTGGCATCTCAAGGTCATTTACAAGATTGAGGATACCTATCTTGGCTCCGAGGAAGTCAAGTATGGGGAGCGGCTCGACAAGCTGACATTCCCGCAGATTCCTGCAAAGGAGGGCTTCTACGGCGCATGGCCCGATGTGTCAGATCAGAAGATGGGCGGTACATTCGTCGTGGAGGCGGTGTACAAGGACAACGTGACGGTCGTAACGAGCAGCGGCGAGGAGGATGACACCGACGAGGGCGCATGGAAAAAGCCCTATGCGCTGGTGGAGGACATCTTTACAGAAGATACGATCTTAAATGTCCGCCTCAGCGACAAAACACCGCCCGAGGAGGCAGAAGGCAGACAGCATGTCGTGTACGAGGTGGCACTCGAAAACGGCGGCATCATGGAGACAGATTCCTTTGCACTGCGTATATTGAACCCATATGAGGATGCAGAGGTGTATGCGTACAAGGAGGGCGCGTGGACAGCGTGTGACTACAAGTCCAGAGGACAGTACCTGCAAGTGTCCATGACAGGCACACAGGGGTATTTCTGTGTCGTGGAAAAGAAATCCAATCTGGTGCGCATTATCGCCTGCGCGGCGGCAGCGGCCGCTGCGGTGACCGCAGTGCTGGTCATTGTAAAAAAGAAACGCAGTGCGCGCAGAAAACGCAGACAGGCGAAGGAGAAGGCATAAAAACAAGGCATTAAAATGAAGGGGTTATGGCAGTGGCGCCATAGCCCTTTTGTTTTATGCGCAGCCCCATGCAAAGGAAATAAGCCGCAAAAGCGGCGCATGGGGCGCGCAACGAGCAGGGGAAGAGAACTCTTCCCTGCTCGGTTGTATATAAGTGATTTAATACAGCTATGATGCAACTTTGATGCATTTTTCCTATAATATGATACTGGCGGTCGTAAAGACTGGCCGCGCACTATAATGTGATACACACAGCCGCATAAGCAAATATGCCACTTTGTGGCTGCGGCTGGTGCGATATATGAAGGGACAGACCCAAAGCAGTGATACAGGAGGAAATAAGGAGCATGACAAACCAAATGAAAAAATGGGGATATATAAGTATGATATTGTGCTGCATGGGCATGACATTTGGCTGCGCATCAAATCAGGAACCCAGACAGGCGCTTCCTAGCGAAGCGCTTGAGGCAGATGCACCAAAGGTCATCACGACATGCGCGACAGACGAGTCAAAACCTTCTGAACAGAAAATTCCAGCGCAGTATACCGACGACTGGTCAGCATTAAAGCAGGCAAGTCAAAGCGATCACAGTTATGCTTATCAGGATGGCAAGGTCTACTTTCGGCAGTATCATGCGGATTCCTTTGAGGAGGGGGCAGTGTGGGGACATTACGCGCCGATAGCAGGGACAACGAAGGAGATGGTGTGCATAGATGCGGACGGTCAGATGACAACGCTGTTTTCAGATCAGGGTTTCGGAGATTTTTATTTGATTGGCAGTCGGTTTTATATGATGGAAAAGCATATAACGTATGAGAATGATGTAAAACGGGTGCGAGACCGGCTTTACTCGGTGGATATGCAGGGGGAGCACCGGTCTGAGTACGGAGAGGGTGAAATTTGCGCGGTTGATTTGGACAGAGCGATCTTGATTCTGAAATTATTTTCAGAAGAAACAGGAGAAGCAGTTTATAATGTGCTGGATTGTAAGCAGGATACACTGACAGAGATCGCGCATGACCCCAGCAACGAACTCATTTTCTGGGAGTATCAGGATGGCTGGTGCTATTTTGACAGGCATACGGAAGAGGTCTGTCATGTGACCGCAATTTCGCTGGATGGTGCGTACAATGAGATAGTCGCGCTGGCGCCGTCCGAGGCGGCGCTTGAATATGGATACAGCGAGGATCTATGGGGAATGAAAGTTGCAGGTGACAGGATTTATATGAAATACGGCAGCTATGCCGGCAGTGCGGCGATGTATCAGGATGGGAGAATTATCACAACAAAGCTGGACGGGACAGATTACCGGGGGATTGAATGCGGGGCGGACTGTTTTATGGTCTGCTCTGAGGCGGGCAGACCGCTCGTGTATTTTCCAGAATGTGTGGCTGACAATGGCGATCCTTACGCGACAGGGGTATGGGATTTGGAGAACAATATCATCGCGGCATCGGACTTTCCCTATCAGCTCATTTATGAATATCAGGAGCAGCGCGTCCCGGTTTACAGGAAAGAAGACCGCAGTTATCTGATGTGTGAACGAAATGGGGCATTTTATGGGGTGTTCTCGGATTCAGCCCAAATCGTTCGATTGGCGGATGAGATGAATCAGGAGATTGGGCAGCGCGCGGAGGTGGACTGGCAGTGGGAACAGGCGCCTTTTTCGTATCATCATATATATTATGCAGACGGCTTTTTGTACTTCGAGGTTGAGATGAACCGCTATGATGACACGTATGCGGTCGGATGGCGCGACGGATACCGCAGAGTGCAGACCAATCTGTACCGAAGGAATCTCTCGGACGGCACAATGGAGTTGCTGTATACTTATTAGAAAAATATATTGACAAATAAAATGCAAAGAGGGACAATCTTCTTAGATTTAAAGTTTATAAGTATCATAAAAAGCGGGAGGAATGGGAAAATGAAAAAAGCATTGGTTGTTGTCGATATGCAGAAGGACTTTATCAGTGGCGCGCTGGGGACCAAAGAGGCAGAGGCGGTTGTGGATAATGTGGCAGAAGTGATTAGAACCTTTGACGGGGAAGTGATCTTTACGCGCGATACGCATACGGACAAGTATCTGGAAACGCAGGAGGGCAGAAACCTTCCGGTTTCGCACTGTATCAAAGACTCAGACGGCTGGCAGCTTGACAAAAAGCTTGCGTCGCTCAGGACAGAACCGGTGAAAATTTTTGACAAGCCGACTTTTGGCTCTGTCGCACTTGCGGAGTACTTAAAGGAGAATGAGGAGCTTGAGAGCGTTACTTTAATAGGACTCTGTACTGACATCTGTGTCATTTCCAATGCGCTGTTGATCAAGGCATTTCTGCCAGAGGCGGAGATCAGGGTGATGGAGAACTGCTGCGCCGGCGTGACGCCAAAGAGCCATGAGAATGCGCTCGAAGCGATGAAAATGTGCCAGATAAAAATCGTATAACGGGGATATTTTTGACAGAACCGTAAACGATAAGGAGGGAATGGAGGAACGGGGAAGCATATGGGAAACGCATTACATTTATTTCGGGCGGCGGCAGTCACGCCGAGGGTTCATATAGGCAATGCTGCTGAAAACTGCCGGGAGATTCAGGCGGCATATGACAGTCTGGCGCTCAGTACAGATCTTGTCGTGACGCCGGAACTGTCGGTTACAGGATATACCTGCGCCGATCTTTTTAATAACAGGCATTTATTAGAGACCGCGCTGGAAGGACTCTTTGCGCTGGTTCAATATACTAAAAAATTTGGAGAGCACGGTGCGGCGCTGCTTGTCGGGGTGCCCATAGAGAAGGACAATGAGCTGTTTAACTGTGCGGCGCTGATTCAGAACGGCAGCTTAATTGCCGTGGTGCCAAAGACGTATCTGCCAAATTATGGAGAATTTTATGAAAAAAGGTGGTTTAGCGGCGGAGAACAGGCGCCTTGCGGGCTCGAGCTGTCATGCGGCGGGCAGCGGATACAGACCGTTTTTGGCAATACGGTTCTGATCGAGTTTGGCACAGAGAAAAAGGTGCGTATCGGCATTGAGATCTGTGAGGATGCATGGGCGCCTGTCTCGCCCGGCAGGCTCCTTGCGCTCAACGGGGCAGAGATTCTCGTCAATATCTCAGCGTCCAATGAGCTGATTGGCAAGGCGCAGTACCGCAAAAATATGCTGGGGGCGGCATCGGCAGGCTGTATGTGCGGCTATGTGTATGTGTCAGCCGGAAAGTACGAATCGACCTCAGACCTTGTGTTTAGCGGACATACGCTCATGTATGAAAACGGCAAGCTGATCGGGGAGGGCAAACCCTTCAGCGACACGGTGCTTGTCAAGGACTTTAACCTTACAAAGATCAGGCATGACAGAATTGCAAACAAAACGTATGCAGGCTGTAAAGGAAATTTTTCGCAGTATATCTATGAGACAATCCAATGTCCAAAACCAATTCTTGAGAACGAGGAGATCTTAGCGCGCGTGTCCATCACGCCCTTTGTGCCGTCGAACAACCGCAGAGAGCGCAGCCTTGAGATTTTCCAGATGCAGGTGACAGCGCTGCAAAGGCGCATCGAGGCGACAAAGAGCCGGTGTGTTGTGGTCGGCGTGTCCGGCGGTCTGGATTCCACGCTTGCGCTGCTGGTATCTGCGCAGGCGGTGAAAAATCTGGGACTTGCACCGGATATGGTAGTCGGCATTACAATGCCGGGATTTGGCACCACCAGCCGCACGAAGAATAATTCTGTGGAGCTGATGTGTTATCTTGGGTGCGACTGCCGTGAAATCAGCATTGCGGCTTCTGTGAGACAGCATTTTCAGGATATCGGACAGGATGAGACGGTGCAAGATGTGACGTATGAGAATTGTCAGGCGAGAGAGCGCACACAGATCTTGATGGATGTGGCAAACAAAGAGGGCGGTTTTGTCGTTGGAACCGGGGATTTATCAGAGCTTGCACTTGGCTGGTGCACCTACAATGGCGACCATATGAGCATGTATGCGGTCAACACAAGCATACCCAAAACGCTGGTGCGCACACTGGTTGACGAGGTGGGGCACTATATGGATGAGAATGGTTTCTTCGGGATGAAAGCGGTCATTGAGGATATTATTGACACGCCTGTCAGTCCTGAACTGCTGCCGCCCAATGAGGACGGCACGATCGCGCAAAAGACAGAGGAGACAGTGGGCTCGTATATTCTGCATGACTTTTTCCTGTATTATACGCTGCGGTATGGCATGTCTCCCGCTGAAATCCATGCGCTCTGCCGTGAGGCAGTCCGCCAGAGCAGGGACTATCAATTCAGTGATGAGGAGATTGAAAAGTGGCTCAGGGTATTTTACACACGGTTTTTCCAGCAGCAGTTTAAGCGCAATTGTATGCCGGACGGCGTGAAAGTGGGTTCCGTCTCTGTCAGTCCCCGCGGCGATCTGAGACTGCCGTCGGAGATCGAATCCGGGGCGTTTACAGCATTTGATGCGGACGGTGAGGAGAAAAAGGCGTGATGAATGAGAATGAAAAAAAATTTTTAGCAGCATACGATATCAATCAGTACGACCGCCCTTCCATCGCGGCGGATGTCGCCGTCTTTTCCATTGGCAGAAAATCTTCGGAGGGGTTGGATTACCGCCGCCTTCCCGCCAAAACGCTCAGGCTGCTCCTGATCCGCCGCGCGGAGCAGCCATATCAGGGAGCGTGGGCGCTCCCCGGCGGATTTATGCAGCAGGGTGAGACGATTCAGGAGACTGCAAGGCGCGAGCTCAAGGAGGAGACTGGGACAGACAAAGCTTATCTGACGCTCTGCAATGTCTTTAGTGACAGTGGGCGCGATCCGAGAGGATGGATTCTCTCGCAGTCTTTTCTCGCGGTATTAAATGAAGATGACCTTGCAAGCAGCCGTCTCGAGGCAAGCGGCGATGCGGGGGAGGCGGCATGGTTTGATATTTCAATCCAGAAGACCGCAGAACATAAAAAGGAGCAGCACAACGCAGTCACCTGTGACAAGGAGTATGCGCTGACGCTGGAAAGCAGCGCGTCCGCGGACAACCTACTGCTCCGCGCAGTGGTCAGAGAACATATTGAGTACCGTGATTATCATGAGATCATGACCTATGAGATTGTGGAATCAGAAGGGATAGCCTTCGATCATGCGCGGATTATCACCAGCGCGATCAACACGCTGAAACGAATGCTTGACAGTGATATACGGATTGCGTTTGACTTTATGCCGGAGCAGTTTACGCTGACGGACTTACAGGAGGCCGTGGAGCTCGTTTCCGGTCAGGAGCTGATCAAACCCAATTTCAGGCGTAAGATCAGTGAGTACGTGCTCGAGACCGACCATCAGGTGCAAAACGGCGGGCACCGGCCGGCAAAGGTATTTGTCAGAAATTTAGAACGGTTTTACCGGTGAGAGGGGTTGAAAAAGCGAAGCTGTATATTGATTTCAAACCCAAGCTGGTCTATAATTTTATTTATGCGAGAAAGGGGCGGCCAAGAAAAGGACCGCTCCTTTTATTGCTAATTTTATTGAATTTCGATAAAAAGTTATTGATTTTCAATGCAATCCGTGCTAGTATAGAACTACACATAAAGAAGGATGGGGAGACTATGAAAAAGGAAACTGTGATTATTTTCACCAAATTTTTGTTGGATTTTATGTACTTTGCAGGAATTGCTGTGACGGTGCTGCTCTCTGTTCCGGGACTCATGGAACGGGTGATGGCGCTTTTGGGCTTTCAGGGCTTTGAGGGGCGGTACACAGAGATCATCATCATTTATTTTGTGCTCGGAATACTGGCTGTGCTGATATTGGGCGAGCTGCGCAAGATGTTTCGCACCGTCTTAAAAGAGGACTGTTTTGTGAAGGACAATGTGGTAAGCCTTCAGCGGATGGGGACCTACAGCTTTGTCATTGCGGTGATCTGCCTGCTGAGGACAGTGCTCTATATGACGATTGCAATGCTGGTGCTGGTATTGGTTTTTGTCATAGCAGGGCTGTTTAGCAAAGTGCTTGCCTTTGTGTTTGACAAGGCCGTGGAATACAAGCTGGAAAATGACCTGACAATATGACAGCTTATCAGAGGACTTTAGGAACTGTAGAAAGGCAAGGAAATCATGGCGATAATTATCAATCTTGATGTGATGATGGCAAAGAGAAAGGTTGGCTTGACAGAGCTTGCAAAAGAGGTTGACATCACGCCCGCGAATCTGTCAATCCTGAAAAACAATAAGGCAAAGGCAGTGCGTCTCTCAACGCTAGAGGCAATCTGCAAGGCATTGCGGTGCCAGCCGGGGGAGATTTTAGAGTACGTGGAGGATGAAAGCGGAAAGGAGAACATGTAAAATGGAAAACAAACAAAAAAGATTTCAGATGCTTTGGAGGGGAAGTCTTCTCTACGCACTGTTTTATACTGTCTGCCTGTATCACAATCCGTCGGGTATCACCTATCCGCTGTTTGCGGCAGGAACGCTCTTATTCTGGACTTATTTTATGAAAAAATGTGCTGTCCAAAACGACGGACAAGGCACCGCAGACAACCAGCCAAACAAGGCGCCTGTTCACAAAATATTTTTGATGACAGGCATTGTGGCTGCCGGACTGATCAACTGTACCACGGACTCCGGGGTGTTAATCTTTTTTAATAAGCTGCTCATGTTCGTTCTCATGAGCGTGCTGATGTTACAGTGCTGGCAGGAGCTTACGGCGTGGAGTATCACAGCGTATCTAAAGAGCTGTGCGGTGATGCTGTCCGGCATGGTCGGGAGTATGTTTGCACCCGCAGGGGATTTGTGGGCATGTTGGAAGCTGCGCCCTGCAAAATCCGAAAAGAAGCAGGCAGACCCTGACAGGAAACGCATCTGGGTATCCGTGGGCATTGGACTTTTGATTGCGGTTCCCATTGCGATGTTTATCACAATCCTGCTTGCAAGTGCCGACGCTGTTTTTTGTAAAATGGTGTATGAGATGCTGACTTTTTCCGTTGACTTAGATCTCATCGAAACCATCTGGTCCCGCAGCGGGCTTGTGTTATATATTGCGCTGGTGTTTGCGCTCTGTTATGGCCTGTTTACATTCTGCACAGAACCGAAAAATACCGGGAAGATCAAAAAGCTGGCAGAACCGGCCGAGGCCAATCTCGATACCTATATTGCGATTACAGTCAATGGCATTATGTGTATCATATATCTGCTGTTTTCAGGCGTGCAGATTTTCGGACTGTTTCTTGGAAAAATGGAGCTTCCTGAGGGATATACCTATTCCGCATATGCCAGACGCGGGTTCTTTGAACTGGTCTTTGTGTGTCTTTTTAATATACTGATGGTGCTGTTTACAATGGCATATTTTAAGGGGTCCAAGACCCTGAAAATCCTGCTGACAATCATATGTGGCTGTACGTACATCATGACGGTTTCGAGTGCATACAGAATGCTTCTGTATATATCCAGCTACCAGCTCACATTTCTGCGTGTGCTTGTTCTGTGGGGGCTTGCGGTGATTGCGGTTGTCATGACAGGCGTTGTGGTGTATATACACAATCAAAAGTTTGCACTCTTTCGTTTCCTGCTGGTCGTCGTGACAGTAGGGTGGCTTGGATTTTCAGCGTCACATCCTGATTACTGGATAGCAGCGTATAACATTGCAGCGTGCAGTGACGGGAAAGAGTGTGACAGAAATTATCTGGCAAACAGGCTTTCTCTCGACGCAGTGCCAGCGCTGCCAGAAGAAGTATACAATGATGGCGCGCGGCGGAATTATTGGAGGCGTGCCCAAAAGTACCAGAAGCAGCGGGAGGCTTTTCTGGGAATCAGGGCATATAATTTCTCAAGGGCATACGCCGCACCTAAGATTAAAAATCCTGACAGAGGTGGACGATAACGATGAGACAATGCTGTGAGAGACTCTGGAAAGACCTGCGGGATTACAGGGCGGCTATCGTTGTGTTTATTTTGTATAATGTGCTTGCAAGGAGCCTGTTTCATGCATTTTGCCCGCAGCTGATTCTGACAGGATTTCCCTGTGCAGGCTGCGGGATGACGCGTGCCATATTCTGCTTTCTGACAGGACAATTTTCCAGAGCAATGAAGCTCAACCCGGCGGCGCCGCTATGGATTTTGTTCCTGAGCTGGTTCTTTTACAACCGCTATGCAAGAGGCGTGTACCACAAAAGTACACCATTCTGGCTGGGGCTGGTATGCGCGGCTACGCTGGCAGTCTACGTCTGCCGCATGCTTTACTGTTTCCCGGGAGAGCCGCCGATGGTTTATTACAGAAATAATATGATAAGAAAATTCTTTGTCAGGAAGTAGTAAAAAACAGACCACCTATATACAGAGTGGTCTGTTTTCCGGTTTAATCGATAATTTCATCATGCTTTTTCTCAAATTCCTTAATGTGCTTTCTGATTAAAATCTCGATTTCACCATTTGTTGACCGGGCATTATATTTTGCGATTGAATGAATCTTTTTAAGCAGCTCGCTGTCAATCCTCAAGGTAAATTTGGATTTTTCATAAGTCATTTAGCGATTCCTCCTTTGTCGTTCATATGACATTATTATACTGTCAAAATGCCGTCAAAGAACTTGCTGCCGTCATTTTGACGGCAAAATAAATCACAAAGAATGTGACACAATATATTGCATATCTGTATTGTTTTGTGATATTATGATGTGTATGCAATTTTATCAATGTATTATCAATGAACAATCGAAGGGAGAATTTGATGGACAATAATAATTTATTTGACAAAGAGAACTTAAATCAGAGTCAGAACCAAAACCAGAACAGTGAGCAGGGGCAGTTCCAGCAGCCGTATCAGCAGACGCCCTACCAGCAGCCGTATCAACAGCCATATCAGCAGCAGCCTTACCAGCAGCAGCCCTATCAGGCGGCGGACAATGACTTGGAGGAGCCGGTAAGCTTTGCGGACTGGATGCTGACGTCGCTGATTATGATCATCCCCTGTGTGAACATCATCATGCTGTGTGTATGGGCGTTTGGCGCTGGCACCAAGAAGAGCAAAGCCAACTATTGCAAGGCAATGCTGGTGTGGATGCTCATCGGTGTCGTGCTCTCGTTTGTGCTGGGAAGCGTCTTTGCGGCACTGTTTGCATCACTTATACAGGAAGGCGTATATTATTAAAATGAGCAATCGAGCAGGGAAGAGATTTCCCTGCTCGTGTTATACTGTCCAGCGCCCGCTGGCGCCGCAGGGCAGTATCAGCCCGTTTGACGAGACCGGCAGCCCGATTTCTGAGGACTGCACGCAGCCGCCAAATTTTGACACAAGCGCTGTTTCGAGCATGTAAGTAAGCACTGCTGGCTGCAATCCTGTCGTGTAGGAATTAATGAGAAAAAACAGCGGATTTTTCGCCAGCACTTTGGTGGTTAACGCTATAAAAGGATAGACGGAATCCTCGATTTTCCAGATTTCGCCCTTGGGGCCTCTGCCGTAGGAAGGCGGGTCCATAATGACAGCATCGTAGGTGCTGCCGCGCCGGATTTCCCGCTCGACAAATTTCACGCAGTCGTCGATAAGCCATCTTACCGGCGCCTTGGCAAGGCCAGAGGAGACAGCATTTTCTTTCGCCCAGCTGACCATGCCCTTTGAGGCATCGACGTGCGTGACCTGTGCTCCTGCTGCCGCCGCACTCAGGGTAGCGCCGCCTGTGTAGGCGAACAGATTGAGAACTTTTATGGTGCGCGAAGGATTTTCCTCCAGCGCTCCCTTTATAATAGAAGAAAACCATTCCCAGTTGACAGCCTGTTCTGGGAAAAGCCCCGTATGTTTAAAGTGAAAAGGCTTGAGATGGAATGTGAGGTTCAGATCCGTTCTGGCATGATATGAGATCTCCCACTCCTGCGGCAGCTTGAAAAATTCCCAGTCGCCGCCGCCTTTCGAACTTCTGTGATAGTACCCGTTTGGCTTTTTCCAGCGGGGATCCTCCTTGGGCGTATTCCAGATGACCTGCGGGTCCGGGCGCACTAAGATATAATTTCCCCAGCGCTCAAGCTTCTCGCCAGAGGAGGTATCTATGACTTCATAATCGTTCCAGTTGTCTGCAATCCACATAATTCTGTATCCTTTCAAAAGTAATTTCATTTCATAACTGATCTCAGTATACTATACCAGTGCCTGCTTTTACAATAAAAAATCAGGTATTTGCGCGAGAGTAATAACAAGAATATTACTTTGTATGGAAAAAAATACAATAAAAAAACAAAAAATACTTGCGAAAGCGAAAATCTTACGATATACTACTAATTGCTGTGGCATGATAGCGATGAAACGTGAGGTTGCTGCATATGGAGAAACATATGGCAGGTTTTCCGCGGAGCGAATGTCAAGTTAGGAAACTGGCGACAAGTCACTGTACAAAGGTATGGTCAGAGGCCATGCATACTGTGAGGCAGCAGGCATTCACAGTAAAAATCGATGTGTGGGCTGTAAGCAAGATGCACAAAGCATCTGCTGGGGAATACAGCAGGACACACACGGAGGAGTGTACAGTCACCGCTTGTCGTACTTATGTATAAAAAGTGCGAAAAGGAGGCGACTTTTTTTATGGCAAGTCAGGTAATGAGAATTACATTAAAAGCTTATGATCATCAGTTGGTTGATGCATCTGCCAAAAAAATAATTGAAACAGTTAAGAAGAATGGATCACAGGTGAGCGGACCAGTGCCCCTTCCTACCAAGAAAGAGGTAGTGACAATTTTGAGGGCGGTTCACAAGTATAAGGATTCCAGAGAGCAGTTCGAGCAGAGAACGCACAAGAGACTGATCGATATCATCACACCGACACCAAAGACTGTCGATGCATTGCAGCGGTTAGAGATGCCGGCGGGTGTTTATATTGATATCAAAATGAAAAACAAATAGGCCTTCTACTAGTATGAGCGCTGTCAATACAAATAGGCGCTCCGCTGTAGAACAAACGGAGGTAAGGAAATGAAGAAAGCGATATTGGCTACAAAAGTCGGAATGACTCAAATCTTCAACGAAGACGGTTCGCTGATTCCTGTAACCGTACTTCAGGCTGGTCCGTGTGTCGTGACACAGATCAAGACAGAGGAAAATGATGGTTACAAGGCAGTTCAGGTCGGCTTTGTAGAGAAGAAAGACAAGATTGTAAACAAGGACAAGGGCGGAAAGAAGGAAGTCGTGCACAGACATGGCGTGAACAAGGCGCTCAAGGGACATTTTCAGAAGGCAGGCGTTTCTTCTAAGAGATTTTTAAGAGAGTTCAAGTTTGAGAATGCAGAGGAGTATGCATTGGGCAATGAGATCAAGGCAGACATCTTTGCAGTTGGAGATAAAATTGATGCATCTGCTGTTTCCAAGGGAAAAGGATTTCAGGGTGCAATCAAGAGACATGGACAGCACAGAGGACCGATGGCACATGGTTCTAAGTTCCACCGTCATCAGGGTTCCAACGGTGCATGTTCATCACCGAGCCGCGTGTTCAAGGGCAAGGGGATGCCGGGACATATGGGCTGCGTGAAAGTGACAGTTCAGAATCTTGAGATTGTGAGAGTTGATGCTGAGAAGAACCTGCTTTTGGTGAAAGGCTCTGTGCCGGGACCAAAGAAAGCGTTAGTGACACTCAAAGAAACTACCAGAGTAGATGCGTAAAAAGTGGTTCGCGGATTGAGCGGACGAAAGGAGGATCATACAGATGGCAAAAGTATCTGTTTATAATATGGAAGGCAGGGAAGTTGAGACAATCGACCTGAGCGATGATGTCTTCGGTGTAGAAATCAACGAACATCTCGTACACATGGCAGTGGTTCAACAGCTTGCAAACAAACGTCAGGGTACTCAGAAGGCAAAGACACGTTCTGAAGTATCAGGCGGTGGCAGAAAGCCGTGGAGACAGAAGGGAACAGGTCATGCAAGACAGGGTTCTACAAGGGCTCCACAGTGGAAGGGCGGCGGTGTCGTATTTGCTCCGGTGCCAAGAGATTATTCATTTAAAATGAATAAGAAAGAGAAGAGAGCAGCACTCAAGTCTGCACTCACAAGCAGAGTTCAGGAGAACAAGCTGATCGTGATTGATGAGCTCAAGTTCGATGAGATCAAGACAAAGAATTTCAAGGCAGTCATGGATAATTTAAAGGTTGCGAAGGCATATGTCGTGCTGAATGACAATGATGAGAAGGTTGTGATGTCAGCAAGGAATCTTCCAAATGTGCAGACAGCGCTGACAAATACGATCAATGTGTATGATGTGATGAAGGGCGGCACCGTGATTCTGACAAAGGATGCTGTAAAGACGATTGAGGAGGTGTACGCATAATGGCAGATATCAAATATTATGACGTGATCCTTAAACCGGTGATCACAGAGAAGAGCATGGCAGGCATGGGCGACAAGAAATATACATTTCTCGTTCATACAGAGGCAAATAAATCCCAGATCAAGGAAGCTGTTGAGAAGATGTTCGAAGGAACAAAGGTTGCAAAGGTCAACACGATGAATCTTGACGGCAAGAAGAAAAGACGCGGAATGGTCTATGGCAGAACCGCTAAGACCAAGAAGGCAATCGTGCAGCTGACAGAGGACAGCAAGGAGATCGAGATCTTCTCAGGCTTATAAGAAGCATCTGTTAAGGCAGGTTAGACTATACACAATCAAGTGTGATAATAAATAGAAAAGGAGAAACAATCATGGGAATTAAGAAATACAACCCATATACACCTTCGAGAAGAAATATGACCAGCTCTGACTTCTCCGAAATCACAAAGACGACTCCTGAGAAAGCGCTTTGTGTATCAAAGAAGAAACACGCTGGACGTAACAATCAGGGAAAAATTACTGTGAGACATCACGGCGGCGGAAACAGACAGAAATATAGAATCATTGATTTTAAGAGAAATAAAGATGGCATTTCAGCAAAGGTTGTCGGCATTGAGTATGATCCAAACAGATCTGCCAACATCGCTTTGATCTGCTACGAAGACGGGCAGAAGGCATATATTCTTGCACCGGAAGGACTGACAGACGGCATGAAGGTAATGAACGGACCTCAGGCAGAGATCAGAGTCGGAAACTGCCTGCCGCTCTCCGAGATTCCAGTTGGTACCAATGTACACAATGTGGAGCTGTATCCGGGCAAAGGCGGACAGCTTGTGCGCTCAGCTGGAAACAGTGCACAGCTCATGGCAAAGGAAGGCAAGTATGCGACACTCAGACTTCCTTCAGGCGAGATGAGAATGGTTCCGATTGTTTGCAGAGCATCCATCGGGGTTGTCGGCAACGGCGATCATAACCTGATTAAGATCGGTAAAGCAGGACGCAAGCGCCATATGGGCATCAGACCTACAGTCCGCGGCTCTGTGATGAACCCGAATGATCATCCACATGGTGGTGGTGAAGGTAAGACCGGCATCGGCAGATCGGGTCCATCTACACCTTGGGGCAAGCCGGCACTTGGTCTCAAGACGAGAAAGAGCAAGAAGGCTTCTAACAAGTTGATCGTGAGAAGAAGGGATGGCAGGGCGATTAAATAATCCAATCGCCTTCCCATCTAAAACAGTATATAGATGATTAAGGAGGAATTACCTAAATGGCAAGATCATTAAAAAAGGGTCCTTTCGCAGACGCTAGCCTTTTGAAGAAGGTGGATGCCTTAAATGCGTCAGGAAATAAATCAGTAATTAAGACATGGTCACGTCGTTCTACAATTTTCCCCTCTTTTGTGGGTCACACAATTGCAGTTCATGACGGAAGAAAGCATGTGCCTGTATATGTAACAGAAGATATGGTTGGACACAAACTTGGTGAATTCGTTGCAACCAGAACCTACAGAGGCCATGGCAAGGACGAAAAGAAATCAAAAGTAAAATAATCAGATAGTTGAAAGGAGGTTCAACCATGGCAGAGAAATATAGCAGATCAAATTATAAAAGAAAGAGAAATGAAGAAAACAGAGAAACCAGACCATCAGCAAAGCTTTCTTATGCTAGAGTGTCTGTCCAGAAGGCATGTTTCGTATTGGATGCAATCAGAGGGAAGGATGTACAGACCGCTCTGGGAATCTTAGAGTACAATCCCAGATATGCTTCCAGCATTATCAAGAAGCTTTTGGAGTCAGCAATCGCAAACGCTGAGAATAATAACGGTATGAACGCCGAGAACCTTTATATTGCAGAGTGTTACGCAAATAAGGGACCTACAATGAAGAGAGTTAGACCAAGGGCACAGGGCAGAGCTTATAGAATCGAGAAGAGAATGAGCCACATTACAATCGTGCTTGACGAGAGATAGGAGGAAGAAAATGGGACAGAAAGTTAATCCTCATGGACTGAGAGTCGGCGTTATCAAGGATTGGGATTCAAAATGGTATGCTGATGCTGATTTTGCTGATTATTTAGTAGAAGATTATAATATCAGAAAATTTTTAAAGAAGAAATTGTTTAGTGCAGGTGTCTCTAAAATTGAGATTGAGAGAGCATCTGACAGAGTGAAAGTGATCGTGTTCACAGCAAAGCCGGGCGTTGTCATCGGCAAGGGCGGTGCAGAGATCGAGATCACAAAGAAGGAACTCCAGAAACTCACAGGCAAAAATGTGCTTGTTGATATCAAGGAGATCAAGAGACCAGACAGAGATGCGCAGCTGGTAGCAGAGAATATTGCACAGCAGCTTGAGAACCGTGTATCCTTCAGACGTGCGATGAAGTCCTGCATGGGCAGAACCATGAAGGCAGGTGCAATGGGTATTAAGGCGGCTGTTTCAGGACGTCTTGGTGGAGCAGATATGGCTCGTACAGAGTTTTATAATGAGGGGACGATTCCTCTTCAGACACTTAGAGCAGATATAGATTATGGTTTCGCAGAGGCAGATACAACCTATGGCAAGCTTGGTGTAAAGGTTTGGATCTACAAGGGCGAAGTACTTCCTACAAAGGGAAATAAGGAAGGGAGCGATAAATAATGTTAATGCCAAAAAGAGTAAAGCGCCGTAAACAGTTCCGCGGTACAATGACAGGTAAAGCTCAGAGAGGTAATACAATTACGTATGGTGAGTATGGTATCGTGGCAACAGAACCATGCTGGATTAAATCCAATCAGATCGAAGCAGCCCGTATCGCCATGACACGTTATATCAAGCGTGGTGGTAAGGTATGGATTAAGATATTCCCGGATAAGCCTGTGACAGCAAAGCCTGCTGAGACACGAATGGGTTCAGGAAAGGGAACACTGGAGTACTGGGTAGCAGTCGTAAAGCCCGGTCGTGTAATGTTTGAGATCAGCGGAGTCGCTGAGGATGTAGCAAAAGAAGCTTTACGTCTTGCAACACACAAGCTTCCTTGTAAGTGTAAGATCGTTTCTAAAGCAGATTTGGAAGGCGGTGCAGTAAATGAAAACTAATAAGTATGTAGAGGATTTAAGGACCAAATCAGCCGCAGAATTATCACAGGAATTAGTTTCTGCAAAAAAAGAACTTTTCAATTTGAGATTTCAGAATGCAACAAACCAGTTGGATAACACAGCCAGAATCAAGGAAGTCAGAAGAAATATTGCAAGGATTCAGACTGTCATTGCTGCAAATCTGAAGAGTGCAGAGTAGGAGGAAAATGGTCGTGGAAAGAAATTTGAGAAAAACACGTACAGGCAAGGTTGTGAGCAACAAAATGCAGAAGACGATCGTGGTTGCTGTGGAAGATCATGTGAAGCATCCTCTTTACGGAAAAATCGTTAAGAGAACTTATAAGCTGAAAGCGCATGACGAGAACAATGAGTGTAATATTGGCGATACCGTGAAAGTTATGGAGACAAGACCTTTGTCAAAGGATAAGAGATGGAGACTTGTCGAAGTGATCGAAAGAGTAAAATAGATTTTAAGAGCAGTGCGGTGCATGGCATAGCACGGTTTTGGAAGGAGAATAAGCATGATACAACAGGAAAGCAGACTGAAAGTCGCTGATAATACTGGTGCAAAAGAATTGCTCTGCATCAGGGTTATGGGTGGATCTACAAGAAGATATGCAAGCATTGGCGATGTGATCGTTGCTAGCGTTAAAGATGCAACACCAGGCGGCGTTGTAAAAAAAGGCGATGTAGTGAAAGCTGTAGTTGTACGTACCGTAAAGGGCGCTCGTCGTAAGGACGGTTCTTATATTAAATTTGATGAAAATGCTGCTGTGATCATCAAGGATGATAAGACTCCGAGGGGAACACGTATTTTTGGGCCAGTGGCAAGAGAGCTTCGTGAGAAACAGTTTATGAAGATTGTTTCCTTAGCTCCTGAAGTATTATAAGGAGGTGCCGGAATGTTAAAGATAAAGAAGGGCGATACAGTCAAAGTGATCGCCGGTAAAGATAAAGACAAAGAGGGCAAGGTTTTGTCTGTTGACACCAAGAACGCAAAGGTGTTGGTAGAGGGTGTCAACATGGTATCAAAGCATGCAAAGCCTTCCGCTGCCAACCAGACTGGCGGCATTATCCAGAAAGAAGCTCCTATTGATATTTCAAACGTAATGTATCTTCACAAGGGAAAAGCAACGAGAGTTGGTTTTCGGATGGAAGGAGATAAGAAAGTACGTTTCGCAAAGACAACAGGCGACGTAATTGATTAATTCTAGGAAAGGAGGACTAGACTGGTGAGTAGACTGAAAGAGATATATAAGAACGAGATCGTAGATGCTATGGTCAAGAAGTTTGGATATAAGAATGTCATGGAAGTTCCCAAACTTGACAAGATTGTGGTCAACATGGGTGTCGGTGAGGCAAAGGACAATGCAAAGGCGTTAGAGTCCGCTGTGAAGGACATGGAGATCATCACAGGCCAGAAGGCTGTAACCACAAAGGCGAAGAAGGCAATTGCGAATTTCAAGATTCGTGAGGGGATGGCAATCGGATGTAAGGTAACACTTCGCGGCGAGAAGATGTATGAGTTCCTAGACCGCCTTGTAAATCTTGCACTTCCTCGAGTACGTGACTTTAGAGGTGTCAATCCCAATGGATTTGACGGCAGAGGAAACTATGCACTTGGTATCAAAGAGCAGATTATCTTCCCGGAGATTGAGTATGACAAGGTAGATAAAGTAAGAGGTATGGATATCGTATTCGTGACAACTGCCAAGAGTGATGAGGAAGCACGTGAGCTGTTAGCACAGTTCAACATGCCGTTCGCTAAATAATAAGGAGGTAAATTCTCATGGCTAAAACAGCAATGAAAATAAAGCAGCAGCGCAAACCCAAGTTTTCTACACAGGAGTACAGTCGTTGCAGAATCTGTGGCCGTCCACATGCGTATTTAAGAAAGTACGGAATTTGCAGAATATGCTTCCGTGAGTTGGCATATAAGGGTCAGATTCCCGGTGTGAAGAAGGCAAGTTGGTAAAAAAACCGAAAAGAATTTCTAAGACAGCAAAAAACGCTGTCTAAGAAATACTAGATTTCGGTTGGAAGAATGCATCCGCATTTTTCGGCGTAAAGTATTTAAGGAGGAAACTGAAATGACAATGAATGATCCTATTGCAGATATGCTCACAAGAATTCGTAATGCGAACACTGCAAAGCATGATACAGTAGATGTTCCTTCATCCAAGATGAAACTGGCGATCGCGCAGATCCTTTTAGATGAAGGTTATATAAAGGCGTTTGACGTTGTGGAAGATGGTTCGTTCAATACGATTCATATTACATTGAAGTACGGCGCAGACAAGAATGAGAAGATTATCACAGGTTTGAAGAGAATCTCTAAGCCGGGGCTTCGTATCTATGCCGGTAAGGATGAGCTGCCAAAGGTACTTGGCGGACTTGGGATCGCGATCATCTCTACCAATCAGGGTGTTGTGACAGATAAGGAAGCAAGACGCCTTCAGGTTGGCGGTGAGGTATTAGCGTTTGTTTGGTGACGACGGAAAGAATTTATTAATGAAAGAATTTTTAGGAGGTACGGGCATGTCACGTATAGGAAGAATGCCAATCGCGATTCCCGCAGGTGTTACTGTGGAAGTTGCAGAAAATAATAAAGTGACTGTAAAAGGTCCAAAGGGAACACTTGAGAGAGTGCTTCCGGCTGAGATGGAAATCAAAGTGGAAGGTGCAGAGGTAACAGTTGCAAGACCAAATGATCTGAAGAAAATGAAGTCCTTGCACGGCCTTACAAGGACGCTGGTGAATAACATGGTTGTCGGTGTGACATCCGGTTATGAGAAGAAGCTCGAAGTAAACGGTGTAGGTTACAGAGCAGCAAAAGCAGGAAAGAAATTAACATTATCTCTGGGATATTCGCATCCGGTAGAGATGATTGACCCAGAAGGAATTGAGACCGTACTGGAAGGTACGAACATCATTATCGTAAAGGGTATTGATAAAGAAAAAGTTGGACAATTCGCGGCTGAGATCAGAGACAAGAGAAGACCTGAACCATACAAGGGCAAGGGTATCAAGTATGCTGATGAGACAATCAGACGTAAAGTTGGTAAGACTGGTAAGAAGTAAATAAGGAGGGCGTAAAAAATGGTTAGTAAGAGATCAAGAGCAGAACTGCGTGCAAAGAAACACATGAGAATACGTAACCGTTTAAGCGGTACATCAGAGAGACCGCGTCTGGCAGTGTTCAGAAGCAATAATCATATGTATGCTCAAATTATTGACGATACCGTTGGAAACACATTAGTTGCAGCTTCTACAGTGGAGAAAGAAGTAAAGGCTGAACTGAAAAAGACCAATGACGTTGAGGCAGCAGCATATTTAGGCAAAGTAATTGCAAAGAGAGCAATGGATAAGGGTATCACGGAAGTAGTTTTTGACAGAGGCGGCTTTTTATACCACGGAAAAATTGCAGCTTTAGCTGAGGCAGCAAGAGAAGCTGGCTTGGTATTCTAGGAAGGGAGAAAATCACATGAAACGTACAATCATTGATGCTAGTCAGCTTGAATTAACAGATAAGGTTGTAACTATTAAGCGCGTAACCAAAACTGTTAAGGGTGGACGTAACATGCGGTTTACCGCTCTGGTAGTTGTAGGTGACGGAAACGGTCACGTAGGCGCCGGACTTGGTAAGGCCGTAGAAATCCCTGAGGCGATCCGCAAGGGAAAAGAAGACGCAATCAAGAATCTGATCACAGTTGCTATGGATGAGAACAATTCTGTAACACATGATTTTATCGGAAACTATGGCTCTTCAAGCGTATTGTTAAAGAGAGCTCCTGAAGGTACAGGTATCATCGCAGGAGGTCCTGCACGTGTCGTATGTGAGCTTGCAGGTATTAAGAATATTCGTACAAAGTCTTTAGGCTCCAACAATAAGCAGAACGTAGTACTCTCTACGATTGCTGGTCTTTCACAGTTAAAGACACCTGAGCAGGTAGCTGCAAATCGTGGTAAATCTATCGACGAGATTATGGCTTAGGGAGGTAGAGAAAGATGGCAAAGACATTAAAAGTTACTTTAATCAAATCAACAATCGGTGCTGTGCCAAAGAATAAGGCGACGGTGGAGGCAATGGGACTCACAAAGCTTCACAAGACAGTAGAGCTTCCTGACAATGCAGCAACCAGAGGCATGATTCGCAAAGTAAATCATTTAGTTAAAGTTGAAGAAGCATAGATAAGGGAGGTGTCAGAAAATGAGTTTAGAATTATCTAATTTAAGACCTGCCGAGGGCTCTAAGCACAGTGATAATTTTAGAAGAGGCCGTGGACACGGTTCAGGAAACGGCAAGACAGCCGGCAAGGGCCACAAGGGTCAGAAGGCTCGTTCAGGAGCGCCAAGACCGGGTTTTGAAGGCGGTCAGATGCCTTTATACAGACGTATTCCTAAGAGAGGCTTCCACAATAGGAACACAAAGGAGATCGTTGCGATCAACCTCGAAGTATTGGAGAGATTTGAGGATGGAGCGACCGTATCAGTGGACACATTGATCGAGACTGGAATCGTTAAAAACCCAAGGGATGGAGTAAAGATTTTAGGCAGAGGAGAATTAACCAAGAAGCTCAATGTTCAGGCCAATGCATTTAGTGCATCCGCGAAGGAGAAGATTGAGGCACTTGGTGGAACAGCAGAGGTGATTTAATGTTTTCTACGTTAAAGAACGCATTCAAGATCAAGGAAATCAGAGGGAAGCTTTTGTTTACTTTTCTGATGCTGGTAGTCATTCGTTTTGGCTCCCAGCTTCCGATTCCGGGCGTAAACAGAGATTATTTTGCATCATGGTTTGAGGCACAGACAGGCGGCGCGTTTAACTTTTTTGATGCATTTACCGGCGGTTCCTTTTCGAGAATGTCTGTATTTGCACTGAATATCATACCGTATATTACATCTTCCATCATTATGCAGCTGCTCACCATTGCAATTCCAAAGCTCGAGGAGATGCAGAAAGATGGAGAGGATGGCAGAAAAAAGATTGCTTCCATCACACGCTATGTCACGATCGCGCTGGCATTGATTGAGAGTGCAGCGATGGCAATCGGATTTGGCAATCAGGGACTGCTTCAGAAGTATGGACCGCTCGAGATCATCACAGTGGTTGCAGTACTGACAGCGGGCAGTGCATTCCTGATGTGGATTGGTGAGCGCATCACAGAGAAGGGTGTCGGTAACGGAATCTCAATCGTGCTTGTTATCAACATTATCTCCCGTCTGCCGGACGACTTTGCAAAATTGTATGAACAGTTCTGCAAAGGAAAATCAGTTCCGCTTGCGGTGGTTGCAGCATTGATTATACTTGCAATCATTCTTGCGATGACCGTGTTTGTTGTCATTCTCAACAGTGCAATGCGCAAGATTCCAGTGCAGTATGCAAAAAAACTTCAAGGAAACAAGATGGTGGGCGGTCAGATGACATTCCTGCCGTTAAAGGTCAATACAGCAGGCGTTATCCCGATTATCTTTGCCTCCTCCCTGATGCAGTTTCCAATTGTGATCTCAACTTTAGTGGGATATAAAGGAACTGGCTTCTGGAGACAGATTCTGAACGGCCTGAATCAGGATAACTGGTGCAATCCGTCTCAGCTGGGATACTCAATAGGTCTTGTAGTGTATATTATATTGACAGTATTTTTTGCTTATTTCTATACTTCATTGACATTTAATCCATTAGAGATTGCAAATAATATGAAGAAACAGGGTGGATTTATACCGGGTATCAGACCGGGAAAACCGACCAGTGATTATCTGAATAAAGTGCTCAATGCCATTATATTTATTGGCGCTATCGGACTTGTGATTGTGGCAGTCGTGCCGTTCTTCTTCAACGGTGTATTTAAGGCATCCGTTTCTTTTGGCGGAACGAGTTTGATCATTATCGTCAGCGTTGTGCTTGAGACGATCAAACAGATTGAGTCACAGATGCTTGTGCGCAATTATAAAGGCTTTTTGAATGAATGATGATCGGACAGTCATGAAAAATTAGAATAGAAGCAAAGCGGGTGCTTTGCTTCTATCCATTATGTTATCGAGGATGGAAACAGTCTGAATTGAGGGTATCCAGTGTAAGAGCGGCTGGATAAATTGAATTGAGGCTGTTTTGAACAGCAATGTAGTCGTTAAATTATTTATTTTTAAGGAGGAAATCAGGATGAAGATTATTATGTTAGGTGCACCGGGAGCAGGAAAAGGAACACAGGCAAAGATGATCGCAGAGAAGTTTGCGATCCCGCATATTTCTACAGGCGATATCTTCAGGGCAAATATCAAGAATGGCACAGAGCTTGGGATGGAAGCAAAGAAGTATATGGATCAGGGGCTTTTGGTACCAGATGAGCTCACAGTAAAAATCCTGCTGGACAGAGTGGCACAGGAGGATTGCAAGAATGGTTATGTGTTAGACGGTTTTCCCAGAACAATTCCACAGGCAGAAGTGCTTGACAAGGCGCTTACAGAGCTGGGAGACAAGATTGATTATGCGATCAATGTCGATGTGCCAGATGAGAACATTATCAACAGAATGTCAGGAAGACGTGCCTGCGTGAACTGTGGTGCAACCTACCATGTTGTACACATTCCGCCCAAGAAGGAGGGCATCTGCGATACCTGTAATGCAGAGCTTATTTTAAGAGATGACGATAAGCCAGAAACTGTGAAGAACCGTCTTGACGTGTATCATAAGCAGACACAGCCGCTCATTGAGTTCTATGAGGCGAAGGGCGTGCTGAAGTCTGTGGATGGTACTGTGGACATGAAGGATGTATTTGAGTCGATCGTTACTATTTTGTCTTAATGAGAGATATGGTGCGGGGGAATTAGGAAATGGCCGTTACAATAAAGTCACAGCGTGAGATTGATCTGATGCGGAAGTCATGCAGACTTCTGGCAAAAGTACATGAGGAGCTTGGGCAGGCAATTGAGCCGGG